>Ga0247813_10000118_pt1 | contig 98476 bp, 144 predicted proteins | sample UWRJL169409C1_FD_180719 | JGI IMG/M metagenome (GOLD analysis project Ga0247813, IMG submission 180719) | Plant litter microbial communities from Arlington Agricultural Research Station in Wisconsin, United States - UWRJ-L169-409C-1 | ecosystem: Environmental > Terrestrial > Plant litter >...
CTGTTTTAGCGCCCTCCATAGTCTTTTTCGTCCGGACTCAATGTCTCTTTAAATAACAAAGAAGATACGGCTTCATCAAGTTTTCCGTTATTGCGGCTCATATGTTTAAATTGTATAAGGGTTAGTATTTTGAAATCGTTGCAAAAAATATGACGTTAGATAATAGTCGTTCTTGTGCGACAGTTGGCATGGAAGGGCGGGCTTAAAAAGCCTTCACTCTTCATTTCTTTAACATTTGCGGCTTCTTTGCTATTCATTATCCAAGGACCGTGCAAGGTGTCCTTGCCACGTAACTGCGATAGCTCTTCAATTCCTTCAATGGCTTTTTGAATGTTAAACGTGGTTCCATCAATTGAGCGGCAGAAAGGAGTGGTTCTATTATCAACTACGGCTATCAACATATACTTAGAATAGCCTTTCATTTGTGCGCCTTTAAGGACGCCAAAATTGTAGGCTCTTCCTTGGACTGTATCCGCGACAGACTTCCAGTATTGTTCGCTTTCCTTGAAAGTCCTAGTCAACATTGCCTCTAAATCGCGCTTAAACGTAGGCGAATTCTTATTGTTTTTGATGAATGATTTTATCTTAGGCTCCGCGATTCTACGAAAATAAGCTTCGCTATAGAATTCAACGTTTTTAGTTAAGCCGTCGACAACATCTAATCGCTGCTTACTTCTTTTTACCCCGCTTGAATTACTAACTTCCTCAGCACCGTCATACATAGCGCCCGCAATTTTTCGCCTTACTTGAGCTTCCATGCCCTTAAAGACACCTTTATAATCCTGTTTTGCCTCTTTAATTGCGGCGTAGAGATTGGCTGTTTTATTGCCCTTTACGTTTGAAGCTATGTGCTTAACAAACCCTTTTGAACGCTTTGAAGTTTTATCAGAAAGTAATTCAGCTAAATCAATAGTGTGACTTTCGTATACGGTTCTATCGAACTTACCCATATTATTGATTTGGTAGGTCTGTGGCTATCAATCTTGCAAGGGCCGCCTGAAGATCAACATCAGTTGCCCTTGTCTCTTCTCCATTACGCATAAACGAAGTTCTCCAAATGCCATTCTCGTTGCATTTGATAGACAAAGCGGCTTCGTTTTTTTGTAATTCCTTTATAATAGGTTCTGGTAGAATGATCATATTGTTGCAATGATTTCACTTTTTAATAGCTACTTTTTTAGCTGGAACTGGTTTGGCTCCTAACGGTGGACGCTTTCCTTTAACAGGAGCGGCAGCGCCTGGTGGTAACGCTTTAGGTTTAGGTGGTGCTCCAAACTTATCTTTAAGCGCTTGAATGGATTTAGTAGCTTCTGGCCCTATCATTTCTTCTGCTTTATCCATGTTAAGGAGTGCGGCAACAATAGCCATAGGTATGTTTGCCCATTCTTGTTCCCTTTCTGGCAAGTTATCACCAAACACGTTATTATACATCTTAACGGCGGAATTGGGGTCAACGGCCCCGGCTTGCACAAGGGCAGACATAGCTGCAATTGCTCCTTCGGGATCGCTAATCTTCATGCCGTTACTAACAAATTTGAAATACTCCAAAGGTTTGCCGTCCTTTAAGAGAATCTTTTCATTCATCATAGCATCAAACGTTGACCGCTTAGGGCCAAACACTTGATTCTCTGTTACCTCAAGAGAGGCTTTTGCGGTGGCATAGTTATACGATTCCGATCCGCCAATATAGATAGCGGGTAGGCGCATACTGCTTCTAACCTTCATTCCGCAATTAGCATCATACTCTTGGAAAAGAGCATCCTTACCGTCCTTGCCAAGTTCCTTGATGTCAACTTTAGGCGCGGGAATAGAGCCGTCAATACCAGTAGCTAGGGCTTTATCTCCCGTCGCTTCTAGGATGATAGCTTTATGGATTTTATCCTTAGCTTGCCCTGTATTGAACTTGTGTTCGATAGCTTCTGCCGCATCACTAGTAAGGGCTCCACCACTAACCATAACTACAAGGGCGGGCATACCTCCGTCGCGGAAAAACTCAAGGTTAACAACCTCAGCCTCCCTTGAACCCAAGATAGCAGGAAGGTTATTTTCCCACTCTGTATTACCGTAGTCAGATAGCGGAAGATTGCGGCAATGGATAAGCTCTGTTGCCGATCCTTTTAAACCAAGAGCTTCTTTCTTCTCGCCTGTTGTCGGATCGATTATCCTACCGTCTCCAAACTCTTTATAGTATGTTTTCTTGGCTCCATCAATCTTAACATACCTACGAAAGTTCTCCTTTACCTTGAAATCAGTTAGCTCACCGTTGCGGTATACGTTTCGAGTAGTCTCCACAAACTCAGGATCAAAGCCGCAAAGCTTTATGTTTTTGGCAGATATCCAACGATACCACAAAATTTCCCCTGTAGCATCGCGGCCTACTTCAATGAACGCATAACCATAAATAAGCCTATCCCACCAGTAACATTCCTTCAATTCCTGCAATGACATTTTGCCATCAGGAGACTTAGCAAGCCCTTCAATACGGTTATACTCTTCTTGAGCTTCCGGGGTATCTTCCAGCCCTTCTTCTTTGTTGAAGTAGTTAATGCTATAGTCAGTGAATGCGCAATTTACTACGATAGCACATAAGGTTTGAAGGAGAGTGTTGTTTCCGATTACCGCCCTTCGTAAGTTCTCAGGAGCATACGGCGTCGGAATCGTGTTAAGCCAAGCTATTGCCTTGTTAGTTGCCCCTAGTGAAAAGTTATAATCCTGCGCTCCTACAACAAATTTCCTAAGCATTTGATACATAGGATCTTTGCTGCGGATACGAAATATCTCATTCCGTTTTTTGATGGCGGGGATACGAAGTTTCATTAATCTTTTTTGGTAATTTAAATCTTTGGCTTCTAACAAAGCCTTTTTTTCTTATGTAAGCCTCTACGTTGAAAAGCTGTTTTCCTATTATCTTATCAAGGGCGGTGCTTGCTGAAAGTATAACTTTAGTATCACGGTTTATAACTATAAAAGCCGTTTCTGCTAAAGTAGTCCCTAGCTTCTTAACAAGAGCTATCTTAAATGGTTTTCTTGATTGAAGTCCTCCTGTGTAATTAGCCTTATTTACTCTAGCTTCACCGCAAAGATAATCTGCTCTTTCATTGTAATGGTTTTTGTTATGTCCCTTTACCCATGAAATGGTTATTGCTCTGCGCTGTTGTTCCTTCTTAAATAATTTGTGCAACGATTTCAATATATCAGCATTCAAAACCTGAGCACCATCATACGCCTCCCATCCTTTTAATTCCCATCTAGCGCACCATGTGTTAATGCAGTTAACCGAATACTCAGAATCACTGAATATTCGGACCGGGGTATTGTGGGGTGGAATTGATTGAACCGCTTTTAAAATCGCGGTCAATTCCATCCTGTTAACCGTAGTGTCAGATGAATGACCATATGACTCTTTAAACAAACCTCCAAATGTGTATATAAAAGCCCACCCTCCTTCCCTTGTCTTTACACTACATGATCCATCCGTATAAATACTAATTGTTTCCATCTACTATATGATTCTATTATACTAGCAATTAAGTAAACGTCAATCTATTTGACAAGTTTAGGATGTCTCAAGGGGCGGGTCTAGGTGTAATGGGCATAAATCCGGGGATATTATACTCTATTCCTTTAATATCTTCATACCATCCCGCCCATAAGCTTCCCCATCTTAGAGGTCCTTCGCTTATGTGCGGGTTAGCCCTCATTATTAACCATTCGGGATAGCTCAAGACAAAGTCGCTTTGTGCATACGGACAAGCTTTCCACTCTTCATAAAGCGCTGTATCAAAGTATTCTTTCTCCATGCATCTTTCTCTTTTGAGTTGATGCGGAGGTTTAATAAAATTATTCATATGCTATTCAAGGACAGTGGGCTTATTCACTTTCACTCTATTCCTTGCAGCGCGTTCGTTATGTGCCACAAGTAAAGGCTCCAACTCGCTGAACCATTCTATAGGTATTTCTTCAGGCGTGGAAATTTCTGTGGCTCCGCTAGTGTCAGCATGGTTTCTATATCTAGCTATAGCATCAAGTATTTCATACATTCTTGCTTCGTCTGCTATCGATTTAGGACGCAATCCTATAGGAGGTTTTTTAAGCGAAGGTGCGGTTTTATCCGTATAAGCACCGTCCGCAGGATCTTCCTTTTTACCAATGATTACGATAAGAGGATCACCAGCATTAGGTGTAATGTCTTTATAAGGAGGGAAGTTTTCTCTTACTTTTGGCATATTATTATTTCTTGAGTTTGTTTAAGATAAAACGACTTAACGCAATGATAGGAAGTGTTCCAAATATCAATACAATGAAGTATACAAAAAAGGTAATATCAGCGTGGGTCATGGCTTTTTTCTATTCGGTAGTTTAAAGCCTTTTCGTTTTGGTGCAACGATTTCAATTTCCATTTCTGGCTTAGCATTTGCTTCTCTCTGCCCGTCCGTAAGTGGGAATAGTGCTCCAGTTGTGGTGAACCAAGGAGGGTTATCTTGTCCCGCGTTTTGCCCTAGTGTATTACCTACGTAAACAACGCCCGGAGCGCCAAGTAAGCTCAATTGAATGAAGGCCATTTGCGCACACATAGGGTCAACGTCTATCGCTTCAAACCACCACTGGCGAGGATGTGCGTCAACTTCCCTTAAGCATTGCACAATTGATATCAGCATGCTTCCCCCGCCTATGCATGGATCATTAACGGTAAACCGTGGGCGTGATATTCCGTAAGCAGGATACTTCGCCGCAAAACTCTCCTTGGTAAATTGGAATGTCATCTTAGCGCATATATCAGATAGCGCTCGCGGGGTAAAGAATTGAGCGGAGTTCTTATTCCCCATATTCATTTCCATGTATACCGATCCTAAGAAATCATAGCACGTTTCTTCTAACCCATTTACAAGGACGGCTAAAGCGTAAGCCATTTTATCAGGCTTTGGATACTTCTTGATAGTCCGCATATACTCTGCTTCAACGGTATCGTCCAAGACTCCATTTAAAAGCTTGTGGCTGGCCTGCCTCATAGTGCATGAAGCCAGTGTCACGAAATCGCGGTATATCAATGAAGTGTTCTTATCTCCCTTGTGGTTATTAGCTTCTTCCAACAAATTGGCAAAGTCGTAATGTAACGGTTTAGAAAAATCAGAACGCTTCATTCAGGGCATATTGTTATCAAATAAGTATACTTAGGCTTAATCCACCAAAAGCCTTCCCACTTTATACCCGGGTAATAATCGTAAGTAACAAATACTAGACAAGGGCAGCAAAGCAATTGAAAGCCTCCGCATACGTAGTCACATCCATTATATAGAATGTTTACCTTTCTATAAAATAAAGAGCGTAGATATTTCATTTAGTTAAAACTCTTTATAATGGCAGGTGCCGGTTAATGGGTTGTAGTGATTTACAAGATATTCTCCTTGTGTGCAAGGAGCGTTGTCGTCCGGCTCTCCATCGTCGTCAAGATAGTCAGGGCATACAGTTCCTCCGGAAGTTCTAAAATCATCGCGGCGGTAGCAATCACAACTCCAGTTTCCTTCTATCCATGACCAGAAATCCAAAGTGAGTGTTTCTTTGCTTAGTATACCTTTATTTAAGTAAACCACAACCTCTCCTGTGGCCACACACTTGATATGCGTTTCTATAACTACCCATAAATATTCAGGATGAGTATCGCTTATATCTATGTTCCAGTCTTCACAGTTCATAACGGCCTTTCTGCAACGATTTCATTTTCCTTTTAATAGGTTGTATTCATTTATCAAACATTCTGCTTCTGACCGCAACGATTTCAATTTTAAAGTGGCGTCACCACAAAGAACTGCCATCAACAAATGAGCGTTACTCCTCCCTTCGTCTGTAGGTTCAAATCTTGCTATAGGAGAATCTTTTTTGGTGCTAAAGTGTGGATCACGTTTTTTCACAGTGGCATTATATTTGCCCTTATAGAGCATCAGCTTAATGCCTTCATAGTTGGTGCATCCTTTATACTTTATTTCAAGTAAGTAGTATCCTTTTACTTCAAGGACGGATATAAGCTCCCAAGCTTCGGGATTAGGATTTGGAGCAATCGCGGCGGGATTACTCGGATTATTGAAACACGTTTTACCAAACATTGCGCAACCCATATAGTTAAGAGGTTAAAGTGAAATCGTTGCAAAGTTTTGCGGATAAAAAAGTCTAAAATCAGTGATATTGTGGTTTAGGGGTAGGCTAAATCAAAGGTCAAACACGGATGTTTTCGATACTCTCATCTTGGTCCATCAGATACTTCACCTTATCCGCTGCTTCACGGTTAACGCAAGCCCTAAGAAAGGCCAATTCGCGGCCAACTGCCTTTCTATATTCAACAGTTTCCTCCTTTAATGCCTCATATTTAGCCAATAACTGTATAGCTTTCTTTTCCTCATGACGAAAATCAAGCCAAACCTCATCATAGTCAGTTTGGGTATAGGCTAAATCAAACGATAAATCTTCTGTATTTGCCCTTACCTCACATGGCTTATCAACTGATATAGGATCTACAGCTAGTCCCTGCCCCTTGATATATCTATCTTTAAAGTCTTGGTTAGCTGTATGCTGTAGATCATATAGATTTTGCCAGTTTTTTGACTTTGATTCCCACTTTTCAGCCCATTTTTTATATGTTTTTGCTTTATTTGCAAAATATATCATTATCAAAGTATAAAGCATGAGCGCTATATATTGGGGTGTTTCCATAAGAATCTAATTTGCAGTTAAATTGTGTATTACTTATTGTTTATTACTTATTATATAAGTGTGAATACTCTTAGTGTTCTTAGATTGTTTATTCTTTTGGTAAGGTATTAGAGATTACGAATCTAGGCGGCAAGTATTCAAATAATAGAATTCCGTCATATAGGAATTTGCCTCCTTTTTCTGGATGGCCTTCATATACTTGATGTTTCAGCTTTGAGGCTAATTCTTCTTGAGTAGGGATATATCCTAAAAGCGCGGTTAGTTCGTCTTCCAATTGCTCTTGTAATAGCTTGGCATGAGCTTCGTGTATTTTATCTACGATTGATTTGAAGAAATTCATATTAATTTATTTGGGTTATGCAATTTCTGTTTTTACTTTCTTACAACAGGACTCCCAAGCATTGGGATTCCATTTTCCTGTTTCTGGTATGGATCTATTTATTTGAAATCCTGAATGGAATAAATGCTCAAGAGTTATGCTGTGTTGATTACCGAAAACTATATAGCCAGTGCCCCAAAATACTACGTGTCCCATGGTTACACGTCCCCTAACTACACTTCCGGGTGGTATATCAGATAATTCAAGGAGAGTCCATTCTTGTGATTCATCTTTCTTTTCTGCGGGCAGCCCTTTGTTTTCTCTGCTCTTTATTGAGTCTTCAGGGCATGAACTCTTATTACCGTTGCATTCATATTGAACGATATATAAACGATCATCCACAATTTTATTAATATAAGCGGCATAACCATAAGCTATAACAGCTTCACCTTCTTTAAATTTAGGAATCCATGGAGTTTTGACTTCCTGTTTGAGGATACGTAGTGGTGCAGTTGTTCTTAGAGGAAGTTCTTTTCCTGTTACGTCGCGAGATTCATTAGGGCCTTTTACATGATCCATCCAACCGCTTGGGGTATAAGAAAGATATTGTGTAAATTCGTCTTTATACTCTCCAATGAATAAAGGACGGTATCCTTGGTTTAACATTTCTTGATTTATGTATTCTGGCGCATGCCATTTCTTCCCTTCTGGAGCTTTAGGAAATGGAACATCAACAAGGCGTAGTGGATATTCTTTGTTGATATAGTATAAAGGTGGCTCCACTCCTTCAAGCCATTCGCTTAGGTGTAGGAATTTAAACTTTAGTCCACCGCGAACTATTTTGGCGCATAGTTCGATATTATCAGCTTTTTCTTCTCTTGTCATATGTTTGGTTTGTTGATTTTGCAATTATTTCACTTTTATATGTTAATAGATACCCCGTTTGGTAATGTAATAGACTGTTTTTTACACTCTCCTGTATTAGTTGAAGAAGTTGAAAAAAGATTTTCTTTCCAGTCAGATTGTGATTCTTCTTGAGCCTCCAATACTTTATGTCTAGGATTTTCGAACAAAATTAGCCTGATAGCGTCCAATAAATTAGTTACCGCTGAGCATTTAGATTTGCCTTGTCCATTGGCTTCTGGAACTTCATTACAGGCAGCTACATACCAATGCTCTCGTTTAGTTATTCCAATCGTTAATGAAATAGTCGATTGGTCGCATTTTTGTATTTCTATACTCATATTTTTGAAATGTGACCTGCGATAAACATTTTTGCGGCGGTTTCGATATCATCAATGCCTCCTTTTATGCAAAGGGCTGTTCCTTGCGGAATAAATCCACGGTATCGACCTGATAATCTAGTATCAAGGGCGGGGTTTGGTTTAATTGTGAATATAAATCTTTCGAATATCTTTCCGTTTGAATGATCGTAGCCGCGAGATTTTACGTCTGTGATATTGCTGGTTAGTAATTCAAAGTCTGGTTTAGGTGAAGCCGGTTTTTTGAGCTTTAATTTCATGTGTTGTAATACGATCTATTTGTGTAGATCGCGTTTGGTTTCTTAATTTGTTGAAACTGTAATGGATAATATTTGTAGGCGTTGCATTCAATGCCTCCTTGATGCCAGATATATTTTGGATGATAAGCTAGCCGAAATCTTAAATCGGCAGTTTGTGGTAATACGTAGAAATTACACAACCCTTCTTTTTGATTCAGTTTTGGAATACCTAGTATTACTTGAGCCGCAAACAGTCCTAAGATAACAACAGCCTGCGGTGCAACGATTTCAATTTCTTTAAGAATAAGAGGAACAAAGGGCCGCGCATCTTCATAAGAAAGTTTGTCTTTGTCGCTGTATAATGCGTGTTTAGTCAGGGTAGTTAAATAAACTTCATTAGGGCGGTATCCTGCATCAAGGAGAGCTTGTTTTAGAATTTCTCCTAGCTGTCCTTTTTCATAACAGGTATTTGTATCGCAGTCTTCAGGATAATCACCGATAACCATCAGCTTAGGATTAGGCTTTCCGTGCCCTCTAATTGTAGTCTCCACCAAAGGTAATCCGGATGCTACGTCTTGGAATAATTTCATTAACGGATCGAGAAGTATGTCCGTCCCTTGCAGCACTTTTTTCAGTCTAGCAACGCGTTTCCATTCAAAAGAATCATCGTCCCATTTATGTAGTATAGTTTCTTTACCATCGTCGGCATAGTAAGTTATCACGGAATCACTATCATGTCCCGTTGAGGCTAAGGCTATGTCTTCACGGTTAAAAGGCCCGTTTATAGCACCTAAACAGTTTCCGTCCTTATCTCTTTGTTCTACTACATACGCACTCATAATTGAAATAATTGCAACTCAATCACTATAGCCAGCCATTTATAATATCAAGGGCTTATCCTCTTGAAACACTCTTTCTTCTTTCTGCTTTTTGCCGTCCGGTTTTGCTGTCCACTTTTTCTTTTTCAGTCCAGCTTACTCTCTGTCCTAGTAAAACGGTATAAACTCCACAAATTGCATCCGCAACGTCCTTGGATGTAACTGGACCGCTTGACGGATGATCTATCTTACTAGGCTTCTTCTTGAAATCCGGAACTAACGCTAGCAACTCTTTAAATCCAATTTCATTGACTGGACAAGCCACACGTTTTTGATGAAGGGCGGATCTTAGTGCATCATAAGTTACCAAATCTTCAACACTTATTTTATCGGTTTTAAAACCTTTACTGACAAGTATCTGCCTGGTGTCCACAGACTGGAAATTATCCATAGTTACAATCTGGATAGGTATTTTCAAAACGTCTCTCAGATAATAAACCCAATGTCTTATGATATCGATATTAATTTGCCCGGACTTAGGTGGTTGAACGGCTAATGCAAAATCATAAACGACATACGGAAAGGACTCTTCCACAAGCTTTAAATTTCCATCAGAATCAATAGTTGATGATTGTATAGGAACAACATCAAGGACGAATCCGCATGCTATGCCTACCCGATCTTGTGATAAAGCCAAATCGATATGTAAAGCTCTTGGACATTCAGGCCATGGAGTGGCGTAATCATCAGTTACTTCCGGCATTCCATCATCAAATAAAGTTACAGTTTGTTTCCATGGAGAAATCATTCCTAGGGCTTTCCAAGCTTTAGCCATATTCCAAACGTCTTCACGATCTTTAAAGTAGACGTTAGAACTTCTAGCGCTTCTTCCGCCAAAATCGCGAAGCGCCCCCTCCGGGTCTGTTATAAAATGTTGTTTATATCTTACAGGAACTTCCATTATCTCAGCTCCTTTTCTAGGAGTTTCATCTGTGGAAAGTATACGCGTCATCGCCCTTTCATCCCCTACTTGGACTTTGAATTTTTGCTCTGTTTCCAATGTGGAGTCAGGATAAACTTCCCAATGCGCCTTCTCCCAAATAAATACCTTATGAGTGTCCTCAGTATTATCAGCAGCTAATACTTCTTTTTTTCTAACTTCTGTAAAGTCTCCCGCATGTCCTTTGGAAGACACCATGCAAAACCTTCCTATATCGGAATCAGGGAAACGGCTTGCTCTACGGCGTATAAGCTTTTTATAAACTTCTTTAGCTTGGTCAAATTCCCCCGTCTCCTCTTTGGACCTTTTAGACTTCTCAACAAAAGTCATGAAATTTAACTCATCGACAATTGCCGATATAACGTCTTCACCTAAAAATTTATCAGCACTTGCGGCACCATACATAATCATAAGATTATGAGGAAACAGCATCATTTCTTCTTTGCGACGATTATATGGGAATTGTTCTTTAAAGTAAGGGCAGCGTTTTATGATGTTTTTTAGCTTTCCGTAAGTTACGCGCTTAGCCAATGAATCTGTTTTATTCAAACATAAAACCATAACGGGAGAACCAGGAAGCATTCCTAGGTAGAGTTGAGGTTGTTTGAAAGTAGATAGGTTATATAGATCGTAAAGAGTAACAATTTGTGCTAGGGTCGTTTTTCCGCAGTTCCCTGTTATAAATATATTTCCCTCACGTCTTAACACTAGTAATCCGGTGTTTACCCTGAAACAATATTTAAAGCCATCTGTAGATGGAACTCTTAATATATCTGACTTAGGAGTTGCAGCCATACTAGTTAGTGCATTCTTAGCCTTATGCACTATGTAATCTGTCTTACCGTCATCGCGAAGGTAACCACGCAATGAGGCTCTTTGCCCTAAAGTCGAAAAAGCATATTGTATAAAATCAGCCGAATCTTTATTTCGAGTATAAAAGGTTTGATCGGTTACAGAACCATCCCATCTTAAGCATTCATCACATATAATAACTAATTGCTCAGAAGAAGCTTGCCAGAAAGTTTTAAACGATTTTACTCTTAAAGGAGCTTCGAAATAAAATTTAACGTAACCCTCCGCTCCTTTATGCTCTTCCCAAGGGATGCCCGAGTCTTTCAATAGTATTCTTGCTCTATGTATCTTGTCTGTGCGTTTTATGTTTACAGTGCATGCGTGACTCATCCTAGAAAAAGAACCATCTGCGATCACCATAACCATAACTCTTAAATCTTCATCGGACAATTCTAGCCCTATGTAATCAGGCACTTTAAATGTAGTCTGAAAGGAGCCTCTGAATCCGTTAGTAGAAGCGTTGTGCATTAGGGCTACTTCCTTTGCTGACTTAAATAGCCAATTCTTTTTTGCCTTATAATAAACACGATGATCGTCGCATAGCATTTGGTCTATGCCATACTTAGTCTTAAAATGCCACATTTCAGCACAAGGCAATTTTATGTATTCTTTAGGAATAACATAGTTTATCTCTTGTGTTACCGGGTCATATTCTGCAACCCTCTCTCCAGCATAGCTAGATATTTTTCTCCATCCATCAGGAGTTAAATATTCAGTCTTACTATCTACACAGCCGATCCCGCCCATTAACAGCGCCTCCATGTATCCACCGTCAGCAATACTTACAGCGGCCTCTAATACTTTTGCAAATACGCCTTGCTGTGGCGTAGTTTTATTTGACTTATCGGTTACAACGTCAAGCCCTAAAAAATCCTTGTCCCGGACAAACTGTTCCATTGAAACAGGGCGATGGCTTCTCCCGATAACACTAGCAAAATTCCCCTTCGCTTTTTTTAAATCATCTATGAAATCTGTAAACGTGGGTATGCTAAAATTAGGATTAGCTAATACAAGTTCTGATATTGCTTGATTAAGTATATCAGCAGGAGCGTTTGCTATAGCTAGTAATTGAGATTCCGTAAGGACTGCCATAAAATGAAATCGTTGCAAAAAAGAAACCGGAGTTAGGAAAACCCCAACTCCGGCTTGATTGAATTAAAAGACAGCCAATCCACCAAGAAAACCCTATCTTTTATTCAACTGTGATAGTATAACTATATAATGGCAGTTGTCAATTTTAAGTATCTACAGAGATATGTAACCAAGCGGAAGGCGGGCTTTCTAAGCCTAGCTTTTCTTGTAAATCCTCCAAAAAGTCTTCATCCTCATTTTCAGAAGTGGAAGACGCTACATCGACACCATGCACGTTGTCGTATCCATCAAATCCAACAATAGGCAAGTCGTCAGGTAAGTCTTTGATGATTTCTTTTAGTTCTTTAATAGTGGTGATATTCATTTTATTTTGGGTTGATTGAAAAGGAATCCTGCCCTTGTCTGCTCCACTCTAACGATAAAGAATAAGTGAAGTAATAATTACTAAACAGTAGTAATTAAACAAACAGCATCACGTCGTGACAAGGACAGGAAATTGGTTATGAAATGCGAGTGAACCCCATACTGGATAAGGCTTCGCGCTGTGTCTCAATTGGGTAATATAGATCAATCCTCAAAGAAACAAAAAGGTCAAAAATCGTTGAAAATTCGTCTAAAGGTATAATTACTTTATCGACAATCCATATATGGACTTTATCTTGGACGTTTAAACGAAATTTAAACTTTTTATCAAGCTCCCAATGTTCTGGTGTAGGCTGTCCCGGAACTTCAAGATTTAAGTATATTCTATGTTTTATCATTGTTAATATATCTATCTTTGCGTGTTAACTCTCCCAAAGATACTCTAAACGCTCTCTAAAGAGCCTCATATCCTCAGGAGAAACGCTTTGTTCCAAAGGTAATTCAGCCTCATTTACTTTAGTCACGGTTGTTCGTGCTATGATCCGTATTTCTTCAGGAAACTTAACAATAGAATTATGCCCTTGTGGCCGGGTAGAATTCCACAACGCGCCTTCTAAATGATCTGAGGGATTACCCATATCCACCCATTCTTCTTGAGTCCTGAATTTTCGGATTGTCTTTCCTTGTATAACAAATTGTGTTTTAGTTGTTTCACTCATAAAAATGATTTGTTATGTTTACCGAATTTGATGCGGAAGGGCGGATATCCATCGGGTTTTCCGTATACACCTTTAGCTTACAATTTCCATATACGGTTAAAATGATTTCAGACTCACCTTTATGGACAGATACCGCGCCTTTACCTTCCGTATTTTCTGTCTTCAGCACGATAGCCGCACTATCAGGAATAAACAAAGGGTTGGCTCCCTCAGCACCTATTTCACCCACCATAAACTTTCGCGGGGATAAAGATCCTTTATCCATTGAAACAAGGATATCGGTTCCAAGGTTGTTATTGCGTTCATGAAGCTGTAGTTTTTGCTTCAAATCGTTAATTTCAGACTCCAAAGTTTGGATCTGCTCCACTCCCTCTTGAGTTAGACGGCTATACCATTTTGAATTTTTCCAGTCCGTTCTCATGTTATCTAATATTTTTGCCTAAACTTCCGCAATTTGAATCCGAATCGACTTCTAAATACTTGATAAAGAAGTTCAGAAATTCATGCCCTAAATCACTTAAGATTTTGCCTGTTGCTTTACAGGAACCGCACCAACTCCAATCTTTTTGTTCTCTGCTCTTTCCAAGAAAAAACCCTCCCTTACCTTGGCATACAGGGCATTCTGTCTCTAAATGATCTAAATTAAGTTGTTTTTTTGCATCACTCATAAAATTATACTTCGTTGTCTTTTTCCCACTCTTCAGTTTATTTGAAAGTTGGACCATCGAAAGTTACGCCGCAATATGGGCAAAACTTTGGTGGTTCAATTTCATAATGCCGCACATAAAAATTATTTTTACATATCGGGCAACTAATGGCACTAACATCAAACTTCCGGCCTGTGGAGCTTGTGTACTCGAATTTTTCCGGCTCCCCGTCCATGGTCTAAAGTATTTAAAAATTGTTTGGCTGGCATGACAGGACTTGAACCTGCATAGCAATTAAGCTGACTTACGTTTAGTCTGGAATACCAATTCTCCTTCACATGCCAAAAATTGTGCCACCCGCCTTTACTAAACTATATAGAACGTTCCACCGACTATATTGTTATTAAGTTTATTTTAAAGGCGGGTGGTCTTTGTCTCTTCTTTCATATACCATTCAATGTCTGTGATCCGCCACAGTGCTATTTTAAGGTAAGCTACATAGTGCTTGAAATTTTTCAGGCCAATTGTTATAAGTTGCGCGGCTTCCTTTACCGCAATGCTTTTTGCTTTCTAGGTTGGCCAGTGGTCGGGCTTCGCCCCGCTGCTATAAGAATGTCAACTACATAGTGCTTGAACGGTTAAGGGTTAAAAGCTACAAATATCTAAGTTTTTTCATAAGGGCTGTGTTCGTGCTACGCCACGATGCTATGAGTAACTACATTGGTTTAGAAGTTTAACCTTCTGGTTGAGGTTTAAAATGTATCCAAAAATGAGTTAAAGGCAACTACTATTTTGCAACGATTTCAAAAAGTCTCCTTAAATTCCTAAAAAAGATGCCTTACAGAACCATTTCTCACAAGTGCTTGTGCGAAGGTTAATCCGCCTCCATGGTCGTTTTTAATAACGCTGCAAGGGCCGTAGAGGCTCCATCCCTGCCTCATAAGAGAGGAAACTTTCTCGCTAAGCGGGGCGGAAAAATTACCAACTACCATAGTGTATTCAGGTAACATAGGCGGGGCGTCTTTTAATGGGTGCGGAGAGGCTTTCGCTTTACCGACCATTAGCTTTAATACCACGTCTACAAACTCTACAATATCCTCTTTAGTGTGCGTGTATTTACGGTCCCTAAGTTCTTGAAATACAATCAAAAGATCCTCCGCTTCTTGATCCGTTAGGTTATTTAATCCTGGAGTGTCCATGTTTTTATTAGGTTAGGTTGTTGATTACTCTGATAAACCGCATTTTTCATCAATTATTTGGAAGCTTCTCTTAAGGTGCTCTATAATTAAAGGCGATATCAATTTAAAGACGTGATAATCGACCGCTGTTTTAAAAATAGAATTAATTTCTTCATAAAACCGTTTATTCTCTTCCTCTATCTCTCTATAAAGGACGCCTTTTATCTCTTTCTTGTGCTCGTTAATCTTTAACTCTTTAAGATTAGGAATAACACAAACTTCATGGCCTTGCACAACAGAAGATGCATAGATTGTTGTTTGGGTAGTGATCATTACTCCATCTGGACCACATGGAGTAGTGTTTGTCTGATAAACAAGCTTTTGCATAATTAAGATACTTGATAGTTTTTAGGATTGCGTGTTTGATTCGTCATATGAAGATCGTAAAAGAAATTAAAGTTATTTAAAAATATTACACTATCAAGGCTATAACGAAGGTCTATAAGTGAAGTATGTAGACTAACGCTGCCGAAAAGCATAACGTTATAAGTCCAGACAGTAAAAGGGCGGGGATTTTCGCACGCAATTTTTTTCATGTTATGTCATATTCTACTGGTTTTGTGTTGCCCGCGTAAGTATTGGCGATTACACCAAGGTTCAATATGTAATCCTGATTACTAAGAAATCGATAATCACACATTGTGCGTATTATACTTTCAGGCCCTCCAAACTTTAGAACTCCGTAAGCCCATAAAGTAAAAGGAACTGGATTCTCGCAAAGCAAAGATGGACGTTCTTTTAATCCTTTACAGTCTGAACATTCTTTTTGCAGGATTCCGCCTCTATTGCTCATCACAAAATAATGACCGCGACCAGCGCAAAAGCTACAAAATACACCTATAGTTTTCATGTTTTAAATACTCCTGTTAAGCGCGGCTTGGATTGCGTAAGGAGGGAGCATCCCGATTTGAATGCATCCCTTGATGTCTTCAGTTGCACCGATATAAAACATTGCACGAACTATGCGTTTGATCACGTCAGTAATGTCTTTCTGCAAAACATCGATTCTACGGGAGTCGCCATCGAAATAGAGAGTAGAGATACAGGCTTTCTTTTCAAGGGCGGTTAAATGCTGAAGTTCTCCAAACATTCTTTCAATGCGAGCCTCATCGATTTTAAGAGCCTTGGCTTGATCCTGTTTCATTTCGATTGCGTTCATGTTTCGAAAGTAAGCAGATTTTTTAGAAGCACAACCCCTTTTTGCAATTATTTCACTTTTTGGCAATTTAACCCCGTCTACTGGAGTAATACCAGACGATATTACCTATGATTAACAACATCGCGCCTCCAATCACATACCAAAATAACATATTAAACCATTTTTTTCGGGAAATGTTTGGTTTATACAAATCAATGTAACCACACACGATACACAGAACGAAAACTAAGAAGGAGAGTAATTTCATCGTATTCCTTGAGTTGAAGCCACACAATCTTCAGTTAAATGTGGAGACGGCGGAAAAGGTATCCCCACTCTTGATAACAAGAAGGTTACTTCTTTTATCCAAGAATCGCGGTCCACGGCTTCAACAAAATAACATTGTCGCTTTTCTCCATCCACCCCGAATGTTACGTATCCTTTAAAAGTATCACTTTCCTTGGACCACAGCCCTAGTATTTTCCAACGTTGATACAAGAATTTCATGAAAAGAATAGTTGTTTCACCCCTCCTGCTAACATCCAACCTGCAAGAATAAAAAGAGCGCTGGAAAGTAAAAATCCATACTCCTCTTCGCCTTTTTGCCTAAATCGATCCTTCAGACATCTAGCAACCAAAATTAATACAATAGAAGCTAAAATAAATCTCATGATGTTAATAAAGGGCAGGTTGTTAACTCGGGAATTATAGTTCCCTTGAGTGGTGGATATGAGATAAAATAAATAAATTTATTGGTGATTGGGATTTTACTTGATTTAATCAGCAGTCTCAACAATTCAAACCCGAAATCAAAATTTCCCCAATTCGCGGCAAACCATTGAGACAAGGACGGGTTAGGGCTTACGCTGTATCCGGGTAGATCAAATCTAGCTCCATAATTTTGATAAGCGTCAATGCCTGATAGCCTGTAAACATGACCGAGAGCTTTAAACAGATATCCGGTTAAGTAATCAATCTCAGTTTGGCTGTGCTCAGCTATGTATTTTGCAACAATTTCACTTTCTGGCCCTTTAGAAAGCTTTGGGTGATAGTCTTTAACCAAGCCCGTGATCGGAGGCTTGAACTGTGGCCGGGGTTCCGGTCTTAAAATAACTTTCGACGGTGGTTTTTTTATCTGGAATTTCATTAGGGAATAATTCTTGTATCTTAGCATTTATTTTTAGAAGACAATTAGCCCATCCCCAATGGTAATTGTCTTGAAAACCATGAATAGGATCTGCGATTGGAGCAAGAACCATTTCTTCAAAAAACTCCGTAAATTGCCTAACACCTTTTTGATTAGAAACTCCTTTATCTGGAATTTCATTGATCAAATTAAACAGTTCGTCTTTGTATTCGCGTAAAGCTTGAATTTGTTCTTCTTTAGAAAGCGCTCCTTTACCTAGATCATAGGCATCAATAAACACTTCATGGTCATCCGGCAGTTGAACCGCAAGCATTACTTTTTGCGAAGAACTGAACTTAGTATCCGTGCCCTCATTACAGATACGCATACTGATAACGTAATTTACGTTGATGTCTCTTCCGTTTTTAAGTCTGATTAATTTCATATTAAATATATTGTAATTATTAGCGCTCATGCTTTAAAGAAGTCCAGTCTTAATAAACGTATCAGCGGATTCAGGTTCGAAACTATGAACGCCAAACATAAAACCATGTGCATAATATCCATTATGGCAATTGAATAAGTGTAAGAAAAGTTCTTTATCTTCGAATACTAGCCTAAATATAGCTATCCCTCCTTCATCAAGACCAGGTGCATCTGCTAATTTTTTAAAGTAAGTGGTATCAAAACACCAGCCATCAAATTCCAAGGTCTTTAACCCATTAAACTCCGGCTCTACAGCTTCTTTGTATGAAATAAACCAATCCGCGTATTCACAACAATCTTGGCCTAAATCATACCCAACAAAAACATTGTTATCGTCAACAAAGTTTATCTTTTGGCCTGTTTCAAATATTTTCATTTTAAATTGATTTAATAAGCTTTAAAGGTTTGAGCTTCTTGATACCAGCTATATCCTCCGCCAATTTTCATTGGTCCGCGAGGGCAGCGTAAAGTTGGTTGTTTGTGATCTGCGTAAGCCCTTCCGCATTGCCTACATTTTTTGCTTAATTGAATTGTCGAACCATACTCACCCCGTCTATTATCGTAATGGTTTAGGGCGTTTATGATTTTATTAGCTGCAAGGGCGGTTTTACATGCAGCAAGAACTTCCCCGGACTCCTTTATCACAAATTCGTGATGCCCTGTAGTAGGGTTTATTTCATGCCAGTGGGAATATTTAGGAGGTTTAGGCATAAAGTTATTCTGTAGGGAATTCTATAGCTATTCCTGATTCAAGGACGGTGATTTTCTTGGAAATCCATTGTAAGGTGCTGTCAGCCCAAGAAACTGTTAGGTTATATTTCCTTGGGTATATTAGGAAATCGTCATTAGGGGTTGCGCACCAAGTATAATCCTTACCCGGTCCCGACAATATCTTTTTTAGCGCTTCGCTGGCCGAAATATACAGGCAAAGACGCACTCCTTGCCGTTCAAACCGCCGTGCATGGGAGTCAAATGCGTCAAAAGCTGCTTTAAAGGCTCCCTGTCCTCTTGAGATCGCGTAGACTCTTTTGAACTCTTTACCTTGTTCGATATAAGGCTCAAGTATAGTAGGCGTTCGGGCCACTGCTCCTTTACAAGAAGCGAATGCTTGATTCAATGAACTTTTTGTTTCACCCGTATGCGGTCTGACTAATACGGAGCGCGCTTGACGTAATGGGCCGGGTTCAAAGTTTGCAATAATTTCATTTTCTTTTTCAGGTTCAATTTTGATGCCGCGTTTAAGTTTCATGATAAGGACGGTAAGCATATTATGGATACTATTCCAACTCCTGCCAAGATACAAAGGATGGAGCCTCCTAAAGATTTAAAAAACCCTAACCCGCATAGGAGCATAAAAATAAACTCCATAAATCCACCTAGTGCTAGGGCAATTAAAATCGTGTTTTGCATATTATTTAAGTAATTTGGTTTCTAACCCAAATGTCATTAATCCTAATTCAATTAATCTTTTTTTATCTCGATTTCTTTTTACCTGTGCTTTATATTTTTCAGGATTTCTTTTTTTCCAGGCGATGACACTCTCTTGCACTTTTTTAGAGTTATTTCTAACCCAATCACGGCGTGTCTTTTTAAACTGTTCAAGATTATTAATACGCCATTTAGCTGCTTGCCTTCTAGTATAGCCAGATACTACTAGAGACTTTTGATACTCTTTTACCTTTTCCTTATTCGCTAACTTCCATGCTTTAGAGGCCGCTTTAGCTTTTTCTTTTTGACTATTTGACATACGTGAATATGGCGTCGGCATATCGATTACTTTTTAAAAGCGTGCTCCCATATTGCTACTGCAACTTGCATTTCTCTGTGTGTCATAGTAAAAGAAATCCCCATTAAAGCTTTTTGAAAATTATCTTTATTAACAATGTCGCCTTTAAATTGATTAAATTTGGCAGGACGACTATTTAAGTATTTCTTCTGGTCTATAGGTGTCCTTAGATTATTGCCATCAAAAACCTGAATTACCTCTTTGTATGTTAAAGTTTTCGGATCGACTTTAACAGTTTCTAAAGTATCAGGATTAACGAAATCAACACCTTTAGATATAACTTGCTGTTGTATAGTTATAGGCGCGTCTCGTAAACGATAAGCCCACAAAGATGTTTCCATCAGTAACTCAGGAAGCATTCGATTTTCGCCTATTTTAACCAAACTAGAAATTAAAGTCTTCGGAAGACCAGAACGTTCAATCAACTCTTCTTGCGATACTCCCTTATTAATTATAGAAACTGTCAACTTTCCAGCCTCCATTAAATTCCGAGAAGCTGAAGAAAGTAAAGTTTTTAATTGATCAATATCGGAAATACAAGACGGGCGTAAATTAGAGATTTTCATATCTTGGAAGGATTTTATTAAGGTATCCAGTTTAATCTGAAACGCAAGCGGTATTAGTTAAGTTTCTTTACTAGCTTGTCCCTAGGCGATTTATTTTGCACAAAAGATAGGAGCCATCGAATAGCTGCCCATGGGTTTAATGTATTCACAAGAACCGTCGTTCATTACGTAGATTTTACAGCGTTTTTCCTCGCGGTTAATAAGGACGGTTGCCATAGACTTGGTGCGGCTAAGAACCTTGCACTCAAAGATAGTATCGTAATCGCAGGCACTACGGGCGGTAAGAGTCTGGCCTGCTTTTACGGTAGGGGCGTTTTCTTTGAGGATTGTTTTTGTTTTCATTGTGGTGTTTTCTGTTTAACTCGGTTTTTTAAGCTCCGCAAACCCTTTTTTCGAAATTTTGCAACTATTTCAAATCAATACCCCATTTCGCGTTCCTCTTTTTCAGAAACGTAACAATCTTTACAGTAGCCTGACCGATAAATTTTGTTATACCGGGTAGGAGAACATCCGCAACCCTTGCAACGGTAATGGACAAAAGGTTTCTTTTCTTGAGGAGCGGCACTGGCGGAATTAACGATGTCACGGGCTTGATCCGCCTTGGAAACATCAACCATCCAACATTTTTGATCGGGATTCCATTTCGCCCCAAGCTCCTTAAGCTTGTCCTTTACGGGGAAGGTATTGCCTACGATTGCAACTTTAGAAGAATTAGCAGTCATTTTGTTTGGAAGGATTGAAATTAGCCATTTGGATGTGTTTCGATCATTCCACAGTTTTTTGCCTGTGCAAGCCCTTTTTTCGTAAATTTTCAAAAAAGTGAAATCGTTGCAAAAAAGAACCGGATTCCGATCAAGGAATCCGGCTAAAATCAACAGGCTTATTATTTTTTCTCCCTATCTTCCGGGAAAGGCTCCAGTAAATCTTGATAGTGAACAGTTTGCTTTATCGGATCGTTTTTATACCTCCACTCTCGTTCACGCTGCATTGCTTTCTTCTCAGCTAAGTCGATAACGGCTAAATCCTGTTCAAGAAGCGTTATCTTGTCCTCTTTCTCAGAAACTTCCGCTTTTAGCGAATGCACGCTCTTTGAAAAGTTACTAACGCGCAAAGACTGAACAAACGCGACAAAGCCTAAAAAAATTACTACGTATTTCATGGCATTAATTGATTGGTCCGTTGATAAGTTTGACTGGACAAATTTTTTGCTTTAACTTATCCATCCATTTATAAACAGTTGCCAACATAAAATCGTTATACTGGCTAGGCGGTATGGTTTGGCACCCCCACGAACTTGTGCCGCTATTACCTCCACGATGATAGTTGATAGCACCATAGATTTCCTCAACGTAGCGGGCATTTTTTGCGCCGGGTTTTCCATTATCGCGGATTATAGGAAAATGCCCGTAGTTCTCAATACCGTATTTTTCGGCCTGCTCCTCGTCCGGTTGACGTAATGCTTGATAAGCTCCCTTGTGAAGTCCTCTTATAAAGTAGTGAACACCTTGATCAAGCATAGCGTAAGGTTTTCCAAGGGCAGCGTTCCACCCGATAATGCTAGGGTCTGTATTAGCATTGAATGCGTGAATCCCTTCAGGAGTTATAACAAAAGCGGCATCGTCGTAATCCCCGACATCATTCACCCTTGGTTTCCCTATAGTGTCGGCATAATAAGCCCTAACATTCAGAATACAAAGTTTATATTGATCCGGAATAGCCGGAACTGACTTTACATACGTAAATGCAGAGCCGTCTTTTGGAGTTTTATACTCCGATCTAGCTAGCTTTAAAATAAGGCTTTCGGGAGCCTGCGGGCGCGAACGTGGGATTTGTCCTGACATACTATTTTTTAGGTAAAGGTCTAGCCACAATTGGCCGTGATTTAGGGTATTTCGAAAACTCTAAACACTTTGGATCAATAGGGCCAGTAGTTGATTTAACAAATTGAAATACCGGCGGTAACTGAGGTTCTCCTAGAGCATACGGCTCTGTCGTTACAGAATGTTTTTCAGCGCTAACAAAAATAAAATTCGAAGTATATTCGGTTCTAAGCCAAGAACTTCCCCTGCAAATTCCAATAACAAACCTACTCCACGCTTCTTGTGCAGTCCTTCCGCGTTCCCCCATTAAAGTGTGCGTGACGTGCTTAGGGATTGGCGTTTGTCCGCCGTCTCCAAACATTTTTGGGTTATAAACTTTAGCACTGAGTCGCCATCTATAAACAACGTTAGTAGCTACGTCGGTAAATGGATTTTCAGGAATAACGCTCCCTTCAAGGGCGGGTATTTCTCTTGGTAAAGAAACAGGCACAACCTCCTTAGCTTTGGAAATAATTCTTTTTAGTTTCATAGACTAATTCTATAGGAGGGTTGAGAAGATATCAAGGCATCACCACAAGATGCTAAATCTGTTTGCTTACAAGCTGGAATACCATCGATCCTGTAAGAGGGAGAATTACCAACCATTAAAGCGGCGTCATGCGGTGAATCTCCGTGAGGCGTAACAGGGTCGGCAAGTCTAACAACCGGTAAACCATTAACCCGATAGTTAAATTGCGTGGAGATAACCGGACCACCAGCTAAATCACCAAGAACTCCTATAGGAAAAGAAATCATGAAAGTTTTCTAACTCTTATTTTAGCTCCCCTGCCATCGCGGCTAAAGTATAAAACTTGATTATTATCAAAGGTCAATTTTAAATCGTCCGCAGTTCCTTCAATGCCAATAAGCTTGTTATTTATTAATTGTTCTGCTTCAATAGGGCCTATCAAGGAGCGTGGTTCTAGCTTTATGGTGGTGGATCTTTCTTTCTTACCCCGTGGGAAAAAGCTATCCGTTAAAGAGGGTTCTACCCCGTCTTTAGCGGTCAATCGCCGTAAGGTTCTAGCTAGATTCTCCTGCATCTTCTTTTTTTTCAGAATTTTCCTCTTTCTCCTTTTTAAGTTCGATAAGAGCGGTCCGGGCGTCTACCAGCAAACGTATATAATCATCCATGTATTGCTCAGGTATGAAAAACCGGTTTTTATAACTGCCGAAAATTTCGCTTAAACGAATACCTATGCCTGCATTTTGCTGAACAACATCCACATAATATTTACGATTTTCGGTAAACATTTTGCTTTCGTGCAAAACTACGCTTCCGGGGTTAAGAGGAGCGCGGCGCGTCCCGTTAACAAAAATTCTAGGAGTTGGTTGTTCAGGCATATTCAATAAGTTAAAAGTGAAATCGTTGCAAATTTTAGACTGACGACATTTGCCTAGTCTTATCTCGTTTTTGCACGCTGCCTTTCCAAATTGATTCAATTAAATCCACCGCAGAAACTCCAAAAAGGATCATAGCGAGTTCTTCAAGTTGTATAAACAAAGCGATTATATTATCAGCCGAAAGATCATCAAAGCAAACTCCTTCATTTACCGTATCTGTGTATAACTGAATAATAAGGCTAGCAACTTCCGCGTAATTAATTTCAGCAGCTACAATTCGATTCAAATGCTCTGTTCGGTCTTGAGGAATAGCCCAAACACCAAAAATAAAATCCTCCTCAGTTAAATCATTAAATGTAAATTGCTGATTCTTCCACGCTACCGATATAAGATAGATACCAATATCAGCAATAGCGTCACGGGCTTCAGTAACATATTTTTCGAATACTTCAAAACCACGTATCCCCTGTTGAAATTTGAGTAAGCAATGAGCCAACTCTCCTAGCTCTTCAATCATACCTAACGCGGGTCGTTTAGCTTCTTGATGGCCAAAAGACTCAAGCTCCCATTTTTTATGCTCAGCGGCTATACGGGAAAGGATTTCAACTTTATTAGTAATCATAGTTAATCAAAGGGTATACGTATATTAGTATACGAATAGTTAAAGTCAATGCTTTAGTCTATATAGAGATAAATATCTGGGAGTATAATTTACAGTATCCCAATGAGTATAAGTTAAACAGTCCTCTATCTTATCAGCACGCAAGGAGAGGTTATACGGTGGAAGATCAAGATTTTGTTCGCGATATCCGTAATTATCTAATGACTCTCCCCATGTCGGACTTGAACGGTTTTCCTTGCGTTCGCAATAGTTAGTAATGATTAAATAATCTGCCTTACTGTTCAGAATATTTTGCAGCAATTTCAAAGTTGATTCATCGGACAAATGCTGTGTGCATTCGCGACAAAGTATTAAGCTTGTTGCGGTAAAAGGTAAAATAGGCTCGTTTACTATATCCTTAACACAAAAAAAATGCTCAACTTTACTAACTACTTTTATATCTTTAAGATTATTAAGCTCGATTATTTCAGGAACTATATCCATTCCAAAATAGGTCGCAACATCCATTGTAACAAAATGCGATTCCATCCAAGTAAAAAGTCCACAAGGAGCGTCTATCAAAGTATCTACATAATATTCTCTTATTTTATCACGTATGAATCTAGCGTCTTTGACGGTGTTTTCATGTAAAGAACCCGGTCCGCTGGGATGCTCATTTCCCCATTTTCTTTCAAAGTAAGTCCGGGTAAAATTTGCCTTTAAATCGGCTTCTGGAGTAACGTTAGGGTTTGTAACTTCAGGTTTCTTCCATCGCGCCTTCCATTCATGAACTGCATAACTGTCTTCATGTGGCGGGCAAACATCTTCATTCCAAGAATACGGATAGAAATAACGCTTAGGTAAAATGTTAACGTCTCCTATTTCACCAATTAGACAAACGTTATCATTCCATTGCCCATACATTTCTTTCCACAATGTAGATACAAGGACAGGGCCTGCTACATTGCAGTATCCGGATTTTACTAACTCAACAAGGTCATACCGTTGCAGCCTTCTATTTAGTTCAATAAAGAATGGATGGTCGGGCGGCGAAGCCATCGCACCATTAGCGATTGTGGTAAACCCTTCGACGCAAACCCAAGCTTTTCCTAGCAAATCATCAAGAGGCTTGCAGAGAGTAAAATCTATATCCAAATAAATACCGCCATGTTTTATAAGCGCTTGAACTCTTGAAACATCTGCTAGGGTCGCCCACGCTTCCAGCTTAATTAATTCCTCTTTCTGCGGATGCGTGACGTTTAATAGATTCAGCCAATTTAACTTCCATCCTGGTATAAACTCCATCCATTGGGTAGGGTTAGATGGAAGTTCTTCCGGGCCGTCCCAAAAATAATGCAAGATTTTAGGTATCATATTATTCATTGATTATGCTAGGAGAGCCTGACTGACCAGCGTAAGCGGTAAATGTGTTAAACCCGAACACACTAGGCTTAACAGAACCGGAACGCATAACATGATCTGAACACATAATTACAGGCACGTTGTTATTAATAACAAACATAGCGCCTTTGCGACTAATCGCGTAACAGGCAGTTCCATAGCTGGTTAAATACGCATGGAATACTTCATCCTGCATATTTTTAAAATCTTCGCCAATAGGGCTTTCTAAATGAAGTTTAGGTTCTGCGGGCTGACCTGCAAACATATGCTCAAAATTAACCCAATGCCATCTAGGGCACGCCTTTTTAACTAAACCAATTGCACGCTCAAAAGCGCAACTAGGCTTATTAAACGTAACGTCATCTTCACAACATAAAGCAAATGAAGCTTTGGTTTTAAGAAACGCCAGCAACATTAGTATATGACCACTGGCGCAACACACTTGGCCTGGACTCATCCAATCTGTAGTTGAAGGCATGGTCTTTTTCAACCAGTCCGGATCATTCTTATTGGGACTAGTTATAAGAATCGGTGCTCTATCAAAGGTATCTGTTATTCTTTTAACAGCGGAATCCCTCCTATCCCCGGCACCTTCACAATTTAAAAGATAGATAGGGAACATTACAAGGCGAGTTCTGGCTGTTTGTCTGACTTAGTGATGTTAAGATAAACCACATATCCTAATCTAGCATATACCCCTTCTGGTAAAGGCTCACCAGCTTTTAAAAGAGCTAACCCTTCAATATGATCCTCTCTTTGCATTGCAGGATGATCTTCCGGATTACTGGAATGTGCTATAATCATCGGTGATTTTGGTGCATCGACAATAATTTTAAGATCGGAAATATCCGCACCATGTTCCTTACATAATTCTTCAAGGGCGGTTGTGAATGGGGTGTTCATGGAGTTAAGAAAAGAGAATTACAACGGCGACGGCTATACCAATAAAGGTTAAAAAAGAAAAAATTATAAATAAAGTATGTTTCAAGACCTGAAGGTTTTCTATCCTTTTTTGTTCGTCTACAATTTGTCGTTCCACGTAAGCCGCAGCATCCATTAGCTCTTGCTGGTGGTGATTCAACCAATCAAGACGGGAAAGGTCTTTCCTATCAAGACCTACTCCGTATTTTTTCAACCCTGCTTGACTTCGGGACAAAAATTTCTCCCTAACACGTTCGATAATAGGATCTAGCGTATAACCATTTCTGGATATAGGGTTAGGCTGGGGCGGTGGGTTATCGTTAGGAAAAATCATAGAACTGTATCGTCTAAAGGTTCAAGTATTTCAACCTTCTTAGGCATACGCACTAACAATCCGTTGAAATTAGAATCCCTGACAAAGCCGTTTCGATTATACCAGCTAATCAAATCACGATAGCTAAGCGGAGAATCAGGGTAAGGAGAGGGCACCACAAACGCCACACTTTGAGATTTATCCATGTGTGCTAGAAATTCTTCTAACAAAGCAGTCCCATAACCGCGCCCTCTATATTTATCAGGGACGTTTATACGGGAAATCCAAAAACCAGACATCACAATAGACGGCAGGCTTTCGCTACTTAGATTTGCTTTATGAGCATCAAGAACCGCAGCAAACGGAGGCAGCTTCATAAAAACTGCCACATATTCTTCTCTCGCTATAGCGGTAACGCTAAATGGTTTATTGGTGTCTGCGCTCATTGAGTATACTAAACTGAATATCGATAGTTGCAAACGCGTTATGTGTTTTGCTGCAACGATTTCACTTTTTTATTATACTTAGTTTCTGGTATTGGACAAGGCGTTAATTCAGGATATTTGCCTGATTCTTGAAGCTCTTTAATCCTTGAATACCTGCGGTCTTTTCCACCTGTTTTTATAGCACTTTCTAAGCTCGCGGCATCACCTCTGCTAGCGCAATATTTAATAAAGACAAGCTCAACCGGTCGCCTGCTACGCGTATACATCGCGGGTGATTTAGTTCCGGGCTCTCCATTATGTTCATCAACACGACGTTCAATATCCAATGTCATACCTGTATAAATTGAACCATCTGCGCAACGTAACATGTAAACACAATATCGACCTTCTTCTTTTTTACTGAATTTGAATTTTCCCATATTTGTTATCGTATTCTTCTTTTAACTCTATCCAATATTTAGCGGCAAACTTTGCCTCTCCTTTTACAATCTTATCCTTAGTCGTAGAAAGCACAACACTTAACATATCAGATAAACGGCGTGCTTCTGTTAAGGTGCCTGTGGCCACTATCCAAAGAACGTCAAATTTCTTAAACCTAGCTCTCCTTTTTCCTGAGATTAACGAACTTCTGTTATGCTTTGGCCATACGTATCCGTGACTATGCTCCTTTATACGTTGTTGTATCATATCGGTTACTCCAACATGATAAAAACATACGGTTTCCTCAGTGTATTTAGCTTTACGAAATTCACGCAAGATATAAATGCACGGAACAGGTATCACTTCTTTTCGTTCTGCCAGCATATTAACGTTTGATTTTATAACATGGTTTTTTACAGCCGTGATTATAAGATCCGATATGATTAGGGTCAGTTATGCAAGGAGGCTTTGGCTCCGGTTTCTTTTTATCACCTATAACCCATAAAGAGGCTTTAATTAGAACTGCTATTAATACACCCATGCCTATGAAAATAGCAGGAGTATCTAAATCAACCATTGATAAAATTTGCAACGATTTCATAATTTAGTAAGACTAAGGAGTCAATTTAAAATCGTTATAGCCGATTTTTATTATACTAACTTCAGATACTTTTTTCCATTTAGCCTCGTCTCCAGAAACTAAAAAAATTTCAAGACCTAGCGATTTCTTAGAATAGACTTTTACACATTTTATATCCTTAAAGTTATCAGGAACAGCCCTATTAGGGTTTACGGATACCAAAGTTGTATTATTGGGAAGTTCATCGACCTTGTAAGCATAACAACGTCTAAAAACTTCAGCCGGGGTTTCTACTGGCACTTTCTCACTGTTTTTACGCTTACTCATAGTATTCTAAAATCTCCAAATTTAATTTTATAATGCGTATCCGACCTTTCCTAGTTTCACGGCATCTTGCGGCAGTTTGTCTAGCCTCGGATAAAGACCTAGCAATATACCCATAATCATAAAACTCTCTCAAAGTTGAATGTTCATGCTCTACTAAATATCTCGTTTTAAACGATAAACTAGGTATACACTTATGCTTCAACCATTTAAATAGTTTCATAATCTTAACGGAAACAAGAAATTAGGAAGCCGTTGTTCGTTAATGTAAACAGAATCAGTAAATCGATTTAATACTATCGTGTTAGACGCCGCTATATATTCAACAGTAAGCACTGGTATTTCTTTCCATCCCCAAGGGGAGCGATAATATACAGTCTCTCCCGTGCCCAGCGTCCGTAACCTATCCATGTCGTGAGCATGAAGTAACTTCCCATGCTCTCCTTCCTTTGGAACGTAAGATAAAGATTCTCTATCCATGCTACTTTATCTTTTGTGTTACTTTAGCGCCGTTAGACGTTTTGACTTTTAGGCGAACATTGTCGTAAACCGTGTCTACGATAACGGCGGTTACCCCTCCACTGCAATTAAACGCCGTATCCACGTTTACAAACTTGTTTCCTTTGATGGATTTAGTTTTGATGTTATCAAACTTAGTGTCTGTTTTTTGAATACGAATTCCTGTTATACCGCCGGACACCGTATTACCTTCAAACACCAACCCACGGGCATCATTACACTGGAAACTCTTATCACTCGCGCCAAACGCCCGGCAATCTTTGATAGTAAAATCTTCACTATCGTCAACTACATTGCTAAGACAATCCTCTCCTGTCTCAAGGAAGGTGAGGTTAAAGAAAGTGCATCCTTTTTCGCGTGCTACAATCCCGCCCGGTATCGCTCTAACACTACCATTTTTAAGAGTAAATCCGGGTATGCGTGTCCGCAAAGGAATTGCATCTTCATCCTGTTTATTCTTTGGCTTGGGAAGTTTACTCCCCGAAATCTGACAGCCTTGAAGATCGACTACAGTTCCTGAAATCTTAACAGGCTTACCCTTAAACGCTTCAATAACGTCCGCCATAGTCCGCCAAGTATTATTTTTCTGTGTTAGAAACAGGGTGGCTTTAGGTTTGATTTTGGGTGTAGTCATTTGATTTAGATTGTTCAAGTAGTCTAGCCTGTTTTGCCTCCTCTTGCAACTGTTGCATACGCTGCGTTCTAAGAGGGTTTAGCTTTTTCATAACTATTTCCTCCGAAACACAAGTTCCAGGTCTGTGGCTGTTTCTACAGCGAATGCAGTATATTACCATAATAAATGCAACGATTTCAATTTACTTTTGCTAGAATATCCCCCTCAGATACTATTAAACACTCCTCCCCGGATACTGTGGTTTTAGTGCCTGCCCCTTTGTTATAAAGAACGCGGTCACCTGTCTTAACAAAGAAATCAATACGAGTCCCGTCAGTGGCAAAATCGCCAAGTCCAGTTTCAACCACAATGGCGTAATCAGACTTTTCTTTGCAGCTTTCAGGAAAAATAATTCCTCCCTTACTAACTGTTTCAGCCGGAAAAGGCTTAATTAAAACTCGTTGTCCTAATGGTATAATTTTGTCAATCATATAAAAATATGTCCTTCTGGAAAATTGTTTAACTCAGGTCGTTTTTTAAACAACCAACCTTCGATTGTTAAATGTAATCTAACGTCACCTTTGGCGTCTTGCGCAAACTTCTTTGTATATGTTATTTGAGATTTTGGAATCCAAACACCGTCACCTGTATTCTTTGGCCTAATGTATAACGCTTTATCTGAAGAGCGAATTAGGTATGCTGATATTTTCATACTATGCGTATAAATATAAAGCTTGGCATATTGGACATCTTTTATCCAAAGGAGGGTCTATCATTCCTCTTTTTTTAGTAGACACAGCCCCGCATTTTGCGGTCTTGCTTTCCACAAATACACCATCAACAAAAACTCTATCAAAAGCGTGGTATAGATCATCGAATTCTTGAGTGTTTTCTACAGGCTTACGAAGTGTTTTCATATCAATTCTTAGGTAGAATAGCTTTTAAAGTTTCTATGCTGTAATCAGTAGCGTCTACTCCGTTAACTAAGACTTTAATTTCAACTAGTCCGGAATCAACAGCGTTCGATAAAGTTTTCCATTCATCATACCTAAAACTAAGGTTTTTATGGGTTTTCTTTAGTCTTGAAACAAGGGCGGCATCTTCGCACTTGCTTGCGGCATCTGCGCTAAGATACGTATGTTTAGCACTTTCACTTTTGCTCCAATGAAGCGCTAGCTTCAACAAATCTTGCAACGATTTCACTTTTTAGCAAAGTCTTCCGGCTTCAATTTCACATAATTAGTAAAATCGATACCGTAGTAATTCTTACGCCGCATATCCAAGTCAGCTTTGATTCCTGATTTCTTTTTGCGGCTTCTTTTCTTTGCAATCGTGATTTGAGGGCAGATGTAAATTGAAGCCTTGGGAGTTTTAGGCTCAATGTGGATATTAAACGGTTTTTTACAAGTAGTCATATGGTGGATTTAAATGGCCTGCCCCTAAGTGGGTAAAGTTTAAGGGCAGGCCGGGTTTGTCTATCGGTGTTTTTCTTTGGTGCGGAGAGGGTGTTATTTAACCAGTGACAAATCATCAAGGATCTTGTCAAAAGCATTGTCAGGAAGCCCTTCCTGGCTGCCGGACAAACGACGACAAAGTTCTTCAGCCTTCTTTTGTGTTTCCTTTGGCAAGGATTGCGTCAGCTTGAAAAAAGCCTTCATCGTCTTTTCTTTGGATGTTAGCCCTACCGTTCCTTCCTTTGGATCGCCTCCTTCAGCAGGACGGGCGGGGGTTACAATGACTTCTGGTGTAGCTTCCGGATTTTGTGGATCGGGAAGAGTAGTTGTATTAGTTGCTTCACTCATAGAATGTTAGTATAGCAGATTATTTTAATATGACAAGGACGGCTGTTTACTTACGTGTTTCTTTTTTAGGTTCTGTTGGTTTGATGGCTTCCGCAAACGCTTGATATAAGGCGTAAGGTGAGTAATCCGTGCCGATAACCTGACCACCTTCCAATAAGATACTCGTTTCATAAAGATTATCGACACTCTTTGGATTACTGACGAAGCCAATAATTCGCTTTGCATCCACTATGTGAACATCCTGAAGATCGTGTTTTTTAGGGTCGATCTTGAATTCAGCCACATTAATAATGATAGGCTCTTTTGGTATTAGGTATAGTGCTAGAAACATAGTGAAATCGTTGCAAAGTTTGAACTATACGTCGCTAAGTAAAAAGCCGTGGTAAATTACTTATAGTAAGTATATTTGCTAAAATAGTCTAAATTGATTGTTATAGCCCTTGCGGCTGCCAATTTAAGCTCATAGGCTTTAAAATCGTAGTCCTTTATTGAGAATTCACGAATTGGGTCAAGTATTTTTCCTGTATCGACTAATTCTCTAAGTCGCTCTTTAGTAACAAACCAAATCCTAGATTTATCAAATTGTTCAAGAAGACGTGTAGTGCTTAATGAAAAGTGATCTGGATATCCTTTATGACAAGGGCGGTCGCTAAAACTTACTTCTTTCATGGCTTATAGACTTCAATTCCGTCCCTTGTGAAGTAATAACCAACTTGCGGACCTTTTTTATACCTGCGTGCCGTTAGGTTCAGGACTTTTTTCAAAATTAGAATTAGGTATTTCATGTAGTTAGTTCTATGTGGTTTGGATAGTAGTAAACGGTGTTAAAGCGCTCTATTTTTTGTATCTCACAATTAGACACTAGGATTTCCAATCCTTTAAAAACTTTAGCCTGTGCATTAATAATGCCCGTAGTGTAACTGATTATTTTTTGAGCTACGTCCAAGTGTGTGATACCTCTTGGAGAATTAGCAACCACGTAAAAACACAAGCCATCTAAACTAACCATGCGTTCCGATAACCCACTAAAAAAGTCTTCTATTTCATAACTGGCTAAAAAAGACGCGTCACTATTTATTTTCAAGCTGCGCTCTGGAGTATGTCCGGACGGTTTCTTTACGTTAGGACGGCACTTTTTAGCTGCCGATTTGGCTTCTTTAAGCTGTTCCTCTATTCTAGCTAATCCTGTCAGGTAATCAGCTTTTTGAGTTTTATTTTTCCATTTAATGACAACACCAGTTGTGTTTTTCAAAATGGCTTTTGCTTGTCGTTCCGAAAGTTCGATTTGCATTTTAGTTGGAAGATTGTTTGAGAGTTAATTCAACCGCTACCGCTAAATTTATCATTCTTGCCGCGTCGGGCTGCGTAAGCTTTTTAGAAGCTTCTTCACTATCGTTCACCAATATAGCGTATTCAATAAAGCTTAATCCAGAAACTTTTACACCCTCATAAAAACTAGAGGATAACGACTGAACTGCGTCAGCCCATTTTTCACGGCCTAAAGTATCTATGGTATATTGCCTACACTCTAACAATTTAGCATGGATCATATTTTGAAAAAGTTGCAAATTAGAGTCTGAACCTTTTTATCGTTCTATTTTCTTCTTTCTCCTTACGTTTAAGAAGCTTAGCGCGGGCTTCAGCTATCATTTGTTTACGTTTTTCCAGTGGATCAATTTTCTCTTTTAAAGGGCCGTTACTTTCTTTTAACGAAGCTATCGGAACTTTCCATCCGTTAAATAATACAACTATTTCAATAGTTTTTCCTTCATTATCAATATCAAGGAAGGAGCGTTTGACGGGATATCTTCCCCCCGCAAAAGTAACAATATCTCCTTCTGAATACTTAGTTTTCACAAACTCTTGAACTTTGCTTGATAGTTAGGAGTCCCCGGAACTGTTGCTTGAGCCGCAAAAACAGGGCCTAAATTATTCTCTACCGCACTAATAGAAGTTGTGAAAACTCCGGAATCATAAAGTTTTTTTAACGATAGTCCGGATACTTGTAGCAACCGCTCAATGTCGATAATCTGACGGCTAGAGTTTTCATAAGTCACCAAGACTTTCTTTTTCTGCCCGTCTACCATTCCAGAAACTTCAAATGTATCTATGCCATTTTCAGACATAAACTCACTCACCATAGCCCGTTGTTTGTTATAGGCGTTTAAAGCCCGAGATTGAAGAATCCTGTTATTTTCTCCTTCCAACGCGGCTTTTACAATGTTTTCCGGTATTGCTTTTTTACTAGCAGCTTTTTTTGCAATCGTTGCAACTGCCTTTAAAGGCTGACTTTTAACAGCAGGTCTATGAATTTTCATTGGTAAAGAAATTTAACTGGTTTACTTAAATTGTCAATCAATCAAGTGTGCGGAAGTCAGTTATTTTTCCGGCTTTGATTCCCCGTAGTAACATTTCATCCCAAGACATCGTTTTAAGATGTCTTAACTGTTCGGATTCTTCAAGTGAAGACAGATACTCGAAAAGCTCATCGCGAGCTTGTGACGCGTGTTCGGCTAGTTTTTTGACAAAGTGTAAAAAAGCGGCTTTTTTTGCACCTTCAGTGATCTTACTGGTAGAGGGGGCGCATAAAATAGGCTCTACCCGCAAGGTTGATTGCTCTGGCCCATTTTTTTTGTTAATTTTTAATTTCATAAATTAATTATACCTTGTCTTATCAGATATGCGATTCCATCGGGCAAAAGTCCTACAATGTGCTTTCCAGCGCCTGTTACGCTTAGCGGATCTAGGTGGATGGTCGCTGCCTGTGTGACACCATGTCCAATTTCTATTATGGCAAATAGCTTTTGCCCTAGCTAAAGCAGCGGATGCTTTACCTACTTCGCGGTGAAACTTCATGTAATTAAAATTATCAAAGGTATCTATACTCATTTTGTTTGGAAGGATTGCGGTTTTCCTCTCAGTGTAAACACAATGGACGTAAAAAATAGGAACGCAAGTGATTTTTCTTCAATTTCTTTAAAAAAATGAAATCATTGCAACTTTTATTCCGGCTCCACGTCAATTGTTCGCCCCGTAGCTTGTCGTGACCGGTTTTCTTGAATTTGCTGAACCCTGTCCCCGATTGACGCAAGCATTTCAAGTGTTGCGTTTTGATCATTCATCCTATTCATGACTAAAGAATTAGGTTTAACCTCGTTAATCGATTCGATTTCTTTAGGGGTTAGTCCGTAAAGCACCATTTTTTTGTCGAAAAGGTCTAAAAGATTTTTTGCAACAAGCTGCCTTATTTTTGCCTCTCCTCTTGTATTTAGCTTGCTAAAGTCATCATATAACATAGTTTCAAGGAACGACAACTTTCCAAGCATTAACCCACGTGCTTGTTTAACGTTAGAGACTCCCCCCGCAACCTCCATGCGTAGCATACATTCGGCTAACAAAGATTTAGCCTCTGTATTAGATAATCCGTATACGAAAGATATTTCAGCAGTAGAAGTTACTCCTTGCATTGCTAATAAATCGATACCTTGAATCAATTGTTCTTTTTTGGTTGCGGGATCGTCGCTAAAGTCTGTTAAAGCTTTAACAAGGGTTTTTCTATCAGACAAACAAACTTCTGTTGTAGTTGCCTGATATATATCCATTCCGGGGAGGTTAGCCTCATTCTCAAGGACGGGGAATTCTGGAATTTGTCCAGGCTCGGGCGGACCTATAGGAACATTAGCCGGAACTTGCCTAATAACTGTTGCGGCCCTGCGAATGGAGTTGCGGCGAGTAAGCTTCATAAAGTGAAATCGTTGCACAAAAACCGCCGCCTCCAATCACGGAAAGCGGCGGTTAATGAGTTAGGGGTAACTTTTAAACTACCGCTTATTTTGCTTTTGCAGCCACTTTTTTAGCGGCTCCGGGGCGGGTAGCAGTAGCAGCCTTAGCTACAGGCTTGGTTCCGGCTTCAGAAGAACTAACAGCCAAGAAGGTATCAACAATTTTGAGCCAGATTTTACCATCCTTGTTAGGGGTTTCATCGGTAATACCTTCCTGTTCCTTCACCAAAGCAACAGCGCGGTTGACTAGCGCCTCTTCATCCGGCCCCATGGCAAAAAAGCTGAACTTTGTGCGAGCTTCGCGCGGTGAGTTTGTCGCGGTAGCGGCAGCTTCCCCATCCTCGGTTTCTTCCGCCACGCTGATATATTCCTTTTCCCGGATTTCGTCCTGAATATCGGCAACAGTATGCTTGGTATTTTTGGAGAATTCCACCAAAGGAGCGATGTAATCTGTTAGCTCCTTGACCTTCATTCCCTTACTAGCAAGCACAACGCGGGCAAGTTCCTTAGCTTTTGGCCAACCAAGAGATAGGATTTCAGGGAACGCCTTAAGCAGAGGCTTAAGGTTCTGGACGATTTGCACCCAATACTGCGCGGTCCGGTATTTGATCCCAAGTTCTTGATCCACGAAAGCGGCGAATCCGCCTTTTTCGGCATACAGGGGAGCGCCGTTTTCGTCCAGAATAGAAGTATAGGATTTGTTAGCTTTGATAGCGACAAGAGCTAAACCGATATCAAAATAGGTTTCGTTGGAACGATCCGCCAGCACGCGAACGGCTGCGATAATGTCGCCGCCCTGCTCGCTAATCAGGCCGTCAAGAGTCGGGGACAAAACAAGAGCTTTCCCTTTTCCCTTGACCTTTCCTTTTCCCTTGCCTTTAGCCTTGGCTTTAGGTGTAGTAGTGGCTTCTCCTTCAGCGGCTTCCTCCGACGCTTCAACTTCGCCAGCGCCTTCTTCATCTTCCTCAGACGCGTAAGTTTCATTGAGGTAAGCTTGCTGCTCTTCGTTAGGCTCGACAAGCTCGTCGTGACTAGCACAACCGATGCGGGCACCATCTTCGTTATCCTCAAGAGCGGAAACGTCGTAAAACTGAACGCCGTCAATTTCGTCAGAAAGTCCTGTAATAGTAACATATTCGCCAGCCTTAAGAGGCTCCGGAATCTCGCCCTCCAGAACCATCACGTCGTCGACTTCATAGAGCACGATTTCAGGTTCTGATTTTTTTGGTGCGGGACGGGACGGGGTTTTTTTAGCAGCCATGATGTTTTTGATTTGGGTTGGTTAGTTTATGTTATTGAATTTTAGCGCCTTTTCTGGCGACGGATTAGATTACTTTATTCAAGGAGGATTGCAAGTCGTTTTATTCCCAAAGGTGAAATCATTGCAATATGTTAAATGTTATAAATAGGGTATTGACATATACCTATCTGACAATAATCGACTTTGTAAAATGCCCGCGAATTCTCAATAAATACGCGTCCGCGTTAAAGGGTATCCGTCGCCATTTACCTTTCAGCTTCCCATATTGACAAAAATATAGATTTAGTTTCCTTACCGGTTTGGGCTTAAGTCTAATTTTCATGTAAATCGGACAAATCCGCCAGATTTGAAATAAATCAAGTCGATTTTTGCAACGATTTCACTTTTTTGGGTTTATTTGGCTTTATCAGGCAATTTTTTACAGTTTCTATCTGAAAAAGTTGAAATTTTGGCGTCAAGCCTGCGGATAACATGCTCCAAACTCTTGTCATTTGTGCCAAAATAAATGCATCCGCTAAATCATTGTCCTCCGTGTCATACCCAAACCAGTGTTTTACGTTTAACATAACCTCATCTTTATCCGCGTTTCCTATTCCTACAAAACTTTTGACGGCAGTAGGGGGAGCCTCAAAGTAATTACCTAGCTTTTCGTATAACTCCATTCGAACAATCCCACCGATTTCAGCCATTTGCAGCTTTCTGGAGCCTAACGCTCTAATAGCGTAACCTTCAACTCCAGCATAATTAATTCCCGGTAACATTTCTCTCACTGCATCGCGAATATATTGCCACCTTAAAGTGCCTTCCAGCCTATTTTTACCTTTACCCGGAATAACCACACGTTCAGTTATTTTAGGGCTTTTGCTTGATAAATCCGTGCTAGGAACTTCTAAGACTATTAGGCCAGTGCGGTTCAAGGAAAGGTCAATCCCCAAATATTTGATAGGTTTGGAAAGCTTCATGGCGGTAAAGTGAAACATCCTTGGCATTGATCGCAACCTTTTGCACGGGACGACTCGTTAGTATTACAAATTCTTGTTGGAAGTTTAGAAGTATCAAAAACGGATGCAGCCTGTCGTTTTAAAGAATCAGCCAAGGTGCGATAAATTGAGTCTTTACTTAAATCCAATTCAAAATATTTATACGGAGAATTGAACCTGTATTCTTTCCTTGCATAAATATTCAAACCATAATCAGCCACGGGAAAAGGCAATTTATCATCAGGTAATAATACTCCATAAAGTGCTAATTGCGTAGCATGACTACCTATCGCCTTTTTTAAAGATGAAAATCCTTTATTAGTCTTGTTGCCTGAATCACTATCAGTAATTGATTTAATCTCAATTGGAACAATGATCCCGTTTTCTACGATGGCAAAATCCATGCTTCCTGTTATTCTCCATGTCCAGTTTTCAATAACATATTCTGAATAATTGTTGAATGGAGTATCACAACACGCGGAAATCATTCCGGGTTTATAAACGTTATCGTAGTAACTTTTGCCACATCGGCAACGCCATCGACCAAAACAATTTTCAGGGCCGTAGCCGTCTATCAAGGAGCGTCTAATGTGTCGTTCAACTTCACGGCCAATTGCCCATACTAGCCTGTCCGCGCCAGTGGGTTTCCATGTTCTAGCTCCATGTTGCAGGTATTTTAGAGATAGAGCATAAGCGCGGGCGCACCAGTCAACTAATGTGCTAACATGGACAAGGTCAGGGTTAGTGCGTATTTCCTCCGGAGCCGAATCTTGCGCCCACAAAACATTACCAATATCGCGCCTTAGATTTAAAGCGTTTTCTAGGTTAGACGATAAGCTCATTTAATTTTTGCAATAGTTGCAGTAAATCTTCTACAGGGATTACAGCAAATCCGCTCTCTATTGTTCCGCGTTCATTTAAAAACTCCACTATTAAAGCGGGAATTTCACTGGCACTTGCGGCGGCAGTTTGAATTTTATACAAAGTTTCACGGGTGACGCTAAAAGACTTCAAAGAAGTTGCTTTGCATTCAAGCCTATATATACCATTCTTTCTAACATCGCCTTTCTCTTGCTTAGCTCCGGAAGCTTTAGTGGTTCTGGCTCCTAGTTTCTTTGCAAGGGAGGATTCTTGTTTGTTAGAATGTTTATAGGCTACTCCCTGTTTTATCAAAGTATGCCTAGGACGTTTTAACATGTCTTACGGGTAACTTAAATTTAGGCTTAGCAGGACTTGCCGCAGGTTTGGCGGCATGTGTTGAAGCGGTGGTTTTTAGTGGTGCCAGTTTTTTAGCGCCTCCTAGATAATTATCGATAGGAAACGGCGTCATTCCTTTTATTTCCCTGAACTTAGCAAGAGTAGCCTGCCGCATGTAGAGATTGAATTCTTTGTCAGTTTGCAACAAAGAGGACACTTCAGCGCCGGTTCTAAAATGATAGTCAAACATAGGAACATACAGCTTAGGTGCTCGCCCTTCCATAATGCCCATTTGTGCCGCATAATTACGGATTTGATCGAACTCCACAACCGTTCCATAACCGTATTTATTCTGAGGATCAGTTACCATTTCAAAAGCACCCTCTTTAAGGCCGGACGATCCTTTGCTCTTCCAGATTTTAAATCCACCTTCATAGGCGTCATTTTTATCAGTTATTTTTCCGTTCTCCATGTTAATCTTTTTAGCGAATAACTCTACCTTAGTTTGATGGAAGAAATTGCTAAGCACTCCACCGGGCAAAACACGATTATCCATTTTAGGATTTTGAACTTGTTTATACCGCCATTGATTAGTGCTAAGGACGGTTAGTTTATTGCCGATTTTAGCGCGTTCAAGCATGTATATACGCATCTTAGTGCAAAGCCGCGTAATCTGGTTAGCCATGTAAGCGTAATTTGCCCCATCTTCCGCAGACTTTTCCACAATATCAGAATGCACAATACCAGATAGCGGATCAACAATAATTAATGAGATTTCTTCAGTATGCGCAGCTACATCAGCTAAATCCACCGCTGCCTGCCCACTTGGTGCTTGCAGCAGTTCAACCTTTGTCATGTCCGCCCCTTGTGCCGCTGCCCATTCTTGCTGGATACCCATAGGGTCAAGGTCAATCCAAGCAACCCGCTTATTTGGGTATTTTTTTTGGAATTCTCCAATTACCCGATAGCAATTAGTAGTCTTCCCCACGCTTTCCCAGCCTAAAAACATGTTAGCAGTTGACTCACATATTCCACCACAAAGAGCCAAATCCAACATAAATATGCCAGTAGGAATAATAGTAAAAGGTTCAAGAGTGCTGGCGGTCCTCATTGTCTTTTCCCCATACGCTGCGCTAACTTGCTGGCGCGTATCAGTCAATTTTTGCATTTCAAAAGCCATATTAGTTTCCGCAGATTAAGTTAAAGTTTTGGCGTGTTATTGACATTTCATCAATTAAATATTGCTGCCCTTCAGCGCTCGCTTGTTGTATAGCGGCAGAACGAGCATCCACAGAATTTTCACAAGGGATGTGGACGCTTACATTTACTTTTATTGAGTAAAAATCACCCATGTTTTGAGTCGCGCCTATAGAAAGTGTTACTCCGGAGTCCAATTCGCTTTGTTCAACTCCTGCTTTTTTTGCAACGATTTCATTATCCTTCTCGGCTATTACCTTTCCATGGCTGTGAATAGAACTTCCTACTGAGATAGCTTTTACCTTGGCTAACTTCATAAGATAACACCTTTCTCTAAATCAAGTTTTCTAGCTATTTTAAGATGATAATTAATTAGAGATTTGAGTCTATCCTTCGTGATGGCAGTCCAACGTTGGCGCTGTCCAAAATCGTAATAATCGATAAAAGTTTCTTGAATAGCTAGACACTCTCTAACTGTTAAAAATTGAGTCCTTACATAGTAGCCATCAAGACGCATTGTGTTTGATGGCCTACGTCGTTTCCACCATATGTCAAAAAATTTAACCTTTCCAACCATTTCCGAGATTCTAAGGGTGGAATACCACATAGTGTGCTTATTATTGAACGTTCTCAGAGATAATCCCCTAACTGGCAAATACGTAAATTTACATAATGGATTTTCTCCAAATGGATACCCAAAAGTGTTAATGCACATATCTTCCACTTCAGCCAAGCTAACGAGTGGCGTTTTGTGTATAACTTTAACTTTTGGCTTCCATTCACGCCGCTGGCCTCTTCTGCAATTGATAGGATTGATTAAGGTTGTAAGACACATAAGAGTTTCAAAGGTTTGCCACAGTAACACCCTTTATCTGTTCGCACAAGGAGAGTCGTTTAGTTGAAATAGCTCTTAAAAATGGTATAGCGGTATCGATAGGCGTAATCCAAATAGGGTCTAATTTATCAGGGAATAAGCGTCTAACCCGCCCTAACTCCTGTTCCGGTTCTGAACTTGGGGTTAAATCTATACCTGCGTTAAGCCGTGGTATATTCTTAGCTCTGCGAAAGGTTCCCCTTGTTGCTAGTATTACCCTTGCTTCAGTTTCAATAAATTGTTTTTCTTTATCGGTAAGTTTTGCTTTATACACAAAACAAGTAATACCCATTGCAGTCAACAAATCTCTCAAAGTCTCAAGTTGAGATATCCGGTCAGAGACTCCTAAAACATGGCGTCCGCGATTTATCATCCATCTTAAATAACCGGCTATCCAGTGGTTTCTAGCACCGTCAGTAGCAACAGCCGTGATAACTTTACCTAAACTATAAGATCGTTGAATATGTAGCGGGTATTTACCAGTATACACAATAGGCTTAACGGTCAACGGCATTACATCCTGACCGCTAACTACAAAATCACTTCCAAATTGATTGATGAATAAACCTTGGCAACCGTCTTTACGTTTCCAAGTAGCGGACAAGGCGAGCTTGTATTTTGCGGGGAATAATCCTATCGCTTTACTAAAACTTCTTGCCCCTAGAACGTCGCACTCATCAAACGAAATAAAACCAAAAGCATTGTAAAATTCTCTAGGATACCTCCTTTGAACTAACGAATGCACCATCGCAATTGAGATAGGCTTATTGTATTCACATTTATCAGATTGGATTATCCCGATGTGATCTTCAGCCAATCCAAGATGTTTTGTTATCTCAAGTTTCCACTGCCTTATAAGACTATCTTCTGGAACTACTATCAAAGTTCTAAGCTTCAAGGAGGACGCTATTTTAAGCGCCGACACGGTTTTTCCACTCCCGGTTTGAGCATTACCAAAAGCGACACCTTTAGTCTTGAGCCTTGAAAATAGGCCGTCAAAAAACTGTTGCTGTGCTTCGTCGCGTGCAACGATTTCACTTTTTGCTAGCTGGGGAATTACAGGCCCTTTATAGCGTAAATCTAACGAATTCTCGTTTTGGAAATACTCTTGCGACCACGCTATAGGCAAGAAAATGTGAGTTCCAGAAATCCGATACCCTAAAATAGAGTCTGGCTCTTTTTTAGAAAAAGATTTAGGCGTATATGTATGAATTCGCTTTATCCTAGCAAGCTCGCTTTTTTCAATCTCAAATAAAGGCTTGGATGCCCATGAGCGAAGTGTATACATATACGCCTAATTGTTATCAACCAAAAGCTTCGGGTTTGCCTACGCTTCTAGGCGCGGGCCTAGTAACGAGTGCGGGCCTTGATGTTGACGGTATAGCTGTTGGTTTAGCGGTGGTCGGAGCCGTTTTAGGCTGTGGCCTGCCCGGCATACTAGCAGGAGGCCTAGAAGTGGGAGGCTTAGGTGGGGTTTTTTCAAGGCCGGGGATTTCTTCACCGTCTGCCGGAGCCTCTTGATTTTCGTAAGCGGCCCATTGTTCTTGAGCGCTCTGACGGCTTCCAGCAACTTTCCCTCTACCCTCTTCCGCCTTACTGAAAACTTCTTCGATATTAGGTTCACCGAATATGCTAGCATAGTCCATAGGCCACATATGTTCACCCTCTTCAATGTAGACTTTCCCTTCCTCATTTTTGACTTCAGGGTTGTTAGCCCATCCTTCGATATCCTCTTCAGTGGCGAAAGTGTAAGAAACTGGCTCACCGGTTTCAGGATCGGCAAAATCAATCGGAAATCCAGTGCGAAAACTTTTTTCTGAAGAACTTCGTTCCATCATCAAAGTCATTCCCCGCAACGTTTTACCGCGCTTTACCGCCATAGCCTCTTTTTTAAGAAGCTCAGTAGCTAAGTCTCCACTAACAGGCAGCAACGTATGCCGGTATGCATGTTTTACTTTCTGCCCTTCCTTACCAGTTTCATACTCTTGGAAAGCTAGGATTGTGAGAAAATTAACAAGTTGCCCTTTCTTTCCTAACTCACGGCATTTAGGGCAAGGGCCGATGCCCATATCCATGAAACACCATGAATAATTACCCCATTTTCCATCCTCACCGGGCTCGTTGTGCTCGCGCCGATAAAAACTGGTAGGGCCATTAAGACTTTCGTCCAGTATAACGATAAAACAGGAGTTTGCAGGCTCTAGCCAAAAACGGTATTTGGCTTTCCGTTGCGGAGAATTTCTTTCTTCCGCCTCTTTCTTCCTACGGGCATTATCCGCTGCTAGTGCGTCAGCGTAAGACATTTGATTTCCCATAGGAGGACGCGGGCTAACGCTAGCAGTATTCGGCCTCGACGACGGGACTGGTCTTGCGGCGGGTCGTTGTCCGGGCAGCGGTCGGGCTGTCGGAGCGGTTGTTTTTGGGAGTGGTCTTGATGGCATTTGATTTAGTGGTTTTTTGTTTTTTAGTTTTTACTTTTTTAGCAAGTCTTTTGCATAATTGGCCGATTTTTCGGCCGGGCCAGTCTAACATTCTATCATAATTAAGTGGATTTTTGGGAGCCTTAACTGGAAAAAATATAGCACAAAGAAAGGCATAAACTATACCTGCTTCCCTCATTGGAAAGCCTTGAATAACAAGTTTTAAAGCGTTTCTAGGCGGGTTATTATAGTCAAAGATAAAACTTCCAGCTTGGGCATAAGAGCCTTTAGCTTCAAGGTTTACAAGTATTTGTGTTGATTTTTGGTTAGTAAAAAAAGAGAGGGGTGTTAAGTATAAGTTTCGATTATCTTGTTTTAGTAGAGGGAATATTATTCCCTTGTTGTGTTTTAGTTTGTTTCTAAAATCGGAATACCGATCAAATGCTATCATAGCAAAGTTACTATAGGTAGGGTTGGTAATAGGTCAAGGGCAGCTTTAGTTTGCCATTATCGAATGTTCCATCATTTGTGAAATCGTTGCAGATTCTAACTGGTCGGGATCGGTCAAAGGTTCATTGCTTTCCGCATTAACCGGCCATGGTGGAATAAATAATGGATGTCCTTTTAACAGGTCGACTACGCCTTTTACCCGCCTTCCTGATTCAGTGGTATACCCATTGATACCTTTCTTTCCGGCTTCATCGTTATCATAAAATGCATAAACAGGTAAACCCCAATCAACTAAAGTTTCAGCCTGCCACTGACTTAGCCGGGCTCCAAGAGTGGCTATAGGATGGCCAAATCTATCGGCCCCGACTTCATACATTGAAGCATATGCAAAAAGACCTTCCACCAACAAGATAGGCTTTTTAGTTTCAGAAGGTATCAAGTCAGCGCCTAAAAGATTGAATTCTTTATGAAGTCCTAGCATGTCCTGAATCTTAACTTTGCTGTCATGACGAATTGAGCGACCACTAAAACCAAATAATTCACCTTTCCGATTCTTAACAGGAAACATTATTCTTTTGTGGCTGATAACATCCTGCCCCAATGTTCCAGAATAACATAAGCCTAACATTGTGGCCGTCGATTCGGAAATAAGTCTCTCCTTCAAATATTGCCTAGCTTCAGGAACTTCCCAAGCCGGTTTATACATTCCTTTTATTTGTCCGGGAGATATAGGCTCTGGCCTTTCTACCTGAGTAAATTCGCCAAACTCAAAGTTTTGAACAACTTCAGATTCCGCAAGCATTATATCATGAACTAAAGAAATATAGTCAAGTCGACGATACCCCCCTAACATAGTGGCAAGGTCAACTATGCTGCCTGAGCGACCACACACGTAACAATTAAAACCTGAACGCTTTTTATTATCAGCTTTTACATGAAATTTATTACCTTGTGCCCTTAAATCCCCTTTTGATTTGTGTCCTCCAAATGGAGCAAAAGGGCATTTACCATACATCCAACCGTCATCGCGGGGAGCACCTATTTGTATTTCAAGGAGAGCTAAAATTGGCCTTAATTTTGATATATGCATAAGTGAAATCGTTGCAATTAATCACCAGAAGTAAACCAACATGGCTTTTGTGCTACTATGTCTTTCCTCTTAACTAGGTCTTTTAAATTATAACCCATTTCTATATCCGCGACAATCGGCAAAGGAGGGGTGATACCAAACCATTCTTGAAAAGGTATATTCTCCAGATACCATCTTGCAGCGGAGGCGTAATGTTCCGCTTTACTTATAATAACTTCAAAAATGATAGCGTCATGAATTGGTGCTAAAACACACGCTTCCTCTTTAGGGGCATCACGATCAAATCTGATAGCTCCCATCAAACAAATATCACTAGAAAAACCCTGAACCGTGCTGTTAATAGCTTGTCTTTCCGCCTCCTGACGAATCATCTTATCGTAAGAACGTATATTAGGAAGATGCCGTATACGCCCGTGCAAAGAACGAACGTATCCTGTCTGATTAACAAATTCCCGCTTTTTCTTATGCCAATTTACTAATCCTTTATAAAGATCGAAATAGGCATCATAGCTTTCTTTAGCTTGTTCGTCTGTAAATTCCACATGGTAAGTAGTTTTAGCATATGTTTTGAATTTCTTCCACCACATCCCGAATAAATATCCGAAATTAACGGCTTTAGCTCCTTGTCGTTTTTCATCTTGAATATCTTCTGCCATTAATAAAAAAGCTTCTACACTTACGTGCATTGTTCTGGCAGCCGTTGCTTGATGCAAATCTTTACCTTCATTATACAACCGCAGCATAGTTTTTTCTCTAGCTTCCCAAGCCGCAACTCTCAATTCAGCCTGAGATAAGTCTACAGATATTAAAATTCTACCCGGCCTAGCTACATAAATAGCCCGATATGCTTTAGCAAGCTTTCCATGTTTAGGAACATTTTGTCCATTAGGGTTTGCACTAGCAACACGGCCTGTCACAGTCCTATGTAAAAAATAACTAGCATGAACGCACCCATCAGGAGCAATATACTTCCAAATACCTTTGGCATCTTTTTTATCGACACCTACTTCTAAAATTTCAGAATTAACATCTTCTTCTTCAGTATTATATCCTTCACAACCTGCTAGCGTCAGCATGGTTTTAAACTTATTGTATGCGATATAATCAGCGACCCAAGGAACATCTTCGAAATAAGGCAAATGTTCCTTAGCAGAAGTCATAGGAACTTTTTGATCATCAGGAAGCTTTCGAGTTCCTTTTGTAAACATTACCGGTGTAAGTCTTAATCCTTTTTCGTGAGTAAATAAAATATCTCTAACAAAATCATGTCTGGTAAACGATAACCCTTTTTTAGGTTTCTTTTCGTCCCACCATTTGTTTCTGATTTCAGGATCTATACTTCCTATCAATTTGTCATATTTATTTTTACCCTCTTTTTCGGTAATTCGAGTGAAATCACGAATCTTTTCTTTATCAATCAACATGCCGCGTTTCTCCATCCCATAGAACATTCTAAGGGCAGGCATTTGAATTCTCTTATAACAATTCCAATGCCTATCATCTTTACTGCAAAGCCCTACCAAATAGTTAGTCATTCTCAAGCTGGCGTCACTATCCGCAGCCGAATAAAAAAGCATGTCGTCCGGATTTTCTCTAGGCATTTCTGCATAGTTTGCTTTTTCTTCAAACGCGTCTGAATACCCACTAAGTGCGGGAACGTAAAGGCGAGCACCTGTTGCCAAATCTTTTGATAACGTGTTTTCATCCCTGACAAACATTAGCTGCATGGAATCATGCATCCAATTTTCTAAGTTAGGCCGGACTCCTACATTTTCCATTACGTGCCAGTCATAAGCTAGGTTATGGCCTGTGAATTGATATTTATCGCTTTCAAGGACGCTCTTAACCGCTGCCAGATTTTTTGCTGCTTCCTGTTCTGATACCGTCCAATAATCGTATTGTCCTTTTGGTATAGTCTTTCTTGTTTCAAATTGTTTCCAGCTTTGAATGGGGATAACGTAGGACTCCCCTTTCTTCCAGCTTATTTGAAAGATGAAAGGTTTACTTCCAGCCCACCATGAATTACTTCCGCCGTCATTGTAAGTTTCAGTATCGAACGCAATAGCAACAGGCTTATCTTTTTGCAACTTTTTCAATAACTCTTCACCGGAGATATATTGATAGTTTACATCTTGAATTGCTAATTCTGCCGCTTTTAAATCATATTCATACTGCCGCAAACGGCATACCATATCAAAATCCACCCTAAAGGATTCCTCAAAGCCAGGCTGTCTAAAGACTTGGGCCGGGGATACCATAGGAATGCAAGGCAGATTGAATTCTTCCAAGTGCCTAATCTGTCCGCGAACCTTTGTTATCTTTAGGGGTTTGTTGAACGTCTGTTTTGTGGCGTGTAAACCTAGCGTCAAGACCGCTCGTGGTAATCCTCCTTCGGATTCCATAATCCTGTGAAAGTCATGTAAGAAACCGTCGCGGTTATCCTTTAGCCACTTGGTTTCTCTTGAGTCGCTTCCTGTCATTTCTTCCGGTATTGGCGGACAGGGGGAGACAAACCTAAAAATGCTTGTGGGTAAGTTTTTATCGTTAGCGGTGTTTAAGAATAAAGATTTGGATTTCTTACCTAGTCCCAAATTCTTTGCGTAAACTTCATGGCTTGGAATATCACAAACTACAATAATATATTCGCCCTTTGCGGCCTCTGTAAACTCGCGTTCGTCTAACTCTGAGCGCGTTATAACAACATCAGCGGCAACATCAACATCCTTTTTTTCTTTAGCTCTCGCCCCATAAGCTTTGCTTGAGGCTGCTAGTATTGCGGCTAACCCTCTAGGTTTTTGTGCAACGATTTCACTTTCCGGAGTCTTAACAGCAGGAATAACTGGTTCTGGCTTACGTAATTTTAGTTTCATGTTAGGTAATTTTAGTTTCATGTTAGCGCATATAATCAGTTACTTCTTCGTCTGAATCATTGTCGTCCGAACCCATGATTGTTTCAATTGGGAACTCGCTAAAGTCCATGGTATCAAAATCCATACTAACAGCAAATCTTTCTGCCGCACCGTCGCGGGTTTTCATAGGGTCGATAATCCTATGACTTAACTGATAAGGGGAAGGAGCGTATAACATCGCGGCTACAATATCAGCGTCTTTACCTACTGCATCCGTTCCCGCGATTGAACTTAAATCTGCCCGATGCTTCTTTCCTTGTGAGGAGTTTTTTTCAGTTCGATTTAGTTGATAGGTTACAAAACCCGGAAGCTTTCTATCAAGCAATAATCCTTTAATTTCTCTAACTACTTGTTCCTGCATATCGGCTTGCTGTTGCCTGTTAGTTATTCCGCTTGCTTTAACCAAGTAAGCAGCATCAATAAATAAAGCGTCAGGGCCAAAATTAGCACAACTACGTTCAAGATCAGGAATAGTCTGATTAAACGAGCCGGATATAACATCGGTATCAGGGCCGCGAGCTATTTGTTCAGCAACTGCGTATAATCGACGCTCACCATGCGTGGAAACCTCGCCTTTCTTGATCAAAGAATGATTTATCCCTGCCTTACGTCCAAGCCATCTTCTAACAAGTTGCTTGCCCGGCATTTCGTTTGAACAAACAACGCAACGCAATCCAGCGGCATGACAGGCTAAGAAAGCTTCAGATAGTAAAATTGTTTTACCAACTCCGGGACGGCCAACATAGGCAGTTAATTCTCCAGGCATAATGCCTCCTGTAGCCATGTCTAAAGACTCATAGCCCGTAGGAACACCGATTAATCCGACAGTTCTTCTAGCAAGTTGAAAGTCAACTAATACTTCCTGAGCAAGAGTTGAAAAGGTATCCGTTCTTTGATTGCGGGTTACCGCAAGCATATCAGAAAGTTGTTTTCTAACAATAGCAAGGAGGGTTGCTTGATCTGCTTTACCGGCTAATGCCTTAATAAGTAGCTTTTGGTTTTCTTGGATAGCAACGTGCGTTTCCCGCTCCGCAATTCTATTAATGAAATAATCCGCTGTTTCGTTAGATACTACATCTAAAGCATGCCCGCTTGATCGTGCGGTGTCTGGCTCCGGCAATCTGCCGTATTGTCTTAAGTGCGCTTTAGAAAATTCGTAAAGAGCTATCTCTTGTTCATGTAAATGCCGTGTTTCTATGTTCTGAAAGGTGGGAATGTCGTTACCTTGCAAAACTACTTTCAACAGCTTTAACCCAAGGTCAGGGTTGAATTGTGGTTTCTCTGCTACCAATAAGGATTGTGCCGGTCTTGCGCGTGGCGCTGAATTTTCTTCTGAGGGGGCGGGTTTCGCCGTGCTTGTAAGCAATTTTGATAGTGCGGACATATTATTGCAACGATTTCACTACTTCAACATTGCTAGTATAGAAAGACCGGAAATCCTTAGAAAACCAAGGTAGCGTTTCATCAGTAGTCCGAATTATAACCGTTTTATCGTATTGATTGATCATCATTCTAACAAAAGATTCTATTTTATGTGTCTGCCCTTGAGTATAGGGCGAGGCTTTACCTGTTTCAGCGCTGCAAAAAGAAAGCAACGTTAGTATCTCACAATTGTAGATTGGAGATAGTTTTTCAGCGTCATTATTTTCCAAATAATGGAGCATCATGGCCGTTTCTACGGCAAATAAGTCTTTTCTCAATAGAGCCAATGCCGCAGAAAACACTAAGGCTCCGATATCATTAGGGCCTTCAATTATCAGATTAGTTTCATCTGCAATTATCTGATTAATCCTATCATATGGTTTAAGCATACTAGGAAAATCTTTAGAAATTCTGAAGTCCGCATATCTTGCCCCTACTCCACAACTGAGCAAGACATTTCTAATCTGAACAGGAGTCATTGCCATAACGCTAATTACTAAAATTATCAAATATAGGTATTTGCTGGAATATTATATTTCCCTCATCATCATACTCTGTCGGAGGCAAATCTTCAGCTAGTTTTTCCAACAATTGCCGCTCTTGTTCCCGACGTTCTTTGTAGGTTACAAGGGGACTGACGGGGTTGTAAAATTCTTGGACGTTGGTTTTCCGTTCCTCTTTTCTAACGGCTTTGGCGTCTCTCGGGCTAAGTTTACCCGTGGCTTCAAACCGCCGCATTCTCAGCGCGTCACGCTTATCTTTAACCACTTCGCGGTATTCTTCCGCCTTCTCCTTCACGATAGCGCTTCTATTTTTGTAGTCACGGAAGCCTGTAAAGCATTGCACAAATAGCCCCAGCGAGGGTTGCACCGCTTGATGCAATTTCATGGAAGATGTTATTTGCGCCCATTGGGTTATGGAATCCGTGATCAATTCCAGAAAGTCTTCAATGGTTCCGCCTCCGGCTTTCCATTTTGTTATTAGGCATTTCATCTGCCCTCTTTGTTTTTTGCCCCATGCCATGACGGGAGAAAGCCGCGCTCCATTTTGAGCCGTGACATATTCCTTTTCAAGTGACTGCCACAATTGCGCGGCTTGTTCGTAGTCGCTCAATTCTTTTTGCGGTCGGGCGGTCGGAATTTTCCCATACTCAAACTGGTATTTGCTAGGGGGCGCGGAACATTCCTCCTTATCTTCAAGGGTTTCAATCACCGGGGTAATTATCCTTCTATTCAAGGGCAGCTTAAATCTTCTCCTTGCCGGAATCGCGGCGCTTGCGTCGCAGTTCTTATTTAAATTATCTTCTCCTTTATAAACATCCTCTTTATACAGGTCGATCTTCGGCCCACTAACAGACTGAACTTCGGCCCCTTCGTTTAAGCTAGAGGGTTGATCGTCGTCCCTTCCAGTAATACGAAATACACGCTCTTTGTTGGATTTTTCATGTTGTTCATCCCACAGCGTTTCATATTTCAAATCCTCGGGATTATATTGTTTTTTAGCGCGGGCTCTTTTAAGCATATCGTTGTAAAGAAAATTGTGATTAGGTTCAAAACTGTGAGTCAGCCGTCCTGTATATTTGCTGCGCTTCCAACTTATGAATAACAACTTGTTCCCCTTGTTGTCATAAGTTGAGTCTAGTTCTTTTATTTTAAGCTTAATTGTGGATAAGGCATACGGTAAGCCGTAGTTAGCCTTTACTCCATCTTTGCTGGTAACGCCGTCTAATAGATGACGCATAGGGATTACTTCAGAATCTTTTCCGTAACCCCATACCCTGTTTAAAATGGCTCTAAGAACTGCGCATAAAGTGGAGTCCCGGCAATTTTCTGTAAATGCCTCCATGCACTTATCCCGCTTCCTCATATACTCACCCGGAGTAACGGGCTTTAAATTTTCAAGACGGGTGGTTGACTTTTTATAAGGTTCTTGTATGATACACATAATATATAGCATGGATTAGGAGCGTTAACTCCTGATTTAAATTTAGCCCGCTTGGAACTGGTAATTCCTCGCGGGCTTTTTATTGGTTAGTTTTAATTTGAAATAGTTGCAATTATTTTGAATTGAATAGCTCCTTAATTGCTTCAATTCTATGTGTGTATCTTACTGCCAAAACAGAATTCAAGGAGCCTTCTGGAGCGTCTTTGCTAATTCTGGTAAACTCTTGGTCTAACAATAATAAATCCCTTTCAAGTTCGCGAATTGCTTTTGCGTATCGGTCAGAAGATACACTTCCTCCGGCTGATATCACTAAAATTAAAACAAAGACTAGCCATCCCCATCCCGCAATATGGTTTATAGCCATCAAGGTAATTCCTGCCACTAAAGACAACGATATCAATAACTGTGCATGTATAACTCTCATATTATGAAATCGTTGCAGATTTAGAACTAGAATTCTTAGAGGTTTCAATAAAGAAACAGCCGTCGTATATAGGCAAAGTCCGGTTGGGAGGAACAGCGATGATAAATATAAAAGGGCCTTCGTATTTTCTAAGTAATTTACGTTTATAGATTATATCCATAACGCCAATATCATTCGTTACCTCAAATGTAGAGTTAGGAGGCACTATCCTCCCATCAAGTGCTTGTGCTACCGTAGTTTTACCTGACCCCTGTGGTCCATATATGATAGTGTGCATATCTTTATATCTAGCAATGAATAAAATTCCGCCTCCTTGGTAACTAAGTTACTAGGCTACACAAAAGGCTCAATGGCTAACAAAACAACCTTTTACCTGCTACACAGATCGATTTTAGAAGAATCGACGGCAGGCACCAAAGAAGCGGAATTTTATTCATAAACTGTTTGTTGTTTTGTTATTATGTAACCTAGTTCAGTATAATAACCTAACTGTTTAAGATTGCAAGTTAAAGTTTTTCAGGCGAAAAAGTGATAGTAGGGACTTCAAAACTTTGTGGAGGGCATATTGAAACGCCTTTAATTCCATTAGTAGTAGTAATTAATACGCACCAATCTTCAGGATGCTCACTTAAAGCATTTTTTAGTTCCTTTGATAAATGGGGCAGTTCCAACGTTTGTTTAACTGTTAGAGTTATACGATTTAAAGGTAATAAATCTGTTTTCATGAAGTTAAACCTTCCTTGCCTTAATCTCATCTTCTGATAGCTCTTCGATACCTGCGTTTTCTGTAGTTGCGCTATCGATTTGTTTTTCAAGATCATCCAATTTAACATGGACCGCTAGCCTATCTTTTCGACTATTTTCTAATGTTATCATCATGAGCATAGATGTTAAAACGCTGATTCCATAATCGAAAACATCAAAATTCACAAAAGGCATGATTATGCACCACAACAAAAATATACTAAATGAAGCAGGACGGCTTAGCGCTTTTTCAAACGCGTCCGCTACCTTTGAAAAGTGGGACATAACTATTGATGTGTGAAGTTCTATCAACGTTTAGGTATCCAGCATCTTCTAACTCTTTAATTGCTTTAGTTAGGGTAGGACGTGAGGAATTTGCATTCTTTGCAAGGGACGACAAAGATTCTTGAACCGGGGACATACTGCCATCGTATTGATTGCAGATATAAGACAACAATTTAAAAGCACTTGGTTGAACTTTCGTTATAACCAATCGCAAAAATAAATCAGTAGGGGTATTAAGATTACTCATGATTAATATTCCTCGTATCCATCCCGGTTGCGCAAAAATGGAATTATAACATTCTCAAAATCAACGGCGTCTTCGTAGGATTCAAATCCGGCTTTAAAGTCATCCACTATTTTGATACTTTGATAAATTTTCCAGATTTTATCAGAGACTTCCGATATGTTCCACCAGCTTTCTATTTCTTTTAAATGCCAGTAACAAACATATTTCGCGGCTTTCACCATGTAAATAACAAAACGCCTTGAATCACAACGAAATTCAATAACGCTGGTGCGCTCCATCTTGACCGTCCCTTCCATGGTAGGTAATAATGTATGATCAAGGGCAGCTATTTTGCCCGTGGGAAAGATTGTTATTTCTAGTGGAACGGACATATTTTTTATACGCTTTACTATGAATTTCTGCAACCTTCCTAGCGGACGTTAGCTTGTTAAATACGCCTAAAGGTATATGATTTCCAGTAGGACGACAAGATAGAGTAAATTCTTTAGCCTGGTGACTGATTACATAAGGTCCGGATATGGAAAGCTGGCATACATTTTCGGTAGCAGGAATGTTAGTCCATTTCATATATCAATATTTATGGATCATTAGTAACCAAACCGGAGTCTTAAATTTAGCCTCCAAAGATTTTAAATACTCCATAGGATCTTCGTTAATAACAACAGTGCAAGGATTGATTATATCAGTCTGGTATGTGATTAGGTATTTCATTTTGCAACTATTTCAAAAATTCAAGCCTTACTGATATTACAAAATAGTCAGTATCTGAAAAGTCTTTCGTTTCAGGCTCTCCTTTCAAATTGTATATACAGCCCGATATGTCTATTTGAGTTGAGCCACAGCCCTTAAGATCACCTTTAACCGTAATAGGGGTTTCATACGTAACTTTAACAGGAAGACTAGCACCTAAAGGATGGGGCTTAGCCGCTTCGTATAATTCGTCTAAAAGATTTTGTAAGGTAAGGAAGTTCATATTATTTAGCTTTGTTAGTTACTTTTGCGGCTGGTTTATTAAAGCCAGCTTGCTCTTTTCTCTTAAGCTTTCCTTTCAGAGCATCTTCAAAAGGCTTTGTATCGCTGGCGCACTTGTTGTCTTTATAGCCCTGAGCTTCTATGACAACGGCTCCGTTAGGTTTGATAGTAATTTCGATTGCTTCCATAAATTAACGTTTTGGGGCATGGCAAAGAATTTTAATTTCACCATTGGATTTTCTAACCGGCGCTCCTTCCAAAGTATAACCACGGTCTTTAATTACTTTCATTTGAAGCGCGTAATTATATTCAACTGTCAAAGCTCTAAAATGATCACTCTTTACCTTAGAATCAAAACCATCATATAGCTTGTTTCCAAGGACGGATGAAACGTATCCGCAAAAATCATCGAATACAGGGATAAACTTACCGTCCTTCTTTATAAATCCTATGTCATATGGGCAGTCTTTCAGCTTTAACACTAAGTCTGCCGGTGTTCCGTATTTATCCATAAACTGGTCAGGGTAATACATACGGGGAACCGCGTTTTCTTCCAGTTCACACTCAACGCCTTGTTTTTTAAGACTATCAACAGCCTGTCTTAGCACGGCTTCGCTAGTAAATGGAACATCTTCGCAAGTGGTAGTATGACTCATGATTTAGTTGTTTGTTTACTATGCTTGACGGCAGCGTCCATAGCATCGTAAGAACTGTTGTAACTATCTATAGGGATAAAAAATCCACCTTCGTCTCTATAGGTTAGGTGATATTTTTTGTTAAAATACGCTATTTTATACGGCTCGCATCGTAATAAAGGCGGAGAGTATTTTGTTGCTGGTATATTTACCCATTTCATATTAGCGCCTTCCTATTTTGATAACTGGTTTTGCAATGATTACTTGATTAGTATTTTTAGCGTTAGCAATAGTAGTAATAGCGGTCATTTCCACATCACGAATAGACTCTTTTTCTGGCTCCAATATATGCTCATCGAACGCTTTTGCAACCATTCCGGAATCCGCAAATTGTATAAAATGACGGGGAATGACTACTCCGGCGGCAGCAACTTGATCAACGGTTAGAACATCGTAATTACCGCGTATGTAAGCGAATAGATTCAAGGAACGGTCTTGCGCGGTTAGCTTGAGTCTACGCTCTCTCAAAGCCGCTTTATCGCGGATTTGAATATACATACTAGCCATTACTTCAATATTACCTTTTATGGATCTTTTAGCAAAGAACTTGATAATCTGCCCCTCCGGTATCATAAAACGGGCACTAGTCCATTCACCGCAAAGAGTTTTAAGCCCTCTAAAAGCCGGTCCTTTTTCAGCGTTACTTCTACTAATATTGCCGTGCTTATATTGCGCAGCCATATCAAGAATAGTCTCTTTTAAGCCGATGTCCTCAGACTTAGGGCACCAATAAGCTTGTAGAGAGGCGGTTTTGCCGTCGTAATTTTCGCTTCCTGTTAGTATATCGATTGGTAGTCTCATCGTTTAGTGATTGTTGGACGTGCTAACGGTCTAGATGGCGGTAAAGGTCTAGGCTTTGCTGCAACGATTTCATTTTTATCCTCTTTTAAGGTAGAGGCATTCACCGCATGCATATCGCCCCATTTACGCATGGCTTCAAATCGTTCTTTGTGTGAATTGCTTATAGGATTAATAGCTTTAGCGTGCTGTAACAATAGGTCAGAAGTAGGCAGTTTACCATTGTTAAGGCAAAAAGTGATAGTATCAACCACGCATTTTTCAATCTCAGCACCAATAAAGCCAGTAGTGGCTAGATCAAATGCATTCATGGGCACACTAGGCGCAGTATATCCCCGTTTTTTAAGGTGGATTTTAAGGATGTCCCATCGGTCTTGAACATTAGGAATATCCACAAAAAACTTTTCATCAAGACGCCCTGGCCGTAAAAGCTCAATGGGAATTTGAGTTACATCATTTGCGGTCAAAACGAAAAACGCGCCTTCGTTCATTTCTTGCATGTTAAATAACAATTGCTGAAGGACGCGGCTAGATGCTCCACTGTCCCCGTTAGCGCCAGAAGATAAACCTGCCTTATCGATTTCATCAATCCATATAATGCATTGACCTAATGCTTTCAATGTTTTGAAAGTAGCTGTGGTTTTAGCTTCTGATTCCCCTACTATCCCGCCAAAACACATGCCGACATCAAACCTAATCAAGGGCAGGCTTAGCTTAGCTGCGATGGCTTTTGCGATAAGGCTTTTACCGTTTCCAGGCGGTCCCACTACTAGGACACCCTTCATAGGGTCGGCTCCTTTGGCAATAGCTGCGGATTCTAGTCTGATTTTATTGAAGTCTAGCCACTGTTTTAAGCCGTGTAAACCGCCTACTGTATCCATGTTAACTGGCGGGTAAAGTTCCAAAGTTTCAGATTTTCGAATGATTTCCTCCTTGGACTGAAGAACATCACTAACTAAAATTCCTATATCCGTTGACGTGATAGCGTCGATATTTTTAGCGGCAGCACGCGAAAAGGCTTTCTCTGCTTCAAATTGTGTCATTCCAGCGCCAGAATGCGAAAGTGCAACGATTTCACTTGAGGGTAAATCACGAGATTGCCCTATCTTATCAAGCGCTATTTGGGCCATAGCGGCAACATCGGGTAACTCCAAATCAATGATTGTTATCTCCGGCTCAATCTCTACTGGAATTTTACAGGCTTCCGGGATTACAAAAACCAACGTATGCCCGGTTGATGGGAATATATGGCAGTATTCGCTAATTATCGCCTGAGCGGTAGGCGAGTCAAAATGCGGATGCGGATGCGTCATTACTGCAATTGCATTATCCGCAAACTTTTCCACAGCCAGCAAAGCAGCTATAAACCCATTATCTGGCTCATAATCTGTATACTTCTCCCAAACACTTATCAAAACGCCATGGGCATCTGGTTTACCGTATTTCAACACCTCCCATCCCTTAGCTGCATCCCAGCGGTAAAACGGTTGTGGCTTTTGTTCTCCATTAGCTGCAAACGCTTGAAGCAAGTTTTGAGTTCTGCGAGCCTCCCTTGTCCGGGTAGCAATAACACCCACTCTAGCGATACGGGATAAGTTGAATTCAGATAAGTAATCAGACATAGGTTAAGTTTCTTTACCAGTATAGCCTAAACACTAGAACTTGCAACAGGAACCATATTTAAAAGTTTATTTAACTTATTGAGTGACGTTAACGTAGATTTTAAATCAAGTATAGCACGCTCTAATGCCTCTTCAGTCACATTGTAATTATATGCCAACGAGACTCCACCCTCGGTTACGCACTTTACCCGCTCCTGCCCCCCCTCCCCCTCTTGGCCTAATAATCCAAAATGCCCCCCTAATCCATTTTCTCTATAGTATAGAACATTCGATCTAAAAGGCCCATTAGGCTCTGTGCCAGCCAATAGTTTGCCTGTTTTAGTAAAATAAAGGCAGAAGACGCCACATCCTTCATACAAAAAATATACTTTGTTTTTAACAACTCGAATATTTTTAATACTTTCGATGGGGAAACCTGCTACTTTTGCTATTTGTTCAACTGTAAAGTTCATATGATGTTATTTTATTTATTTTATTTATTTTAATTTACCCTTCAATCTTACATTCCACGGGTAATTTTTTTAACAAGACCGCATTTATAACGATATACAAGGGCGGACCGGCCATTGTTCAACTTTACCATAAAAGCTTCAATGTCGCGAACCATACCTTTTGAAAGGATTGGGTAAGTTTGGCCGGAAGTTGTAGTGATTGTTTCGTTCATGCGTGGATGATGGACCATAAAAAAGATTCTGCAAGCTGTTTTCTTCAGATTTTGCAATTATTTCACTTTTTACAGTCTCCTTTTTCATGATGACTTACAGTCGTAAACCATATTTGCCCTCCGCAGTTGGTGCAATAGTCAACAGGAAAAAGAGGCGTTTCACCCGGATAACAAACAATTAGCTGCCCCGCTGTTTTGTTTTTATTTTTCTTCCGATTAAAATCTATTGATGTTGTTAAAGGTTCGGAAATTCTTATTCCATTAGGCATTTCATAAAGGTTACGAACAAAGCCAAATCCGTTTCCAATTCCTACAATTTGCTTTTCAGCAATCAATTTCATTTCACTAGTGGTCATATCAATCTTTAAATTTAATACAAATTATCCGTTTTCCTGCTAATGCTAGATCGCGAGCAGCTTTAATTCCCTTACGGGTAATTACAGAGTAAGAAATGTTTTCATAATCGAAACTAACACAACCTGTATAGCTATCCACTATCGCTTTAGCTTTTTTTATAATTTCAGGAGTAAGGACTGGCAGAAGAGCGGTTTCGTTCATGGGAGGACAATGGACCATAAAAAAGCATTCGCAAGCCTTTTTTCGAAATTTTGCAATTATTTCAATTTTTCTAAAATATCATTGTTTGAATCTGTAGAAGGGTAGACTCTTCCGCTTTTGTGCCAACGATCACGGATAGGGGTTTCTTCTCCCGTATCATAAAAACCGCATCGGTCACAGCCTCCACCTTGTTGGATATGAGTAATCACAACCGTTTCTCCGCAGCGAGTCCGATATTTACCCGGCCCATCAATAATAACTGGAAGCGTAACAGAATAGTAATGAGGGAGAATTTTCATTTTTGGAAGGATTGGGTTACCGCTTGTTTGCGATGTGGTGACAATGGGCGATAAAAAACACTATGCAAGCGATTTTTCGTCAAAAAAACAAAATCCCCGGAATTCTTTAAGAAAACCGAGGATTTCATTAAGTTTAGTTTTTGCAACGATTTCAAGCTTGTGTCAAAAGCCCAATTTTATAGTTAAGCGTATCTATTTCTTTTTTAGCTTCTTGCAATAAATCTTCTAAAACCAAGCGTTTCGCAAGTTCGCGCAATGCTTGAGCTTTAAAAGTGTCAGGTATTGTAGGAAGCTGCGAATGCCCCTTTCTAGGGTATCCATAGTCTGTCAACATTGAACGCTCTTTAGCGACTTCATTGGACCACATATTCCAATTTTTCATAAAACAGCGCCGGTTTTTAAAGGACCGGTAACCTTTTAATTTTATCGAATTGACGCTGGAAAGTAAATGTAAGGCGTTACGCTCCATTTTTCCCAAACGATTTCACCATCCGCGTTTTCATCTATTCCTACGTAAGCCACGGTTTTAAGGAGTTTGGCGGGGCGGGTTCCTTTACCTAAACCCGCACCACAATAAAGAGTATGGGTTGCACCACGCTCTTCGCTCCACTCACAAGGAGCGCTAGTGTAAAACTCATGGCTATTTTTAAATTCCGTGTCCTTTACAATTAACAAATCGCGGGTTTTGACATTAGGGATGGCGGCTACTAAGGCTTTGTTGGCTTCGATTGCGTTCATGCCTTGACAATGACACACGAAGAACGCTGCGCAACCTATTTTTGCAACGATTTCACTTTTTCGGTTTTTTACGGGCAAAAAAGAAGCCGATAACCAATAATCCGATCAAAATCATAATATCAGGCTCCGGAATAGCGCACGTTCCTGGAACAGGAACCGTAGAAACACTTATAAATTGCGGTCCCTCATACCCTAAAACCACGGATTGCACTGGCACGAAGGGCGAATCAAATCGGATACTCGTTACGCTTGGCGTATAATTTCGTGTTCCCATGTATTGATACCCGTTAGAAATCGTTCCTACGTTCGGCATCCCTTGGATTGGCCCGTCAGAAAGACTTGAAAAAGAAGAAACATAAGCTTCCAGAAATACAATCTCCGTTCCCGCAGGAAACATGTAATCGTAAGTGTAAGTATCACCGTTTAAGAAGGCGGAACCTGTAACGGTATCGAATTGCAGAGTAAGTATAGTGTCCATAGGGTTATATAGTATAGGCTAGATTATAAGTTTTTCAATGCACGAAAAAACCCGGACTCCATGACAGAATCCGGGTTAAAGTGAAATCGTTGCAGAATTTATGCCGCCGTTGACTTTGCCTGTTCGGCAATAGCTTTGATCAACTCGGAATAAGGAACTTTCACACGATTTTGATCGTAAGCCACGCTAATCGCCGCGCCTAGCAAAATCCAATGCTCCTTGTCCCCAGCAATGGACAAAACAAGCTTGTTAATATCGGCTCCCGTGGTGCTTTCATCGGTGGCTACAAGGAGCGTATCCGCTACTTGGGTAATCACGGCAGCTTTTGCGGCGCGATCTTCAGGAGATTTTGCCTTGCTGAGAACTTTAGTAACAGCCAGCGAAGTTGCGGTTTGTGCTAAAAACGTATAATCCGCAGGGTTTTTGGTGCCGTCCGGGTTGGTAGTTTGACACGCCGTGAAAAACGGCATGATGGCAAAGACCAGAAGCAGGCAAAGCAGATTTTGAAGCATTTTAGGGAATTTCATAGGTTGTTTTAGGTTAGGTTTTGCAATAGTTGCAATTTTTTAACGAGGCTGAACCCTACTCCTTTTTAAGCTCCGGATCAACTGGAATAATCACATCTGAATTAGCTTCCGCCGTTTGTTTGATAGTATCAGCAGCTTCGTTAGTGTCAGGACCGGCAAAACCATCCTCATCAAGCGGCTGCGTAGCGATAGGTGTTTGATTGATAGTTTTTTGCAATTCCTTAACCCCCGCTCTGTTCTGAGAGCCTACCCAATCCGCTATAATAGCCCATGCAGTTGCGCCGAAAAACGCGGCCCATCCTAAAATAGTTTCTTGTGGAATGTTTAAATTCAGCGCAATTACAGCTTTAGTTAATGCAATAGTAGCTAAACTAATAAGAGCCTTCAAAACAAGGCCTTTTGCCCCCATCAGAGAAGTAATGAGGATTGTTTTAATTGGTTTTGGGTTCATGTCTACGATTTTATATGTTATTTTATCACTGTCCTAACGGTTTATTCTGCGAAATATCTGGAAAATAGTTAATAGGCGGGAGCGTTTGCTCAAAAACCTTAGCCCAAAGTAATCCAGTCATTTGAGAATTATGCGCCCTTGTTAAATTAAGGACTTGAGATTGTGCTCTAAATTGCGTTTCAACTTCTTTAAGCTTTTCTCCTACTGACGTTTTCAATACTGCCAGTTCATGGGCTTGATTGTTATATTCTGATTTCAACTCTGCTATGTCACGGCCTTTATCGCCTCTATCAACTTCAGAAGCCGTAGCTTTCTGGTTCAAGGAGGCTAGAATTCCGGACGCATTAAATAAGTCCTGAGCATTTCTACTAACGGTTGAATCAAGTCTTGAAATATCAGCACGTAAAGGGATTCCATAACTATCAACGTAGCTTCTAACGGTAGAGACGCCCCAAGTCATTAACCCACCAGCCACTAAACCAAGGACGGCTATTCCTGTTTGAATCGTAAACTTTTTGTTATCGTCCTGCCCTTTAGTTTTGGAATTTATAGTTTGCGCCAAGCTTTCATGACTTTGGTGAATTGCTTTTTCCAGATTTTCCTGATTGCTTCGCTGGATTCTGGAAAGATTCTCCATCCCTTCCTTAGTATTAGCGGCTAAATCAGCTAAATTTTTAGCAAACGTATTCTGTTGGAGTTCCAGTAAAACTAACCGCTCTCCTAATGCGTAATTACTTACTCTTTTTTCAGTAGTGGTTGGACTATCCGATTCATTAGACATAATAATCTTAAAGTTTATAAAGTTTTTCGCTTTGCCTTGTTATCCGCTTTTATGATAGCCTTGTTAGTGGCTTTGAGTTGTTTTCTCATCGCGGCAGCCGCTTCATTAGCGGCCTTTCGTTCAGCTTCTGTAGCGTTTTCTCCTAACCCATTAACTTGGACAGCAGGCTTATCACACTCTGCTGAAGTCACGTATCCTCCGGTTTTATCAAAAGAATGAGTTACACTCTTTAAATGCCAGTATGACGGCATCTTAATGCCCGTTTCCACATCATAAAACCCTTCGGTTTTTATCATCGTCTCTGCCTTAAGCTTAGGGTTTCCTCTATAAAGAGAAAACTCAAAAGAATGCCCCTCTACTTCCAGCATCGAAGCCCGTCCCGCCGCTGCCGCGTTTGCCAACTCTTCTGTAGCATACACCCCCGGTAAGGCTAGTCTAGCATTTTCTTTGCGATCTGCTTCGCCTGAATCAGTTCTAACAACTTTTACGGCATATGAATATTTGCCAGTATCTTTATTATATACATTAGCCACTACTGCCCCGTAATTACTTGTGCTCTGATTTAACCAACTCCAACTAGAACAAGCGTCTTCTTTTACGGTATCTGATAGTGCTTGGATAGTTCCGACTTTTGCAAATAATAAAGTTTTACCACTAACTTTAAAGCTGGCACCATAACGTAACCCAAGGGCAGTTAAGAACGATTGATCGGACTCGTTGCGTTGAATCATCGAACTTGCAATAATACCATAAAATTCAGGATCAATTATGGGCGTCATTTCGTTGCGCTGAGCAACGTGTTCAACAATATCAGCTAATGATTGATTATCGTAAGTAGTGTTATGAGTTTCTTTCCACATTCCTCCGGTAGCCAAAGCGTGAAAATGAAAAGCAACCTCTCTTCCTCCGGATTTACTTTTTTGAACGCTGGACTCATCAAAGATAAAATCGCCCATGTTAACCATGCCTTCGTATTTAGGCATGTTGGACGCTTCCTGATAGCCTAAAAATAACGTAGCTTTGGCTCCTCTTTTGGGGATTTGAATAGCGGGAACGGCATCCAATCTAACAACTAACCTATCGTTGTTAAAGCCATAAGTATCTTGTAAAGTTAACCCTATGAAGCGATCCTGTAAACGGTCTGTATAGTCAATTCCGTTTATGTAAAATATGTATCCGGGTTTCATTTAAAGAATTCTGTTAACCCACCAACAAAAGATTTTATTTGCGACTGCCATTGCGAAATGTCAAAAGCGCCGCTTGAAACTATACCATCACCACCAATAACATCAGTAGTGTAATGCAATAAATCTATGGAATAGGAACTTGTTTGATGATCGCCATTCCTTAGAAAGTCTTCTTGTTCATCAGATATATCAAGAATAGCAAATAAGCCATAAGAAACGCCACTACCATCAACTAATGGAAAAGGCACTCCTTGTTTCTGAAGTGCAACGATTTCATTTATTTGGTTTAGCCCCGCAGCTTGAAGACCATATGCTGCTCCTAACGCGCTAAAGGTAACACCCGTAAGGCTGATAGAATGATTCTTAAATCCTGTAAACTGTAAAGGATCTTCGCTGCCAATGCGAGACATAGCAACCCATGAAGCTGAATTCTTGATAGACTTTTTAAGCAAGGGCCGCATCTTTGCCGTAAAGGTTACCCCTCCTAACGTGTATAATATTTCGTCCATTTTAGTAAGGGCTAGTAGCGTTATCTTGACCCGTCCGGGCAGCATGGTCAGAGTCGGCTTGTTGCTCCGTATTCTTCTCATCAAGTTTTGCCTTAATGGCTGTAGCCAAGGCTTCCGCATTATCAAGCGGAACTCCAGTTATCGTAATACTAACGTCTCTGATAGCTTGTAACTGTTTCTTCTCAGAACTAGTCATCGCTGAAGGCTGCTTAGCCTCAAGTCGTTTTTGATCATCAATCAATCTAGCATTGGCATCCGCTGCTTGTTTTAACGCGTCTTGATCACCTGCCTTAAATTTAGTAGCATAATCGATAATGCCTAGTTTACTTTCAAGAGCGGCCTTTTCGGAGTCCATCCTAGAAATTGCTCCTTTGACTTGATCAAGTTGCGAGGGAGCGTTTTCATATATTTTTGCATCCAAACTTCTAGGAGCTAGCCAGCTTTTATCAGCGGTCGCCGCATTATATTTATCAACGTATCCTTGCTGTGTTGCCTGCTGTTGAAGCATTAATGGCTTCTTCGCTTCAATATCAGCAATTGATTTTCGGATTTCATCCTTAACATAAGGATTATCTACTAGCTTTTTATAAGCAGCATTCCTATCTTCAGGGTTAGCAGAACGTGTATTAGATAGTTCGTTAGCTAAATTATCGAATTTACTACCTTTAAGAAGCCCAGCACCACCATCAAGGGCAGCGTTGCTCTTTTCCTTCATCCCGTTAGCTATACCTTCACCAATTAAACTGCCGACTCCATATCCTATAGATACTAACGCCGCACCGCCAAGTAAAGTTGCGAAAGGTCCACCGGCAGCAAAGAACCCTCCTACTTTAGAGGATACTCCACTGTTAATTCCAGTTCCAAGAGCGGTGCCCGCCGCTTGACCGGCTGCGGGGGCAATACCAGTCATATAACGTAGAGCATTACTAAAACCGCTTAACGCTAGTTGACCTGTTTGAAAAAGTTTAACTGCCGGGCCGACGGCTAAGTTTAACGCGGTTATTGCAGCCACATACTTGATTGTTGTGGAAACCGCCTGCGGATTTTGCGCGATAAATTGGCTTACAGAATTAACAAAAGGTCTGATATCCGCTACTATATCTTTAATAGCCGGGGCAAGAGTTGTTCCAACCTCAGTTGCTAGGTTTAAAACTGAAATCGTTGCAGTTTTTAATTGCTCCTGCGTAGTGCGCAAAGTCCTTTCAAAGTCTCTATTGAATTCGCCCGCGCTGTTTGTAGCAGCTTTGAATGCCGCATCAAACTTATCCATGTTGTTCATTGCAGCCATCAGTCCATTTCGGAACTGAGTGTCTGTGGCGATTCGGCTAACATTCTCAATCTTCCCTTGCGTAAGTTCTCTAGTTTTATCGATAAACGACTTAATAACGTTCCCACCTTGCGCTCTAACTTCCTGCAAATAGCCGGGCAAATCAAATCCTAGTTTTTCTTCATATGCTTTAGATACTTCAGGAGAATCAATATGCCCTCTAAGATTTTCAAAGTTAGTATAAGCTGTTGCGGAGTCAGGAGCACCTACCCGGATAGCTTGCATCAAAGAAGCTAAATACTTAGCACCTTCAACACCTTGAACTCCAAATTCCTTCATATTAGCGGACATACCGCCAAAGCTTGCAGCAAAATCTTTAGCTTCATACTGACCAACTTTACCAGCCGCTGCTAGCACATCAAGAAAATTACCAATCTGTTCAGGCTTAATGGCCAGATTCGACATTGCCGCTGCATTGGTAGTCGCGATATCTTGAATTTGAATACCGTAAGCTGTCGCGGCTTTCCCACTATCCTCTAAAGCACCAAGACCTTCACGCAAAGGATTTAAACCAGCGCTAACGTATACTTCAAGGGCGGATTGAAGCTCTTTAGTCGTCTGATTTGTTCTCTCTCTACCAGACATTTCCTTAATCTGGCGTGCCATGTTATCACGGTCCTTGTCGCTCAGGTTACCAGTGTTAGCTATAAGCTGATTACGGTAATCGAAACCGGAGCTTTGTAATACACTTCCGGCAATACCGGAACCAATAGCGGCGGAACCAATCGGGAAGCTAGCAGAATTCCCCCTATTCGCTAGATACCCGCCAAGTCCACTTCCGCCGCTATTGTTCCCACCGGTAGCAACTCCGTTTCCAACCCTACCGGAATTACGGATAGCCTCACGGCTAGCTGTTCTGTTGGCAGATTGGAGAGCACGTTCTCTGGCGGCAATAGAAGCCGCTACTTTCCTTTGTGCTATAGATTCTTGTTCGGCTAGCCCTATGGCTCGCCTAGTGGTTGCCATTTCTCTATTTCTGGCAGCATATAAAGCGTCAGTCCGTTTTAGACTAACGCCTAAAGTTCTCCCTAATGTAGCTAATGATTTGTTTAATGACGTGGTAGAAGCTGCCGCAACTGTAGTAAGTTTTTCAAAACTTGTTAAATTTTTAAGGACGGCTGAAAGTCCCTTGTCTAAACTAGCAATCCGCGAATCAAGAGTCTTGAACGCGGAAAGTAGCTTAGGATCAAGGGAAGCTCCAATCTCAATGGAAATAGCTTCACTCATAGAGTCGGTTTAGAAATTTCTCTATATGTTTTTATCCACTCTAATATTTCATCTTCAGTTTGTTCCATGAAATAAGAAACAGGAGTGCAAAGACCGATTGCAACCATTGCAATTTCCCTGCGTAACCTACTTAAAGAACTGAACCTACAAATTCGAAAAAACGGTTTTCAAGAGTGTGTGAGTCCTTCCATGACAGAGTATAATACGCATCCCTAGTAATTGAAATATCTTTTCCAAGCGTCGGATGTTTAACGCTGGCGCAAAGCAAAATACCTTCCATCACTACCAAAGCAGCCGGGGCGTTAGAGCCTGCATTTGCAAGGGCAGTAAACCGGTCCTTGGCTTTAGGCTTGCGGATATACAGCTTGGTATATTCTCTTTTGTCTAGGGTTAGAGGTTCTGTAAGTTCAAATTCCAGAACATCGGATATAATCGGGCTTTCAGATTCTGAAGTCTCCGGAGTAGGGGTGTCTTTCTTCATGGATTGGGGTTTTAGTTAATAGAAATCAGTGGCCTAGCGCTTCACGCATTCCGGCAGCAAGATCGACGCCACCCATAATATATTTTCCGTTGATTACGTCGATATCACAAGCCGCTTGTCCGTCAATTTCCAGCGCGTAGTGCGTGGGAGACATAGAGAACATTAGGGTATACTCACCGTCTCCCGGTTTGTGCTCCATACCCGTTGCCCCTAGCACCATGCCCGTTGCATAAGCCACAACAGTCTGTTCCGATCCGTCAAGCCCTCTAGCGTATCCTCGGAAAGTAAACTGAGTCTGCCCTTTTCCGATAGTGCCAACAAGGGCGGCATTATACTCAACTACTCCGAAAGAAAGAGTTAGTTTTTCACCGCCGATAACAATATCGGAAGCATTCCACATGCCTCCTCCGGAATGCTCCTTAGTGCGTAGGCTTAGGTCAGGAAGTTTAACATCAACGTGAGACGCGGCTAGTCCTACGCCGTCAATATACACATCCGAATTTTGAAGAATTCTAGGCGTTTTGTTACTCATGAAAATAGATAGTTTAAAGTTAGTTGCAACGATTTCACTTTTAGTTTACCGCAATATTCTTAACGAAGTCCGTCAAGTAATCACGGGTAATGTGGCTGGTGAATGTGATATCCGTCATTAAAGGAATCGGGTTAATACGGAAACTGAAAGCGATCTTGCCTTGTGCAACTCGCTCAGGGCTGTTAAGGCTAGGATCAATCCAGATATCAGGCCGTTTGTCAGGGGAAGGATTAGGGACAAGAACCCCGTCAGCTTCCAGAAGCCGGAAAAGCGTGCGGCACTGTTGCATGATTTGACGGGCGCGCTCCTTGGTAAACGGTTTATCAAGTGCCTCACGGTTAGCTTGAACGATACCGATATTAACCGCATCTGCAATTCGCAGCATAGAAAGAACCTCGCCGTTAGGCTGCCAAACGCCATGCGCTTTGAAATATCCAGCTTCCGCCACAATAACCACGCCACCGCGCTCATTGATATAATCGGATTCTGTTCCGGCAGTGATAAGCGAATGTGTAACTGGTTTAGTCACAGAAAGCACGCCTTCCAACTTGTTATTGGAGAAGGTTTCGTGGAATCCTTTACGTGCATCAACCCCAGCCTGACAACCTGCAATACGTGCGTCTGCGGGTTGATCAACAATAGTGCCGTCAGGGCCAAGAACCTTAACGTTAGGCCATGCAAGGACGCCTACGCGGCTATCTGGACTTCCGTAATGTGTGCAATCTGTCGCAAATTCCACGTAGTTTCTGGAATCTTCCGTTGCGGCAATAACGCGTCCTCCAAGAATCTTAGCCGCTGCCTCCATAGCATTAATAACCGGACTCGCTAAGTTAGTATCAGTCGCCGCACGGGCAGTTAACCGTGGGCAGATAATAAGCTTTGGAGAGACGTTAAGGAGGGCTTCAATCGATTCAGCCAATTTAAGACCGGTCTTAACCCCGTCAGAGTTAATCTGTCCAACCACATTGGAGATTACATCATTGATAGTCCAAGCGGTAGAAGTGTCAGGGTAAGAATAAGTAATCGAACCCATTTCCATTTCTGGAAGCATACGACTTCCCGCACGTAGAGTAAGCGTCCCCGCTAACGCGTCGTAAATGTAGTCCGTAGTTGCGGACCATGTAGCCTCAAAGGTTATGTTGATAGTAGCACCCAAGGGGACGGAAGCGTCTGTAACAGTCAGAAGTCCGGTAGTGGCATTGTAAGTATGCGTTGCAACTCCACTTGGAATTTTATTAACAACTACGCTGGTTAAGTTTTTAGGAAGCGTTAGCGTTTTTGTGCCAGTGCTGGGAAGCTGGCGCTGAATGGAGCCGAAATTAACAAGAGTCAGCGGAGTATCTGCCGTGTGTTGAGTCTTCGTAAGTTGAAGAACGCCGCGACGATCAAACTTAATGTTAAGATCGGTTTGGTTTTTAAATACACCAGTGGCAGGCAAGACGTTAATTACGGCAACCGTAGCGTTAGACTGGTCATAAATGCCTTGCAAAGCTTCGGGAATAGTAATGCCAGCGGCTTTGTGCCACGGCTCCCATTTACCAAAAGTTTTGATAGCATCAGCAGGATTACCCACAATAAGATATGGGGAATTGATAGGACCAATAGGCGCGGTCCCTACAAGAAGAATAACCCCCAAGGCGGGTATTTTAATAGGAGGCACTTGATCCTGCTCAATGAATAAGCGTAGACCATGATGGAATGGGACAATAGAAACGGCCATAAGATTAATGTATAAGAAGTTTTGATTATAAGTTTCACTTTAGCGGATACACCCGCCCTTGCTGAGAGTAGTAATTCATAGCGCCGGAAATCACCTGCTTACCTACATATATTCCTATTCCCCCTAAGATATCTCCTACCACTTGCGCTTTACTTTCCTTCTTCAGCCTAACTAATGGAATATTACCACTTGTTTGAACCGACGCAAGCTCTTTTTCCCTAACTTTTAAGGTTTCAACGCCGTTCTTATCATATAGGCTAGCAATAGGTGAATTATCAGAACTTGCACAACCTATGTGGAGAAGTGAAATCGTTGCAATAAATAAAGCTTTCATACTAGGTAGTCGTTACGGACCATCCTTTACCAGTCGCTACAGTAGTAGAAGCTCCGGCACCGGGGTTACCTTTAACGTTGATGTTTTTAGTATCGCCTGTAGGAGAAGCCCCAACCGCATTATACAAAGCCAATATTGTTGCAGATTGCAAAGCGTTATCATTTAGTTTCAAGGACGACACAAGCCCTGTGTTAGCCTCGGGGAAATTAGTAATAGTTTTGAAAGAACCGCACCCATAAAGCTCCAATCGTGTAATACTTCTTAGGTCACTTCCATCAAACGCCTGTAACGTTGTTATATTTCCTCCCACTAATTCCGCTAAGCTAAATAATCCGGAACCGCCAAAGAATATCAAATGCGTTGAGGATATGTTTAGCGCTGTTAGGGCAGGCATCCCCGCGCCGCTGAAGAAAACTAGACTAGGCGTATTTTGTAGTTCCAACAAGCCAAGACGATTAAATCCCGCTCCGCTAAAGGTCACTAGCTGCGTATTCGTGGCAGTCAAAATAAGAAGACTGGAAAGACCCGTCCCTTCCAAAACAGTAATGAGCGTGTTAGACAGATTCAGATTGATTAGCTTTTTCAAGTTAGAAAGATCAACAGAAGTAATAGGGTTAGTTGATAGATTTAAGGTAGTTAAATCGTCAAAGCCCGTTCCTTTAAATGAAGTTAAGCTATTAGAAGATGCGTTAAGGGTAGTCAGTCCTTTAGCATTAAATCCGGATATGCCGGTAACAACCATTCCCGGAATTTGCAAATTTGTAATCACCCCCGCCGCAGCCCATACACGAATTATCTTTACGCTGCTACTGGTGGTCGTCTTGCTAGCGTCAGTATTACTTGTATGCTGCGTGATTGTATTATCCCACCATTGAACACAGTAAGCGCCAAGATTCGTAAGACAGCGGAACAGAACGCTTCCGGTATCTTTGGTGGTAGTAAACTCAATATAACTTCGGACAGGAGGCTTAGAAGTTATAAATCGGTTTAAAGAACTAGCTGTTAACTCTATACTCTCCATGTATTTTTCAAGAGTGATAGGAGCACCAATTCCATCGATTAAAACGGCAGTCCCGCCACTAAATCCGGGTTTGATGGAAACCAAGCCCTCTAAAGCCGCATTAACCAAAGTAGTGCGGTATTTCGCTGATAAATTTACAGGAATATTAATAACCTTAACATCTTCTTCCCGTGTAAGGTTAACGATCTTTTCGTTATAAGACAAGGGCAGCGTTAAGGTGTCCGTTCCATCGGAAACTCTCTGTTCATCTTTTAGCAAAGATGCCGGAGCCTGTTTATCAATTCCTCCTTGTGCTATGTGTAACATGTCCCCCGGATTTACTACTGTAGCGACGGGAAAAGAAATAATTTGGTTAGGTCCGGGCATAAAAAGAGTTTTAAAAAAGTTAACTAAAGGGGGTAAGTTCATAAAAACAATATAACGGATAGAACGAAATATTGCAACGATTTCACATATCAAATCTTAGATAGATATTGCCGACGGTCAGGCCTCTGGTGACGGACTCGGGATGCTCATGGTGTTAGAACGGCACCGGGATTTCCGCCCGGACTTTGACGGCCCGCGCGGCATACCCGGCGTCGGAGTAGTGGACGCCGTCGGTCCATGCGGCGGCGTTGTTAGGCGTCCAGACCGGCCCCACCATGGTGTATCCCAGGAAGGGGTCGGCACCCAAATCCACAAGATAATGCACCCTGCCTCCGCTCACTGCATTGGCTCTTAGGTAGGCGTTAAAGGCGTCTAACTCAGCCGCTTGTGCGTTAGTGCGGCTTAGTGCTGAGACGGTATATGCCACGCGCTTGCCAGTTCCTGTGCCGATGTTAGCGGCAATGGCTGCGTCCCAATATTGCTCCCAGCGCGCAATCATTGTCGCCGCAGTCGCTCCTGCGGTGTCGTCATTTACGGCAGCTAGAAAAAATAGCCAGTCGGCGGGGCCAAGACCATCCCATGCGGCAACTCGGCTCGCGTAGCACTCATCTATCCGTCTCCCGCTTTGTCGGTAGACGCGGGGCCGCCAGTTGGCGGCAACATTCATCCGGGTCAGTTCGTTTTTAAGCAAGGTGTCACCCTGCCCAAACATGGTGCTGTCCCCATGGTGGGTGACCCGACCAACAATGCTCCCCGTTGGCAGGTAAACTACGCCGTAGGTGGTCTGCGCATAAGTCAGGGCGGCGGTGATTTCCGGGGCAGTCAGCACCCGATCCCAGATTATTGTCTCAATATGCGGATTGCTGAAGGTTTGGGGCAGTTCAATATCTGTCCGGACTACGGCGGCACACGCGGAAAATGTTGCCGTATTCGCCACGTCGTTCACGTAAATGTTCAGCGCGGAGGCCCCGAAGGTTACCAGAATGGCGAATGGCCTGCCTCCGCTCGGGACTTTGAGGGCTGATGATTTGAGCGTCACGCCATCAAACACCGTCACCACCCCGGTTCCGCCGTAAAGAGACACGCTGACAGCCCCTCCGCCTGCCCGGAAAATCTGGGTCGATGAAGCGGCTCCATTCTCTTGGTTGATCCGGCCAATCAACAAGAGCGTCTGATTTCGCTGGTCGAAGTTCCTTGTTAGAAGCAACGAGTTGGCGTGAAAAGCATTCACCTCGTTCGAGGAAAGCACCTCACCGTCTGTTGCATTCCAGGTTGGTCCGAAGCCGCTAATGGAAAGCGGGGTGCCTGCGTGCTGATCAGGCCACAGGTTCACTGTAGCCAGATTAGCGGCCCCTGTCAGGCTTGACGCCTTAAACACGCTGGTCATGCCGGGAACCGTCGCCGACAGGGCGGACGATGCCGAAAACCGGGTCTGCGCCAGCGCGGGGGATGCCAGCGTGAGCCCTGGACCTTGCGCGGCGGCAGGCAGCATAGCGCCCAGCAACGCCATAATGATTCGGAGAATATTCATGGCGGTTAGGGCTCGATGGCTGAGTAAACCCGGCAGGCTGCGTCCGTTGTTCCGAGCGGGACGATGGTGATGGTGGCGGTCTTCCCCGCCGCAAGGCTGACTGGCAGGGCAGAGCCTTGAGGCTTCCAGGCCGGCCATGTGAGAGTGAAGGTCGATACCCCGCCCGTGAGGTAAAGAGTTAGCGGCTTTCCTGACGCCAGATTATTCGTCGTAAACGTGGTGTTGCCCGCCAAAGTATAGGTTTTCCCCGGATCGCCCGCGAAATCCAATACTGTCCCGCCGGTCAGCGCTGAAATTGTATACGTATTATTCCCGATGGTTGTTCCCGCGATGGTGCCGCCCGTGATCGCAACGGCGGCGGCGGATTGGGTGGCTATGGTGCCGGTCCCGGCGGCGGCGCGGAGGGCGGCGGCATCAGCCAGCGCCAGCACGGCGCGACCGTAACTGGTGGTGGATAGCGCCGCGATGGCGGTTAAGTCGGAATCAAGCGGCTGGGACGCGGCAATAGCGGCGGCCTGCGCGGCTGCTATTGCCGTGGCCTGCGCGGTGCTGACCGGCTTATTCGCGTCAGTGGTGGCGTCCAGTATGCCTAATTTCGTGAAGTCCGCAGGAGCTAAAAGACCAGCATTTGTTCCTGTAGCCAAGGACAGCGTAACTCCTGTTCCGTTAGAATTGGCCATTACGTAATTCGTAGGTGAAGCCGTGCCTGTCAGGTTAGAGGCAGTTAGCGTCCTCATTTCCGTAGGCGTTATCTGCCTCGCCCTTGCACCAGAAGCCTGACTGGCATCATAAACGGAAAAGTAATCCGCTGTTAGATCAAGGGCGGATGCTGTTGTTACAGGAGCCGGATAAATAGGCTCATCGGATTTTGCAATCGTTGCAAAAAGAAGTGTGAGTAGGAATAGTGTGTATTTCATTGTATGGTAAAAAGGTGTTAGTTTATTTATCAGTTTATAGTGGCATTACCGCCGTCAATGAGCGCTCTTTGCCCATCAATAGTTCCATAACTTACAGTCGGAGGAGTTGTGGATTTTGTGCGGATCGTTACTTTGCCAATACTTATGTTATCACTAGTGTGTCCGACTTTTGGGACAAGCGAGATTGAGTTGCTAAATGAAGAAGAAACTGTCTGTGTATATGCTATGGACCTACTAAACGATAAAATCTCCATTCGTTTAGCCTGCGGATAATAGCGTATTCCTACGTCTTGGGTTGTAGGTTGATCAATTTGAATAGGCGTAACCGTTTGGCTCAAATAAGCATTAGCTTGCCTAACTACAGCATTAAGATTATAGCTGGTAGAACTGGCACAAAGTCCAGCAATAGCTTCTGTTCCTACAGAAGCGGTAGCGGCATTAGCAAAGCCTATAGTAAATGAACCTCCCTTGATGGTGACTCCTTCACAGTAGATTTCAACCATTGAATAATCCGCCAAATTAAGCGGAGTAGTTCCCTGAAGTTCGAATCTACGTCCGCTTTGATTGCCTGCGGAAGTAATACCGTTAGTCGAATTAAAACTATAAGTTACAGGACCGGTTGTAAAAGCTTGCGTAAGAAACGAAGGAAGGGCGGATACGGCCTTGAAGTTAACAGTATTCTCTACAGTATAAGAGCCATCATATGTCCTAGCAGCAGGGACAGGACTTGTTTCCGCAAACGCTACCGTTCCCATCATAGTTGTATTTTCATTGGCAATAGTAACGCCTTGATAGTTTAAAACGTTTACAGAGCCATATGGCACGATTTGAGGGTTTGCGGCCTGTGATTCGTCGCCCTCGCCGGTCCCGCCTTTAGCTACAACTAAACGGCCTTGAGAGATAGGGGTAACACCGTCCGGAGCTAGCACAAACTCATAGATAGCAGCGTCACGCGCCGCGCCTTGTGTGCCTACTCCACCACACTCTACTAGCCCCAATAAACTACCGTCTGATAAAGTTCTAAAGCAATTGCTAGGCCATGTGATGGTATAACCTGCTGGAAGCCCTTCAGGAATAGCACTATCGTATAGCGCGGCTCTTGTCCAAGTTTTGCCATTATTAGATCCCCACATGGCGACATACCCTTGACCGCCACCACCATAAAGACTACGCCCCACATACGCATAAGGCCAATAGGACAGGGTATTAGGCCACCAAACAAAATAGCCAGTATGTCCGCCTCCCGGTTCATCCAAAGCCACTGGAAGAATGATAGCACTACCGCTTTGATCCTGACGTGTAAAGTTTACGCCGTCGGTAGAAAGAGCCATCATTGTTTTCTGACCATCAGGGCTAGGATCGCCTACAATATCTTTATTATGATAAGTAAGAATCCATTCTCCACCAATAATATTCACCCATGGAGTTTCAGAACCGGTGCCTTCCGTTGTATCTGCATAAATAGGGTTAGCGGAAGGTTTAGTAGTTAGATATGCGAATTCACCAGCGGCAAGGGCAGCGTTGTAGCTTTTCCAGTTAGCTAAAACTGTAGGATCACCGTTAGCTACTTGCAGATAAATGCCTCCCGCTCCGTGGTCAGTAGAAGTATAACGATACCAATCATGCCCTTGATTACTATGAGAAGCTTTCCACGCCCTACGGTCTACTAAACAAGGGTAATAGTTAGGGAATGAAGTTGGCGAGAAAGTTCCTAGCTTCGTTGCAGTAAACGCTCCGTTTACGGTAGGCGTGACTACTTCCCCTCCACCTGAATAATAATAGCTTACGGGGACTCCATTTGCCTGTTTAACCGTAACTCCATTTGCTTGTTTAACCGTTATTAAAGTGCCTACAGGACGCAAGCGTGCCTGTGTAATGGCTTTTAGTAAAGGCCCTGCCCATACGGTTGCAAGCCCCACAAAGGTAATGCATACCGCAAGTATGGTAAGTTTTTTATAGGGTTTCATTTATTTTGCAATGATTTCACTGTTGCTTTCTTATTCAGTTATAAGGTAAGCAACAGTGCTGGTATCAGTGTTAGAAGAAGAAGTAATGGTAAAGCTAGTCGCGGCAGTTCTAGCGGATATGCGAAGCCAGCCGGGGGTGCCTCCATCAACCTGTGACGTAACTTGAATATTGCTGTTTGCAGTAGTGGTAGTATCTGAAATCGTAACCGTGCCTCCTACAAGGACAGCCCGCCCTTGTTTAATCCTAGCGATATTACTTCCGTTAGCTCCACTACCTACTTTTAAGTTACCGCTAAGTGTTGCGTCTCCTACGGTGATAGGTGCATCTGTTCCAGTAGAAGTCTTAAATACTAAGGTAGTATCACTATTAGCGGTAATACGGCTTCGGCCAGTCCACCCTATGGTTCCGTCAGCGCCCGCAAAGATGTTATTTGTGATTCCCATATTACCAGTAGAACCAATACTACCAACTTCCGCCCAAGCTCCTCCGTTTGTCCTAGTGGAAAAGGTAAGGGCAGCGTTAGGGGCAGTCGTTCCGTTACTGGTTTTAACATACATTCTGAAGTCTGTGACCTGACTGCCTGCGGTGCTGTTAGTTTTCCATCCGCTACCGGTCCATTGAATGGCGGGCGAAAATTGACTAACTGTTGAAGTGGACGCCGTGGTATTGTTTAACAACACTCCTGAAGTAGGAACGTCGGCAGTGTTGCTGAAGTTATGGGATACCGCCCCTGTAGTTGTGTCAGCAGTAAAGCTAGGCAAACCCGCAAATGCTGACGCCGCGTTAAATTGAACTTGAGTATCAGCGCCTCCGGGTGTTCCAGAACCGCCACCGCTGCCGGAAGCGTTAATAGTCTGGTTAGGCCAACTTCCGGTTATGGTTACGTTAGTTCCCGCTACAAGTGCGGGCGTTGCCGTGCCTGTTCCACCATTTGCCTTGCTTAACGGAGCCGACAGTGTAGGCGTTCCGCTAATGGTAGGGCTATTTAACGTATTGCTATTTGCAAGCGCGGTTAAGTCAGCGTCTAAAGGCTGATACAGGCTATCGGTTTGCAGCAAGTTCAACCAAACAGAACGTTCTGGAGTAGTTAGAGTTTCTTCATACAGCAAAGATAAGATAGCTTCACTTGCTATTCCAGTAGTTCGGTCAGCCAGTGCGGAAGTTAAGGGTGAGAAAATTGCACAAATTGCAATGAATGTGGTAAGAAATTTCATAGGTGAGTTAATAAACGATTTTTGTCAGTAAGTGGGTATATTAATTGAAGTCCCAAGTATCGGTTGCTACTTTCTTGATACAGAAGGTTCCGTTAGTGGTTACCGTTGTAGATGTGGAGCCTCCTTCAACCGTAGCTCCAGAAAGAGTAATAGTTCCGCCTGAACTAGTTCTGCGAATGTATATTTCTGTTCCAATAGGGAACGCTACAGAAGCATTAGTCGGAACAACAATAGTGGTGGCACTAGCGTTTGTGCAACGAATATAAGCATTAGCATCACTTAAAATAAGTGTGCGACTAGTTGTCGTTTCAGTTACAACAGAACCAAGAGTTCCAGTAGCCGTGGAGTTGATCGTTTGGTTAGGCCAAGTTCCACTAATTGTGATATTAGTTCCAGCTACAAGGGCAGGTGTCGCGGTGCCGGTTCCGCCTCCACTTACTGGAGTAATACCCGTATGCGTTGTGCGGTCGCGCAAAGCGGCATCAGTGCTGTTTGCAGTTGCACCAGCGGCAATTCCGTTAAGCTTAGTAAAGAAAGCGGGGTTTAGCAAACCTGCATTAGTCCCATCCGCTAACGGAATAGTAAAACCTGTTCCATTAGTGTTGGAAACAACATTATTAGTGCTTGAGGCCGTTAGTGTCAAATTGGAGATTACTCCTGTAGGAGTTCCCCAGCTTACCGCGCTTCCGTTGGTAGTTAGAAACTTACCGGACTGCCCCGCCTGATTCGGAAAGCTTGATGCACCTACTGGAATCCAGTTAAAGCCACCTACTCCATCAGAAGTCCATACACCCGCAACCGCGCTTGAGTTAGCAAGGGCAACCAGATTGGCGGGAATAGTAGATGGATTTAGCGCGCTCCATGGATCATTGCCGTAATGGTTAGCCCGATTGGCCGGGTCGAAAGCCAGCTTGCTCATGGGAATAGCAGCGTTAGCCGCGATATTCTCATTGAATATGAAACCGGGCGCAATTGCGCTAGTTCCGGGAGTGCCTGTGGATTTAAGAACCTGTCCGGCAGAAGAACTAGGCAAAGGAATGATAGCGGGAACGGAACTAGTTCCTCCTATAACAGAAGTCAGCCCTCGAATATCTCCGGTTTCGCCGTAAGATATACTCCCTAAAAGTGAAATCGTTGCACCGATTAAAAGTGCCAGTTTGTTTTTCATGATAAATAAAATAAGATAGACTGTCGTGTTAGAACGAATTGGCAAAACCGTTAGAAACAACCCATTTATGAAGCCCGACTTTGTAATAAAAACGTCCGGTGTCGTCAGTATCATCAAAGAAAGCCCCAACCCCTCCCCTTGTGTCACCGGGTGTTGTTGGCGGGCTATCGATTTCAACAGAGCTTGTTATTCCAAGGGATGTTGTAATTTGTGCTTTTTCTGACGTAGTTAAAGGAATGCCGGTAATGAATTTACTTATGGCAACTCCTAACGTCACATTAGGTATTTCAGGCATGATATAAGGTAAGTTATGACTTAATAAAGCACGGTAATGATTAAGGAGCCAAAGGTTGCCAAGGAGCGCCTAAAAGAACGGAGACAGGGCCAGTAGTTACGTCAAATGACGTTAACGCAATTGGATGCATAATATTGGCTGCTAGACTTAGAGAAGTAACGACACTCCCAGCGGCGTTCCTTACTTCTTTTCCTACTTGAAAAACGCAATTCGCTAATACCATTGCACTACTTGAGTAGACATATAAGGTAGGCACTTTTGCAGCCAATGGGTTAGCTGTAGGATCACGATACTTCTCAGTAGCAACAAGGTTTACTTGACCACAACCACCAGTTGCGGCGGCGAGTTGCATTCTAGTGATATTTTCATCCCCCTTTCCCGGAAAAAGTGTTCTAGGGAAATCAGCAGGATTAACATAATCGGTGACAGGCATATAATTATAAGTTTATGTGTGAGTTAAGAAGTGAAATTATTGCAATTAACAGTCCCAAGGTATGTGCCTTGTTTTATCAGCCCAATCCATTTTATTTAAATGATGGCATACCGATTTCTTCCACGGCTGCCCCATATCATGCACTTGCCATAAAAAATAATATGGCGGCAGAGTAATTACCCTTCCTTCCAATTGCTTTGCACTCGCTTTAAGATAACGACTAATAGCCAAAGGTCCAGCGAAAGCTAGGACTTTTTCGTTAACGTTCCTTAGTGTATTTTGAATTAAGTCAACTAATAAGGGTGCTCCGGCTTTACCCCACATAACCGTATTTGCTATAGGATAGCCCCCTAACGAGGCATTTGGACAATGTTCACGGCTAAGAATCAATTCATACCGGCTAAAATCAGTAGCTATTGGAAATGCCTCCGTGTCTTTCAACGTGCTAGGAAAGGATGAATTCCGGCTATACTTGAAATTGGTAAAAGTGTGCTCAACCTGCGCTCCTTCCCACAATGAACGTATAGGTTTTAATGGTATACAGTCTAAATCAATATACCCGCCTCCGAATGCATGGAGTATTAACAAACGTGAAAAGTCGCATTTTTTTATAATGCTAATTTTTTTATCTTGGCCTAATCCGATATCACAAAAGAAACGAAAATACTTAGGATAAACTCTGCCGATAAACGTAAGTATTGCAACTTCATCCCAAACCTTTACTTGATATTCGGGGTTCATTTCCTGCCATTTTCTAGGCACGTCCTGAAGTTCTGAAGGTGCGGAAGACAGCCCTTGCCACCACATAAAATGTAAAATCTTTTCCATAATAGTTATCTAAGATTTACAAGTATGTCAGTGAATAGGCTATAAGGATCATCTAACTCTTCGTAATCCATAGCAGCGCTATAACTAGGCAAGGGCGGTCTAGGTTCCGGTGGTTCTTCATCTATAACAGGTGTTATTTTACTACGGCGATAGGCGTCAAGAGAAGCTAGAAGCTTTACAGTAGGAACTCGCGTTGGATTCTTTTTTACAGGAACTTTATTAGCTGTTTCCACGTAAGCTAAGTTATCCCATAAGGCATACTCTCTGGTTGTGGAAGCCGTGGACGTTGGCGCTTTAGGAAATACCACAATATCCCCACCGTCAAAAGTAAGCTTGCTAAGGATATACGGATTTTTATTAGCCACTATTGTAATAATATCACTATCTGACCTTCCATAATAGTTATGACAAACCTGCCGCAACGTCTCGCCTTGCGATGCGATGTAGGTTGTTGCAACGATTGCAAAATTTCCTAACGTAGACATAAATAGGGGTTTATAAAAGGTTAGATAGATTTTGTAGTTACGCGAAGCTGGCGCACGTATAAACGATTAGCAGGGCTTCCCGCTCCTTCAATTTGAATGCGTGTAGTGTAGTCAGGAGCTACAGCATGTGCTTTAAGCAAGTTAGCAGGACCGGACGAACCGGCCACGGCGGGCAATACCCATTCCGCTTCATACCAGCCATCTTCTAAAGCCCGTTCTAGCTTAAGCTCCATAGGACGCCATTCCGTAACCGCTACTCCACTAGCGTAAAGCGGTGTTCCTCCGCTATCCCTTACATGAGATAACATCTTAGGTGTTGCAGTAGCTCCGGCTTGCTTTCTGTATTCAAAAACACACGTTGCACCAAAGAAATCCGTTATATTGATAAGGTCGCGGGCATTGAACTTTTTGCTAATGTAATTACCCGTGTCCAACATCGTCCCCTTAACAACCTGCGGGCGGGAATAAATAATAGGGGACAAGTTAGGGTTAGTGATAACATTCGCGGTTAGAATAACGTCCAGAATGATATCACCGGTAATACGCAAGGGCAGCGTTAGAGGGGTTTCTTCAGATACTTCATAGACAACACCCGTAGAAGTAGGAGTGAACCGGAACTTTACATCGCATTCCGCATTAGGGCGTAAGACTGTGGCTCTTGCTACCAAATCACTTATGTTTGTAGCGGAAACGTTACCCATGGGCACCGTAAAGGAGCTTGTGGTAAATTTCGCAGCGATAAGCCTAAACGTTAGATCCTGTTTAGGGTGCGGTGTCCAAGTGGAAGCATTAGAGGAAGACAACATTTCCCCTCCTTGATATGGCTGACCTGTAACAAATCCAGCAATACCACCGTTTAAAGCAGGGGTCATATATTCCCCAATACCAGCAATACAAATGCTATGATCGGGATCATCTGTCATTACAACAATAGCATATTCTTTTCCTCCGATGACGTGCGCTTCGATTTCAAAATTAATACGTGTCCAAACATTAAGCGGTATGCCGTTGGTATCCACGGTGAGGCTAGACATATCAAATATGCCTTCAGCAAATACCTCTTGGTTAGGAAACCCTACCGTAGTTTCTCTTAACTGGACATACACAATTTGCGGACCGCTTCCACGTTTACAGAATTTAAGATCGACGCCAGTTAAGATACGATCTTCATCAAGAGTAAAGGTTTCCGCTAAAGGATCACAACGCTTTTTCTTTTTGCGCCTTCCGGAACGTGTAGCCTGACGAACAATAACAGGATATGATATCTGGCTCATGCCAATAAATGAGCAATCCCCATAACTGCTATTGCCGATAAACTCCACTGCTTTTTCTCCGGTAGGAATACCGGCAGGTATAGAAAAGCTACCTGTAATTTTACCGTTAGCGTCAGCAGGACTTGTGCTTGTGAAGGGCAGCGCTCCAGCAATAATGTTGCTAAAGACTATGCCGTCAAAACGAATCTCCACTAGCTGTTCTCCGGGGCCAAACCCTTCCACAAGGAACGTGATAGGTTGTGGCCTTATGGTATCCCCTGCATTTACTTGAGTTGTTACAACACTGTTAGCAACAGTCAGGTTATTTATTGAAGGTGTCGCATTCTGGTCTTGGTCTACGGTAACCCGCAAAAAGTTAGATATAATCTGCGTGTTCCAGTTACTTGAGCTAACAATCCAGTTGTCGCTGGCAGGTGAAATCGTTGCACGCGCCGGAATAGGTTCAAACGCTTGATAAGGGTTAATCTTGCTGCAAGCGGTTACTTTGCTTTGATCAATAACAATCTCATCGGTGTAAGGCAGTAGATGATGCTTTAAGCTATTAGTGTAGTAGTTAGGAACTTCTGCGGTCCCTGAAATAGGTAGCGTAAGCAAACCGTCAATAATCGCCATGTCATTAGGCAGAAGGTTCTCGCGCAAATCGTTATCAAAAAACGGGTCGACAAACTGTCCGCGCCTATCCGCAGGAACCCGCGCCGTCAGATCATTACGCAATCGCGATTGTGCCACTAAATCATATAAATCATCGACACGATTAACAAGCTTCTGTTGATCGTCAAAGTTGATAGGAACAGTGCGAATGTCCTTAACTTCGGGATCGGTATACCAATTATACACTATAAGAGCCAGCTTTGTATGCGTGTCAGGAATAGGAGGCGCTGCGGGATTAATCAAGGACGGCCTTCCCTTGATTACATGGAACGATCCTTCACGGTCGATAGTGATAGCATCAACCCTTTGTAGCTTGTAGGTGTAGCTTACGTAGACGATGGAAGGTGTTGTGCTGGTGTTAGGAACTAAGCCGGTTAAGGTTATAGTTTTAAAGTCCTGTGCAACGATGTTACCACGTCCGTTAGTAAGCAAATTCTCACGAACCGCAACCTTTACCGTATAGCTTCCGGATGTTGGCTCTGTTGCTCCGCTTCCTGACGGTGACCAGTCTATTTTACCATCAACCAATAAATAGTCTCTTGGCGATTGATATACTGTAGCGCCCTGCTTGACTTCAGTTACATACTCAACACTGGAGTTTACAAGAGAATCCTGCCCACCAGTGGAGCCTTTTGTAAGGGTTTCAGTCAATTCCACAAGCCCGTTGATAGCCTGCAAAGTCGCTTTAGGGAATCTGTTAAGTGTCAGAATATACTGACCGCCATTAGGCACGTAAGTTTCTGATTCAGTTTCGCTAGTAGCGACATCGTAATTAATATCAATAGCAAGGGGCGTGTCGATAGTTCGGCCTACGTTATAGCCCCTTACATGAACCGTTCCTTGAGAAATCGTAAAGATGTATTGATCACTGGCGTGTTGCGCATTCGCGGCCTCAAATCGTGAATACCTAACTTTAAAACCATCAACTGCATAGTTTCCGTGCGCTGTGTAGTCATACCCTGCCACTGTGTCAATGATCGCGGTGACTGCGGGCGGCAAATCTTTGATAATAATGTTACCGTTATCTATGTCATAGATAGGGTAAAAAACACCTTCTGGTGCGGTTTCATCCTGCAATCCTGTAGCGTCTGCCCATCCCCATTTAACAAGAGTTTGGACAACCGCCGCGCCGGGTTCCATGTAGTTATCGAATCCGATAGCGGGATCTTTAAGAAGCGGATCTTCTTGGTCTGTAACGGTCTTGATAACCGTTCTAATACCAACGCTAACCCGGCTATTCATGGGAATAGTCAAAGTGCTTTCCCCCATGAAGAACACTTTTCCCAGCAAATACAGCCGCCCTTCTGCAATCCTAAGATTACCCGCAGAACTGCCCTCAAGTATAGAGGGGGCAAGACCTTCTAAAATGTCCCCATTGTTATAAAGACCGTCAGCCACTCCTTGAATCACATCGTAGAAATGGCCCTGCATAGCCATTAATTCCGCAGATTGAATAGCTCTGCCCGCTCTAAATAAAGGCGCTCCGTAGCCCTTAGCTTTGCGGGCGGCAGAGTTGTTAAAATAATTGTCAGGAAGACCGGGACCGGATTCTGGTATAAAGTCAGACATAAGATAAGTAAAAACTAAAAGTTAAAGGCTAACAACGCGTGTCATTATGTGGGCGATAGCAGAAGAATGAACAATACCCATCGAATCCTCTAAAACAAGGGGCGTGCCTTCTGCGGAAATAGCATTAATGGGAATGTTTTCTATGCCGTTTGCAATCGTTGCAGCGGCTCCACCTACGAATATTCCCATTTGGTTAATAGGCGTTGCATCTGCTATATCATCGGCTTGGACAACACTATTAAAAATAACGGCTCCAGTAGGTTCCGCTGTAATGTAATAACGATTTGATGATAAATCAGTATAGACGGCAGGCGCGCTAGACTTCCTAAGATGACTTTGCCTTATTATGGCACCTGTGGCTATATCAAATACGTCCCAAACAAGCGCTTTTTCTGTGGCGTAAATCATTGTTGCGCATCTGCTAGTATCGTTGCTCCAAAGTTTTACCGCATTAACCACCGCGCCTTCTAAACTACCACTAGCTAAAGTCTCAACTCTGGAACTGACATTTAACACTCTAACAGTTCCGGAAATATCAATCTCTTCATTTACGTGTTGATGGCCACATAGAACTAAATCCCATGTTCCGTCCAATAAATGGGCCAATTCCGCTAACCAACCCGGACGGCCTGACACTGGTGGATAATGAACAGCCAATACCTTCCAAGGAGAGCTTGAAGCATTAGCCGCTGCTTTCAACGCTAGGGATTGCACACTCTCAATGCCTGTTCCATCCGGCTCTGTATCTACTCCCAAGCTATTCTTACCGGCATGATAAGAACTAAAATGAACCGGAGGGACTTTTCCAGAAATTGGAGTGTCGTAATCGATTGTCCTTGAATAATAACGAGCGTTGCTAAGATAAGTAAACTTAGCGAGCATATTTGCTAGCCCTAAGTCATCTTGATCAAGATTTCCGTAAGCAGGAAAGAGTTTTTGAGTAGAAAACCACGGGTTAAACGCGGCTAACGCCGCATTTATGTTACTAGTTGTAGGGCTTAAACTAACTAGGTTGCCAGCATAAATAACGCTTTTAGCTACAGCAGACGTAAACTTAGCTACAATTTGATTTTGTCCCGTTCCAGTTAAGCCTGCATCAGAAGTATAGCCGATACTGGCTTTAGGTTGATCCATAACCTTAGAAGCATAACCTTTATTGAATACTCGCTTACGAAGAAACCTTGAAGCAAGGGCGGTTGAATCCGCAGTCAGGGGCGCAACACTGGAGCTAAATTCAAAGTGTATCTCAGAATCCAGTAAAGCTTTTAAGAGTGCGGCTTTGCCCGCTTTTGGAAAGGTTACCATAGGTGTTGTATATTAGCAGTTTTTACTAACTAGGCCAGGAAATATTGCAACGATTTCACTCTACCGATCTAGCAGATACATAATCAATGGTTACTCCGTCAATATCGGTTATTTCGTCAGTGTTATTGTCAATAATAGGCCCTGTGGTGATTCCGTAGTCTTTATATGCAAATTTACTAAGAGTCAGCCCGCTTCCTCCGATAGCATAACTGTTTAAATTAGGGCTATATACCGCTATCCATAAGTCTTTATTGTGTGCGCTAGGTCTTCCGGAAAAATGCCCTAAAAGTTGCCTTCCTAGAGTGCCGTTTTGAATACCTTTCTTTTTCGATAGCACCATTCTACGGATATCAGTATCAAATCCGTTATAAATACGCCTAAAACGACAACGTAAAGGTTTTATAAACTTGAGCGCTTTTTCAAGTCTAACCAAGGTATCTTGTTCAAGCCTAGTTACAGGCCCTAGACCTATTTGAAATTCGGAAAAATGGATAGTCTGCCATTCATGTTCCCATACTCTAACGCCTATAAATCCAAACATTTCACAAATACGAATGATAGCCGCAACAGTGCCGCGATGCTCCTTTAAATAGATAGAATTTTCAAGGATTACGTCCATATCATCAAAAGCTTCCAACAAGGGCAATTGTCCTCTTTGCTGAAGAATCCATATACGCCAGTCCGTGGGGATTTCAGTCTCCCCTACGGTATTCATATCAGACACTATTGCCTGAAGAATGCCGCTGTAAGGCACTAGCTTTAACAAGTCCTGCTCTAGCTTGGTAGCATTAGGAGGCAGGAGCGTATAAAGAGGGTCGATTTCCCTAGTTGGTTCAGGTAATGGCATTGTAAGCTGGTTGTAAAACTTCAAATATCAAGAACGCGATTTCATCTTCCGGAAGAACGACGTTAGTTGTTTGATTTACTATCAGGTTTCCTATGCCTAACCATGTAGCGAATCCTACGGTAGTAGGTTGTATAATACCTTCCCTTGCCTCTTTATTTAAGTCCGCTGCGATATCAAAAGCGGAGCGCTTATACCTTACGCAAGAATCATAGTAATATCGGTATACACGGTCATAAATGCTAGTTTTTTCCGCGTCTGACAAACGATAATCGTCAACTTTATCAAATCCTCCAAACGTAAGCACAAGATTATGCAAGGACGGGAACTGAAATGGGCTTACCTTTATACTGGCTAAAGGTGCTTTGATTATAACGTCATGGACTCCGTCAATCGCCAGCGTTTTGATTATCCATCCTAAAGTTATGTCCTGTCCGAGAGCTAGTTGATTGTCAAAAGCATCAGTTATAATTGCGGATAACTGATTGAACACATCAATTGGCGTAGTCTGCTTAAGTATGATAGTCGCTTGGATTGTTACTAGAACCGGCCTCGCGGCTTCCGCCTGAATAAGATCGCTAACTACCTTAACATTGGGTTGTTGTAGTGCAAAGTTAACCTTTTCCAATAGATCAATGGAAGGAACTCCGGTTGATTCATAACTTAATACGGCAACGGACACCCTTCCTCCCATATTATATCCATCAGGGAAATCAGGGCTATAAATATTAACGTCTCTAACTCTTGCGTCCGCTTTTAACGCTATTGCGCGATAATAAGCTTCCGAACCCGCACCATTTCTCCCTGCAATAGTTGCAAAAAGCCTATCACGTAGTCTATCATCTGGCTCATATACTGCCGGAATAGGAGGCTCTGAATCAGGATCACCAGAATCCACTAAAACGCGGGTAACCCCTTCTGACAACGCTAGATGCTCCAAGTCTCCTTCCGCAGCAAATGCAATAAGCCGTGAGCGCGCTACTTTATTGATATACAAACGAAGTATCAATTCGCGCCAAGAACCATGTCTTAGCACTTTTGTTACCGGATCACTTTTAAGAAAGTAAGCGTAAGTAGGATCAAGTTCTTTAAAAAACTCAATGTCCCTTGTTTCAATAACAGCTAGATCCGGCTCTTCAAGGACGGTAGGCGCTGGAATAGTTGAGAAATCTAAAGCCATAAATAATGTAGGTTAAGCGGCGATTTGTTTTTTGAAATCCAGTTCCATGTTTTGAAATTTTAAAGCAGCGCCACCTAGTCTATAGGTAGCATAAAGATCCAAGTGGATCTTACCGTTTTTTGAATCAGCCATTTTAAACGACATCCTAGTTACTTGTAACCGTGGCTCATAACTACTCAGAGCCGTTACCGTGTAGTATGTTGCCTTGGCTCGCCAAGAGGCGTTAAATGGCCTATCTAAAAGCAAGTTTAAACTTGAACCGTAGTTAGGGTCATCAACTCTAGTTCCTATCGGCGTAGTTAGCAAGTCTACGATTGATTGTAATAAATGCCTGAATTCCGTTATGTCTTTACCATTAGAACGGCTCATTAAAGTATACGGATTATCGTATACAGATTGCTCTTCTGTATAAACAGATATTAATACTTCATCAGGCATATAATTAAGAATGAATAGCCGGGTCAGTGGCAGGGATGTAAGGATCATTTCCCGGAATCATAGCAGGCCATGATTTAGGAACATAGGCATTGATAGCGGGAGCTGCGCTAGGATCGGGAGCCTGCCCCGCAGGATAAGTTACCGGAGAAGCAGGCATACTAAACCAATCATAGGACGTGCCTTGAAGTGTAACTACAGAGCCAGTCATATCAAGGGCAGCACCATTTGAGGTTAGTGTAACATACCCTGAACTGCTTATTACTGCGGAAGTATTAGCGGTGTTAAGCGATATCCCTTGTGCATCAAGTATGGACTTAACCTGTTGATTAACTAGCTCCGAAATTATAGAGCTTGCGGTTAGCTCTTGAATAGTTTTTTCTACGCGTAACAATATCGCGTCTTGTGTTATTTTTAATTGAGCCGCTTCAGCAACTTGTGCGTTAATGCTAGTTTGATCAAGCTTAACAAAAGAGGCTCCTTTAATTAGTGCAATGATTTCACTTTTGGATAACCGAATAGCAGTAGCGGCACCATCAACTTGAAGTTCAATCCTATCTTCGTAAACCGCTATCGATGTATTCTTTACCCGTAAGCTTATTTGATCAATAGTGCCTTCAATACAGGCCCCCGGAGCCATTTCTTTACCTATAGTAACAAAGAATCTCCCGCCTTCAGGCAGATGTGTTCTAACGTGCTTCTGTCTTCTATCTATTTCATTTACAATAGCGTTGATAAGCTCTTTGTCCTCTCCGTAGGCCCATCGACTTATTTCAGGATCAAGGGCAGCATGTGGTGCGTGGCCTTCTTTGTTTATACTGCAAAATATAAAGCCGTTTGTTATATCCCCGTTAGGTGAAAGAACGGCAACTTGATCGCCTAACTCATGAGCTTCCCAGCTTCTATTTTTACCGGCCCTAGAGACAGCTTGCGGAACCCAAAAAGACAGCACATCCGCCTTACCTTCTTTTTCATCAGGCATAGGCTCTTCACTTCCAATTCTAACACGGTATTTACCAGCGTCATGATCGACTTCCACCACTTCGCCAAAAGTAAGCATATCAGATAGCCTCTTATTTAAGAGAGCTACTTGTGCATTTTGGTTAAAGCCTTTTGGCCTAGTGCTGCTGTTATTCATTGATTATCGGCGTATTGAATAGGAACTTGAATCAGTGCTGAATTGTAAGTCAGTGTAAGTAAATGGTCATTAGTGTATACAAGGGCGGTCCCGTAATCCGGTAATGGGGGAACGTCGTAATCGATATCCTCAAGTGCTGCCCTTAGCGAATTAACGCTAGGCAGTTGTGTTGTCGCGAAGAAAGCTCTAGTCTGCTTTGGAAATTCAGGGATCTTTTCGTATTTAGTTAGCTTTAGATTTTGGTCATAGATGCTGGCTACTCGTTTCCATTCATAAGCAATAGCCGTGCTTAGCAAAGCCGGAGGCTTAAGTTGCGGCCCATATATCCATTCATCTTTAAATATAGGAATAGGGTTTTGACTGTATATAAGAGCTAATTCAGTAAATGGGATGGGGGTTTCTTCTTCGCTATCAAGCCAATCCGGTCCTTGTGCTAACCCTTTAAAGGCGGGGTTAAATACCGTATAGCCAAAACTCCAAACAACCTCATACCATAACTTAGCATTGTCAGAACCCAATGTCCCTTCATCTATGTATAAAGGCGTATCCGATAACACGATTGTTACTGGCCTCCATCCTAAAATCGCGGCTTCTAATTCACCAACTAAAGGGTTAACAGAATCAACTACTTTAACAGCGTCCTTACCCGCACCACTTCCTTTTTGTCTACTATTATCAACACAGACAACAAATGAAATCGTTGCAATTCTTGGTTGTGAACTACTAACCTTATTGTAAGCCTCGCCTGAACCTGACACTTTTGAAACTGCCAAGTAAGGTGTTTCTATGTTAAGACTTGGCAGCGTTACATTACTAAAAACGGAAAGACCTGCTACGTTATTATTGAAGGAGGGGCATTTTGCCCTCAGCAAAAGCACAAGTTCTTCCATGCTAAAATCTCTTTTTGACGTAGCGCTCATGTAGTTAGCTCAGAAAATATTTGTCTAATTTTGCTTTTATAAATCTCTCTATATCTATCAAACCCCGGTTTCATAAAAGGACGGGGTTCCATCTTACGGGTTCCGCGTTCTAGGAAATCAGGATAAGGTGCGCCGGTTTTACTCGTTACCCTTGGCGCTATACTTGCCCTCATCCCGCCGCTAGTATAACGCGGATTTAAATCCTTGTAAAGAGCACCTGACAATATTGCGGGATACTCACCCGGCGCACTGGCTTGATGTAGCCTGCCATTAATCTTATAGATGCGCCCATGTTTAGGCTTGCGCATCTCTCCTTGTATGTGTCTTTGAATCTCTCTAGCGTATTTACGTGTCCAGAATATAATCCTATTCCTAGCAGCTACAGGAATTTTAGAAAAGTTATTCGTAGGACGTAATACGCGAGCAACGGCCATACCTAAAGATTAGTTGGAACAGTTACAAGGCTTCCTTCTGACGTATATACCATATCTCCATTTCTAGCATTAACTATGGAATACCCATGTAGAACAGATAGACGTATATAAGAACCCACAATTTGAATCGCCCTTCCGTCATAGGTGTATACTTGCTGAGCATCCTTGGTATAGACGAAAGAAGTTCCCGCTTGAGGGGTAGGCAAATCTATTATCTGTATTATGGCTCCATTGTTATCAAGGACGGGTAACCCTTCGTTTTCGTAAACAAACGCATACCCTGTTTCAGGGGTATTAGTATAAAACCTAGGAATTCTTATAGCCGAACCGTCGTTTAGGAATGTCTGTTCCGCATTATTGGTATATACGTAAGAAAACCCTTCTTCCGGTATCATCACGCCAAGATCGGGAATCAGCGGATACTTATGATCATTTAAAACAACCACTCTGCCGTCTGCCAAATACAAGAAACTGTAATGCGTTCCTATCTGAATAGGTGTTCCGTTTTCGTCTCTTACTATCGTGGTTTCGTCTACAGTTAAGTAATTAAAGTCCTCAACTCCTGCGGGTGTATCATCGGTCCAGTAAGGGTTAAATTCACGATTAAACGTAGTGTCGCCCGGCTCTGATACATCAATGTCCAAGTCCAAGGTAAAACCGCATTGTCCTACTTCTCCATACGGGTTACTGACAACTTCAAGGAAAGCGTTTATCTTTCGTTCGCGACGGGAACCGATTACCTTATAAACCCTCAAACCCCATACCACAAAATCATTGAGCGTAACAAGCTGTCCTTCATCCCTTATAACGAATACAGTCTGTATTTTACTATCCGAATCAATGACGCCGTCCAGTCGTTCCTCTCCTTCATCAACCGCCGCAAGCGTTTGGATAAACGGCTTAACACGTTCCTCAAATACAGCCGTTCCCTCTATGGCAACCTTTTTAGCGTGGATAAAGGCCACGGGTTCAACAAGTTCCCCCAGCCTGACTTTATTGTCAGCTTTCCACGCACCTTTACGGCCATTTGAATAACGTTTCATCTATTAAATAATACGGCGATTTACTTGGGAACTCCAAAAGCCCGCTAACAATGATAGAGCACTCTGTGGTATAGCAAGGGCAGAATAATCGTTTACTTCTCCGGGGGTTGAAAGCCAATGTGCAATGATTTCAAAACATACATGAACCATCGAAGGTCTGTTAGGGTTTAGTTCGTCAAAACCGGCAGTGTATTTAACCGCTAGTTGTGATTTAATAGTGTAAGTAGTGCTAACCCCATTTTCGTCGAGCCAAAGCAGGCTTGCGCTTGCCCTTCTATTGTCGGGCCTACTAAGCCTATATTTAGCGGGCAAAATAGACGTAGTGCCATCTAGCACTTCATCGATGCTGATAATAGGGCCGTTAGGTATAGCTATACCGTTTCTGGTTTGATCGCTGTCCACCCATTTTCCGTTAATCCCGTAAGGGTCGCAACTGTAGCGAGGCTTATCGAAATAACTGATATACTGCGTAGGCAGAATAACACAACGGGCGGTCTGTCCTGCTAGTTGGACAGCCGCCCTTAACATGCGTTTCAGTTTATTATCAATCTTAGGACTGACAATTACTAAATCCGATTTGAGTTGTGCTAATGGATAGAAAGCCTCAAACGCCGTCTCCAGTGGAGGGGTTAAAAGCTCTGTAGTCATAATGGTTAGTCATGCAAACAACTTTGAAATCGTTGCAATTCTTATTCAGGCTTTTTAGGCGCGGGACGGCTAGCAGCAGGACGGCCAACAGGGCGAACACCCGCCTTAGCTGCGATGTTAGGAGGCAGATGCCCGGCATCGTCGTCCCCGCCTTCTTCGCGTTCATCGTTGCTTTCTTCGAAATCATCCTCAGCAATCTTTGCGGCGACTTTGGCGCTGGAAGTGATTTCGAATTTATAACGATTTTCGATCTTCCCTTCAACCGTAACCGGGTCGTAAACGTCTTTGAGAACCCTAGCGACTGCCGGACTGACAGGCTGCGGTTGATCACGCTGAAAAGTAAGAAAGCGGGGTTTATCGTCAGGAGTTTCAGGATCACGGAGGCTGAATTGATCGCCGCGAACAAGGATAGCAATTTGCATATGGTTTTGTAGGTATTTAGATTTTGTTCAAAAGGTTATTATAAAAAGGCTGCTAGGTATAGAGGTTTTAAGTCCATACCTAACAGCCTTTGAACGACACCGGAAAGCAACCCCTAACTCTCCGATGTCAAGTATATTAGGCGATACCGGTTGCCTTTACAACGGCTTTTTCCTCTTCAATTTGGACGGCAACGCGGCAAGTCACAACGAACTTGAATTGACGGGTTTCAATGTCGCGGTCCACTTCCAGCGTAATCTTGCGGCGGATGCCGAAAATGATATTACGTGGATCGGTGAGGAACAAAGTGCCAGCGGCAAGGAGCGGAACTTCACGGGCAGGAATGCCGATAGGCGTCATGATATCCCATCCGTTAACGGACAAGTCACCTAGACCGGTTGCCCTTGCGGCGTAAGCCATACGAAGATCAACTTCGTTATTAGGGTTAACCAAGAACCGCAACGCACCACGATTGCTGCGATACTTATTAGGCATTAATTTATAGATAGCTGCCAATAGCGTATGAGTCATTGGAGCGCTACCCGCAGCAAGAACGTTGCTAGTGGTGCGTTTGATAATACCGTCCTGAGCGGACAACAGACGATTAATCTGCGTGCTAGTGCCAAGGGTAGTGTCACCATAGAGAATCAGATTCTCCAAGTCGGCTGCGGATTGACCACCTACAAGGGCGAGCACGCTATCAACGAAGCCGTCCCCTTCAATGTTATCCTCTAGGGATTCATAAGGGATATTAACTTGGCCGATAAGTTCCTCCGCATCAAGTTCAATGAAGCTAGCAACTGGCGTAGTGCGGTCACCGATAGGGACAGCGGTGTTTTCGATGCCGCGCACAAAAAACTGGTTACCAATTCCGAGCTTAGGAATCTGGTATTTGTCAGTAGGCATCGGCTGAACGCGGCAGGAATTGAGAATGGTGGGACTCTCAATAAGGTCACGAATAAAACGTGTTTCCTGCGTAGGGTTAAGCGTGCCTCCTTGGCTCCGCAGAGTGCTTGTTACAAGGTCAGCCTTGCGGACAAACTCCATGCGGGCGGAACGTTCGAAATCAGTTACCGAAATGTTATGCGCCTTCATCAAACGCATAAGTTCCTTCCGGCCTAGTTCGGCGTGCTGTAGAGATTTCTGAATGCGGCTAGCAGTCCCGGCTTTTTTCTTGATAATTGGCATATAAATGGAATGTGAAATGTTTGTTGTGTTAGTTTTGAAATCGTTGCAAAGTTATTAACGGCGTTTTTTGGTGTTAGCGTTCAATGGCATACAGCGTGCATTGAGCATTTTTTGAAGCGCGAAAGGATCACCCCTATCGTCTCCTTCTGTTTCGTTGTTGTCTTCTCCATCTTCATCTTCCTCGTTAGCGTCTTCTCCATCCTCATCTTCATCCAATACAGGCGCGGGAGACTGGCCCAAACTTTTGCTCATCTTAATGACAAGTTCTTTAAGCGCAGCTAGCTCTTTACGAGTAGCGGAATCAGAAGCACTTTCCTTAACTTCAAGGAGGGCGGAAGCTTGTTTCTTAACCTTAACGGCAGGCGTGGACTTGGTAGGGGTTTCTTCGTCATCGTCCCCCAACAGTTCCTTAGCATATTCCGCCTTTTTAACTTTGGTAGGGGCAGATTTCCAAACACCAACTAGGGCACGAAGATAATCGCCGTATTCAGTAATCAACCCGTCAACTTCTCCGTCAACGTCGTCAGACTTCATGAACACATTACGCAAACCAACGCGCATTGCGGCTTGAAGTTCATTAAGCCCTAGCGGTCCTTTATCCTCGCTAGCCGCAATAACGGCTTCAATGGTTTTAGCGGCGGTGCCGACACTCCAAGAGTCAAACTTTTTGATGCGGTCAGCGACGGCGGCAGGAAGTTTTTTCGCTTTAGGCGTAAAGCTAGTGGCATCAGTAGCGGGAGCGTCCTTAGTCACTTCCTTTTTACCTTTAGCCTTAACAACGGGTTTCACGTCTTCGGGCTTTGGCTTAACCACTTCTTCTTCCTCTTCCTCCGTTTCGGCATCGGCATCTTCCGAATCACTTTCAGCGTCGTCAGCGTCAGCGTCCTCCGCATCTTCCTCCGCATCTTCATCTGCGTCAGCGTCCTCCCCTTCCTCAGCGGCGTCAGCGTCATCTTCCACTGCTTCCTCCTTGGCTTTATCAGCCTTGGCAACTTTCTTAACAGGCTTCAATTCACCCGCGAAAATAACCATGCCTTCAACGTCGCTTCCGATGTTTTCAAGCTTGAGGAATTTGCTAGACGGAGAATCCACGACGACGAAGCGGTCAGCCTTCTCAAGGATAGTAACTCCTTCCATTTCGTATTTCTCATCAAGGACGGCCTGAACCGAATCTTGATCTTCGAAATCCGATTTCAGGAATTCAATACGTTGAATAACCGGTTCTGGATTGGCCTTCTTAACAAGCTTTACGCGCCCGTTAGTAAGGCTAGATAGTTTTTTGAGTTTCATGTAATGTGTTTTATCAATAGTGGTTAGTAGTTAAGCCTTTACTCTTGGCATTTTGGTTCCAGAACGGCGATGATTTCGAACCATTCCTTTTGCCCCCGTCTTATCGTTTATGCGGGGTTTACGGTCCTCCGGCACAAAATAACGATTACCTCTCTTATCCCTTACCCATTTACCTTTAGGTTCTTTCGTAGCTGCTACCTTATTAATACTAGCAGGTTTAATAGCGCCGTCAAGCTGGATATCGGTAGGAGTTGTCTTGTTAGAGCGTTTTACGACGTGGAAAGCCAATCGATTAGCCGGACGATCTACAAGACTAACGTGAGTTACGTCCACGCTTTCCAACAATGAAACATTGCGCACAATCGTTTTCTTTTTTGGTGAAATCATTGCAAAGTTTAAGTGTTAGTTAGTATTCAAGATTAATCCTGTGTCGATGGCCTTTATCAAATTCGGTTATGGTGTTGTATAGAATTTCGTGTGTATGTCCGTTGGTTTCGCTAGTATGCCCTTTAATAACCCTTCCTCCTTCATCCAATTCCACAAACAACAAGTGTCTATGGCCATCCTCAGCGGGAGTTGTATAGGCTAGTTTATGTTGTTGATATATCACAGAGACTTTAGCGGCACGCTTCATCCCCGTTCCTTCAAAACTATAACCAGTCAACTCCCCCCTTTGGATCTTATCCCAAATCCCATCCTTTGTTATTTGCATCCCTACCACCCAAGCACCTACATCAGGAAAATCAGGAGTAGGCTCGCGAACGATGAAGCTTTCAATAATCTGGCTATACGTAGGTATATGATTATGATTCTCATCGGCGGCAATAGACAAATCAGCTTTCGCTAAAAATCCATGAGCCGCTTTCTCAATCTCCCCTTCCGTCATTAGATCGCCATGCGCATCTATCATCATCGGAGCATAAACTACTCCCCAAACCTTTTTTTGCTTTTTATCTATCTTGCTAAACCTAACGAACGTCCGTTTTGAACGTTTTTTTATTAACATCTTTAGCTATACTAACACGACAAGGACGGCTATCAAGCTATATTTGTAAAATTATACTATGCAACGATTTCACTTCTTACCTTGGAGTCTCTTGGTATGATTTGGACTTCATTTGGCGGGCTAGGAGCGCCGCTTAAATCTATATAAAACAACCCGATATTTATTCTGCTATTCTGTAACCCGGCCCTTGTCGCAAATGCTCTTACTTCCGTCGTTGTGTTGATCGTTATAGGGCCTGTATATAGTGTTGAAGCAGTAGTAGGATCGGTTCCGTTTAGGGTGTAGTAAATAGCACTAGCTCCTGTGCTGTCCAAGGTGACCACAACAGGCTCCTCATAGGTGTAAGGTTCTGGAGTAAACACTGGCACATAGGCTGCGGAGGCTGTGCCACCACTTCCTTCAATGGCTCCTTTAGTGGTGAATACACTTCTTGGATTGTTGTTACCGTCGAAAGGAATAAGGCTTCTATTTGTAAGGGCGGTGACCGCTGCCGGAGAAAGAACATAGTAATCATGCTCTATAGGATCACGGTATTTAACAGTCCCTAGCGTGTGCCCTTCACCGGGTGCAAAACCTGTAGTTCTTCTGTTATGATTTCCCATCCATTTGATGCCGGGAACAAGTTCAGGGAAGTTTTCATTAGTAACAACTACATCGCCCAATGTCTTCTTATTTAGAGTCATCCCCATTATGTTGTAAGCGAATGAACTATCTTCTGACAATTCAAAACCATTAGGGTCACCCGTGTCTTTAGCCGTTCTGCTTTCAAGCTTAACGCCGATAACTTGGTTTCCGTAAGTATTATTCCAATGCACGCAACCCCTCATCCTGAAGAAATTGCTCTCCTTACCATCGCTAGCAAGTTTAAAGAACCTATTGTTTATGAGGGCATGCCTAATTATTTTCAGCGTGTCTGTCATGAATAGGCATTGCACTGCGGCATTATCCACAATGTTATTAACCCACATGCAGTTTTCTTTATCAACGATGCTGAATTGAATAGCGTCTCCGTGAACACCGTCCAAGGGGCGTTGATCTGTATAACGGCAATCCCGCACCCATGGCACATTCATCAAGTCTCCAGTGATGTTGTTAACATCCATTCCTGACATATAGTGCGTTGCGGTGCATTCTGCTATGTTACCCCAATCACGTATTCTAGCCCTATAACGGTTAGTCTTTGTGATGTAAGCAATACCGCAACTTTGCCCTTTAAGTGAGGACACCTGCCCTTCGATTCGACCCTTGCCAAAAACGTCAGAACCGTCAATCCACATTATGACTTTATCCCCGGTAGAGGCGCCTGCGAACGGTGAAGGATCGGTAGTTCTATCGATAGTAAGCTCTCTTAAACGTATTAATCGAAAGCTAGAGCGAACTCCGGTGGCTCCGATTTTTTCAGTTAAGACAACATTTTCGCGGTTACATCCGGGAGCCAAAGCCAAGGTTAGCCATCTGCTTTTCGCGGTGTAAGGCGCTCCTTCCATCGGCACTTGATAATGCCCATCCCTAATCAAAATGCACCCATTATCAAGCTGGCCGTTATAGCCTTTCTTAAAGCAATCGCTTAACGTCGTATAGGGCTTTGCTTCGCTTCCATCGGCAATTGCAGGGTTAGCAGTTTCATCAAGCCATAGTTTAGGCTTGGAATATGAATTAACAATAGAGGCGTTAGAATAAAGTATTAAGCAAGATTCACTGGTAGGAGGACCGCCAGTTGTTTTGAAGTTATCTTGCGCAATGAAGGGCGGTCCATCTTCCGGGTAGGCTATAACTCTAACCTGAACGGCTCTATTTTCTGTAGTAGGCAGCAATCGACATATGTATTCAAAATACCCTGTGTCAGGGTTTTGTTCCATGCTAGTAACATCTATAGGAGTGCCGTTGTCCGCTATGAATCTAACTTTTTTAATGCCTGTGCTGTAATGCATGTGTCCAGTAGGATGCACGGCAAAAAAACCTATTATTACAGGCGCTTCATAACTTTGGCATGACGGAGTGCTCCATCGTCCCATTGGCCTATATTTAGAACCCCACGCGCCCGGAACGCCTACCGATTCAGGTTGTGGTATAAGAGGCCAATTAAGATCATTGCCGGGGATTAAGTCTATCATACTAAAGTTGTGTAAGGGTTATTTCCTTTTCTATATACATCCATTATGTCTTCATCCGAGAACCACGCCCCGCTAATCATAGCAAATTGCAGAGTGCCATAAAGACCGGAAGTCCCTGTAGAACTTTCAGCTTTAGAAGCCATTTTAGCACGCGTTGTTTCAATCGGCTCCGGAATAGTTACTGCTCCGGAAGTGTATACTAACTCTCCATCAATATATGCGCGTATTCTAGCACCATCCCAAGTCATCGCTAAGAAGTGCCATAAGCCATCATTACAAACTTTAGTGCTTTCATAGTTTACTAGCGTTATACCAGTATCACTATAAAGTCTAAACAAGGGGCATCTACCGTCTGAATTACCTGTCCGGATAGCGGCCCCTTTAGTTTTAGAATCATGCCCTACGTGCATGAAGACAGCGAAAGCCTTATTAACGGTCCATTTAGCCCATACGCCTATCGTAAATTGAGAGAGGTTTGTGATTTCGCCTAGCGAGCTAGTATTCCCGTTGCTGCCCGAATATGCGCTACCCGCAGTCGCACCAGAACCAAAACTAGTCGCAGGATCGGGTGAGCCTAGAATGCCAGTTATTCCATGCGTATATGCCCCTGAATATCCGCCAGATTCGTGAGAACCTGCTAGATCGATCATTGCGGCTCCGGTGTCGCTAAGAGGGAAAAACTGTCTAACGTCTGGTTTAACCTGTAATATATAGTCTATATAGGTGTATAGGGTTTCATTGGTTGTAACTATTGCAATCGTTGCACTCCATTCCGATCCGCAAACCGTGGCGCTGGCATCATTCGAATTTATAGAGCGTATTCTAACCCAATGTGTTGTAGAACCCGTCCTTCCTGTAACAACGTAAGTATCAATAGAAGCAGGAATTATATCCTCTAAATCCTCCCACGTTTGTTTATTATCAGTAGATATGCTGATTTGATATCCGCCATTTATAGGAAGGATAGAAGGCGGGTTGAAATTAACTCTGAACTCAGTATCGCTTACCACCGTTGCACTAAGTGAAGACGGCGGAATGGTAGGGGGAGTATAAATAACTTGAGGCTGCTGAACTATGGATAGGCCAAAATCGTTCCACCCAACAATTCTCATTAGATAGCGCCTGTTAGACTTAAATCCACTAATAGTCTTAAATAGGTCTAGTCCTTTACCAGCAAGGGCGGCACTTGTCGCGACGGTTGTCCACGTTTCACCCTCATCAAGACTTACTTGATAGTAGAAACCGCGTTCCTTGCCGCTTGTATCTGTTGCGTAAAAATCGATATCCTCACCAATCCCGTTTTCAATAACGTGCCCTCCAAAACTTCGGGCAGTGACATCAAAAGTGTTTGCAGCCACTTGCAAAATCTGAATAGAAGTTGCTGGACCGTTAGTATCTCGGGAGCCGTTAACAGTCCCGCCGGTAACGTGACCTACTCCGGCACCAATCTGTCTAACATTCCAGATATAGGCAGCAAAAGACGAGTAAGGCAGTCCATCCGCCATAAAAACAGACACATCAGCCCCTCCCAACAAACGAATAACCTTACCTAATCCTGCATTGCTAGCATCAAGCGTAACAGAAGTTCCACTAACATTAATGACTTCAATGGCTGTAGCACCTGCAATACCTTGGGAGCCAGTGTCCCCCTTGTCTCCTTTATCGCCTTTCAATCCTTGCGGCCCTTGAATGCCCTGCGCTCCTGTAGGCCCTGCAACTCCCTGCGGTCCAGTATTGCCAGTGTTACCTTTAGCTCCCGTAGCGCCAACCGGTCCTTGTGGTCCTTGTGGTCCTGCTGGACCAACCGGTCCTTGTGGTCCAGTAGCGCCTGTTAATCCTCTAGCACCGGTTGCCCCTGTAGGTCCGGCAGGTCCAGTATTACCTGTTGTCCCCTTATCTCCCTTTGCACCAGTAGCACCGATAGGGCCTTGTGGACCAACGGGGCCTTGCAATCCGCCGTCTTCTACAATAGTAGCTAGAGCATCCCTAACGTCTTGAAGGTCGGCATTACTTGGAACATCTAGGGTTGTCTGAAAAGTTTCTTTTTCGTCCGGACTCAATGTCTCTTTAAATAACAAAGAAGATACGGCTTCATCAAGTTTTCCGTTATTGCGGCTCATATGTTTAAATTGTATAAGGGTTAGTATTTTGAAATCGTTGCAAAAA
>Ga0247813_10000119_pt1 | contig 98430 bp, 76 predicted proteins | sample UWRJL169409C1_FD_180719 | JGI IMG/M metagenome (GOLD analysis project Ga0247813, IMG submission 180719) | Plant litter microbial communities from Arlington Agricultural Research Station in Wisconsin, United States - UWRJ-L169-409C-1 | ecosystem: Environmental > Terrestrial > Plant litter >...
AAATCCGCTGGGTGCGGTCGCCTCGCTTTCCGCTCGATCGGTCCTATCGCTATTTCGCCGACCGTGCCGCGCTACACCGGGTGCTCGACGAGGAGAATGCCGATCTGGTCGAGGTCTCGTCGCCGTGGCGGAGCGCGTCGATGGTGGCCGACTGGCGCGCCGAACGCGGCCGCGGCGCGAAGCTGTCGCTGGTCGCGCACGCCGACCCGCTGTCGGCCTATGCCTATCGCTGGTTCGAGGGCGTCGCGTCGACGCAGACGATCGACCGGGCGTTCGACTGGTATTGGCGCCATCTGCGGCGGCTCGACCAGCGCTTCGATCTGGTGGTGAGCGCGAGCGACAGCCTGACCGAGCGGTTACGCGGCGGTGGCCTGCGGAAAGTCGTCACCGATCCGATGGGCGTCGAGCCCGGGCAGTTCTCACCGAGCCTGCGCGACACTGCCGCGCGGCGCGACATGCTGGAGCTGTGCGGCCTGCCCGAGGATGCGCTGTTGCTGGTCGGCGTGGGTCGCCATGCGCCCGAAAAGCGCTGGCCGATGGTCGCGCAGGCCGCAACGCTGGCGGGTGCGCAAATGCCGGTCGGACTGATCATCGTCGGCGGCGGGTCGCGCCGCCGCCCCGTGATCGAGGCGATCGACGGCAATCCGCATGTCCGCCTGGTCGAGCCGACCACCGATCGCGCCGCACTGGCGCGGATGATGGCGAGCGCCGACGCGGTGATCCACGGCTGCGAGGCCGAGACCTTTTGCTTCGTCGCGGCAGAGGCGATCGCCTCGGGCCGCCCGCTGATCGCGCCCGATCGCGGCGGCGCGGCCGACCTCGCGCGCGCCGGCGGTGGCGTGACCTATCATTCGGGCGACGCGCAGAGTGCCGCGGACGCGATCCTCGCGGTGGCCCGCGCCCGCGGGACTCCCGGATGCCTGCCCGCAATCCGCACGATGGACGACCATTTCGACGCACTGCTCGCGCTCTATGCCGACGGTGCCGCCACAAGGAGAGAAGGATCATGCCGATGACCGCGATCGCCTTTGCCATCCCCGCCGCAGTGCTCGCCGATCCGCACCCCGCGATAGAGGCGAGCGAGCCAATAGCCTGCGACTTCAGCGGCGACGGCCGACGATGCCGGGCAGGAAACCGTTCCGCGCTGGCCTGTCCGAGCTTCTATCTGGCAATCCCCGCCTGCGCACTGCTGTTCCTCGCGGTCCTGATCGTCCGCCTGTACGGCCTGCTGGGACAGCCGGCCCGATGACCGACCGCGATCGGGCAATGCTCTCGAAGGTTCCGGCGGTCACGCTGGTCTTCTGGATCATCAAGGTACTGGCGACGACGCTCGGCGAGACCGCGGGCGACACGGTCAGCATGTCGATGAACCTCGGCTATCTCGTCGGCACCGCGATCTTCGCGGCGATCCTCGTGCTGCTGGTGTGGCGGCAGGTCGCGGCAACGCGCTATCACCCGTTCCTCTACTGGGCGACGATCATCGCATCGACGACCGCCGGCACGACCATGGCGGACTTCGCGACGCGGTCGCTCGGGATCGGCTATCCGGGCGGGTCGCTGATCCTGCTCGCCTGCGTCGCGGCGTCGCTGCTGCTGTGGCACCGCGTCCTCGGATCGGTATCGGTGGCGACCGTGCATGAGCCCCGCGCGGAACTGTTCTACTGGATCACGATCACCTTTTCGCAGACGCTCGGCACCGCGCTCGGCGACTGGACCGCGGATACCGGCGGGCTCGGTTATGGCGGCGCGGCGATCGTCTTCGGCGCGATGCTGGCGATCATTGCCGCGCTGTATCTGTGGACCGCGGTCGACCGCGTGCTGCTGTTTTGGGCAGCGTTCATCCTGACCCGGCCGCTCGGCGCGGCGGTCGGCGATTTCCTCGACAAGCCACTCGATCATGGCGGCCTGGCGTTCAGCCGTCCGCATGCCTCGGGCGTGCTGGCGGTCGCGATCGTCGTGCTGGTCCTCATCTGGCCGCTGCGTCCCGCCGATCGGCACGCCGCCTGACGCGATAGATTTCGGGGGCGACTTACCGTTCGCGCAAGGGCACTATGCCTATGCGGCCAAGGCGCTGCACTTGAACGCGGAGCCGTGACGTAGCCGACGCCGACCCGATCCCGCCCGCTGGCCTGTCCGCGGTGCTCGCGGCCAACCGCCCGCAACTCGTCCGGTTCTTCACCGGGCGAACGGGAAGCGTCGCGGAGGCCGAAGACGTGGTGCAGGAAATATGGCTGCACATCGCCGAGCCTATCGCGGGCCCGATCGCGAACCCGCTCGCCTATCTGCACCGCGTCGGCATGAACGTCGTGCTCGACCGTGTACGGGCCGGCGGACGACGGCTGCGGCGCGACGCGGGCTATGTCGAGGCGACGACGTCGGTCATCGGCGCGGAGGCGATCGACGATGCGCCGTCCGCCTTCGACGCGGCCTTGGGGCGCGAGCGGCTCGACCGGCTCGTCGCTGCTCTGTCGGGGCCACCCGAAGGCGCGATGCGCGTGTTCCGGCGGCACCGCATCGACGGCGCCTCGCATGCGGAGATCGCCGCCGAACTGGGCATATCCCGCAGCGCGGTGGAAAAACACGTCGCGGTTGCGCTCCGCCACCTCAGAAAGGCGCTCGATGATTGATCGAGACAAGCAACTGCGGTGCGCGATGCGCGGCGGCGTCTATCATTCGGGCGGGGAAAGGAGGGCGGCATGACGGACATACGCACGGCGATCGACGACGCGGCCTCCTGGCACGCCCGGCTTGATTCGCCGGAGATGGACTGGGAGGCGTTCGGCACCTGGCTCGACGCCGACCCGTCCCATCGCCGCGCCTATGACAGCATCGCGCTGCTCGACGCGGAGATCGGCGAGGCCGCGCCCGCAATCGCAGCCGCGATGCCCGCGAACGACGACATGGTCGCCGAGGCGCCCGTGCCGGCACGATCGCCGCGCTGGCGCTGGGCTGCACTCGGCACTGGCGGTGCGCTGGCGGCAGGGCTCGCGGTGCTGCTCGCCGTCCCTTCCGCCGATATGGCGGGACAGCTTTACACCACCGGGCGCAGCGAGACGCGCGCGGTCACCCTGGCCGATGGCAGCCGCATGCAGATCGACCGCGGGTCCCGCGTGTCGGTCGGCGGCGGCACCAGCCCGGTGATCGAGATCGCCGACGGCGCGGCGAGTTTCGCGGTACGCCATGATCCTTCGCGCCTGTTGACGGTGCGCGCCGGCGGTTACGAAATCCGCGATATCGGCACGCGGTTCGATGTCGTCAGCGCGCGCGGCCGCGTCGCGGTCACGGTCGCGGAGGGTGCGGTGGACGTCACGCCGATCGGCGGTTCCTCGGCGGACACGACGACGCTCCACGCCGGGCAAAGCCTCGACATCACGCCGTCGAAGCAGATCGCCCAGCGTCGCACCGTCGATCCGGCGCGCGTCTCGGACTGGACCGACGGACGGCTCGATTACGACGGCGCGTCGCTGACGCTGGTTGCCGCCGACATATCGCGGTATGCCGACGCCCCGCTGATGGTCGATCCGTCGGCGGCGAACCTGCGTTTTTCCGGGGTGTTGACGATTGGTGATGGATCGCGGCTCGTCGATCAGCTTCGCGCGGTCCTGCCGATACGCGCTCGTCGCGTCGGCGGCGTTGTGCATCTGGACGCCCGCCCACGCTGAGGCGGCCAACGCTGAGCAGGCACGTCCGCGACTGACGATACCCGCCGGCACGCTGCGATCGGCGCTTGATTCGCTCGCGCGGCAAAGCGGCATTTCGATCGGGATGGCGGGCGCGCTCCCCGATCTGCATATCCGACAGATCGACCGCGCGCGCGACGTCGGCGACGCGTTGCGGCAGATGCTCCAGCACAGCCAGCTTCGCGCGGTCAGGATCGACGCGGCCACATGGCGGATCGAGGCGCTTCCGCCCAAACCCCCGCGGTTGTTCGGCCGCCACGTCGCGACGCCCGATCTTGCCGGTGGCGACATCATCGTCACCGCCAGCAAGCGCGACGAACGCCTCTCCGATCTCCCCGCCTCGATCAGCATCGCGGGCGGGCAGGTGCTCGACCGGCTTGCGGGGCGGCGGGGGCTGGTCGACGTGATGGCAAGCACCGACAGCGCGTTCTCGACCAATCTGGGGCCCGGTCGCGATCGCATCTTCCTGCGCGGCGTCGCCGACAGCGCCTTCAACGGCACCAGCCAGTCGCTCGTCAGCCTGTATCTCGACGACGCGCGGATCGGCTATGCCGCGCCAGACCCCGATCTGCGGCTCGTCGATATCGACCGCGTCGAGGTGCTGCGCGGTCCGCAGGGGACGTTGTACGGCACCGGTGCCTTGGGCGGCGTCGTCCGGATCGTCACGGTCGCGCCCGATCTCGATCGCTTCACCGGTAGCGCCGCGCTGGAGGGAACGGGCGTCGCCAACGGCGCGGTGGGCGGTGCGGTAGAGGGCATCGTCAACGTGCCGATCCTGCCCGGCACGCTGGCGCTTCGCGCCTCGGGCTGGAGCGAGACGATGCCCGGCTGGATCGACGACACCGGGCGCAACCGTCGTGACGTCAATCGGACGCGCCGGTTCGGCGGCCGGGCCGCGCTGCGCTGGGCGATCGGCGACTGGCATGCGACGCTTGGCGGCGTCGCGCAACGGATCGATGCGCGTGACAGTCAATACGCGACCGATGGCCTGTCACGCGCGACCCGCATCGCCGAGCCGCAGGACAATGATTTCACCGCGGCAACGCTCACCCTCCAGGGGCCGATCGGCAAGCTCGACGTGCAGGCGACGACGGCGTTCGTCGACCAGCAATTCGGCAGCACCTATGATGCCAGCGTCCTGGCGTCCTCGCTCGGTCTGACCGCGCCGCTCGCCTATGTCGAGGATCGCTCGGCGCAACTCCTGTCGCAGGAAGTCCGCGTCAGCGATCCGACCGCGCGGCATCCGTGGATCGTCGGCGCGACGATCCTGCATTCGACCAGCCGGCTCGACGGACGGTACTTCGCCACCGGCGGTTCTTCTGGGGTAACCGCGCGGCGCGACGAAGAGGATGTGATCGACGCCGCCGTGTTCGCCGAGGGCACGCAGCAATTGACGCGGACGCTCGATTTCAAGCTTGGTCTGCGCGCGTTTTCGACCATCAGCCATCTCGAACAGGTCGACCCCGACCGCGAACGCGCGGCCCGGCTGGGCGTTACCCCCAGCGCGACATTCAGCTGGCATCGCGACGATTTCGGTCTCGTCTGGCTTCGCTATGCGAGCGCGGTCCGCCCGGCGGGTGTCAGTCGCACCGCGCCGATCGCCGATCGCCGCATCCCCGGCGATGAGCTGCAGAGCCTCGAACTGGGGTGGCGGGTCCACGTGGGCGGCGACCGCCTCGCGCTGCACGGCGCGATCTTCGGCTCGGTCTGGGAGCATCTGCGCAGCGATACCGTCGGCGCGGACGGCCTGCTCGGGACCGTGGATGCGGGCAACGCCAACAATTACGGGTTCGAACTCGGTGGCCGGCTGGACCTCGCGCCGGTCGCGATCGATTTCAGCACCACGCTGCAGCGCGCGCGCCTGACCTCGACCTCGTCGGGCGTGAAGATCGATGACGACGACCGCCGATTGCCCGTCGTGCCTGACATATCCGCACGGCTCGCGGCCTCGCGAAGCTTCGAACTACGCGGCCTGCCTGCCCAGGTTTACGCCTCGGCCCGCTATATCGGCCACACGCGGCTGAGCTTCGATCCACTGCTCGATCGTCCAGCAGGGCATTATGCGACGATCGATACCGGCGGTTTTGTCGATATGGGCACGCGGCGCTGGTCGATCGACGTCACCAATCTGCTAGACAATCGCGGCAACACCTTCGGCTTCGGCAACCCCTTCACCCTCGACAGCACGATGCAGACCGTGCCGGTGCGTCCGCGAACGATCACGCTGCGGTTGGAGATTGGGCTCTGAAGCAGCGTCAGCGCTACCTATCAGGCGCGACGGAAACCCTGGAAATTGCCAGACGGGCCGTAAGTGTCCGGTTGCGGGTCGAGGCCGCCAACGTAAAGCGACCATCACTGCGAACGGGTTGGCCAGCAATTGCGTGCCAAACTTGGCCGCCAGGATCGGTGCTGCTGCACGAATGCCGCGCCGACCTCATCGATCGGAGTGCCCGAACGAGTGGCCTCGTTCGGGCATCGCCTCGAAGCCTTCGGAAGGGGTGGGGCTAGGCAGGACGGAGTTTACGGTCACACCGGTCCAAGCCGTCCGTTTGGCGAGCCCCCGTGCAAGGGCGACATCGGCCGTCCTTCTGACGCCGTAGTGTATCATCTTGACCGGGAGGTTGAAGGCGGATCCCGCCGCCAGTGCCATTTTATGTTTCCGTGGCTTGGGCCAATCAACGCGGGGCCGCCGCGGAGACGAAAACTGTGTCGCTGGGCCCGGTGCCGGTGATGCGGACAACGGCTGCTTCGTTGCGCGTGGCGGCAAAGTGCGGCACCTTGCCGGGCTCAGTGTAGAAGCCGCCGGCACCGAGCGCGCGCAGCGTCGCGGTCGACGTATCGGCGCCATAGCCGAAGTACCAGGTGCCGGAGACCACGGTCGCGACACGGTCGTCGCGGTGCGCGTGCGGCGCGATTGTGGTTTGCGCGGGTACGCGGATCTCTAGCGTATAGGGTCCGGCCTTGGCCGGATCGCCGTAGAGCAGGACCGTGCGGATTCCAGCCATACCGGAGGTGCCGGTACCGGCCCCCGTGGTTGGAGTGCGATCGACCTGTTCGCTCGACAGCGCGACCGGCCCGAACCGCACCCGCGTTGTGACAACCGGTGCGCTGAGATAGTCGCGGATCGCCGTTACGGTGGCCTGGGGCTGCTCCTCCATCAGCCAGTGCCCAGCATCGGCGATGACGCGCTCCTGCACGTCGACCGCACCGGCGCGCGTGACCGCCGCCATGGTCGCACCGAACGATTTCTCGCCGCCGATCGCGAGCACCGGCATGGTGAGCTTGCCATGCACGGCGATCCACGCCCGGTTGTCGATCGCGTCCTGGTCGAAGGCCGCGAACTGCGCGAAGCCGGCATGCATGCGGCCGGGGCCTGCATAGAGCGCCGCATAGTGCGCGCGATCCGCTTCGGAGAAGCGCGCCGGCTTGGCCGAAAAGTCGTTCCAGAAGCGATCGAGATAGATCCGCTCGCGACCCGCGACCAATCGCTCCATGTCCGGCCCGCCGAAGCGAAAGTGCCACAGCAGCGGGTTCTTGAGGATGTCCTCCCACGGTCCGACGCCAGGCACCGGCGCGTCCATCAGCACCAGCTTGGTCACGCGGTCGCCATGCCGCGCGGCAAGCGCATAGCCGACCATGTTGCCGATATCATGCGCAACGACATCGGCGCGCGCGGTCCCCAGCGCATCTATCACGCCGACGATATCGTTCGCCTCATTGGCCTTTTCGAATCCGCTGTCGGCACGCGCCGACAGCCCCATCCCGCGCAGGTCTGGCACGATCACGGTATGGTCGCGCGCAAGTGCGCTGGCGAGCGGCACCCACATGTCGCCCGTTTCGCCATAGCCGTGCAGCAGCACGACTGCCGGTCCCGATCCACCGACGCGGACGTGGATCGTGGTGCCGTTGGTGGGGATGTCCCGCTCTTGAAAGCTGGCAGGGAAATGCGGAACACCTTGCGCGAGCGCCGTGGTGCTTGCGAGGCTGAGCAGGGATGCCGCCGCAAAGGCGAGGCGGCGGGGCTGGCGGTGCGTCGTCATCGTCTGTCTCCTGAAGGCGCTCCATGCGCCTAGGCAAAAACTAGACAGATCATCGTCCTCTGATTAGCCAGATCGGGGTGCAAGAACCTTTGACTGCGGAACAAAAATGGCCAGTTTCGATCGTGCACGCGACCTGGCGGTCTTTGCCGCCGTCGCATCGACCGGGAGCTTCTCCGCAGCAGGCCGCCAGCTTGCGCTGACACCGTCGGGCGTCAGCCGTACGGTCGATCGTATCGAGGCTCGGCTGGGAACACGGCTGCTGCTCCGAACCACGCGTGCGCTCACCCTGACGGCGGAGGGCAGGACGTACCTTGGCGGCGCGCGGCGCATCCTGGCGGATATCGACGAGGTCGAGCAGGGGATCGCCGATCAAGGCGCGCCGCGCGGCCGGGTTCGGGTGAGCGCCGCGGTCTCACACGGCCGCGTTTGTATAGTGCCGCTGCTAAAGGCGTTTACGTGCGACCACCCGTTGATCGTCATCGACATCAATCTGTCCGACGAGAGGGTCGACGTGGCACAGGGACAGGCAGACGTCGCAGTGCGTTCAGGCCCGTTGCCCGACAGCCTGCTCATGGCCCGCCGCCTGGGCGACAACGGTCGCACGATCGTTGCCTCGCCCGACTATCTCGCCGAACGCGGCATGCCCCAGGTGCCGAAAGATCTCGCGCAGCACAATTGCATGAACTTCAACTTCCGTCGCGCCGAGCCGGTCTGGCCGTTCCGGATCGATGGCGTGACCGAGGTGATGACGGTGCACGGGTCGATTGAAGCGAACAGCGGCGAAACGCTGCTGCAACTGGCATTGGACGGCGTCGGCGTTGCGCGGGTGGGAAATTTCGCGATTGGACGTGCGATCGCAGAACGGCGACTTGTGCCATTGCTGGAGCGCTTCAATCCCGGCGACCGGGAGGTGTTTCACGCCATCTTTGTCGGCGGGGCGAATATGCCTGCGCGCACGCGCTTGTTCGTCGACTATTTGGCTGAGCATTACGGCGAGTACAAACATCAGCAATCTTAGCCCCTGCAATCGGCAGGACCGCGAACGTTTGCTGTGGCTGTGTGCGCCAGTCTAGGCGTATTCGGAAGTTGAACCAATGTCCGCTGTCGAGGGTCCGAAACCAGACCGCGCGTGACCAGGATTGGGTCTCTTCTGCCGCATGTCAGAATGGGGCGGGTCGGGTGTGCACGAATGCCATCTTCAATGTTGGCCGCGCGTGCGTGCGGAGCCGATCGAACGGGGATCTCGCGTCTGATGGACGTATGTCCCCGCCCTTAGCGAGATCAACGAGCTTGGCGAGGGTGTCGAACAGGTCGGACCATTGGGCCATCCGTAACCAAAACCAAGGGTAGGACGATGCGGGTGACGATTCCTTGGGCCGGGCTCGGCGACCGGGACGCCGTTCTCGTCGTGACCATCGAGATCTTCTGCTCCCCCGACGACGAGAACCGCGCCGTCGACGAGGTCGAGCCATGCTTCGATGGTTCTTTATGCAGCATCACGTAGTGCGTGGTGGCATGCGAGCGTCTGTTCACGCCGGACGCAGCAGCGCCGACGCTGAAGACCGGCCGCCAAATTCAAGAATCTGCGCTGCCAGGGTGCGCGCGCGGGGTGCCTCGACCGGCGTATCGGCCCGCGCGGCGCAGGTGACGAATTTTTCCGTAAGCGCGTCGTCAGACAGCGGATTTCCCGGGTGCCCGATCGCATGCGGTACGGCATGGTCGAGCCGCGCACCCGAGCGCAGTGTGACGACCAGGGAACCGCTGGCGGCATGCTCCCGACCCCAGTCGGGGTTGCGATATTCCATGATGCGCTTCGCCAAGCCGATGACCTCGCCATCGGTGCGCGCCTGATCGTCGAATGAATCGAGCGATACGCTGCCATGGACCAGGGCCGACGCGGTCGTGAACGGAATGCTGAACTTCGCGTCGATCGCGCTCTTTGGCACGGCCTTGTCGGACTGGGGCCTGATAAGCATCGACTGGATAGGCCCGATTTCGGCGGTGACGCCGTCGATCTCGCGCCAGTCGCAGCGGTCGCGCAAGGCGAGCGCGGCCTCGATATAGGCATGCGTGCCGCGGCAACACGGCCATGGCTTGAAACTCACTTCGTCGCCGAGGAAGCGTACGCCGAGGTCGGCGGTGAGCGCAGCCCGGGCAGGACCGCCACCGTACACGGCAAAGAAGCCTGCGCGCCCTTCCAGCGGCGTGGCAAACGCCCGTGCGCCGGCCTGCGCCAGCAACGCGGCCTCGACCGCGCCGCGCGCCGCGAACGCCTCGCGCACGCCGCGCAGCGGCGACGTCGCATCATATTTGATTTCGCCCGGAAAGCTGCCCTGCAGCATCGCCAGACCGATCGCATGGCGGATTCCGTCGGCATCCAGCCCCAACAGCTTGGCGCACGCCGCCGCGGCAGCAACGAGCCCGACCAGGGGCGGTGGATACCACCCGCCATCTTCATAAGCGCGCGCCGGTGCGATTGACAGCCGGCAGGCCAGATCGTTGCCTGCCGTCATCGCGGTCAGGAACCGCGCGGCGTCGATCGACGGGTCCGCATCGGCAAGCGCGAGCAACGCAGGGACCAACGCGGCATTGGGATGCGCCGGCCCGGGATCGAAGGTGTCGCCATAGTCCAGCGCATGCGCCAGCGCGGCGTTGGCGAGCGCCGCGGCGGTTGGGGCCGCGGTATACGCCGTGCCGAGGATCCGCGACGGGCCACGGCGATGCGCCAGCGCGACTGTCCGGTACGGCATCGGATCGCTCGTGATCCCACTCGCGGCGAGCATCACGCCGAGTGCATCGAGCAGCGCGCGACGGGTGGCGTGTTGGGTCGACGGATCGAGGCGAGTGACCTCCAATTCAGCAAAGTGATCAGCGATCCGTACGGATATTGTTTTATTGCAAAACATTATATGCGAGCGCTTCCATCGAAACTATCGTCGATGCAAGTGAAAAGACGGGAGATGGAAATGACGATGCGCACCCTGGCCCTCTCGGCCGCCCTTGCGGCCGTCCTTGCCCCGATCATGTCGGTGGCGCAGCAGTCGGCGCAGCAGTCGGCGCAGCGAGCCGCGGACGCGAACATGTTGCCCGGTGGTGCGCGGTGGGCGGTCGCCATGCCCGTCAGGTGGAATGGCGTGTTGCTGCTCTACAGCCGCGGCTATTCCCCGACCGCGGGAGCGCCCGAGGTCGCGCCAGAGACCGTCCGGCAACTTTTGCTCGAATCCGGCTATGCCTTGGCGGCGTCCGATTACGGAAGCGGGGGGTGGGCGATCGAGGAGGCGGTACTGGCGCAACGCGCGACCATCGCCGCTTTCTCTGCCGCGCACGGCAAGCCGAAGCGCGTGATCGCATGGGGCCATTCGATGGGCGGCCTCGTGACCACGGCGCTGGCCGAGCAGGCCGACCCGGCGATCGATGGCGCGCTGCCGATGTGCGCGTCGATCGGTGGCGCGGTGGGTATGATGAACATGGCGCTCGACGGCGCCTACGCCTTCCGTACCCTTGTTGCGCCGGATGCCGGCATCCAGCTGGTCAACGTCGACGACGATCGCGCTAATGCGAAGCGGGTCGGCGATGCCGTCGCCAAGGCCGGGGTGGTGGCTGGGGGGCATGCTCGTATCGTACTCGCGGGCGTCCTGGGTGGTATTCCCGGGTGGACCAGCGCCGACACGCCCGAACCCGCCGCGGCCGACTATGACGCGCAGGCCGGCGAGATTGCGCGCAGCTTCGCGCGGGGCATATTTCTGCCGCGGCAGGACCAGGAGCGCCGCGCGGGCGGCGCCTTCTCGTGGAACACCGCGGTAGACTATCGCGCGCAACTGACCCGATCGGGCCGCCGGCCGTTGGTCGAGGCGCTGTACCGCGAGGCCGGGCTCGATCTGGATGCGGATATCGCGCGGCTCGAACGCGGCGCGCGCGTCGCCGCTTCGCCGCGTGCGGTGGAGTATATGATGCGGCACTACACGCCCGATGCCCGCCCCAAGGTGCCGCTGCTCGCGGTGCAGATGATCGGCGACGGCCTGACCTCGCCCTCGATGCAGCGCGGCTATGCCGAGGCCGCGCGCGGCCGCGACGTCAAGAGCGCCTATGTCCGCGGAGCTGGCCATTGCACCTTCACGCCGGCGACGACGCTGGCGTCCATCCGCTATCTCGACGCACGGCTGATCCAAGGGCGTTGGGGACCGGCGCCGACGGCGTTCGTGTCCTACACGCCGCCGCCCATGCTGCGGCCCTGCGTACGCGGAGGCGTGTGCAAATAGCGTCGACTACGGCCTAGTCGATCCCACGTCGCTCGACCGTCCACTGGGCATCGGTGCACAGCCCGCAATCCTTGCCGGTGAACAGCCGGGCTGCCGTCTTGTCGGCCCGCAGCTGCCACTCGAGCCAGCCGACCGCGACGCGCGCGACGCGTCCGCCGTTCGCGTCGAGGAAGGTGCCGCCGTGACCCACCGGCAGGTTGAGCAGCATGGCCGGGACGTGATCGATCTTGCGGAAGTCGTCGGTACCGTTGGGATAGGCGATGTCGCCGGCACCCCCCAGAACGTAGAGCACCGGCGTGTGAAGCGTCCTTAGCAGCGACTTGTCGACCGTCATGCCGGCGATCGGATTGCTGCCGTCGGTGAACACGCCGCTGTTGTGGACGATCACCGCATGGACCCGCGGGTCGCCGGCGACCTGCAAGGCCTGGAGCCCGCCGCAGCTATGCCCGGCCACCGCGACCAATCGCGGGTCGATCCGCTGGTAATAGGGGCTCCCCTTGCGCTGGTTTTCGGCCAGCGCCCAGGTGATGCCGGCGCGAACGTCGTCGGCGCCGGTCTCGACCGCCAGCTTCCTGGGTGCCGCGTCGCGGGGCGGCGGCGGCACGGCCGGAGCCCCCGGTCCGCTCAACACCTTGCCCGGCGCGATCGCCAGATAGCCGTATGAGGCGATCTCGGCGAGATGGAAGCGCGCGCTGGCACCGTCGCCGCTGCAACCGCCATTGCCCCATACCAGAACGCCTAGCTTGCGCCCGTCGAGCGCCGCGAGATCGGCAAGGCGATAAAGGACATGCGCGGCAAGCGTGGCGTCGACCTGTTTGACGGCAGGGTAGGGGCCGGTGCCGCGTGAATCCGGTCGCGCGTTCGCGGCAGCGCGGAGCGTCGCATGATCACCGACAGCCTCGCGCGACGGGGCCTGCTGGGCCGAGGCGATCGCTGCGGTGCCGAGCGCCAGCGACAAAATCAATCCGGTCCGCATTTCACTCTCCGCTATTGCTATACGGAAAAGCTATTTCGCATCGTGCCGCCTATGCAAGCGGTTTCATGCACTTTCCCGGGCGATTATCCGAAACCCGACATCGATCCGGGTCTCGATCGGCACGTTCGCCGCCCGTGCGCGCAGCACGCGGAGTACCTCGCGCGCGATCCGCGCCCCGTCGATGTCGACCGACGTGATCGTCGGGCGCATGTCGCCCGCCATCCGGAGATTGCCAAACCCCGTCACCGCCAGCCGGTCGGGCACGCGGATCCCCGCCGCCTGTGCTTCGACGATCAGTCCCTGCGCGATCCAGTCCGATCCGCACACGACGACGTCGGGCTGTTCGGACAGGTCGGCGAGCGCGCGATAGCTCAGCCGGCCCTGGCCGAAATGGCTGGGCACGTTGACGTCGAGGCGGGTCGGTTCGGTCCCGCCATCGTGAACCCAGCGCTCGGCAAAGCCGTTGGCGCGGCGCTCGGAGCGCGACGACATCGGGACCACCAGATGCGGTCGACGATAACCGCGGCTGCGCAGGAACCTAGCCATTTCCGCGCCAGCCGCGCGGTGCGAGAAGCCGACCGCGACATCGATGGGATCTTCGGGCAGGCCCCAGGTTTCGATCACCGTGACCGGGTTCGCCCGCAATCGTGCGCGCGTTTCGGCATCGGAAACGATCCCGGTCAGGATGATCGCATCGACACGCCGCGCGAGCGCCATGTTGATTTCGGCATGCAGCCGGTGATTGTCGGGCCCGGTCAGCGCCAGCACCACGCTGTTACCGTCGCTCGCCAGTTCCTCGATCATCGCTTCGACGGTGTCGTTGAAGATCGATGCCGCGATATCCGGCACGAGTGCGGCGATCAACCGCGACCGGCTTCCGGCAAGGGCACCGGCGTTGAGATTGGGGACGTAGTTCACGGCCAGGATCGCAGCACGGATGCGCACCGCCGTAGCCTCAGCGACCACTGCCGGATTGTTGAGGAACCGCGACACGGTGGCGGCCGAGACGCCGGCGTGCGCGGCAACGTCGTCCAGGCGGGGGGCACGTGTGATCATCGGTACTTCTATGACCCAACCCGTACACACATGCAAAAAGTCGGTTGCAAGCGCTTGCATAGCCGACTAGTAAGATTGTTATGTCACATGACTTTGATCCTCTTGCGCCCGAAACGTTCGACAGCGCGAACGCCGATTATGCGCGGCTCCGCGCGGAATGTCCGGTTGCGCACAGCGACGCCTGGGGCGGGTTCTGGGCGCTGATGAAGCATGCCGACGTCGCCGAGGCGGCAAGCGACTGGCAGACGTTCATCACCTCCAAACAGAACGTGATCCCGAAGGTCGCTTTTACCGGGCGCCGGCCGCCGCTGCATCTCGATCCGCCCGAGCACACGCCCTATCGGCGCGCGCTGGCGCCGTTGTTCACCGAGCGCCGGATCGCGCGGCTCGAGCCCGTCATCCGGACGATCTGTCGCGATCTTCTCGCCACGATGCGGGATGCCGGCGGCGGTGACGTAGTCGCCGACTACGGCGCGCATATGCCCATCGCCACCTTCGCGCACTGGATGAACCTGTCGGCGGACGCGGTTGCCGAACTGACGGCCGTCGGCCAGCGCTACAACATCGCCGTCCAGTTCGCCGATATGGATGCGACCAAGGAATCCAGCCTGGTGCTGTACGACATGGCCCGCGCGATCGTCGCGGACCGCCGCGCCAACCCGATGGCGGAAGACGAGGATGCCACAAGTGCGTTGCTCGCCGTACGCGTCGACGGCGAGCCCTTGCCCGAGGAACTGATCGTCGGAACGATCCGCCAGGTGCTGGTGGTCGGCATCATCGCGCCCAGCGTGCTGCTCGGCTCGATCGCGGTCCACCTCAGCCGCGACCCGGTGCTGCAATCCGCATTGCGCGCCGACCCGTCGCTGATCCCGGCCGCGGTCGACGAGTTCCTGCGCCTCTACACACCGTATCGCGGGTTCGCCCGCACCGCGATCAAGGACGTCGTCGTCCGCGGGTGCCCGATCCCGGCGGGCGAGCCGATCGCGCTGGTCTACGCGTCCGCCAACCGCGACGCCGACGTCTTCGACGATCCCGATACCTTTCGGATCGATCGCTCCAACATGAAGGATTCGCTGGCCTTCGGACGCGGTCCGCACACCTGCATCGGCGCGGGGCTGGCTAGGCTCGAACTCGTCGTCGCCGTCGAGGAACTGCTCGCGGCGGCGCCGCAGTTCACGCTCACCGGGGAGCCGCGCCCGACCCGCTTTCCCGAGATCGGCGCATTGACCGCGCCGATCGCGTTCGGGGCACGGGCATGAACCACGTCTTCCTAGCGGTCGGCGACCTGGCGATGGACCGCGACGTCTATGACGAGAGCTTCGCCGCCACGCGCGACATATTGACCGCGGCGGACATCACCTTCGGGCAGATCGAAACGAGCTTTGCCGAGCGGGGCGTGCGCCTACCACAGGCGCGCCACGCCGTCCTTGCGCGGCCCGATGGCGCCGCGGCGCTCGGTCGCGCCGGCTTCGACATCGTCTCGCTTGCGGGCAACCACGTGCTCGACTGGGGGAACGACGCGTTCTTCGAGACGCAAGCGCATCTCCACGCAGCGGGTCTGCAGACGGTCGGCGCCGGGGCCGATATCGGCGCGGCCCGCAAACCGGCGCTGTTCACGCTCGCTGACGGCACGACGGTCGCGGTGCTCGCCTATTGCAGCATCCTGCCCCAGGCCTATTGGGCGGACGAGCGTCGGCCCGGATGTGCGCCGATGCGGGCTTTCACGGTCTATGAACAGGTCGAACACGACCAGCCCGGCACGCCGGCGCGGGTTCATACCTATCCGCACCGCGACGATCTGGCCGCGATGGAGGCCGATATTCGCGCGGCAAAGGCCCATGCTGATGTCGTGATCGTCTCGCAGCACTGGGGCATCCACTTCGTCCGCGCGACGATCGCCGACTATCAGCGCGACGTCGCGCGTGCGGCGATCGCCGCCGGGGCCGATGCCATCATCGGCGGTCACGCGCATATCCTGAAGGGATGCGAGATCATCGACGGCAAGCCCGTCTTCTACTCGCTGTGCAATTTCGCGACCGATCTGCGGATGGATCCGGCGCACGCAGCGTCGAAGAGCTTCAACGAAATCCGGGTCCTGGCCGAGGAATGGGAGCCGGATTTCGACAGCCTGTACAACTTCCCTACCGCGTCGCGCCTGTCGATCGCCGCCCGGCTGGAGATCGCCGGCGGCAGGATCGTCCGCGCCGGGTTGCTGCCGCTCTATATCGATACCGACGCCGTCCCGCGCCTGGCCGCGCCTGGCAGCGCGCGGCATGCCGAGATCGTCGATTACATGACCGCGATCACCGCTGAAGCCGGGCTCAACGCGCGCTACACGATCACCAGCGACATGGTCGAACTGGAAGAAGCGGCATGAGCCGCTGGGAGCGCTTTCCGCTCGAGGGCTATGTCCTGCTCTACTTCCTGGCGTATCTGCCGAACGTGATCATCACCAAGCTGGTGACGAGCATGCCGCATGCCGGCCTGGGGCGTCCGCTGACGGGACTGGAGACGCTGCCCGCGTCGCTGATCATCAGCACCGTGCTGACCTATGTCTTCATCTGGGCGTCGGGCTGGCATCGCGATGCCAATGCCGTCCGCATCGCCGGCGCACGGGTGCCGGTACCGACGAAATACACGCTGCTTTCCGGGCTCGGCACGGCGCTGGTGCTGTTCACCGTGCCCTTGTCCTTCACCTTCGAAGGCGTCTCGATCCCCTTCATCCAGCTGTTGATGCGCGGCGACATCCTGCTGATCGCGCCGCTGGTCGACCTGATGTTCGGGCGCAAGGTGCGCTGGTGGAGCTGGGTCGCGCTGGCAATGGTGCTGGTCGCGCTGGTCATCACGCTGTTCGATCGCGGCGGCTTCGACCTGCCGCCGCTCGCGATCCTCACGGTCGTGCTCTACACCGCCGGCTATTTCCTGCGCCTGGCGGTGATGACCAAGGTCTCCAAGACCGGGGAGCCCGCATCGGTGCGGCGTTACTTCGTCGAGGAAAAGGTCATCGCGCTGCCGCTGTCGGTGGCGGTGCTAGCCGCGATCTCGGCGTCCGGCATCGGCTCGCAATCGGGTGCGCTGGGCTGGGGCTTCGTCTCGGTATGGAGCGATCCAGTGATCGTGCCGCTGTTCGCCATCGGCCTGACGCTGACCGTCATCTCGGTCTTTGCGATCATCATCCTGCTCGACGCTCGCGAGAACGCCTATTGCGTCCCGCTGGAGCGTGCCGCGAGCCTGGTCGCCGGCGTCGGCGGTGCGGTTCTGCTCGCCTGGTTCTGGGGGCTGCCGATGCCGCGCCCGGCGGAGCTGGTCGGCGCCGCGATCCTGATCGGTGCCATCGTCCTGCTGTCGCTGGCGCCGCGCTTTGCGCGCCGCGTCGTTCCCGCTCGCGCCGAGACTGTCTGACCACAAGCATTGCGCCGAGCCGCGAGATCAAGCGGCAGGCGATACTAGGGAGAGAGAGAATGATGGATACCCATGCGTGCCGTGCCGGCTGGCTGGCCAAAGCAGGACTTGGCGCACTTGCCATGGGCCTGGCGCACCCTGCGCTGGCGCAGACTGCACAGGACGTGCCCGCGACCGAGCAGGCGATCGCCGGACCCGCCGCGCAGAGCCTGGCCGATGATCAGGCGACGCAGGACATCATCGTCACCGGCAGCCGGATCCGCGGCATCGCGCCGGTCGGCTCCAGCGTCATCGCGATCGATCAGGCGAAGATCGCACAGGAGCCCGTGACCTCGACCAACGACCTGCTGCGCCGCGTGCCGCAGGTCGTCTCGCTCGGCGCCAACCGCGCCGGCGGATCGTCGCAGAACGGCGCGGCCAACGCGACGCGCGGCGCCGGGATCAACCTGCGCGGTCTCAGCACGAATGCCACCCTGCTGCTCTATGACGGTCGCCGCTTTCCACCACAGGGAACGCAGGGCCAGTTCACCGATCCGTCGGTGCTGCCATCGATCGCGCTCGGCCGCGTCGAGGTCGTCGCCGACGGTGCCTCGGCGATCTACGGCTCGGATGCGATCGCCGGCGTCGTCAATTTCATCCTGCGCAAGGATGTCGACGGCATCGAAGGACGCGCGCGCTACGGCTTCACCGACAGCAACTATGACGAGAAGCAGGTGGCCCTGATCGCGGGCAAGCGCTGGGACAGCGGCTATGCGATGCTGTCCGGCGAATATACGCGGAACTCGCCGCTGTTCGGCAGTGACCTCGATTTCTACCAGAACGACAACCGCGATCGCGGTGGCCGCGACCTGCGCGTCACCAATTGCGACCCCGGCACGATCACCGTCGGCGGTGGCACCTATGCGATCCCGGCCGGCGGCGTCACGCCGTCGAACGCCGGATCGCTGGTCCGCGGCACGGCCAATCGCTGCTTCTATGGCGGGCTCGATCCGGTCATCGCCGAGCAGGAACGCTACAGCGTTGTCGGCGCCTTCAGCCAGGAGATCAGCGAGGGCATCCGGGTCTTCGGCGACGGCTTCTATTCACGCCGCCAAGGCGAGCTGGCGATTAACCCGACGATCAACGCGACGGTGCGCAATACCAATCCGTTCTTCGTCAGCCCGGTCGCCGGAGCGACCTCGGTTCAGGTCGCCTATTCGCTCGTTCCTACCATCGGTCTTCAATATAATCCCTACCGCGCCGATTCCTGGAACGTGTCGGGCGGCGTGGAGGCAGGGCTGTTCGGCGACTTCAGGGGCACGGTCTATTACGCGCACGGCGAATCCGAGGAGGTTGCGGATCGCCGCTATTCGGGGGTGAACGCCGCCGCACTGGCCGCGGCGCTGGCCGATACGAACCCGGCGACCGCGCTCAACCTGTTCGGCGGGCCCAACAATCGCGCGACGATCGACCGGATCACCGACAATTTGTTCGTCATCACTGGCCGCACCCGGCTCGACGTGATCAACGCGCAGGCCGACGGCTCGCTGTTCGCGCTGCCCGGCGGCAATGTCCGCATCGCCATCGGCGGCGAGCGTCGGGTCGAATACACGTTTAGCGATCTGCTCACCGGGCAGGCGGCGACGCCGGTCAGCGTCAACGACGACGGTAGCCGTACCGTCGCCGCCGCGTTCGGCGAGCTGTTCGTGCCAGTGGTCGGCGCGGCCAACGCATCGGCCGGGATCGAGCAACTGTCGCTGTCGCTGGCGCTACGCTACGAACATTACAGTGATTTCGGCAGCACCACCAATCCAAAGATCGGCGTGACGTACAAGCCGTTCCCGGGCCTGTCGCTGCGCGGCAGCTATGGTACGTCGTTCCGCGCACCCACGTTCACCGAGGTGTCGACCGTCGCTGGCGGTGCGGGACTGTATTTCGATACGCTGCCAGGGGTGGCCGGCAACCAGATCGGCATCGGCCTTGCGGGCGGCAATCCGGGGCTCAAGCCCGAGACGGCAAAGACCTGGTCGTTCGGGATCGAGGCAGCACCGCTCGACGTGCCGGGCCTGCGCGCCAGCGTGACGTATTTCCGGATCGATTACACCGACCAGATCCAGGCGTTGCGCGGCACGGCGGGGCTGCTCACCAATCCGCTCTACGCCAATTTCGTCCAGCTCAATCCCAGCGCCGCCGCGATCGCCGCGCTGGTCGGTTCCGGCGTTCCGGTCAATGGCGCAATCGATCAGTCGCAGGTCACGTTCATCGCCGACGGCCGGCGCCAGAATTTGGGCACGACGCTGTTGCGCGGGCTCGATTTCGGGCTGAACTACGACTGGAGCCTGGGCGATGCGAAGCTCGATGCGGGTATCCAGGGCACCTATGTCCTGGACTATCGGTTCGAGGCCGTACCCGGTTCCGGTCTGGTCGACGTGCTCGACACGTTCGGCTTTCCGCAGAAATTCCGCACCCAGGCCGATGTCGGACTGTTGTGGGGCGGGCTGCGGTCCCGGTTCACATGGAATCACCTGTCGGGCTACGCCAACAACACGGTCGCGCCGGTCCAGGCGGTCGGCAACTACGACACGTTCGACCTGTCGGTCGGCTATGCCTTCAACGACCACCTGACCCTGACCGGCGACGTGCGCAACCTCTTCGACGAGACACCGCCCTTCGTCGACACCACCAACGGTTATGATCCGCAGTCCGCCAACCCGGTGCCGCGCATCATATCGGTGACCGCGCAGGTGAAGTTCTGATGCTCGCCGCCGCGGCTGCCGCGGCTGCCGCGGCATGCGCGGCGCTTGCCGGACCGATGCCCGCCGGAGTGACCGTGGTCCGGGCGACCATGATCACTCCGGCGCCGGCATGGAGCCCCGTTATCACCGGCCTTTACAAGCCGGTCCCGGTGCGTGTTCCGCTTTGCAGCGTCGAGGGCACGATCGAGGGCAATATCGGGTTCGAACTCTGGCTGCCGATCGACTGGAACGGGCGCCTGCTGGGGGCGGGCGTCGGCGGCGATGCCGGCGTGTTCAACTATGCGGACATGAGCCGCCGCGTCGCGCAAGGGTTTGCGACCGTGACCACCGACGGCGGCCACAAAACGACGCAGGCGCGCTGGATGGCGGATGCCAAGGCGCGCGTCGACTATGAACATCGCGCGACGCACCTCACCGCGCAGGCGGCCAAGGCGATCGCGCGGCGTTACTATCGCCGCGACGTCGCCAAAAGCTATTTCCTGGGGTGTTCGGGTGGCGGACGTCAGGCGCTGAAGGAAATGCAGAATTATCCCGGCGACTATGACGGGGTGATCGCCGGTGCGCCCGGGCCCTATATGCCGCTCCAGTCGGTACGCATGATGTGGGGGGCATTGCTGCAGAAGCACGATCCCGCCGGCGCGCTCGGCGATGGCGACTGGGCACTGTACGAACGCCGCGCGACGGCGGCGTGCGACGCCGATGACGGCGTCGCCGACGGCATCGTTGCGAACCCGCTGCACTGCCGGTTCGATATCGCGACGCTGGCGTGTCGGCCCGGGCAGGCGCGCGACTGCCTGTCCGCGCCGAAACTGGCGGTGCTCGAAACGATCGTGAAGCCGATGCCCGACGAACAGGGCAGGGCGATGGACTGGGGACTGTATCCCGGGGTGCGGACCCGGCCGGGGCCACCGTCGCCGCTGCTTCGCGCGATGTGGGCGGACGGCGTCCACGCCGACCCCGACTGGAATGAAGACCGTTTCCGGCGCACGGCCGATCTGGCCGCCGCCAACCGCGCCATGCCCGAATTGCGGGCGGACAAGACGGCGATCGCACCCTTCCTGCGTGCCGGCGGCAAGGCGATCCTCTATCAGGGCTGGGCGGATCCCTCGACCAACGCGGGACCGACGCTGCGCTATTACCGCGATCTCGCTCGTGCGCAGGGCGGCATCGCCAGCCTACGCCATTCGGTACGCCTGTTCATGGTGCCCGGCATGTATCATTGCGCCGGCGGGCCCGGTGCCGATGCGTTCGGCGGATCCGGCCACCCGGGCGAGTCCACCGATCCCGCACGCGATGTGGTGTGGTCGCTGATCCGCTGGGTCGAACGGGGCCGGGCACCCGACCGCCTCGTTGCGGCCAAGCGCGATGCCAGCACGATCCGGTTCACACGACCGCTATGCCCGTTTCCGCAGGCGGCGCGCTATGACGGCCTTGGCCCGACAGATCGGGAAAAATCCTACGACTGCAAGGCCGATCCCGACCTGACGCGGATTATGACGAACCGATAGCCGACCGTCGGCGCGGGCGCGTCCGACCATTGAGCGAGGCAAAAAGGGTAGGGCGGGTGGCGGCGGTGATGCCTCGTCCTTGCAAACCCCGCCAGCCGGCTCTGTCAGACGTAATGCACCGGGTAGAGATCCGCCTACCTGTGGCGCGCCATCGATTGCCAGGGTTAAGTGCTCGAAGTCCTCGTCACCACGACCCGGGACAAGGCGGCCGCTTACATTCATGCGGCAAGCATTGAAGCAGCACGGGAGCCCCGCGATCATCTCGACAGACGGCCTACGATCCTACGGGCAATGCCGAGCGGCAGGAGACGGGTCGCTGGGCCAACAACCGGGTCGAGAACTCACATCTCCCATTCCGACGACTAGGGCGTGCCATGTCGTCGGAATGGGAGATGAAGACTCTGCAAAAGTTCGCCTCCGTGCTCCGTCGCCTTGGCGGAGTGGCGGTGCCTTGCAAGCTGAAAACGGAGCCTGCTGCGATAGCCTCGTCGAGCAGAGACGAGTTCGACCTTGTTTGACCCCTCCGCCATTCACTGCTCTTGAGCCGATGATATCGCCCGCTACGCGGTGAAGACGCGCCGCGAAACGCAGTTATCGTCCACCAGATCCCAGTCGATGTCGATGCCGAGCCCTGGTCCGGTAGGGGCATGGATATTGCCGTCCGCATCCATGAAGTCGCGAAGGCTCTGCTTCATCGGGACTTGGAAGCTGTCCTCGGGCACGAACAACTCGAAATACTCCGAATTGCGGACAGCACAGGCGACATGGAGGTTGGCGATGTCCATCGGACCCATCGTCGTGGTGTGGAGTTCGCAGTTCATACCGTGCGCTTCGGCGAGGTGGCAGACCTTCAACGTGCCGGTGATGCCGCCCTTCCACGACACGTCGGCGCGGACGATGTCGACCGCGTCGGACTTGATCGCCTGCGCCACGCCCCAGGGGCCGCCGCGCGTGGTTTCGGTACCGACGATCGCGATGTCGACCGCGGCGGATAGCTTGGCGTATTTGTCCAGTTCGTAGTCGCGAAACGGCTCCTCGAGCCAAAGATAGTTCAGGGTTTCCATGTGTCGCGCGACGCGGATCGCCTCGGGCAGCGTGTATTCGGCGACGGGATCGCTCATCAGGACCATCTCGGGCCCGACCGCCGCGCGCACGGCGGCGTGAATCTCCATGTCGAAACTGCTCGGGCCGCAGGGGTGGACCTTGTACGCCTTGAACCCGCGCGCCTTGTACGCCAGCGCCTCGCGTACGTACTCCTCGATAGTCGGCAGCCACAGGCTGCTGGCATAGACGGGAAGGCTGGTCCGGTAGCTGCCGATATATTGGTGCAGCGGCAGGCCCGCCGTGCGGGCGGCGGCGTCCCATAGTGCGACGTCGATCGGACCCGGCAGGAACACCGGGAAGAACGCGCCGTGGCGATCGATATTCCAGAAGTCGTGCCAGATCTTCTCGCGGTCGTGGATGCTGCGACCGAGGATGACCGGTGCGATCACGTCGCTGAGATACGCGTCGGTGACCGCGCCAGACCGCGCGGCCCAGAAGGTCGCGATGCCCTCGATCCCGTCCGACGTGGTGATCCGGCCCACGCCATAACTCCACGGCATCGGCGAGGCGCCCTGACGCTCCTCGTCGAACAGGCCATGTGGGCGTTTGCAGATCCAGGTTTCGAATTTTTCGATACGCATAGCGATGTCCTCCCAAACCTGTATTACAGGATAGAGTGGGCGCGTGATACTGCTAAATGTTCAGTTAAGCGCGGCCTAGGTATCGGCTGGCGGTTCGGTGACGATCGGCCCCAGAATCGCGCTGATCGCGTCGTCGAAATGCTGCGTCATCGCCAGCACGGCGGCAGCAGGATCTGCGGCGACAACGGCATCGACGATCTCGACGTGCAGGTCCTGCACGCGCTGGAGCTTGGGCGTCGCCGCCCAGCGTTCCAGGCCTTCCAGCATCGACGCCTGGATGAGCTGGCGAAATGCCTCGATCAGCAATGGATAGAGCGGATTGCGGGTGGCGTGGGCTAAGGAGGTATGCAGACGCATGTCTAGTTCTGCATAGCGATCGGGGTTGCCTAGCAGGCCGGCCATCTCGTCTACGATCGATCGCAGTTCTGCCGCGTCCGCGTCGCTGCGACGCGAGGCGGCGAGGGCGACCATCGCGATTTCGATCCCGCGGCGCATCTCGAGGATGTCGGTGGCGTCCGCCTGGCCGATCAGGACCGCGTTCTTGATCACGCGGCCGATCATCTTGCCCTCGACGGGCACGATCCGCGCGCGCTTGCCGACCGCCATTTCGACAAGCCCGGTCGCCGCCAGCGTCCGCATCGCCTCGCGCACGACCGGCCGGCTGACGCCGAGCGTCGTGCTGATCGTCGATTCGCTGGGCAGGCGGGCGCCAGGTCGCAGTTGCTCGGTGGCGACATGGTCGCGCAGATATTCGATCACCTGCTCCACCAGCCCGACATTGACGGGAGGGGTTTCGGCAGCGTTGGCGCTGGGCTGCAAAATCGTCTCCTTGGCAGAGGTCGGGGTTGCGCAACCGTGCCGGTCTGACAGGTCCGTCGGCCTTCCGTAGCAAGAATTGGCTTGCCTTCCCAATGTGAACCGTTAGAAACCTGTAATACAGGATTTGCACGGGAAGTCCCGGCATTATGGCCTGGGAGAGGAAGCCGCGATCCGATGGCGAGCGTTTCGACCGTGCTTCCCGCTGCCTCCGCGTCGGCGCCGGCAGTCGGGCGCTACCGCTGGACGGTCTGTGCGCTGCTCTTCGCGTCGACCACGATCTGCTACATCGACCGGCAGATCTTCGGCCTGCTCAAGCCCATCCTCGATGTCGAGCTCGGCTGGTCGGAGACGGCGTATGGCGATGTCGTCGCGACCTTTTCGATGCTGTACGCGCTCGGCTATCTGTTTGGTGGACGGATGATGGATGCCATCGGCGTCCGGCGGGGGTTGTCGCTGGCGGTCGTCGGCTGGAGCATCAGCGCGGCAGCGCACGGCCTGATGACCAGCGTGATCGGCTTCAAGATTGCGCGGGGCGCGCTGGGGCTGTCGGAAGGTGGCAATTTCCCGGCCTCGATCAAGGCAATCCGCGAATGGTTTCCCGAACAGGAGCGTGCTTTCGCGACCGGGCTGTTCAACGCGGGCAGCAATATCGGCGCGGTCGTCACGCCGATCACGCTTCCGTTCGTGGTGGCCGCGTTCGGCTGGCGCGCGGCGTTCCTGATCGCGGGTGCGCTCGGCATCGTCTGGGTCGCCCTGTGGCTGCGCTTCTACGAACGGCCGGAGCGGCAACGACGGCTGTCGGCCGCGGAGCTCGCCTATATCCAGGGTGACCGGACGGAACCCGAAGAAACCGACGCCGTGCCGTGGCTGTCGCTGCTGCGCCATCGCGGGACCTGGGCCTATGTCGTCGGCATGTTGATGACCAGCCCGGTGTGGTGGTTCTATCTCAACTGGGTGCCGGGGTTTCTGCACGACCGGTTCGGCGTGAACATGATGTCGGCGATCGGGCCGCTGGTCGTGATCTACCTGATCGCCGATATCGGCAGCGTGGCGGGCGGCTGGCTTTCGTCGCGGTTCATCCGCGGCGGCATGGCGACGCGCAACGCGCGGCTGCTGGCGATGGCCTGCATGGCGACCTGCACGTTGCCGGTGATGGGCGTCGCGGCGGCGCCCGGCCTGTGGCCGGCGGTGCTGCTGATCGCGCTGGCGGCGGCGGGGCATCAGGGGCTCTCCGCGAATCTCTATACGATCGTCTCTGACACCATGCCCGGTCGCACCGTCAGTTCGGTGATCGGCATCGGCGGGTTCGCGGCGGGCGTGTGCGGCATGTTCGTCGCGATGGCGGTCGGCCGCATCCTGGATGCGACCGGCGGCAATTACATGATCCTCTTCATCGGCGCAGGTCTCGCCTATCCGCTCGCCGTCGCGGCGATGGCGGCGATCCTGCGCCGGACTCCTCCAGCGATGGAAACGCCGTGACCGACGCAGACCTTTTCGACCTCGTCCGCTCCGAGCTGTATACGCCGGTCGTCGGCGACATCCTCGACACGCTGGGGCTGTTCCATCAGTTCCTGCCGCAGCCGATCCAGCCGATGCGCACCGCGATGAAACTGGTCGGCCGCGCGATGCCGGTGGTGATGATCGACGTCTATGGCGAGCAGGCGCAACCGTTCGGCAAGTTGACCGAGGCATTGGACCAGTTGGAGCCGGGCGACATCTACCTGGCGAGCGGCGGTGCGATGCGCTGCGCCTATTGGGGCGAGATCCTGACCGCGACGGCGCGGTCGCGCGGCGCGAACGGTGCGGTGGTCAACGGCTTTCACCGCGACACGCCGCAGGTGCTCGAACAGGACTGGCCGGTGTTCAGCCGCGGCCGGTTCGCGCAGGATTCGGGCGTGCGGACCAAGGTGCTCGACTATCGCTGCCGGATCGAGGTGGGACCGGTGACGGTGCAGCCGGGCGACCTGGTGTTCGGTGATCTGGACGGCGTGCTGATCGTGCCGCGCGACCATGAGGCCGAGGTGATCGAACGCGCACTGGAGAAGGCGCGCGGCGAAAAGCTTGTGCGCCGCGAGATCGAGGCCGGCATGTCCAGCACCGCGGCGTTTGCGAAATACGGCATCCTGTGACCACCGCGTTCCAGATCCATGCGGCGGACACTGTCGCGACCCTGCTCGCCGACGCGGCGGCAGGCGATCCCGTCGAACTGCGCGGCGCGACGGTCGGTGTCGTGTCCGCTGCCGAGCCGATCGCGATGGGGCACAAGATCGCGCTGTCCGCCATCGCTGCGGGCGATCCGATCGTGAAGTTCGGCATCCCGATCGGCCGCGCGACAGAGGCCATCGGCGCAGGCGGATGGGTCCATCTGCACAATTGCGCGAGCGGGTTCGACGAGCGGTCGGGCGCGTTCGACGTGGTGACCGGCGCGGCGAAGGACATCGTCTATGATTGAGGTTCCGAACGACCCGTTCGTGCGCGAATGGACCGGCTGGCTTCGCCCCGACGGACGCAAGGGCGTGCGCAATCTGGTGCTGGTGATCTACACCGTCCAGTGCGCCGCGCACGTCGCGCATGCCATCGCCGCGGGCGAGGACGATGTGCAGGTGATCGGCTTCCCCGGTTGCTACGACAATCAATATGCCATCCGGCTGGTCCTGTCGCTGGCGCGGCATCCCAATATTGGTGCGGTGCTGTCGGTCGGGCTCGGCTGCGAATATACCCAGCCGGCGCGGATCGCCGAGGCGGTGGCGAAGACCGGGCGGCCGGCGGACGCGTTCTTCATCCAGGACGTCGGCGGCACGCGCTCGTCGACCGAGAAGGGCAAGGCGATCGTCCGATCGCTGCGCGACCGCATCCACCGCGAGACATCACGCGTGCCGATGGGCTTCGCCGACCTGACGCTGGGCGCCGAATGCGGCGGTTCGGACGGGACGAGCGGACTGGTCGGCAATCCTGCGGTCGGCCGCCTGTTCGACCGGGTGGTCGATGCCGGCGGATCCGCGATCTGCGAGGAGATCGTCGAGATGATCGGCCTGCGCGACACCATCCTCGCACGCGCGGCGGACGAGAAGGCGCGCAGCGAACTGGCAGCCGCCTATGCCAAGGCCGAGCATTATTGCCGCGAGGTTCGCCAATATTCGGTGTCGCCGGGCAATTTCGCCGGCGGGCTCACCACGATCGAGGAAAAGAGCATGGGCGCGTTCGCGAAAAGCGGATCACGGCCGATCCAGGGCGTCATCAAGGTCGGCGAGGCGCCGCCCTGGCCGGGCATGTGGGTGATGGATTCGGTGCCCGATCCGCACTTCATGCAGTTCGGCTATACCAATCCGAACGATACCGAGGGGATCATGGACCTGATCTCCGGCGGCAGCCAGATCGTGCTGTTCATCACAGGGCGCGGCAGCGTCATCGGCTCGCCGGTCGCGCCGCTGATCAAGGTGACGGGCAACAGCCGCACCTATGCGCGGATGCACGAGGACATGGATTTCGACGCGGGTCGCGTGCTCGCGGGCGAAATGACGCTCGATCAATGCGTCGACGAACTGGGCACGCTGGTCGCCGACACCGCGGCCGGCACGCCGAGCAAACCCGAGGCGCTCGGGCACAGGGAGTATTTCGTGATGTACAAGCACCAGGACACACCGGACCTCGATCGGGGGTGCCGCAGTGCTGCATAGGGACGGGCCGCTCGATCCTGCCGCGGCGTTCCGCCTCGATGGCGAAGTCGCGCTGATCACCGGGGGAGGCTCGGGTCTCGGCCTCGGTATGGCGCGGGCGATGCATGCGGCCGGCGCGCAGGTCGTGCTGGTCGGCCGCCGCGCGGAGATGGTGCAGAACGCCGCCGCCGAACTGGGGGAGGGTGCGCATTGGGAGGTCGCCGACGTGACCGCCTATGCTACCATTCCCGCCCTCGTCGAGCGCGTCTGCGAAAAGGTCGGGCCGATCTCGATCCTGTGCAATAACGCCGGGATAAACTTCAAGAAGCCCGCGGTCGATACCAGCGTCGAGGAGTTCAGCGGCATGCTCGACACGCATGTCCTGGCTGCCCACAATCTCACGCGGTGCGTGCTGCCGGGGATGCTCGCGGCGAAGCACGGCAGCATCCTGTTCACCGCATCGATGACCTCGCTGATCGGGATGCCGGGCGTGGTCGCCTATTCGGCGGCGAAATCGGCCTATGTCGGCATGGTCCGCGCGCTGTCGACCGAGGTCGCATCCCAAGGCGTGCGCGTGAATGCGATCGCGCCCGGCTGGATCGAATCCGCGATGCTGCGCAAGGCATTGGACGGCGATCCCGCGCGCTCGGACCGCATCCTGCAACGCACGCCCATGCAGCGGTTCGGCGAGGCCGAAGATATCGGGCTTGCCGCCGTCTATCTGTGCTCACCCGCCGCCAAATTCGTCACCGGTGTCCTGCTGCCGGTCGACGGCGGCGCATCCCAGGGGTTCTGATCATGACCATCGACGCGCCGCTGGCGCCGCATCCCGACCGGCTGCTGTCGGCCGATCCCGGGACCCGCGCGATCGCGCGCGACCTGTATCGCTCGGTCAAGGATCTGCCGATCATCAGCCCGCACGGGCATACCGACCCGTCCTGGTTCGCGGAGAACCAGCCGTTCCCCGACCCGGCTACGTTGTTCATCGTGCCGGATCATTACATCTTCCGCCTGCTCTACAGCCAGGGCGTGCCGCTCGAGGATCTCGGCGTGCCGCGGATCGACGGCGGCTGGACCGAGACGGACCCGCGGAAAATCTGGCGGCGGTTTGCCCAGAACGTCCACCTGCTGCGGGGGACGCCGAGCCGGATGTGGCTCGACTTCGCGTTCCACGAGGTGCTGGGGCTGACCGAGCGGCTCTCCGCGGACAACGCCGACCGTCTCTACGACCAGATCGATGCGCAGCTGCAGCGACCGGAATTCCTGCCCCGCGCGCTGTTCGAGCGGTTCAACATCGAGGCGCTGGCGACGACCGAGAACCCGCTCGACGACCTGCGCCACCACAAGGCGATCGCGGCGAGCGGTTGGGGCGGCAAGGTGGTCACCGCCTTTCGCCCCGACAATGTCGTCGATCCCGAGCATCCACGGTTCACGACGGACCTGCCCGAGCTGGGTCGGATCACGGGTCGCGATATCGGCAACTGGGACGGATATCTTGCCAGCCTGCGCGATCGGCGACGCTATTTCATCGAGCATGGCGGTGCGACCTCGACCGACCACGGCCATCCCACCGCGCATACCGAAAACCTGCCCCAGGAGGATGCCGCGGCCTTGTATGGCCGGGTCATCGACGGGCAGGCGAGCGGGCGGGACGCCGAGCGGTTCCGCGGCCAGATGCTGACCGAGATGGCGCGGATGAGCATGGACGACGGCCTGGTGATGCAGATCCACCCCGGCGCGCTGCGCGGTCAGAACCCGGCGGTCAGCAAGGCGTTCGGCGAGGCGAAGGGCGACGACTGGCCGTCGCGCACCGAGTATGTCCAGGCGCTCAAGCCACTGCTCAACGCGTTCGGCAACGAGCGTTCGTTGACGATCATCCTCTTCACGTTGGACGAGAGCAATTACGCGCGTGAGATCGCGCCGCTGGCCGGGCATTATCCGGCGCTGCGGATCGGTCCGGCCTGGTGGTTCCACGACAGTCCCGAGGGGATGCGCCGGTTCCGCGAGCAGGTGACCGAGACTGCGGGGTTCTACAACACCGTCGGTTTCAACGACGACACGCGTGCGTTCTTCTCGATCCCCGCGCGGCACGATCTGAGCCGGCGTATCGACTGCGGGTTCCTTGCGCGGCTGGTCGGGGAACATCGGCTGGAGCTGGACGAAGCCTTCGCGGTGGCGAAGTCACTGGCGTATGATCTCGCCAAGGCGGCGTACCGGCTTTAGCCCGCCGGGGAACGGGCTTCGGCCGTGGCGCGCGTCAGGCGTCGACCTCGGCCGGCGCGCCGTTCACCCGGACATTCTCCAGCTTCAGCCCGGGAACGCCGTGCGCGACCAGCTTGGTGCGGTTGGCGTCGGTCAGCGTCACGTCGATATCGCGCAGCGTGAAGTTGGAGACCGCCGTCGTTGCGTTGCCGCTGATGTTGCCGAAGCCGCGGGTCGTCCCCGTCACATCCTCGATGACGATGTCGCGGATGATCGCGCCGGGGGGCTTGGCGGGGACCCTGGTGCCGTGGGTCAGGCGCGCGTTGACGATCAGGCCGATCGCCGGATCGTCCGCGCTGAAATTGGGTTTGCCATAGCCGTAGAACACTTCGCCATTGTGCCAGTGGTTGTAGGGCGTGGGGGCCAGCGCAAGGCGGACGCCGCGGACGTGGAGCCTTTCATAGACCTGGCCGGGCGTGTCGGGGCGCACCTTGAAGCGGATCGTCGGGATGTCGCCGACATTGGTGATCCGCTCGACCTTGATATCGCGGACGATCGTCGCGTTGCTGCCGAAGGTGATGCAACCGAGGCCGTGTTCGAAGATGCAGTCGTGCACATGGATGCGCTCGACGGGTGGCGCGGCGGCATAGCCGGCGGCGCCGGGACCCTCGGTGCCCTTCAACGCGATACAGTCGTCGTCGACCGAGAAGCGGCAGCGGCGGATCGTCACGTCCTGGCAGCTGTCGATGTCGATCGCGTCGCTACTCGGCGCGCGAATGACGTGCGGCACCTCGTAACGGCAATCCTCCACGACGACGCGGCGGCAGCGATACATGTGCAGGTTCCAGAACGCGGCGTCCTTGAACGTCACGCCGCTGACCAGCAGGTCGTCGCAATCCTGGATCCAGGCGATCTGCGGGAAGGCGTAGACGACCTTCACGGTGCCGACATGCTCCTCGGGCGCCTTGAAGAACATGCGCCAGAACGGCTCGCCATTGCCGTCGATCGTGCCGGGACCGATGATGCGCAGCCCGTGATTGGCGGTGGCGTTGACCAAGGCCATCCGCAGCGCCTCGGGATAGGCCTCGACGAAGCGGCGCAGGACGAGCGGGTAGTCGGCGAGGTGCGGCGACCCCTTGAGCACCGCGCCCTTCTGAAGTTCCAGGCCGACGCCGGGTTGCAGGACGATCGATCCGCTGATGAACACGCCGGCGGGCACCACGATCATTCCGCCGCCAGCCGCGGCGCAGGCGTCGATCGCGGCCTGGATCGCGGCGGTGTTGAGCGTCTGTCCGTCGCCGCGGGCGCCGTGGCGGCGGATGTCGACTCGCCCGCGGGGTGCGGCCAGCACCGGAAATGCCGGCAAGGCACATAGCGCGGCCAGGGGCGCACTCTTCACGAATTCACGGCGTGATTGCGTCATGTCGGCTTCGCCCTCCCATGTCGCACTGATCTATCAGTGACGAATATTGATATTGTCACAATCTCTATTCTGTCTTACAGGTTTGTCCATCGGGAACTCGACAAATCGAGACAATGGGGAGGATGATTCTGTGGGCAAACTGAATTCGCGCGCGATGGTGTCGTTGGGGGCGCTGGCCGTCGGGCTTGCGATGGCAGTGCCGGCGCAGGCGCAGACGGCGGCACCTGGCGCGGACGGCAATCCGGCGGGCACGGCGGCTGCGCAAGCCACGCAGGACGGCGTCGACCCCGGCGTGCCACAGGGCGGCGAGCAGGACATCATCGTCACCGGTTTCCGCCAGTCGCTGGACAACGCGCTGCTCATCAAACGCCAGGAAGTCGGCGTGGTGGACACGATCCTGGCGGAGGACGTCGGCAAGTTCCCCGACCAGAATCTGGCGGAATCGATGCAGCGCGTTCCCGGTGTCGCGATCACGCGCGGCGACGGTGGCGAAGGCAAGACCATCTCGGTACGCGGCCTGGGCGCGCAGTTCACGCGCGTCCGGCTAAACGGGATGGAGGGTGCCAGCTCGACCGGATCGTCCGACATCCGATCGGGATACGTCTCGTCGCGCTCGTTTGATTTCAGCACGTTTGCCTCCGAACTGTTCAGTTCGCTGCAGGTGCGCAAGACCAGCCAGGCGGATGTCGAGGAAGGCTCGCTCGGCGCAACGGTCGACCTGCAGACGCCGCGGCCGCTGAGCTACAAGGAGAACTTCACGTTCGCGGTCAGTGGGCAGGGGACGTATGACGACCTGCGCGACCGGTTCAGTCCGCGCGTGACCGGGTTGGTCGCGAAGAAGTTCCTCGACGATACGTTCGGGATATCCGCCTCCGCCGCCTATACCCGCCGCTACACGCGTGAAGAGGGCTGGGCGGCGATCGATACGCTGCAGGGGAGCCTCAACCGCTTCTGCTCGCCCACGGGCTTTGCGCCGCAAAGTCCGGGCAACAGCGCGCTCAACGGGACGACGGCGGCCAATTGCTCGACCGGCAACCCGCGCCTGCCGAACACGCCGACGAACAACGCCAATTATACGACCGTCGACAGCGCCACGACCTTCGTACCGCGCAGTCCGCGGCTGATCCGGTCCGACCAGGACTATTCGCGGCTCGGCGCGACGCTGACGCTGCAGGCGCAGCCGACCGACAATACCAAGCTCGCGCTGGATGGTTTGTATTCGCGCTACGACGTGACGCGCAGCGACCAGTCGATCACCGCCATCTCGTTCTCGCGCAACGCCGGCCAGCATGGCAGCGCCGAGACGTCGGTGGTCGATGCCGTCCGCGATCCCAACGGCACGCTCGACTATGGCCTGTTCAACGGCGTCGATATCACCAACGACCTGACCTACACGAAATACACGACCACCTTCAGCCAGGTGAACGCGTCCGCTTCGCAGGATTTCGGCGCGGTGAAGCTCGACGGGTTCGTCGGCATATCGCGCACGCAGATCAACCGTCCGGTGCGCACGCAGATCGGCATATTCGCCAACAACGTGAACAACTTCTCGTTCGATTTCCGCGACAATGGGCGGTTCCCGGTGATCGGCTGGGGCACCGACGTCAACGATCCCGCGAACTTCAAGTTCGGTCCGCCGTCCGCCGACGGGACGACCAACGGCACGCTGGCGATGGCGCGCGCGCGTGACGAGTTCAACAATACGACGGCAGAGCTGAACGCGGCGTGGGAGATACTGCACGGCGTAACGCTGCGCGCCGGCGGCCAGTATCGCGACTCCCGCTACCAGACCTTCAGCACCAGCCGCGTGACGCAGAACCTGGCGCCGACGCTGCCGGCGGGCACGACGATGGCACAGCTGACCAGCCCGCTGACCGGGTTCGGCGGGTCGCTGCCCGCCGATACGATCTCCGGCTGGGCCGCACCCGATTACGCCAAGTTCGATTCGGTCCTTGGCTTCACCAGCGAGACCGGCCTCTACGCGATGACGCCGACGACGTCGGCCAATCTGACCGAGACGATAAAGTCGGCATACGGCATGATCGATTTCGACACCGACGAGCTGCCGTTCCGGCTGCGCGGCAATATGGGCCTGCGCTATGTCCATACCGATCAGGTCGGCCAGAATCTGCTCATCAACCTGCCGACGCTGAAGCGCAGTTATGAGGACTGGCTGCCGTCCATGACGGTCACCGCCGATCTGACGGACAATCTGATCCTTCGCGCCGCCGCCGCGAAGGTCATGGCGCGCGCCGAACTGTCGGACCTGCTGCCGGGCACGGTGTCGATCGCGGCGAACACCCGCACGCTGTCGACCAGCAACTTCCTGTTGAACCCGATCCGCGCGAAGACCGCGGACGTGTCGCTGGAATATTATTTCGGCAAGAGCGGGACGATCGCGATCGGCGCCTTCTACAAGGACATCGACAGCTTCATCCAGACGCTCCAGCGCAACATTCCCTACAGCGAGACCGGCTTGCCGTTGTCGCTGCTCAACGGCGCGCAGGGTATCGATGGCAGCACGATCTTCACGGTGTCGAACAAGACCAACACGCCGGGCGGGCCGCTGAAGGGCGTCGAGGTGAACGTCCAGGCTGGGCTGACCTTCCTGCCCGGGTTCCTGTCGAACCTGGGTGTGCTTGGCAGCTATACCTATGTCGATTCCAAGATCGTCTATTGCACCAATGCGCTGTGTACGACGACGGTGCGCAACGACCTGATCAACCTGTCGAAGAACACCGTCAGCGGGACGCTGTATTATGAGGACAGCAAGTTCAGCGTGCGGGGCAGTGCCAACTACCGCGACGGCTTCCTGCTGCGCGTGCCATCGGGGCGCGCGGGCAGCGACGTGCAGGGCAACATCTCGTCGGTGTTCGTCGATGCGGCGATGTCCTATCAGGTCACGCCGCAGTTCCGCCTGACGCTGGAAGCGCAGAACCTGACCAACCAGGAACTCGGCTTCTACGTCGATTCGGTGCGGCAGGATTCGCTGTACAGCTCGTACAGCGGCCGCAAGTTCACCGCCGGGTTCGGGTTCAAGTTCTAAGGGACGGAAAGGCGGCGGTGACCATCGCCGCCTCCTTTTCCCAACGGCTACGTTACCGTGTGAACCGGTAGGTGCCCGATCCGACGGTGCAGCGGAGCAGCGCACCTTCGACGGCGAGATCGCGAATATCGGCGTGTTCGTCCAGGCCCGTGCCGCCCTCCACCCAGCCGTCATCGGCCGGCAGTTCGATCTCGGCGACGGCATTGGCCGGGACCGTCAGCGTCAACGACGCCAGCCCGCGATCGTCGCCATCGATGATCGTGGCGATCGTGCCGACGACCGAGTCATAGCGCGCCTCGATCCGGCCGACCTGCGGCAGCCAGTGGGGCCGTACCGCGATGCGGCGGAAGCCGGGTGCGGCCGCGGCTATCCCCGCCAGCCGCCGGTAGAAGAACCCGACCACCGCGCCGAAGGCATAGTGGTTGTAGCTGTTCATCGACAGGTCGCCGACATCGCCGTTCCACCGCTCCCATACCGTGGTCGCGCCGACCGACGGCATATAGCCCCAGGACGGGTAGCGGGTTTGCAGCAGCAGCCCGGCGACCTCGTCCCACCGATCTGCATCGGCCAGTACGTCGAGCAGATAGGGCGTGCCGAGAAAGCCGGTGGAGAGCGTCATGCCGCGGCCGCGGATATCGTCGGCGAGCAGCTGTGCGGCGGCGTTCCGGCGTTCAGCGGGGACGAGGTCCATGAATAGCGCGAGCACCTGGCCGGTCTGGCTGCCGTTGCCGGCGCGGCCGTCGGTATCGATCAGTTCCGTCGCGAACGCAGTGCCGATCGCTTGGCGAAGCGTCGCGTAGCGCACGGCGTCCGCAATGCGCCCGGTCGCCTCGGCCATTTCGCGCATCAACTGCGCGCACCACGCCCAATAGGCGGTCGCGCACAGGATACGCGGCGTCGTCTCGTCGTCGGGCTTGATCGCATCGACGGACAGCCAGTCGCCGAGATCGAGCCCGCGTTCGTGCCGCCAGACGTGATCCGGGTTGTCGCGCGCAACGAACGCCATCCAGCGTTCCATCGCGTCCCAGTTCTCGTCGATCACCGCGGTATCGCCGTAACGCTGCCACAGGCCGTGCGGCAGGATGATGCCCGCTTCGCTCCAGCCCGCGGTCACCACGTCGGGAAAGGACAAGGGTTGCGGGACGACGATCGGATAGGCGCCGTCGGGGCGCTGCGCCGCGCGCGCCTCGAGCAGGAAGCGGCGGATGAAGGGATCGACGTCCATGTTGAACGCGGCGGCGTCGAGGAACACCTGGATGTCGCCCATCCAGCCCATCCTCTCGTCGCGCTGCGGGCAATCGGTCGGCACGGCGAAGAAATTGGAGCGCTGGCTCCATAGCGCGTTAGTCCAGATCCGCTGCAGCAGCGGGTGCGCGAAAACCATGTCGCCGGTGTCGCCGCAGTCGCTGTGGACGACGATGCCCTGCACGTCGTCGGGGGAGGGTGTGCCTGGATATCCTTCCAGCTCGACGTAGCGATAGCCGTGATAGGTGAAGTGCGGCTCCCAGGTCTCGCCGTCGGGATCGCCACGCAGCACATATCGGTCCGTCGCCGTGGACAGGCGTAGATTGGCCTGATCGACATGGCCGTCGGCATCGAGCAGTTCGGCGAAGCGCAGCGTGACGACGTTGCCCGCGGCCCCCGTGACGCGCAGGCGGACGTGGCCGGAGAAATTCTGGCCGAAATCGGCGACGAACCGGCCCGGCGAAGGTTCGGTGATCGCGCGCGGGACCAGCGTCTGCAATGGCCGTAGCAGCGGCGAGACCTGCGCGATCAAGGTGCCGTCGGGCGTCTCGCCGATCGGCGCGGCGCGCCAGGCGGCATCGTCGAAGCCGGGCCTGTCCCATCCCGCCGGCTCCAGCCGCGCGTCATGATGTTCGCCACCGTAGATGTCGGACTCGAGGATCGCGCCGGTCGCCGACGTCCAGCCGGAGCCGCTGACGATCCACTGCGTCGTGCCGTCGGCGAGGTCGAGCCGGAGTTGCGTGAGCAGCCGGCGCGGGGCGGGGCCGAAGCCGTAGCGTTCCATCCGCCAGCCGAACGCGCTGGCGTAGAATCCGTCGGCGACGGTGAAGCTGAGCACGTTCTTGCCCGCCACGAGCTGATCGGTGACGTCGTGGCATTGATAGAGGACATGGTCCTGCGCGACGCTGATTTCGGGTGCGAGCACGGCGTCGCCGACGCGCGTGCCGTTGATCCGCGCCTCATACGCGCCGAGCGCGGTGGCGTAGAGCCTTGCGCCGACGATGGCCGCTCGCGGGGTGAAGACGTGACGGAGATGGACGGCGGGTTCGGGCGGGCGCGGGTCGCCGGCGGCTGCCGATCCGGAGCGCCCGGCCTCCGGCCAGTCGCTGGCGTGGAATGCCGGGTCGGTCCACCCCTCGGGCGGGTCCGCGGTGACGCGCCATGCGCCGTCGCTGACCAGCCGAACCACGCTGCCGTCGCGTCGGCGCAGCCGCACCAGCGCCGCTACTGCGCCGCCGTCGACGGGGAAGAATCCTGCGGTGTCCGCCTCAGCAGCGATGCACAGGCTGTTGGCGCCGGGACGGACGGTGCCATTCACCGGGATCAGCGTGCCCCAACCGAAGCTTGCCGGCAGCCCAGTCGCCTCGCCATTGATCCACGCGCCGCGCAGATGATCCTTGGCGGTGACCATCACCTCCGCCGCGACCAGGTCATCGGGTGCGGTGAAGTCGAGGCGGAAGCCGTGGACGCCGGGGGCCAGCGGATCGGCAGCCCAGATCCACTGGAGCGCAGCGGCGCGATCGGCGGCGGCATGCGGATCCTCCGCTTCGATCCACTGCGCGTGCCAATCGTCGGGCGCGAGCAACCCGGTTTCGAACCAGGTTGATGCCGAACGGGCACGGCGGCCGTGCGTGTCCGTGATCTCGACGTCCCACCAGACGCGCTGCATCGATCCGAGCGTCGGTCCGTCATAGGCGATGTCGAAACTGGCGGATCCGGTCCGCTCGCCGCTATCCCAGAGTAGCGACGGTTCGTGCAGTGCCGCGGCGCTCGTCGCGGCACGCACCCGCCACGACGCCTGCGCGACACCGCGGCCATCGCTCTCGATCCGCCACGACAATCGCGGTCGCGGTGCCTCGATGCCGATCGGTGTACGGATATAGTCGGTGCGCAGATCGACGGCGGAGAGTTCGGTCATGACAGGGTCCGTATCATGAGGGCGGTGCAGGCCGCCCCGCGGTCAGTAGGAGGAGAACAGTGCCTTGCGCGCCAGTTCGAGCGCGGTCACGGCATCGTGGCGATCCTGCGCGGCCTGCATCGCCTCGAAATCCAGCTTGTCGAGCGCGCGCTCGATCAGCTTGAGGAAGCCGATCGCCGAATTGGCGACCGCCACCGGGTCCTCGCGGAACGGGAACTGGTCGAGCTGCCAGACGCCTTCCCACTTGTTCTTGCGCAGCGTGTAGAAGAATTCGAACAGCTCGATCGGATGGACCGAGCCGGCGAGCATGTCGTCGTCCCAGCCACGCAGATTGTCGTTCACGTCCATGCCGAACAGGCGGCCGTGGTTGATCGCGAGCTGCGCCGCATCCGCCGGACTTTCGCCGCCGAACAGCGAATGACCGAAATCGAGCAGGATGCCGACGTTGGGCGCGTTCATCTTCTCGATGCCGAGCAACGTCCGCGCGACACTGTCGTAGCTCATGTGCACGCGGGGCTCGCGCGGCTTGTATTCGATGACGAACTTCAGGTCCGGGTTCTGGTGCGCGAGCTCGGCGATGCCCTCGATACTGTGGCGCCACAGCTTGCCGTGATCGACCTGGAACGGATAGTCCCAGCCATCCTGCCCCGGCCAGAGTTTCACGTAATCGGCGCCGAAGCGGCGCACCACCTTGGCCGCGTCGTTGACCATCTCGTTGGCGAGGCGGCGGATGCCGGGATCGGGGTTGGTGAACGCGCCCTTGGCGAATTGGCGCGTGTAGATTTCCGGGGTGATGCCGATCACCGAGAGGGTGTTGCGGCGCAGCGCCTCCTCGACCGTGTCGAGGGAGAGCGAGGGATCGGCGAACGGATAGTTGAGGTCGACCACGGTCAGGTCCTCGACCGAGCCGGCCATGTCGATCATCTCGACCAGCGAGCGCGAGGGGCCATAGCCGTCCGTCGCGTAGCGATCGACATAGGTGGCGAAATGCCAGATGCCGGCACCGTATTTCTGTTGGCTGGCCATGCGCGTCCTCTCTTCTTTTAGGGCCGCGACCGCGATGCCACGGCGTCCGATACGCTATCGCTAGGCAGCGCTAATATCCTTGTCAACCTAACTGATATATCACATATTGACGTTCAGAGATGGAGACGACGATGAACGAGGCGAGCATGGCGGAGCGGTCGGCGGCATCGCGCGAGGACCGCGTGGCGCATGTGCGCGAACGCGCGAACTGGATGCGGCGGCGGCTGTTGAAGATGATCGTCGCGGCTGGGCAGGGGCATCCGGGCGGTGACCTGTCGGCGTCGGACATCGTCGCGGCGCTGTATTTCGACGTGCTGCGGATCGATCCTGCGGCCCCGCGCGCGGCCGACCGCGATCGCTTCGTGCTCAGCAAGGGGCATTGCACCGGCGCGCTCTATTCGGCGCTCGCCGGCGCGGGCTTCTTCGCCGAGAGCGAGCTCGACACCTATCTACAGCCGCGGTCGATGCTCAACGGCCATCCCAACCGCAACTATCTGCCGGGCGTCGAGACCAATACCGGGCCGCTCGGCCACGGGTTCCCGGTCGCCGTGGGCATCGCCGTCGCGGGGCAGATCGACCAAGCCGATTTCCGCGTCTTTGCGCTGACGGGCGACGGCGAGCTGCAGGAAGGCAGCATGTGGGAGGCGGCGATGTTCGCCGGGCATCGCGGGCTGGGCAATCTGACGGTGATCGTCGATCGCAACGGCCTGCAACAGGGTGCGCGGACGGAGGATACCAATGCGCTGGAGCCGCTCGCCGACAAGTGGCGGGCGTTCGGCTGGGATGTCGCGGACGTCGACGGCCACGACCACGGCGCGCTGCTCGACGCGTTCGACGCGGCGGCTGCACCGCGCGCCAAGCCGCTGTGCATCATCGCCCGGACGTCGAAGGGCAGGGGGGTGAGCTTCATGCAGGATCAGGCCAAATGGCATCACGGCGTGCCGACCGGCGAGCAATATGCGCAGGCGCTCGCCGAACTCGAAGCGGAGCTGGCGGCATGAGCGCGCTGTTCGATTGTCGCGACGCGTTCGTGCAGACGCTGGAAGAACTGGCGGCGCACGACGACCGGATCGTCGCGGTCGTCAACGATTCGGTCGGCTCGTCGAAGCTGGGCGCGTTTCGCGACCGCTTCCCCGATCGCCTGATCAACGTCGGCATCGCCGAGCAGAACATGGTCAGCGTCGGCGCAGGGCTCGCCAATGGCGGCAAGGTGCCGTTCGTCAGCGGCGCGGGGTGTTTCCTGACGGCGCGCGCGATGGAGCAGATCAAGGTCGATTGCGGCTATAGCCAGGCGAACGTCAAGCTGTGCGGCATCTCGTCGGGCATCGCCTATGGCGAGCTTGGCGCGACGCATCACAGCATCGAGGACGTCGCGTGGCTGCGCGCGATCGACAAGCTGACGGTGATCGTCCCCGCCGATCCCTGGCAGACCGCCGAAGCCGTCAAGGCGGCGGTGGCACATGACGGACCCGTGTACCTGCGGCTGAGCCGGATGCCGGTCCCCGTGCTCGACCGCACCGACGCGCGCTTCGAGATCGGCAAGGCCGAACTGCTGCGTGGCGGTGGGGACGTGGCGATCATCGCGACGGGCACGCTCGTGCATCACGCGCTGGCCGCTGCCGACGCGCTGGCGGCTGAGGGTGTCTCAGCGCAGGTCGTCAACATGGCCACGGTATCGCCGATCGACGAAGCGGCGATTCTGCGCGCGGCGCAGACGGGGGCGATCGTCACCGCGGAGGAAGGGCTCGCGCATGGCGGACTCGGCGGCGCAGTGGCGGAAGTCTGTGCGCGGCATGCGCCGGTGCGGATGCGGATGCTGGGCTTTCCCGGCTTCCTGCCGACCGGATCGGCGGCGTGGCTGATGAAGGAATATGGCCTGTCGGCGGACGGCATCGCCGCGGCCGCGCGCGAATTGCTGTGCGGGCGGGGCTGATGTCGCCGTTGATCCTGGCGATTGACCAGGGCACCAGCAACACCAAGGTCCTGCTGGTTGACGCGGATAGCGGCGCCGTCGTCGCGCATGCGTCGCGCGCCATGCAGGTGTCGCACCCGCATCCCGGCTGGGCGGAACAGTCCGCGACCGACATCTGGGCAGCGGTGCAGCACGGCATCGCCGCGGTGCTTGCCACGACGCCCGGCGCGAACGTGGCAGCGGTCGCCATCTCGAACCAGCGCGAGACGATCGTCCTGTGGGACGCGGTCACCGGCGAACCTGTGGCGCCGGCGCCGATCTGGCAGTGCCGACGAACCAGCGCGCGATGCGAGGCGTTGCGCGTCGCGGGCCATGCCGATGCCGTCGCGGCGATCAGCGGACTCGGACTCGATCCGCTGTTTCCGGCGGCGAAGATCGCTTGGCTGCTCGACGAGGTTCCGGGCGCCCGGGATCGCGCGATGCGGGGCGAACTGCGCTGCGGTACGATCGATAGCTGGCTGTTGTGGAAGCTGACCGATGGCCGCGTCCACGCCACCGATGCGAGCAATGCCAGCCGTACGCAGCTGCTGGGTCTCGAGACGCTCGGTTGGGACGCGCGGCTGGCGAGCATCTTCGCGGTGCCGCCGACGCTGTTGCCCGACGTGCGATCGTCCGATGCGCTGTTCGGATCGGTCGCCGCGGGCGTGTCGGCCTTGTCCGCCGGCGTACCGATCCATGCCATGCTGGGCGACAGTCACGCGGCGCTATATGGCCACGGCATCCGTGCGCCCGGACGTGCCAAGGTGACGATCGGGACCGGCAGTTCGGTGATGACGCCGACCGCGGCGCGTGTGCGCTCGCGGCACGGCCTGTCGGAAACGATCGCCTGGAGCCGTGGCGGCGACGTGCTCTACGCGCTGGAAGGAAACATCTCGGTATCGGGACAGGCGGCGGCGTTCGCCGCGCAATTGCTCGGCGTCGCCGACGAAACGGCGTTGACCGCACTAGCAAGCAGCGTCGAGACGAGCGGGGGCGTGGTGTTCGTGCCCGCGCTGGCGGGGCTCGGCGCGCCGCACTGGCGCAGCCACGCGCGCGGGATCATCGCGGGCATGTCGCTCGGCACGCGGCCGGCGCATGTCGCGCGCGCCACGCTGGAGGCGATCGCGTTGCAGATCGGCGACGTGCTGAATGCGATGGAAGCGGACCTTGGCGTCGCGGTGCCGGAGGTTTCCGTCGATGGCGGGGCGACGTGCAATGCGGTGCTGATGCAGATGCTGGCCGATCTGACCGGGCGCACCGTGCTGCGGCCGGCGATGGTCGAGGCGAGCGCGCTGGGCGCGGCGCGGATGGCGGCCGATGCGCTCGGCTTTCCGACGTGGTCCGGCGGGACGCAGGACCGGTTCTCGCCGTCGCTGCCGGCCGCCGCCGCGCAGGAGATCCGCGCGGGCTGGCACGACGCCATCGCCCGCGCGTCCGCCTAGGCGTCGGCGCGCTCGGCGGCGATCTCCTCGAGCGACTTGCCCTCGTTGCGCGGTGCGCCGAGGAATCCGATCAGGCCGCTGAGGAACAGGAAGCCGGTCAGGATCCACGCCAACGTCGTGAACCCGGTCGCGGTCAGCGCCGGTACGAAGAAGCTGAAGACGCCCAGCGTCACGCGGACGACCGCGAACATCACGCCCTGCGCGGTCGATCGCAACAGCGTGGGGAACATCTCCGCGCTCCACAGCTGGAAGAAGCTCTGCGCACCGAAGCCCTGGCCGAACGACATCAGGAACACGTGGAGCAGCGCCAGTGGCAGGGTCATCGGGAACAGCGCCAGCAGCGACATGCCGATCACCTGGATCACGGCGGATGCCAGGAACAGCTTTCGCTGGTTCACGCGGTCGGCAAGACGCATGAAGACGAACGCGATCGAGGCCATGCCGATCAGGAAACTGAGGCACTGGACCGCGACGGCGGTCGCCTGCGTCTGGTTGCCGACGGTGCGCAGGATGTACGGGAAGAAGAAGCCGTTGACCCCTGCCCACAGGTTCCAGAACACGTACATGCCGGCCAGGAACGCCATCGAGCGCAGATGTTGCCGGGTGAACAGGTCGCGCAGCCGGGCGCGCGGCTTGGGTTGCTCCGTGGTGCCCTGTGCCTCCAGCCAGCGTTCCGATTCGTGCATTTTCGCGCGCAGGAAGGTGAGCGCGACAGCGAGGATCGCGAGGTGGGCGAAGACGATGCGCGCGCCGAGCAGCCCGAGGGGCGACAGGATCAGGAACATCAGCAGGACCACCGTGGGCCCCAGATACCAGAGCACCTGCGCGACGCCGCTATGCTTGCCGCGTGCGTCGTCCGGCGCCTGCTCCGCGATCAGCGACCAGGATGCGGGAATGTCCGCGCCTACCGCGAGCCCGACCAGGAAGAAGCCGATCACGACCATCCAGGCGTTGATCGCGAACACCAGCCACAGCATGCCGAACGCGTAGAACAGCATGTCGTACTGGTAGATCTTCTTGCGGCCGAGAAGGTCGCACAGGCGACCGCCGATCAGCGCACCGATACCCGCCGAAATGGCGTTGGGGCCGAACGCGCCGAGGATGCCGACCAGGTTGTTGCTGAGCTTATAGGCCTCGACCCACAGCGCCAGCGCGGCCGAACCCGCGACGATCGAGCCGGCATCGATATAATTGGCGAGCCCTGCGAGAATGGTGTTCTTCCAGGGGGAGGCCTCGCCGTCCGGTTTCTCGTGCAGCGTGGCGGGGGTGGTCGTCATCGGGTCCTCTCCGGGCGCGATGGCGCCTCATTGTGATATCTCACCACAAGAGATTGATATTGTAAATCCCGCTGCTATCCTGAGTGCCAACAACGATGGGAGCAGGAGCTTGGCAGTCACGCGGCGGCAGATGCTGGCGGGATCGGTGGCGATGGGGGCGGGTGCCGCAGGCAGCGGTGCGCTGGCCGCCGCCACGCGTGCGCCGTCTCGCGTCGAGCGATGGGGGGTGCACGAGATCGTGCTGCATGGTCCCTCGACGGGCAATCCGTTCGTCGATGCCGAGGTTGCGGCGACCTTTCGGCAGGGGGCGACCGAGATCGTCGTGCCCGGTTTCTACGACGGCGAGGGCGTCTTTCGCATCCGGTTCAGTCCGCCGACCGTCGGCCGGTGGAGCTGGACGACGCAGGGCAGTGCGTCGGCGCTGAGCGGCGCGCGCGGCGATTTCGACTGTGTCACGCCTGCCGCCGGCAATCGCGGCCCGGTGCGGATGACCGACGACGGCTATCATTTCGTCCATGCCGACGGCACGCCGTTCCGTCAGGTCGGCACGACATGCTATTCCTGGGCGCTGCAGTCCGAGGAACGCTGTGCGCAGACGCTGGCGACGCTGACGCAGGCGCCGTTCAACAAGATGCGGATGTGCGTGTTTCCCAACGTGCCGTCGATCGCCAGCGATCCTTTCGTGCGCACCGGCACGGGCCTGCGCGACTGGGACCCGGCGCGGTTCGACCCGGCCTTCTTCCGCCGGTTCGAGGATCGCATCCGCCGGCTCGATGCGCTGGGCATCCAGGCGGATGTCATCCTGTATCACCCTTATGACACCAAGCGCGGCTATTCGGACATGACGCGCGCCGACGACGAGCGCTACGTGCGGTACGTCGCGGCGCGCTTCGGCGCGTTCGGCAACGTCTGGTGGTCGATGGCCAACGAATACGACCTGGTGAAGACCAAGACCGTCGCCGACTGGGATCACCTGTTCCAGGTGCTCGTCGCCGCGGATCCGCACGATCGGCTGCGGTCGATCCACAACCTCCACGTCTATTACGACAACCGGAAACCGTGGATCACGCATGCCAGCATCCAGAACGGTGCGGCCATCAGCGGCGATATTCCCGCGCAGTTGCACCGCAGCTTCGCCGAGAAGGCGGTGATCTTCGACGAGGTCTGCTACGAGGGCGACATCGATGCGCGCTGGGGCAGGCTGACCGGTGAGAAGATGGTGTCGGCGTTCTGGTGGGGCACGATCGGCGGCACCTATGTCGGGCATAGCGAGACGTTCGCACCCGGACGCAATGCGGATGGTTCGTGGCTCGGGCAGGGCGGCAAGCTGGTCGGCACCAGCGCGCCGCGCCTGGCCTTTCTGCGCCGCGTGCTGGAAGACGGGCCCGTACCCGGGATCGAGCCGATCCAGACCTGGTGGGAGTATCACATCGCCGGGAAACCGTTCGAATATTACCTCCATTATTTCGGCGACGCCGCGCCGTCCGAATGGAAGGTGATCGTGCCCGGCAAGCCCGGCGAACCGCTGCATCGCTACCGTGCCGACATCCTCGACACCTGGAACATGACGGTCACACCGGTAGAGGGCGAGTTCGCGATGGCGCAGGCGGGGGCCTATGACCAGCAGGACCCCAAGCGCCCGACGCTGGCTTTGCCCGGCAAGCCGTGGATCGCCGTCCGGCTGCGCCGGGTCTGATCATGCGAAACCCTTCACGTACGGAGCGGCCGATGCGCCTATTCTATTCCGCCAGCCTGTTGTCGCTCGCCGTGTCCGCCACTGCCTTTGCGCAGAAACAGCCCTGGGACGAGCGTGTGCCCGCGCCGCGGGTCGATCTGTTCGTCGCGCCGGATGGCAACGATACCGGGGATGGCTCCGCCGCACGCCCCTTTCGCACGCTCGAGCGCGCGCAACAGGCGGTGCGCACGCGCAACACGGCTGCCGACGTCACCGTCACGCTCGCGGACGGCGTGTACCGGCTCGATCGCCCGCTCGCCTTCCGCGCGGTAGACGGCGGCCAGGACGGCCACACCGTAACCTGGCGCGCCGCCGCCGGTGCGCATCCGGTGCTGTCGGGCAGCGTCGCGGTGACGCAGTGGCGGCTGCATGACAAGGCGCGGGGGCTGTATGTGGCCAGCGTGCCTGCGGGTACCGACGCGCGGCAATTATGGGTCGACGACGTGCTGGCGCAGCGCGCGCGGATTGCCGTCGATCGGGCGAAGGTCCGTTTCGATACGGAGGGGCTGGCGCTCGATCCGCAGACGCTCGCCACCTTGCGCGGTGTCGATCAGCCCGACCGGCTGGAAGTGGAAGGCACCGGCTTCTTCACCAATCGCATCGCGGTGGCGCAGGCGATCCGCGGCGCCAAGCTGGTCATGCAGCAGCCCGGCTGGGCGAACAACATCTGGGGCTATGACACGATCAGCAAGCCGGTCAGCCCCGAGCATGCGCGGCTCTACCTCGGCAACGCGCTGGCGTTCGTCCGCGCGCCTGGCGACTGGTATCTCGATCCCCGCAAGGGGGCGCTGTATCTGCGCCCGCCGACGGGCACCGATCCGTCGCGGATGAAGGTGGAACTGCCGCGGCTCGCCTATCTGGTGTCGATCAGCGGCACGCCCGATCGGCCGGTGCGCGACCTGAATTTCACGGGCCTGCGCTTTTCCTATACCAGCTGGCTGGGGCCGTCGTCGGCGGAGGGGTATGCCAACCAGCAGAGCGGCGCGTACATGACGGGCGTCACGCCTGGCTATCCGGCGGACCCGATCGGGACGTGTAGCTGGGGGTGTCGCGCGTTCGAGACGCGGCGCAACGACTGGGCACAGATTCCCGGCGCGGTGCAGGTGTCGGCGGCCGAGCGGATCACGTTCGACGGCGACGTGTTCGCGCATCTGGGCCAGGTCGGGATCGGCATCGGCAACGATCCCGCGGGTCATGCGAGCGGCGTCGGGCTGGGCGCGCGATCGATCACCGTCAGCCGCAGCGTGTTCACCGACCTTGCCGCGGGCGCGATCGTCGCCGGCGGGATCGGGCGGTCGGCGCATCATCCCGACGATCCGAACCTCGCGGTGCGCAACATCGTGATCCGCAACAATCGCGTCGCCAGCGTCAGCAAGGTGTTCAAGGACAACAGTGCGATCCTGAGCACTTATGTCGACAACGCGCTGATCCTGCACAACGACATTTCCGACGTCCCTTATGACGCGATCGGGATAGGCTGGGGCTGGGGCCTGAACGACATCGGCGGCAATCCGATCTACCGCATGGCCGAGCGCGGTTATTACGATCATCCCGCCAACCTGGTCTACGACACGGCGACCACGCACCGGAATAGCGTGGTGGCGTACAACCGCATCCACGGTGCCAAGCGATTGTTCGAGGATGGCGGCGCGATCTACAATTTGTCGGCCAGCCCCGGCACGATCATCGCCGAAAACCACGTGTTCGACATCCCCGGCAAGATCGCGCTGTACCTAGACGAGGGGTCGAAGGGCATCACGGTGCGCAACAACGTCGTCGACGGTGCGGGCAAGTGGCTGAACGACAATACGGTGAAGGCATCCTATCCGCTGCGCGTGACCTACGGCAATCGCGCGGTCGCCAATTGGCACAACACCGACGCGATCGGCGGCGTTTGGGATGCCTATGGCGACAATCTGATCCTCGACGACCACCGCGTCGCCGGCAGCGCCTGGCCCACCGAGGCGCAGCGCGTGATCGACGCAGCAGGGATCGAACCGTCAGCGGGCCCGGTGCGGTATGGGGCCGTCGGCGCGACCGGGCGCTGAGGCGTCAGGCCAGCGTCGTCAGGTCGATCACCTGGCGCCGTCCTGCGGACAGGCGGACGTTGGTGGCCTTGCCGGCGAGCCGGATCGTCCGCTGGCCATGACGTTCGGGATGCAGGACTAGGCTGGTCGGGCGTCCGTCCTGCCACATCAGGTCGAGCGTGCAGGCGCCGCGCACGCGGACGCCGGTCAGCCGCCCGGTCGGCCAGGCGGCGGGGAGCGCGGGCAGGAGGTCGACGATGTCCGCGCGGCTCTGCACCAGCATCTCGAGCACGCCCGCCGTGCCGCCGAAGAAGCAATCGATCTGGAACGGTGGCTGCAGCCCCAGCATGCCCGGTGGATTGGGCGCCGACTGCAGCAACCGGCGGACCAGTCCGTGCGCGTTCGGCGCGTCGCGCAGCCGCGCCCACAGGTTGATCCGCCAGGCCAGCGCCCACCCGGTCGCCTCCGTACCGCGCAGCTCGAGCGAACGCAGCGCGGCGGCGGCGAGGGCAGGCGTATCGTCGAGGCCGATCTGCTGGCTTGGGTAGAGGCCGTAGAGGTGCGAGGTGTGGCGGTGCGTCGGCTCGATGGCGTCGCCGTCCCAGTCGAGCAGCCACTCCTGCAGCTGCCCCGCCTTGCCGATGCGATCGGGCGCGAGTTTGCGGCGTGTCTCGATCAGCTGCCGGCGGAGCGGTGCGTCGAGGCGCAGCATCTTCGCAGCGTCGGCAGTGCGGTCGAACAGGTCGCGGAGCAATTGGCGGTCCAGCGCGGGGCCTGCGCACAGCGTGCTGCCATGGCCATGGTCGTTCTCGGGCGACAGCGAGGGGTTGGTCACCAGCGTGCCGCTCGCCGGGTCGACCATCAGCGCGTCGAGGAAGAACAGCGCCGCGCCGCGCAGCAGCGGATAGATGCGGCGCAGATAGGCGGTGTCGCGGTGGAAGTCCCAGTGATCCCAGAGCTGGCACGACAGCCACGCCGCACCCATCGGCCACAGCCCGGTGCGGGCATGGTCCACCGGCCCCGAGGCCCGCCACAGATCGGTGTTGTGATGCGCCACCCAGCCGCGCGCGCCGTACATCGTCTGCGCGGTATGCGCGCCTGAGATGGCGAGTTCCTCGACCATCCGGGTCAGCGGCTCGACACATTCGGCGAGGTTGCCGGAATCGGCCGGCCAGTAGTTCATCTCGGTATTGATGTTGATCGTGTATTTGGATCCCCAGGGCGGACGGTTGCTGTCGTTCCACTTGCCCTGCAGATTGGCGGGCTCGCCGCCGCGCGAAGAGGCTATCAGCAGGTAGCGGCCGAACTGCACGAACAGTGCGGCAAGCGCCGGGTCGTCGCGATCGACCGCGTGTTCGGCGCGCTGGTCGGTCGGGCGCTTCGCCGCGTCGCTGGTGCCGAGATCGATCGACAGGCGTCGGAACAGGCGGCGATGATCGGTGCAGTGCGCGTCGCGCAAGGCCGACCAGCTCTTGTCGCGTGCAGTGGCCAGACGGCGTACTACCAGCGCCGCGGGATCGCCGCCGACATCGACAGGCGAGCGAAAACTGGTGGCGGTGGCGACGAGCACGACGATCGCGCGCGCATCGCGCACACGAATTGTCGTGCCGTCGCGCGTCATCGTGCCGCCTTCCGGCAGGACCTCGATCCCAGCGGCGAAACGCAGGCGGCCGGCGATGCCGAAATCGCTGTTGTTGACGCCCTGCAGCATCAGCCTGCCATCACCCGTCGCCTCGGCCCGGCTGCGCTGGCCGCTGACAAGCTGGCAATCGAGCGAGAAAGGACGGTCGGCGCTTAATCGGATCGCAATGACGTCGTCCACGGCCGATGCGAACGCTTCGCGACGGTAGCGTACGCCGTCGGAGACGAACGTCGTGGTCGCGATCGCCGCATCGAGATCGAGTTCGCGGCGATACTCCGCGATCGATGTTTCGTTGACGTCCACGAAGTCGAGCAGCAGGTCGCCGACCGATTGATAGGACATTTCCCGCATCGGTTTGGCCTGTACGGATTGCTCTGCCAGCGCCTCCGCCTCGGCGTAGCGGCCAGCGAAGATCAGGTCGCGCACCTTGGGCAGGGCGGCGCGCGCGTCCGGATTGACGTTGGCGTACGGCCCACCCGAGAACAACGTGCCCTCGTTCAGTTGTACGCGCTCGCGCTTGACCTGGCCGAGGATCATCGCGGCGATGCGGCCGTTGCCGATCGGATAGCCCTCCTGCCACTGGCCGGCAGGTTTGGCGTGCCACATCAGCGTGGCGGGGTCGGTGCTGGACGCCGCATCGGAGGGCTCTGCGCCCCCGGCGATGCCGGACGTCGACACGATGGCTGCCGCCGTTGCGGACTGTACCAAGGACCGGCGGGTGATCATGGGGTCGATCGAGGGGGTATGCAGCGCCATCAGCAAACTGCTATCGCCGTTGCAATATCAAAAGCAATATAAGAAATATCAGAGGAATCGTCATGGATTGGAGCCGCAGCTTGGTCGCACGGACGTTGGCGACGATCCTGCTGCTCGTCTGCGCCTTGGCGACGACCGGCTCCGCGCACGCCGGACCACGCCACGAAAGCGCGGTGGCGACCGTCTGGCGATCCATCCTGTTCGATGCGGATGCGGCGGGACAATCCAACGACGGTTTGGCGCGTGTCGGTGTCGACGACAGCAAGTGGCAGACGGTGTCCGTTCCGCATAACTGGCAGGGCTATGCGTATGACCGGCAAGTGGTACGCGGCGCGCGCCACGGTGTGGCTTGGTACCGGACCCACCTGACTATCGATCCAGCGCGGGCCGACGAGCGCATCGCGCTGATGTTCGAGGGCGTGAACAGCTATGCCACGGTTTGGCTGAACGGCCGGCCCGTCGGCCGCCACGCCGGCGGTCTCACCGCCTTCACGGTGGACGTGACCGAGGCGGTACGGCGCGGCGACAACGTGCTGGCCGTCCGCGTCGAAAATCCTGCGGGGATCACCGACCTGCCCTGGGTATCCGGTGACGACCAGGCCGATGGCGGCTGTTGCGAGGGCTCGCAGCCGTTCGGCATCTTCCGCCCGGTCCGCGTCGTCCGCAGCGATGCGCTGCGCGTCCGCCCGTTCGGTATCTACGCCTGGGGCCGGATCGGCGACATAGACGCGCGCCGCGCGCAGTTGACGATGCGGACCGAGATCGAGAACCGCTCGGCACGCGAACGGCGCTTTCGGTTGGTCGGCGAGATGATCGATCCGGCGGGCCGCGTCGTCGCCCGCCAGCAGGCGGACTTCGCACTTGCCGCCGGTGCATCGCAGACGATCGACCGCGCGCTGTCGGCCATCGCCAGACCGCGCCTTTGGTCGCCCGCGTCGCCGACGCTCTACACCTTGCGTGCCCGCCTGATGGAAGGGGGGCGCATCGTCGACGAGTCCAGCACGCCCTATGGCATCCGCACCGTCGAGATCCGGGCGGATGCAAGCGGCGCGCGGCGGCTGTTTCTCAACGGCGCTCCGTTCTCGGTCCAGGGCGTGGGCGAGTATGAGCATCTGCTCGGCGCCTCGCACAGCTTTTCCCCCGCCCAGGTCTCGGCGCGCGTCGAGCAGGTCAAGGCGGCGGGCTTCAACGCGTTTCGCGATGCGCACTACCCGCACAATTTCGCCTATGGCGACAAGATCGCGCGCGACGGGCTGCTGTGGTGGCCGCAGTTCAGTTCGCATCTATGGTTCGACAACCCGGCGTTTCGCGACAATTTCAAGGCGCTGATGAAAGACTGGGTGCGCGAGCGGCGCAACAACCCGGCGGTGTTCCTGTGGGGCCTGCAGAACGAGAGTCGCCTGCCGAAGGAGTTTGCGCAGGAAGCGGTGACGATCATTCGCGCGCTCGATCCGACCGCGTCGGAGCAGCGGCTGGTGACGACCTGCAACGGCGGCGAGGGCACCGACTGGAACGTGCCGCAGAACTGGTCCGGTACCTATGGCGGCGATCCGGATCGCTATGGCGACGAAGTCGTGAAGCAGGCGCTGGTCGGCGAATATGGCGCGTGGCGCAGTCTCGGGTTGCATGCCGAGGCGCCTTATGGCGAGCGGCCGTTCTCCGAGGATCGCATGGCGGCGCTGATGCAGAAGAAGGCGCGGCTGGCCGACGGCGTCGCCGATCGCAGCGTCGGCCAGTTCCATTGGCTGCTCGCCAGCCACGAGAATCCGGGGCGGCCGATGCGCAGCGACGGCACGCAGATCTGGGATGGGGTACGTGAGCTCGATCATGTCGGGCCGGCGAACAACAAGGGGCTCATGACGCTGTGGGGGGAGCCGCTCGACGTCTATTACATGTTCCGTGCTCGTCAGGTGCCGCGCAGCGTCGCGCCGGTCGTCTACCTGATTTCGCACACCTGGCCCGATCGCTGGGCGACCCCGGGGGTGCGATCGGGGATCGAGGTCTATTCGAACTGCGACGCGGTGGAGTTGTTCAACGACACCGCGGGGCGTGTGCCGTTAGGGCTGCGTCGGCGCGATGCGGAACAGCGCTTCCGCTGGGACAAGGTCGCGATACGCTTTGATACGCTGATGGCGCGGTGCGTAGACGGAGGCGCGATCGATAGCGTTCGCCTGCCGCTCTTGCCGCCTGCGCCGGGGAGCAAGGCCCCGGGCACCGGACAACCGGCGCTGACGCGTGGCGTGTCCGGCATGACCTATCTCTATCGCGTCAATGCGGGCGGCGCTGCGCTGCGCGATGCCGCCGGCCAGACCTGGTCGGGCGATCGTCACTGGGTGCCAGGTGCTGACTGGGGCTGGACCAGCTGGGCGGATGCCTATCCGGAGCTTGACCCTGCACTGGGCAGCCGGACCAAGACGTTCGACGTCATCGCCGGCAGCGATACTCCGACCCTGTTCCAGACCAGCCGTTATGGCCGCGACGCCTTGCGTTATCGCTTCAAGGTGCCCGCCGGCCGCTACCGGGTGGAGCTTTATTTCGCCGAGTCCTGGTATGGGCGGACCGGCATCGATGCGCGGGGCTGGCGCCGGTTCGATGTGGCGGTGGATGGGCGGACGGTGCTGCGCGACCTCGACGTGTTCGGCGAAGCCGGCTTCGAAACCGCGTTGAAGAAGGTCGTGACGGTGACGTCGGCAGGCGGAATGATGGAGATCGCCTTTCCGCGCACGCAGGCTGGGCAGGCGATGATCTCGGCGATCGCGATTGCCCGGTCTGGGCCGGTCGGTAAAGCGACGCCGGAGGTCGACAGCGATCTGCTGGCGATCGCACCGGACAGGGCGGCGATGCTGCGGCGATACGTCGACAATGCCGAGTTGGCTTCCACGACCACCAAGGCGCAGTGGACCGGCTTGCCGTACGAATTGCTCGATGCCGAGGCGCTGGTGGCGGGTGGACCGGGCGACCTAGTCGCGACGGCAAAGGTGCCGACGATCGCCTATCTCGCGTTGGCGGGCGAGGGTGTTCCGCCCCCCGGATGGACGGCCACGACCTTGTCCGCCGGGCTCGCTCTGTCCGAGCGCGTCACGGCGGTACGCTTCGCGCAGCGCAAGATCGCCACGGGCGAGCGGGTCACGTTGCGCACCGACGTGCCGACGCTGTTCCGGCGCGCGCTGGTTTCACCCTACGCCCCCGGGCAGTTCAGCTTCGCGCGTGATGCCGGGCTGAAGGAAGCGGAGGCAGGCACGGTCACGGGCGGCGCCGTCGCGACCAGCCTGAAGGGGTATGGCGGGCAGGGCTATGTCCAGTTCGGATCGGGCGCTGGCCGGATCGTCTGGCCGGTGCAGACCGATGTCGCGGGGAGCCACCGCTTCCGCCTGCGGTACTGGAACCCATCCGTAGCGACGGAGGGCGAGTTGCGGTTGCGCGATTCGAGCAGTCTCGATGTCGTTCGCCTGCCGGTCCGCTTCGCCCGCGGCGAAGGATGGCAGGACATCGCGGTCGAGACGCCCGGGATGATCAACGCGGGGTCGTACGAAGTGCGGTTGGACGTCGCCGCCGCAGCGTCGCTCGCGGTGGATTCGCTGCGGGTCGATTGAGCAGGGTGGACGCTAGACTTCGCGCTTGCCTGAGATACCAGGCGTGCTAATTGAAATACCTATCACGAACGCTTGAGCGTTGGAGAGGTCGGCATGAAGCGTGGTTTCTATCTGATGGTTTCGTGCGGCGCCGTGGCGTTGTGCGCACCGGCCCACGCGCAGACGACGGCGGCGGCGGACCCCGCGCAAAAGGCGCAGGCTGGTGGCGCAGCCGGTAGCCAGGCCGCGGTGACGGACGCTACCGAGGAGCCCGACATCGTCGTGACGGGGCTGCGCGCATCGCTCCAGAACGCCGCCAATCTGAAGCGCTCGTCCAACCAGATTCAGGACTCGATCGTCGCCGAGGATATCGGCAAGCTCCCCGACACCAACATCGCCGAGACGCTCCAGCGCATCCCCGGCGTGCAGGTCTCGCGCAACACGCGCGGCGAGGGCAACAGCTACGTCATCCACGGCCTTAAGCAGGTGCTGACCACCGTCAACGGCCGCCAGTTCTTCACGACGACCAACCGCAGCGCCAATTTGCTCGATTTCTCCGCCGACATCCTGTCGGGGCTCGACGTCTACAAGACTGCGACCTCGGACCAGATCGAGGGCGGGCTGGGCGGCCTGATCAACATCCACACCGCGCGGCCGTTCGACTTCAAGGGCTTCCACATGGCGCTGACCGGTGCCGCCAATTACAGCGACTTCCAGAACAAGGCGTCGCCGCGTCTCTCGGGGGTCGTGAGCAACCGTTGGGACACGCCGATCGGTGAGGTTGGCGTGCTGGTCGGCGGGCAGTTCGAACGCGTCTATTCGGCGGGCTACCAGGTGTCGACCAACGTCTATGCCGACAACCGCAACCTCTTCGACCGCGACGGCGACGACGTGTTCCCGAACGATGCCGGCGACGTGGTGACGCTGCCGAGCCAGGTGCGTCCGCGCTACGAGACGGGCACGCGCACGCGCTCGACCGCCTATGGCGCGGTGCAGTGGAAGCCGAGCGATGCGCTCGAGCTCCATGCCGACGTCAACTACGCGTATTCGGGCGGACGCAGCTATACGCAGCAATTGTCGATACAGACCGACGGCGCCACCAGGGCGGGCCCGGTCGCGTTCAAGGACGGGGCCAACGCCAACATTCCCGATCGCTACACGCTGTCGAACGCGCTGGTGCGCTCGTCGACCGGCGCGTCCGACAATCCGTATCACAACATCGCCGCCGCGCTGGGGTTCAACTGGAGCAGCGGCGCCTTCTCACTGGCGGGCGAGGGCTCGTACATCAAGAGCGAGGGGCCGTTCTATTCGCGCAGCGTCATCCTGCAGACCCGCGCACCCAGCGCCAGCATCGACCTGTCCGGCTCGACGCCGACGGTCGGCGTGACCGGCGTGGATATCACGTCGCCCGCCGCCTATACCGGCGCGGTCAGCTATTCCGACCTCGGGCAGCAGAGCCTGGGGCGTGAACCGTCGTTCCGGCTGGACGCGAAATACGAGCTGACCGACAGCCCGATCACCGCGCTGCTCGTCGGCGCGCGCTACGCCAAGCACACCGTCATCAACGACGTCTACAGCATCAGTCGCACGGTAACGCTGACGCAGCCGCTCACCGCGGTAACGTCGTTGACGCCTGGCGACCTGTTCACCAACCAGACCGTGCCGATCAACCAGTGGCTGCGGATCCAGGACCGGTACATCAAGGACATGACGGCGACGCGCGACCTCGTGGGGGTCAGCCGCGACGATCCTGCCTATCCGCTGAACAACCATTACGAGTATCGCGAGTCGACGCTCGCCGCTTATGCGCAGGCGCAGTTCGCGTTCACGCTGGGCCTGCCGGTCGATGGCAACGTGGGCCTGCGCTACGTCGCGACGCGCAACCGCCAGTCGGTCTATGCGGCGAGCGGCGCCGACTTCGTGCCGGTGACGGGCAAGGCGACCTATGACAATTGGCTGCCGAGCGTGAACGTGCGCGCGAAGTTCACGCCCGACCTGTTCCTGCGCCTCGCCTATTCGAAGGCTATCACGCGTCCCGAATTCGGCAATTTGTCGCCCGCCCTGGTGCTCAACGTGCCGTCGCAGACCGGCAGCGGCGGCAACCCCGATCTCGCCCCTACGCGCGCGGATCAGTATGACGCTTCGCTAGAATATTATTTCGGCAAGTCGAACTACGTCGCGGCGGCGGCCTTCCAGAAGGACGTCACAGGCTTCACGCAGAAATTCGCGGAGACCGAACAGATCGACGGCCAGCCCTACCAGATCACCCGTCCGCGCAACACCGGCGCGGGGAAGATCCGGGGCTTCGAGATCACCTATCAGCAGTTCTTCGACTTCCTGCCGGGGCTGCTCAGCGGGTTGGCGTTCCAAGGCAATTTCACGCACGTCTACAGCGCGTTGCCGGTGGTCGGACAGCCGGTGTCGGTGCCCGCCGATCTGCTTTCCAAGAACGCCTACAACGTCACCGGGATCTACGAGAAGGGGCCGGTATCGCTCCACATGTCGTATAACTGGCGGTCGCGCAGCGTGCAGACCAACTTCGCCGACACCGCGGGCCGAACCTTGTGGAACGCGCCGCAGGAGTCGCTCGACTTCTCCGCGACTTACACCCTTAACCCGCACGTCTCGATCAAGTTCGACGCGGTCAACCTGTCGTCGGCCTATCAGGTCCAGTATTACGGATCACCCGACATCCCGACCGTCTCCAACCAGCTCGATCGCAGCTATCAACTCGGCTTCCACATCAACTTCTGACGGGGAGGCCGGACCGATGTCTCTGTTCTCGAGGCTGGCGATCGCGGGCGTGCTGATCGCCGCAACGCCTGCGGCGGCGCAGCTGGACGGCAATCGCGACGAGGTGACAGTGCCGGCCTACACGCTGCCGGATGCGTTGCGGATGGCCGATGGACGCCAGGTGACCAGCGCGCGGATGTGGCAGCGCGAGCGTCGGCCCGAACTGCTGCGCGCGTTCGAGCACAGTATCTACGGCGTCGCACCGCCGCCACCGCGCCGCGAACGCTTCGTTGTAGTGGAGACGGATCGCCATGCGCTCGGCGGGCTGGCGGTGCGCAGGCAGGTACGCGTGCTGATCGACGGCACCGACCAGGGGCCGCAGCTGACGGTGCTGCTGTACCTTCCGGCGAACGCGACGGGGCAGGTACCGGTGTTCGTCGGCCCGAATTTCCACGGTAACCAGGCCGTCACGGCCGATCCCGCGGTGACGATCACGCACAATTGGGTGACGCCGGCGACCGGCATCCGCAAGGGCAGCGCCACAGGGGAGTCGCGCGGCATCGACGCGGGTCAGTGGCCGGTCGAACAGCTGCTGCGCGCCGGATACGGCGTCGCGACCTATTTTACCGGTGACGTCTATCCCGATGGCGACGGCAAGGTCGCCGAAAGCATCCAGCCGTGGTTCCGCACCAGTCCCGGCGCGCCGGATCGCTGGGGCGCGATCGCGACCTGGGCCTGGGGGCTGAGCCGCGTCGCCGATTATCTGGCGACCGATCCGTGGGTGGACGCGCACCGCATGATCGCCATCGGCCATTCGCGCTATGGCAAGGTCGCCCTGTGGGCGGGTGCCAGCGACCAGCGCTTCGCCGCGGTCATCGCTAACGATTCGGGGGAGGGCGGCGCATCGCTGTACCGCCGCCGCTTTGGCGAGACGATCCGGGTGATGAACAACTATTGGTTCGCGCCAGTGTTCAAGACCTATGCGGATCGCGAGGCGGAACTGCCGATCGATGCGCATGAACTCGTCGCGCTGATCGCGCCGCGGCCCGTCTACATCGCCAGCGCGAGCGAGGACTGGTGGTCCGATCCGAAGGGTGAGTTCCTGGCCGCTGCGGGTGCCGACCCGGTCTACCGTATGCTGACCGGCGAAGGGCTCGATGGCCACGTCATGCCGGCGGCCGGCGCGGCCATCTCGTCGCGGATCAGCTATCACCTGCGCACCGGCGCGCACGACATCACAGCTTGGGACTGGGCCCGCTATATCGGCTTTGCCGACCGGTTCCTCGGCAAGCGCAGCGCCCCGGCGGCGCGGAAAAGGGGCTAGCATGGCACGCACTCGGATCACGATGCACGGCGCGGTGGTACTCGCGGCGATGCTAGCCCCCGTGGCGGTCCAGGCGCAGGCCGGACGCAGCGAAATTGTACTCGCGACGGGATGGAAGTTCCAACTCGGCGATCGCGCGGGTGAAGCGGCTGCGACGCCGGCGTTCGACGATCGCGGTTGGGACTCGGTCGCGGTGCCGCACACCTGGAACAAGCTCGGCAATTACCAGACGACCCGCCGTGCGGATGCGAACGCAGTTCGCGGCATCGGCTGGTATCGCCTCCACTTCGCCGCACCGCGCCGGGCGGCGGGTGCGCGCGTGTTCCTGCAGTTCGATGCCGCCAGCATAGTCGCCGACGTCTGGCTGAACGGCAAGCGGCTCGGCCGCCACGAGGGCGCCTTTTCGCGCTTTCGCTTCGACGCCACCGATGCGTTGCAGGACGGCGGCGACAATGTGCTGGCGGTCCGCGTCGACAATTCGAAGCCCGACCCCGGCAGCGCGACGCGGCATATCGTGCCGATCTCGGGCGACTTCTTCATGTATGGCGGGCTCTACCGGCCGGTCAGCATGATCGTCGTCGGGGCGCAGCATGTCGATCTGCTCGATCTGGGTAGCGCCGGCGTCTACGAACGCACGCTCTCGCTGGATGACCAGACCGCGAGCGTCTCGATCCGCACCCGGCTGCGCAACGAAGCCAAGCGGGTCGCGGCGCTCACGGTGCGCACCCGCGTGGCCGATGCGACCGGCAAGCAGGTGGCGATCGACGAACGGCGCGTGCATGTGCCGGCCGGCAGTGTATCCGAAAGCCTTGCGACCCTGGCCATCGCGCAGCCCCGCCGCTGGAACGGGCGCGCCGACCCCTATCTCTATCGCACCACAGTGGAGGTGCTCGACAGCGCCGGACGCATGCTCGATCGCGTCGAGCAACCGCTCGGCCTGCGTACGATGAAAATCGACGCCGCGCGCGGTTTCGTGCTGAACGGCAAGCCCACGCCGTTGCACGGCGTGACACGGCACCAGGATCGCCAGGACAAGGGCTGGGCGCTGTCCGACGCCGACCATGCCCAGGACATGGCCCTGATCGAGGAGATGGGCTCCAACTCGGTACGGCTGTCGCATTATAATCATGCGCAACCCTTCTACGATCTGGCCGATCGCGACGGGATGGTCCTTTGGGCCGAACTGGGGCTGGTGAACCTGGCCGCGCTTCCCGGCGAACGCGATGCCAGTCCCGAAATGGTGGCGAGTGCGCGGCAGCAGCTGAGCGAGCTGATCCGTCAGAATTACAACCACCCGTCGGTCGCGACGTGGTCGATCGGCAACGAGATCACCAACTGGACGTCGAAGGGACTGACCCCCTCGAACGCGCGGCCGCTGATGACCAATCTCGATCGGCTGGCGCATGTCGAGGACCCCGACCGGCCGACGACCATCGCGGTCTGCTGCGAGCCGCTGCCGGGCGAGCGCGAAACAGGTGTCGATCGTACGTCGGGGACCGCGGATACCGTCGCGTATAATCTCTATCTCGGCTGGTATGGCTCGGGTCATGCCGAGGAGGCGGGCAAGCTCGGCGCCGTGATGTCCGCTTTGCATCGCGAGCGGCCGCAGCTGCCGATCGGCGTGGGCGAATATGGCGCGGGCGGGGCGATCTCGCAGCATACCGACAACCCGTATGGCGGTCGGATCGAGAGCATCTATCGCCCGCAGCCGGAAGAAGTGCAGAGCGCGGTTCACGAACTGTCGTGGAAGGGGCTCGCCCCGCTCGACTTCCTGTGGGGCAGCTATGTCTGGCAGATGTTCGACGCGACCAGCGACCTGCGCGAGGAGGGCGACAGCTTCGACATCAATACCAAGGGGCTGGTGACGTTCGATCGCAAGGTCCGGAAAGATGCCTTCTGGTTCTACAAGGCGGCGTGGAGCAGCGACCCTGTGCTGTACCTGACCGGCCGGCGCTATGTCGACCGCGCCTATCCGGTCACCGATGTCCGCGCCTACAGCAATGCCGCGGAGGCACGGCTGTCGGTCAACGGGCGGCCGGTCGGCAGCGCGACCTGCGTCGATCACGTCTGCACCTGGCCGGGTGTGCGGCTGGCGGCGGGGGATAACCGCGTCACGGTTTCGGCGCAGGTTGGCGGCAAGTCGGTGACCGACGAAGTGCGCTGGCGCTATGCGGGGCCTGCGGATGCGCTGCACCTGCGGACGGGATCGCTGACGGGCGTGACGCTCGCCGATGGCACGCGCTACGGCTCGGACACGTTCTTCACCGGTGGCACTGGCTTCACGCTGAACCCGTATCAGAAGGAATTGTATGCCAGCGGCGCCGGCGCGTCGCCGAAGGCGAAAAAGACGGTAGCGGGCGCGGCCGCACCCGAGCTCTACGCAAGCTGGCGCGCGGGTTCGGCCTTTTCCTATGCACTGCCGATGCCCGACGGGCGCTACCGCGTGACGCTTCACCTTATGGAGCCGACGGAAGTGCCAGGCAAACGCGTCTTCTCGGTGGTGGCCAGCGGTGGCGCGCGCCGCGATGGCATCGACGTGGCCGCGCTGGCCAGTGGTCCGTTGCGCGCAACGCGGATCGAACTGCCCGCGGTGGCCGAGCGCGGTGTGCTCAAGCTCGATTTCCGCGGGATCACGGGGGAGGCGATCGTTTCGGCGATCGACGTGGTGCCTGCGCGTTAGGCGAGCAGCGAGCGGTCGATCTCGTCGATGCGGCGCACGCCGGTGAGTGCCATCGCCACGCGCATTTCTCGGGCGATCAGGTCGAGCAATTGCGCGACACCTGGCTCGCCGCGTGCGGCAAGCGCGTAAAGCCACGCGCGGCCCAGCAGCACGCCATGCACGCCGAGCGCCAGCATGCGGACGACGTCGAGACCGGACCGTACGCCCGAATCCGCCAGGATCGTCAGCCGATCGCGCACCGCGTCGGCGATCGCCGGCAGCGCCCGTGCCGACGACAGCACGCCGTCCAGCTGCCGGCCGCCATGATTGGAGACGACGATCCCGTCCGCGCCGATATCGGCCGCCGCACGCGCGTCGTCGGGGTCAAGGATGCCCTTGATGATCAATGGGCCGTTCCACTCGCTGCGGATCCAGTCGAGATCCGCCCAGCCGATCGACGGATCGAAGTTGGTGGCGAGCCAGCCCATATAGTCGTTCATGCCGCTCGCCTTGCCGAGCACCGGTTCCAGATTGCCGAGCCGGTGCGGCCGTCCGTGGATACCGACGTCCCACGCCCAGCGCGGATGCGTCACCGCCTGCATCGCTCGCCGCAGCGGCGCCCGCGTGCCCGACATGCCCGAATGCGCATCACGGTAGCGTGCGCCGGGCACCGGCATGTCGACGGTAAACACGAGCGCCTGCGCCCCCGCCTCGCGCGCGTTCGCGAGCAGGTCCCGCATGAAGGAGCGGTCGCGGATGACGTAGAGCTGGAACCAGATCGGGCTCGGCACCGCGCGCGTCAGTTCGCCAAGCGAGCAGATCGACACGGTCGACAGGCAGAAGGGGATGCCGCTCGCGGCCGCAGCCCGCGCCGCCTGCACTTCGCCGCGACGGCGGAACATGCCGGCGATGCCGACCGGCCCGAGCGCCACCGGCATCGCCTGAGTCCGCCCGAACAGGCTGGTCGTCAGATCGATATCGGCGACGTTGCGCAGCACACGCTGGCGCAGCGCCAGGCTGGCGAGGTCAGCGGTGTTGCGCGCGAGCGTCTGCTCGGCATAGGCGCCACCATCGGCGTAATGAAACAGGAAGGGCGGCAGCCGTCGACGCGCGGCTTCGCGAAAGTCGAGCGTCGAGGCGATGATCATGCGGCGGGTTCGGCCGTGCCGCGATGCTCGGTCAACCGGAAGATGCGATCCATCTCGATCCAGCTGCCGCCTGGCCCGGCGGCGGGGACCGGGCGCTGGAACGGCGCCATCAGCGCGATCCAGTGCTGCACGGCCGGGTTGGCGGCATCGGCTTTGGCCTTGCGCTCTGGCGCATAGCTGTCGTCGGCCTCGATGATCATGAACAGACGCGTGCCGGCGCGATAGATCTGCATGTCGGTGATCCCGGCGTCGCGGATCGATTGCGTCACCGCCGGCAGCGTATTGCCCGGCCGGTGCCAGCGTTCATATTCCGCGATCGCTTCGGCATCGTCGACCAGGTCGAGCGCAAGGCAGATGCGCTGGCTCATGCGTTCGACCAGCCGCCGTCGATCACATTGGCGGTGCCCGTCGTATAGGACGAAAGGTCGCTCGCAAGATACAGCGCCAGTTCGGCGATTTCGGCGGGATCGCCAAGCCGGCCCATTGGCTGACGCGCGACGAAATCGGACCGCGCCTTGTCCGCGTCGCCCGTCGCGGCCATGCGCTGGTCGAGCGACGGCGATTGTACGGTGCCCGGGCAGATCGCGTTGCAGCGTATGCCGTCTCCGACGAAGTCGAGTGCCACCGACTTGGTCAGCGCGACGACGGCCGCTTTCGACGCGCCGTAGACGAACCGGTTCGGCACCGCGATGATCGTACCCGCGACCGAGGCCATGTTGACGATCGAGCCGCCGCCGCGCGCGATCATGGCGGGCAGGAACGCCCGGATCATGCGGTACGCCGAACGGACGTTGAGATCGAAGGAGAAGTCGAAATCCTCTTCTTCGGTGGTGAGCAGGGAGCCGGCATGGACGAAGCCCGCGCAGTTGAAGAGAACGTCGATGCCGCCAATCGTCTCGGCGAACGCGCGGATCGCGGCGCCGTCGGTCAGGTCGAGCGCATGCGTCTCGCATCCCACCAGCGTGGCGAGCGTATCGGGATTGATGTCGGCGGCGATGACCCGTGCGCCTTCGCGCGCGAAAAGTTCGGCGCTGGCGCGGCCGATGCCCTGGCCGGCGGCGGTGACGACGGCGATCTTGCCTTGGAGGCGGCCCATGCGGATGATCCTAACTTAAGGAGGGAAGGGTTGGCACCGGCGCGTCCTCGCGGATCAGGCCCGCCTGTTTGAGGTCGCTCCACAGCGCCGCGGGGATCGGTAGTGCCATCAGCCGTACCGCCTCGGCGACCTGGCGCGGGCTGGCCATGCCGGGGATGACCGAAACGACGGCCGGGTGCGCGAGCGGAAATTGCAGTGCGGCCGCGGCCAGCGGCACCGCGTGCGCCGCGCAGATGTCTTCGATGCCGGCGACACGCGCGACGATCTCCGGCGGGGCGGGGCTGTAGTTGTAATGCAGCTCGCCGCCGCCGCGAACGCCTTTGGCAAGAATACCCGAATTATACGGGCCGCCGAGGACGATCTTGACGCCGCGCCGGGTGCACAGGGGCAGGAAACTGTCGAGCGGCGCCTGTTCGAGCAAGGTGTAGCGGCCGGCGAGCAGGATCACGTCCAGATCGCCATGCGCGAGGACCTCCTCGCACACCGCGGTCTCGTTGACGCCAAGTCCGATCGCGCCGACCGCGCCGCTGTCGCGCAATTCGCGCATGGCGCGGTAGCCGCCGTCGAGGAACTCGCGCATCCGCTGCTCATGCGCGTCGCCGTGCGCGAAGCGGCCGATGTCGTGCGCATAGAGGATGTCGATCCGCGTGCGTTGCAGCCGCGCCCTGCTTTCGTCATGCGAGCGCAGCACCGCGTCACGGGTGTAATCGAATGCGCTCTCGAACGGTTCGGGGCTGACGAAGGCTTGGCGCAGTGCGGTCAGGTCGGCGTGCGGTACCGGGTCCAGCCGGCGGCCGACCTTGGTCGAGATCACCGCGGTCTCGTGCGGATCGAGGCGCGCCAGTGCTGCGCCGACGCGCTTCTCGCTGAGCCCGAAGCCGTAATGCGGGGCGGTGTCGACATAGCGCAGACCCGCGTCCCAGGCGGCGTCGAGCGTTGCCGCCGCGGCCTCGTCCGGCATTGCGCGATACAGGTTGCCGATCGATCCGGCGCCGAAACCCAACGCACCCAAAGAGGCCAAGTCCACCAATGATCCGCTCCAACTGATATTTCAGATGAATGACTTAATACGTCAGTGTCAACCCTCAAGCCCGTAGAAGCGACGCGCGGCGCCTTCGAACAGCCAAGCTTCGCGCGCCGAATCGAGCCCGGCGAGATGTCGGCATGTCTCGATCCAGTCACCGTAGCTGTCGCCGGCATGGATCAGCACGGGCCAGTCGCTGCCCCACATCAGGCGGTCGCCGAAACAGTCGACGAGATGGGTCACGTACGGAGCGAGTTCCTGCGCGGGTTGGCCGGGCGCCTGTTCGGTGCGCAACCCGGAGAGTTTGCAGGACATGCCCAGTCGTGCGCAGGCGGCAATCTCCTCGCGCCAGGGATCGAGGCCGCCGCTCGCCGCGGGCGGCTTGGCGGCGTGATCGATCACGATCGCAAGGTCCGGCCAGCGCGCCTGGAGCCGTGACAGGACAGGCAGGTGACGCGGTTCGACCAGCGCGTCGAGACGCAGGCCGGCGGCGATCATTGCCTCGATAGCCGGGTCGACCGCGGGCGACAGGATCCATTCGGTATCCGCCATCCCCTGCAGCATCGGACGCAGGCCCTTGAGCTTGGGGTGCGCCGCCAATGCGGCGATGCGCGCGGGCGCACTGGGGTCGGCGAAATCGACCCAACCGACCACGCCCTCGATCAGCGGATCGTGCGCCGCCAGCGCGAGCATCCAGTCGGTATCGCGGTCGTCGGGTTGCGATTGCACCAGCACGGTGCCGACGAGATCGACTCCGCAAGCGGCCAAACGCAGATCGTCGGGCAGGAAGTCGCGGTGGATCGCGGGCCAGTCGGCATCGGGCCAGGCGTGGCCCGGCGTATCCAGCCGCCAGAAATGCTGGTGCGAATCGAAGATGCGCATCGGCGTCAGAACATCCCGAGGATGCGCTGCAGTGCTGCCTGGAAATGGTTTGTGACCGCGAGTTCCGCGGCATCGCCATCGCGCGCACCGGCGGCGTCGAGGATGTCGAGATGCTCGCGCAGCGTGCGCAGCGCCAGCGGCGGCGTCATCAGGCGATCGAGTCTGATCAGCGTGACATAGTTCTTGAGCCGCCGCGCCGTCGTTTCGACCAGCGGGTTGCGCAGGCTGGCGATCATACCGCCGTGCAGCCGCTCCTCCAATTCGCCGAGCCGCACCTGGACGCGCGCATCGAACTGGCCCTCCTCGATACGCTTCATCAGCGCGCGATGATCCTTGGTCAGCAGCGCGATCTCCTGCGCGCTGCCCGTCTCGGCAAACGTCCTTGCGGCGGGCCGCTCGATGATCGTGCGGAACTGATAGGTGCTGCGGGCAAGCTCCAGGTCGGGCTTGAGGAACTGGATGCCCGAGCGGGGATGGATCGTCAGCACGCCCTCCGCCTCGAGCACGCGAAGCGCATCGCGTAACGGCTGGACCGGGATGTCGAGCAGGTTGACGAGGTCGTTCTGCGACACGAACGCGCCGGCGGGCACCGTGCGGTCGAACAGCCCCTCCAGCACTTTTCGATAGGCGATATCGCTCAGCCGCACCGTCTCCACCGGTATGACGGCAGTGCTTTCAACGCCCGAAAATTGCGCTTGCACCGTTCCCTTAGCTGCCATATCTCACCTTAGTACTGATATTTCAAAACGACCATCTGGAAAGAGTGTACCGTCGATCATGCGCATAGTCGACTTCCGAATCACCCGATTCCAGTTCCTTCGCGATCGCCTGATCGGGGATAGCCAGGTCCGCGCAGACGACGTCAACGTCGCCGCGCTCGAACTCGTCGGGGAGGACGGCTCGGTGGGCCTAGGCTTCATCCAGAGCCTGTTCCACCCGCTGCCCGACGAGGTCGAGATGGTGCGCATGTTCCGTACCGAGGTCTGGCCGACGCTGGAGGGCGATCTGGCGGGGGCGGTGGCGCACCGCGTTTCACGACCGCGTGGCGGCAACATCCGGCGCTTGTCGCTGCCGTGCGAGGAGGCGTTGCAGCAGGCGGTCTGGGACCTGTTCGCGAAGTCGGTCCGGCTGCCGCTTTGGAAACTGCTCGGCGCGCGGCGCGACAAGGTGCGCGCCTATGCCAGCGGGCTCGACTTCCATTTGTCCGATCACGACTTCTCCGAACTGTTCGGCATCGCCGCGTCGCAGGGGTTCACGGCGTTCAAGATCAAGGCCGGCCATTCCGACCTCGACCGCGACATCCACCGCCTCGACCTGCTGCGCAAAGCGGTCGGCGAGGGCGCGACCGTGATGATCGACGCCAACGAGGCCTGGTCGCCCAAGCAGACGATCGCCTGCCTCGACGCGATGCGTGCCGCCGGGCATCCGATCTTCTGGGTCGAGGACCCGGTGCTGCGCCATGATTTCGATGGCCTGCGCGTCCTGCGCGAGACCGCTGGGCCTACACTGGTGAACTCGGGCGAGTATCTCGACGCATCGGGTAAGCGCGCGCTGATGCAGGCGGGCGCGACCGACATGCTCAACGTGCATGGTCATGTGACGGACGTCATGCGGATCGGCTGGCTGGCCGCCGACATGGGCGTGCCGGTGTCGCTGGGGAACAGCTTCCTCGAGATCGGCGTCAACATGGCGCTCGCGCTGCCCGAGGTCGATTGGCTCGAATACAGTTACCAGAATTTCGATCATCTGGTCGAGACGACCTATCCGATGCGCGACGGGTTCATCTGGGGATCCGACGCACCCGGGCACGGCCTGGTGCTAAGCGACACGGCGAGGCAGGAGTGGCAGCGGCCCGTGCTGGTCGCGCGCGACGCCATCGGCGCGGCGCCGATGCCGCCACGGCTGGCGACTGCTTGACGACGAACCCGTCGCAGGCCTGGGGAGAGAAGACCGATGGATGAAGCGATGGCGATGCGGGCGGACGATACCGCCGCGCCGCTGGCCGGCGAACGGCATGCAGTCGGCCGTGCGAAGTGGGTGCTGCTGGGATCGCTGACGGCCGTCTTCTTCGTCCTCCTCGCGCTCTATTGCGGTGTGCTGTCGGTGCTGTTGCCCAACCAGATCGAGGCGTTGGACCATGAGCACAAGGCGCGCGATCTCGCGATCGTCTTCGCGGTCACCTCGGTGTTCAGCACGCTCGCGACCCCGATTGCCGGTGCGCTGTCGGACCGGACCCGGACGCGCTGGGGCCGGCGGACGCCGTGGATCGTCGCAGGCGCGCTGATCGGCGGGGCTAGCCTGTTCGCCGTGTCGCAAGTGCGCGACCTGTGGCTGATCACGACCCTGTGGGTGGTCGCGGCCGTCGCGCTGAATGCCATGCAGGCGGCGATCACGACGATCGTCGCCGACCGGTTTCGGCCCGAGGAGCGCGGCACCGCATCGGGGTTCGTCGGCGCTGGGATGACCGCGGGCGGAACAGTGGGCATCGTCCTTGCCGGGTCGATCGCCGCGCATATCGTGCTCGCCTATGCGCTGTTCGCGGGCGCGATCGCGGTCGTCTGCATCCTGTTCGTGCTGCTCAACCCCGAACCGCGCGTGACCGAAGCGCCGCGTCCGCGCGCGCCCCTGGACCTGCGGTCGTTCCTGAAATCCTTCTGGATCAGCCCCCGCGAGCATCCCGATTTCGCCTGGGCGTTCCTCGGCCGGTTCACGATCTACATGGGCTATCAGGGGATCGTCACCTACCTGCTCTACATCCTGCAGGATCATATCCATCTGAGCGTCGCCGACTCGAACCGGACGATCGCGACATTGTCGTCGATCACCTTCGTAGCGCTGGTGCTGTCGGGGTTTGGATCGGGGCTGATCTCCGACGCGATCGGCCGGCGCAAGCCGCTCGTGTTCCTGTCGAGTCTGACGATGGGCGTGGCGCTGATCGTGCCGCTGCTGATGCCGACGATGCAGGGCATGTATATCTACGCGGTGCTGATCGGGCTCGGCTACGGCGCGTTCATGTCGGTCGACATGGCGTTGATGACGCAGGTGCTGCCCAAGCGGGCGGACGGCGCGGCGGACGACGATGCGACCGGCAAGGATCTCGGCATCCTGACCACCGCGGTCAACATCCCGCAGATCCTGAGCCCGGTCATGGCCGCGTGGATGCTGAGCCTGTCGGGCAACGATTACCGCGTGCTGTTCGTCGCCGCGATCCTGTTCGTGTTCGCAGGCTCGATGTTCGTCCTGCCGATCCGATCGGTGAGGTGATCAGCGCCGCCGGAATATCGGTGCGCGTTTTTCCCTGAAGGCGGCGCGGCCTTCCGCCGCATCGGCGGTGGCGAAGCAGATCGTCTGCAGGTCGCGCTCATACTCCATCGCCTTGTCGAGCGGCATCGACACAGCAGCGCGCAGGTTGAGCTTGGCGGTCTCCGCCGCGATCGGCGCGCGCGCGGCGATCGCCTCGGCGATGGCACGCGCGCGGTCCATCAACGCCTCGGGCGCGGTGACTTCGCTGATCAGGCCCCAGCGCAACGCGGTCTCGGCATCGACCGGATCGCCGGTCATGATCATCAGCGCAGCGTTCGACATGCCGATAGAGTGCGCCAGCATCGCCGCCATGCCGCCGCCACCGATCCAGCCGAGCTTGATCTCGGGCGCCGCGAAGCGCGCGTTGGACGACGCGATGCGGATGTCGCACGACAAGGCGGTCTCCAGCCCGCCGCCCAGCGCATAGCCGTTCACCGCGGCGATGGTGGGTTTCAGCAGCGTGTGGATCGCGTCGCAATAATCGTCGCGATTGCGGAAGTCCCAGGGCGTCGCATAGCTGTCGAGTTCGGCGATGTCGGAGCCGGCGCAGAACGCCTTCGGGCCCGCGCCGGTGAGGATCACGCAGCGGATCGTGTCGCTGCGATTGCACTCGCCCACCGCCTCCACGATCGCCTTGGACATCGCCGGCGTTGCCGCGTTGAGCTTCTCTGGTCGGTTGAGCGTGATCGTCGCGACGGCGCCATCGACGGTGAACAGGATATTGTCGGTCATGATGATCCTAGAGTTCGGCGGCCAGCGGGCGATGGCGGCGATAGGCATCTTGCATCGCGCCCAGCAGCGTCGCGTGCGGCGTCCCGAACGCGAGTCCGTCGCGGAGCAGTGCGGACACTTCGGTCTGCAGCGCTATCGCGTGGGGGAAGCGCGGGCGGACATACGCGTCCTCGAGCGTGGCGGCGGTGTTGCGGTAGAAATTGCCCCAGCGCGCGTTCACCGCTTCGTCGCTCCAGGCCGAGCGTCGGCTCGGCTGGCCATCATGCGTGGGGATGAAGTCGCGTTGCGCGATGTCGCTCATCAGCCAGCGGAGGTGGTCCAGCAGGGCCGGCGTAATCTCGGCGCGTGTGGAAATGCCAATGCCGGTGCCGCCGAGGGTGGAGCCGCGACGCCCACCAGCCTGCGCGGCCGGGGCATCGCCGAAGAGGATCGCCCGGCTGCCGTCGATGGGCGCGGCATAGTTCACATACCCATAAACCAGCGGGCATAGCGCCACGTCGTCGTCGCGACGCATCCGCTCAAGCAGTGCGATGGGGTTTAGGTCGCGCGCCGTGTCGGGCGTCCGGGATGCGAGCGGCGCCATGATGTCCAGGGCCGCTGCCCCGCTGTCGTTGTGCACGAACTGGCCGGGATCGCGCGGACGGGCGCCGTCGATCGCGGCGACGATCGACTGGAAGGTCAGCGCCGCATGTGGACCGGCGAGCGACAGTGCAACCGGCCGGCGCTCGGACAGTGCGAGCGCTCCCGCCCAAGTCTGCGGCAGCGCGTCGTCGAGCAGATCGGTCCGTGCTGCCATCACCTGAGTCGCGGCGTCCAGCGGCAAGGCCCAGTGCCGCTCCGCATAGCGATAGCTGGCGAGCGACGGACCGATCGACGCGGCCCCCCACTCGGTGATCTCGGCCGCGTCGAACAGCGTTTCCAGCGGTACCAGGCAACCTGCCTCCACCGCCTCACCGACATGCGGATGGTCGAGCACGACCAGATCGTAGCGCGCGCATAGATCGGCGATCGGATGCGCCTCGAACCCTTCAAGCGAATGCGTATCCCAATCGAGCGTCAGCCCGTTCTCGCTTTCAGTCAGCCGCGCGGCGGCGGCCTGCAGCGCGCGATAGCCACGCGGGTGATCCCAAGTCAGGCCGCGATAGTGCATCAGGCCGCGCCCGAATCCTGCCGCACCGCGCCCGCTGCGAGCAACCGATCGATCGCGGCATCGTCATAGCCGGCCTCGGCCAGGATCTCGCGGCTGTGCTCGCCGATCTGCGGCGCGCCGCGCTCGACCGTGGACGGCGTGCGGGCGAAACGGATTGGGAAACCCGGGGTCTTAATGCGTCCTTCGCTGGCGTGATCATATTCGACGAACGTCTGGTTGTGCGCGATCTGCGGGTCGGCGACCACGTCGGCATAGCCATAGACCGGGCCCGACCAGACGTCGTGCGCGCGGAACAGGTCGAGCCATTCGGCGCTCGGGCGATGCTTCAGCCGTTCGCGCGTGGCGGCAAAGATCGCGTCGCGGTGCGTCCAGCTGTCGCTCTCCTCGTCCTCGAACGCCGCGAAGCTCGGTTCGCCGATCAACTCGCCGAACTTGGCGAGACTGGCGAAGGCGACGACGATGAACCCGTCGGCGGTCGCGAACACGCCGTAGGGCGAGCGGATATAGCTGTGCGCATGCGGTTCGGCCGAGCGCGTCTGCGGCTTGCCGCCGGCGGTGAAGACCGACATCTCCTGCATCTGGAACGTCACCACCGCGTCGAGCATGTTGACCTCGACCAGCTGGCCTTCGCCGGTGCGCTCCCGGTGGAGCAGCGCGGCCAACGCGCCTTCGAATGCCGAATAGGCGGTGACCGCGTCGGCGAGGAACTGGCCGGCGGGGGCGGGGGGATCGCCCTCGCGACCGGCGGACAGCATCGCGCCCGACATCGCCTGCAGAATCAGGTCCTGGCCCGGCCGGTCGACATAGGGTCCGCTTTCGCCGAACCCCGACATCGAGACATAAACGAGCTTCGGGTTGATCGCGCTCAGCGTAGCGTAATCAACGCCCAGCCGCTTGGCGACGCCCGGGCGGTAATTCTGGATGAAGACGTCGGCGGTCTTCACCATCTCGAGCAGGATCGCCTTGCCCTCGGCGCTCTTCAGGTCGACCGCGAGACTGCGTTTGTTGCGGTTTAGGGATAGGAAGGAGGTGTTTATGCGATTGCCTAGCGCGCCGCCTGCGGAGCGGAAGCGCTGCCATTCGCCGGTGACGGGTTCGACCTTGATAACGTCGGCGCCGAGGTCGCCCAGACGCTGTGCCGCGAACGGCCCCGCCATCGCGATCGAACAGTCGAGAACGCGATAGCCGCTCAAAATACCCATAAGATCCTCAGTGCATGATCCAGCCGCCGTCGACGTTGAGCGTCTGGCCGGTGATGAAACCCGCGTCGTCGGACGCGAGGAAGGCGAGCGCGCGGGCGATGTCGGCGGGCGCGCCGCGTCGCTTGACCGCCTGGTGATCCAGCACGAAGCGGGCATAGCCCTCCGGATCGGGATGGATCTTTTCCGCGTCGGTCGGGAAGGCGCCGGGCGAGACCGCATTGACGGTGATGCCGTCTCCGCCAAACTCGCGGGCCCATGCGCGCGTCAGTCCGATCAGCGCGCCCTTCGACGCGACATAGGGCGACAGCAGCGCCCAGCCGCCATACGCAGTGACGCTGGCGATGTTGAGGATGCGGCCCCATTGGCGCTGCTTCATGCCGGGCAGCGCAGCCTGCACCGCGACGATGCCGGCATCGACGTTGACGCGCTGCACCGCCTGATGCTCCTCGATCGTATAGTCCTCGAAGCACTTCGACGGATAGATCGCGGCGTTGTTGATGACGACGTCGATGCCGCCGATGTCCGCGAGGACTCCGTCGAGATCGGCGCGAAACCGGGCGAGGTCGGACAGGTCGGTGTGCAGTGCTACCAGGCGGGCGCGCACGCCAGTCGGCACCGCCGCCGCCAGCGCGTCGAGCTTGTCCCGGCTGTGGTCGGCGGCGATCACCGTCGCGCCCGCCTCCAGGAAGTGCAGCGTCGCCGGCGCGCCGAGCCCGCCGGCCGCTCCGGTATAGAGGATGCGCTTGCCGGCGATGCTCATGCCGCGGTCTCGCGGCCGCGGATCGGCGGATAGACGTTGCTCGGCTCGGGGAAGTCGTCGTCCGGCTGATCGTGGATCGCACGGATCCGGGCTTCGGTCGCCGCAATCGCGTCGCTGCCGTCGAGCACGGTGAAGATCGTGTCGTAGTGTCGATCGTCGCCATGTTCGAGCCAGATCAGTTCGTCGCGGTCGCGCGCGAACCCCTTGCCGAGCACATGGTTGGTCGAGGGCTCGATGCCCAGCGCATATTGCCCTGCCTGCAGCGCCTGCCATTCATATTGGGCGGGAAACTGGTCCTTGCGCGTCTCGACCAGCAGGCCGACGCCGAGCGTGTCGTTGACCAGCGCGACCGGCACCCGACCTTCGGTGTCTGCCACCATCTCGTGCTGCCAGACCTGTTCATGGAAGCGTGCCTGCGGGGCTGGCATCCGGCGATACCCGACCCCGCTTGCGGCATAATCGGCGCCGGCATGCGCCGCCCAGACCGTCTCGCGCAGCGGCGCCAGGTAGCGCGATCCCTCGGCCAGCACGGGGTGCCCGACATTGATGTGGTAGAGGAACATGTGCGGCGTCGGCGAGAAGCCATGGTTCACGACGCGGTCGTGCAGCCGGATGCTGTCGCCGCCGACATCGGCCTCGATCCGGCGGTGGAGATGCAGGTCCTCGCCGAACATCGTCGACTGCTGGATCACGCCCTCGCACCACAGAATGCAGCGGTCGCCCTCCCAGCGTTCGCCATAGCCGGTCAGCCGCGCCGGGATCGTCCCCACGCGGCCGTGCAGCGACGACGACACTTTTGCGCGAGGGCCGTAATTGTAATGGCCGGCATCGTCGTCGTGCATGAACAGCGTGTGGTCGAGCCCGGCGGTGACCATCAGCCCCGAAAAGGAGCGCAGCCAGCCGAGGCCGCCTTCGCCTTCATAGTCGTGCAGGCCCGGATGGCGGAAACCGGTCGGCGAATGCCAGCCGATCGCGCGCCCGCGATGTTCGCAATCGGCGATGTCCATGCAGCGGTCGACCAGCACGGTGAAGCGTAGACCGGTACCCGTGCGGAACTCGAGCATCCGGATACCGCGCTCGACGCCGTCGCCCAGCGTCATCAGCCGCACGCCCGCGAATTGCGACAGGCTGCCGCCATGTTCCGCAAGATCCCGCGCGCTGTACTGGCGGTCGTATAACGCGACCATCTCGGCTCCTCTCCGGCGCGCTACGATGGCGAGCGCGCCGCGAGAACGACTTTAAGCCGAGAGATCAGATCGATCAATAGAGATATCAGTGATACGGCGATCGGTGGCGAGATACGCGATCCTGTTCGCATAGCTGGGCATGTCGCGAAGGATATGGCTCGTCAGCCGTTCGTAATGCCGCACGAAGCGTACGATCTCGGCATCTGTCATGCCGCCCCCGCCAGCGTCGCGCAGGTCGCGTTCCTGCTGGGTGCGCCACGCTTCCACCACGGCGAAGTCGGGCGCAGCGAGCAGCATCAGTCGGTCGAGCCGGGCGAACAACGTCTGGTACTCGCCGGCAAGCTGCGCGTTGACATGGCGGCGCCAACGACCGTCGGCGTCTTCGGATGCTTCCAGTGCATTCACCGGTGCGACGAGGTCGGCGTCGGCCTGCGGCCTGGCGCCGACGCACCACCCCTCGAACAGGATCACGCGGCAGCCCGGCGGCGACAGCGGCCAATCGCGTATCGGTCGGCGATCGTCGCTCGCCTTGTCGAAGCGGGGCAGGCGGACCGAGCGGCCGTCCTTCAACCCGTCGATCACTTCCAGCCCCAACGGCACGTCATGCGTGCCGGGCACGCCACGCGTGCGCAGCAAGGGGTGGATTTCTGCCGCCAGTCCCTGCCGCTCGGCACGGGTCAGATAGATATCGTCGATCGACACGATCGCGGTGGGCAGGCCGTGCGTGGTCAGCGCGGCGGCGGCCTGTGCCGCGGCGGTGCTCTTGCCGCTTCCTTGCGCGCCGCACACGCCGATCACCACCGGTCCGTCGCTAGCGTTTGCGGCATCGGTCGCCAGCCGCGCGATCAGTCCCGCCGCGTCAGGCGACACGGTCGGGCGGGTCCTGTCCGGCAAAGAATGCGTCGAGGTTGGCGAGCGCGCGCATTCCCATCGCGACGCGCGTCTCGATCGTGGCGCTGCCGAGATGCGGCAACAGGACGGCGTTGTCGCAGGCGAGCAACGCCCGCGACACCGTCGGTTCGCGTTCGTAGACGTCGAGCCCGGCCGCCGCGATCGTCCCGTTCGCCAGCGCATGCGCCAGCGCGGCCTCGTCGATCACCGGCCCGCGCGCGGTATTCACGACGATCGCATGCGGCTGCATCCGCGCCAGCAGCGCGGCGTCGACCAGGTGATGCGTCTCGACGCCGCCGGGGACATGCAGCGACAGCACATCTACGCCGGCGGCAAGATCGTCGAGACGCTCGACGAAGGTTGCCTCGATCCGTTGCTCGACCCCCGGATCGGTACGCCGCCGACTGGTATAGAGGATATGCATGCCGAACCCGGCGCGCGCGATCCGCGCGGTCGCCTGCGCGATGCGTCCGAAGCCGACCAGCCCGAGCGTCTTGCCGGTCAGCCCCTGGCCGATCAGGTGCGTGGGATGCCAGCCGTGCCAGTCGCCGGCGCGCAGCTGCCGCTCGCCTTCGCCGGCGCGCCGGGCGGCGGCGAGCATCAGCAGGATCGCGAGTTCGGCGGTCGCTTCGGTCAGGACGTCGGGCGTGTTCGTGACGGCGATCCCGGCGGCGCGTGCGGCCTTCAGGTCGATATGCTCGAACCCCGCGCCGAAGTTCGCCAGGATGCGGCACCTGTTCTGCCCCGCGAACATCGCCGGCGTGAATCGGTCGGTGATGGTCGGGCAGATCGCGTCATAGGTGGCCAGCGCGTCGCCGAGCTGATCGGCCGTCAACGCCACATCGCCGGTGTTGAACGTCGCATCGTAGCGCTCGGCCATCACCTGTTCGACGGCGTCGGGCAGCCGCCGCGTGACGAGCAGGCGCGGACGTGCGCTCACGACCACTGCTCCACCGCGCCGAGCGAAAGGCCGCTGCTGCCGCGCGCGACTACCGCGTCCTTGCGGTTGCGCTGCGACACGAGCCCGTCGATCAGGACGCCCTGCACATCGTCCAGCGCGATCGCGGGTCGTGCATCGGGCGTATCGGTCGAGACGTTGAAATCGCGCAGCGTCAGCCGCCGCGCATGCCGTGCATAGAAGCCGAACGCGGGCAGCGTACGCATGAAGCTCACCTCCAGGCTGGTGACGCGGCGATCCTCGGGGACCAGCGCCGCATCGGCCGTGGTACCGCCGCCGCGATGCTGCACGTGGATGCCGGAGAAGCTGATATCCTCGACCGGCGCGTCGGCGATGCCGGCGACGCCGCAGGGGAAGCGCGGATCGGCGCCGGAGACGGTGATGTCGCTGAAGCGCACGCGACGGCACTGCCCGACGGGCGTACCCGCCGGCGCGCGCATCCGGGCGGCCTGGTGCACGAACAGCGGATGGTTGACCGGGTTGCGGAGCACGATGCCCGAAATCCGCACATCCTCCAGCGTGCCGCCATCCACCACGCCGATGAGGATCCCGCGGCTGTTGGTGCAGGTGCAGTCGGTGATCTGGATGTTGCGGAAGCCGCCATTGCTCTCGGTCCCGAGCTTGATCCGGCCGAGCGGCCCGAGCTTGTCGGGTGCGCCATAGTCGGATGGCTGGTAGGTCCCGTCGAGCAGGGTTCCCATCCGGAAGCCCATCGTCTTGCACCCGCTGATCGTCACATCCTCGGTGGCGACCTTGCGACCGAGCGCGTAGCTGCTCTTCAGCACGATCGCGTCGTCCTTCGGCGCGTTCACCACGCAGTTGGTGATGCGCACGTCGCGACTGCAGTCGACGTCGATGCCGTCGCGATCGGTGTCGATCGTCACGTTATCGATATGCATGTTGGTCATGCCGTGGACGATCACGCAGAAATGCCCGCCCTGCAGCACGGTGAAATCGCGCAGGATGACGTTGCGGCAATTGCGCATGCCGATCGTCTTGTTGGCGCGCCCCTCCTGCGCGCGTTCCGCCGGGTCGCGCAGCCGGGCCTCACGTGGCGTCATCCCCAGCGCGGCGGGCGACTGCCAGCCGGTGCGGCCGTGCCAGCGGTCGCCGGTGCCCTCTCGGTCGAGCCCGAGGCCGTGGAACATGCCCGGCCCCAGAATCGCGATGTTGGTCGCACCGTCGGCATAGACCAGGCTGTTATGGACATGGGTGATGCCGAAATCCTGGAACTGTTCGTCCAGGTCGTTCTCGGGCAGGTCGTACTGCGCGCCGTGCTTCGCCGGATCGGCGGCTTCGACGACCGCGCCTGCCGCCAGGTAGAGCGTGACATGGTCGAGCAGGCGGATGGAGAAGCACAGATAGCGTCCGGCCGGGATTACGACTGTGCCGCCACCGCCGCGATGTGCCGCGACCACCGCGCGGTTGATCGCGGCGCTGTCGATCGTGCGGCCGTCGCCGCGCGCGCCGAAGCGGCGGACGTCGTACAGCAGCGGAGAGGCGGCCTTGCCCCAGGCGGCGGGCGCGAGGAGTGCCGCGGACAGGCCGGCGGCGACCAGCCGGCGATCGGGAACGAAGAGGGTCGTCATGCGCGCAGCATGCCACGGCCGGCGAGATTGCGCATCAGCGCGAGCGTTCCCATCGTCCAGGGCGGGGCGGCATTGCAATGGGTGACGCGGTTGACCAGTGTGCCGAGCGACGCGTTGCCGATCCGGACTTCGTCGCCGATCTTGTGCGTGAAGCCGCGCCCGGGCGTGTCGCGGTCCTGCGTCGGTGCGAACAGCGTCCCAAGGAACAGCACGAAGCCATCGGGGTAGTCGTGCTGGCTGAGCGCCTGGCGGACGAGCTCGGCGGGCGGGCGGCTGATCTCGCGCATCGAGCTGTGCCCGTCGAGGCGATAGCCGTCGGTGCCGGTGACGGTCAGCGAAACCTCCGCCGCGTCGACATCGGCCATCGAATAGCCGGCGTCGAACAGGCGGATGAACGGCCCGATCGCGCAGGCGGCGTTGTTGTCCTTCGCCTTGCCCAGCAGCAGCGCGGAGCGTCCTTCGAAGTCGCGCAGATTGACGTCGTTACCGAGCGTCGCACCGACCGGCGTGCCGTCGCCGGCGACCGCGAGCACGATCTCCGGCTCGGGGTTGTTCCAGGTCGAATCGTCGCGCACGCCGATCTCGGCACCCCAGCCGACGCTGCTCATCGCCGGCCCCTTGGTGAAGATCTCCGCATCCGGGCCGATCGCGACCTCGAGATATTGCGACCAGGCGCCCTCGGCGATCAGCGCGGCCTTCAGGGCGTCCGCCTGTGACGATCCGGGGATCACCGAGCGGATCGATCCGCCGAGCGCGGTTTCCAGGCGCGCACGGACGGTGCCGGCGCGGTCGGGATCGCCGCGGGCCTGCTCCTCGATCACGCGTTCGATCGCCGACACCGCGAAGGTGACTCCGGCGGCCTTGATGCATTGCAGGTCGATCGGGCTCAGCAGCCGCGCGGGCGGATCGGGCGCGAACAGCGCGTCGACGGCGAAGGGCAGGCGGGTGCCGGCTTCGGGTGCGAAATGCCGGCCTTCGATCAGTTCGGCGCAGGTGCCGGCGATCGCGGACATGTCGTAGACGCCGCCATCGCGGACCAGAACGGGCGTGGGACCCTGGCCGAGGTCGATCCGTCCGATCAGTGTCGCGGCGGCGTCGCGCGGCCAGATATCGTGCTGAGGCGTGCTGGTCATCGCGTTCTCCTTGCTGCCACAGATCGCGTCTGCGGCGTTGCATTCTCCACTTGCACCACAAATTTCACGTGTCTACTATGAAATATCAGAAGGTGCAGTTGGCATCTCTCGGTCAAGCCCAAGGCGACCGAAACTGGGGAGAGTGATGATGAAGGCGACCGCATTCCGTATCTTGGCAGGCGTGGCGACGGGTGTCCTGGCACAGGGCCTGATCGCGCCGGCAATGGCGCAGACGAGCCCGGCCAATCAGGACATGCCGGTCGCGACGACGCCGCCGGCGGCCGATCCGACCGCGCCCGCATCGTCGGCCGGCACGATGCCGACCGACGCCAGCGAACAGGACATCATCGTCACCGGCATCCGCCGCACGATCCAGCAGTCGCTCGACATCAAACGCAGCTCGGTCAACGCGGTCGATTCGATCACCACCGAGGATATCGGCAAGCTGCCCGACCAGAACGTCGCGGAATCGCTGCAGCGCGTGCCGGGCGTGACGATCGAGCGCAACCGCGGCGATGGCCAGTTCATCTCGGTGCGCGGGCTGGGGCCGGACTTCAATGCGGTGACCGTCAACGGGCGGACCATCGCCACCGACAATCCGGGCCGCCGCTTCAGCTTCGACATCCTGCCATCCGAGCTGATCGTCGGCGCCGACGTCTACAAGAGCCCGACCGCGGCGATCAACGGCGCCAGCATCGGCGCCACCGTCAACATCCGCACGATCCGCCCGCTCGACCAGAAGCCGCTGGTGATCGCCGGCACCGCGCGCGGGTTCTACAACGAGCTGTCGGGCGATGTCGGTCCGACATTGTCGGGGGTGGTCAGCTATCACAACAAGGCGGGCACCTTCGGTGTCGCGGTCGTCGCGTCCTACGAGAACCGCGACCAGCGCAGCGACGAATTCACCATCGGCGCAGGCCATGTGAAGCGCAGCAGCATCAAGCCCGGCGATTACTTCTTCAACCGCACCGGCCCCGGCGTCGCGCCCTTCTCGAACGTCGACATGCCGTCCAACCTGTCGCCGTTCTTCGTCTTCCGCGATCGCGAGCGGCTGGGCCTCAACGGCACGATGCAGTACCGGCCGGTCGAGAACCTGACGCTGACCGTCGACGGCCTGTATTCGCGGCTGCGCCAGACCGACAAATATATCGGCCTCGCCTATGATTTCAGCGGCGGGCGGATCGTCGACCAGGTCGTGCAGGACGGGTCGGCGGTCTATCAGAAGATCGAGGGCGGCACCGTCGATGAGATCATCCAGCAGACGCCGCGCCGGTCCGACACCTATCAGATCGGCGGCAATCTCGAATGGAAGTCGGGCGACTTCCGCGTGGTCGGCGATGCGTCCTATTCGCAGGCCGACACCAACGTCCGCGACGACAATTACTTCACGACGATCCGCCGCACGGGTATGACGATGTCGTACGACCGCCGCTCGGGCAGTCCGCTCTACGACTATGCGTTCTCGAGCCCGAACTACGCCAACGCGCCCACCGACACGCAGCATATCGGCGCGCATTACTTCATCGTCGGCGGCGACAAACGTCGCGACGACACGCTGGAATACAAGCTGGACGGCAAATGGGACAATGGCGGCCCGGTGGCGATCAGCGTCGGCGCGTCGCGGCAGTTGCGCAACAAGACGGTGGATACGACCGCGCAATCGTTCAACGGCCAATGCGCGTTCTGCGGCGGCACGACCTATTATCCGATGCCCGCAACGTTGTTCACGCCGACCAACTATAATTTCTTCGGCAAGAGCGACGCCAACATCGTCCGCGACTGGATCAACTACGATGCGGCGACGCTCGTCCAGGCGTTGCGCGATTTTCGCACGCCGGCCGGGAAATCGCTGTTCGAGGATGCGAGCTACGATCCCTCGCAGAGCTCGCGCGTCGGCGAACGCGTCTGGCTCGGCTATGTCATGCTCGACCTGAAGGGTGAGATCGCGGGCATGCCGATCGCCGCCAACACCGGCGTCCGCATCGAGGATACGCGCTTCACCTCGTCGGGTGCGGCGCGGACGATCCTCAGCGCGGCGCCCAACGGCCTCGGCCAGAACCTGATCACGGTCAGCCCGGTGGTCCCGATCGACTTCTCCGGGCATTACACCGATTACCTGCCATCGGCGAACGTGCGTCTCGACGTAACGCCCAAGCTCGTCGCGCGGTTCGCCGCGTCGCGGGTGATGACGCGGCCGACGCTGACCGACCTGTCGCCGGCGCAGAGCATCCAGACCAACCCCGGCAACGAGACCATCCGCCGCGGCAATCCCGACCTGAAGCCGTTCCGCGCGTCGCAGGCGGAGTTCGGGCTCGAATGGTATTTCCAGAAGCTCGGCCTGCTGTCGGCGACCGCGTTCTACAAGTCGATCGACTCGTTCGTCGCGCTGCAGACCACGCCGCAGCGGGTCGACCAGGTGACGTTCCAGGTAACGCAGCCGACCAACGGCCTGGGCGCGACGGTGAAGGGTGTCGAGATCGGCTATCGCCAGGTGTTCGATTTCCTGCCGGGCCTGTTCAGCGGCTTCGGCGCAGAGGCGAGCTACACCTATACGAGCAGCAACGCGAACTATGCCAACGCGGTAACCGGCGTCAGCTACGGCCTCGCCGGCCTATCGAAGAATTCCTACTCGGCGGTCGGCTTCTACGAAAAGGGTCCGATCCAGACACGCGTCGCCTATACCTGGCGCGACCGCTTCCTCCAGGTCGCCAGCGGCCGCAACGGCGATCCGGAGTATTTCGCGCCTTATGGGCAGCTCGATGCAAGCGTCTCGCTCGCGCTGGCCAGCAACGTGTCGCTGACCGCCGAGGCGCTCAACCTCACCGACACCAACGAGTTCATCTACTCGACGATCGAAAGCCGGACCAAGGAGTACCGCACCACGGGTCGCCGCTATGCGTTCGGCGCCCGCGTCCGCTTCTGACGCGATCCCTTCCTAGTTCCCCCCGCCTGGGGCGGCGCGTACTCCGCGCCGCCCCTTTTTTTCTCTACGGGGCGCCGTCAGACGGCAAGCGCCAGGCTGGCGAGCCGGGCTGTGGCGAGGAGTCGATCCAGATCGTGTCCGTTTCGTGCCTTGGCGGACAGCCCGGACATCGTCGTACTGACGAAATCCGTCAGCCGCTGCGCGTCCTCCGGGTGGCGGGCGGCGATGTAGTCGTGGATTACGCGTTCAGCGGCAAGATTGAAGGCGAGGGCCGCATCGCGCGCCTGCGCATCGTTAGAGCGCGTGCCCTCCAGCACCATGCAGCCGGTCGCGACAGGATCCGCTGCATAATAGCGAGCTGCTTCTTCCAATAGGCCCGCAAGACATGCGGCGACGGGCCGGTCGCCACGCAGTAGCGCGTCAAGGGGAACGGCATTGACGCTGTTATACCGGTCCAGAACGCGTTCGTAGAGGCCGGCCTTGCTGCCGAATGCAGCGTAAAAGCTCGGCGGGTTGATCCCAAGCGCTTCGGTGACGTCCGCGACGCTGACACTATCATAGCCATGCGCATGGAAAAGGCGCTGCGCGGCGACGACCGCCTCCTCGGGGTCGAAGCGTCGAGGCCGCCCACGGGCGCGAACTTTATCTGTAGTCATGATTACAAAATACCTTGACTCGGCTTCTCTCGGTTTTATGTAATCGATCCTACATTAAACCTCAAGGAAGAGCCCATGGTCATGTTTCAAGGAAAGTCTGTTCTCGTGCTCGGCGGCAGCCGTGGAATCGGCGCAGCGATCGTCCGACGCTTCGCCACCGATGGTGCGACCGTGACCTTCACATATGCCGGGTCCCGCGAGGCCGCCGAGCTATTGGCAGCCGAAACAGGCAGTACTGCGGTTCGCACGGACAGCGGCGACCGCGACGCGGTCATCGAGCGGGTACGCAAGAGTGGTCCACTCGACGTACTGGTCGTGAATTCCGGTTTTGCGATCTTTGGCGATGCACTGGAGCAGGACCCCGACGAGATCGACCGCCTGTTTCGGGTCAACGTCCATGCCCCCTATCATGCGTCTGTCGAGGCAGCGCGGCAGATGCCCGATGGCGGACGGATCATCGTCATCGGCTCGGTAAATGGGGACCGGATGCCTTTGCCGGGCATGGCGTCCTATGCGCTGAGCAAGTCGGCACTGCAGGGTATGGCGCGCGGGCTCGCGCGGGACTTTGGGCCACGGGGGATCACGATCAACATCGTCCAGCCCGGCCCCATCGATACCGACGCCAATCCGGCAAATGGGCCGATGAAGGATCTGATGCACAGCTTCATGGCCATCAAGCGTCACGGCACGGCCGAAGAAGTCGCGGGAATGGTCGCGTGGTTGGCGGGGCCGGAGGCGAGCTTCGTGACCGGGGCGATGCATACGATCGATGGGGCGTTCGGCGCTTGAGCGCTGTGACGACCATCGGCATCATCGGCGCGGGGGAGGTTGGCAGCAATCTCGCTCGCGCCGCGATCGCGTGCGGCTACACCGTCGTAATCGCGAACTCGCGCGGGTCGGAAACATTGGCGAGCCTTGTCGAGCAACTTGGTCCTTCGGCGCGAGCGGCATCGGCTGCCGAGGCGGCGGTAGCAGGGGACGTGGTCGTGGTGGCCGTGCCGCTCAAGCCGATCAACGACATGCCTGCGGACGAGCTGGCGGGAAAGGTCGTGATCGATACCAACAATTATATGGCATGGCGCGATGGGCAGTATCCGACCGTCGACCGGGGCGAGAAGACCGAACATGAATTGCGGCAGGAGCAGCTTCCGAGGTCTAGGGTCATCAAGGCGTTCACGCATATTCAGGCGCCGAGGATTCTGACCTGGGGGCAGGGGGCGGGCACCATCGACCGTCTGGCCCTTGCAGCTTCGAGTGACTTCCCGGAGGCCGTCGACGTTGTCCGCCGCCTATATGATCAGTTCGGTTTCGACTTCGTCGACAACAGCCCGCTCAGCGAGTCCTGGCGCACCCGCCCCGGGCAACCCGCATGGAGGCAAGAGGGGCAGACCAGGGCCGAACTGGCTGCCAATATCGATCGAGCGCACCGACCGTCTCCGAATGCCGAGAGCTGAGGCCCCGCCTTGGTGAGACCGGATCATCTGCCTGTCGCCCTTTGCAAGCAGAGGTGATGAACGAGCGACCGAGTTTGGGAGCCGACACGAGTGACCATTTTTGGGTCTTTCGGTTCCCGCGTGGGAAGGCGCCATTCCTACTGCCATCCTCTCGCGAAGAGGCGACCGGTCAGCGCTTCACCGGCAACAACGCTTTGTCGATGCGCGCGGCGACCCCCACGCTGCGCCCGGCCAGGTTGGGAACGCTGTAGTGCATTGCCGTGCCGAGGACCTGGGCCGCCTGCGATAGCGTCAAGCCGTAGTCCTCCCGTAGCCACTGCAGCATGCCGGTGCTGGCGAGCTTGAGTGCTTCGTCGAGTGAGCCTGCCTGCCCCAGCACCATGATCTGCGTTGGAGATTCGACGCGCGGCATCGACACCGCCCGGCCCTTGATGACATCCACCGTGACGGTCACGTCCATCGACGTCTCGAGCGCGTATTGGGTCGTCTCACCGTCGCCCTGAAGCGCGTGGGCGTCACCGAAATAGAGCAATGCGCCCGGCTGCTGAACGGGCAGGTAGACGGTGTTGCCCTCCACGACCTCGTTGAAGTCCATATTGCCGCCGAACCGTCCGGTATCGCCGGTCGAGATCGCCGGCGTTCCGAACCCCGGCGCGACCGCCAGGCCACCGAGCATCGGTTTGACCGGTACCGAATACCCGGAAAGCGCGCCCTCGGCCTGTTCGGGGCGCGCGCGACCGGCGTTGCGGTCGAGCAGCCATTTCACGGGCTTGCCCAGCTTGCCCGCTTCCGGAACCAGCGCGGTACCCAAGGCGCGCCCGACCACCGTATCGAGGCTGTCGGCCCAATCGCGGTTGAGCTTCAGCCGGCGGATATGCACAGCCAGCGTGTCGCCCGGCTGCGCACCGGTGATGAAAAACGGCCCGGTCTGCGGATTACCGAACAGCGCGCGTGTCTTGCCATGCTCGTCCACGCCACCGGAATCGATCGTCGTAGTGTGGATGGTGTCGCCCGGCCGCACGACAAGGACCGGGCGACGGTCGGGGTTCCAGGTGTTGGAATAGTCGGTCGGGATGAAATCGATCGTGCGCGGTCCGCCGCTGCTATCGGGTACGCGCCATCCCGTGACCCTATGCGACGCCCTGGCGACGGGATCGTTGGTGTCCGGCATGTCGGCCGTGCCGGTCAGCTCGCTCCCGCGCAGTCGCACCGCGAGGGTGGATATGCGGCCTTGCCCGTCGGTGGCGTTCAGTATCATCCGGTCGCGGGTCATGCGTCCCTCGATCCTGTCGCCGTCGATGTCGCCGCTCACACCCCTGTCGCTACGCTCCAGCGTCAGTGTCGAAAAGGCGGGATTGCCCCAAAGGTCGGTGCGGACGATCCAGGTTTCGGCTGCCGCCACCGGCACGACCAGGATTGAAACGGACGCAGATAGAATCAGGGCAGCAAGGCGGAATGGGGACATGGTGAAGGATACTCGCAAGGGTGGGCCGGCTGCTCGGGCTACCGTTCGATGCTCCTGCGAGAGAACCGTCGATCGGTGAACGACCATCCTGATCGGTGAACGACTGCCACTTCCGTGGTAGCCCGGCGAGATGATGGCGTGTCGTATCCTTTGCCTACTTCTGGTGATGTGCGTTGCCGTTCCCGTCCGGGCTACGCCTGACGTGCGATGGGAGCGGTGCGATCCTGGCCGGCCCTCGCTGTGCCATCCCGTCGTGCCCGAGCGTATGACGCTGACGCTGCCGGTCACGACGCTGTCTACGGTCGTGTCCATCTCGCCCGACGAGGTCGATGCGCCGCTGTCGGTCGATATCGATGCGATGGCGAGCGCCGAGGTCCACTGGAACGGATCCCTGATCGGCCGCAACGGCGTACCGGGTGCAGACCGGGCATCGGAGACTCCAGGCCTATACTCCGCCAGCATACCCGTACCCCAACGCCTCGTCCGTCCGGGTCACAACCGCGTGACGATCCGCCTGTCGGCGCATCATCGCTGGTTTCCGGTCGGTCAGCCGATCCACCGGCTGAGTATAGGTCCACCGCGCGATCCCGAGGCTTACACGCTGCGACATTACCTGCCCACGTTGATGACGCTCGTGGTGCCTGCGTGCGCGCTCCTGCTCCTTGGGGGCTTGCTGTTTATCGGACGGATCGGCAGATCGGTGCTGCCCGCCATGACGATCCTGGTTCTGGTCGTCGTGCAGGGGCTGATCGAGGTCAGCAAGATCGCGATCCCCTATGCCTACCCGTGGCATCTCGCGCGCCTGATGGCACTGACTGTCCTGACAGCAGTCGTGGGCCTGCTTCTCGTCGCGCAGACCTGCCGCGTCTTCCTGCCGTCCCGGATTCGGATGGTAGGCGGCGGTGCCGCGGTGGCGATGGCGGTTGCTGTCCTGACCGTGTCCGGTCTCGATCGCCAGGCACTGGCTGTGCTCGTCGTCGCGCTGCTTGCCGTGGCAGCAGGAGCAGCGCCAGCGACGATGAGACGGGATCGTCGGGCCGCGATGCTGTTCGTTGCAGCCGTATTGCTTGCCCTATGGGCCTGCCGCGCCCGCCAGGATTTTCTCGATACCGTCTATTACGTGGCGGCTGCCGGCGCCGCGATTGCGCTCGGCCTGATAGCGGTGCTGCGACCGGTTCAGGGGAACGCCACTCGTGTTCCTGGTGGTGAGCCGACCGTCACCCTGCGCGATGGAGCGCGCCATCACGTCATACTGCCGTCGCAGATCGTTTTCCTGAAAGCGGATGACGATTACTGCACCATCCATCTGACGGATGGACGGGATATCATGGTGACGATGACGCTCAAAACCGTCCTGGCGCTTCTGCCGACGGGCTTCATGCGGATTCATCGCAGCCACGCCATCAACGTACGGCATCTGTCCGGAACACAGGCAGGGCCGGGTGGTCGCGCCGCCAAACTCTCCAGCGGAGAAACCTTACCGATCGGGCGAACCTACGCGGCCGATTTACGCGCATTTGTCGAGAATAGCGCAGTCGGTGCAGCGTTCAATTCTTGATCGTTTTGGGAAAACGGTGCGGCGCCGCAGCGGTCGATGGGCTAATTCCCGACGCGATCGTTATAAACCGAGCGGCGTCTTGGTACGCATTGGGAGGGGCGAATGCAAAGCGGTGCGATACTCGTTACGATGGCCCGAATGGGTTTTGCCGCACGGGGCGTGCTGTATGTCGCGATAGGATATCTGGCGCTGCGTCTCGGCAAGGCTACCGATCAGAGCGAGGCGCTCGCTTGGATAGGCGGAACGGGCGGAAAGCTCGTGCTGGCGATCATGGCGATCGGATTTTTGGGGTATGGCGCATGGCGCCTGCTCGACGCTGGGTTCGACGGCGAAGGCGCGGGAACCGAGCCGAAAGCCATCGCAAAACGCCTGGGCGGCGGCGTATCGGGGTTGATCCATCTCGGCTTCGCATTCGTCGCGACGACGCTGGTGTTCGACATGCCACAGGGCGGTCGGAACGGTGCGGAGCAGGGCGCTTCGATGGCATTGTCGTTCCCCGGCGGTGCGATCGCACTGATGCTGTTCGCGGGAATGCTGTTGGTCGTTGGGGCGTATCAGTTGATCAACGCCATCAAGCTTGGTTTCCTGAAGCACCTCGACGCCGCAATCGCCGCGAAGCCGTGGATCGCCTGGCTTGGCCGGATCGGGTATCTTGCGCGTGGTACGGTCTTTGTTCTCGTCGCGATGTTCACGTGGCGCGCCGGTGATGAGCATCGATCGGCAGCAGCGGGCGGGACAGCCGAGGCGATCGACTATCTACCGGACTGGCTGCGGATCGTCGTTGCGGCAGGGTTCGTCATGTTCGGCATCTTCAGTCTTGTCGAAGCACGGTTCAGGCGCCTCAACGATCCCGATGTCGAAGGGCGCATCCGCCAAGCGGTCGGTTGAATCCCGGGATCGGGACGTCCCCGTCGTACGGCTTCAACGATGAGATCACCCGTTTCCAGCCGCTGCGCCGCCTTCGCGAACGTTGGCGCAGCGTTGCGAGCCGCGTTAGGGCGACAAGCGATGTCGCTGGATCAGTTCAGCGTTCGAACACGGAAAGCGCGCTAATGGAATCCTGGCAGTTCTGGATCGATCGCGGCGGTACTTTTACCGATGTCGTGGCGCGCAAGCCCGACGGCACTCACCTGACCGTCAAATTGCTGTCCGAAGATCCCGAGCGCTATGCCGATGCGGCGGTAGAGGCGATCCAGCGGTTGACCGAGGGGAGAAACGTCCGACTGGACGTCCGCATCGGCACGACCATTGCCACCAATGCCTTGCTCGAGCGCAAGGGGGAGCCGACGCTGCTGGCGATAACGCGCGGGTTCGGCGATGCGTTGATTATCGGGCATCAGGAGCGCGCCGATATTTTCGCGCGTGACCTGGCTCGCCCGGCCCCCTTGTTCGCGCGCGTCGTGGAGATCGACGAGCGTATCGCGGCGGATGGCCGGGTGCTGACACCGCTCGACCGCGGCGCAGCGTACGCCGGTTTGCAAGACGCCTATGATGGCGGGCTGCGGTCGATCGCTATCGTGCTGATGCACGGCTTTCGCTTCCCGGATCACGAGGCGGCACTTTCGGATATCGCAAAGGAGATTGGGTTCAAGCAGATCTCGGTCAGCCACCGGGTCGCACCGCTTATCAAGCTGATCGGACGCGGCGATACGACCTTGGTCGATGCCTATCTGTCACCCGTGCTCGATCGGTATGTCGAAGGGCTGAGCGCTGCACTCGGGCAGAACACGCTCTTCATGCAATCGTCGGGCGGGCTCGTCGATGGCGCGAACTTCCGCGGCAAGGATGCCATCCTGTCGGGGCCGGCAGGCGGGATCGTCGGCATGGCGGCAACCGCGCGCGAGGCCGGGTTCGACCGGGTGATCGGGTTCGACATGGGCGGGACCTCGACCGACGTTTCGCATTATGCCGGCAGCTATGAACGCGACACCGAGACGCTGATCGCCGGCGCGCGGATCCGTGCGCCGATGCTGCGAATCCATACCGTCGCGGCGGGCGGCGGATCGATCTGCCGGTTCGACGGGCAGCGGCTGCTGGTCGGGCCGGAGAGCGCCGGCGCGGTGCCGGGCCCGGCCTGTTACCGGCGCGGCGGCCCCCTGACCGTGACCGATTGCAACGTCATGCTGGGCAAGCTTCGCCCCGAGTTCTTCCCCGCGCTGTTCGGGGCGCACGGCGATCAGCCGCTCGATGGCGCCGCGGTGACGGCGCGCTTCGCTGAACTGCCGCTGGAGGCGCATGCCGCCGCCGAGGGCTTCGTTGCCGTCGCGGTCGCCAATATGGCCAACGCGATCCGCAAGATTTCGGTGGCGCGCGGCCATGACGTGACGCGGTATACGCTCGCCTGTTTCGGTGGCGCCGGCGGGCAGCATGCCTGTTTGGTGGCCGATGCGCTCGGAATGGATCAGGTGATGATCCATCCGCTTGCAGGGGTACTCTCCGCTTATGGCATGGGGCTGGCCGACCGGCGCGTGCTGCGCGAGAAGACGCTGGGGGTCGGGATCGACGAGCGCGCGACGGTCAGCGGCGCGATCGAAGCGCTGGCGCGCGAAGCCGGTGACGATCTGGCCGCACAGGGCATCAGCCGCGGGGACATCAGGGTCGAACGCCGCGCGCATCTGCGACGTGGCGAGACCGAGCATACGATCGAGCTGGATTGGGCCGATACGTCCGGGATGGTTGCTGCGTTCGACGCCGCGCACGTTGCGCAGTTCGGCTTTGCGAGCACGCAGCCGCTGATCGTCGATCGGCTCGTCGCGGAAGCGATTGCGGCGAGCGCGTCGGCGCAGACGAGCTTGGTCGGCGGGGCGGGCGAGGGCGCAGCGGCGATGGCCGTCGTCCCGGTCCACATGGCCGGGGCATGGCACGATACACCCGTCTGGGCACGAGAAGGTCTGCCCGCCGAGCATCGGCTCGACGGGCCGGCGCTGATCATCGATCCCGTCTCCACCACCGTTGTCGAACCGGATTGGGGCGCGCGCGTCGATACGATCGGCAATCTCATTCTCGAGCGACGATCGGCCCGCCGTGCCGCGAGCATCGGCACCGACAGCGATCCTACCCGGCTTGCGATCTTCGCCGGCCTGTTCATGAGCATCGCCGAGGAAATGGGCGCGGCGCTGCAACGCTCGGCGGCCTCGGTCAACATCCGCGAGCGGCTCGATTTTTCCTGCGCGCTGTTCGACGCGTCGGGCAATCTCGTCGCCAACGCGCCGCATATTCCGGTGCATCTCGGCTCGATGGGCGAGAGCATCCGCACCATCATCGCGGCGCGCGGGCGTCACGCCGACGGGCGGGGCATTCGTCGCGGCGATGCCTATGCGCTCAACGCGCCGTATCGCGGCGGCACCCACCTGCCCGACATCACCGTGATCATGCCGGTGTTCGCGGAGAATAGTGACACGCCCGACTGGTTCGTCGCGGCACGCGGCCATCATGCCGATGTCGGCGGGATCACGCCCGGATCGATGCCGCCCGATAGCGTTTCGGTCGAGCAGGAAGGCGTGCTGCTCGACGACGTGCTGGTGGTCGACGAGGGGCGGTTCCTGGACGCCGAGTTGCGGGCGCTGTTCGCCGGCGGCGCCTATCCGGCGCGCAACATCGACCAGAATATCGCCGATCTCGCCGCGCAGCTTGCCGCCTGCACCAGGGGTGCCACCGGCCTGGCGCGGATCGCGGGGGACTATGGCGCGGACGTCGTCAGCGCCTACATGGAGCATGTCCAGGCGAATGCCGACGCCGCCGTCCGCCGCCTGATCGCGCGGCTCGATGACGGCGCCTTCGCCTATGCGATGGATGACGGCGCGGTGGTGCGCGTCGCCGTCCGGGTCGATCGCGTGGCGGGCACGATGACGATCGATTTCGCCGGCGCCAGTGCGCAGCGCCCGAACAATTTCAACGCGCCGGTCTCGATCGTCCGTGCCGCCGTGCTGTACGTGATGCGCGTCTTGGTCGACGAGGAGGTGCCGCTCAACGACGGGTGCCTGCGCGGCGTGACGATCCTCGTGCCGGAAGGCTCGATGCTCAACCCGCGCTTCCCGGCGGCGGTGGTGGCGGGCAATGTCGAGACCAGCCAGGTCGTTACCGACGCCCTGTTCGGGGCGCTCGGCGCGATGGCAGCGAGCCAGGGCACGATGAACAACTTCACCTTCGGCGACGACACCTATCAATATTACGAGACGATCGCCGGCGGATCGGGCGCCTTGGCGGCGCACGACGGCACATCGGTGATCCAGACGCACATGACCAACAGCCGGCTGACCGACCCGGAGATTTTCGAGACGCGCTTTCCCGTGGTGCTGGAAGAGTTCTCGATCCGGCGCGGCTCGGGCGGGGCGGGCGCCCGGAAGGGCGGCGATGGCGGCACGCGGCGCGTGCGCTTCCTTGCCGACATGACGGCCTGCATCCTCGCCAACCGACGCCGCGTCCCTCCGTTCGGACTTTCAGGGGGCGTGGATGGCGAAGTCGGCGCGACGCGCGTCGAGCGCGCCGATGGCTCTATCGAACGGCTCGGCTCGACCGCGAAGGTGGACATGCAGGCCGGTGACGTGTTCGTCATAGACACGCCCGGTGGGGGCGGATTCGGAGAGGCGTGATGCTCGTTCTTGCCGGTATCGGCGTCATCGTTGCCGGCTTCCTGCTGCGCTTCAACCCGCTGCTCGTCGTCGCCGTCTCGGCCCTGGTCACCGGGCTTGCGGCCGGGCTGGATCCGCTCGCGATCCTCGCCGCGTTCGGCAAGGCGTTCAACGCCAACCGCTATGTCAGCGCGATCTACATCGTCCTGCCGGTGATCGGGTTGCTCGAGCGCCACGGGCTGCAGGAACGCGCGCGGGGTGCGATCGCGGCGCTGCAGGGCGCGACGGTCGGGCGGCTGCTGATCGGTTATCTGCTGTTCCGCCAGCTCACCGCCGCGCTCGGGCTTACCTCGATCGCCGGGCCGGCGCAGAGCGTACGGCCGCTGGTCGCGCCGATGGCGCAGGCGGCGGCCGAGCGGCAGGGCGTGCCGCCCGGCGGCGATGCGATCCCGGCCATGGCGGCGGCGACCGACAACATCGGTCTGTTCTTCGGCGAGGACATCTTCATCGCCATCGGATCGATCCTGCTGATGAAGGGGGTGCTGGAAGGCTATGGTATCACGATCCAGCCGCTGCACCTGTCGCTCTGGGCGATCCCGACGGCGATCGCCGCGTTGCTGATCCATGGCGGCCGGCTGTGGTGGCTCGATCGCCGGCTGGCGCGCGCGGCATGATCTGTACCAACTTCATCTACGCCGCCGCCGGGCTGATGTTCGTGGTGTTCGCGGTGCTCAGCGCGACCGATCACGGTAATGCCAAGCGCTTCGGCAATGCCGGCTTCTACGCGCTGCTCAGCGTCAGTTTCCTGTTCGGGGACCGGATCGGCGATATCGGCAACGGCGTGCTCGTGTTGGGCCTGGTCGCGATTGCCGGGAGCGGCGCGATGGGGCGGGGCGCGCGGGGCACCACCGGCCCGGTAGAGCGCCAGGCAGAAGCCGCGGCGCGCGGCAATCGACTGTTCCTGCCCGCCCTCGTCATTCCGGCCACCGCCTTGCTCGGCACCTTCGCGTTCACGGCGGTGCCCGCCCTGGTCGATCCGAAGCAGATCACGCTCGTCGCGCTCACCTGCGGCGTGATCCTCGCGCTGGCGGTCGGCTATGCGTGGTTTCGGCCGCGCCCCGCGACGCCGTTTGCCGAGGGGCTGCGGCTGATGGACAGCGTCGGCTGGGCGGCGGTACTGCCCCAGATGCTGGCCAGCCTCGGCGCGGTGTTCGCGCTCGCCGGCGTCGGCCAGGTGGTCGGCGGCATTGCCGGTGCGGCGATCCCCGACGGCAGCCTGCTTGGCGCGGTGCTGGTCTATACGTTGGGCATGGCGGCGTTCACGATGGTGATGGGCAACGCCTTCGCTGCCTTTCCGGTGATGTTCGCCGCCGTCGCCATGCCGTTGCTGATCGGGCGCTATGGCGGCAATCCGGCGGTGATCGCGGCGATCGGTATGCTTGCCGGATTTTGCGGCACGCTGATGACGCCGATGGCGGCGAACTTCAATCTCGTGCCCGCCGCGCTGCTCGATCTCAAGGACAAGGGCGCCGTGATCCGCGCTCAGGTGCCGACCGCGTTGCCGCTGCTCGCCGTCAATATCGTACTGCTCTACTGGCTGGGATTCCGATGATACTCGATACCGGTGCCGCGGGGCGTTTTGCCCAGCTCACGCTTGGCCATTTGACGCGCGAATGGCCGTTCAAGCTCGACCAGATCCTGACCGGCCCAGGCGACCTCGCCGCGCCGCGCACGCTGCATCCGATCTTCCACGGCAGCTTCGACTGGCACAGTTGCGTGCATGGCTGGTGGCAGGTGATGCGTCTGGCGCGGCTGTTCCCGGACATGGCCGCGACGCCGGCGATCGAGGCGCTGGCGGATCGCATGCTGGTGGCGGACCGGGTGGCGGGGGAACTGGCCTATCTCGACCGGCCGATGACCGGCGGGTTCGAACGGCCTTACGGCTGGGGCTGGCTGCTGGCGCTGCACGATGAGCTGGCGCTGCGCCCCGATCGGCCCTGGGCGGCGGCGCTGGAACCGCTTGCGCGGGCGTTCGCCCTGCGCTTCGCCGCCTATCTGCCGAAGCTTGCCTATCCGGTGCGCAGCGGCAAGCACGACAGCACGGCGTTCGCGCTGATCCATGCGCTGCGCTGGGCGCGCACGCACGAGGCGGATCTGGCGCGGCTGATCGAGGAGCGGTCGCGGGGCTGGTTCGGCGCGGATCGCGACGCGCGCCCCTGGGAGCCGAGCGGCGAGGACTTTCTCTCCGCCACCTTGTGCGAGGCGGTGTTGATGCAAGACGTGCTCGGCGCGGACTTCCCTACGTGGCTGGCCGCGTTCATGCCTGATCCGTACGGAGCACTCATGGCCTGCCTGCACACGCCAGCCACGGTCTCGGATCGCAGCGACGGACGGCTCGCGCATCTCGACGGACTGAATCTTGCGCGTGCATGGTGCTGGCGCAGTCTCGCGGACGATCTGCCCGATCCGGCAACTGCGCGAGCTATCGCGGACGCGCATCTTGCCGCCGCGCTACCGCATCTGGCGGATGATTATATGGGCGAGCATTGGCTAGCGACATTCGCGCTTCTCGCGCTGACCGCCTGAGCGGTGCCGAAGATAAGCCCATGCGGGCCAGCACCCCTTCACTGTAATCTTCGCGGCGGCCAATTGGACTGAGGTGCCCACCTTATGTCGTGCTCGGCCAGTTCCTTGGCCTTGCGCATTCTTACGGCGCACTGTCGGGCGCGTCGTCGTCTCCGCGGATCGACAGGCTGTCCGCTGCATCGTCGACATCGCTACTGTCGGTCGCAAGCGAGTCCGGCGCGTCGTCACTGATCGCATCCAGATCTTCGACATTGCCGCCTTCACGTGTCACGTCCTGCTCAGATTCGAGGTTGCCTTCGACTTATGGTTCGCCGGTCGTCTCGCGCTCGATGTCGGTATTCGGGTCGATCGGCATGGGCGTGCTCCTGTAGATAGGCATACCCAACGCTTTTGCGTGCCGATCGAGCCGAGGAGCCATCAGCGGAAGTGGACCGTGCACGACTAGGGCGGCTGCTTCAGCTTTCGGTCGAAGCGCGTACGCTAGCCTTGCGGTCCTCTGCGTGATCGGGCTGCCGCGGGACGAGGATCAGGCTACGCCCTTCGACCCGCCACGACTCCAGCTGCGAAAGGAAGTTCATGCCGAGCACGTCGGTGTCGCCCAGCGCCGGCGTGATCACAACGTTCAGGTTGCGTGCCGTGATGTCTCCGAGACGGAGCGTGTCGACCTTGCCCGCAGTGGCGCGAACGTCGCCGTTCGCCGTACGCAAGATCACCGGGACCAGGCTGGGCCGCTTTCCGACAGAGGCTTCCCGTGCGGTTCGATCCGACAGCGCGGTAATGGTCGCGCCGCTATCGATCAGCATCCTGTGCTCGAGCCCGTTGATCGTAGCGCGCGCCCAAAAGTGACCGTCGGGGGACATGCGGATGCGTACTTCCTCGCCGTCGACTGCCTGGCCATCGATCCCGAGGCTCTCGGTGATCCTCGCCATCTCGGGAATGAACGGTGCCTGCTGGAACACCAGAAGCAGGCAGAAGGCGAGCATCGCGAACGAAAACAGCGCGCGCAGAGCCCGGCCGACATAGGGGATGCGGAACAGGACAACAAAGACCAGCGCTGCGCCTGCGGCATAGATCACGAGGTGTTGCCACTCAGGGTTGGTCACGACCGGCACGATACAGGGTTAAACTCGCGAACCCCTGTTTGGTCCAGTGCCTGCCGTCTTTCTATGGCGCGCGGGCCTCGATCAGCAGGTCGCATAGCTCTCCGGATGTCCGACCTGGGTCGAGTACCACTTAAATTCCGTGTTGATCGTCAGCAACTTACGGACCCTAATCCGTGACCGGCCGTTGCGGCAAGCAGAGGAGAAGCCGGATGGTTGAGATACCGCCTACCGAAGACTTCACCGCTCAGGCTGCCGAGGGCTGCGTATTGCTCGACGGGCCCGGCGTGGCGTGCGCCCTACAACCTGAAATGGCCCTTGAGGTTGCCGACCTGCTAGCGGATGCCGCCGCCGAGGCGATCGGACAGCGGAAGATCGCGGCGATCTTCGCATCTCGAACGCGCCCCCGTTAGCCGCTGAACTTGGGCCTTCCTTATCGGCGTAGAACGCGTGCAGATTGAACACCAGCCGCGCAGGCGGCTCGCGCTGCGGCTCGATCTGCGTCCGCCTCCCAATCAGCGATGCGCGCTTCTGCGCTGACATAGCCGATCTGGACCACTGTTCGGACCATAATGCGATAGCGTTGCTGTCGAACTCGTTCTGAGTTTCGGGGCTGCTGCCAAATTAGGCAGCGGACGGATGTCACACGAGGGTGCGCTATTTCGTCTTTCATGCAGACTGCACGAAAGGACTGCCGACATGACCGGACGTACCAACCCCTATACCGCCGCGCCTGCTACGCTAAAAGCTTGGATGGGGTTTTCAAACCAGGTTGCTGCGAGCGGTCTGGAGAAGCCTCTGCTCGAGCTGGTAAAGATCCGGGCATCGCAGATCAACGGATGTGCCAATTGCCTCAACATGCACACCTACGAAGCACGGCAAGCGGGCGAGACCGAGCAGCGGATCGCCGTCTTGGCGGCTTGGCACGAGGCCCCTTTCTACACGGAGCGTGAGCGCGCGGCGCTCGCCTGGACCGAGCATATGACACTGGTGGCCGGCAGTCGCGCTCCGCAGGACGTTTATGATCGTCTGGCGGCCCAGTTCGACAATGAGGAGCAGGTCAATCTCACCATGGCGATAATCGTCATCAACGGCTGGAACAGGCTGGCAGTCGGCTTCGACCTGTTCGCGCCCGAACTGGGCTGGAAGCCGTGAATGACAGATCGGCCACGTTCCATGCATCTCGGCAGCAGCTGCTGCGGATAGCCTATCGCATGCTGGGCTCGGTCGCGGATGCAGAGGACATCCTGCAAGAAGCATGGCTTCGCTGGTCCACTGCGGATCGGGAGACCATCCGTGAACCGGCCGCTTTTCTGCATCGCATCGTGACGAGACTTTGCCTGGATCACCTGAAGTCGGCACGCGTCCGGCGAGAGGAATATATTGGGCCCTGGCTGCCTGACCCGGTGGTGGAGCCGGAGCCGGTGGAGGATGTGACGCTTCCGCTCATGCTGGCGCTGGAGCGGCTCTCACCGCTCGAGCGAGCGGCGTTCCTGCTCCACGACGTATTCGGTGAGAGCTTCGACGAGATTGCGGAGAGCCTCGGCCGGGAGCCTGCGGCATGTCGCCAGCTTGCCGGTCGCGCCCGTGAGCACGTTCGCGCGGAGAAGCCTCGGTTCCCGGTCGAACGAACTCACGGACTGGAGATTGCCACCGCCTTCTTCGCGGCGTCACGCGGCGGCGATATCGCTCGGTTGGGCCGGATGTTGGCGGACGATGTCAGCTTTTATTCGGACGGCGGGGGCAAGCGGCCGGCGGCAGCACGCGTGATGTCGGGCTGGGGCGAAGTTACGCGTACGTTCTCCGCCATCCATCGCCTGATGCGCGGCCGAACGGGTACGGTGGTTCGCTACGCCTACATCAACGGTTTACCGGGCTTCGTCACGCGGGAGCCTGACGGCATGCTCCAGACGACCGCGCTGTTGATCGAGAACGACAAGGTGACGGCCGTGTATGTCATGCGCAATCCGGACAAGCTCCAGCACCTTGAGGCGCGTCTGCACTAAGCCTGGGTTGGAGAGAGTAGGGCGCGTGAACGGCTGCCGCAAATTGCTTGGTACGGACCACGATCGGCCCTGAGCCTTGGCAGAAGTACCGCGATTGGATACCGTCCGGGCGTGGCCCGATTTCCGTTCTTCCAGCGCGTTTCCGCTGCTCCGACCGCGCCGAAACCGGCTTCCGTTGCCCGGAATTTCGACATCGCCGATCTCTACGAAGGGCCGCTGGCTGCTGCCGTCCCAGCCGAGCCAGGCGCGGTGCGGCTCGACGAGAAGCTGCGCCAGGCCTATTTCTGGATCGTCAACACCGCGATCATCAGCCCGCATTACGACATCGAGTATCAGAACGGCCCGTCGCCCGAATATCGCGTGGGCGACAGTCGCCGGCTGCTCATTCTGCCGTCGGCGCAAAGCTATTCGAGCTATGTGCTGCTGCCGCTGCTGGCATTCGCGACGCGCTCGAAATGCCTGTTCGTCGGCGGGCCGGGGCGCGGCAAGACCGCCAGCGCATTGTTGATGGGCGTGCTCGCCGGCTACCCGGTGCGCGAGGTGCGCCGCGCGATGCAGCACGGCCATCCACAGATGACGATCGCCGACCTGCTCGGCAATCCGCTCCCCGCCGACCTCGTCGCCGCGCAAAGCGTCGACGCGATCCGCATCGCCTGGCGGCCGTGGCTCGGCATGCGCGTCAAGATCGTTGACGAGTATAACCGCATTCCAACCCGCACGCAGAGTGCACTGCTGACGGTGATGGGCGACAATTACGCCGAAGTACTCGGCCAGATCTACGAATGTCCATCCGCCGCCTGGTATCTGACCGCCAACGACGATGCCGGCGGCGGCACCTATCAGGTGATCGAAGCGCTGCGGGATCGCATCGACGTCGTCGTCCAGGCGCTGTCGTTCAATCCGCGATTCCTCGATGATCTGATCGTGCGGATCGAGGAGAATGTCCGCCCGGAGGACGTGATCCCGAAGGAGATCCTGTTCGACGAAGACGAGGTCGACCAACTCGTCGCGGCGGTGCGCGCGATGCCGCTGCCGTCCGAGATCCGCCGCCGCATCGAATTCTTCGCTAGCCAGTTCGAGCTGATGGAGCCGGCAGGCGCGATCTTCGAGCATATGAGCAAGGATACCGCGCGGCTCTCCGGGGTCGATTGGGCCCAGGTTACCGCGGCCGATGGCGGGCGCGACCGGCTGAAGGACATCGGCACGCAGACCACCAACGGCCTGTCGGTGCGCAATCTGATGACCTTGATCGGCTTCGCCAAGGCGATGGCGTTCTTTCACGGCGGCGATGCAGTATCGCTCGACGACGTGCGCCAAGTGCTGCCGTTCGTTCTGCGCGACAAGCTGCACGCCGATCCCGACGCGCCGTTCTTCGGCCTGCCGGAGAATGCCGCCTATCGCACCGATGCGATCGCCTGGCTCCGCCATCTGTTCGATCTGTCGTGCGAGGAATATGACCGGCTCGATCTCGACCGCGACGATCCGGTGCGTGCGCTGGCCGATGAGTTCGCCGCCGGGCTCGACGGGCTAGGCGAGCGAGAGGTTCGCACGCGGATGACGCGGATCGAGCGGCTCGTCGCCGAGCGCGTGCAGGGCCGCAAGCTCTACGGTCCGCTGCACGACGAACTGCTCCACCTCAAATACCTCCACCAGCGCTATACCAATTACCTCGCCTGGCTCGGCGGCCGGCAATGACGCTGTCGGCGGTGCTCGTCCGCGAACTCGCGGCGGCGCGGCCGCGCTTCAACGCCCTTGTCGCGACGGCTCGGCGTGCCCGCAGCGGGTTCGATACCGCCGCGCTGGCCGATGCCGTAGCCATCCGGCTCGATCCCCTGGCGGTGGCGGTCGAGGCCGTCGCGCCGGATCGTACCGCGTCGGTGGTGGACGCAGGGTTCGCGCTGTCCGTCGTGCTCGTCGACCAGGCATTGTCTGGCGAGCGCCGGCTGCTGGTCGACCGCGTCTGGCGTGAAGTGGCGGTGCCGCTCGCAGCCGTCGTCGCCGAGCGGCCCGAGCCCGCGCTGGCGATGCTTACCAACGCCGCGCTCAAGCTGGCCGCGACCGCCGGCGCGGGCGTCGACGAATGGATGGTGCGGATGGCGGTCCTCGCGCCGCTGGTCGATGCCGATACGCTCGCTGCGGCGGGACAGGTCGTCGCGTGGCGCGCAGGCATGGCGCATTACCGCGAGGGCGCGCTGGCTGCAGCGGATGGGCTTCCCGAAGCGCTCGCGCTCGCCGCGATCGGCGCCCAGGGCAGCTGGGCCGGAGTCCGTGCCGCGCTCGCCGCCGACCGCTGGTGGACGCCCGAAGGCGGGGCGCCGGGAACACGCTTCGGCGGCTTTACCGGGTTCGGTGGCCCGTTCGCGTCGCCGCCCGAAGTCCGCGCGGGCACCCATGGCGTGTTCGTGCGGTCGGGCGCGCGCACCGGCCTGCTCGTTGCCGATGCATGGGGCGCGACGCTCCATCCGGCAAGCGAGCACGAATTCTATGCCGCTCTCCCGGCCGTGCGTGCGCCGGCCGCTCCGCCCGGCTTGCCTAAGGACGATCTGCACGCCGCGATCACTGCCGACATGATCGTCTTCGCCTCGCCACTCAGTCATTTCGTGGAGGTGCAGCCATGGCGCGGCTGAGCACCGCCGAGCGCGTCGCCCGGTGGCAGGCGGCCTGGCCCGAGGCGCTCGCCGCGTGGAGCCGCTTCACCCGCATCCACGATCCTCGGCTGTGCGAAAGCAGCATCGCGGCGGCGAAGGAAGGGCTGCAGGGCGCGTTCGCGATGATCCGGCTGGTCGACAAGAGCGTCGTGATCGATCTCGAAGCGATCGGACGGCTCGATCTCGACGATCACGCCGCGGTGATCCTTGCGCACGAGATCGGCCATCACGTGCTCGCGCCGGCCAGCGCCACCGACAGCTTCAGGTTGATTGCGCGGCTCCGTCCCGCGTTGCCGACGTTCGAGCGGCACGCGCCGATGGTCGCCAATCTCTACACCGATCTGCTGATCAACGATCGGCTCCAGCGCCAGGCCGGACTCGACATTGCCGGCGTCTACGAGCGGATGAATGCGCGCGAGCCGGGTGAGCGCAGTCGGCTGTGGACGCTCTACATGGGAATGTACGAGTCGCTATGGGGGCTGGAGAAGGGGAGCCTCGGCGGGCCCTCGGGCGACCCGGCGATCGAGGGCGATGCGTGGCTCGGCGCGCGCCTGATCCGGGTCTATGCGCGCGATTGGATGCATGCCGCGGGGCGCTTCGCCGCACTCGTCCTG
>Ga0247813_10000120_pt1 | contig 97140 bp, 70 predicted proteins | sample UWRJL169409C1_FD_180719 | JGI IMG/M metagenome (GOLD analysis project Ga0247813, IMG submission 180719) | Plant litter microbial communities from Arlington Agricultural Research Station in Wisconsin, United States - UWRJ-L169-409C-1 | ecosystem: Environmental > Terrestrial > Plant litter >...
GCAGTGGGTCGAATACATGACCGCGGCGAAGGGCACCACCGTGCTGGCCAAGGAGCGTGAGCGCAACGGCCATGCCGCACCATGGAAGATCCAGTATCTCGGCATCGGCAACGAGCTATGGGGCTGTGGCGGCAACATGCGCGCCGAATATGCAGCCGACCTGACCAACCGCTATGCGCAGTTCGCCAAGTCCGCGAACGGCCCGATGCTCAAGATCGCCAGCGGCCCGAGCGATTCGAACTACGAATGGACCGATGCGATGATGCGCATCGCCGGCAAGAACATCGACGGACTGGCGCTCCATTACTACACCCGGCCACGCGACAAGAAATGGAGCGACAAGGGGGCGGCGATCGGCTTTCCCGAGCGCGAATGGGCGTCGACAATGGCGCACACGCTGGAGATGGAGGAATTCATCACCAAGCATTCGGCGATCATGGACAAATACGATCCCGCCAAGCGCGTGATGCTGGCGGTCGACGAATGGGGCACCTGGTACGATCCGACGCCGGGCAGCAACCCCGGCTTCCTCGAGCAGCAGAATTCACTGCGTGATGCGGTGGTCGCTGGGCTGAACCTCAACATCTTCGCGCATCATGCCGACCGGGTGAAGATGGCCGCGATCGCACAGATGGTGAACGTGCTGCAGGCGATGCTGCTGACCGACGGCGCGAAGATGGTGAAGACGCCGACCTATTGGGTGTTCGACCTCTACAAGCCGTGGCAGGGCGCGACCTCGCTGCCGATCGAGATCACTTCGCCCTGGTATCACAAGGACGAAGTGGCGGTGCCCGCCGTAAGCGCATCGGCGGTGCGCGACACCGCGGGGCAGGTGCATGTCGCGCTGGTCAATCTCGACCCCAACCGCACGATGCCGGTGACGGTGTCGCTGGCCGGGCTGCAGGCGACCCAGGCGAGCGGGCGGATCATCACCGGGACGGCGATGGATGCGCACAACAGCTTCGACCAGCCCAACGTGGTGACGCCGCAGCCGTTCACCGCCGCGCAGGTGGCGGGCGGCACGCTGACGGTGACGCTGCCGGCGAAGTCGGTGCTGGTGCTCGATCTGCGCTGACCGGCGATGACCACCGATCCGTCGCGGCGTAGCGTGCTGGAGGGGGCAGCGGCGAGTGTCGCTGCCCTGGCGCTTCCCATACCGGCGTTTGCTGCAACGCCGACAAACGACCGCATGCTCTGGTATCGCCAGCCGGCTGGCGTCTGGACCGAGGCGCTGCCGGTCGGCAACGGGCGGCTGGGCGCGATGGTGTTCGGCGGCGCCGCCAGCGAGCGGCTGCAGCTCAACGAGGATACGCTGTGGACCGGCGGCCCCTATGATCCGGTGAACCCGGCGGCGCACGCGGCGCTGCCCGAGGTGCGGCGATTGATCGATGCGGGCAAGTTCGCCGAGGCGCAGGCGCTTGCCAATGCGCGGCTCATGGGCGTGCCCAAGACGCAGATGGCGTATCAGCCGCTCGGCGACCTGCTGCTCGATTTGCCGGGGGCGACTAGCGCGGTCGGAGACTATCGTCGGCAGCTCGATCTCGACACGGCGATCGCCACCACCAGCTTCACGGTGGGGGGGACGCGGTATCGCCGCGAAGTGTTCGCGTCGCCCGACGACCAGCTGATCGTCGTGCATCTGACCGCGCACCGACCGTTCGACCTGCGCGTAGGCCTGCAATCGCCGCAGCCGGCCGCCGCCGTGACGGTCGCGGGCACGACGCTGACGCTTACCGGGCGCAACGCGGACCGTGCCGGCGTCGCCGGCCGGCTGCGCTTCGCCGCTCGGGCGCGCGTGCTGGCGACCGGTGGATCGGTCGGGCAGGATGGCGACCGATTGCAGGTGCGCGGTGCGCGGTCGGTGACCGTGCTTGTTGCGATGGCGACCAGCTATCGGCGCTACGACGACGTAAGCGGCGATCCCGATGCAGCGACGCTCGCCATGCTGGACCGCGTCGCGCACCGTCACGTCGATCGCATCCGTGCCGACAGCGTTGCCGCGCACCGCGCGCTGTTCCGCCGTGTCTCGATCGATCTCGGCCGCACGGCGACGGCCGATCTGCCCACCGACGAGCGCGTCCGCGCCGACCGGCCGACGGCCGATCCCGCGCTGGCGGCGCTGTACTTCGATTACGGTCGCTACCTGCTGATCGCGTCGTCGCGGGCGGGGAGTCAGCCGGCGAACCTGCAGGGAAGCTGGAACGACGCGGTCAAGCCGCCGTGGGAATCCAAGTACACGGTCAATATCAATACCGAGATGAACTATTGGCCCGCTGAGGTCACCGCACTGCCCGAATGCGTCGCGCCGCTGGTGCAGATGGTGCGCGAGCTTGCCGAGACTGGCGCGCGGACGGCGCGGAGCATGTACGGCGCGCGCGGCTGGGTGTGCCACCACAACACCGATCTGTGGCGCGCGACCGCACCGATCGACGGCGCCGAATGGGGGCTGTGGCCGACCGGCGGGGCGTGGCTGTGCACGCATCTGTGGGACCATTACGACTATGGTCGCGACCTGGCCTTCCTGCGCTCGGTCTATCCGCTGATGCGCGGTGCGGCGCTGTTCTTCCTCGATACGCTGCAGACCGATCCGACGACGGGTGCGCTGGTGACCAACCCGTCGCTGTCGCCCGAGAACATCCATCCGAAAGGCGCGTCGATCTGTTCCGGGCCGGCGATGGATATGCAGATCCTGCGCGACCTGTTCGATCAGGTGGGGCAGGCCGCGAAGCTGCTGAGCATCGACGCGCCGTTTGCGGCCGAGGTGGCGGCGGCGCGGGCTCGGCTGGCACCCGATCGTGTCGGCAAGGGCGGACAGCTGCAGGAATGGTTGCGCGACTGGGATGCCGACGCGCCCGAGCCGCATCATCGCCACGTCTCGCACCTGTACGGCGTATTCCCCAGCGACCAGATCGATCTCGACCGGACGCCGGCGCTGGCGCAGGCCGCACGCCGGTCGCTCGAGCTGCGGGGCGACGAATCGACCGGCTGGGCGACTGCGTGGCGCGCGAACCTGTGGGCGCGGCTGCGCGACGGCGAGCATGCACATCGCATCATCGCGTTGCTGCTGGGATCGAAACTCACCTATCCGAATATGTTCGACGCGCATCCGCCGTTCCAGATCGACGGTAATTTCGGCGGAACGCGCGCGATCGCCGAGATGCTGATGCAGAGCCACAGCGACGAGATATTGCTTCTGCCGGCCTTGCCGAAAGCATGGCCGACCGGATCGATCACCGGCCTGCGCGCGCGCGGCCGATGCACCGTCGATGTGCGCTGGCGGGATGGTCAGTTGGCCGAAGTGACGCTGCGATCCGACCGCGCGGGGCGGCGGATCGTCCGGCTGGGCATGCGACGGGTCGAGATCGACCTGGTGCCGGGCAGGGCGGTCCGCTTGCGCGGTCCTGGACTGGGACGCGCGTGACCTGGTTTCGGGCGCTCGGCTGGACGGCATTGGCGTTCGCAAGCACGGCGCATGCGGCGCCCGACAAGGCCGTTCATGTCACCGTCGACGCTGCGCGCACGGTAGCGCCGTTGCCACCGATCTGGCGGTTCTTCGGTGCCGACGAACCCAATTACGCGACGATGCCGGAGGGTCGGCGGTTGCTCGTTGCGCTCGGCGCGCTTCGCCCCGACCAGGTCTATTTTCGCGCGCACAACCTGCTGACCACCGGCGACGGCACGCCGGATTTCAAATGGGGCAGCACCAACATCTACACCGAGCGCGACGGCAAGCCGGTGTACGACTGGACGATCGTCGACCGGATCATCGACACCTACCGCGCCGCCGGCATCCATCCGTATCTTGAGATCGGTTTCATGCCCGAGGCGCTGAGCGCGGCGCCCAAGGGAACGCCGTATCGCCTGCCCTGGGCACCGGACATCGACACCAAGGGCAAGACCGCGGGCTGGACGTATCCGCCGCGCGACGAGAAGCGCTGGGCCGAACTGGTCTATCGCTGGACCCAGCATAATGTCGAACGCTTTGGCCGCGCCGAAGTCGAGCGCTGGTATTTCCAGACCTGGAACGAGCCCAATCTCGGCTTCTATTGGACCGGCAGTCCCGAGGCTTTCTATCGCCTGCACGACGTCACGGTCGACGCGATCCGCCGCGCGCTGCCGACCGCGCGCGTCGGCGGGCCGGACCTGGCCGGGGCCGGCGGGACGTTCATGGACGGCTTTCTCCGTCACGTGACGACCGGCACGAACTTCGCCACCGGCCGGACCGGCACGCCCACCGACTTCCTGTCGTTCCACGCCAAGGGGAAGCCAGAGCTGGTGGACGGGCACGTCCGCATGGGGATCGCCAACCAGCTGCGCACCGCGGACGAGGCGTTCGCCAAGTTCGCCGCGGTCCCTGCGCTCGCCGCGAAACCCGTGGTGATCGGCGAGAACGATCCCGAGGGGTGTGCCGCGTGCCCCGGACCTGCCAACGCCTATCGCAACGGGCCGCTCTACGCGAGCTACACCGCGGCGAGCTATGCGCGGCTGTGGGAGCTGGCGCGGCGGCGTGGCACCCGGCTGGAAGGCGCGCTGGCCTGGTCCTACACCTTCGTTGGTCAGCCGTGGTTCGCGGGATATCGACAGCTTGCCACCAACGGCGTCGACCTGGCGGTGATGAACGTCTTTCGGCTGTTCGCAAAACTCGGCCCGGACAGTATCGCCGCGACCAGCGACGGGCAGGTGCCGCTCGACGTGGTGCTGCGCGACGGTGTGCGGGGCGCTGCGGATGTCGGCGTTCTCGCGACGCGCGATGGCAAGGGGCGGATCGCGGTCCTGCTATGGAACTATCATGACGATGATGTGGCCGCCCCGGCTGCCACCATCGACCTGGACGTGCGCGGCGTGGGCTCCGTCGGACGGCTGTGGCGAGTCGATCCTACCCACGCAAACGCGTTCGGCGCGTGGCAGGCGATGGGGTCGCCGGCCAAGCCCAGCGCGGGGCAGGTCGCGGAATTGAAACGCGCATCGACGTTGGTGTCCGAACCGATACGCCTGACGGGTGGGCGGATCAGACTGACCCTGCCGCGGCAGGGCGTCGCATTGCTTGAACTTTAGGGGACGCGCATGAACAGGATTCTCGTCACGCTCGCGACCGGACTCGCGCTGCTGTCGATCGCCCCGGCGGGCGCGCAGGTGAAGACGCCGGCGCCAATGCCCGTCGCAGGCGCCAAGCCGGTGACGATCGAGCGCATCACCGTCCATTCGCCCGCGATCGAGGGCAATCTGGAGGGTGAGAGCCCGGACCGCGCCGTCCTGGTGGTGCTGCCGCCGAGCTACCGCGCCAACCCCAAGCGTCGCTATCCGGTGGTCTATGCGCTGCACGGTTATTCGATCGGCGTCGAGCAGTGGGTCGGCGAGATCCATGTGCCGCAGACGATCGAAGGCGCGTTCGCCAAGGGCGCGCGCGAGATGATCGTCGTGCTGCCCGACAGCAAGACCGCGCACAACGGATCCTTCTATTCGAGTTCGGTGACCGTCGGCGATTTCGAGACGTTCGTCGCGCGCGATCTGGTCGGCTATATCGACAGCCATTACCGCACCATCGCCGACCGCCGCAGCCGCGGGCTCGCGGGCCATTCGATGGGCGGCTACGGCACCGCACGGATCGGCATGAAGCATGCCGACGTGTTCGGCGCGCTCTACATGATGAGCCCGTGCTGCCTGTCGACCCGCGCGCTCGGCACGCCGGACGCGAAGACCGAGCAGGCGGTGAATACGTTGAAGTCGCCCGCCGACAGCGTCAGCCTGCCGTGGGGACTGCGCGCGCAGCTCGCCACCGCAGCGGCCTGGTCGCCCAATCCGAAGGCGCCGCCGCTGTTCCTCGACCTGCCGGTCAAGGACGGCGTTCCGCAGCCTGACGTGATGGCGCGCTGGGCCGCGAACGCGCCGCTGGCGATGCTCGATCAATATGTCGGCAATCTGCGCCGCTATGCCGCGATCGGCATCGATGTCGGCGACCGCGACGGGCTGAAGGACGATGCCGCCAGGCTGCATGACGGGCTGGATCGCTACGGCATCGCCAACAGCTTCGAGGTTTATCCGGGCGATCACACCAGTGGGGTCGCGGGGCGGGTGCAGGACAAGATGCTGCCGTTCTTCTCCAAAAATCTCGTGTTCGGCAAATGAGGCTGGTCGTCGCCGCTGCACTGATGCTGAGCGCCGCCGCCGCATCGGCGCAGGTCTGGCGATCGGATCAGGGCGACGGCACATTCCGTAACCCGGTGCTGTTCGCAGACTATCCCGATCCCGACATCATTCGCGTCGGCAGCGACTATTATTTCGCCACGACCACCTTCGCCAACACGCCCGGCATCACCATCCTGCACAGCCGCGACCTGGTGAACTGGACGCTCGCTTCGCATGTGGTCGACCGGCTCGAAGGCAAACCCGAATACGACCTCGACGGCGGCAACGCCTATCGCCACGGGCTCTACGCCTCCAGCCTGCGCTACCATGCCGGCACCTATTACCTTGCCAACACCCCGGTCGGGCAGAAGACGCGGATCTGGTACGCGAAGGACGTGCGTGGGCCATGGCGGTATCACGAGCTGGGGCGCGAGGCGTTCGATCCCGGCCTGTTCATCGAGCCGGACGGCAAGGCGTATTTGGCCACCGCCAGCACCGCGGACGGCACGATCACGCTGCTGACGCTGGACGCCACGCTGGCGCACGTCACCGACGCGCGGAAAATCCATTATATCAAGGGCGCGGAGGGGTCGAAGATCATCCGGCGCGGTGACTATTACTACCTGTTCAACGCGTTGCCGCCGCGGCTGGCCCTCAGTGTGTCACGATCGCGCAGCCTGTTCGGGCCGTGGGAGACGCGCGACCAGATCGACGACAAGACCGGCGGGCATCAGGGTGCACTGGTCGACCTGCCCGACGGTCGCTGGTTCGGCTTCGTCATGGAGGATAGCGGCGCGATCGGGCGGATGACGAATATGAGCCCGGTTTTCTGGCAGGACGACTGGCCGGTTTGGGGTACGCCCGAGGCGCCTGGTCGCGTGCCACGGCGTGCCCGGAAGCCGATTCCCGGCGGTCGCCTTGCCGAGCCGGCGTCGTCGGACGATTTCGGCAAACCATCGCTCGGGTTGCAGTGGCAGTGGAACCACAATCCCGAGCCGGCGCGCTGGTCGTTGACGGACCGTCCGGGCTGGCTGCGTCTTAAACCGACCGTCGCCACCGGCTTCTGGTCGGCGCGCAACACGCTGGTGCAAAAGGGACAGGGGCCGGCCAGTCGTGCCGAGGTGAAGCTCGACATCCGCCATCTGGCAGCGGGCGACCGGTGCGGGTTCGGGACGTTCGGCCAGTTCAGCGGAAACCTGACGGTGCAGGGTGCGGCGGGTGGCAAGGCGACGCTGGCGATGGAGGTGACCGAAGACACGGTGGCCGGCGCCCAGACGGCAATCCGCGCCACCGCGCCGTTGCCGCAGACCCAAGCGCTGTGGTTGCGGACCGACACGGACTTCACGACCGATCGTGCGCGCGTGGCGTATAGTCTGGACGGACGGCGCTGGACCGGACTGGGCGGCGACTTCCCGCTCGCCTTCGCGTGGCGCACCGGCACGTTCCAAGGCGAGCAGCTCGCGCTGTTCTGCTATGCACCGACGCCGAGCCGGGGGTGGCTCGACGTCGATCGCTTCACACTGACGGCGTTGAAACCGGCCAAGCCGGAACGGATACGCTGAAGTCTATTTATACAGCGCCGCGTCGGCCCAGATCGCCGGTTGTACAAGGCGGGGCGCGGCCGGGGCGGTGCTGGCGCGCGCGACCAGTTCGACGATCTTTACGCCGGCCACCTTCGCCTCAAGCGGTGCCGCCGCCTGACCGAACGCCATCGGCTTCGACTTGGCGAGCAGCCGACCGTCGCCCCAGACCTCGAACACCGTCGTCCCCGATCGCGGCTGGCCGGAGTCATTGATCCCGACCTTCGCCGCGAACCGCGCATAGCCGGCGTTGCGGACTTCGAGGCGCGAGTTCGCCAGCACGCCGATGCCGGTGTCGAAATCCTTGCCGGCGACGCGCATCAGCTTGCCGTATGGCGCGCGGTCGGCCTCGGCGCCGCCCCAGCCGCCATATTGCGGATGGTCGCCGCCGCCGCGGGTCTTGGTCCACGGTGTGATCGATCGGAAGATGGTCGGGTCCGGCTCGGGCACCACCACGCCGTCCGCGGCCGGATTGACGCTGCCGGTCTGCTCGGAGAGATACAGCGCACCCGGAAGCCGGCGCGTGCCGGTGGCGCGGAAGATCAGCGTCTCGTGCGGCGCGAGCGTCACCGCCAGTTCGCCGCGGAAACTCTGCGTCTTCTTGGTCCACAGGTCGCGTAGCGCGACATCGGCAGTCGGCAGCATCTTCAACTGCTCGGCGGTCAGCACCGCCTTGGCGGGCAGCGCGGTCCGGTTGAAGATCGCGACGCCCTTGCTGCCATCGGCGAGCGTCTTGACGAACGTCTGCACCTCTTCGGAATCATAGGTGAGCACCGCCTGGTTGCCGGCCGGATCCTGGTTCAGTGCGACGATGTCGGCATTGCCGAAGATCTTCAGCAGGTCGGGCGTGAGCTTGCGGAGATCGTAGCCGATGATCAGCGGCGAATTGACCATCGCCCACAGCGCGAAGTGCGAGCGCGCTTCGGTCAGGTGCGCCATGTCGAAATCGCCGGTGCCGACGAACAGCATGTCGGGATCGTTCCACGATCCTGGGTGCGCGTAGAGCGCACGGTGCGTGACGGTGTCGAAATTGGTCAACATCCGCGCCCAGACCGGCTGGATGTCGTCGCTGGTGCGCGAGCTGTTGCCGACGTCCTTGCCCCACGCGCGGACATCGGCGGCGCCCCACAGGCACAGCGAATAGACGTATTCCCGGTTGCCGGCATATTTGTGCAACGCGGTGTGCACCTGCTCGTACAGCGCGCGCACGCCGGCGATGTCCGACCCGCCAAGCGACTGCATGTCGACCAGCGGGGTCAACGCGCGGTACAGCCCCGATTTCACGCGCGGCGCGTCCGTCGGCAACCCGCGCACGCCGCAGCCATCGACCTTGATCAGGTCGAAATTCCACTCGGCGAAGTAGAGTTTGATGTCTTGGTCGGCATGGCCGTACAGGCCGACCTCGCGTTCGGCGACGGTTCCTTCGGGCTGGTTCTTGAAATCGGGCGTGTAGATCTGGCCACAGGTGTTGCGGCCGATGTCGGAATAGATCCCGGCCTTCAGTCCCATTGCGTGCAGCCGGTCGGTCAGCGGGCGGAAGCTGGTATCCGCGCCTGTCGCGGCCGAGGGGAAGCGGCTGGTACGGATCAGCATCCGGCCGTCGGGCTGGCGACGCTTGAACCACCAGCCGTCGTCGATGTTGACGTAGCGATAGCCGAGATCGACCAGCTTCGTGTCGATCAGGGCCTGCGCAGAAGCCAGCACCTTCTCTTCGTCGACATCGCTGTTGAACGCGTTCCACGAATTCCAGCCCATCGTCGGCAGCGGTGCCGCGCCGTCGGTGTTGGCGCTCCAGCGCCCGGTGGCTGTCAGCGGGTCGGCGGAGACGGCGAGGGGGGTGCACAGCGCGGCGAGCGCGGCGCCGGCCATGATCCGGGATCCGCGCTTCACTTCGGCAACGCCTTCGACTGGCGGGCGGTAAAGCTGGCGGACTGGCCCGCAGCGCCCGTGCCGGGCTGGCCTCCGCCGACCGTCACGCGGTAGCTGCCGGCGGCGACCGAGCGGGCGCCGTCCGGCGTCACCGAACTCAGGTCACGCGGCGACAGCGTGAAGGTGATGGTGCGTGCCTCGCCGGGTTTGAGCGCAACACGTTGGAAGCCGCGGAGAGCGACCCGCGGGGTACCGGGCCGGTCGGGGAAGTTGAGGTAGAGCTGTGCCACCTCTTCGCCCGGTCGATCGCCCTGGTTGGTGAGGCGCGTGGTGACGCGGATGCCGTTCTCGGCACCACCGGTCACCGGCGTAACCGTCGGAATCGTATAGCCGAACCGCGTAAAGCTCAGCCCATGGCCGAACGGGTAGACCGGCGTGCCGGCGAAGTAGCGATAGGTCCGCCCCTTCATCGCGTAATCGCCGAACGGCGGCAGGTCCGCAGTGCTGCGATAGAAGGTCAGCGGCAGGCGACCCGACGGGTTGGTGCGGCCGGTCAGGATGTTGGCGGCCGCAGTGCCGCCGGTCTCGCCCGGGTACCAGGCTTCGAGTACCGCGGCGGCGTTGTCCTTCGCCCAGGTGAGGTTGATCGGGCTGCCGTTCATCGCGACGAGAACGATCGGCTTGCCGGTGGCCTTGGCCTGTTCGAGCATCGCGATCTGATCGGCAGGCAGGTCGAGTGTGGTCTTGTCGCCGCCCGAGAAGCCGGGGACCGAGACGCCGGTCTCCTCGGCCTCGAGATCGGAGGTCAGGCCGACGACGGCGACCAGCACGTCCGCCGCGGCGGCGGCGCGGCGGAGATCTGCCGAGGGCGCGTCCGATACGCGCTTCCACACCAGGTCCATCCCGCTGCCTTCGGCACGGATCGCATAGCGCCTGCCGCCTTCGAGCTTCAGCGTCGTCATGCCGGGCAGGTCGTTCCAGCGCGCCTTGCGGCGGTCGGAGATCGTCTTGCCGTCGAGTGTCAGCGTTCCGCCCGACCCCGACAGGCCGACCCGGTAGGTGCCGCTTTCCGGTGGCACCAGGAACCCGGTCCATTCGGTGCGGTGCACATCGGCAACCTTGGCAAGATCGAGATTACGGTCGCCAACATCCGGCTCGATCCGCGTGGCGACAGGCGTCGTCTGATACTTCGCCGCGGCGACCAGCTTTTCACGCGTACCCGGGGCGTAGGACCGCGGCATCGGCGTGACGGTGTTGAAGTAACGGGCGAGCAGCCCCGGCTTGCCGTCGGGCGTCAGCAGCGCGGTGGTCGGCACGCGGTCGCCGTCGGTGACCGACTCGCCGAACGGCACGAGCGTGACCTGGCTGGCGCCCATCGCGGTGCGCAGCCCTTCGAGCACGGACACCGGCTTGCCCGACAGCGGCGACGAGTAATTGCCGCGCAGCACGCGCGTGGCGTCGCCGAGCGGGCCGATCACGGCCAGTTTCACGCCGGGCTTGAGCGGCAGGACGCCGTCGTTCTTCAGCAGCACCATCGATCGCTCTGCCGCCGAGAGTGCGAGGCGGCGATGCTCGGGCGCGCCGACGACGCTGGTCGGCAGCGCCGCGGGCGCACCCGCCAGGCCGGGCAGATCGCCGTTGCGATAGCGGGCCGCGAACAGGCGGACGATGCTCTGGTCGATATCCGCCTCGGTGATCAGGTCGCGTTGCAGTGCCTCGCGGTACCGCGTCTCCAAGCCCGCGGTATCGCCCAGCGTCTCGCCGTTGCACTCGTTGTCGACACCGGTACGCATCGCGGCGGCGACTGCGGCGGCGCTGTCTGGTGCGTATTTGTGGTTGTCGGCGATGTCCTTCACCGCATCGCAATCGGACACGACATAGCCTTTGAAGCCCCACGCACCGCGCAGGTGATCCTTCAGCAACAGGTCGCTGGCGCAGGCGGGCTGGCCGTCGATGCGGTTATAGGCGCACATCACCGAGCCGGCGCGACCGTCGACCAGGGCGGCGCGGAAGGCGGGGAGGTAGGTATCCTCCAGATCGTGCGCCGACACGAAGACGTTGGCGGCGTGGCGCGTGCCCTCGGGACCGCTGTGCACCGCGAAATGCTTCGGCGTGGCGATCACCTGCGGACGGTCGGGGTTCGGTCCCTGCATGCCGGTCACGAACGCGACGCCCATCGTCGCGGTCAGGAACGGATCCTCGCCGTATGTTTCCTGGCCACGGCCCCAGCGCGGATCGCGGAAGATGTTGATGTTGGGCGACCAGGTATCGAGCCCGGTGCCGATATGCCCGTTACGACCGGTCTGCCGCGCCAGCGTGTGCAGCCCGCGTACTTCCTGGCTGATCGCGCCGGCGACATCGTGGACGACGGGTGCGTCGAAGCTCGCGGCAAGGCCGATCGGTTCGGGGAAGTTGGTGGTCTCGAGCGGCCCGAGCGCGCCGTGCAGCGATTCCGTCCACCAATTATAGGCGGGAACGCGGAGCCGGGGGATGGCGGGCGCCACGTTGAGCAGCTGCGGCAGCTTCTCGTCGAGCGTCATCCGCGCGACCATCGCGCTGGCCAGGCGGATCGCCGGATCGGTCTCGGCCTGCTGACGCGGCGCAGCGGGTTCGCGTGCGAGCAGCGGCGAAAATGCGAGGGTAAGCCCCGCCGTTGCCAGCATCGTGGCCTTGATCGTCTTGCCCATCGTCATTCTCCCCCGTGGCGGTGCGCCGAGGCGCCCGCGGTCATGGTATCGTTGTAACCGGCACTTCGAACGTGCCGACCGGCAGCGGTGCATCGTCGGCCAGGTTGGTCGCCGGCGCGTCCGCCCAGGCATAGCGCACCCGCGCGACGGGCTTGCCGTCGCCGGGCAGGGTGACTTCGGCGCCGGCAACCCGCCCGGCGGCGTAGCGGCAGGTACCCGGCGCCGTGCCGCACAGTTCGAAGCCGATCGCCTGATCCGACCCGCGCGGCCGCAACGCGCCGGTCACGCCGCTGAAGCGTAGTGTCACGCCGCCATCGGCAGTGCCGCGTGCGTCGGCGATGGCAGGGCCGGACGGCGCGATCGGTTCGCCATAGACCGCCGCGCGCATCACGCGCGCGAGCCGCTGGCCGACCTCGTGCTTTTCGCCGGGATGGATGTCGAGAGCATCGCCGATGTCGAGCGCGACGGCAATTCCGGCATGCGCATCGGCCGCCGCTACCCGCCGTTGCGCGTCGCGCACGTCGGCCCAGCCGCTTTCGCTCGGCGCGATCGCCGGCTTGCCGTAATTGGCGAGCTGGACGATGCCGAACCCGGTCTCGGGCGTGCCGAACCGCCGACGCCAATCCTCGATCAGCGCCCGCATGCGCCGGTCGTAGCCGGGAATGCCGGTGTCGGATTCACCTTGATACCAGGCGATGCCGGCGAGTTTCGTCGCGCCCAGCGGCGCGATCATCGCGTTGTAGAGCGTGCCCGCCCCGTTGATGTCGTCCCACGGCACGCGGGGAGCCGCGCCGGCAAGGCGCTTGGCGACGGCATAGCGCCAGCCGCTGCCGATCGGCACGCTGCTGCCGTCGGCGAAGGTCAGGCGCATCGTCTCCGCAGGGCCGGTCATGCCGCCATAGGCATAGACGTCGTCGTCGTTGACGGTGATGACGTTGCGTCCGGCCTTGAGTGCGCCGGCGGGCAGCGCATAGACGCGCGACTGCGAGGCCAGGCTGCTGCCGCCGACGCCGACGCCGTTCACCCAGGTGCGATCGGCGTCGTCGATGGTACCGAGCACCAGCGTCGCTGCACCGCGGGCCTGTTCGGCGGTCACGTCCACCTCGCGCTGGTACCAGATCATGCCGTTGTAGTTGGCCAGTGCCGGTACGCCCCAGGTCTCGAAATTGGTCATCGCCGGAACGTCGTGCCAGTCGAGCGCTGCGTTCGGCTGCCACGGCTCGCGCCCGGCCACGTCGCCCGAACCCGTCCGCCACCAGCCTTCCCAGATCGCCGAGGCCTTGCGGTTCCCCGCTCCCGGATCGCGCGCATAGAGGGCGAGGAGATCGGCGGCGTCGGCCTGTCCCGCCCGGCGCAGCGCGGTGTCGCTCATCCACGCGCTGATCCGCGAACCGCCCCAGCTCGAATGGATCGCGCCGATCGGTACGTTCGCGGTCCTGCGCAGCGCCTGCACCATATAGAAGCAGGCGGCGGAAAAGCCGGGTGCGGTCGTCGGTCCGGACACCGCCCAGCGCGGCTGGTCCGCGAACCGCGAGACCGGTGCGGCGGCGGAGACCTTGGGAATGGTCAGCAGACGCAGTTTGTCGTCCACTGCGGGATGCGCGTCCGGGAACAGGGTCTGTCCGTCCTCGACCGCGAGTTCCATATTACTTTGGCCCGAGCACAGAAACACGTCGCCGACGAGGATATCGCGCACCATCGTCGCGCCGCTCGCCGCCGCGATGGTCAGGTCGTAGGGGCCACCGGCGGGGAGTGCGGGAAGGCTCGTCTCGAACCTGCCGTCACGTCCCGCCTTGGCGCTGACACTGCGCCCGGCCACCGTGATCATCACGGTTTCGCCGGCCGCCGCCTGCCCCGTCAGCACCACCGGCTGGCCGCGCTGGATGACCGCGTGATCGCTGACCACGCCGTCGAGACGCGGTGCGGCCGCCGCTGCCGTAGCAGCAAATGCGAGGACGGCGCCAAGGGCCAGGCGCGTTGGAACGGTCCGCATGCTCATTCTCCCGGCGGTCAGATCGACTGAAGGCCGTGTCGGACGATCTTGTCGATGAGGTCGCGGTGCGCGGGCAGGCTGCTCACCATGCGTTGCGTCTGCATCTGGTTCTCGCGTCGTGCACGCGCGGCCAGTGCGCCGTCGTCGTCGATCGAACCGGGCATCACCGCGGTACGCGCGCCCATGCCGTACAGGACATATTGATAGCTGGCCGACGGGAAGACCTCTTCCGCGCGGTCGAACTCGTCGTGCAGCCACGGCGACTGGTATCGCCACAAGTCCATCAGCCCGCGCAGGCGGTCGGGCATCGTTTCGGGCCGCGCGTTATCGCGCCAGAAGTCGGTGTCGGTCCGCTTGGTCAGCGCATAGTGCAGCTTCAGGAAATCGATGATCCGACCCCAGCGATAGCTCGTCGTCTCGTTGTAGCGCCGCGCCACGACGTCCATCACTTCACGGCACGCCGGCATCTGTTCGGCGATCATCTTCGCCGACAATTCGATCAGCACGATCGCCGACGCTTCGAGCGGCTCGAGGAATCCGGCGGCGAGGCCGACCGCGACGCAGTTGCGGACCCAGAATTGCTCGCGGTGTCCGGCCTTGATAGACAGGCGGCGCACGGGCAGGTCGCGCCCGGCGTCGCCCAGATAGGCGCGCAATTCCTGCTCGGCGGCATCGACGTCGATATGGCTGCTGGAAAAGACGTGGCCGACGCCGCGCCGTGTCGGCAGGCCGATGTCCCAGATCCAGCCGGCCGATTGCGCGGTCGATATGGTGTGGCTGGCGATCGGCGCGTTTGGCCGGTCGTACGGCACCTGGATCGCCAGCGCGGTGTCGCAGAACAGCGTGTCGCTGCAACTGCGGAACGGCACGCCCATCGCCTTGCCGATCAGTAGCGCCGCAAAGCCGGTGCAATCGACGAACAGGTCGCCCGAGACGGTTTCACCCTGCGCGGTGTCCAGGCTGGCGATGTCGCCGCTTTCGTCGAGCCTGACCTCGGTGACGTCGGCGAGCACATGGCGGACGCCGAGCGTGTCGCAGCAATGGCGTTGCAGGAAATGCGAGAATTTGCCGGCGTCGAGATGATAGGCGTAATTCGCCTGCCCCTCATATTCGGGGGTGGCGATCGTCTTGGGGCCCAGCCCCTCGTCGCAGATCCGCCCTTGGGGGGTGACCGTGTCGCAGAAACTGTCGTCGCCGTCCCCGGCCAGCCAGTGCGGCGCGAGGTTCACTTGGCCGAACTGCTGCGGCAGCATCAACGGGTGGTAATAGCCGTCGTCGACTGCACCTGTGGTCCAGCGATTGAAGCGTGCGCCCTGTTTGAACGAGGCATCGCACTGGCGGAAGAATTCGGTCTCCGACACGCCCATCTTCTTGAGCGTCGAGCGCAGCGTCGGCCAGGTGCCTTCGCCGACGCCGATCGTCGGGACAGTGGGGGATTCCACCAGCGTCACGGTGAAGCCGTGCTTGCGCCGTGCCTGGTGCCGGGCCGCGATCACGCCCGCGGTCAGCCACCCTGCGGCGCCGCCGCCGACGATGACGATGTTCTTGGTTTCGTGCATGTTGCAGCGTGTTCAAAAAAATGGCGGAGCACAAGGAGTGCTCCGCCAAGGGGAGATCAGAAACGGTAGCGGACGCCGGCGGTGTAACGCCGGCCGTAATCGAACACGTCGAGCAGCTGGTTATCGTAGCGGCCGTGCGTGCTCTGCTGGTTGTTGTTCACGTTGAGCGCTTCGCCGAACACGCTGAAGTTCTTGCTGATGTCGTAGCTCGTCGACAGATCGACCTGGAAGCTAGAGTTGACGAAGGTCGGCTCGGCACCGAACGACCCGGTATTCTGGTTCTGGCCGAACTGCAGCAGATACTGATCGCGCCAGTTGAGCGCGGTACGGAACTGGAAGCCGTTCTTGTCGTAGAAGCCGACGAAGTTCGCCGAGTTGGCAAGACCGGTAACCGCGAAACCCGACTGGTCGATGATCGAGCTGTCATAGGGCTTGTTGGTGTTCACGAACGTCGCGTTAGCCTGGAAGCCGAAGCCGCTGTTGCCGAACACCTGCTGCCAGGCGAGCTCGACGCCGCGGACCGTCGCGTCCGGACCGTTGACCTGCTGCGATACCGCGAAGCTGGCCGGCTGACCGGTGGTCGGGTCGATCAGGCCGTTGATCGACTGGCGCGTGACGCCGGCGACGACGAAGTTGCTGACGTTCTTCAGGAAGAAGCCGACCGACAAATAGGAGTTGCGCTTATAGTACCATTCCGCGCCGATATCGAAGTTGTCCGCAAGATACGGCTTCAGGTTGGCGTTGCCGCCGCTGGCCGTCAGCGCGCCGATACGCTGGCCGTTGCCGACGTTCAGAACCGGGTTCAGCAGGCTGAGCGAAGGCCGCGTCAGCGTCCGCGACGCATCGAAGCGCAGCACCAGCTTGTCGGTCAGTTCCAGCTTCGCATCCATGCTGGGCAGCAGGTACGAATACGAGCTGTTGCTCGAGACCGGCTGCACATCGGTGTAGGTCGGAATGCTCAGCAGCGTGCGATCCGCCGTGCTGGTCACCAGTGCCGTTGGTAGGCGGCCCTGACCCGTCGAGTTGAGCGTGGTGTTTTCGTTACGGACGCCCGCATTGAACGTGAACGGCAGGCTGCCGATCTCGGTCGTGAAGTTGGCGCTGAAGTAGAGCGACCACGTCCGCTCGCGGACGCGCTGCAGGCTGCCCGGATCGACCTGTTCATCGAACGCACCGGTGAAGCCGGTAACGCCCGCATAGTTATAGCCGGGGACGTTCTGCGTCTGCGGATTGCCCAGGCTGGACAGGTAGTTCTGGTATTCGACCGGGCTGAACTTGAACACCGATGGCGGCAAGCTGCCGTCGAAGCCAGGGATGAAATTGTTCAGGCTGATCGTGCCCTGGTACAGGCTCGCCGGCAACGGTGCGATGCCCGCCGTACCGCCCGAGGGGCGGCCGTAGCCCGCATAGGCCTGCCAGAAGTTGTTGGTGAACGTGCTCTGGTTCCGCAGGTTGAACGTGTCCTGATAATATTGGCCACCGGCCTTCAGGGTCAGGTTCTCCTGCTTCCAGGTCGCGTTGCCGCGGAACTGCATGAGTTCGTCGGTATTGTGCTGCGTCTGGTTCACGGTGACGTGGCTGCCGATCAGCGACTGGTCGGCCCAGGCGGCCGAATTGCCCGCCGGTCCGAAATTGCTGATCGAGGGGAACGCGCTGCTGCTGTCGCCGTCGATCTTGAAGCGCAGGTTGCTGCCGAGCGCGCTGCCATAACCGATGTCGCCGTTGCGGCTGCCGATCACGTTGCCCGGGTTGCGCCAGCTCTTCGCATAGGCGCCGTCCGCTTCCAGCGTCAGGTTGTCGGTCGCATCGTATTTGATGTTGAGACCGGTCTGGTTGGTCTGCAGGATCTCGGTATTGAGCGCCGCGGTGAAGTCGGTCGGCGTGCCGACCTGCGTGAAGTCGGTGGCGGTGCCGTTCTTGTCGAGCGTGACGTTGCGCAGATCGCCCTGATTGAACCAGACGCCGAACGCGTAGTTGTTCTGCGTCACTTCCTGGCGCGAGAAATTGTTGTCGAGCGTGACCATCAGCGCGTCGGTCGGGTGGTATTGCAGCGAGATGCGCGCATCGACGCGCTCGTCCTCGACGCGCTGCTGCTCGGCGCCGTATTGCTGCGGGAAGAAGCCGGTCAGCGTCTTGTTCGCAGCCTGGGCGGGCGTGCACGCCGCGGTCAGCTGGCACGGTGCGTAGAGACCGCCGGGCCAACCCGACACGTAGACGCGGTTCGTGTTGGTGTCGCGACGGGTATAGATCGCGCTGGCCAGCACGCCGAACTTCTCATCGGCGGTCGTGCTGCTGATCAGCAGGCCGGCGGTCGGGACGATCTTGCCCGCACGATCCTGGATCGAGCCGGAGCCCGATGCGGCGAGGCGGAAGCCGGGATGGTCGAACGGGTTCGGGAACTGGATGTTGACGGTCGCGCCGATCGAGCTTGATGCAAGCGTGACGTCCGGGGTCTTCATCACGCTCAGCTGGCCGATGAAATCGACGCCGACGGTGCTGAAGTCGATCTGGCGTCCGCCGGTCGCGGTCGAGATGCGGCGGCCGTCGTACAGCGTGGTATTGAAGTCGTTGCCGAAGCCGCGGACCGCGATGCCCGTCGGCTCGCCGCGCGAACCCGAGCGCTGGATCGTCACGCCGGGCAGGCGCTGCAGCGATGCGGCAACGTTCGAGTCGGGGAACTTGCCGATGTCTTCGGCGGAGATCACGTCGACGACGCCCGACGAGGTGCGCTTCAGGTCGAGGTTGCGCTGGAGCGAACCGCGCAGGCCGGTGACGACGATGTCGGGACCGTCGGTGCTGTTGCCCTGCGTCGTGTCGGGTGCGGTAGCGGTATCTTGCGGCTGACCCGCTTCTGCGGCGGTCGTCGTGTTCGCTGTCGCGGGCACGGCAGGCTGCAGCGCGCCCGGCTGTGCCGTGGTGCTGTTCTGAAGGTTGCCCTGATCCTGGGCCGATGCCGGGATGGCCCAGACCATCGCCGCTATGCTGGTCGCGCTGGCGAGCAGGCTTACCCGGCGGGGTAGGCTGCGAATGCCGTCGGCGGTACGTGCATGGTATTGCATTTCATCATCCCCTCTTCACGACCCGTACCGCCCTTTTGTGCAGGCGTTTTCGGATCTATCATTTGCAGCGTGTCAGGGAGGGCCAACCCATCCTGATTCACTGCGTTAGCGCTCCCATAAAACTAGAGAATTGCGATTGCAAGCATTTGTCGGAGTGGAGATCGCGTACTTTGCATCATCCGCGTGCTGTGCGATCGGGTGTCATGAGCGTGAAAGGACATAGACGGATGGCAGCTTGGGAAGTGCTTAACCAGGATCAACATGCTGAATTAAGTGTGAGACGTGCCAGCGATGCCGACCGGCATTTCGCGCAGATCGTCGCGGACGAGTTCCTGCAAGCCGCGCCGTATTATCCGATTCTCTTCACCAAGCATCCCGAGACGGGGGCGTTCTACGCAGGCGTCGTCATGGGGCTGGAGCCGGGCTGCAATCTGCTCGCGTCGAACGGCGGCCTGCCCGACTATCGCCCAGCCGACCTCGAGCGGCAGGGCTTCTTCATCGCCGACGGCAACGTCGTGATCGACCGCGATCACCCGGTTTTTGCCGGGACCGACGGGCACACGCTGTTCGGTGTGGACGGTGAGCCGGCGCCAGCGTTGCGACGGGTGCAGAACGCGTTGCGAACGCTGGAAGTCGGCCTGCCTGAAACGAACGCGCTGATCGAGCGTCTGCTGGCGCATCGTCTGTTGGAACCGATCGACGTCACGATGGATTTCGACGATGGCCAGCATATACGGCTGGACGGACTGTACACGATCAGCCTCGACGCGCTGCACGCATTACCCGATGCGACGGTGCTCGAATTCTTCCGGCGTGGCGATTTGCAACTTGCCTATACTCAGACCGGATCGGTCCGCCATTTGCGCACGCTGGGGCGGATACGGAACGAGCGCACGTCGTGATCCATTTGCCCGATGCGAATGCGCTGTCCGATCCGGATCGTTTTCGTACGTCGGTGATGGAGCGGTGCGAACCCGCACTGATGCGCGGTGCCGCCAGCCACTGGCCGATGCTCGCCGATGGGCTGGACGGAGTCGCCGCCGCGTTCCGCCGGTTCGACGTCGGGCGTGAAGCCGAGGCCTTTGTCGGTCCGCCAGCAATAGATGCGCGCTACAATTACGACGAGGCGCTGACCGGCTTCAACTTCGACCGGGTGTCGATGCCGTTCGGTAAGGCGCTGGAGATCATCCTATCCACCGCGTCGCGGCCCGGACATGACAGCATGTACCTCGGCTCGCTGACCGCCGAAACCTATCTTCCGGGTATCGAAAAGACGATCGAGTTGCCGTTCGTGCCTGCGACGGTCCGGCCCCGGGTATGGATCGGCCATGCGTCGACGGTCGCCTGTCATTACGACACGATGGACAATGTCGCCTGCGTCGCGGCCGGCCGTCGGCGGTTCACGCTGTTCCCGCCCGATGCGATCCACGACCTGTATGTCGGGCCGATCGACCATACGCTCGCCGGGCAGCCGATAAGCCTGGCGGTCGGCAGCGATCCCGGCGACCCGCGTTATCCGCGCTTCGAGCAGGCGAGGGGGCGTGCGCTGGTCGTCGAACTCGAGGCCGGCGATGCGCTGTACGTCCCGAAGCTCTGGTGGCACCAGGTCGAGGCGCTCGACGACGTCAACGTCCTGGTCAATTTCTGGTGGGACGGTTTCGCAACCGGCCCGGACCAACCCTATACCACGCTGATGCTGGCGTTGCTCGCCATAGCCGAGCGCCCGCCCGCCGAACGCGCGGCCTGGCGGGCATGGTTCGATCACTATGTCTTCCGGCCCGACGGACATCCGCTGGCGTTCCTGCCGGAGGAACGCCACGGCATCCTGCGTGCCGGTACGAAGGAGAATTACGGACGCATCCGGGCCCTCGTCATGCGTCTGCTACGCGGCGGCTGAGGGGGGGCAGCCAAAGGGGCAGGCGGCCGGACGGCATGCCCGTCGATGGTTTAATCGAAGCCCTTGCGCTCGATCGTCAGTCGCGGATCGCGGCACAGGCCGCACGCGTTGCCGACGAACCGGGTCGCGGCGGCGCGATCGTTCTTCAGCCGCCAGTCCAGCCATGCGCCGACCACGTCGGCGGCGACGCCACCATGGGGTTGCATGTACGTGCCGCCATGGCCGACGGGCACGTTGACCAGCGCGGCGGGTATGCGCTCGATGCGCCTAAAATCGTCGGTTCCGTTGGCTGCCGCGATATCGGTCGGCCCGCCAAGCACATAGAGGATCGATCCGTGCAGGCCGTTCAGCAGCGCCTTGTCCGAGACGACGCCCTGGATCGGATTGGCGCCGGCTGGAAAGAAGCCGCTGTTCATGATGACCGCGGTCTTCACGCGCGGATCCTGCGCCGCCGACAGCGCCTGCAGTCCGCCGCAGCTCCATCCCGATACCGCGACTTGGTCGGTCGCGATCCGGCCCTTGAACGGGCTGGCATTGCGGGCATTTTCGCGCTGTGCCCAGTCGATCGCGTCGGTCAGGGCGCGAGTCGGCGTCGCCGCGGTCAGCTTCGGCGCGGGCGACGATGGTGACGGAGCCGGCGTCGCGGCAGGTACCGATTCGGCGGCGCGGGGGATCGTCCCCGACGCGATGACCAGATAGCCGCGCGACGCGATTTCCAGCAGGTGATTGCGCGAACTCGTGCCGTCCGCACTGCATCCGCCATTGCCGAACACGTAGATGCCGAGTGCCCCGCGACCGACAGCCGCCAGGTCGCGCGGCCGATAGACGACGTGATTCGGCAGTTCGGCCCGCTCCTCATAGATCGCCGGGTAGCGACCGGAGCCTTGTTCCGCCCCGGGGGCCCCCTGCGCCGGCGCCGGCGCGGTGTTCCCCTGCGCGAGCGCCGCGGCGCCGATCAACGTGCTGGCTAGCAGGGCGATGATCGTGCGCAAACGCGGTCTCCTACGGATCGGGGTTCGGGGCAGGCTTTGCTTCTAGAACGGCTTCTAGAACGAGAAGCGAACCCCGACACGGTAGATGCGCCCGATGATGTCGTACAGCGCCGGGTTGGCGTTGACCGGTGAATCGGCGGGATCATGGTCGAACACGTTGTCGACCTTGAAATAGCCCGAGATCTGCTTGGTCAGGTTATACGTCCCGCCGACGTCCAGATAGAACGCGCCGGGCATCGAGTTGTTGTCGATGGTAGGCGAGATCGCGGTGGACACTGGGCACGTACCGGCCGCGCAGACGACATACTGGTTGCCGTAATTGCCATCGCTGAACCAGCGTTCCTGGATGTTCAGGCTGAAGCGGTCGTTGGTGTAGGTCTGTACCGCCAGCAGCTTCCAGTTCGGGGTGGCGCCGGTGTTGACGCCCGCGCTGTCGACCGGTGCGGTGCCCGGCAGCCCGGTATCGGTGACGAACTTGCGGATGTGCGTGGCGAGCGCCCGCAGCGTGAAGCTGCCGGGCAGTCCCAAGGGCTGCCGCCAGCGATAGCTTGCCTCGATATCGAAGCCGTCGGTCTTGATCGATGCGAGGTTGAAGGACTGGACGTTGATGAAGTTCGGCCCGGCGGTGTTGTTGAGGTTGTAGGCGCTGCAGGTCTCGGGAAGGATGTTGCGGAAGCACAGATCGACGATCTGGGTCGCGCCCAGGCTGGAAATGACGTCGGTGACCTTGATGTTGTAATAGTCGATCGACGCGCTGAAGCCGGGCAGCCAGGACGGGTTGGCGTAGACCGCGCCGACTTCGGTGTTGCGCGCGATTTCGGGGGTCAGGCTGGTATTGCCGATCGCGTTCTGAATCGCGACGACGTTGACGTTGCGTGCGGGGTCCAGGAAGTTCGGCAGCGTCGTCGTGACCGGCGCGGCGAACAGTTCGGACAGATTGGGCGCACGCACGTCGCGCGACGTGACGCCGCGCAGGCGCAGGCCGTCGAGCGGCGTATCCCAGGTTCCGCCGACCTTCCACGTCCAGATCGTGCCGGAGGTGCTGTAGTCGGTGACGCGCGCGGCCGCGTTGAGATTGGCGCGTCCGATCGAGTCGCCCTTGAACAGCGGCAGGTCGAGCTCGGCAAAGGCTTCCTTGACGCTATAGGCGCCGGTGCCGTTCTTGTAGTTGCCCGCATACCAGTTGTTGCCGAGCGGGAGCAGCGTCGGATCGGCCGGGAACTGGTCGTTATACGGGCTGAGGTCGGATACGCCCGCACCATAGGCATCGGCGCGGACGCGGTAATATTCGTGGCGATACTCGCCGCCGAACGCGACCGCCAGCGGACCCGCCCACAGGTCGATCGGCGTGCCCGAGAAGCTGACGCTGGCTGCGTCCTGGGTCAGGCGCATGCGCTGGAACGGACCGTTCTCCGGCTGGACGTATCGCCGCGCCGAATCCGACGGCGTCGCGCCACCGATGATGTTGATCGGCTGGCAGCCGTTCGCCCGCGCGACCGGATCGGCGCACACGATCGCGCCGTTCAGCGAGATCGCCTGGATCGCCTGGTTGAAATGCGGTGTCAGGACGATTTTGTCGACGTCGACCGCGGTGTTGTTGACCCCGCGTTCGTAATAGGCGTCGTAGGTCCAGGGCGAGTCGAACAGATCGAACTTGCCCTTCAATCCGCCGACGATGCGGTATTGGCGACGGTCGGTGTGCACTTCGGTACTCGGCAGGATGGCCGTGCTGGTGCCGAACTGGAAGCTGCTGATGCCGGCCGTGGCGCAGGCCGCGCGCACCGACGCGGGAACGAACGGGTTCGCGCACTGGATCGTCAGGCCGGGCCGATTGGCACCGTTGGTCGGCTGGTTATGCGTCTTCACCTGGCCAGCATTGACGCTGACATACACTTCGTTGTCGGGCGCGAAGTCGAAACCGACGCGGGAATAGCCGACGAGGCGCTGGATGCCGGATTGCAGCGAGCGGCCGGTGTCGATGTTGCCGGACAGGTCGCCGCCGACGCAGAAGCCCGGGAAGCAGCCATTGACCGCACCCGAAGCATTCCGCGCGGGAACGCCGTTCGAGCCGTACTGGAACTGGAACGGCGAGCCGCTCTGGTCGAACGCGGTACCCTGCAACGGCCCGGCCGTGATCAGCCCGAACTTCGTGAAGTTATACGGCTGCGCGAAATTGCGCATGACGTATTGCGGCGATCCGTCGTTGCTGACGTTGCGGTTGATCATGGTCGTCTGCTTGAACCAGTCGCGACCACCCGCCAGGTCGAGCCCATAATCGCCAGGGCCGACGCCGGCCTCCTTGGCGTATTCGGTGCTGACGACCAGATGGAGCCGGTCGTTGAGGAAGCTCTTGCCGGCAGCGAGCTGGATCAGGCCCTGTTCGTTGTCGCCATAGGTGGTGATGCCGCCCTGGACGTTGCCCTTGAAGCCTTCGAACCGCGTATCGGTGATGAAGTTGACGACACCGCCGACAGCATCCGAACCGTAGGACGCCGACGCGCCGCCGTTGACCACATCGACGCGGGTGACCAGCAGCTGTGGGAACAGGCTGACGTCGGTCACGCCGGTATAATAGGCGCCGACGACGCGCTGTCCGTCGATCAGCGTCAACGTGCGGATCGTGCCGAGACCGCGTAGCGAGAACGAGCTCAGGCCCTGCTGGCCGCTCGAGGTGCTGAACGTATTGGTCGCGGAGCCGCTCGATCCCTGCAGCGACGGCAGCTGCGCGATCGTCGTGAAGATGTTCGGCTGCGCGTTGTTCTGGATGTCGGCTTGGCTGATCACCGTCGTCGGGGTTGGGGCGGTGTAACCGCTCGATTGGATGCGCGATCCGGTGACGATGATGTCGCGGGTGCTCGACGTATCGTCGTCGGCAGGCGCCGTGGCCGTCTGAGGCAAAGCGGCGTCGGCTGGCGCGGGCGCCGCGGTCTGTGCTAGCGCAGGTGTCGCTGCCAATGAAAGGACGAGTGCTGCGAGGCTGGTCGATCCGCAGATCAATCCGCGCAGCCGCATCGGCGCGGCCGATACGTGACCACTGGTTGCCTCGGCGTCCGAGACATATGCATCCAGCGATGTGGTTGCGCGAGCGAACCCGTTAAAGGTCGCGACCTTAGAAAGCATCTATCCTACCCCCGTAATGCGCGCCTTATGACTGGCGCGGTTAGACCCGTCGTCCCGTAGCTACTGCTACTGTCTGATAACGTTACCACTGTACGAATGCATGGTTAGCGAAGGGCTGTCAATACTCCTACAAGCAAGAATATGATGCCGAAGGTGCGGTTAATCGCCCCTCGAAGGCTGGACTGTTCTGCGCGTCGGCCGATCGAGCTAGACGTTGTGATCGATCGCAGGCGCAGAGGTCGACTGCCGCTGGATGAGCGCATGCTCGAGGACATGATCGGCATGCATGCCGGTCCGGGTCGGCGCGGCGATCTCTGCGACGAGCAGCCCGAGTGCTTCGGCCGCAAGCCGGCGGACCGGCTGATGGACCGTTGTCAGCGGCGGCCACAGCATCACCGCGGCGGTGGTGTCATCGAAGCCCACGACGGTCAACGCGCCGGGAACGTCGAGGTGGCGGCGATGCGCCACCGAGATGATCGCCGCGGCCATGTCGTCGTTGCTGGCGAAGATGGCGGTGGGGGGCGGATTGGCTTGCAACAGCTGATCGCCCGCCGCCAGACCGGACGCGAAGCTGAAGTCGCCCTGTGCGATCGTCGTCGTCACGTCGTCCTTCTCGCGCACGGCGGCGTAGAAGCCGTCGAGCCGCTGCAGGCTGGCGACCTGGTCCGGGTTGCCAATGACGAAACCCAGCCGCCGGTGGCCCATCGCGATCAGCAGGCGGGTCATCTCATAGGCGGCCAAGCGATCGTCGATGCGGACGCATATGGCACCGTCGACACCGTGCGCACCCACCGCGGCGACCGGCACCCGCGCCTTTTGCAGGACTTTGAGGACGGCGCGAGACTCACTCAGCGGCGGCGCACAGATCAGTCCGGAAATGCCCGAGGCTACCAGCTCCTCCAGCGCGGCCTCGTCCGGCGGGCGGCCGGCTTCGCCTTTCAGCAGGATCAGCCTGGCACCCCGGACCGACGCTTCTTCGAACACGCCGGTCAGGAAGTCGCTCATGAACGCGGCGCTGGGGTTGGCGTAGATCACGCCGATCCTGAGCTCGGCCGAGGTGACCAGGCTGCGCGCGGCGAGATTTGGCTGGTAGCCAAGTGCCACAATCGCCTGCTGCACGCTCTGGCGCGTCGATGGATCGACCCCCGGCCGCCCGTTGATGACCCGCGAGACGGTCATCGGCGAGACGCCAGCTCTGGCGGCGACATCGATGATCGTCGGGCTGCGTGGGCGCCGTACGCGTTCCTTCACACCGATCCTCTTGAGCCGCCCCCGTCACACAGCGACGTAGCGCTTTGCCTATCCGATGCAACATTCGATTGTCTGGTCGCCAAAACAGGTCACCGTGCGGACCTATGTTGACGTTACCATTTGTCGGCGTAATGTATGCGACAGATCGGGCGGCGGTTGGCGCATCTGCCACAGCACGACACCGGATCGACGGGGGAGAATTCTGATGAGGCCGGTAGTCGCAGCCCTTTTCCTGACGGCAGCGCCGACGCTGTACGGCGCATCGGCGCTGGCGGAGGCACCGCGCCCCGTCGTCGCACGGATCGACGCCACGCGCCCGAATGCGCCCGTGACGCGCTACGAATACGGCATGTTTATCGAACCGATCGGTGGACTTGTGGCACGGACGCTCTGGGCGGAACTGCTCGACGATCGCAAATTCTATTATCCTGTCGGACCCGCGGCGAGCGACGTGCCGCCGCCGCTCAACGCCGAGGGCAAGCCCGGCATCGCCTATCGCAAATGGCGTCCGGTCGGCGACCCATCGGCGGTCACGATGGATACCCGCAACCCCTATGTCGGCACGCAGAGCGTCAGCATCGCGCTGGAGGGGGACGGCGCTCGCGGGATCAGCCAGAGCGGCATCGCGGTCGCGCGCGGGCGTGAGTATGTCGGCAGCATCTGGCTGAGCGGCGATCCCGGCGCCGTGGTCGGCGCGACGTTGGTCTGGGGCGATCGTCCGGAGGACCGGCAGACCGTCAAGCTGCCCGCGCCGGGAAGCGACTGGCAGCAGGCCCGGTTCGCGTTCACACCGACCAGGGATGCCACCGACGCGCGGCTGGAAATCACCGGCACCGGTACCGGACCTGTCCGCATCGGCACGGTGTCGCTGATGCCGGCGGACAACATCAATGGCTGGCGCGCCGACACGACGGCGATCGCGCGGTCGCTCAATTCGGGGTTCTGGCGGCTGCCGGGCGGCAATTTCCTGTCCGACTGGGACTGGCACGAAGCGATCGGCCCGCGCGACAAGCGTCCGCCGATGTTCGATTACGCCTGGGGCGCGATGCAGCCCAACGATCTGGGCATGGACGAATGGATGGACCTGACCCGCATCATCGGCGTCGAGCCGTACGTCACGGTCAATGCCGGGCTGGGGGACGCCAATTCGGCCGCGGAAGAGGTCGAGTATCTGAACGGCGCGGTCACCACCGACTGGGGCGCCAAACGGGCAGCGAACGGCCATCCCGAGCCTTACCGCGTCAAATGGTGGAACATCGGCAACGAACCGTTCGGCTGGTGGCAGATCGGCAAGACCTCGCTCGATTATTATGCGATCAAGCACAATGATTTCGCGCGGGCGATGCGCGCCCGGGATCCGTCGATCACGCTCATCGCATCGGGCGCGATGCCCGACCAGCTGCATCCGAAGGGCGTGCAACAGAATTCGACGCTGGAGAGCATCCAGCCGAAGTTCGGCACCGAGGAGGACTGGACCGGCGGCCTGTTCGCCAAGTCCTGGGGCAATTTCGACGGCATCACCGAACATTGGTACGATCGCGGCGAGAAACGGCCCGATGCGCCGCCCGCCGACGAACTGATGGAATTCGTCCGATCGCCGTCCAACCATGTCCGGATGGAAGCGGAAGAGTGGGCGATCTACGAGAAGCGCTTCCCCAAGATCCGCGATGCGAAGACGTTCCTGTCGATCGACGAATACGCCTATATGGCCGGACCCTCCAACCTGAAGTCGTCGCTGGCCTATGCGATGGTGTTCCAGGAGATGTTGCGGCACACGAACTTCCTGACGATGGCGGCGTTCACCACCGGCGTGTCGACGATGGACATCACGCCGACCGCCGCCACGCTCAACGCGACCGGCACGGTGTTCAAATTCTATGGCGACCATTTCGGTGCGGGTACGACCCCACTCCACGTCGATGGCGACGTGCCGCAGCCCGAACCCAAATATCCGGTCGGCCACGCACACCCGAAGGTCAAGGCGGGGAGCCCGACCTATCCGCTCGACGTGATCGCGGGACTGTCGCCGGACGGCAAGATGCTGCGCGTCGCGGTGGTCAACGCGACCTTCCAGCCGCAGCGGCTGTCGCTCGCGACGACCGGTCTCACGCTGCGCAACGGCGGAACCCGCTGGCTCATGACCGGCAAGACGCTCGAGGCCGCGAACAAGGTCGGGGCGGCGGACGGTGTGACGGTTCGCCGGAGCAAGGTCGCGGGCTCGCGTGCGGTGACGGTGCCGGCGACGTCGGCGGCGATCTACGAACTGCCGATCGTCAAATGATGGGCGATTGGCCGCGACGAGCACGGCCTTGCGGTCGTCGATCCCGTCGGACACTTGCCTAGCCTTAGGCTAACCGCTTACCACGTCATGATAACGCTACCGGGAGCAGCAGGTGCGGCGCTTTTCGAATATTCGCTGGACCATCATCGGCCTGTTCGTCGTGGCGATGGTCATCAATTATCTCGCACGCAGTGTGCTGGGCGTGGCCGCGCCTGCGATCATGGCCGAGCAGCACATCACGTCGAAGGAATATTCCTGGATCACCGGGGCGTTCCAGGTCGGCATCATGTTCCAACCGCTCGCCGGGTATGTGCTCGACGTCGTCGGGTTGAAGATCGGCTTTACGGTCTTCGTTACGGTATGGTCGCTGATCACCATGGGGCACGGCCTGGCAACCGGATGGATGGGGTTTGCAGGGCTGCGCGGCGCACTGGGCCTGGTGGAGGGATCGGCGCAGCCGGCGGGCATGAAGCTGGTCGCCGAATGGTTTCCGGCGCGCGAACGCGGGCTGGCCGGGGGAATCTATCAGATCGGTGCATCCTTCGGTGCGGTGTTCGCGCCGCCGCTGGTAGCCTGGGCGGTGTTCTATCATAGCTGGCGGGCGGCGTTCTTCGTCGCCGGAGGGCTGGGACTGATCTGGGTGATCGGCTGGCTCGCCTGGTACGCGCCGCCGGCGCGGCATCGCCGGTTGTCCGCGGGCGAACGCGCGATGATCGTCGACGGGCAGGAGCCTGCGCTCGCCACGAAGCGGCGGCGACCGCCACTGGGTACCCTGCTGCGTCGGCGTAACCTGTGGGCGATCGCTGCGGCGCGGTTCCTCGCCGACCCGGTGTGGGGCATGCTGTCGCTGTGGATGCCGCTGTATTTGGTGCAGGTGCGTCATTTCGACCTGAAACAGATCGCCTTGTTCGCATGGCTGCCGTTCCTGGCGGCGGACCTTGGATGCCTGTTCGGCCCGGCGGTGGTGGTGTGGCTGCAGCGCCGCGGCATCGGCCTGATCGATGCGCGCCGCTGTGCGTTCACGCTGGGCGCGGTGCTGATGACCAGCATGATGTTCGTCGGGACGGTGACCAGCCCGGTCGCTGCGATCGCGCTGTTGTGCCTTGGCGGGTTCGCGCATCAGACGCTGTCGGTGACGGTCATCACGATGTCGTCGGACCTGTTCCCGCAGGACCAGGTGGCGACCGCGACCGGGGTCTCGGGCACCGCCGCCAATCTGGGCGTCCTGATCTTCACGCTCGTACTGGGTTCGCTGGTCGGAGACGTCGGATACCAGCCCTTCTTCATCCTGCTCGGTCTGCTCGACCTGGTGGGCGCAGCGCTTCTTTGGATAGTGATACGAAAGCCGGCATGACCTTGCGCAATCCCATACTTCGCGGTTTCAATCCCGATCCATCGATCGTCCGGGTCGGCGACGATTACTATGTCGCGACATCGACGTTCGAATGGTATCCCGGCGTACAGATCCACCATTCCCGCGATCTGGTGAACTGGACGCTGGTCGCGCGTCCGCTGAACCGGGCCAGCCAGTTGGACATGCGGGGAAACCCGGATTCCTGCGGCGTCTGGGCGCCCGATCTGAGCTACGCGAACGGCCGCTTTCACCTGATCTTCACCGACGTGAAACGCTATGGCCAGACCACGGTCGACGGCGCGAGCGGTGCATCGCTGCGCGATTTCCACAATTACTGGGTGACGTCGGACGATATTGTCGGGGAATGGTCGGATCCCGTTCACCTGAACAGCAGCGGCTTCGACCCGGCGCTGTTCCATGATGACGACGGTCGCAGCTGGCTGTTGAACCTGTTGTGGGATCATCGTCCGGACCGACGCCGTTTCGGCGGCATCCTGATCCAGCAGATCGATCTTGCCAGCGGGGCTATGCTCGGCGAGCGCCGCCTGATCTTTCCGGGTACGCCGCTGGGGTTCACCGAAGGTCCCCACCTCTACAAGCGCGATGGCTGGTATCACCTGCTGGTGGCCGAGGGCGGCACCGAACGTAATCATGCCGTCGTGATGGCGCGGTCGCGCGATCTGTTCGGGCCCTATGAGGTCCATCCCGACGGCCCCGTGCTGACCGCCGCGGGGCGGCCGGGCCTTGCCTTGCAGCGGGCTGGGCATGGCGACCTAGTCGATACGCCGGCGGGCGAGACCTGGATGGTCTATCTGTGCGGGCGGCCGCTGCCTCACAGCGACCGCTGCGTGCTGGGCCGGGAAACCGCGATCCAGCCGATGCGCTGGGGCGACGATGGCTGGTTGCGGACGCTGAACGGCAGCGCGACCCCGCAAGAGACTGTGGAAACCGTCGACAGGGTCGAGGTCGAAACGCCGACCATCGAGCGCAGCGATTTCGACGCAAGCGCGCTACCGCCGTCGTTCCAGTGGCTGCGGACGCCGGATGCGGATCGGTTGTTCAGTCTGGCCGCTCGCCCCGGTCATTTGCGGCTCTACGGGCGGGAGACGATCGGCAGCCATTTCACGCAGTCGCTGGTCGCGCGTCGGCAACAGGCGTTTCGCTATGATGCGGAAACGCTGGTCGACTTCGATCCGGCCGATTTTCAGCAGGCGGCTGGGCTGATCTGCTACTACAATTCCACCAAATTCCATTTCCTGCACGTCACGACCGGTGACGAAGGGGAGCGGCAGATCCAGGTCCTGTCTGTCGTGCCGACGCGGGGAGGGCGCAGCACCGTCTCCGCTCCGGTACGGATCGCCGCGGGGCCGATCGCACTGCGGGTTGAGGTAGACCATGAAGACCTGCGCTTTGGCTATCGCCTGTCTGACGCGGACGGTTGGAACTGGCTGCCCGAGACATTCGATGCGAGCATCTTGTCGGACGAGGCGACGTTGCCGGGCCTGCCGAACTTCACCGGCGCGTTCGTCGGCATGGCCTGTCAGGATCTGTCAGGCAGCGGCAACCATGCCGATTTCGATTATTTCCGCTATGTCGAGCATGGGGCGTAGGTCACGCACCATGCCGGTCGATGCCAGAGCTGGCGTGTAACCCCAACCGCGGCGTCAACTCGCCGTCGACGTGACCTTCCAATAGGTGGCGTACCGTTCGTGGGCGATCTGGTGATAGGGGATCAGCCGGATCGGTTGCCGGTCGCTCGACAGGGTCGTGAACTCTAGCGGCCGGTCGCTTGGGCGCACGGTGCCGGCTAGCATATCCGCATCGCCCGCCAGCGTCGGCGCGGTGAACGGTGCGGCGTTATACTCGCCGTATTTCCGCTCGTTCTGGATCACGTCCGAGCCCGGCGCCAGCCCATCGCGGCCCAGTGCACCGGCGAGCACCAGCGGACCATAGGAGAAGGCGACGATGTCGGGTGAGGCCGGTGCGCGCTGCACCGCCACATCCATTGCCAGCCGCAGTTCGACCCGGTCGCCGCTCTGCCACGTCCGTGCCACATCGACATAGCTGCCGGGCGTGTTCGATCGCGCGCTTTCGACGCCGTTGACCAGGACGATCGCCGTGGGGCTCCAGTGTGGATGCCGCAGCTTGAGCGTCGCGGCGGTCGGCCGCGCCGACGTCCAGCGCAACATCGTCGTCGGTGTTTCGGGAAAGCTGGTGGTCTGGGTAACGACCGCGCCCTTGTCCCTCCATTTGACCGACGATGGCACGAACAGGTTCACGTACAGCGCGTCAGCATCGTGGAAATAGATCGAGTCACGGTATTTGACGTGGTTCTCCATGCCGGTGCCGGTGCAGCACCAGAACGAGTCCTCCGGCGTGTGATACAGCTTCATGTAGCCAGGGCGAGCGCCTTGGAAATACGTCGCCATGCCGCTGTCCGGATCCTGCGACGCTAGGATGCCGTTGTAGAGCGTGCGCTCGTAGTAATCCGCGTAACCCGCCTGCGGATCATGCAGGAACAGCGCGCGGGTGAGCTTCAGCATGTTGTGCTGGCAGCAGGTTTCCGATCCCTTGGCCGAAAACACGTGCTCGGCGAAATCGGCCATCGGGAAGAAGTGTTCGTTGTCGCCGTGTCCGCCGGTCGCGAAGGACCGGGTAAGTGCTACGGTTCGCCAGAAGAACGCCGACGCAGTGTGATATTCGGGTTTGCCGGTGACCTCCCACACGCGTTGATAGCCGATGATCTTCGGCAATTGCGTGTTGGCGTGCATACCGTCGAGCGTATCCCGACCTTTGGCCAGCGGCGCCATGATCGCCTTTTGCGCGAACCGTTCCGCGGTCTGGCGATAGTCGAGGTTGCCGGTCATTTCGAACAGGTCGGCGAAGACCTCGCTCATGCCGCCATGTTCGGTCTCCAACATGGTTTCGAACTGCGCATCGCTCAGCGGGCGCGTGGCGACCACCGCCCAGTCGGCGAACCGCAACAGCACCGCGCGCGACGCAGCGCTGTCTGCCAGCACCGCGCCGTCGCGCAGCCCGGCATAGACCTTGTGCAGCGTGTACCACGGTACGCCGGTGATCGCGTCGCCGCGCAGGTGCGCCGCGACCAGCGCGGGTCCGTTGGGGAAGGCACAGACAAGGCCGCTGTTCGCCGCCTTCTGGCAGGCAGCAAGCTCGCTCGCGATATAGTCGATCCGGCGCTTGTACTCGGCGTTGCCGGTAGACCGATACGCCAGCGCGCAGGCGGACAGGTAATGGCCGAGCGTATGGCCGTGACAGTTGATCTCCGCCCAGATCGGCTCGGACTCCCAGCCGCCATAGACCGGCGCCTTGGGCTTCAGCCCGGCGTTGACGCGGAAATTGTGCAGCATGCGATCGGGCTGCAGGCTGATCAGATAGGCTTCGGTCTTGCGTTGCGCGTGCAGGAACGGGCTTTCGCCGAGCGTTACGTCCGCCAGATCGAACGGCTGTAGCTTTGCCTTCGGCCGGCCTGTCGCCTGTACCGGCAGCGCCGCCGTCGATTGGGTCGCGGCCAGCAGGGGGCCGGCGATCAGCGCATTCGTGCTAGCGCCGATCAGGAAATTGCGGCGGGACTTATCGGTCCTGCATGTATCGGCCATGTCGTTACCCTCTGGCATGCTGCCAAGATATGTTTGCGTTGCGCCTGCGCGATCCTGCCGCTGCGGGCCTATGCTCGGTTACTTCCGTTGCACCGTCGCTGCGGGTCTGGGGGACAGCCAGCCGCTATCGGCGAGCCAGTCGTTCAGTCGATCCGGCCAGTGCAGGATAGAGATTCGGTCGGATTCGTCCAGGTTGAAGGCGTGATCGCTGTCCGCGTACATGTGCAGTTCGGCCGATACGCCGGCCTTGCGCAACTGTTCGTACAACGCGACCGACGGCGCCGCGCAACAGGCGTCGCGGCTTCCGGCGACCAAGAAGGCCGGTGGCGCGGATGCTATCGCGGTCGCGGGAATGCCGCGGGGGCCGGGGAACACCAGGACCTGGAAATCGGGACGGGCCGGCTGACGGTCGATCGCGTCGACGGCGGGCCGCCCCGCAGGTTCCGGGTTGTCGGCGATCAGCGAGACGAGCTCGCCGCCCGCCGAAAAGCCCATGGCGCCGACCCGGTGGGGATCGATGGCATAGTCCGCGGCATGAGCGCGAACCCAGCGCAAGGCCCGGCGCGCATCGTTGGCTGCATCGCCTTCGACCGAATACCCGGACCCGGGTTCGTTCGCCAACCGGTATTTCAGAACGAACGCGGTAACCCCCATCCGGTTGAGCGCGGTGGCGACCTTGGTGCCTTCGTTGGTCCAGACCAGCAGCTTGTGGCCGCCGCCGGGCATGATGACGACGGCGGCACCATTGCGGTGTCCGGCCGCCGCCGGGAAGGCGATCAGCGAGGGGTCGTGGATGTTGCGCACCCAATAATCACGACCGACTTCGGCTTCCCTCCGCCGCGCGGTCGATCCCGGGGCGCCGTTCGGCCATAGCGGGATCGACGTATACGGGGCGGCCGGCTGCGGCGCGGGATCCTCTGCCTGAGCCGGCACCGCCACCATCAGGGCCGCGACGGCGAGCATGCGCAGCATCACTTCGCCTCCGCCGCGGCCGCGGTCGCCGCACGTGCCGCCAGCAGATAGGCGGCGGTCGTGCTGACCGTATATTCGTTCTCGAACCACAGGAACGGCCAGTCGGGCTTTGCCTCGGGGAAGTCGGGTTTGACGATCAATACGCCCGGCACCATCCCGCCGGGAATGAAGCTGTAGTCGGCACGATTGTGGCCATAGCCGATCAGCTTCGATTCCGTGCCGACGGTCGAGACCAACGACAGGTTGTTCGCCGGATGACGGCCCAGCACATAGTCGATCGCATCCAGCGTGTAGCCGGTGCCGACCAGCTCCGGGAACGCCTTGTGCATGAGATACATCGACGTGCCGAAGCTGACGACCTGGTTCGACCCGGCCCAGGAGCCGTCGCTGATCGGCACGCCGAACGGATTGCGCGTCTTGGCATCGTCGGCCTTCGCCTTGAACTGCTTCACCAGCGGAACGAGTTGCGCCCGATAGTCGGCATCCATGAACGGGATCGCGCGGACCGCGACGCCGCCGATCCAGTCGAAGCTCTGGCGGACGACGGGCAGCAACTGCCGCAGGCGATCGGCATAGACCTTGTCGCCCTTGCTGGTGATCAGCAGCTCGATGGTCGCTGCGACGTTCGCCGCTTCGGCCGAGCGGGGCGACGAGGAATCGTCTCGGCCATCGCCCGATTTGACGATGCCGCCCTGCTGTTTGGACCACAGCGCCTTGGCCGCAGCCAGCGACTCCGCGGCCATCGCCGCGTCGCTGGGCTGCAGCGCACGCGAGGATGCAGCGAGTGCCGCCGCAACCAGCAAATTGTTGGCGGGCAGGTCGGTGGTGAACGCCCAGCGATCGTCCGTCGCGCCCGACGCGCCGCCCTTCCGCTCGGTCGGCTTCAACGCTGGATCGTAAAGCAGCCCGTCGGTCTGCGATCCGGCCTCGCCTAGGTGTGCGTATTGGCGCAGCGCCGGATCGACGATGCCGACGATGGCATGGCCGAACACCTTGTACTGCGCGAGCAACTGCAGCGTACCGTGCCGGATCTGCTGGACTGCGTCCTCTATGCCGTCCGGCTTGCGGATTTCCACCGCGCGCGCGGCTTCGTCGACGCTGGTCTCGTCCCAGTCGAGCCCGAACAATTCGCGCGCCCAGACCAGATCGCGCACCACCGATGCGTTCTCGGGCGTCTGGATGTCGTAGTCGCCCGCGTCCTGCCAGCCGCCAACCGCGAGGCCCGGGATATGCGCCCCCGCCTTGAACGGCGAATCGAGGTTCGCGCCCATCTTGTAGCCGTCGAAATGGACGATGTTCGGCGGCGCCTGCCGCGCATCGTCGAGGTGCGAGGGCGCCGACCAGACGCGATATTGTTCGCGGATGCCGACATGGTCCATCTGCTCGGCGATGAACGTGTCGAGCGAGGTCTGCCAGATCCGGTCGTACGCGCCGGCGGCGATGCGGAACGGGTTGGTGGTCTTGCCCGCATAGGAGATCGCGTAGATGCCCGGCTCACGCACCGCGGAGAAATCGAACGCTGCGTAATCGTAACGCGTCCAGTGCCCGCGCGACTGGGTCCTGGCGCGCAGCACGGACTGTTTGTCGCCATCCGCGGTCAGTTTGACGAGTTCGGCCTCGGCGGGCGCCTTGAAGTTCGGATCGAGCTCGATCAGCGCGACCTTCGGCCGGTTCGGCGTATAGCCCGCCTGATTGAAGGACACGACCGGCGCGCGCACCCAGTTCTTCACGACGTTGGGCCGGACATGCCAGACGACGGCATTCTCCTTCGCGCCCGCCGCGATCATCGACCGCACGACGAACCAGCCGTTCTGCGCACGGTTGCGCGCGTCGTAGAGCGACAGCGGCCCCTGATCCGAGGTGATGGTGACGCGCGTCATCGGATCTTCCGGCGCCAGCGTGATCGATTTGCCGCCACTGGCCATCGGCAGGGGATCGCCCGAGCCGTCCTTCGCCATCGGTCCGGTCGGATGCCGCGGGAACAGGCCCGGCGCGGAATCCATCAGATAGGTCTTGCCGAAATACGCGGTCGGCAGGAAATCCAGATTGAAGCCGGCCTTGCCTACCAGGCTTGCCGGCAATGGCTGATCCAGGTCGACCGCGATCCGGAAGCCGTCGCCCTCGGCCGTAACCTTGACCGCGTACGCCAGGTTCACGTCCTTGTACGTCGAGCGGACGACGATCTGGTTTGGTTCGCTGCCCCGCGTCCTGCTGACGAAGGCGGGCACGCGCGCCCATTGCTCGGGGGTCGGGTCCAGGCGCACCGCGCCGTCGGTGGCGATCCGGTCGCCGTGCAGGACGATCTGGATGCCGGCGTTCTTCTCGTCGAAGAAGATCGGGCTGAACTGGTTCTGGTCGATGATGACCGACAGGCCTTGCGTCTCCAGCGTGCCCGCGAGGGTGACGGCAAGCGATTGGGCATGCGCCCCGGTAACGATGCACGCACCAACGGATGCGAGCAGGGCTTTCAACGCCGATTTTGGCAAGGAGCCTCTCCTGATGTCGTTCTGTAGGACCGGCGGCGCTTCTATCGAGCGTTCACGTTGCCGCCGGCGTGGTCGTATGGGTGTGTCGCGGTTATTGCTTCGGCTTCAGCAGGTCGTGCATCGCCATCCAGCGGACGAATTCGTCGAACCAGCCGGTGCTGGTCGTCGTCTTCGGGTACATGCCGAAGCCGTGGCCACCCTGTTCGAACAGATGGAATTCGACCGGGCGCTTCGCCGCGCGCCAGCTTTCGATCAGCCCGAACCCGCCATTGCCAAAGAACGGATCGTCGGCCGCCAGCGCCACGAACATCGGCGGTGCGTCGGCCGGCACCGTCATCGCCGCCAGCGGACCATAGATGTTGCCGATAAAGGCGGGCTTGGCATCGGTGCCCCCTCCCGCCGGCGCCACCGTTGTCGCGATCGTCAGCATCGCGCCGGCGGAAAAGCCGACCATGCCGATGCGCTGCGGATCGACATGCCATTCGGCGGACCGCTTGCGAACCAGCGCGAACGCCGCGCGCGCATCCGCGATCTGCGGCGCGAGCCCTGCCATCATCGCGTCGGGCTTGGGCCGGGGCGGCTGCGCGCCGGGCCCGAACATCGCGGCCATCGACTGTTCGAACGCCGGCATTGCGACCGGCGTAGGGTTCAGCCGGTATTTCAGCACGAACGCGGCAACGCCCTTCGCCGCCAGCGCGCGCGCGACGTCATAGCCTTCGTTTGCCATCGACAGCGTCTTGAACCCACCGCCGGGCGCGACGATCACCGCGGTGCCGGTCGCCTTGGCCGCGTCGGGCAGGAACGGCGTCAGGGTGGCGACCGTGACATTGCGGGCGAACACGCTGCCATACTGGCTGTGCCACGCCTCTGGTGCGGTCGATCCCGGCAACTTGCCCGTACCCAGCTCGATCGCGCCGGTCTGCGCGGGGATCGCTATCGGCACCATCTTGTCGGTCTGCGCGTGTACCGGCGTCGCCAGTACGAAGGCCGCAGCGAGGCCCAAGCCCTTAATGCGACCGCGGATACCTCGGTCTTCTGTCAATTTGCCAGTCTTGCCGGTCATGCTCTCTCTCCCATCGTCTTGTTTTTTTGTCATGGTAAAGAGAGCGCTACCATCATGCAATTTATACTTTGAAGTCGATAGTTACGATCTTGTCGGCTCATCAACCAATGGCGGGAGATGGAAAGCAGCAGGTCATTCTGCGTGACCGGTATGGGTCCGGTGGACCAATGAGTTTGATCAACAGCCGTGGGCCATACGTGCCCAGCTCGTGCCGTAGGGTAGAGGCCTGTGCGCGAGTAGATCGTCGACCGTGATCGCGATCAGAAGCGCCCTTCGCGGACGCGCTGACGAGAGCAAGCAACGCGACGCAGCCCAACGCGGTTTTTAGCGGCACCCTTTCGCGATCAATCGCGCCATCGCCGCTGCCAGTCTGGGGCCAAGCGTGCGCTGAGCTTGCGTCGTCAGGTGCAGGTCGTCGGGATTGCGCGGCAGTCCGCGCGCGCTGACGATCGCAGTGCACGGAAGAGGTGGCCAAGACTGCTGATCCTGGACGACGTGCCAGCTTGGGTAGCGACCGGAATCCGCGCGCGGCGTGTCTGCGATCTGGACGACGACGATCGGCAGGTTCGGCGCGGCGAGATCGCGGCGAAACGCGGTGGCCATCTGCTGGAACGCGGTCGTCCAGCCCTGCGCCTCGATCAGCGGCTTTTCCGCATCGGATTCGCCCTGGTACCAGAGCATTCCTGCCAGATGGCCGCCCGCTTCGCGGACGCGTGCCACGCACGAGCCGTACAGCGTGGTGCGGTCCGATGCGGGCTTCCAACGGCCGATCGCGGTACCGCCCTTGGCGCACGGAACCAGCGCGATCGGGCGTTGGCGCTTGTGCAGCAACGCGCGCGCGAACGTCAGGCCGGGACCGACCGCAGCCTGTTTGTCGGCGGATACCGCATCGACCTGTCCGCTCGCATCGTCGAGCGGATCGAGTGCCGCGCGCCACTGGCCGTCATTGCCGTACAGCCGGATTCGCGGATCGGCGACGCGATCCTCGGCGGGCAGATCGGCGATCGCGCCGCGGCCCGACATGTTGGACTGGCCGGCGAGGACATAGACGTCGGGCGCCGCGCCGGCGAGCAGCGTCGCCGCTACGGCCAGCGCGGCAACCCCGGTCATCGCGGGACCGGGCCGTGGAAGTCGGCTTCGACGATCGCGAGGCGCCAGCCGGGTGCGACCGCTTCCGCGCCGGTGTCGCCCGATTGCTTGGCGGTGCCGAGCTCGACGATCTTGCCGAACGCGTCGCGGTCTTGCGTGGGGGCGGTCTGCGTCAGGCGTAGGACGCTGCCGGTCGCGGGCGCGAAGCTAACGTTCGCATAGCCGAGCTGGCGGTCGGTTTCGCCCTTCCAGACCTCGCGCCCGTCGACCGTGATCCGCAACGGATACGCGCGCGAGCGCCAGCCGACGAGCTTCAGGTCGATCTCGCTCAGCGTCACCGGCTTGGCGAAGCGGTATTCGATCCACGCCGTGCCGGGTGTGCCGTCGCTGACCCAATGCGTCAGTTCGTTGTCGTCGATCGACTTGCCCGCATCGGCTTGGCGCGAACCTGCGACGATCTTGGAAGGCATGAACGTCGTCCGGCTGACGCGATACGACGGCGTCGACGGCGTCGGGCCGCGCGTCAGCAGGCCGGGCTGCGCGTTCTCGGCGAACGTCCGCGACAGCCCGCCCTCGAGTTTCGCCGCGGCGACGGTCGGCAAGACCAGAGACGCCGCTTTCAGTCCCGGCGCGGTCGCGGTCAGCCTGACGCTGCCTTTCTCGGCGCCCGCGCGCAGCAGCACGCGGTTGACGCCCGCCTCGACCGGCAGCGTCTTCGACAGGATGTAATTATCCTCGTCGCGCGCGGTGCCAGCGGTCGGCGTGGTGCCGGGGATCGCCTCCGCCTGCACCGCGACGGCAGCACGCGGCTTGCCCGAGCTGTCGCCCTGCGCGATGCCGCCGCGCCATTCGGCCGGGCCGGTCAGCGCGAAGGCGACCTTGTCGTTTGCGGTCGGCACGCGCCGGCCCTTCGCGTCGACGACCTCGACATCGACCAGCGCGATGTCGGCGCCGTCCATCACGAAGCCGCGCGGGCCGGTATGCGGCGTCAGGCGCAGCGCCACGGGCGCGCCGACCGTCTCGACGACATGCTCGGAGGTGCGCCCGTCGGCACCGGTCGCGACCGCGCGCAGGTTGCCCGGCTGCCACGCCACGCCGGGCCAGGTGAACAGGAAGCCGCTGGAGCGGGTGCCCTGCCCGAGCGACCGACCGTTCAGGAACAGTTCCACCCGGTCGCCGGTCGAGACGACGCTGATGTCCTTGGTCGTGCCAGGCGCGTAGTTCCAATGGCCGATGACGTGCGTGGCGGGGCGTTCGACGTCGACCCAGCCGTTCCACATCACCTGGTGCGCGTAGAACCCCTCCTTGGGGATGCGCACCGCGTCGACTTCGCCCGAGCGGCGGTAGTTGTTGTCGCCGCGATAGTGGGTGTTGCTGTCCGACCAGATGATGTTGACGCCGCCCGAACTGACGCGCCGGCCCGTGCCCGGGCGAATCCGGTAATAGTCCCACCAGCGGCGGACGTCTTCGCGGGCCTGGCTGTCCTGGTTGCGGTTATAGTCGGGTGCATCGGTATGGAACGGCGGCGTCTGCGCGTCCTGGTACAGCCGGGCGGCTTCGTCGCGGCTGTATTCCATCGCCCACATCGGGTGGCGTGCGCTCTTGTTGATGTAGAGCATCTCGCCGCCATATTCGGCAATTTTGCTGTCGAGCATCTCGCGCGATCCGATCGCGCGGCCGCCGTTCGGATCGTAGCGGTCGCGGATGGCCTTCATCTCGGCCATGTGCGGCTCGCTGATGCTTTCGTTGCCGCTCTCGTAGAACAGGATCGACGGATTGTTGCGGTTGTAGACGATCGCGCTGGTCATCTGCTCCTTGCGCTGGTCCCAGCGGCGGCCCTCGACGTCGTGCTCGGCATCGCCCGCGGGCATCGCCTGGATCAGTCCGACGCGATCGGCGGATTCGATGTCCTGTTTCGACGGCGTGATGTGCATCCAGCGGACCAGATTGCCGCCGCTCTCGACCATCAGCGCGTTCGAGAAATCGCTGATCCAGGGCGGGATCGACACGCCGACCGCGGGCCATTCGTTCGAGGTACGCTGCGCATAGCCGTGCATTTGGATCGTCCGGCCGTTGAGCTGGACCATGCCGTCGCCGAACCGCGTCGAGCGGAACCCGGTCAGCGTGTCGACCGCGTCGCTTACCTTGCCGTTCTCGACCAGGCTGGTGGTGACGCGGTAGAGATAGCCGTAGCCCCAGCTCCAGAAGTGGAGGTTGGCGAGCTGCCCCTGCGCCGACAGTATGCGGGTTTCGCCTGGCGCCAGCGTGACGCTGCCGCCATCGAGCGTCCCGACCAGCTTGCCGTCGCGATCACGTACGTCGGCACGGTAGGACAGCGTGCGCGGGCGTTCTTCCTCGTTCCGTACCTGCGTCTCGGCGTGAACCGTCGCGGTGCGTGCGGCGATGTCGAAGCCGTCGGCCCAGACATATTGGCCGGTCGTGCCGAGGTTCGCGATCAGCGGCAGCGTCTGATAGGTGCGCGGCGTCAGATGCAAGCGGACGTTGCGGGTGATGCCGCCGTAATTGACGTTGAAGTTGCGGTCGTTCCACTGGAAGCCGCTGCCCGTGGCGCGCTCCTTGTAGCGCCAGTCGTTGTCGACGCGCACCGCGATCACGTTATCGCCAGATTTCAGCGCGCGCGAGATGTCGGCGCCGAACGCCATCGCGCCGCTTTCCGACAACACGACCGACTGGCCGTTGACCCAGACTTCGGCGGCCTGACGCACCCCCTCGAACTCGAGGAACGCCTTGTTGGCCTCGGCCCCGCGCGGCAGCGTGAAATGCTTGCGGTACCAGGTGATGCCGGTCGACAGATCCTTGATGTCGCGCGCGAACGCCTCGCGCTCGTTGAACGCGTTGGGCAGCGTGACACTGGTCCATGTGCCGTCCGCAAAGCCCGGGCGTTCGGCGCCGGCCTGCTCGCCGGTCATCATCCGCCAGTCGGGGTTGAGGTTGTAGGTGGTGCGCGCCGAGGCGACGACGCTCGACGCATCGTGCGCGCGGGCCGCCGGCGTGGCGAGGGCGATGACGGCGGTGGCTGCGAGGAATTGCGCGCGCATAAATTATCCTTCGACGTTTTGGGAGGCGCGGCCATGCGCGAGTCCGCGTTCCAGCCCGCGCAGTTCGGCAAGGCCGCGCATCCGCCCGAGCAGCGGGTAGCCCGGATTGCCCGTGCGGTTCATGTCGTCGAGGATGAGGTGGCCGTGGTCGGGCCGCATCGGGATGCTGCGGTTCTCGCGCAGCGACAGCTCGTGGATCGCCGCGACGAGAGCCGCCATGCCGGCATCGCCCTCGAGATGCGCGGCTTCGTGGAAGGTCCGGTGTGTCTCGCGCTGCACCGAGCGCAAATGCAGGAAGCCGATGCGGTCGCCCAGTCGTTCGACGATGCCGGGCAAATCGTTGTCCGCGCGCACGCCGAGCGAGCCGCTGCAGAAGCACAGGCCGTTCGAGCGGTTGGGCACGCGGGCGAACAGCGCGCTCAGGTCGGCTTCGGTGCTGACGACACGCGGCAGGCCGAAGATCGCGAACGGCGGATCATCGGGATGGACGACCAGCCGGATGCCGAGCTCGTCGGCGACCGGACACACTGCCTCGAGGAAAGCGACATGGTTCGCGCGCAACCGATCGGCATCGATCTCCGCGTAGCCCGCGATCGCCTGCGCCAGCGCGGCCGAGGTGAAGCTCTCCTCGCTGCCCGGCAGCCCGGCGATGATCGTGCGTTCGAGGACATGGCGTTCGTCCGCCGACATCGCCGCGAACCGTGCCGCCGCACGATCGCGCACGTCCGGCGCATAATCGGCCTCCGCACCTGGCCGCTGCAGGATGTGCAGGTCGTACACCGCGACCGCATCCCATTCGAAGCGCAGCGCGCGCGCGTCGTCGGGCAGCCGCCAGTCGAGATCGGTCCGCGTCCAGTCGAGCAGCGGCATGAAATTATAGGTGACGACGGTGATCCCGTGCGCCGCCAGGTTGCGCAGGCTCTCGCGGTAGGCGTCGAGCAACGCCGCCGTATCGCCGTCGCCGGTCTTGATGGCCTCGTGCACCGGCAGGCTTTCGACCACCGTCCATTCGAGGCCCTCGTCTTCGATCATCGCCTTGCGCGCGCCGATCGCCGCGCTGGTCCACACCGCGCCGTTCGGCACCTCGTGCAGTGCGGTGACGATGCCCGTCGCGCCGGCCTGGCGAATTTCGGAGAGTTGCACCGGGTCGGCGGGGCCGAACCAGCGCATCGTCTGGGTCATCAGCATTTAGGCACCTAGTGCATTCCCTCGTTACCCGACCGCATTCCTGTCCTCACCCTTCGCCGCTTTTGGCGTCTCTCCCTTTCCCAAGTGGGACAGGGAAGGGTGAGGACAGGGCTCAGGCGATCATCACGTCAGTAGGTGTAGGACAGTCGCACCCCACCGTAGCGACGGAAGTCGCGGGGCAGATACCCCTGCTGCGCGACGGCGCCATAGGACCCCGACACGTTGTTGTAGAGATAGCGATACTGCTTATCGAACAGGTTGTTGATGAACCCCGTCAACGCCCATTTGCGATCGTGATCGCGAATACCGAGCTGGCCGTTGACGATCGTATAGCCCGGCACAGCCGCCAGCGGATCGCGCGAATATTGGCTGCTCTGATAGGTCGCGGCACCCGACGCGACCGCGTCGAGCCCGGAACCGCCCAGCTCGTGCCAGTATTCGTAGTTGGCCGTCAGCTTCCACTTCGGCGCCTGCGCCGCGCGCGTGCCGCTCAGATCCTGGCGGGCGGGCGTCCCGGTGCAGCCCTGCGCCGCGGTCTGCAGCGCAAAGCACGGTGCGCCGACGAACGAGAGGTACTCCGCGTCGAGATAGGTCCCCGACGCGCCGATCGACAGGTTGCTGACCGGACGGAACGCGGTCTCGACCTCGATCCCCCTCGTGCGGACCTTGCCGACGTTGGTCAGGCGGAAGTTCTGCGTGCCGTCGGGCAGGATGTCGACCGCTTGCGCCTGGAAGTTCTTGAACCGCGAATTGAACAGCGTGACGTTGTAGGTGATGCGACGATCGAGGAACTGCGAGCGCAGGCCGAGCTCCCAGTCGGTCGAGGTCTCCGGCTTGACCGGGCCGCCATCGGCGCGAAGCTGGTTGAACCCGGTCGAGATGTCATAGGCCTCGCCCTTGTGGCCGGTCGCAAACGTCAGGAACGCGGTCACGTCGTCAACGATCTTCTGCTGCACGCCCAGCTTGTAGGTGCCGTAATAATCGACCGAATGGCCGCCATAAGTGCGGTTGGCGACCTGGTCGTTGTAGGTGTAGTCGATCCGCTCGCGGCTGTACCGACCGCCGCCGATCAGCGTGGTCGATGGCAGCACGTCGTACTCGACCTGGCCAAAGCCCGAAATCTGGTCGCTGCCGTTGGTCGCAGCCCAGCGCGCGACCGAAAAGAGCGGCCCGCGCGTGAAGGTGCGATCGAACGTCGTCGAGTTGAAGAACAGGCCGAGCGTGTAGCGCAGGCGATCGTTGCCAGGCGAGACCAGCCGCAATTCCTGGCTGAACTGCTCGGTGCCGAAATCGCCGGTCTGGCGGTTGTCGAAATTGGGGATCGCCGAATCGTCGTTGTCGAGCCGGTCGTGCGAATTGTACCGGTCGTGCGCGGTGATCGACATGATCGTCGGGCCGCCGGTATCGTAGGACAGCCGCAGCGACTGGGCGAAGTCGTTATACGTGTTGCCCGACGGGAAGTTGGAATAGACCGCGGTGTTCTGCGGCCCGACGACGATGCCGGGGGCGAACACCGCGGGCGTGAAGGCGCGGTTGCCGCGGAGGATCGCGTTGGGGGCCAGCGCGATGAACGGCCGCGCGCTGGTGCTGCGGCCGTCCTGGTAATCGATGCCGAGATCGACCTGCAGCGCCTCGGTCGGGGTCCAGCGGAATTTCTGGTGCGCGGAGAAATACCGGCGTCCGTTGACCTTCTTGCCGGTCGCAAGGTTGTTCGAATTGCCGGCGAAGTCGTCGAAGCTGAAGCTCGTCCGATAACCCAGAGTGTCGGTGATCGGACCGGATACGCCAAGGCCGATCTGTTGTTCGTTGTCGGTCGTCGCCATGCCGCGGACCGTTGCGGTAAAGGTCTTGGTCGGACCTTTGGTAACGATATTGATCAGGCCAGCCGAGGCCGACTTGCCGTACAGCGTGGTCTGTGGCCCGCGCAACACCTCGATGCGCTCGACATCGTTCAAGTCGGTAAAGGCACGCGCCTGGAACGCGAGCGGCACGTCGTCGAGGACGATCGCAACGCTCGGCTCGACGCCCGGGCTGAACGCCAGCGTGCCGATGCCGCGGATCGAGATGTTGGCGTTGGCCGGCGTTTCGGCGGGGCGGATGATCAGTGACGGCGCGACGCGGTTCAGGTCGTTGAAATCGACTACGTTGTTCGCGCGCAACTGCTGCTCGCCGACGACCTGCACCGACAACGGCACATCCTGGATGTTCTGTTCGCGCTTCTGGGCGGTGACGACGATATCGGCCGAATCCGCGTCGGCGGGCGTGGACTGCGCGACGGTTTGCGGCACGGCCGGCGGCTGTGCGTCGACCGTATCGGGCACCGCTTGCGCATGCGCCATTCCTTGATAGCCAAGCCCGCAGGTGGCCAGCAGCAGCGCGATTTTCCGCATCTCTCATCCCACTTTATGATTGTCCTGACCAAAATGTGTGATTCCCACGGCCAAATCAAGCGGAATATTCGCCAACTGGTTTGACCACGCGGCGCGATCGTCGTCTGCCGGACATCCTCTACGGGGCGGCGATCCGGCTATTTACGTTTAGTTCAAGGACGTCGCTGGACGTTTCTCTCCTCAGTAAAGAAGCAACCTTCGTCGTACGAACGCTGCTCAGTCCACGGTTGCTGCGCGACCGTGGACTGCCGGCCGGCGAGAGCGTGGCAGCCAGCTTTACGGCAAGCACACGGGCAAAGTGAACGAACGGCAGCAACCGGGTCAGGCCCGCCGCCGCGCATGGTCCATCCTCGAATTCGTCGTTTGGGACGCCCGCAACGTTTCCCGTTTCAGGTTGCAATCTGGGAGGTCGACGGGTCAGCGCGACGCAATGAGGATCGCCCGCCTCAACGCAGTATCCTGCCCGGCTTGCATATCCGCCGCTCGCTTCGGCGCGATGATATCCGGCATGATCCCCGCGTCCGGCTGCGGCGTGTCGGGCCAATAGGCGATCAGCGGCAGATCGACCTCGATACCCGATCCCGGCAATCCGACGAAGAAGAACGCGCCGCCGTTGATGCCGCGACGATTGCCGCCGGTCTGCTCGCCGATCAGCGTTCCCAATCGATGACGCCGCATGAGGTCCGCGAAACCGAAGGTGGCGGAAGCGTTCTTCGGCCCGACCAGGACGGCGACCTTGCCCGGAAACCGTCGACCCGCAGGCTGGATGGTGTCGGGATCGGCAGCGTCGCCGGGACGGGTCAGGGTGTAGAAGCCGGCCGCGTCGGGGCCTGCCACCGACGCCCCCCAGTCCCTGAAGCTGCGGTCCCAGGTCTTGAGGTAGGGGGCCAGTCGGTCGGGTATCTTGCGGTAGCGCACATGGCGGGAATAGCCGTCGGCAGCCAGCGGCGCTTCGATCAGGCGGGCGATGATCGCCGCCCCGCAATCGAGCCCTCCGCCGTTGTCGCGCACGTCGACGACGATGCCCGAGAGCTTGCGGTCGATCGCCGTATCCACGCTGGCGTCGATGAAGCCCCGCCAATCCCATTCCTCGTGAAACATCGCCCATGTCGGCATGGTCAGGACGCCGACATGTCCCCGCACCTCGAACGTCCAGCCATAGGGAGAGTCCTTGGACGGACGGCGCAACGCCGTGTCCCGCGCCGCTGCGGCCATCAACGGGCACGTGATCGCGGCGGTTCTGCCATCGGTTCGGACCAAGACACGCGCAGAGGGACCGGACGACGGGAACAGCAGCGCCCGCAGCACATCGAACGCCGGCTGATCGGCATCGCCCGGTATGCCGAGGTCGGCTATCTTGCGCGCATCGTTGCTTCCATCCGTACGGGCATAGGGAAGCATCCTGGCGAGGATATCGTGCGCGCCGATGCCGTCGATCGCGACGATCTCGCTTCCAGCCGGCAGATGGTGCCCGCTGCCGAGATCGGCGGTGACGATCATCCGCCGGTCCAGCCATGCGAAGGCGAAGGGCAGCCGATCGGGCTTGCCGAACAGCGCCGATACGACGGCCGGTGTCTGATTGGCGGGATTGGGATAGCTGTGGCCGCACCGAATGCCGGCGGTGAAGGCCGTGAGCGCCAGGTAGAAGTCCCCCAAAGTGCGGGGCGTACCGGCGAACCGATCCAGACGCTGACGTTCCCGCTGGAACTCCACGGGGGTCAGGTAGCGGTAGAGGCCGGGATGCAGGCTGGCATAGGCGTCGAACAGGATGGCTATGTCCGCCCGCATCGCCGCAGGTGCCAGCAACTCGCCAGTCGCCTTGGCGGGTGTCGGCAGGAGGGCGGTGGCGAACAGTCCCGACGCTCCCATCAGGACGTGCCGGCGATCGAGATATGTCATGCGGTTGCTCCGGGTGGGTAGGCCCCACGCCGATGCCGATCGTGGTCAGACCATGCGCTGCAAATCCGGGCGTCCCACGTCGTTTTTGTCCGGTGAGACGCGGCGATAGGCAGAAGGGGTGACGCCGAACCGATCCTTGAAGACGCGGTTGAACGTCGCCTTCGATCCGAAGCCGGCATCGATTGCGAGGGTCAGGATATCGCCATCGGACCCGTCCCGAAGCCGTGCGGCGACATGCTCGACGCGCAGGCCATTGATCGCCTCGGCGAACCCCAGCCCTAGGCCTTCGTTGAGGCCGCGCGACAGATAGGCCGTGTTGGTCCCAAGCCGGCGAGCCAACGCGGCAAGGTCGAGGTCGGGATCGCGCCACCATCCCTGGTCCTCGATCCGGCGCATCCACTCGGCCGCGATCGGACGCCAGTCGCGCTCGATCGGCTCCACGATAGGCTGCGGTCGGGCGTCTGCCTGCCGCCAGCCCTCGATCGCCAGATAATTACCGACGATCGCCAGCACGACATAGAAGCCGAACATGTCGAAATAGGAGAGCGGCGCGATCAGGGCATCGGCGGCCAGGTATACCGTTCGCACCGCTGCGATCACCGCAAAGGCGATCAGCACCGCCTGCACGCGCTTGGCCGCGGCGAGGTCCGATCGGCGCGCGATCAGCCAACCGCGATGCCGGCGCAGCGCACGCAATCCGGCAACGGCATAACCGATCATCGACGCAAGCAGCAGAGCTGCCAGGATCGGATCTAGCCAGGGACGTTGTATCTCCCGGTCGAACGTCCCTCTCAAACCGAGCGGAAGGCAGAAGGCGATGGCCTGATAAGCGAACTGAGCGACGGGCAACGCGGCGTGCCAGCGTGGTATCGACCGATCGAAGATCAGGGCGTTCAGATGAGCGTAGAGCAACGGTCCCATTGCCAAGGGCACGGCGAACGGCGCGAAGGAAAGCCACGGCCAGCGATCGTAGAAGCCGGCATAGCCGATGGCGAACGGCGTCAGCATCCCGCACAGGACGATCAGCAACGCGCCGAGAGAGCGATGCGCGGCCCCACGCCGCCCAATGATGATGGCGGTCGCCAGCACGAGCATCTGCACCTCGAACAGAACGAGGATGAGGGACATGGGATTGATGCTCACACGACTATGAGCCTCGCCAGAGTAGCGACGTCAATGGGCAATGGTGCCGGTGAAAGTTGAGAAGCGAGAACGGGCGTCCGAGCGTTTGGAAGGGGGGGCACATACAGGGCTATCGTCTGCCACGCTCTTGATCGAGCGTCACAAAGGCGATGACGCCTGCCGTCACCGCCGAAAATGCCGCCAGCAAGGCCGCGGTGTGGAACGCCTCGGTCAACTGTACGACAGATGCGGCGACAACGGCACCGCCCAACGCCGTCGCGATCAAGCCGCCGGTTCGTGCGATCGCGCTGTTGAAGCCCGATGCGGTGCCGGTGTGGTGATCGTCGACGGACGAAAGAACGGCGGTCGTGAGCGGCGCGACCGCGCCGGCCATCCCGAGCGCGATCACCACCAGACCCGGCAGCACGTTGCTCCAATAGCGCGCGCCAGGGTCGACGGTCGCCATTAGCGCGAAACCGACCCCGGTAACGATCGGCCCGATCGTCAGCGGCCAGCGCGGGCCGATCCTCTCGCTCAATCGTCCGGCAAAGCGCGACGCGGTGCCGATCACGATCGAGAAGGGGAGCAACGCGAAACCCGCCTGGGTCGGCGTATATCCGCCGCCGACGATCAACAGATACGGCAGCAACACCAGCAATCCGCCCAGCGCGCCGTACAGCAGCAGCGTCAACAAGGTCAGCCCGACGAACGGGCGTGACGCGAACAGCGTCAGCGGCATCATCGCGCGGTCGCCGAGACGATGCTCCTGGCCGACGAACGCGACCAGCAGGACGATGCCGATGCCCAAGCCCGCTCCGATCTTCGGCGACAGAACATGACCGCTCGACCACAGGGTCAGCGCCCATGTCAGGATGCCGAGCGCGGCGGTCACCAATATCGCGCCGAGCCAGTCGAGCCGTTGTGCGCCGGGTTCGCTCTCCTCGACATAGCGCAGGGCGACGATGATCGCGGCCGCCGCGACAGGCAGATTGAGGAAGAAGATCGTCCGCCAGCCCAGTGTGTCGACCAGCCAGCCGCCAAGCGGCGGACCGACGGCGCTGGCGATCGCGCCGGCTGCGGCCCATGTCCCGACCGCTCGCCCCCTGGCTTCGCCTTCGAACGAACTGCCGAGGATGCCCAGGCTGTTGGGCATCAGGATCGCGGCGCCGATGCCCTGTATTCCGCGCGCTGCCAGCAGGATCGGGAGCGTCGGTGCCAACGCGCAGCCGATCGACGCAAGTGCGAACAGGACTGTGCCGAACACCAGCATCCGCCTGCGACCGTAATGATCGCCCGCTGCGCCACCAAGCAGAAGCAGCGCCGAGAGCGGCAGCAGATACGCGTTGATGATCCAGGGAAGGTCGGACGCACCGCCGCCGAGATCCTTGCCGATCGCGGGAAGCGCGACGTTGGTCACCGAGCCGTCGATAAAGGCAAGGCTCGAGGCCAGCATCGTCGCGGCGATCGTCCAGCCAGGATAGCGGACGGCCGTGGTCCGTGCGGCCCCTGCATTAGGGTGGTCGCCAGACCCCGGCGGTGCCGCATTCATGATCCGGCTCGACGGAAACAGCCTGTTTCGTGGTCGTTGACGAGACCGCAGGCCTGCATCCAGGCGTAGACGATGACGGGGCCGACGAACTTGAACCCGCGCTGCTTGAGCGCCGCGGATAGGGCTTCGGAGGCAGGCGAGCGCGTCAGCGCCTTGGCACCGTCGCCGACCACTGGCGTACCATCGACGAAACTCCAGGCGAAGCCGCCGAAATCCTCGCCGGCGTCGCGCATCGCGAGATAGGCGCGGGCATTGCCGATCGTCGCCGCGATCTTGGCACGTGAGCGGACGATACCGGCGTTGCCGAGCATCGTCACGATGTCCGGCTCGCCGAACCGCGCGACGATGTCTGGGTCGAAGCCCGCAAAGGCAGCCCGGAATGCGTCGCGTTTGCGCAGGATCGTGACCCAGGCCAGCCCGGCCTGGAATCCGTCGAGCATCAGCTTTTCCCACAGCGCGCGCGGGTCGCGTTCGGGCACGCCCCATTCGGCGTCGTGATACGCCGCAAGCAACGGGTCGCCTTGCGCCCATCGGCAGCGAGATAGCTCGGCGCGGGTCACGGCGGGCACTGCCCGGTCTTTGCTGTCGATTTGCATGCCGGCCGGGACGATGCTCGCTCGGTGCCAGCGTGTCGATGCCGTTCGCCATCGTCGACGCGGATCAGGTCTTGATGAGGTTTGGCGTTGAGCCGGTCGAAGCGGACCGAATGCGATCCTCGCCTTTCGAGCCGTCCCGGCAGCCTTCGCCAAGTGCTGCCGCCCAACACGGTCAGGTGGTGGGTCGGGGTCGAGCCCGACTGAACTATCTGGCCAGGTTTCATGCTGCAACAACGCCGACCTGTGCGTTCGTCGTCCGTTGGCCATGAGTGAAGGATCGGGACGATGAAAGCGGTTCGGATATACGAGTATGGGGGCCCCGACGTCCTGAGGTACGAGGAGGATGTCTCCGATCCCGTGATCGAGCCGGGTATGGTGCTCATCAGGTCGGTCGCGACCAGCGTCAATCCGATCGACTGGAAGGTTCGCTCCGGCGCCCGGCAGAAGGATTTCCCGCTCGCGCTGCCGGCGATCCTCGGCAAGGACGTGAGCGGCGTGGTGATCGCAGTCGGCAGCGGCGTTCGAAACTTCAAGCCCGGCGATCCTGTCATCGCCATGGCCGATGCAACCTACGCTGAGTTCGTGGCGGTCCCGGACGCAATCGTGACGCATCTTCCCGAGGGGATCGATTCGATCGATGCCGCGGCCATCCCGCTCGTTTCATTGACCGGGGACCAACTGGTTCGGGTCGCTACCCGGGCGGTGGCGGGCCAGACCATCCTCGTCAGTGGCGCGCTCGGCAGTGTGGGACGCGCGGCCGTGCACAGCGCGATGAAGCTGGGCGCGAAAGTCATCGTCGGCGTCCGAGCACGACAGCTTGCGGAGGCGGAAACCTTGGGTGCCCATGCTGCAGTCGCGCTCGACGACGACGAGGCGATCGCGAGGCTCGAAGCCGTTGATGGCGTCGCGGACACTGTCGGCGGTGCGATCGCGGCGAAGCTTCTGCGTAAGGTCAGGGCTGGCGGCCGCTTTGGCTACGCATCGGTGCTTCCGGACGATGCCGCGACGGAAGCATCGGTGGTGGTGAACCGCGTATTCGCACAGCCTGATCCGTCCAGACTCCGCGAGTTTGCCGAAGACTTCCGCGATGGCACGTTCGTCCTGCCGATCAGCCGACGCATGCCGCTACGCGACGCAGGCGCGGCGCACGAACTGCTGGAAAAAGGCGGGGGAGGGAAGATCGTGCTTACGATGTGATCGTGGGCGACACGATCAGCGTTACCAATGGGCCTGGTTGACTAGATCTTAGACCAGGCTCATTTAAACGCTCAACCAATCCGCTGTGATCTCGCCCCTATGCCCTTCCGGCGCCAGTGCGGCGCGGAGGGCTTCCAGCAGAGGCGGCAGCGCCTGCGTGAACGCATAGGGCGGGTTGACGATGAACAGCCCCGCGCCGTTATAGATGCCGGGCTGATCGGCATCATACAACCAATGCTCCACCGACAGGAATTTCGGGACGCCGAGCTTACGCAAATTGTCCTTCCACTGCTGATGCGCCGCGCGGTCTTTCAGCGGATACCAGATCACCGTCACGCCATGCGCCCATTTGCGGTGAGCCGCGGCGAGCGTGGCGGTGATGCGGGCGCGTTCGTCTGTCTGCTCGTACGGCGGATCGACGACCACTACGCCGCGACCGGTGCGGGTCGGAAGCAGCGCCAGCCAAAGCTCATAGGCATCGCGCTCATGCACGGCAGCAGGCGTACCGCGCATCGCGCCGCGCAGGGCACTGGCGTCCTCGGGATGCTTTTCATTGAGGATCAGCACGTCCTGCGGGCGCAGGATCTGCGCCAGAAACTGCGGCGAGCCCGGGTAAAGGCGCGGCTCTGCCCCGACATTCACCGCCCTTACGGCGGCGCGATAGTCGTCCAGCAAGGGGTTCGGGTCGGCAAAGGCCCGCAGCACGCCCTGTGCGGCTTCGCCGGTGCGTTGGGCCTGCTCGCCGCCAAGGTCGTAGAGCCCGCAGCCGGCATGGGTATCGATCAGGGTCAACGCGCCCTGTTTCTGCTGCAGGGCCCGGACAAGGGCGATCAGCAGGCTATGCTTCACGACGTCGGCGCTGTTGCCGGCATGGAAGGAATGGCGATAATTCATTGAGATCCAAAACCCTGCCGGTTAGTCTGCGTGCGAGCCACTTGGCGAGGGGCCTCCTCGAACTGGCCCGGCGCGATCCCGGCGACAGACCAGTCGCCGATCGACCAGCGGACCAGCCTCAGGGTGGGCAACCCCACCGCCGCCGTCATTCGGCGCACTTGCCGGTTGCGCCCTTCGCGGATGGTGATTTTCAGCCAGCTGTCGGGGATGAGCTTGCGCTGGCGTATGGGCGGATCGCGCGGCCACAGGTCCGGCGCGTCGATACGAGCAACATCGGCCGGCAGGGTCATGCCGTCCTTGAGCCGGACGCCCTGCCGCAAGCGCTCCAGTTCCGGCTCCTGCGGATCGCCTTCGACTTGAACAAGGTATGTCTTGGGCATCTTGAAGCGCGGATCGGAAATTCGCGCCTGCAGCCGCCCATCATCGCATAGAAGAAGCAGACCCTCGCTGTCCTGATCTAGCCTTCCGGCGGGATAGACACCCTTCACCTCGATGAAGTCCGACAAGGTCGACCGAGCCGTCGGCGATCCGCGGTCGGTGAATTGCGATAGGACCCCGAAGGGTTTGTTGAACAGCAGCAGCCGGGTCATCCCGAGCTTATATCGTTCGGCTGCGACCATGTCGCCTGGCGCATCCCGCCGCACCCACCCGGAAGCTGTCGGTCGGCTTTCCTTCTGACCAAGGATCGGCCGTTCCGCCCATAAGCCGCGTGTGGGGCAGGCCTGCGCACGATCACGCTTGCCCCACACTCCACGGCCTCGGCTAGAACCGCATGGTTCCGCCGAACGCAAACGTCCGACCGCTCACCGTGTTGGTCATCACGCGCTTGGCGGTGCCGTCGGCATATTGGACGATCGGCTCGTCGGTGATGTTGATCACGTCCAGCGTCAGCTTGAACTGGCGCGTCAGATTGACATAGGCGGACGCGTCGACGTTGGTCGAACCCTTGATGTATTCGCCGATATTGCCGTTGCCGCCATTGCCCCAGCGATAGCGCGACCGCGTCGCCAGCGAGCCGCGAATGCCCCAGCGATCGGTATCGTAATAGACCGTCGCGTTGGTCGAGAATTTCGACAGGTTCGGCAGCGGCAGGCGCACCGCGGCCCCCGAGAAGATCACATCGGTCGATCCCCTGGCGAGCGTGACGTTGCCGAGCACGCCGAGCCTGTCGAACGGCGCGGGCAGGAAGTCGAAGTCGCGCTTTGCAGCGATCTCGATGCCCTTGATCGACGCACCCGGCCCGTTGATCGGGCGCGTATAGTTCACCAGCACCGCAGGATCGACGCCGATGGGCAACAGCGCCGTCGGATATCCGGTCGTGTTGTACGCAACGAGCTGCGTCTCCGAGGTGATGTACGAGTCCATCTTCTTGTAGAAGGCACCGATCGCCAGCGAGCCGCGCTGCCCGTCGTAATATTCGAGCGAGGTTTCGACCGAATCCGCCTTGAACGGCGCGAGGTTGGGGTTGCCGGCGGAGATCGTGCCGCCGAACGTCGCGAGGTTCAGCGTGCCTGCGGCGCGCATGTCGCTCAGCGCGGGGCGGCTCAGATTGCGGTTGCCGCTCAGCCGGAACACGACCGACCGGCTCAGGTCGAACGCGAGGTTCGCCGCCGGCAGAAAGCCATCATAGCTGTTGGTCACGTTGACCGGCACCAGCGTGCTGCCGACCAGCGCGGTCCCGGAAGAACCGAGGTCGGTGTGGTAGTAGCGCACGCCGACATTGGCGCGCAGACCGATGCTGCCGAGCTGGGTGTTCAGGTCGTATTGCAGATAGGCGCCATAGGTCTTCTCGAGCAGGTCGTAGGCTGTGCCGGCGACGGTGTTGCTCGGATCCACGGTCGTGCTCTGGCCGAGCAGCGCATAGGTGCCCGCCACGTCGCCGATGACGTACGGCGCGAGCGTGCTGTCCGTCAGGACGCTGGTCGGCACGTCGGGGTTGCCCGGCTTGTCCTCGTAGTTCGGGTTGACCTTGCGTTGCCAGCCGCTGTTCGTGAATCGCTTGAACCCGGCACCGGCCTTGATCGTCGAGCCTGAACCGACGGTCCAGGCGAGCTCCGCCTTGCTGTTGTAGAACTCGCTGGTGATCCGATCCGCGCGCGTTTCCAGGCCTTGCAGGTCCCATTGCGACGCGTCGGTGGTGTCGAAGCCGTAGCTGGTCCGCGGCGACCCCGTGTTCAAACCGGAGAAGGAGTAGCTCTTGTTTACCGCCTCCAGCAGCACCTGGGCATAGCTGGAATCGAACGTCGATCGCGACCAGCCGCCCAGGAAGTTGACCGTCAGGTTGCTGCTGAGATCGGTGTGGCCGTTCAGCGCCGCCTGCCAGAAGGTCGTCTCGTCATGCGTGACCTTTGATTCGGTGCGCATGTCGACATGATCGAACGACGCGCCGACGATGTCGTTGAAATCGTCGAAGGTGACGCCCGTCAGCACCTGCGTGCCGGTCACGTTGTTCGCGGCGATGCCATTGGTGCCTGCGGCGCCGATCACGCCTGAGGTGCGATCGTTGTTCAGCTTGCCGTACAGCACGTCCAGCGTCACGTCGGTGCGGTCGTTCGGATGATATTGCAGGGCGGTGGTGATGCCCAGCCGTTCGCGCTTGTTGAAGAACGTCGCATAGGTCTGCGCACGGCTGTTCCAGACCCGGCCGGCGCCGGCGGCGTTCACCAGCAGCGCGCGATCCGCCGCCGAGACGGCCGGTCCGACGTTGCGGGCGCCGAAATTGATCTGCGACCAGTTCCAGTTGCGATAGCCGAATTCGACCGTGTCGGCTGTGCCGTAGGCGACCGATGCGAGGACACCGAAATTGCCCCAGCGATCCGATATCAGCCCGACCAGCCGCGGGGTGACCGTCTTGGTGTACTGGTTCGTCTGCCCCTTGGCGGACGCGACGACGGTCAGGCCGTTATAATCGAACGGCTTGGCCGTGAACAAGCCGACGGTGCCGCCGATGCCGCCCTCGTCCTGCTCCGCGGCGTAGGACTTCTCGACGATGACCTTATTGAAGAGTTCGGACGCGAAGATGCTGTAGTCGAACGAGCGCGAACGATTGACCGATGACCGGCTGTCGAGCCCCGACGACGTGTTGGTCAGCACCTCCATGCTGTTCAGCTGGGTGCGTGTGAAATCCGCGCCGAGCCCGCGCAGCGAGATCTGCCGGCCTTCTCCGCTGTCACGGGTGATCGCGACGCCGGGAATGCGCTGCAGCGCTTCCGCCAGGTTCTGGTCGGGAAATGCGGAGATGTCCTGCGCCAGGATGACGTCCTGCGATCCGGTCGCCGCCTTCTTGATCTGCTGAGCCTTGGCGATGCTCTCGCGGTATCCCGTCACGACGATGTCCGTCGCCACGTCGGCCGACTGGCCTAGCTGGGAGTCCGGGCCACCTGCGGTCTGTGCGGTCGCGCCGCCGAGTGCCACGGCAGGGGCAGGGACCTCCGCCGTGGCAAAGCGCATGTGGCGGACGACCGTTACGGTGCCGTCGACGATCCTGCCGTCGAGATCGCTACCCGCAGTGAGCCGCGCGAGCGCTTCCTCGGCGGTCATCCGCCCGCGCAGGCGCTGGCCGCGCGCGCCTTTCAGCAGCGCCGGTGACGACGCGAGCTGCAGTCCGGTCCGCCGGGAGAAGGCGAGCAGCGCATTGCCGAGGTCCTGCGCCGGCACGTCGAAGGTGAACTGGCGCGCCGCCGACGCCGCGCCCTGCGCCACGGCTGGCGAGCAGACCAGGCCAGACAACGCGGCCGAGCCTAGCAGAAGATGTGACAGACGAATGTTGCGGAACATGTTTTACCCCCGATGGTTCGAGAGCAAGACGGGCCGATGTCGTAAAACCCGACAAAGTATTTGGTTTCATTTATATTACGGTATCGTTGCAGTAATATTGCTTGCGAACGCCGATACGGTCGGACCGGTTTACTTGTCGGTTCGTATCCGGATCTCACCGAGATTGTCACAAATGCGGCCTAGGTCGCCGGGATCAACAACCCGGAAGTGCCATGCCCGCGACGCTGCACCAGATCGAGACCCGTGCGGGCGCGCCTGCCGAGGATTGGCGCGCGATTGCCGCGACGCTGAGCCGATACGTGCGGTCGCGCACGAACCGCGCCGACGTGGTTGAGGATGTCGTGCAGGAGACGTTGTCGCGGCTGGTGCACCAGAGCCGCGTGCAGACACTCGTCAGCGTCTATGCGCTCGGCTTCCGAATTGCCGCGAACTTGCTGGTCGATCATCATCGCCGCGACAGCCGCTATGTCGCCGAGCACGAGGAAGAGCCGGCCAGCCAGGCGCCGTTGCCCGATCGGGTGCTGGCGGGTCGGCAGGAGGTCGCGATCCTGCAGGAGGCGCTGGCGGCGATGCCGCCGCTGCGTCGCGACGTCCTTGTGCGCCGGCGATTGCAGGGGCAAAGCTGCGCGGCGATAGCGAGGGATCTGGGGTTGAGCCCGAAGGCAGTCGAGAAGCACATTACGCGTGGCCTGGCCGACCTCCACAAGGCGATGCCAGGAGATGCGCGCGCGCCTGGGGGCGGGCGATGAACCGGGAAAGCCAGATCGCGGAGGAAGCGGCAGCCTGGATCGACCGGCTCAACCAGCCGGCGTTCGACGCTGCGGCAGGGCCGAACTTCGACGCCTGGATGGCAGCAGCGCCGCGTCACCGCGAGGTCTTCGCCGATCTGCAGGCGCTCTGGCAGTCCGAAGCGCTGCTGCAAGCGCTGGGTCAGGCCGGAAGCGCCCGCGTCGCTGCGGTTGCGCCGCCCGTACCGGCTGCGCCCGCACGACGGACATGGCGCACCGTGCCGCGGTTCGCGGCGGCGGCCTGCGTGATGTTGCTCGCGATCGTCCTGATCCTGCCGATCCTGTCGACGACCACCTACAGCACCGGTGCCGGCAAGAGCCGGTCCGTCGTCCTGGCGGACGGATCGCGCGTCGACCTGAGCGGCGATACCGAGCTTCGGGTGCAGATCCTGCCGTGGAAGCGGAACGCGGAACTGATGCGCGGTGAGGCATATTTCGACGTTCGCCATGAGCGCGCCCGGATATTCCGGGTTGCGAGCGGCACCACGTCGGTGCGCGTGCTGGGCACGGCGTTCAACGTCGATCGCCAAGGCCCGACACGGACCGCCGTCATGGTGTATCGCGGTGCGGTGGAGGTCGGCGTTGCCGGGAAAGCCGACGTCGTGCTGCGCAAGGGCGACGGTGCGCGCGTCGTCGACGGCCATGTCGTGGCGCAACCGCGCGTCGCGGCCGTTGCGCCCGACTGGAAGTCCGGATGGTTCGAGGCGTCCGACATCCCGCTCGGCGTGCTGATCGGCAAGGTACGGCGCTATTCGGCGCGGCCCATCTTGTTGCAGGATCGCAGCTTGCAGGCGCTGCCGATCAGCGGGCGCTTCCACGTATCCGATACCGATCGCGTCCTGCAGGCGGTCCAGGCCGCCTATCATGTCGACGTCGCATATGGCCCGAACGCGATCGCCATCCGCCCGAGGGGCGTGGCGGAGGACTGATTTCGCAACGGCCGGCGGTTTTGCCTGTCGGGTTTTGCCCCTCTGCTCCGTCTTCCCCGCATGCGCGCGATGCGGCCTCGGTCCTGCGCGCCGGCCGTAAGGGAGTATCCTCGTGACACAGTTCGATCGCCGCAATCTGGTCAAGGCCGGCCTCTCGCTTGCGCTGCTAGGCGGGGTGGGCGCGCCGCGACTGCTCGCACAGGCAAAATTCACACGCGATCCGTTCACGCTCGGTGTCGCGGCCGGTGACCCGTGGCCCGACGGGTTCGTGATCTGGACGCGGCTGGCGCCCGAGCCGCAGACGCCCGACGGCGGCATGCCCCGACACGATGTCCCGGTACGCTGGGAAGTCGCCGAGGATCCCGAATTCCGCAAGATCGTCCGATCCGGGCCGGCGGTGGCGCAAGCGGCGCTCGCGCACTCGGTCCATGTCGAGATCGACGGGCTGCGGTCGCACCGGCCCTATTGGTATCGCTTCATCGTTGCCGGCGCCGGAGCCAGCCCGGTCGGCACCGTGCGCACCGCCCCCGCGGCGGGCGCATCGCTCGACCGGCTGAGGCTGGCGATGCTCGGCTGCCAGGATTTCGAGACGGGCTTCTTTACCGCCTATGCGCACGTGGCGCGCGAGCCCGATCTCGACGCGGTGTTCCACTATGGCGACTATATCTACGAGATGGCGCCCCGCGCCGAGCCCAGTCCGCGCAAGCACCTCGGCGCTGAGACCTACACGCTCGACCAGTATCGGCGCCGCTACGCGCAGTACAAGGCGGACCCCGATCTGCAGGCGGCGCACGCCGCGGTCGCATTCATCATGTCGTTCGACGATCACGAGATCGACGACAATTGGGTCGGCGAGTACGACAAGGACGGCAACCCGCCCGAAGTCTTCGCGCTGCGCAAGGCGGCCGCGATGCAGGCCTGGTACGAGCATGTCCCCGTCCGCCGCGCGCAGCGGCCCGGAGCAGGGCGCGCCTATCGCCGGCTCGATTACGGCAATCTCGTCCGTATGCACGTCCTCGACACGCGGTCCTATCGCAGCGACCAGCTTTGCGAGCGGCCCGGGATCGGTCGCGCCGAACTCGACGCCTGCATCCCCGTCGACCGACCGGAGCGCACGATGCTCGGTGCAGCGCAGGAGGGCTGGCTCGACCGCGGACTCGCCAACGACGCCCGCTGGAACTTCATCGCGCAGCAGGTCCTCCTCATGCCGTACGACGCCCGCAAGGACGGCTCCTTCACCCCCATCATCGGCAAAGACAATTGGAACGGCTATCCGCTGTCGCGGCAGCGGCTCGTCGACGACATCGCACGCCGTGGCCTGACCAACGTCGTGATCGGCAGCGGCGACCTCCACCAGAATGTCATCGGATCCGTGCCGCGCGACGCGGCCAATGCCGATGGACCTGCGATCGCGACGGAGTTTCTCGCGACCTCGATTTCGTCGGGTGGCACGGGCGGAGCGCATTATCCGGGGGAGACGCGCACGCTGGACAACAACCCGAACGTCAAGCTGCTCAACAACCAGCGGGGCTATCAGCTCTTCACCGTGACGCCAGATCGCTGGCTTGCCGAAGTGAAGGTCATGGATCAGGTCGATCGGCCGGGTGGCACTATTGCGACGATCGCCAGCTTCGTTGTGGACCCCAAACGGCCTGGACCCCAATGAACCTGACAATTTACACTACCGCGAAAGCCGAGATTGCGCGATCGCGTATCTGATCTGACGGTGAGGGATGCCGTCCGCGCAATGCACCCGTGGCAGCCGACGAATCGTGCCGCCCGAGTTCATTTAATCGCATCTTGTTCGACCATGCTTTCCGTACGTTTTCCGTACGCTCATCGTGACGCTAAGCTAAGTCACTGAAAAGCTGGTGCACCCGACTGGATTCGAACCAGTGGCCTCTGCCTTCGGAGGGCAGCGCTCTATCCAGCTGAGCTACGGGTGCCTGGATCGATCGCCTAGCAAAGCGCGCGCGGGGGCGCCAGTCGTTTTCCTATTGCGGCGTCTTCGGTGTTTTCGGCGGGGGCGTCTTTGGCTTGTACGCGCAGAGATCGGCGACGATGCAGCGCCAGCATTCGGGCGTGCGTGCCTTGCAGACATAGCGGCCGTGCAGGATCAGCCAGTGGTGCGCATGCAGCCGGAACGGTTGCGGCGTGGCCTTGTCGAGCTTGAGTTCGACCGCCAGCGGGGTCTTTCCACGCGCTAGGCCGGTGCGGTTGCCGACGCGGAAGATGTGCGTGTCGACTGCGAACGTCTCCGCGCCGAATGCGACGTTCATCACCACGTTGGTGGTCTTTCGGCCGACCCCCGGCAGGCGTTCGAGCGCGTCGCGGTCGCTCGGCACCTCGCCGCCGAAATCGTCGATCAGCATCTGCGACAGCGCGATGACGTTCTTCGCCTTGGTGTTGAACAGCCCGATCGTGCGGATATGCGCCTTCAGCCCGTCGAGCCCGAGCGCGACCATCTTAGCCGGTGTATCGACTTCCGCGAACAGCGCTCGCGTCGCTTTGTTCACGCCGGCGTCGGTCGCCTGCGCCGACAGCGCGACCGCGACGACCAGCGTATACGGGTTGACGAATTCCAGCTCGGTCTCGGGATGCGGATTGGCCTCGGCGAGCCGCGCATAGAAAGCGAAGACGTCCGCTTTCTTCACGCGCGCGCCTTCGTCACAGGCCCAGCACGTCGCCCATCCGGTAGCGCCCGGCGGGCTGCTCGGCGAGCCACATAGCTGCGCGCACCGCGCCACGGGCGAAAATCGAGCGGTCGTCGCCGCGGTGGTTGAGTTCGATCCGTTCGCCTTCGCCCGCGAAGATCACGCTGTGATCGCCGATCACCGATCCGCCGCGCAACGATGCGAAGCCGATCGTGCCCTCGCTGCGGCGCCCGACCAGTCCGGCGCGGCTGTCGACGCGCAGTTCGGCGAGCGACGACTCGCGACCTTGGGCTGCCGCTTCGCCAAGCAGGAGTGCGGTGCCCGACGGCGCGTCGACCTTGTGGCGATGATGCATCTCGACGATCTCGACGTCCCAGTCCGGCCCCAGCCGTGCTGCTGCCTCGCGGACAAGGATGCCGAGCAAGGTGACGCCGAGCGAGGTGTTGCCGGTCTGCAGCACTGCAATATCGGCGGCGGCCTCGTCGATCAGCGACTGGTGCCGCGCCGACAGCCCGGTGGTGCCGACGACGATGCCGGTCCCTGCGGCGCGCGCGGCGGCAAGATGCGCCTCGACCGCGGACGCGGTCGAGAAATCGACCAGCACATCGGCAATGGTGGCGAGCGGGACGGGATCGTCGCCCGCATCGACGCCGCCGGCACGCTGTGCGCCCGCCGCCTCGATCGCGTCGGTGATGGCGCGACCCATCCGGCCAGCGCTGCCATAAATGCCGATCGCGGTCGTGCGACGTGCCGGATCCGATCCGGTCGAATGTGTCTGATTTGGCATCGTCCATCCTTGGCACAAAGCGGCCGGCGGGGGCAGGGGCTTTCTCGGCCATTGCGGTGGTCGGGTGCGGGGGCTAGGCGGTCCGGCAATGCACGAATCCTATCTGAACCGGTCGGATTCGACACGTCGGCGTCGCATGGCGGCGTTCGTGCTGACGGTTCTCGCGCATGTCCTGATCGTGTGGGTCCTGTTGCACCTCACGCCCAGCCTGACGTCGCGTGTTCTGGAGCGGACGCTCAGCACGTTCCAGGTGACAGCGCCACCGCCGCCGCCGCAGGTTGCGCAGGCGATCACCGAGAAGCCGACCCCCAAAAAGACCGGCGGATCGGAGGCGCGCGGCAAGGCGCCGACTCCCGCCGCGCCTGCGCCACCGGCCGTCAAGGCGCCGGTGTCCCCGCTGGGATTGCTGCCCGGCGGCATGACGCTGTTCGAGGCTGCCGATATCGGCAAGCTGCCCCAGCATCCCGAGGACCGCGAGACCGGCGGCAATGGCGACGGCGCGGGCAAGGGCAGGGGTGGCGCCGCAGTCTATGGGCCGGGCGAGGGACCGGGCGGCGAGCAACTCTACGATGTCGATTGGGTGAAGCGGCCGACCGACGCGGAGCTGTCGCCGTTCCTGCCGGCAAACGTCCCGGCGGGCAGCTGGGCGATCATCGCCTGCCGCATGGTCGAGAATTACCGCGTCGAGAATTGCCGCGCGCTGTCGGAATCACCGATCGGATCGGGCATCGCACGCGGGCTGCGGCTGGCGTCGTGGCAGTTCCGGGTCTTCCCGCCGCGCGTCGGCACCAAGAAGATCATCGGCGGCTGGGTCCGCATCCGCATGGATTTCACGCAGGGCGCGGCTAAGCGGTAAACGCTTTCGGGCGTCAGGATTAGGGCGTGGTGTTGGTGGGAGCAACCAGCTTGCGCACCAGGTCCAGGTCGTCTGGCTTGTCGACATCGACTGCGGCCAGCCCGAAGGGGCTCGCCACCGCCGCGGCGTCGAGCCCAGCCAGCCGCCCGAGATGCGCAATCGCCTGCACCAACGTCAGGCGCCCTAGCAGATAGCGGAGCAGCGTGCCGACGCCCAGCCGTCGGACGATGCGCCACGGTCGCTTGCGGTCCGCCTCGACTTGCACCCAGAGGTTCAGCGCCGCGACCGACCGCGGGGTCGCGAACAGGAACAGGTTGCACCCCGACCATGCACCATCCGCAAAGCGGAGATAGGTCCGCTTCGTGCCTGGCGCGGCGGCCTCGATGACGTCCTGCCGCGCGAGCAGCGCCGCGACATCGGCGCCGGGTGGCACATCGGCGAGAAACCGGCGGATCCAGTCGGATTGCAGCAACGCGTGGTCGGCAGTGGTGACGAGCAACGGTGTGCCGAGTGCCTCGACCCCCTGCCGCACGCTGAGGCTGGGCCCCGCCGCGGCGTCGAGCACGCGCAGGCCCAGCGCTCGCGCATGCGCGCCAACTGCGACGTCGGACACCGACACCGACACCGCGATCTCGCTCGCCCCGGCTTGCGTCAACGCCGTCGCGACGCGCGCCAGCAACGTCTCGCCGTCGAGCATGATCAACGCCTTGTGCGCGACCCCCGCATAAGCCGCGAGCGGGTCGATTCCGCCGCGCGAACCGGCGAGGATAAGGGCGCGAAACCCACTCATGCAGCACGCCGTGCGCGGTAGAGCCGCCAGAACACGCCCGGCGCTGCCAGCACCGGGTGGCGCTCGCGCCACGGTGTCAGCGGAACGGAGATGCCGGTATGCCGCTCGATCTTCCACGCGCCGTACCGCGCCGCGCCATCGAAGGTGAACGCCGCGCGGACCAGCCGCGCGATGTTGATCGGCTTGCCCAGCCGCCGTCGCGTGCGCCAGGCCGCGAGAAGAGACTGCCGCCGCGCCGCGGGCAGGGCGGGGCACAGGCGCTCCCCTTCAGTCGCGTAGACGATCCCGTCCGCTGCCCAGGCTAGCGTGAGCAACGCGTCGTACCGCACCGGATCGAACGCCAGAATCTGCGCCTCGCGGCCGCTCTTCTCGACCCGAAACTCGGCGGCATAGGTCTCGCGGAACAGCGCACGCCAATAGTCCTGCGCTGTGCCCGTCTCGGGGCCCAGTGCCGCAGCGAACCGCCCCGCCGACTTTGCCGCGTCGGCGACGGCATCGGCAACGGCTTCCACGGTCGCATCGTCGGCCGCCCAGACGAGCGCGGCAGGCTGCACGAACCGGGTCCAGATCGTCGTATCAAGTGTCCGCGCTGCCGCTGCGTCCGCGAACGTCGACAGCCGCATCGTCGCGATCTTCGCGCGGAGGCGGTCACCGCCATGGTCGAATTCGCGGTACCCCACGGTCGGCCACATGCCGCGTTCGCGCGGGCCCGCGGTAAGGACGTAGAAGTCGAGCACGCCTTCGGTGGAGCCCGTGCGAAGGTTCGATCCGTAGAACAGCACAGCGGCCGCACCCTCGGCCTTGGCGAGTTCGGCTGCCAGGACGCGGACTGCGGGGGTCGTCGGTGCCTGCAACTGCCGCCGGACGACGTCGCCGAGCGGTGTCGTCACGGCACGACGAAGCGGATCGCCGGCGCCTGTCGCACGGTCAGGTCGCCACCGGGATAGACTTCGCCATCAAGGATGAAACCCGCCGCGATCGTCAGGTCGAACGACGGCGTGTCGATGTGGTGATAGCCGGCGCGATCGAGCCATGCGGCGGACGATCCGCCGACTATCAACGGTGCGGCGAGCGCAAGCCGCCGCGGCGGTGAATCGACCAGCAACGTCTTCATGCCTTCGCGCGGGCGTCCGAACGGCCGCACGCCGACCGGCATCCGCACAAGTGTCGACGCAAGCAGGATGTAGCGTGCGACGTCAGTGTCCGCCTGTTCGCCGGCCTCGGCTGCATCCGCGTAGCGTACATGCATCCGCTCGCCGCGCCGCCACTCGCTTGATGCGCGACCCACCAGCGTCTGCAGGATCGCCCAGCCGGTCGCCAAGCCGACCGCGACGCCCTTGAAGGCACCGGCACGGTGGGTGCGTTGGGCGAGCGCGGTCGCGCTGACGAAAGCGCCTGCGCCGAACAGGAAGCCACGCAATGGGGTGGCGCCGGCGCGGACAACCTCGATCGGACTGCGCGCGATGACGTGGCCGTCGCGCGCCGCGGTCAGCGCGCTGCCAAGTGACCAGTCATCGGGAATGCCGAGATCGAGAGCCAGCGCATTGGTCTTGCCCGAGGGCACGATCGCGACCTCGGGCCACGCGTCGGTCCAGATCGTCGCGCCGCACGTTAGCACGTCGCGGATCGTCCCGTCCCCGCCGTCGATCACCAGCAGTTCGATATTCAGGCGTTTGAAATCCGCCAGGACTTCGGCCAGTTCCGCCTGCGTCCGCGGCGTCGCGGCCAGCACGGTGCCCGACACGAACGGCTTGGTCGATTCGACGCTGCTGCGATTGCGGTGGCTCTTGGGGTTGCAGATGATCCCCGTGCGGATCCGGGACGCGGCCGATCGCGCATCGCCGGGGGCGACGCTTGCTCCGCGCGACGGCACCATGAGGGCAGCCTCCTGGAACGCGGTGAAGTTGGATACGGCATTGCGCACAGGTCTGGCTACTCGTCCGTGCGCGTCGCCGCTACACTTTTATGGCAAATCGATTGCGGTTTTGCGGCTAGCGCCCGTAGCGCATGGTCATCCGTACAATTCGCCCCGCCGCGGGCAGCTGGAATCGTGTCGCGGTGAACGCCGGTAGTCCGACCGTGGCCGGCGCATCGTTCGAAAAGCCGTAGCCTTCCTTCGGGACGAACAGCGTCCGGTTGAACTTATGGTCGGCGTTCTCGTCATGATATTGGGCGATCGCGTAATAGCCCGGCGCCAGCCAGAAACAGGCACGGGGCTCGGTCGCGGAAACGCGCGCACGCGCCAGCTTGCCGCCCTTCGACAGGAAGCGTCCCTTGTCGTCCGGATAGACCGTGAACGCGACCTCGCCCGTCTTGTTGTGCAGGGTCGTCGCTTCAACCACCAGCTTCACGGCGCCACTGCCTGGCGCACCCACGCAGGTTTCCGCAAAGGCGGGAGCAGACGACAGGATCATGGCGCCGGCAAGCAGCGTTCGGGAGAAATTCGGATACGGCATGCGGTCCCATTAACGCGATCGTCCTGAATGCAGGATGAGCAAGGTTCAGCGGGCGATGACTCTTGGTAGCCGGATCGTCAGCAGCAACCCGGCGCTGACCGACCCGACCAGCACCGCCAGCGCCATGCCGAGAGAGCTCAGCATCGGGATCAGTACGCATGCGGCCAGCGCCATGATTACGACGCTGACGCCGCGGGCGACGAACACGTCGTGCGCGCCGCGGCCGTTGGCGGTCATGACTGTCTCGAGCCCGACGATCGTCAGTTCGACACAGCCCGCCGCCGACAGCGCGATGAGCACCGGATAGCCGACGCCGAAGCCAGGTCCGCCGATCGTTTCCAGCGCTTGTCGCCCGATTGCGACGACCACCGCCATGATGACCAGGCCGCCGAGGGCGCTGCCCAGCGCCATGCGGCGCAGCAGGCGCATGATGGTCTTGCGTTCGACCATCCGTACCACTTCGCCAAAGGCGGCGCGCGACAGCATCTGCGACAGCTTCGCCAGCGCCTGTGCCAGCTGCGCGGTGAGCCGGAAGATACCTGCCGAGGACGTGCCGACGAACGCGCCGATGACAAGCAGAGGGACCTGCTTGCTCGACAGGTTCAAGGTCGAATTGGCGTTGATGCTCAGCGCGAAGCGCACGAACCCGGGGTTTTCCGCGGTCACCTGCCGCCATTCGAACCATCCGCGCGCGGCAAACAGGCGCCAGTCGCCATCGCGGATGATCAGCGCCCAATAGGTCAGCGCGGTCGCCAGTTCGGCCAGACCCCAGGCGAACAAGAATCCCTGCACGGTCGGGTGGAACCACATCACCAGCGCGGCGCCGACGAAGCGCATCACCGGCGTCACGCTGTCCGCGATCGCCGCCGACGAGAATCGATCGCGCAGCCGCAAGATCCCGGTCGGTGTCGATCGGATCGTCAGCAGCTGGACGAGCGTGAAGATCAGCGTGGCGCGGTGCAGCGTCGGACCGATCCCGAACGCCTCTCCCCACAGTTCGAGTATCGTAACGGCCATGACGGCGCCGAGCAGCGCACTGGCCATGTCCAGCGCGGCGCAAATGCGGAACAGCCGGCCGAGCCGACCGGTGTCGCCGTTCTCCTGCGCCTCGATGCCGTAGCGGACGATGATCTGCCACGTCTGGAATGCGACGAGTGTCGCAAGCGCCTGCGATGCGCCGGATACCAGCGCGAACCGGCCGAAATCCTTGACGCCCAGGCTGCGCGTGGCGAACCCGATATAGAAGAGCGACAGGATCGCAACGACGCCGCGGCTGGCCAGCAACCAGCCGAGATTGCGCACGACGGCGCCCATCGCACCTTGCAGCTGGAACGGGCGCCCCCGCATCGACGGCGCACGAAAACGGGAAAACAGGCGGGCGCCGATGCTCATGTCGCCGCCCCTAATCGCCTGCCGCGTGCGCGACAATGGCACCGGTCGAGCGTGGACCGGTTTCGCCGCCTTCCGGCGTCGACCCGGCGCACCGCAGGTCGATCGTGCGTCAGGCTAGCCAACTCGTGATCGTCTCGCCCTTTGCGCGGCGCGCCATCGCCTGGAACAGCCGGACGAGGTGGACGACCAGGGAGATCGCGGTCCAGGCAGCGACGCCGATGATACCCCAGTCGGGCCGCGTGATCAGCAGGCACGCGAACAGAATGACCATGTTCGGGTTGCGTCGCGCGGTGACCAGCCGGAACTGGCTGTCGAAGCGTTCCCAGACATGGATATGCATCCCGAAGCGGACGATGAACGCGCCCTCGATCAGGCGCTGGGCGACATAGCCGAACAGCATCGTGCCGATCACGGCCCAGAACATCGTGTCGTCGAGCGGCCGGCCGTACGGCGCGCAGCCCGCCGCCCATGCCCACCACCAGAAGGGCGGGTGGACCAGGTCGACGCCGTGGTCCCAGGCATTGCCGAGCTTCGATGCGGTGATCGTGCAGCGCGCGAGCTTCCCGTCGACGGTGTCGAGCACCATGAAGACGAGCCCGGTGGCCAGGCCCGTCCAGAACCAGCCATACCAGAACGCGATCGTTGCGACGATGCACAGCACCGATCCCAGCGCGGTGACCTGGTTCGGCGTGATCCCGGCACGCGCGCAGACCCGCGTGATCGCCAGCGCCCATTCCGGCCACAGATATTTGGTCAGCAGGTCGGTGACGCCCTTGTACGCGCCGACATAGCTGGCGCGCTCGATCGCGGGCACCGCAGCGGGGGTGAGCAGTTCGGCGAACGGCTTCTCGCGCTTGCGCAGCGCCTCGTTCAGAATGCCTTCGTCGGCCTCCGCGGCGATCACGCTCAGCCCGGCGGTCAGCGGCAATCCGCTCTCGTCCCGCATCGCACGCGCGACCGTCTCTCGCTCGTCGTCGGTGCGGACATGTGCCAGCACCGGCACGCCGCCGCGCGTGACGACGGTGCCCGGCCGCGTCTTCAGATGTGCGGTCCAGACGGGATCGAACGCGAACGCCATGTTGGCAAGGATCGCGGGGCCGCCGGTGTCGCCCGCCGCGAACCCCTGCGACGCGGCGATCCGGCGCGTGCGCTCGACGTTCGTCATGCCCCAGAGCAGGGTCGGGTTGGTGCCGACGGGCACTATGGCAAGAGATGCATCCATGCCCTGCCGATACCCGATTATACGTCGATTGCGAGTGCTGCGATCACCTCGCGAGCGGCACGGGGTGGGGCGTTACCAGCAATTTCGCCCAATGCATCGGCCACGAAGCCGCGTTGAAACGCTGCAAAACCTTCCAGCGTCTCCGGCGCGCGCTCCAGTGTAGGGATCAACGCGTCAAGCGTCTCGACGACCTCGCCGCCGCCCCACATCGCGTAGGACGGGTCGGTTCGCCAGTCCGCCGACAGCGCGTTCAGGAAGACGCAGGGCCGTGGGCGGATCATGTATTCCACGACCTGGCTCGAGGTGTCGCCCAGATACACGTCCGCCGCCGCGGTATAACTGCCATCTACCATTGCGAAGCTGTCGAGGTCCGTATGCACGCCCGGCCGCCCCGCCAGTCCCTCGGCGAATACCCGCACGTCCGGCGCACGTTCCGCCAGCCGCTGATGCGGCGCGAAGATCAGGTTGTAGCGTCCGTCCGCCAGCACCCGCTCGACGACGTCCGGGCCCCAGCGCCACCAGGACGACCGGTGCGCCTGCCAGTGCGGGGTGTAGAGGACGACCGGCTTGTCGTCGGCGAACAGGTGCGCGGCGGGCGTCCGCTGCCGGAACGCGGCCTTCACATAGCCGGTCGTGACGATCCGCTCAGACGCGTCGCCGCCCGCGATCAGCGCACGGCGATCGCGCTCGGCCGCGACCAGCGTGCGCCACCCTGCGCGCCGCCGCCAATGCCCCTTCGCCATCATCGATCCCGCACCGTGGAACGTGTCGATGAACCGCGTCTTCAGCGGAAACAGCGCGGGCAGCCACAGGCTCGTCTGCTCAGCGCACACGACGACCGGCGTCCGCGCCAGAGACGGCAACAGACGCAACAGCATCGGCAGTTTCGCCGGCAGCGGCGGATTGCGCCCCTCGTCGTGGTCTCTCAGATCGCGAAACCCCGGCGCGCGGCGGATACGGACGTTGTGGCGCGGCTCGCCGAGCCACCCCGCCAGCAACGCCTCGTGCATCGACGTGCTGACCCACAGGTCGATCGGCAGGTCCGGTTCTGCCGCCATCACCGCCTCGACGATCGGATAGAGGTGCGGGATCAGCAGCGTTTCGCCCAGGAACAGGAAGGCGACTTTCCGTTTCATGCGCTAGCGTGATCGCGCTGCCACAGGTCGATGTCCTCGGGCCGGTCCACCTCCTGCCAGCGTGTCCCCGGCGCGATCCGCACCGCCGTGACGCCCGGCCCGTGCGCGACGCGCCGCACCACCGCGTGATGATAGGCCTGGATGCCGCCGTCTTCCGCGATCACGTGAGCCAGCGCCTCGGCATAGGCGGTCCCGCCGCTGGACACGATCAGCCCCAGCGATCGGTCGGTCGGCACGTGTCCGGGGATATGCTTGCCGACGGCGACCACGCGGTCGCCCGCGGTTTCGACCAGCATGTCGTCCAGCCCCGGCTGCGCCAGTTGCTCGACCACCAGTTTCACGCCGTCGCCCGGACTGTCGACGGCCAGCCGCAGGATGGCGGTTTCAAACAGCGTATCGCCGTTCATCAGCGCGAACGGCGCGGTCAGGTGCGCGCGCGCCGTCCAGACGCTGCCGATACTGTTCGCCACCGACCAGAACGGGTTGAAGATCAGTTCGGTCGGCAACGTGCCCGATCGGGTGGCGAGATGGTCCGCGATCTGATCGATCCGGTATCCGCCGACGATCACCGCACTATCGAACCCCGCCGCCACGACCGCGTCGAGCTGATGGTCGAGGATCGCGCGGCCGCCGACGGCGACCAAGCATTTCGGCGTGGTCAGCGTCAGCGGCAACAGGCGCGAGCCATGTCCCGCAGCGATGATGATGGCCTTCATTCGCGCGCCCCTAATGGCGAACTGTGGCAGGAAAAAGCGTCAGCGTCGCGTGGCGTCGACATCGGTCGGTGACCAGCCGCCGCCCATCGCCTGGTACAGCGTGACATACGCGTTCAACCGGTCGGCCCGCGCCTGTACCAGCGAGAGTTCGGCGGTGAGCAGCCCGCGCTGCGCATCCAACTGGTCGATATAGGCGGAATAGCCCGCGCGGTACCGGTTCGACGCGTTGCGCAAGGCACCCGCGAGCGCGTCGCGCTGCCCGGCGAGCGCCACCGCCTGTTCGCCCGAGCGCTGTACGCCGGCCAGGCTGTCGTCGACCTCGCGGAACGCCTGCAGTGCGGCGCGCCGGTACGCGAACGCCGCCTGATCGCGCCGTGCGGTCGCCGCGTCCGCTTGCGCGCCCAATCGCCCGCCGTCGAAGATCGGGCTGAGGACGCTCGCGCCGATCGAGAACACGCCGATCGGGTTGGCCAGCGCGGTCGACAGCACGACCCCGGCCGATCCGGTCAACGCGATGTTGGGCAGCATCGCCGCGCGGGCGCTGTCCAGGCTGCGATCGGTGGCGACGAGCGTCTGTTCGGCCTGGAAGATGTCGGGCCGCCGCCGCAGCAGGTCGGCCGGGAGGCCCGTTGGGATTGCCGGCGTCGCCAGCCGGTCGAGCGCCAGCCCGCGCGGGATCGGTCCCGGATTGTCGCCGAGCAACAGGCTGAGCGCATTCTCCTGCCGGCTGATCGCCAGTTCGGCGGCGGGTACCAGTTGTTCGGTCGCGTGATATTCGGCCTCGGACTGGCGAAGCTCGAGGTTCGAGGTGTAGCCGCTCTCGGCCCGCCGCCGCGCGATCCGCAGTCCCTCCGCGCGCGCCCCCAGCGTCTGCCGCGCCACCGCCAGTCGCTGGTCGAGCGCGCGCAAGGTGATGTAACCGGTAGCGACGCTGCTCGCGATGCCCAGCCGTACGGTGTCGCGCGCGCCTTCGCTCGCCAGCAACTGCGCCTGCGCTGCGCGGCTCGCCTGGCGCAGGCGGCCGAACAGGTCGAGGTCGTAGCTGATCGTCACCGCCGGTTGCGCGCCGAGCGCGTCCGACGCCGTGCCGAGCGGGCTGACGGTCTGTCCGGTAGTGCCCGGCGCCTGCCCGCCGATCAGTGGCGTGCGCTGCGCCCCGGCGAGCCGCGCCGCCGCCCGCGCCTCGTCGATGCGCGCAGCCGCGCTGCCGAGGTCGGGATTGTTCGCCAGCGCGCGCGCGACAAGGTCGGTCAGCACTGTATCCCCGAAAGCACCCCACCATGCCGGTTGGACAGCGCCTCCGGCGGGCAGGGCGGTTCGCCATGCCGGCGGCGGTGCGACAGCGGTAGCGGCAGGCGCCTCCGGCCGCGGCCCTATGCAGCTGGCAAGGGCGACAGCCAGGCCCAGCGCGGCGCGTCTCATCGAAGTCCCGGCCCGCCGGCCGTATCGACTCGCGCTTGCACCGACATGCCCGGTCGCAATCGCTGGCCCAGCACCTGACCCGTATCGACCCGAATCCGCACCGCGATCCGCTGCGGCACCTTGGTGAAGTTGCCCGTCGCATTGTCCGCCTTCAGCACCGCGAATTCGGAGCCCGCTGCCGGCGAGATCTGCTCCACCCGGCCGGTTAGACGCGCATTGCCAAGGCCGTCGACGGTGAACGACGCACGCTGCCCGACCGCCATCCGCGCGGTCTGCGCCTCCTTGAAGTTCGCGATCACCCATGTCTCGGGCGGGACCAGGAACATCAGCTGCGACCCTGCGGTGACATATTGTCCCAGCCGCACGCCGACCTCGCTCAGCCGGCCGGCTTCGGGCGCGCGGACGATCGTGTTGGCCAGGTCGATCCGCGCCAGCTGTCGTGCCGCCTCGGCACCGGAAACGCCTGCTTCCTGCCCGCCGCGCCCGACCTCAACGGTGCGGATGTCCTGCCTTGCGATCTCACGCGCCGCCTCGGCCTGCCGGACCTGCGCTTGCGCCTGACGCAGCGCCGCGAGCGTCTGGTCGCGCTCGCGCAACGACACCGATCCGTCGGTGACCAGGTCGTTGACGCGGTTCATGTCCGCCTGCGCGCGCATTAGCTGCGCCGCCGCATTGGCCACCGCGGCGTCCTGCGCGGCGAGGCTGGCGGCACGCGAGCGCGCGGTCTGGCGGCTGTTCGCCAGCGTCGCCTCCTGCGCACCGACTTGCGCCTGCGCCTGCTCCACGCGCTGGCGATAGATCCGGTCATCGATCCGGACCAGCGGCTCGCCCGCCTTCACGTCGGCGAAGTCGCGCACCAGCACCGCGGTGACATATCCGCTGACCTGCGGGCTGATCACCGTTGTCCGGCCGCGGACATAAGCGTTGTCGGTCGATTCGTACGCCGTCGTGAACGGCGGCAACCGCCACGCCGCCAGCACCGCGCAAACTCCCGCGATCACCAGCAGCACGATGACGATCGTCGCGGTCCGCCCCGGCCGTTCGGGGCGCCAGCCCGATCCGATCGGTGGGGCGGCGGGCTGCGCCTCCGCCAGCCGCTCTTCGGTCGCGGGTTCGGCGGCAACTGGCGATCGGACGTCGGTCATGCGGTAACTCCAGCGGCGGCGCGGCGGGCACGCCAGGTTCGCCGGCCCAACAGGAACATAAGATAGGCGGTCGTTGCCGCAGCCAGCATAGCGATCAGCCGGAACGTGTCGTTGAAGGCCAGGATGTTCGCCTCGCGCGTTACGGTCTGCGACAAGATCGCCGCGCCTTCGGCGCGTTGCAGGGCGGGATCGCCGATCACCCGCGCGACCGCCGATCCACCCGCCGCGATCCGCTGCGTTACGATCGGATCGGTCGGGTCCAGCGTCTGCACGATCGCTGCGCTATGCGCCTTCTCGCGGACGATCTGGTATGTGCCGAGCAACGCGGTGCCGCCCAGCCCGCCGATCGAATTGACGATCCCGAACAGCGCGATGAAGCTGATGATATGGCCCTTGCCGGCCTGCAGTGCGCGCGTCATCCCGAACAGCAGCGCAGGACCGAGGAAATAGGTTCCCGAAAACGCGATCATCGCCTGCGTCACGTACATCTGCGGCGCGCGCGTCAGGCTGGTCGCGTGCGAATCGAACCAGGCGGCGATCGCGACCAGCCCGATCGCCAGCATGATCGGGTGCGTCAGCCGCGCGACGTCCAGCGTGATCGCCGACAGCGCGACGCCCGCCGCCGACGCGATGAAGATAATCGTGAAGAACGGCACCAGCTGGTCGTTGTTCTGCCCCAGCACGGTCAGCAACCCGACCGAGGCAAAGGTCTGTTCCGACAGCACGATCCGCGCCATCACGGTCACCACGGTAAAGCGCACGATGTCGGCGCTGCCCAGCCAGCGCGTGTTGAGTAGCGGGTTGGCACGGTGATGTTCGATCCAGATCGCCGCTGCCAGCATCGGGATCGCCGCCAGCAGCGCCCAGCCCAGCCACGCGCTCTGCGTCCACCACACATAGCGCCCTTCGCCGAGCACGGCCGCGATTAGCGCGACCCCGCCCGCGAACAGTGGAAACGTCACGAAATCGAGCTTCTCGAATGCCTTGAACCGCGTTGTCGGCGGCAGCCGCAGGATGCTTACCGCCGCAAGGCACAGCAGCGCCATGCCAAGTTCGAACAGATACAGCGTCCGCCACTGCGACATCGCCAACAGGTCGGGCGAGAACAGCCGCGCCAGCGGCGTCGCGCATTGCGGCACGCCGATGCCGATCACGACCCCCTTCAGCCGCCATTTCGCCGGCAGCGACTGCATCACGTAATACAGGCCGAGACTCGACAGTGCGGCGCCCGCCGCACCGCTCGCCGCGCGCACCGCGATCGCCGACCAGAAGCCGTGGACGAACAGATGCGCAAAGGTCAGCAGCGCGTAAAGCCCGAGGAAGATCATCGCGAACGGCCGCAGCCCGAACTGCTGGCGGAACTTGATCAGCAACAGATTGATCGACACGTTCGTCATCACATAGACCGTCGGCAGCCACGCGATCTCGGCAGGGTCGAGGCCCAGCGCACCCTGCAGCGTGTAGGTGTTCGCCGAGATCAGCGAATTGCCGAGCCCGCCGGTCAACCCCAGCAGCACGCCGATCGCCGCGTAGCCGATCTTTCGCGCGAGCGGGTGGTCGGGGCTGCCGGGCGACCCGGGAATTTGCGGCTTCTCGTGCTCAGCGAACTCCCAGTCCTCTTCGCTGAGGAATTTGCGGAGGCGGGCCAGCATCATGGCGCATCTATACCGATCGCGATCTCGACGAAAGCCGGCCTGCGCGTTGGAATCTATCCGTTTGGGCGGTTTCGCGGTCTTTGCTGCACTGCAACGGAACATTGCGGGCGCGTACCGGTTGCAATCCGATGCGCTGGTTCCGCTCCCTCCACGTACCGGCCGACTGGGTTTGGGTCGAAAGCGTCGTCGCGGTCTCCGTCGCGGTGCTCGCGGCGCTCATTGCGCACTGGCTGACGATGCGTATCGCCGGGCACGCCCAGCGCCGCAGCACCGCCAAGACGGACGGCCTTGTCCTGGCGCGGATCCGTCGTCCGCTTCGTGCCGTCTTCGTGGCCGTCGCGGTAAGCTTCGTCGCGCGGTTCCTGCCGATGGACCGCGACGTGCAGGATATGTGGCATCAGGCGTTGGGCTTCGTGGTCCCGGCGCTGCTCGGCTGGCTCGCGGTTGCGGCGCTGCGGGCGTTTCAGGACGTGGTCGAGATTCGTTCGGACATCACCGTCGAGGACAATCTGCGCGCGCGCCGCAAACGCACCCGCGCGGCGATCCTCGGGCGGATCGGCACCTTCTTCATCGTCTTCGTCAGCGTCTGCCTGATGTTGCTCAGTGTTCCGGGCATCCGCACCATCGGCGTCACGTTGATGGCCTCTGCGGGTATCGCCGGCCTCGTCGTTGGTGCCGCCGCCCAGCCTGCGCTGAAGAACCTGATCGCCGGCGTGCAGATGGCGTTCACCGAGCCGATCCGGATCGACGACGTGCTGATCGTCGACGGCGAATGGGGGCGGGTCGAACAGATCAACCTGACGTTCGTGGTCATCAAGATCTGGGACGAGCGCCGTCTGGTCGTCCCGGTGTCGAAGTTCCTCGAACAGAGCTTTCAGAACTGGACGCGCGAGACCAGTCAGTTGCTCGGTTCGGTGTTCTGGTATCTCGATCCAGGCACCGACATCCCGCGTTTCCGGGCGAAGCTCGCCGAGGTGGTGACCGCGAACCCGCGTTGGGACAAGCGGTTCTTCAACGTCCAGGTGACCGACATGAAGGCCGATGCGATCGAGGTCCGCGGCCTGATGACCGCCAAGGATGCCGCGGTCGCGTTCGACTTGCGCTGCGACGTTCGCGAGGCGATGCTGGCCTTCATTCGTGACGAGATGCCCGAGGCGATGCCGCGCGGTCGGTTCCTGATGGGGCCGGACCCGGTGAGCCAGGGCTCAGGAAGCAATCTGCTTTAACCCATTTCGTCATTCCCGCGGAGGCGGGAACCCATACTGGCTAGCGGCGCGATAGAAGCGCTGCGGCGTAGGTTATGGGTCCCCGCCTCCGCGGGGATGACGAAACGGGAGAGCGGCCTAGCCGTCAGGCGGCCTCGTGCTCCGGCACCGCTTCCAGCGCGGTGATGAACAGTTCGCACCACCACATCACGTCCTCGCGCCGGACGTTGTCGATCAGCTTCTCCCAGCGCTCGATCCGCTCGGCGCGCGGCATCGTCAGCGCGCGGGCGATCGCGTCGGACATTTCCTCCGGGCTGTAGGGGTTCACCAGCACCGCGTCGGGCAACTGAGCCGCCGCTCCGGCAAACTGCGACAGGATCAGCACGCCGGGATCCTCGGGGTCCTGCGCCGCAACATATTCCTTCGCGACGAGGTTCATGCCGTCGCGCAATGGCGTCACCAGCCCGACACGGGCGGCGCGATAAATCCCCGCCAACACGTCGCGCGGGAAACCCTGGTTGACGTAGCGGATCGGCGTCCAGTCGATGTCCGAATACTCGCCGTTGATCCGCCCCGACATCGAGTCGAGGTTCGCGCGAATCTCCTGGTAGGTATCGACCTTCTCGCGCGAAGGGGGCGCGATCTGGAGCATGTAGACCAGCCCACGCCGATCCGGATGCGACCCGAGGAAGCGTTCATAGCCCGCGAACCGCTCGGCGAGGCCCTTCGAATAGTCCAGCCGGTCGACGCCGACGATCAGGCTGCGGCCCGTCGCCGACATATACATGCGCTCTTTCGAATGCCGCGCCGCGTCGCTGTTCGCCGACTTCTCGAAGTCCGCGGTCTCGATCCCGATCGGCGTCGTGATCGCCTTGATCGTGCGATCGCCGACCGTCACCCAGCCATTCTCGCCGACCACGCCGTCGAGCTGGCTCGTCACGTAATGCAGGAAGCTGTCGAGCCAGTCCTGCGTCTGGAACCCGATCACGTCGTACGCGAACATCGATTCAACCAGCGCGCGGTGACTTGGCAGCGACAACAGCATCGCCATCGGCGGCCACGGAATATGCAGGAAGAACCCGATCTTGTTCTCGACGCCGAGCTTGCGCAGTTCCTGACCAAGCGGGACGTGGTGGTAATCATGGACCCAGACGAGATCGTCGGGCTCGATCAACGGCAGCACCGTCTCCGCAAACCGCTTATTGACGCGCGCGTACCCGCTTGAGAAGTCACGTTCGAACTCGGTCAGGTCGATCCGATAGTGGAACAGCGGCCACAAGGTGCGGTTCGCATAACCGTTATAATATTCGTCGAAATCCTGCTCTTCCAGATCAATCGTCGCTGTGGTGACGCCCTTGCCCTGCTGGAAATTGATGTGGCCGGTGAAGGTCTCGGTTGTCGATCCCGACCAGCCAAACCACACCCCTCCCTTTTCGCGGAGCGCGGCGAGCAGCGCGACGGCGAGCCCGCCCTGGTTGCCCGTCGGCGCGTCGACCGACTGCACGCGGTTCGAAATGACGACCAGCCGGCTCATCGCACAGCACTCCACGGTTTGCTCAACAGCGTCGCGCAGTTGATCAGCCCGACCAGCGAATAGGTCTGGGGGTAGTTGCCCCATAATTCGCCGGTGTTCGGATCGATATCCTCGGACAGCAGCCCCGCCGGTGTGCGCCGCGCGACCATCTCCTCGAACAGCGCGCGTGCATCCGCGGAACGGCCGGTCACCTGCAGCGCCTCGATCAGCCAGAAGGTGCAGACGTTGAACGCGGTATGCGGCAGGCCGAAATCATCCTCGGTTGCATAACGCAGCATGTGGCTGCCGCGCCGTAGCCCGGTCTCGACCGCCGCCAGCGTCGATTGGAACCGCGGATCGTCAGGCGCCAGGAAGCGCAGGTCGAGCAACTGTATCAGGCTCGCATCGAGATCGTCGCCGCCGAACGTCGCCGAGATACGCTGCGTATCCTCGCGCCACGACGCTTCCTCGATCCGCTTGCGCATGATCGTCGCGCGCTCGCACCAGAACACGCGGCGGTCCTCGAGACCCAAAGCGTCGGCGGCATTGCCGAGCCGGTCGCATGCCGCCCAGCACATCGCCGCCGAATAGGTGTGGACATGCGCCTTGGTGCGCAGTTCCCAGAGCCCGGCATCGGGTTTGTCGTACATCTCCCAGGCGCGCTCGCCGACCAGTTCCAGGCTGGCGAAGTCCTCCGGTCCCGACATCCGGAACAGCCGCTTGTCGAAGAACGCCTGCACATCCGACAGCACGATCTGGCCGTAGGCGTCGTGCTGGATCTGTTCGTACGCCTGGTTGCCGACGCGGACCGGGCCCATGCCGCGATAGCCGGGGAGGGTGGTCTCGATCCGCTCGATCAGTGTCGCCTCGCCGCCGACCCCGTACAGCGGCTGGATATGCCCGCCGCGCGACGCGTCGACGATGTTGCGCAGATATTCGAGATACCCTTCGAGCACGTCGAGCGCGCCCAGCCGGTTGAGCGCCTGCACCGTGTAATAGGCGTCGCGGATCCAGCAGTAGCGATAATCCCAGTTGCGCTCCGACCCTTCATGCTCGGGGATCGAGGTGGTCAGCGCAGCGACGATCGCACCGGTCTCTTCATGCTGGCACAGCTTCAGCGTGATCGCCGCGCGGATGACGACGTCCTGCCATTCGAGCGGCGTCGCCAGCCCGCGCACCCAGTGGCGCCATTCGTTGGTGGTCCGCTCGAGCATCGCCGCCGCAGCTTCGCTCAGCACGCCGGCGAAACTCTCGTCCGGGCCCAGGAACAGGTTGACCGTGCGCTCCAGCCGGAACCAGTTTTCGGCGGTGATGTGGCCGACCGGCGCGTCGGTCGACAGACGGAGCGTCTGCCCGGTCATTAGGTACCGGATATGGTTCGACCCGTGCGTCTGCTGAGTCGGTTCGCCCCAGTTGGTCGCGACGCGCAGGCGGATGCGGACGCGCGGCGACCCCGACAGCGGCCGGACCATCCGCACGAAGCTGGTCGGGCGATAGGTGCGCCCCTCGCGCACGAAGCGCGGCGCGAAGTCGATCACCTCGATCGCGTTGCCGACATCGTCCTCGTGTCGCGTCACCAGGATCGGTGTGTTGCGGATATAGGCCTGCTCGATCGTCCGGGCGTTCTCCAGCTCGATCGACCAGAACCCGGTCTCGGGTGCTTCCGCCCCGCCGAGCAGCGCGCAGAACGCCGGGTCGCCATCGACGCGCGGCACACAGCCCCAGACGAAGCTGCCGCTGCTGTCGATCAGCGCGGAGACCTGGCAATTGCCGATCGGCCACAGGTTCATGTCGGCCATGCTGGTGGGGGCAGTCATCATCTCTCCAGTATCGCGGTGATCCAGTCGCGAAGCGCGGCCACATCGTCCAGGCGGTAGGTGGCGGCGGTGGGTCGTGCGTCACCGATCAATACACCCGCGCCGCCCAACGCTGCGGCGGCGGCGAAACCGTCTTCGTCGGTCACGTCGTCGCCGAAGAACAAAGGTCGTGTCCCGACCATCGCCGGTGCTGTCATCAGGGTGGTCAACGCGGCCCCCTTGTCGCCCGGGCTGCGCACCTCGACCATCATCTTGCCCCGTTGCAACGTCAGGCCATGCGCGGCCGCGATGCCCTCGGCAAAGCGCACCGCCTTGTCCTCCAGCGCCGGGATGCGCCGATAGTGCAGCGCCGCGCCCAGGCTCTTGGGTTCGAACACCAGGTCATGGTCGGCCGCGAACCCGGCCAGTGCGGCACCGGCTTCGGTCAGCGCAGCTGGCGGCGCGGGAATAACATGACCGTCCTTGGGCGTTCGCCGCTCGGCGCCGTGACTGCCGGCGACCGCGACCCGTGCGGCATTTTCGCCGAGCATCGCGTCGAGCTGCGCGATCGACCGGCCACTGATGATCGCGATCCGCCCCGGCAGCCGCTCGGCCAGCGCATCGAGTTGCGCGAGCAGTTTCGCCTCGACGACCACGCCGTCGGGTGTCGCGGCGAGATCGACGAGCGTCCCGTCGAAGTCGAAGAACAGGCTGGTATCGCCGAGTGAAAGGGGCGGCGCACCACCGGGCGTCGCGGACAGGCATTCGGCAAGCATGCGTATCTAACCCGCGGGAGCATGGCTGCGTTCCGCTGCAGTGCGGAAATTGATACGCAGGCGGTTCGACTTCCTTCGTCATACCGGGCTCGTGCCGGGATCCAGAGCCACAGAAGCTGCGCTCGGCAACTCTGGATCCCGGGACAAGCCCGGTATGACGGGGATTGGCGACGGCGGATACATCTCGCGACATAAAACAACTGGACTAGGGCAGGGGGCTTGGCCATTCCCCCGCCATGGTCCGCACACGTGCTCTCATCCTGCTGTCCGCGGCCTTGGCCGGCTGCACCGTCGGACCCGATTATCATCCCAAGGCCCCGGGCGAATTGGGCGTCCCCGACGCCTATTCGGTAACGCCGCCCACCACCGCGGCGGACCTGACCCGCTGGTGGCAGCGGTTCGACGATCCCGTGCTCGGCCAGCTCGTCGAACAGGCCGCCGCCGCCAACCTCGACATCGCGCAAAGCGTAGCGCGCCTTCGCCAAGCCCGCGAGGCACTGAACCAAAGCCGCGCCAGCCTGCTGCCGACCGTCAACGGATCGGTCGGCTATCAGCGCAACGAGAATTTGCGCGGGGGCGGGCGGGCGTTCACGCTGCCCGACGGCACCGTGGTCGACACCGGTGGGGGCGGCGGCGCCAACAGCTTCTCGGTCGGTCTCAGCGCGAGCTACCAGGTCGGCATCTTCGGCGAAATCCGCCGCACCGTCGAGGCGAGCAACGCCGATTACGCGGCTTCCGGCTTCGATTATGCCACCGTGCTGCTCTCGGTCGAAAGTGAAGTCGCGCGCAACTATGTCCTTGCCCGACTCTATCAGGCGCAACTCGCCAATGCGCGGGCATCGCTTGCGATCCAGGACGACAATCTCGAGATCGCCGGGTTCAGGGTTCAAGCCGGTCTCGTTTCCAGCTTGGACGCCGAGCAGGCTCGCGCCCAGCGCGCGCAGACCGCGGCGACCGTCCCCAACCTCGAACAGCAATACAACGCGGCCGTCTCGCGTCTCGGCGTGCTGACGGCGCAGGCACCGGGTGCGCTTCGTCCGCTGATGGCGTCGGCCAAGCCGATCCCGGTCGGACCAGCGACCGTCGAAACCGGCATCCCCGCCGACACGCTTCGCCAGCGGCCCGACGTCCGCGCCTCCGAACGCGCGCTCGCCGCCGCCACTGCACGGATCGGGGTGGCCAAGGCGCAACTTTATCCGGCGCTGGCGATCACCGGCAACATCAACACCAACGCCAGCACGATCGGCAATATCGGCGAGGCGATCACCGGCGGGTTGTTCGCCGGGCTGACCCAGGCGATCTTCAACGGCGGCCGGCTGCGCAGCCAGGTCCGCGCCAGCGAAGCCGCCGCCGACGGTGCATTCGCCGCCTATCGCGGCACCGTGCTGACCGCGCTAGAGGACGTCGAGAACGCCGTCGTCGCGTTGCGCTCGGCGCAGGAACGCGAGCGGCAGTTCGCGATCGCGCTCGATGCCGCGAACAACTCGGCGATCCTGTCGCGCAGCCAGTATCGCACCGGGCTCACCGACTTCACGACGCTCAATCAGCAGGAAATCGCGCTGCTTTCCGCGCGCAACGGCGCCAGCCAGGCACGTGCCGATGCTGCCAACGCGCTCGTCGCGCTTTACGCGGCGCTCGGCGGCGGCTGGGACTCGACGCGCGTGCCTGAAGCACCGATCCCTGCTGCACCAACCAACGCACAAATCCCGGGAACACGGTGATGGCCGACGAACATCTCGACGACTTTCTCGGCGTGAAGCCGCAGGCGCCGTGGAAACGCTACGTCAAATGGGTCGCGATCGTCGTTGGGCTGGTGTTGCTCTGCCTGCTGCTCGCGCGCTGCTTCGGCGCGAAGCCGCAGACCGAATATACCGTCACGCCCGCTGCCCGCGGCAACCTGACCGTCACGGTATCGGCGACCGGCAAGCTCGCGCCGACCAACCAGGTCACGGTCGGCTCGCAGCTGTCGGGCTTGGTGACCAAGGTCGTCGCCGACGTGAACGACCGCGTCGTCGCCGGCCAGCCGCTTGCGCTGATCGATCCCGAACAGCTCGACGATCAGATCCGCCAGGGCAACGCGCAGCTCGCCGCCAACCAGGCGCAGGTCAACCAGGCGCAGGCCACCGTCGGTGAGAGCCAGGCGCAGCTCGCGCGGCTCGAAGAGGTCTCGCGTCTGTCGGGTGGCCGCGTGCCGTCGAAGACCGAATTGCAGACCGGTCGCGCCACCTACCAGCGCGCGGTCGCCGCGCTGAAGGTCGCACAGGCCAACGTCGCCGCCAGCCGCGCCGCGCTCGCGCAGAGCCAGACGCAGCGTGCCCGCGCGATCATCCGCTCGCCCGTCACCGGCGTCGTGCTCGCGCGCCAGATCGATCCCGGCCAGACCGTCGCATCGTCGTTCAACACGCCGACGCTGTTCGTGATCGCCGAAGATTTGACGAAGATGAAGCTGGAGGTCGCGATCGACGAAGCCGATGTCGGCGAGGTCAAGATCGGCCAGAAGGCGAACTTCACGGTCGATGCGTTCCCGGGCAAGACTTTTCCGGCGACGATCAGCCGGGTCGATCTGGGGTCGAACCTGACGGTCAGCGCGGCCACAGCGTCGAGCACCACCTCGACGACGTCGACGACCGGGCAAGTGGTATCCTATGCCGCCGACCTGACCGTCGCGAATCCGTCGCTGACGCTGCGTCCGGGCATGACCGCGACCGCCGATATCGTCACGTCGGACAAGCGTGGCGTGCTGCTCGTCCCCAACGCCGCGCTGCGCTTCAAGCCGACCGCGGCGAACGGCGATGCGGGTGGTGGCATCGCCGGCTCGCTGACCTTCCGCCCGCGGCGCGGCGGTGGTGGTGCCGAACGCACGGCGACCGTCGCCCGCGGTGCGCAGCAGACTCTGTACGTCAAGTCCACGGACGGCACGCCGCAGGCTGTGCAGGTCACCACCGGTGACACGAACGGTACGATGACCGAGGTGCTGTCGGGGCTGCAGCCGGGCGCGCAGGTCATCACCGGCCAGCTAGCGACGGGCGGTGAGAACAACAAAAGCAGCGGTGGCGGGCGCCGTTCGGGCGGCGCCAGTAAGGGTGGGGGCGGTGGCCAGTAACGCCCCCCTGATCAGTCTGCGCGGCGTCACCAAGACTTATGGCACAGGCGCGACGATGTTCCAGGCGCTTAAGGGCGTCGACCTCGACATCGCGACCGGCGATTTCGTCGCGGTGATGGGGCCGTCGGGGTCGGGTAAGTCGACGACTATGAATATCCTGGGCTGCCTCGACGTCCCGACAGATGGCGTCTTTCTGTTTCGCGGCCATCATGTCGAAACGCTCGACCGCGACCAGCGCGCGCTGCTGCGGCGGCGCTATCTCGGCTTCGTGTTCCAGGGCTTCAATTTGCTCAGCCGGACCAGCGCGCTGGAGAACGTCGAGCTGCCTTTGCTCTATCGCGGCGACGAGAAGCGCGCGCGGCGGGAGATGGCGATGGCGAGCCTCGATACGGTCGGGCTCGCCGACTGGTGGGACCATACCCCGGCTGAACTGTCGGGTGGCCAGCAACAGCGCGTCGCGATCGCCCGCGCGCTCGTCACCAGCCCTGATGTGCTGCTCGCCGACGAGCCGACCGGGAATCTCGACAGCGAACGTTCGGTCGAGATCATGGAACTACTGACGCGGCTGAACGCGGATAAGAACATCACCGTGCTGATGGTCACGCACGAACCGGACATGGCTGCGTTCGCGCGCACGGTTGTGCACTTCAAGGACGGCCTGGTGGAGCGCATCGAGAGCCAGCATCGGCAAGGTGAGAGGGTGGAGTCGTGAGCAACGTCCTTCTTCCCCCCCTCCCGCAAGCGGGAGGGGCCGGGGGTGGGCTCGCGCTCACCATTGCCGGAGCGCTTGACGGTAGCGCGAGCCCACCCCCCAGCCCCCTCCCGCTTGCGGGAGGGGGGGAAGGGTAATGTTCGGCACCACGCTTTCCCTCGCGTTGCGGTCGATCCGGCGCCACCTGTTGCGGTCGTTCCTGACCATCCTCGGGATCGTCATCGGCGTTGGCGCGGTGGTGACCATGGTTACGCTCGGCAAGGCGACTACCGCCGCCGTGCAGCAGTCGATCTCCGCGCTCGGCACCAACATCCTGCAGGTTCGTCCCGGCCAGGGCTTCGGCCGCGGCGGCGGCGGGCCGCGTCCGCCCGACTTCAAGCCCGAGGACGTGACGGCGATCGCCAACCAGGTCGCCGGCGTCACCGCGGTCGCGCCACAGGCCAGTGCCACCGCCACCGCAATCTACGAAGGCGCGAACTGGTCGACGACCATCAACGGCACCACCAACGCCATCTTCCAGGTCCAGCCCTGGCCGCTCGCCTCGGGTCGCTACTGGATCCCTGCCGAGGAAAGCGCCGGCGCCGCGGTCTGCATCATCGGCAACACGGTGGCGAAGAACCTATTCCCCAGCGGCGACCCCGTCGGCCACCGTTTCCGTATCGGATCGATCAGCTGCGACGTGATCGGCGTGCTGACGACACGCGGTCAGGCCGGGTTCGGCGGCGATCAGGACGACACTGTCGTCATGCCGATCAAGGCGGTGCAACGCCGCTTTACCGGCAACCGCGATATCCGCCTGATGCTGGTCGGCGTCGACGAACGCTTCTCGACCAGCACGGTACAGGCGGCGATCACCGACCTGCTGCGCGAGCGGCGGACGATCACAAACGGCAAGGCCGACGATTTCAACATCTTCGATACCAAGCAGATTTCGGACACGCTGACCGGCACGACGACGCTGCTGACGGGCATCGTCGCCGCGGTCGCGGGCATCAGCCTGGTCGTCGGCGGCATCGGCATCATGAACATCATGCTGGTGTCGGTGACCGAGCGCACGCGCGAGATCGGCATCCGCCTGGCGATCGGCGCGGTCGCGCGCGAGGTGCTGTTGCAGTTCCTCGTGGAGGCGATCGCGCTGTCGTGTCTGGGTGGGCTGATCGGCCTGATCATCGCGCAGGCGGCGATCGCGATCATCTCGCCGCTGATCAAGGTGACGTGGATGTTCGATCTGCAGATCAACCTGGTCGCGTTCGCGATCTCTGCGGTGATCGGCGTCGTGTTCGGCTATTTCCCCGCGCGGCGCGCGGCGGCGATGAACCCTATCGACGCCTTAAGGCACGAGTAATCGCCGCCGAAGGATCGTGGACCAGCGCCTGCAGCCGGTCCAGATCCTCGGGCGTGTCGATATCGATCAGCTCGGCGGGCGACGTGACGACGTGGCGTCCGGCCTTCACCAGGTCGCGCGCACCGGCGTCGCCCTCGAGCGTCATCAGGAAGTCGAACTGCCCGCGCCCGAACACCGCGGGCGGCTTGGGCTCGACGCCGTCGCTCGATGCCACCACCGCGTCGTCGCTGTCTGCCGCGTCGAACAGGCGATAGATGTGCGCGGTCGTCAGCCGCGGCATATCGGCCAGCGCGATCAGCACCGCCGCCGCGCCCGTTTCCTTGGCATGCTGCACGCCGAGTTTGACCGATCGCGACATGCCGGCCGCGGGATCGTCGTTGTGAATTACCGTGTAGCCGCGCGATGCAAAATCGAGCTGGCAGCCATCGGTGACGACCAGCCGGTCCTTGAACGGCATGCCTTCCAGCGCCGTGACGACGTGGAAGCCGACCGGTTGGCCGAGGAATTCGACCTCAAGCTTATTGGGAATGCCGAACCGCTCCGACTGGCCGGCGGCGAGCAGGATGAGGACGACGTCTTCAGCGACGATCATGAAAGGCTCCTATCATCGCCGCGGCGACGGACAATGCGATCTCGGACGGTCCGATCGCGCCGATGTCGATGCCGACCGGTGCATCGATCCGGTCGATATTCGCTGGGGTAACGCCCGCGTCGGCAAGACGCTCCCGCCGCGCCGCATGACTTTTGCGGCTGCCGAGCGCGCCGACATAGGCGGCATCGCTGGCCAGCGCGGCGATCAGTGCGGGATCGTCGATCTTGATGTCGTGGCTCAGCGTCACGACCGCGGTCGATGGCCCCGGGCGATAGGCGGCGATCGCCTCGTCCGGCCAGCGATCGTCGAGCGTCACGCCCGGAAACCGCTCCTCGGTCAGGAAGCGTGCGCGCGGATCGATCACCACCGTCTCGATGCCGAGCGCGGCGGACAATTGCGCCAGCGACTGTGCGATCTGCACCGCGCCGACGATCAGCAGGCGACGCGGCGGGTCGTAGCGGTTGACGAACACCTGCCCGGTTTCGAGCGGACGCGCGTCCGAATGCCCGGTCGCCAGGTCGGTCGACACGGTCAGCGCGTCGCCCGCATCGCGCGCGGCGGCGATACGGTCGAACAGTTCGGGGTCGAACCCTTCGGCCGACACCGGCTGCACCATCACCGCGATCTCGCCGCCGCAGGGCAGGCCGACTTCCCAGGCGGCGGCATCCGCGACGCCGTAGCTGCGGACACTGAACGGCGCGCCGGCGATCACATCGGCGGCGGTCGCCAGGATGTCGCTCTCAACGCAGCCGCCGGATACCGATCCCTCGAACCGGCCATCGGCGTGGACGAGCATGTGGCTGCCCTTGGGTCGTGGTGCCGACCCCCAGGTCGACACCACCGTGGCGATCGCCATCGGTTCGCCCTTCCACGCGGACGCCGCCGCAATCACGCTGTCGTTTTCTGCCATTTTTCACTCTCTTCGTCATGCCGGACGTGTTCCGGCATCCATCGTGCCGCGTACTCGTACGGTTCGGATGTGCGGCGCCATGGACCCCGGAACAAGTCCGGGGCGTCGGGGGGGTGAATTACACCGCCGGCAACCCGTCGAGCAGCTTGTCGAGCGTGATCGGGAAATCCCGCACGCGTACGCCGGTTGCGTTGAACACCGCGTTGGCGACCGCGGCGGCCGCCCCGGAAATCCCCAGCTCGCCGATCCCCTTGGCATGGATCGGGTTCGCGTGGATGTCGCGCTCGTCGAGAAAGTGCACGTCCATCTGCGGCACGTCGGCGTTCGCTGGCACGTGATATTCCGCGAGGTCGCGGTTCACGAGCTTGCCGTCGCGCTTGTCGTGGATCAAATCCTCGGTCAGAGCAGTGCCGATGCCGAAGGTCATCCCGCCCAGGCACTGCGACCGTGCGGTCTTGGCGTTGAGCACGCGCCCGGCCGCAAACACGCCCAGCATCCGCCGCACGCGAACCTCGCCGGTCACGACGTTCACCGCGACCTCGGCGAAGTGCGCGCCGAACGACGCCTGCGTGGTTTCCTTCTCCTGCTTGCCCGGCTTGATGTGTCCGGTCGCCTCAAGGCCGTCACCGACAAGTTCGCCGATCGGGGTCGAACGGTTGTCGCCGATCGCCTTCCCGTCCTTCAGCGTCAGGCTGTCCTCATCGACACCCATCGCCTTGGCGAGCTTGCCGCGCAGCATTTCGCAGGCAAGGTAGACCGCGGAGCCGGCCGACGCCGCGCCCCACGAACCGCCCGAACCGGCTGCCGGCGGATCGTTGGTATCGCCGAGCGACAGCGTGATGTTCTCCACCGGGATGCCGAGGATCTCCGACGCGATCTGCGCGAGGATCGTGTAGCTGCCCGTGCCGATGTCGGTCATCGCCGACGCCACGGTTGCCGATCCGTCGGGATGGATTTCCACCTTGGCGGAGGATTCCATCAGCATGTTGCCGCGCACCGCGGACGCTACGCCCATGCCGATCAGCCAGTCGCCGTCACGCCTCGTCCCGGCCGAACGCCGGTCACCCCAGCCAAACCGCTTCGCCCCCTCGTCGAGGGCGCGCGTGAGCTGCCGCGACGAGAAGGGGATGCCCTTTTCGGGATCCTGTGCGGGATCGTTGATCCGACGCAGCTCGATCGGATCGAGCCCGAGCTTTTCAGCGAGCTCGTCGATCGCGCATTCCAGCGCGACCATGCCGACCGCCTCACCGGGCGCGCGCATCGATCCGGATACCACCATATTCAGGTCGACCAGATCATGCGTGATCAGCCGGTTCTCGCCGCCATACAGCATGTGCGTGCCGATCCCGGCCGGTTCGAAATAGTCCTCGGTCGACTGGTTCGAGCACAAAGTCTCGTGACCGATCGCGGTCAGCCGTCCATCGGCATGCGCGGCGAGCCGCATCCGCTGTTCGGTGTTCGAGCGGCGTACGGTCGCGTCGAACACCTGCTGGCGCGCCATCACCGCCTTGACCGGTCGGCCGAGCTGCTTCGCCGCGATTGCCGCCGCGACGCTCTCCGGCGCGATGCCCAGCTTCGATCCGAACCCGCCGCCGATATAGCGTGCGATGATCCGCACCTTCTTGGGCGAAACCCCGAGCGACTTGGCGAGCTGCTGCGCATCCGAAGTCGGCATCTGATAGGCGCCGTACAACGACAGCGAGCCATCCTCTTCCCACACTGCGGTCGAGGCATGCGGCTCCATCGCCGCCGAATTCTGGCTCGGCGTCACATAGGTCACGTCGAGCGTGACCGGCGCGTCGGCCATCGCCTGATCGACGTCGCCCTGTGCGAAATGCGCCTGGGTTGAATCGTCGGCTGGCTTGCGCGTCTCGTCCTTGTGCGCGGCGAAGTCGTATTGCCCGTCGCTCGCCTCATAGGTGATCGGCAGCCGCTGCGCCGCGTCGCGGGCGACTTCGAAGCTTTCGGCGAGCACGATGGCGACGATCTGGCCGAAGAAGGCGATGTCCTGCACGCCCTGCGTCGGCGCATCGGTTGCGCCGCCCTGTGCTGCGACGCGGATGAACCGGTCGAAGTCGGTGACGACGTCGATCACGCCGGGGATCGAACGCACGGCGTCCGCATCGATCGCGACGACCTTGCCCGCGGCGATCTTGGTGCCGACCAGTACGCCGTACGCCATGTCGTCGAACGCGTATTCCGCCGCATAGGTCGCGGTGCCCGAGACCTTGAGCGGCCCGTCGATACGGTCGAGCGGGCGGCTGATGACGCCTTGCACGCCCGTATCCAGCAAGCTGTCGGGGTGCGGCTTGTCCATCGTCAGGCTGTTGGTGGTGCCGAAACCGAACAGGCTCATGATGCTGCTCCCTCTACCGATGTGAGTTCGCGAAGCATCGCGATCAGCGTCCGCTTCACCAGCGGGATCTTGAAGTCGTTCGATCCGAAGCCTTTCGCGTCGGCGACCAGTGCGTCGGCCGCGGCGGCGAAGACTGCGTCGCTCGGCACCTGGCCGACCAGGGCCGCCTCGACCGCGTCGTTCTTCCACGGCATGGGCGCGAGCCCGCCGAACGCGAGCGACGCGCTGGCGATACGGCCGTCCTCGACCGAGACCACGCCGGCCACGGATACCAGCGCGAACGCATAGGACGCACGGTCGCGAACCTTGCGGTAGGTCTGCTTGCCCTTGGGCGGCGTAGGCAGTTCGATGTGCGTGATCAGTTCGCCCGCCTCGAGAACGGTCTCGATATGCGGCGTATCGCCGGGTAGGCGATAGAAATCGTGGATCGAAATCCGCCTCCGGTCGCCGTCCGCCTTGAGCGTCAGCACGGTCGCGTCCAGCGCGCGCATCGCCACCGCCATGTCGCTCGGATGCGTCGCGATGCAATGCTCGCTGGTACCGAGCACGGCGAGGATCCGGTTGACCCCGCCGATCGCATCGCAACCGCTGCCGGGCTCGCGCTTGTTGCACTTCGAGCCCGTGTCGTAGAAATAATAGCACCGCGTCCGCTGGAGCAGATTGCCGCCGGTCGACGCCTTGTTGCGCAGCTGCCCGCTCGCGCCCGCCAGCAGCGCGCGGCTGAGCACCGCGTATTTGGCGATGACGCGCGGGTCGGCGGCGAGGTCGCTGTTCGGGACCAGCGCGCCGATCGTCAGGCCACCGTCCTCGCGCTCGTCGATCTGCGCGAGATCGAGCCGGCTGATGTCGACCAGCTTGCCCGGCGTTTCGATCTGCAGCTTCATCAGGTCGAGCAGGTTGGTGCCGCCGGCGATGAACTTCGCGTCCTGCGCGAACCCGCCGACCGCGGCCTCCGGCGTTTCCGCCTTTGCATAGGTGAAGGTCTTCATCAGACGAGCGCTCCCTGCTTCAGTTCGCTGCGCATCGTCTCGTCCTTCTCGGCGGCGGTGCGGCCCTCGGGCTCGGCGCCGGCGACTTCGCGGATCGCATCGACGATGTTCGGATAGGCGGCACAGCGACAGAGGTTGCCGCTCATCCGCTCCGAAATCTCTGCATCGTCGAACGCCGGATCGGTCAGGTCACCCGAGACGTGGCTCGGCCAGCCCTTCTTGACCTCGTCGAGCATGCCGACCGCGGAGCAGATCTGGCCCGGGGTGCAGTATCCGCACTGGTAGCCGTCGTGGCGGACGAACGCGTCCTGCAGCGGGTGGAGGTTGCCGACTTGGCCGAGGCCCTCGATCGTGGTGATCTCGTCGTCCTGATGCATCACTGCCAGCGTCAGGCAGCTGTTCACGCGACGCCCGTTGATCAGGACGGTGCACGCGCCGCACTGGCCGTGGTCGCAACCCTTCTTCGACCCGGTCAGCCCCAGGTGCTCGCGGCACAGGTCGAGCACCGATGTACGGACATCGACGTCCGCGTCATAAGATTGACCATTGATCGTGAAATGCATGGGGCTCGTCTCCGCTGTTGGGTGCTGAACGCCAATGTCTTCAATACTTTCCTATTGCGATTGGCTCTCACTGATGCCGGCACTGGCCCTCGCGATCGTCCCAGCGCAGGGTACTCGAATGGAACCGACCAGAACCCCGATCGTCATCGCGCATCGCGGCGCCAGCGGATCGCGCCCGGAGCACACGCTCGCTGCCTATGAGCTCGCGATCGACCAGGGCGCCGACTTCATCGAGCCCGATCTCGTGCCGACCAAGGACGATGTCCTCGTCGCGCGGCACGAGAATGCGATCTCGGAAACCACCGACGTCGCCGGGCATCCCGAGTTCGCAGCGCGGCGCACGACGAAGACGATCGACGGCCGCGAGATCACCGACTGGTTCGTCGAGGATTTCACGCTGGCCGAACTGAAGACTCTCCGCGCGAAGGAACGCCTGCCGCAGTTGCGCCCCGCCAATACCGCCTATGACGGCAGGTTCGAAATCCCGACGCTCGCCGAAATCATCGCGCTCGCCAAGCGCCGGTCGGTCGGCATCTATCCGGAGACCAAGCACCCGACCTATTTCGCGAGCATCGGTCACCCGACCGACGCGCTGCTGGTCGCCGGGCTCCACGCCGCCGGCTGGGACACGGCCGACGCGCCGGTCTTCATCCAGTCGTTCGAGGTCGCGAACCTGCGCCACCTCCACACGTTGACCAGGGTCCGGCTGATCCAGTTGACGGACGGGCAGGGTGGTCCGGCCGATGCCGCCGCGCCGAGCTATGCGGCAATGCTCACGCCCGCCGGCCTGAAACAGGTCGCGACCTACGCATATGGCATTGGCCCCAACAAGGCGCAGCTCTGGACCGGCGATGCCGCGTCATCGCTGGTGGCCGACGCGCACGCCGCTGGCTTGCGAGTCCACCCCTGGACCTACCGCGCCGAGAACGTCTTCGTGCCGGAGCGTTTCCGCGTCGGGAGCGATCCCGCAGGGCACGGCGACGTGAAGGCCGAGATAACCGCGGCACTCGCCCAAGGAATCGACGGTTTCTTCACCGATTTTCCGCTACAGGGTGTCGAAGCGCGTGCCGCGCTGCGCCCGGGAGCCAAGTAATGCGTAAAATCCTCATCCTCGCCCTGCTGCCGCTGACCACCGCCGGCTGCATCAGCACCGCGACCAGCATCGTCAAGGCGCCGTTCCAGGTCGCCGGCAAGGCGGTCGACTGGTCGACGACGAGCCAGGAGGAATCGGACCGCAACTACGGCAAGAAGATGCGCAAGCAGGAGGCCAAGGAAGGCCGCGACCGCAAGGAGCGCGAAAAGCATTGCCGCAGCAATCCGAGCGCGTCCGACTGCAAGCAATACCAGGGTTATCGCGCGGGGTATTGAGGCTCGCATAACCACCCCCGTCATGCCGGACTTGGTCCGGCATCCATGGTGCCGCAAACTCTCAGGCCGGTGAGTACGCGGAACGATGGACCCCGGAACAAGTCCGGGGTGACGAAGGGGCAGGGCGCCTCAGAACCACCACATGACCGTCCCCGGAAACGGCGTCCACGCGCCGACGCGCACGCCGGCGTGGCGCAGCGCAGCGCATCGCCGGTCCAGGCATTGCACGTCGCGACCGCATCGTACCGCCCGCGCGCATCGTAGAAGACGTCGTACCGCGCATAGCCCGGATACCGCGCACCGCCGGGCCGGAAGCTCGCGGCGATGAACGCTGCCAGACGGCGATACTCCGCCACGCTCAGCACCACGGCACGCACGTCGCCGCCGACCGCAGGGGCCGGCACATGCTCGACATGCATCAGCGTGTGCGTGCTCCCGACCGCCGCCGCCAGCACAGTTCGCAGCTTCACGTCCGCCCAGGTCTTTGTCTCCAGATAAAACGCCTTCTCGCCCCAGCCGATTGCGAGGTGATCAAAGCCGCCGAACCGCGGATCGGTCAGATCGCGCGCCGGTGCCAGGCCGCGCCAGTCGATGCCGCCCGCCACCTTCGGCACGACGATCCCGGTATGCACGCCGTTGCTCTCGACGAAGATCCGCACGCCTTCCGTAGCGGCCGGCCGCCAATCTCGATTGGTCGGGATCGCCCCGCCGATCTGCCCCGCGGTCGCATACCCCAGCACCACCAGCAGCATTGTCGCTAACAGCGTGACGATACCCCGGCCGATCGACCGCCTCACACCCGTTCCCGTCATCATTGTGTCATGCTAGACCGCGGTCATGGCCGAAGAAACCCACGCGTTGACCCGCCCGCCAGAGGGCGCCCCCGACTGGACCATTCCGCAGGACTGGTCGCATTATTCGGCTGAGGACCATGCCACTTGGGACACGCTGTTCGCGCGGCAGGCGAAGCTGCTGCCCGGCCGCGCCTCGAACGCGTGGCTGCGCGGGCTCGATGTGCTGAAGCTGTCCAAGCCCGGCATTCCCGACTTCGAGGAATTGTCCGAACGGCTGATGAAGCTGACCGGCTGGCAGGTCGTTGCGGTCCCTGGGCTCGTGCCCGACGACGTGTTCTTCGATCACATGGCCAACCGCCGCTTCGTCGCCGGCAACTTCATCCGTCGCCCCGACCAGCTTGACTATCTGCAGGAGCCCGACGTCTTCCACGATGTGTTCGGCCACGTGCCGATGCTGGCCGACCCGGTGTTCGCCGATTATCTCGAAGCCTACGGCCGCGGCGGGCAACGCGCGCTCGGCCTCGATGCGCTCAAATATCTCGGCCGGCTCTATTGGTACACGGTCGAGTTCGGCCTGATCGCCGAACCCGAGGGCCTGCGAATCTACGGCTCGGGCATCGTCTCCAGCTTCGCCGAGTCCCGCTTCGCGCTCGACGATCTTAGCCCGAACCGGATCGCGCTCGACCTCGCCCGCGTGATGCGCACCGAATATCGGATCGACGATTTCCAGCAGAACTACTTCGTCATCCCCAGCTTCGACGAACTGCTGCGCCTGACGGTCGAGACCGATTTCGCACCGCTGTACGAGGAGCTGAAGACGCTGCCCGACATTCCCGTCGCGCAGATCGAGCCGGACGATGTCGTGCTGACCAAGGGCACGCAGGAGTATGCGCGGTCGCGGGCCTGAAGTTTCTACACGCCGTCATCCCAGCCTTCGCTGGGATGACGTGTATTGGTGATGACGGGGGCTCAGATATCCAGCGCCCAGCCGTCGCGGCCCTTGGGATCGAACAGCCCGTCCGCGACGAACCGTTCGGCAGCCGCGCGCAGTCGTAGCACGCTCCAGTCGCCGCGGCGGTCGACAGCCTCGATCGAGCAGCCGCAGGCTTCGTAGGCCGCAACCACCGCCTCGCGCTGCGTCTCGAGCAACCCGGCGAGCACGATCGTCGCGCCGCTATCCGCGATCGCCGCGATCTCCGGCGCCATCGACACCAGCGGCCCCGCCAGGATGTTCGCGATCACCAAGTCGTACGGGGCGCGCGCGACGATCGCGTCGTCCAGCGTCCCGTCCGCGACCACCAGGTCGATCCCGGCAACGTCGTTCAGGTCGGCATTCTCACGCGTGACCTCGATCGATACCGGATCGATATCCGTCGCCATCACCGCGGCGTTTGGCCAAAGGTGCGCTGCCGCGAACGCCAGCAGCCCGGTGCCCGTACCGATGTCGATCACGTTGTCGAACCCGGCATCCGACATCCCGTCGAGCATCGCCAGGCAGCCGCTGGTCGTCGCATGATGACCGGTCCCGAACGCCCGGCTCGCCGCGATCCGGAACGCGCGCGTGCCCTCGGGCGCGACCGCCTCGCCGGTGTGGACATAGAAGCGCCCGACATGCAGCGGCTCCAGCCCCGCCTGGCTCATCGTCACCCAGTCGGCATCGCCGAGTCGCTCGACGGAATAATCCACGCCTGCCGAACTCGGCACGAGCGCACGCACCGCGGCAACCATGTCGGCATCGGGCTCAGCCTCGAAATACGCGTCGAGCCGCCAATGCTCGCGGTCGTCCTCGACCTCTTCGGTGGTCATCAGCACCGCATCGATTTCCAACTCGCCCGCATCGATCGCCTCCGCCTCGGCGCGCGTGCAGGGCAGCGTCAGCTTCCAGGACTCAGCGGACATAGCTCGCCCCGTTCACGTCGATCACCGCGCCGGTCATCGACGCCGGTGCCTCCAGCGCGCAGTAGCGCGCGACGGACGCCACCTCGGCCGGGTCGGCGACCTTGCCGAGCGGGATGTCCGCCAGCAGCGCGTCGCCACCGCGGCTCGCCAGATAGTCGTCGGCCATGCCCGTCATCGTAAAGCCCGGGCATATCGCGAACGCCAGGATGCCGTCGCGCGCATAGCCGCGGGCGATCGTCTTGGTCATGGCCACCATTCCCGCCTTCGACGCGGCGTAATGCCAGTGGGCGGGCGAATCGCCGCGGTACGCCGCGCGGCTGGCGACGTTGACGATCCGCCCACCGCAACCCCGAGCCTGCCAGTGCAGCACCGCCAGCCGGCACAGTTCGGCGCTCGCGGTCAGGTTGATCCGCATCGTCCGTTCCCAGTTGGCGGTCCAGTCGTCGGCGTCGAGCGGGTTTGCCTCGAACACGCCGGCATTGTTGACCAGCACGTCGACCGCGCCGCCGGCTTGGTCGAGCGCCGCGTCCCACAGCGCGCGCGGGCCGGCCGGGTCGGCGAAGTCGGCGGGAATGCCGCTCGCGGTACCGTGGCCGATGACGGTCGCGCCGGCCTCGCCGAGCGCGTGTTGGATCGCCGCGCCGATACCGCGGCTGGAGCCGGTGAGAAGAATGGTCATGCGCGGGCTTTAGCGGCGGGCGGCGGGTCCGTCACGCCGTCGTATGTTTACCCTCCGTCACCCCAGCGCAGGCTGGGGTCTTTCCGAGGAGGGCGTCCGGCCAGAACGGGGAGACCCCAGCCTTCGCTGGGGTGACGGAAGGGAGAGCGGGCTGTCCCTCTACCCGACGCTGGCGGAGAACCCGTCGGCCGCGGTCTTCAGTACGCCGAGCTGGTCGTCGACCTCGCCGAAATCCTGCCCCAGCGCATCGATCTCGCTTGCCACCGCTTCGGTATCCGAGCGGATCGTCGCGATCGTCGTCGACATCGCGTTCGCCGCGAGCGCAGTCTCGTCGACCGCCGCGGTGATGACGGTGACGATCTCCGCCTGCGCCTCCATCGCGTGGCGGATGCGCTGCGCCGACATCTGCACCTCGGCGACGGTCGCCTTGATCCCGGCGTTGGTCGCGACCGTCGACCGCGTCGCCGACTGGATCGCAGCGATCTTCGCGGCGATGTCGTCGGTCGCCCGCGCGGTCTGGTTGGCGAGGCTCTTCACCTCCTGCGCCACGACCGCGAAGCCGCGCCCGGCATCGCCGGCCCGCGCCGCCTCGATCGTCGCGTTCAGCGCCAGCAGATTGGTCTGCCCGGCGATCGCGCGGATCAGCCCCAGGATCGACTCGATCGACTGCGCATGATCGCTCAGTGCCTCGGACATGCCGACCGCATCGCTCGCCTGCATTTCCGCACGTGTCGCGATCTCGGCCGCTGCCTCCACCTCGGTACGCGCATCCTCGATCGCGCGGATCAGCCCGGTCGCGGTCTGCGCCGCCTCGCGCATCGCCAGCGCTGACTGTTCGGCCGCCGCCGCGACCTCGCTCGCCTTGCCGAGAACGCCGCGCGCCGACGACGACGCCCCGGTCGCCTGCACGCGGATGCGCGCGCCGAGCGCCGCGGTGTCCTCGATCGATGTGGCAATCCGCTCGCGGAACTCGGCTGCGCGGGCGCCACGCTCGCCTTGCGCGGCATGCGCATCGACCGCGCCCAGGTGCGACGCCATCACGTCCGCCTCGATCAGCGACAGCCGCAGCACGACGTCGCACAGCCCGCACATCCGCGGATCGCCCCCGCCCAGCCGCTCGCCGATCAGCATCATCGTCGCGCTGTGTGCATAGGCCAGCGCCGCGAGCAGCGCCGGCAGTGGCACGCCCGACGCCTTGCTGAGGTCGGCGTGCAGGATCGCGCCGTCGCGCCAGGTATCGGCATAGGGCGCGGCATATTTCGCCCGCGCATAGTCGGCACTGCGGTCGAGCACCCGCTTGCGCGCGCCCGCCGACATTTTCGGGCCGAGATGTGCCGCGCTGTCGAGCGACAGATAATAGTCCCAGAACATCGTCGCGATACGCTCGTAATCCGCCGGGATCAGCAGTGCGGCGATCTCCGCGCACCCGGTGTCGATCCGGGCGTCCCAGTCATAGTCGCGGACATGATCCGCGAACGCGCGCGATTCGCCGCCCCAGATTTTAGCTACGGCGTCCGGCATGCAACTCTCTCCTGGGCCTCACGCGGCGACCTTGGCGACGAAATCGCCGGCGCTGTTCTTGAGGTTGGTCAACTGACTGTCGAGCACGTCGAAGCCGCGGCCGACGCCGTCGATCTCGGTCGCCACCGTTTCGGTATCGGCACGGATCGCGGCGATCGTCGTCGACATCGAATCGGCGGCGAGCGCGGTCTCGTCGACCGCTGCTGTGATCGCGGTGACGGTCTGCGCCTGCGCTTCCATCGCATAGCGGATGCGGTCGGCGCTTTCCTGCACTTCGGCGACGGTCGCCTTGATGCTCGCATTGGTATCGACGGTGCTGCGCGTCGCGGACTGGATCGCGGCGATCTTGGCGGCGATGTCGTCGGTCGCGCGTGCGGTCTGGTTGGCGAGGCTCTTCACCTC
>Ga0247813_10000121_pt1 | contig 96929 bp, 87 predicted proteins | sample UWRJL169409C1_FD_180719 | JGI IMG/M metagenome (GOLD analysis project Ga0247813, IMG submission 180719) | Plant litter microbial communities from Arlington Agricultural Research Station in Wisconsin, United States - UWRJ-L169-409C-1 | ecosystem: Environmental > Terrestrial > Plant litter >...
CACCGTCCGGTGGACCCCTCTCGTCCTCGTCTGAAGGAGGGGCCCTGTGCCTCTAGGTCTGCTGGCACTCGCCGTCGGAGGGTTCGGCATCGGGCTCACCGAGTTCGTCATCATGGGGCTGCTGCCCGAGGTCGCCGCGGACTTCGCGGTCTCCGAGACCGTCGCCGGGTATCTCATCTCCGGCTACGCGATCGCCGTCGCCGTGGGGGCCATCGGCCTCACCGCGGCCGTGATCCGGCTCGACCGCAAGAAGGTCCTCGTCGGGCTCATGGGGTTGTTCATCGCCGGGAACCTGCTCTCGGCGCTCGCGCCCACCTACGAGCTGCTGCTCGCAGGGCGCATCCTCGCCGCGCTGTGCCACGGGGCCTTCTTCGGCATCGGGGCCGTCGTGGCGACCAGCATGGTCGCCCCGGACCGCCGTGCGGGGGCGATCGCGATGATGTTCGCGGGGCTCACCTCCGCCAACGTGCTGGGTGTCCCCTTCGGGACCTTCCTCGGGCAGCAGCTGGGCTGGCGCTCGACCTTCTGGGCCATCACCGTGATCGGCGTGGTCGCCCTCGTCGGGATCGTCGCCCTCGTCCCCGCGACCGCCGACGACGCCGTGCCACCGCGGCTGCGAGCCGAGCTCCGTGCCTTCCGTGAGCCGCAGGTGTGGTGGTCGATCCTCGTGACGGTGCTCGGCTTCGGCGGCATGTTCGGCGGCTTCACCTACATCGCCTACACGCTCACCGAGGTCTCCGGTTTCGCGTCGAGCACGGTGCCGTGGTTGCTGGTGGTCTTCGGCTCCGGGCTGTTCGTCGGCAACTACCTCGGCGGCAAGGCCGCGGACCGGTCGATCACCCGGACCCTGCTGGTCCTGCTCGCCGTGCTCACCGTCGTCCTCGCGGTCTTCGCGCTCACGGCGACGAGCCAGGTCGTGACTGTCGTGTCGCTGTTCTTCATGGGGGCCTTCGGCTTCGCGACGGTCCCCGGGCTCCAGCTGCGGATCATGGGCCACGCCGCAGGTGCGCCGACCATGGCTTCGGCGGCCAACATCGCGGCCTTCAACGTCGGCAACGCCCTCGGGGCGTGGGTCGGCGGCCTGACGATCGGTGCGGGTCTGGGGTACCTGTCGCCGCTGTGGGCGGGCGCCGGGATCACGCTCGTGGCTCTCGTCGCGCTCCTGGTCGCGACGGGGATCGAGCGTCGTGGTCAGGACGGCGACGGTGCCGGGAAGGTGCAGGCGTCTGCGCGGGCGGCGCAGGTCGAGGTCGGCTGAGCCGGCGCTCCGGCAGCGGGTGCGGGGTCTGGGCTGCGGTGATAGACCGAAGACGTGCGTACTTCTCCCATCACCCCGGTCCGTCCCGTCCGTCAGCGTCCTGGGTCTGCGGTGCACCGCAGGTCCCTCGCCGTCACCGCCGCGCTCGCCACGGCGGGTCTGCTCCTCGCAGGCTGCAGCTCTGACGACGACGGCGGCGCGACGTCGTCGGCTCCGTCGGCGACCACGAGCGCCGCTGCCTCAGACCCTGCGACTGCCTCAGACCCCGCGACCACCCCGGCCCCGTCCGCCAGCGCGACCGGAGAACCCGCGCCGAGCACCGGCGTGGGCGAGGGGTGCCCCGCGACCGACGGCGGGATCCCGGACGGTGCCGCGAGCAGCGAGGTCGTGGACGTCGACGGCGACGGGCGCGCCGACACCGCGTGGATCACCGCTGGTGCTGAGCGCACCTTCGGCATCACGACAGCCTCGGGGGCGACCTTCTCGGCACCGATCGACTCCGCGAGCCCGATCGGTGCGTCGGCCGTGGTGAACACCGTGGGCGCCGACCTCACGCCGATCGCCCTCGTGGACCTCGGACGGCAGGCGCAGCTGTTCTCCCTCGACGGGTGCGCCGTGACGCAGACCGTCGACCAGGGCGGTCAGCCCTACGTGTTCGACCGCGGCTTCGGCGACCAGGGGACCGGTGTCGGGTGCACCGACGTCGACGGCGTGCTGCACCTCGCCGGCCTGCTCGCGACCGAGGAGGGCGACGGCTGGACAGTCACCCGCACCCTGGTCGACCTGGACTCTGCGGGCGAGGTCGCGACCAACGGGGCCGTCGAGGTCGTGGCCCAGGGTGCCGCGGCGACGGACCCCGTCGTCACGACAGCCCAGGAGGTCTCGTGCGGTGACCTGGTCGCCGGCGACGGCGGGCTGGTCGAGCCGACGTCCTGAGCGGACGCGTCCTCGTGCTGGCGGTCGGAGGTCGCCACCCTCGAGGTGGGTGGTCTACCCGGTGACGTACGGGCTGACGCTGTCCCAGAGCCGCGGCACGAGTGTGCGGGTGTACGCAGGGGTCAGGTGCTGCTCGTCGCGGTAGACGAGCACGCTCCCCACGACCGCAGGGCAGGTGTCGGAGGTGCAGAACCACGGGGCTGTGTCGACGAGGTCCACGTCCGCCAGGTGCGCGGCCGCGATCTGATGGTCGGTCGGCATGGCTTCGGCACGAGACCTCTCGCAGGCCTCAGGGCCGTCCAGGTGCTCGAGGACGCACTCTGACGTGGCGTCGTCGGGGAGCATGAGCGGGTTGTCTGCGAGGACCACGACCGGGAGGCCTGCGGATCTCAGCGAGTCCCAGGCTCGGACGAACCCCTCGACAGGGCCCGGGACCTCGGCGGAGTCGACGAAGGCGACCTGGGTCCGGTTGGACGTGACGACGAGGTCGACGTCTTCTGCGAGGAGCGACGCCAAGGTCTCGTCGTTGGCCTTGAGGCAGGCCCCGTCACGCTCGGCGTCGGAGGCGCGCTGAGCCTGCGAGAAGGGACAGCTGCTGTGGAAGTAGGTGAGCACCCTGACGTCGTGCTGGTCGGCGATCACCTGGAAGGCCGGGAGGTACTGCTCCATGTGCGAGTCGCCGACGAGGGCGATCGTCGTCTCGGCGTCGTCTCCGAAGGTGCAGCGTGGTGTCGTGGCGGAGTCCATCGCTGACTTGCAGCGCCCGTCGGCCCCTTCAGGCAGCTCTGACCGAGCATCTTGCGGTGCTGGCAGCACGACGGGGTAGCCGGCGACGAAGGCGGAGTACGAGCCTTCTGAGACCGACCCCGCACCGAGCCCAGGTGGTGGGTCTGCGATCATCGCCGCCGTGGCTGTGTCCCTCTCGTCGGCCCTGCGTCCTGCCGCGGCAGCCGGGACCTGGAGGACGGCGACCGAGACGAGAGTCGTCACGAGGGCGAAGGCCACGACCGCACCGGGAGGTGCCTTCGGCGCGACAGTTCTCTGGAACGGCGTCTCGACGAGTCGCCGGGAGAGAGTCGCGAGCACGAGCGACGCAGCCAGGACGCCGGTGTCCTGGATGAGGCGCGGTGCGCCGGGCACGACGTAGGGGGCCCAGACCAGGAGCGGCCAGTGCCAGAGGTACAGCGAGTAGGAGATGCCACCCAACCACTGGACCGGTGCGGCGGAAGCCATCGTCCGGAGGTAGGTGCTCTGCGTGGAGCGCGCCGACCAGATCACGAGCACGGCACCGGTGGTCGGGACGAGCGCAGCGACGCCCGGGAACGACCCGGCGGAGACGAGGAACATCCCGGCCACGATCACGGCCGTCCCGGACGTCCCGACCACGGCCGCGACCCTCGGGCGCAGCGTCGGTCGGGCGGCCGCGGCCAGGAGCCCGCCCATCCCGAGCTCCCAGAACCGAGACTGGCTGACGAAGTACGCCGTGGGGTCTCCCGCCGACGTCATGCTGACGGACACCCAGAGCGACGCGGCCGACAAGACCCCCAAGATCAGCACGACCGCTGCCCGCCTGCGCCTGTGAGACCACGCGCCCGCGGAGACGAGCAGGAAGAGCAGCGGCCACACGATGTAGAACTGCTCCTCGACAGACAGCGACCAGAAGTGGCGGAAGGGGCTCGCGCCCGAGCCCTCGGTCAGATAGTCGACCGCGTCTGCGGCGAGGACCCAGTTCTGCAGGTAGACCAGCGACGCGGTCCCGTGCCTCGTCAGATCGGCCCAGCGGAGCTCCGGCAGCACGAGCACCGACACCAGACCTGTCACGAGGATCACCGTGGTCGCGGCAGGCAAGATCCTCCGGACCCTGCGCGCGAAGAATGCCACGAGCCTGAAGCGACCTGTGCGTTCTCGCTCGCTGATCATGTGGGAGGTGATGAGGAAGCCAGAGATGACGAAGAAGACGTCGACCCCGGTGAACCCGGCAGGCAGCACCTGCGGCCAGAGGTGATAGACGACGACGGCGGTGACGGCCAGAGCCCTGAGCGCCTGGATCTCTGGGAGGAATGCCGTCCTCCTGGGAGCGCCGAGCGGGGGGTCAGACGTGACGACCCCTGCCCGTTCCTTGAACTTTGTACTGAAAGTGTCCCCTGCCACGAGTGCGAGGGTACCCGCACGTCGCCCCTCGGGAGGGCGCTGCTGAGGTTTCGTCTCAGGCCGCCTGGGTGACCTTCTCGACCGCCTGCTCGGGCTCGCCGGTGGCGCTCGCCCGGCGCACAGGGATGAGGAAAGCGACGACCGCCGCCGCCAGGCCTACGCCGGCTCCGATGAGCAGCGCTGTCCGGAAGCCCGTCTCGGTCGGGAGGGCCGTGCCGCCGAAGTCCATCGTCATGTGGGCGAGGATCATGCCCATGATCGCGGCAGCGACCGATGAGCCGATCGAGCGCATGAGGGCGTTGAAGCTGTTGGCCGCTGCGGTCTCGTCCTGCGGCACGGCCGACATGATGAGGGCTGGCATCGCGCCGTAGGCGAGGCCGACACCGCTGTTGCACACGAGGGTGACGACCAGGACGCCCCAGGTCGAGCCGAGCAGCAGCGTCGACGAGGCGTACCCGAGGGCGATGATCAGGGCGCCGAGGGCGAGCGTGGTCTTGGGGCCGCGGGTGGCGGAGAGCTTCGCTCCCACGGGGGCGATCGCCATCATCATGAGACCGGCCGGGGCCATCCAGAGCCCCATCGCGATCATCGACTGGCCGAGGCCGAAACCCGTCTCGACGGGGAGCTGGAGCAGCTGCGGCAGCACGAGGGACTGCGCGTACATGGCGAAGCCGACGAGGACCGACGCGAGGTTGGTCATGAGCACCTGCGGGCGGGCGGTCACGCGGAGGTCGACGAGCGGGTCGCGGGTACGCAGCTCCCACCAGCCCCACACGAGGAGCACGACGACCGCGCCGACGAAGAGCGAGATCGTGGTGCCGCTCGCCCAGCCCCAGTCGGAGCCGCGCGAGATGGCGAGCAGGAGCGCGACGAGCCCGGCGCCCAGGCCGACGGCACCGACGAGGTCGAAGCGTCCGGGGCGGACCCTGGCGACACCCTGCGGCACGAAGGCGACGACCATGCCGGCCACCACGAGCGAGAGGCCTGCGGCCACCCAGAAGAGCGTGCGCCAGCTGCCGTTCTCGGCGATCGCCGCGGAGAACGGCAGGCCGAGGGCTCCGCCCACACCCATGGAGGCGCTCATCAGCGCGATGGCCGAGCCGACGCGCTGGGCGGGCAGGACGTCGCGGAGCAGGCTGATGCCGAGCGGCACGATCCCCATGCCCAGACCCTGGAGCCCACGACCGGTGACCATCGGGACCACGGAGGACGACAGCGCGCACACGACGGAACCCAGGACGAGCGGCGCCGTGCAGGCGAGGATGAGGCGCTTCTTGCCGTACATGTCGCCGAGACGTCCCGCGACGGGGGTCGCGATGGCCGCTGTGAGCAGCGTGACGGTGATGACCCACGTGGTGCTCGAGGCTGACGCCCCGAGCAGGGTGGGGAGGTCTCCGATCAGCGGGACGACGAGCGTCTGCATGAGCGCGGCTACGATGCCAGCCAGTGCCAGCGTCGCGATGATGATGCCGGGGCGTGCGCTCGGGCTCGGGGTGGTCTCGCTCATCGGGTGAGGTCCTGTCGTCGGGTGCTGTGCGCGCGGCGGGTGTCGCCGCGTTCGATGTGCACTATACACACGACATGTAACATGCATATTGCAGGTCCGTCGCACGGCGCCACGGACCGAGGAGAGGATGGCCGAGTCCCATGGTGGAGCCCGCGCGGCTGATCGAGTTCGAGATGGTGCTGCTCAACAGGCACAGCATCTTCGACGGACCCCGGAAGGCTGACGCGCACAAGAAGGTCGACCGCAGCGCCTACGTCGTGCTGACCCGGATCGACCTCGACGGGCCGCTGTCCATCGGCGAGCTCAGCGCAGCCCTCGGCCTCGACACCTCGACCGTCAACCGGCAGACCGCCGCGATGCTCAAGGCCGACCTCATCGAACGGATCCCCGACCCTGACGGCGGCATGGCGCGCAAGCTCGCGATGACCTCCGAGGGTGCCGCCAGGCTCGCCTACGCGCGCGACAGGACCGTCGAGTCGCTCGGCAGGGTCATGACGGGCTGGACCGACGAGGAGACCGCCGACTTCGCGCGGATGCTCGAGCGCTTCAACCGGGGCATCGAGGCCCTCGAGGGGCGCCCGTGGCCCCGCCCGGGCGACGCGACGACGCGTCCGGACGACGGACAGCCACAGGACGCAGACGAGTCTGACGCCTAAGGTGGTGCGGTGCTGACCTGGGCGACGCCGACTGGGAGGACGAGATCCCTCGCTGGCTCTCTGTCCTTGGTGTCGCTCGCGCTCGCGGCCAGCTATGCGGCGGTCCTCGTCGTGCTGCTGCCCAACCAGATCGCCGGCATCGACCCGTCGCGCAAGGTCGAGAACCTCGCCCTCGTCACGACGGTCTCCTTCGTGGTCGCGATCGCGTCCCAGCCTCTCGTCGGCGCGCTGAGCGACCGCACGCGCAGCCGGTACGGTCGCCGGGTCCCGTGGATGATCGGCGGCGCGCTCGTCTCGGCCGCGGCGCTCTTCGCGATGGGTGGGGCCGGCTCCCTCGTGCTCCTCGGCGCGCTGTGGGTGGTCGCGCAGTTCGCGCTCAACGCCCTCGACGTCGCGTCCTCGGCGGTCGTCCCGGACGAGGTCCCACCGTCCAGGCGGGGCCGGGTCCTCGCTGTCGTCGGCGCCGGAGGGGTGCTCGGCGGCGGTGCGGCGGTCGTGCTCGCCGGGCCGCGCGCGGACCAGCCGGGGACGGTCTACCTCGGTCTCGGGCTCTGCGTCCTGGTCGCGACGGCGGTCTTCGCCGTCGGTGCCCGTGCCCGCCCGGTGTCCGTCCCGGCGCCGAGCACACCTGCGTCGGGCACGCCTTCGCCGGACGGTCCTGCACAGGGTGGCAAGCCGATGCGTCGAGGAGGTCGTCCCCTCGAGGCCGTCGTGAGGCTCGTCGTCGCGCCGTGGCGGACCCAGGCCTTCACCCGGACCTTCGTCGCGCGCTTCTTCTTCGTCTTCGCCTACCACCTCGTCTTCGCGTACCAGCTGTTCATCCTCACCGACCACGTCGGGCTCGGAACGGACGAGGCGAACCGCGCGATCGGGGCCCTCACCGTCGTCGGCCTGCTGTCCGTGCTGGTCGGCATCACGGTGACAGGCTGGCTCAGTGACAAGACCGGCGACCGCATCCCCTACCTCGTCGGAGCGTGCGGGCTCCTCGCGGTCTCGTTCTTCGTCCCGCTCGGCTCGCCCACCGTCGCCGGGATGGCGGTCTTCGCGGCCCTGCGCGGGCTGGCCTTCGGCGCGCACCTCGCGGCGAGCAGCGCCCTGGTGACCGAGGTGCTCCCCGACGGCGGTGCCTCGGCCGGCAAAGACCTGGGCCTCTACAACATGGCGACCAACATCCCGCAGGCCGTCGCCCCTGCCGTCGCCGCCGTCGTCATCGCGCGGCTCGGCGGCTACCCGGCGCTCTTCGTCACGGCCTCGGTCGCTGCCGTGGTCGCCCTCGTCGGGGCGCTCCTGGTCCGGCGGGCCCGCGGGTCCGGAGATCCCAGCCCAGCTGCGGGCCTCGACCACGACGCGCGGCACCGCACCGCTGCAGCAGGTGAGGCCGAGGCGCCCGGCCGCGCGGACCCGGTGGACGCATGACCGGTGCCCGCCGCGTCTACGGGGCACCCCGTCTGCCGTCCTGGCTCGTCCCGCGCCCGCACCTCGTCGGTCTGCTCGACGACGCCTCGGCGCTCGTCGTCGTGCGTGGTCCCGGGGGCGGTGGCAAGACTGTCCTCCTCGCGGAGTGGGCCCAGACCTCGGCAGACCCGGACCTGCGCGGCGCCTGGTACGACCTCGGCGACCGTGACGTCACCCGCCGGGGCTTCTGGGCCGGTGTCGCCGGACGGCTCGTCGACGCCGGGCTCGTCGGACCGGGCGACCTCCTCGCGACAGCATCGGCCTCCATGCGCGAGGTCGGTGACGTCAGGGCCTTCCTCGTCCGGGCTCTCGAGCAGGTCGGTCCGGTGACCCTCGTGCTCGACACCGTCGACAGGCTCGACGACGAGACCACGGCCGACCTGCTCCACGTCCTCGGGGCAGTCCCGTCGGTCCGTGCGATCGTCGCCGGGCGGTCCGCCTCGCGGCTCGCTGCACCCGAGGTCCGCCTGCGCCTCGACGTGCGCGTGGTGGACGCCGACGCGCTCGCGCTGTCGACGGCGGAGACCGCGCGGCTCCTCGGCGTCGACGACAAGGCTGCGGCGACGGCGCGGCAGGCGACCGGCGGCTCGCCCCTCGTCACGCGGGCTCTCGCCCTCGAGCGCGAGCACACCGGCCACCTGGACCCCGCGCAGGCTGTCGAGTCGCTCGTGCTCTCGGCGGTCACGAGCCTCGAGCCCGACGTGGTCGGTCTGCTCCGCAGGACCGTCGTCGCGGACGCCGTCTCGGTCGACCTCGCGGAGGACCTCACCGGACGCGCAGACGCCGCGGCGCTCCTCGACCAGGCGGAGGCGCTCGGGCTCGGGACGTGGAACCGGCCGGGGCACGAGCGGGTCTTCACGTACACGACCGTCGTCAGGGCAGCCCTGAGGGCCGACCTCCGGCGGTCCTCGCCCGAGCTGTTCGCGGAGCTGCGCGGACGGGTCGCGCTGTGGGCCGACACGCACGACCGGCCCGTCGAGGCCCTCGAGGCGGCGGTCGACGCCGGTGACGTCCCGCTGGCCAACACCATCGTCCGCAACCACTGGCGCGGGTTCTTGACCGAGTACGCCGGGACCGTGCGCCGGACCGTCTCGCCGCTCGGGCTCGTGAGGCTGCGCCGCCACCCGTTGCTGGTGTTCTTCGTGGCGCTCGGTTTCAACGCCGACAAGCGTGGCAGGGCACGCGCGATCGCCCTCTTCGGGCTTGCTGTCGCCTCGGCGCGGGTCGCGAGGTCGACGGTCCCGCCCGAGGAGCGGCTGGTCCTGCGAGCCGTCGAGATGATCGCCCTGCGCCTCACCGGGCGGGGCGGCGCCGCGGCAGGTGCTGCTGACGACGTGGTCCGCCGCATCGACGACCTCACGCCCGAGCAGCATGCGCAGATCCTCGACCTCCTGCCGCAGGTCTACGCGCACTGCGGCATCGCGCTCCTGCACGCCCGCCGCCCGACCGACGCCGTCGCCGCCTTCGAGCGCGGGCTCGGCGAGGCGACGACTGCGCTGGCGGCGCTGCCGAACCTCGCTCTGCTGGCCGGGACCCACGCGCTCGAGGGCTCGGTGTCACGGGCGCGGACCCTCGTCGAGGACGCCCGCGGACGCTCCTGGCCGGAGGGCTGGGTGGACGGGTACACAGGCTCGCTGCTGCAGGTCGCCGAGGCGTTGCTCGCGGTCGAGGAGCTCGACGTCGAGACGGCCCAGCACCACCTGGACCTGCTCGAGCGGCACCTGGAGACCATCGAGCACTGGCCGCTGATCGCCCACGTGCAGGCGCTGGTCGACCTCCTCGGTCGTGGCGCCGACGCAGCGCTCGAGAGGCTCGAGGCCACCCGTGCGACCCACCAGGCGCGACGGTCGGCGCACCCGGCCACGGAGTCCACGCTCGTGGCGACCCGGGCGCTCCTGCTCGTCGCCGCAGGCCGTGCGCACACGGTCCTCGTGGCGCCGCCCGACGCTGCCAAGGATGCCGCCGCGGCTGTCGCCCTCGCCAGGGCCCAGCTCGCCGCCGGGCTGCCGGAGAAGACTCTCGCCACCCTCGCGCAGAGCACCGGGGCGCCTTTCTCCTCGATCCGTACGCAGACCGACCGGGCCCTGCTCGAGTCTGTCGCCGCGCTCGCCACCGGGCACGAGACAGAGGCTGTCGCGGCGCTGTCCCGCGCCTCGGCGCTGCTCGGGGTCCACGGCCTCCGGCTGCCTGTGGTCGTCCTGAGCGCCGACGACCGCGAGAGGCTGCGCGGCGTCGCCGGCCGTCACGGGCTCGTCGAGGCCGAGAGGATCCTCGGGGAGCCGTGGCCCGAGGTCGTCCCGTCGAGCGGTGACGTGCCGGTCCTGACCCCGCGGGAGACGGTGATCTTGCGCGAGCTCGCGCGGACCGGGGCGACGACGGAGATCGCCGAGCGTCTCGTGGTGAGCAACCACACCGTGAAGTCGCAGCTGCGCACGCTCTACCGCAAGCTCGGGGTCGGGTCGCGCTCGTCGGCGCTGGCCGTCGCGCGCCGGCTGGGGCTGCTCGACGACGAGAGCCGCCTCGACAGGCTCGACGACGAGAGCCGAGCCTGACCCGAGACCGGTGGGAGGGCTCGTGCTCCCGGAGGCACGGCGACCACCCCACGTGCGACGGCCACCAGACGCACGACGGACCTGACTCGCGACGACCCCGGCACGCACGACGACCCTGGTGCGCCGGGGGGAACCGGTGCACCAGGGTCGTCGTCGGCAGGCTCAGGCCTGCCAGTCTTCGTCGTGCTGGGCTGTGTCCTGGTGAGGGACTAGGATCGCGTCGTCCGACGACGACGCAGGACCAGGCCGGCTGCGCCTGCCAGCACGAGCGCCAGGGCCGTGCCCGAGGCGACCAGCACCTCGGTTCCGGTCGTGGCGAGAGCGGCCCCGGGGCGGGCCGGTGATGCCGGTGCTGCCGGCGCGGCGGGTGCCGGGGCTGCCGGGGTGCTGGGCACCGGGGTCGGGGCGGGCGCCTCGGCCAGGTACGTCACCGTGATGGTCGCCGACGTGAGGTTCCCCTCGACGTCGGTCACCTGGTAGGTCACCGGGGTCGGGTCGCCCTCGAAGCCGTCGAGCGGCACGAAGGTGACGGCACCCGTCTCGAGGTCGACGGTCCAGGTCCCCTCGCCGGGGACCGTGAGCGTCGTGACGAGCTCGCCCGTCGCGGGGTCCACGAGCCTGACGCTGCTCGGGTCGAGGGTGCCCGTGTCGTTGCCGACCACGTCGACCGTCACGGGCGTGCCGCGGACGTTGTCCACGTCGACGTCGTCCTGCGCCTGCGGCAGGTACGTGACCACCACGAGCGCGGAGACGGGGTCTCCCGCGGTCCCGAGCACCTCGTAGGTGACGGGTGTCGGGTTCTTGGTGAAACCCTCCTCGGGCACGAAGGTGACCGTGCCGGTCTCGAGCTGGACGGTCCAGGTGCCTTCGCCGGGGACCGTGAGCGTGAGGACACGCTCACCCGTCACCGGGTCGACGAGCCGCAGCGAGCTGCGGTCGACCGAGCCCGTGTCGTTCGGGAGGACGTCGACGACGACGGACGATCCCACGGTGTTGCCGTGCTTCGCGTCGTCGGTCGCGACCGGGAGGTACGTGACGGTGACTGTCGCGGAGACCAGGTCGCCCGTCGAGTCGGTGACCTCGTAGGTCACCGGGGTCGGGTTCCCCGTGAAACCGTCCGCCGGGGTGAAGGTGACCGCTCCGGTCGTGGGGTCGACCGTCCAGGTGCCCTCGCCGGGGACGACCAGCTCGGAGACGCGGTCTTCGCCGTCGACCAGCACGACGGTCGTCGGGTCGAGGTCACCGGCGTCGTTGGTCAGCACGTCGACCGTGACGACCTCGCCGATGGTGTTGCCGTGGTCGACGTCGTCGGTCGCGTCGGGGACGTAGCCGACGGTCACCCGGGCGCTCGTGGTGTCGCCGGTCGTGTCGGTGACCTCGTAGGTGACCGGGGTCGGGTCGGTGAGGAAGCCGGCCTCGGGGGTGAAGACCACGGCGCCCGTCGTCGGGACGACGGTCCAGGTGCCCTCGCCGGGCACGACCAGACGGTCGGTGCGGGTGCTGCCGTCGACGAGCACGACGGTGCTCGGGACGAGGTCGCCGGTGTCGTTGGTCAGCACGTCGACCGTGACGACGTCGCCGATCGCGTGGCCGAGGTCGGAGTCGTCGGCCGCGGCCGGGACGTAGTCGACCGTGACGACGGCCGTCGCCGTGAGGCCGTCCTCGTCAGCGATCCTGTACGACACCGGGGTCGGGTCGGTGAGGAAGCCGGCGACGGGGGTGAAGACGACGTCGCCGCCCTCGACGGTCCAGGTGCCCTCGCCGGGGACCACGAGCTGCAGACCGGGCGACGTGCTGGTGACCGGGTCCCACAGGACGAGCGTGGTGGGGTCGAGCGGGCTCGTCGTCGCGGTGTCGTTGCCGAGCACCGGGACGCGGACGGTCTCGCCGATGGTGTTGCCGAGGTCCGAGTCGTCGGTGGCCGTGGGCGGTCCGACGACGGTCACGACGGAGGTGTCGCTGTTGTCGTCCTGGTCGCCGCGGTCCTGGACCGTCGCGGTGTTCTCGAGCGTCGTCCCGGGGGTGTCCGTGACGGCCTGGGTGTAGGTGATCGTGACGCTCTCGCCGACGTCGAGCCCACGGCGACCGTCAGCTGCGCCACCGAGGAGTGCGTGCTCGCGCGAGCACGTCACGGTGCTCGGCAGGGGTGAACCGACCACGGCGTCGCACGAGAGCGGCCCGCGCTCGAAGGTGTCGTTGGTGCCGCCCGCGACGACCACCGAGGTGACCGACGTGGCGCCGTCACCCGGGAGCGTGTCCGTGAGGGTGAGGATGTCGCCGCGCGTCATGGCCTCGGGGCCGTTGTTGACGACGGTGACGGCCCAGGTGACCGTCGAGCCGACCGGGGCACGGTCGGGCGAGCCTGTCGGAGCGCCGTCGACCGAGGCGGTCTTGGTCACGGCGAGGTCGTAGCCGCACTCGACCCAGTCCAGCTCGATCGAGCCGTCGGTGCCCTTGCCGGTCCCCGTCTGACGGCCCGAGGCCGCCGAGGTGACGTCGGAGGCTGTGCCCGCCACGAAGGACGAGCCGCCGCCACCGCCGCCGCCGGCCACGGTGTTGATCCCGTTGTCGCTGTTCTTGATGATGGTCGACGCGCCGCCACCACCGCCGGTGAGGCCGGCGCCGCCGCCGCCTCCGGCGTCGTAGTTCGGGTCGGCTGCACCGGCGCCGCCGGCGCCGCCGGCTCCAGGCTGGCCGTTCAGGCTCGGGTCGGTGCTGTGGACGCCGCCCGCGCCGGGCTGGCCGTCGCGACCGCCCTGACCGCCGCCGACCCGAGGTCCGCCCTCGAAGCCGTCGGTGCCGTCGGCACCTGCCGCGACCTCGCCGGCACCGGCCGGGAGGCCTGCGTCTCCACCGAAACCGTCGGTGGTGACGGAGTGCCCGCCACCGCTGCCGCCGCCGCCGCCCGCCAGCACGGCGACGTCGTCGGGGGTGGTCCCGCCGAGGAACAGGACTGTCGAGCCTCCTCCACCGGCACCACCGTGCTGGGAGACCGCCGTGCCGCCGGTCCCGCCGCCGTTGACGCCGCCTGCACCGCCGGCCGCGTTGACGTTCTCACGCCCGCCTCCGCCGACGGTCCCGCTGAAGGTGGTCCCGGGTGTCACCGCGAAGGTCGCGGTGATCGCGGCCCCGGCGCCGTTCGACCCGGTGCCGTTGGCGCCCGCGGCCGAACGTCCGCCGGCACCGCCGACGACTGTCGCGCGGACCGCGCAGATGCCGTCGGGGACGGTCCCGGCGACCTGCGCCCCGAGCCCGAAGCTCGAGGTCGACGCCTCGGGTGCCGGCGCCGCCCAGGCCGCGCCGGGCAGCGTCAGGCCGCCGAGCGCGAGGCTGAGGGCTGTCGCCGCGACGGCGGCAGGTCGGACGGACCGGCGCGCGGTGCGCGACGGCTCGGTCGTGGATGGTGGCTTCACGGGTGCTGCTCCTCCAGAGTGGGGTCACGTCTCGGTCCGGCCGAGATCGACGCGCGTCGCACTCTGAGAAGGCCGTCTCGCGGCTCGTCCAGGTCTCGGCGCCCACCTATGCTCGTGACCCGCTGGGGCCTCGGGGCGCGCGAGGCCCGGACTTCATCCCGGGTTTCATACTCCGCAGGGCTCGCAGGGCTCGCAGGGCTCGCAGGGCTCGCAGGGGGGCGGCCGACCTCACAGCGGTCCCAGACTGCGATGAGGAGACCTTTACGCGCCGGTCACCGCCGCGCAACGACGCGCGTCGGCACCGGGACCAGGCTCAGAGCACGACGGTGGCTGCCGTCCGTTCCGAGAGGGAGTCACCCATGACCTACGTGAAGCCTGACGAGGTCCTCGCGACCGCCGTCGACGCCGGGGCGACCAAGGCGTCGCTGTCCACGACCGAGATGCTCGTGCGAGGGGTGCTCGGCGGTGCGGTCCTCGCCTGCGCCACGACCCTCGCCTACCAGGCGACGGTCCAGACCGGGCAGCCGATCGTCGGGGCGCTCGTCTTCCCGGTCGGCTTCGTCATGATCGTGCTGCTGGGCCTCGAGCTGGTGACAGGGAGCTTCGCGCTCGTCCCGCTCGCGGTCCTCGAGGGCCGGGCGAGCGTCGGAGGGATGCTCCGCAGCTTCGGTCTGGTCCTCGTCGGGCACGTCGTGGGGGCTGCCGGCTACGCGGCGATGTACGTCGCGGTGATCAGCCGGATGGGGACGGACACCGAGAACCCTCTCGTGGCGAACCTCGTGCAGATCGCCGAGACCAAGACCCTCGGCTACGAGGCCCTCGGTGCGAGCGGGCTGGCGCTGGTGTTCGTCAAGGCTGTCCTGTGCAACTGGATGGTGACCCTCGGGGTCGTCATGGCGATGACCTCGAGGTCGACCGGCGGCAAGATCGTCGCCATGTGGCTGCCGGTGACGACGTTCTTCGCCCAGGGCTTCGAGCACGCCGTCGTGAACCTCTTCGTCATCCCCGCGGGCATGATGCTCGGCGCCGATGTCACCGTCGGCGACTGGTGGCTCTGGAACCAGCTGCCGGTCCTCGCCGGGAACCTGGTCGGGGGCGTGCTGCTCACCGGCCTCGGGCTGTACTGGGCGCACCGGCGCGGGCTGGAGGCGCTGACGGCGTCGGGTGCGAGGGCTGGGCTGACGGGAGACGTGACGGGTGCGGGGGTGCAGGCGCCTGCCGCTCCGAGTGCACCTGCGCTCCAGGACGCGTGACCGGCGCCTGACCTCCGCCCCACCCGCGTCCGGACCGCGCCCGACCAGAGCGGGGCCGGGCGCGGGCCATGAGGGCTGGCCCCACCGGTGGCCCCATGACGCGCCCCCGTCCACCATGGAGCGATGAGCGCACCTCGAGAGCATGTCGTCGGACAGATCCTCGCCCTCGGCACCGACGAGGTCCCCTTCACCTTCACCCCGTCGGCCGACGGGGTGACAGGGGCGTGGGACTACGCCGACGCACGGTGGGTGGGCTTCGTGTCGGCAGGCACGATCGACCGTGACTACAGGCTCGAGGTCAGCCTGCACGAGGACTCGACGTACACCCTCGTCGACCACACCTCGGCGACCCAGGCCCGGGTCGGCGCCGGTGGGGCCAGCGTCAGCACGTCGAGGTTCCGCGGGACCGTCAGGTCGAAGAGCTTCAGCAAGAGCTTTGCCCCGCTCGCGACAGACCACGGTCAGGCCGGGCACTCCTTCGGGTGGCGCTTCGACGCCGACGAGATGAAGACGCCCGTACAGCAGGTGCTCGAGCAGGCGGGCTGGACGCCGCGCAGACGCGGGTTCTGGGACCGGCTCACGGGCCGCGGATGATCTGCGAGGCCGTCGCGCGTGGCCCCGTGGGCCGTGCGACCATAATGGTCAGCAGGCGATCCCGGAGCGACGGGGCACGCATCCCGTTCTCGCAGGACTCGAGGTGAGCATGAGCCCGATCCCCTTCGCGCCGCCGCCCCGGCTGCCTGACGTGGTCTCGACGTGGACCCTCAGCTCCTACGACGCGCTCGGGACGATGCGCGCCGGTCTGACCGACGCGGTCTCGGCGACGGCGCCCGAGCAGCCCCGACGTGGTCGCTCGACCCTGCGGAACATGCTCCTGGCCAGCAGCGAGCTTGCGACCAACGCCCTCAAGCACGCGCGGTCGTCGGCCCGGGTGGTCCTCAGCACCGACGGGCAGACGTTCTTGCTCGACGTCGTCGACCGCGCCAAGGACTCGGTGCCCACCCGTGCGGCGGGCCGCAAGCCGGGCGAGGGTGGATTCGGTCTCGTGCTCGTCGCTCGCGTCTCGGACGAGTGCGGCTGGTACGTGAGCCACGACGAGAAGCACATCTGGGCGACCTTCCCAGCACGCGACGAGGGCTGACCGCAGCCTGAGCGCCGGGAACCGCCTAGGTCCACTCGAGGCGGTCCGGGTCCCAGGTACGACCGACGCTCGTGGAGCCGAACGCTGGGTCGAGCAGTCGGGCGGCCAGTGCTGTCGCGAGCTCGACCGTCGGGAGGTCTGAGGTGTACCTCGTCGAGGTGGCCAGAGGTGGGTAGTCCCGTCTCCACTCTTCGGGTACCGCGAAGGTGCTGCGTGCCGGAAGCGATCGCATCACTCGCTCTCCACGGATCGCGTCGCGCAGAGCGGTACCGTCGATCCGTTGGGTCCGTGCGAACACCACCAGGTCGACCAGGTCGCGTGGTCGGCTCGACCCCCGTCCCCTGCTGTACACGGTCTCTGTCGCGCAGACCTTGTCGGCGATGTGGTCGACCACTGGGTACAGCCGGACGACGGGCGCCTCGATCCCTGGGATGTCCAGCGGCAAGCGGGCGCGCTCGATCTCGGGGTCGCTCGTCATGAGAGACCCCGTGACCAGGTCGACGCCGAACCTGTCGACCATCTTGATCCCGCAGTAGGCGACGATCATGACCCGACAACCGTCGACCTGAGGCTGGATGTCGTCCCGTTCCGCGTTCCTGACCGTCTCGACGACGAACCGGAAGTGGTCGTCCATCGGGGTGTCGAGAGCAGCCCTCAGTGCGGAGACCGCGTCGTCGAGGTTCCCCAGGCTCCGGAGGAGATCGACGTCCTTGCTGTGCCGAGCGTCGTCCACCCGGAGGAGCATCGCCGTCCCGCCCTTGAGGACCCAGGGCGAGCCGTCTGCCGCGAAGACCCGGGCGACGAAGCGAGAGAAGGTGAAGAGCCTGATGTACTCGGACGCGGGCCTCGAGGTGGTCTTCGACCGATGACGAGCCTTGTCGGAGACCGCTCTCCAGAGCGCGGACCCGGTCTCGTATCCCGAGGAGCTCATCGAGATCCAGTCGGTCGAGCTGCGTCTTCCGGACTCGAGCCGCCGGCCGAGGTGTCCTCTGAGACGCCTCGGGCATGCGCGCCGGACGCCACCACGAAGGTGCCGAGGACGTCTCGGAGTCGTGCGATGGCGTCGCGGTTGGACGGGACCTCAGCCCATCTGGCCACGCGGTCGCTGAGTCTCTGGACGGACTGGCGCGAGGGTTCGGGCGCGACCGAAGGCTCGTCCGAGGCCGTGAATACTCCCGTCGAGACCTTCGTCGCCGACTGCTGGACCTCCTTCACCATCCGCTGAACCTCGGGGTCCGAGAGTGTCCTGAGGATCGTCAAGACGTCGTCGGGGATCGCGTGTCCTGAGGGGCGACGGGTCGTCTCGGCTGAGGTGAGCTCGGCAGGGGACATGTCTGAGAGGTCGATGAGGCGAGCTGTCAGCTCCTGACCGTCACGGCTACCTCGCCTGGGCGCGACGCGGTCGAGGGCTGGCGCGAGCGACTGCCGGTCGACAAGTCCTCTGCGGAGCGCTTCGGCGGTCAGCGAGGCCACGTGGTCCAGGTCGTGACCGTCGTCCAGCAGGTCGGAGATGGTCCGAGGTGCGGTCGTGACGGGGAGTCCAGAGGAGAGGGTCACCTCGGACCTACCGAGCAGGGTCCTGCGGACACGGACACCTGTCCGGCGTGACTGGTGCCGCTCCGGCAGGAGGAACTCGTGATAGTCAGCCAGAAGGTCTCCGATGCCGTGCAGCTGCGCCGCTGAGGCGTGCGACACGACACCCGCAGATGTCAGGTCGGCGAGCCTCTCCTCGGCCCGTGCCGAAGGTCGGAGCGTCAGCCAGGAAGATCTGAGCGAGAGCAGCGGGTCCCCCTGGACCGAGGGAGTCGCGTACACGCCGTGCTCTAGGCGGTCCAGGACGCCAGACTCGACCAGGCGGGTCAGCTGCATCCGGGTCACGCCCTCTGCCTGGGCCTGGGCGGACGTGAGAAGACCCCACTGGCTAGCAGCCAGGTCATTCGCGCGTACCACGACTGCAGTCTTCATACTGCAATAGTAACAGTCAAGGTGTTACTAATGCAGAAAAGTGGTGGGGGAAGGGCTGAGAGGGTGTCCTGTGTGGAGCCCTCTCTATCCCTCGCTGCGCCGCACCGGCGGGGTGACCGTCACGACGCACCACGGCAGGAAGCGCTGCACGAGAGGTCCCACGGCGATCGCGTAGAGGACCGTCCCGAGACCGACGGTGCCGCCGAGCAGCCACCCGGCGACGAGCGCGGTGACCTCGATCCCTGTGCGCACGAGCCGGAGAGACAGCCCGGTCTGGCGCGACAGCCCTGTCATGAGCCCGTCGCGCGGCCCGGTGCCGAGCTGGGCCCCGATGTACAGCGCTCCGCCCAGGGCGTTGAGCACCACGCCCGCCACCAGGATCGGCACCTGGAGCGCGAGGCCGTCGACCTCGGGGACCAGGCGCAACGACGCGTCGATGACCACCCCGACGAGCAGGGCGTTGGCGAGCGTGCCGAGCCCGGGGGCCTGGCGCAGCGGGATCCACAGCGCCAGCACCGCGAGGGACATGAGGACCACCACGGTGCCGATGGACAACGGGGTGCTGCGGGAGATGCCCAGGTGCAGCACGTCCCAGGGGCTCAGCCCCAGACCGCTGCGCAGCACCATGGCGAGCGACACCCCGAAGAGCACCAGCCCGAGCACGAGCTGGACGAGGCGACGGGTCGTGCGACCAGCGCGCAGCTGCTCGAGGGGGGTGAGGTCCTGGAGGACGCGGGGTGAGGTCACCGGCTAACCGTAGGTGCTGGGGTGGGGTGCGCGGTCACGGCCCGGACCACATCCCGCGAGTCGGACCTCGGCGACGTCAGGCGTAGAGGTCGACGTCTCCCGTGCGGCTGCGGTCCCGTGACGGGGCCTCGGCCTGCTGGGCAGGTGCGGGTGCGGAGGTCCGGCTCGTCTGGCCCTCCTGAGCCTTCGCCTGCTCCCGGGCGAGGGCCGCGGTCGCTGCGGCGACGGAGAGCGCGGCAGCCTCCACGGCCGCCTGGTCGACCTTGATCGTCGCCTCGGGCGCCTTGTCGAAGACGTCCTGCGACAGCTTCTTCTGCGCGGCGGCGAGCTGCTTGACCGCCCTGTCGTAGGCCTGCTGCGCGGGCGACCCGCTCGCGGCTGTCGCGCTGCTGCCTGTCGTGCCCACGCTCGTCGTGCCTGCTTCGATCCGGATCCCGGACATCGGTTGCCTCCCAGCTCGTACCTCGTCCCCTCATGATCGACCGGCGCCGGGAGGTCATGAGGGTCTGACCAGGCACTTCACCCGCTGGGGTCGTGGTTGCCCACCGAGCCTGCGATGCTCATCCCGAGCGTCTGCGCCTGCTGCCCCCGGGGCTGTCGACGCCCTGGTCGCAGGCGTGGCGGGCCCGTGCCGGTCGCTGACAAATCCGTTGCCCCGGGCTGCACCCGCTCGCTAGCGTCGCCGTCATGCCACACGACCTCATGTCCCAGCTGGACGCCGCCGCCCGGTCCACAGGCTTCAGCGGCGTCGTCCGCATCGACCGCCCCGACGGCGAGAGCGAGTCGCAGGCCTACGGATGGGCCGACCGCGCCCGGGGCCAGGCGATGACCGTCGACCACAGGTGCGGGCTCGCGAGCATCTCGAAGGGCTTCACGGCCCTGGCTGTGGGGGCGCTCGTCGACGACGGTCTGCTGAGCCTGGACAGCCCGGTCCGACCCGTCCTCGGCGACGACCTCCCGCTCGTCGACGACGCCGTCACCGTCGGGCAGCTGCTCTCGCACACGGCGGGCATCGGCGACTACATCGACGAGTCGGCCGGCGGTGACATCAACGACTACGTGGTCGACAGGCCGCTGCACCTGCTGGCTTTGACCGAGGCCTTCGTCCCGCTGCTCGACGGGCGACCGCAGGTGAGCCCGCCCGGGTCGACCTTCGCGTACTGCAACAGCGGGTTCGTGGTCCTGGCCCTGGTGGCCGAGAGGGTCTCGTCGCTGACCTTCCACGACCTGGTCGAGCAGCGGGTGCTCGGACCTGCCGGGATGGTCTCGACCGGGTACCCGCGGACCGACGAGATCTCCGGTGACACCGCTCTGGGGTACCTGGAGGAGGTGGGGGACAGGACGAACGCGCTGCACCTGCCGGTCCGGGGCAACGGTGACGGCGGTGCTGTCGGCACCGTGGCCGACCTCGCGGCCTTCTGGTCGGCGCTCTTCGCCGGGCGGATCGTCACGCTCCCGACGCTCCAGGCGCTGACCGAGCCCGTCAGCCACGTCGAGGGCGACCACATGAGGTACGCCCGCGGCTTCTGGCGGGGCTGGTCCTCGCAGACCGTCCTGCTCGAGGGCTACGACGCAGGGGTCTCGGGCCGGACCTGGCACGACCCGGAGTCAGGTGTCACGGGGTCGGTCCTCGCCAACACCTCGAACGGCGCGTGGCCCGTGCTGGAAGCACTGAGCTGGGCATGAGGACCACCCTGCTCACACGTTGAGCCTGTAGCCCCGCTTGACCACCGTCGCCACGAGCCGCGGCTCGGGCAGCGACGCGCGCAACCGGCTCATCGCCATGTCGAGGGCGTGCTCGTTCTGCGCCTCCGGCAGGTGCGCCATGAGGTCCTTGCGGGTCAGCACAGCGCCCGTGCTCGCGGCGAGGGCGCGGAACAGCGCGAGCGGCGCCGGCGCCAGCTGGCCCGCCCGGCCCTCGAAGACCACGGACCGCCCACGGATCTGGACGGGGCCGAGGGCTGTCGAGAGCTCGGTCACCTGGTGCAGCGCGAGGTGCTCGCACACGAGCCTGATGAGCGCTCCCATGCGGAACCTCTCGGGGATGATCGGCGTCACGCCGGCCGCCTCGAGCGGCCCCGCGGTCACCGGACCGACAGCCGCCGCGACCACGTCGGTGCGCAGCGCATCGAGCAGCTGGTCGAGGACACCCTGCTCGATCGCCGAGGTGAGGAAGGCGTCGACCGCCGGGGCGCTCGTGAAGGTCACGACGTCGAGGTTCCGGGCGCAGACCGCGTCGATCAGCCTGGGCAGCCTCTCCACGCCGTCGGGCTTGACCCAGCGGTAGGGCTCGACGGTGAGCACCCGGGCACCGCCTGCCCGCAGCCTCTCGAGCTGCTGCCCGTCGGTGTACCCGTGCAGCTGGACGGCGACGGTCCGGCCCTCGACGCCCTCGTCGAGCAGCATGTCGATCACCGACGCCGTGCGCTCGTCGTGCGCGATGCCCACGTCGTCGAGCCCGGCGGCCCGCACGGCCCCGCGGGCCTTGGGCCCGCGGACGAAGATCCGGGCAGCCTGCAGGACGTCGGTCAGCGCGTCGCCGAGACCGGCGGCGTCAGCCGCCTCGCTCCAGCGCCGCATGCCGTAGGCGGTCGTGACGACCAGGACGTCGGGCGGGGTCTCGAGGATCGCCCGGGTGTCGGCGAGCAGGTCGACGTCTTCCTCGACGGGGGCGATGCGCAGCGCGGGGGCGTGCATCACCTGCGCCCCGCGTCGTTCGAGGGCCGCGATGAGGTCGTCCGACCGCCGGTCCGACGTCACGCCGATCCGGAACCCCGAGAGCTGGTCGTTGCTGAACTCGGTGACACCGGACGTGTCGTCGGCAGCGTTCATCCAGATACTCCTAGCGAGGCGCCCGCCAGCTCGGTGAGCTCGCGGGGCCAGTCGTGGCCGAGGCGGACGACCTCGCCGATGACGAGGACGGCCGGGTTAGAACATGCCGCGAGCGTAGCCGCTGAGGTCGCCTCGCCGAGAGTCGAGCAGGTCGTGCGCTGGTTCATGCTGTACCCACGCTCGACCACGGCGACGGGCATCTCGGTCGTCATGCCGGCGCGGCGCAGACCCGTGAGGGTCTGGTGCATGGTCCCGATCCCCATGAGCACGACGATCGTGCCGCCCAGCCCGGCGAGGTGCTCGCACTCCGACGCCGTGAGCGGGACGTGGCCGGAGATCACCGTGAACAGGCGGGAGACCTCGCGGTGCGTCACGGGGATGCCCGCGGCAGCCGGGACGGAGACTGCCGAGGTGATGCCCGGGATGACCCGCACGGGGATCCCGGCCTCGCGCGCAGCGGCGACCTCTTCCGAGCCGCGCCCGAACACGTAGGGGTCGCCGCCCTTGAGCCTGACGACAGTCTCCCCGGCGCGGGCGCGGTCGACCATGAGGTCTTCGATCCCGCGCTGCGTGATCGCGTGATGGCCCGGGCGCTTGCCCACGTCGACCAGCTCCGCACCGTGCGTGAGCTCGGCGAGGTTCTCGTGCGGGGCGAGGCGGTCGTAGAGCACCACGTCCGCGTCGGCGAGAGCCTGGCGGCCCGCGACGGTCAGCAGCTCGTCCTGCCCGGGGCCACCACCCACGAGGATCACCTGACCCCCGGGAGCCGCAGCGTCCTCGCGGACCACCAGGTGCGTCTGCCGCAACGCGGCGAGGACGTCGTCCCATCCGCCCTGGCAGTCGTCGACGGCCACGACCAGGCGCACGTCGTCGAGGGAGGTGAGGTCCACGTCGGCCGGTGTGTGGGCCGTGCGGACCACCGCCCCGGCGTGCGTGCAGCGCCGCAGGGCGCGTCGGGCGCTGTGCGCGGTGCCGAGGATCAGCACAGTGGTGCCGGTGAGGTCGAGGTCGAGGTTCACGGGTCAGCCCTCCTGGTTCTCGGCACGCACGGGGATGCTCAGCCCGGCCAGCATGACGGGTCGGCGCACGGGCTCGTCGAAGCTCTCGATCCCCGGACCGAGGTCACCGGCCCGCTCGGCGGCCGTCGCCGGACGGCGCTGCCCGCGCTCGCGGACGTAGGCGGTCGAGTCGTCGGCCTCGGTCGGGGCGTTGACGAAGGACCTGAACCTGCGCAGCCTGTCGGGATCCTTGAGGGTCGCCGCCCACTCGTCCTCGTAGTGCTCGACGTGCAGGGCCATCGCTGCCTCGAGGTCCGCGCCGATGCCGAGGGAGTCTTCGACGACCACCTGGTGCACGTGGTCGACGCCGCCGTCGAGGTCTTCCATCCAGCGGGCCGTGCGCTGCAGGCGGTCGGCCGTGCGGATGTAGTACATGAGGTAGCGGTCGACGTAGCGGATGAGGGTCTCGTCGTCGAGGTCCTTCGCGAGCAGCTGGCCGTGGACGGGCTGGAACCCGCCGTTGCCACCGACGTAGAGGTTCCACCCGGTGTCTGTCGCGATCACGCCGACGTCCTTGCCGCGAGCCTCGGCGCACTCGCGGGCGCAGCCGGACACTCCCATCTTGAACTTGTGCGGGGCGCGCAGGCCTCGGTAGCGGAGCTCGAGCTGGATGGCCATGGCGACCGAGTCCTGCACGCCGAAGCGGCACCAGGTGGAGCCCACGCAGGACTTCACGTTGCGCAGCGCCTTGCCGTAGGCCTGGCCGGACTCGAAACCCGCCTCGACCAGCCGCGCCCAGATCTCCGGCAGCTGGTCGAGACGGGCGCCGAAGAGGTCGATGCGCTGACCGCCGGTGATCTTCGTGTACAGCCCGAACTCGATCGCGACCTGCGCGATGACCGCGAGCTTCTCCGGGGTGATCTCGCCGCCGGGGATGCGCGGGACGACCGAGTACGAGCCGTCCTTCTGCATGTTGGCCAGGGCGCGGTCGTTGGTGTCCTGGAGGGCGCCGCGCCCCGGGTCGAGGACGTAGTCGGTGTGCTGCGAGGCGAGGATCGACCCGATGGCCGGCTTGCAGATGTCGCAGCCGCGCCCGGTCCCGAAGCGCACGAGGATCTCTTCGAAGGAGGTCAGCCCGAGGGCCCGCACACCCTCGAAGAGCTCGGCGCGGGACATGGGCACGTGCTCGCACATGGCCTTCGACACCGCGACGCCGGCCTTGGTGAGCTCACCCTCGAGGAGCTTCTTGAGCATCGGCACGCACGAGCCGCACTGGGTGCCCGCCCGGGTGCAGGTCTTGAGCTTTCCCAGGTCGTGGCACGGGGCGGTCTTGCCGTCGCCGTGGACCGCGGCGCGGGCCGTGCCGACCGCGACGTTGTTGCAGGAGCAGAGGATCGCGTCGTCGGGCAGCTCGGTCTGCGGGGCCTCGCCGCCGCCCGCCGCGGTGAGGAAGGCCCCCGGCTCGGCGCCGAGCTCGCGGCCCAGCAGCGGGCGCAGCGACGTGTACGGCGTGGCGTCCCCGACGAAGATGCCGCCGAGCAGGGTCTTCGCGTCGCCGGTGACGACGATCTTCTGGTACATCCCGCGGGCCGGGTCGGCGTAGACGATCTCGAGGCAGTGGTCGGTCGCACCGAAGGCGTCGCCGAAGCTCGCGACGTCCACGCCCGACAGCTTGAGCCGGGTCGCGGTGTCGAAGCCCGGGAAGGTCGCCTCGCCGCCGTGCAGACGGTCGGCGACCACCTCGGCCATGGTGTTGGCGGGGGCGACGAGCCCGACGCACTGACCCTCGAAGCTCGCGACCTCGCCGATCGCCCAGATGCCCGGGACCGAGGTCGAGCAGTCGTCGGAGATCTCCACGCCCCCGCGCGGCCCTGTCACCAGTCCGGCCGACGCGGCGAGCTCGTCGCGGGGACGGATGCCGATCGCGGCGACCACGAGGTCGGCGGCGAGCTCGGCGCCGTCTCCGAGCTCGAGGGCGACCACCCTGTCGTCCTCGACGAGGATGCCCACGGGGCGCACCCCGCAGTGCACCTCGATGCCCGTCGACGCGATGAGCCGACCGAGAGCCTGTCCCCCGCCTTCGTCGAGCTGGGCGTTCATCAGCCAGCCGGCACCGTTGACCACGGCGGCCTCGGCGCCCAGCTCTTGCAGGCCCCCCGCGGCCTCGAGACCGAGCAGGCCACCGCCGACCACGACAGCCCGGGGTGCCCGGCCGAGCTCCGCGGCGAGGCGCGTCACCTCGGCGGCGAGACCCCAGACGTCGTCGACGGTCCTGTACACGTGCGTGCGGTCGCCGTTCGGGAAGGTGAGGCGTGCCGCGTCGGAGCCTGTGGCGAGCACGAGCTCGTCGTAGGTGACGGTGCCGCTCGTCGTCTGGACGGTCCTTGCCGCCGCGTCGACCGCGACGGCCCGCTCGCCGGTCCGCAGCGTGACCGCCGGGTGCTCCCAGAGCTCTCCGCCGCCGAGGGTGAGGTCGACGTCGCCGACGAAGGCCTTGCTCAGTGCGACGCGGTCGTAGGGCTGGTGCACCTCCTCGGCGATCACGGTGACCCGCAGGCCCGAGGTGTCGCGCGACGCCATGGCCTCGACGAAGCGGTGGGCAGCGGGCCCACCGCCGACGACCACGACGTGGCGGGCTGGGGGCGTGCCGTCGGTTCCGGTCATGCGAGTACCTCCAGGGGGTGCGGCGAGTTCCTCGACCGTACGGGCGTGCCGTTTCCCTCCCGTTGCCCTCGGGTGTCCCGGGGGTCACCAGGTTGTCACCGCCGTCCAGGGCAGCAGTGAGAAGAAGGTCACGAGAGGGAAACCCTGCGCCGACCTCCGGGAAACACCTCGTCGATAGCGTCGGGCTCACCGACGGTCACCGCGACCCTCACCTACCTCCCTACCCACCGCACGACGCCACTCCACGTCAGGAGCCCGACATGACCGAGACGCTCATCGCCCGCCCCCGGACCACCCGCGCCCAGCAGTGGCGCCGGGTCTGCAGGATCGACGACCTCGAGACCGGGTGGGGAGAGGCCGCCATGGTCGACGGTGCGCAGGTCGCGCTGTTCCGGCTGGCTGACGCCGGTGTCTACGCGGTGAGCCACCGCGACCCCGCGACAGGATCGCACGTCATGGCCCGCGGCATCACCGGCTCGAAGACCGTCGCCGCGGGGGAGCGGGTGACCGTCGCGTCGCCACTGCACAAGCAGGTGTACGACATCGTCACGGGGGAGTGCTTCACCCACCCCGCGCTGCACCTGCAGACCTACCCCGTGCAGGTGGTCGACGGCTATGTCGAGGTCGCCCTCGAGGTGGCGGCCGCTGTGGCGGCCGAGGCCGAGGTGCGGGTCGCGGCGTGACGGTGATCGGACCGGGCGTCCTGCGTGAGCGTGCGGCGTCCGGCGCGGCGCCGGGCGCAGGACCCGTCCTCGGACGAGATGCGGTGCTCGACGAGGTCCCGGACGCAGCCCGTGGTGCGATGGCCCACGGCGTGCTGGCCCACAGCGCGACGGCCCGGGGTGCGGTCGACCGCGCGCCCGTCCTCGTCGCCTGCTCGCACGGCACGTCCTCGATCGTCGGGCAGCATGCTGTCAGCGCCCTCGTCGACGCCGTCGCGCTCCGCCGCCCGGACCTCGACGTGCTCGGCTGCTGCGTCGACGTCCAGCAGCCCGACGTCCCGACCACCCTCGCAGAGATCGGCGACGAACCCGTCCACATCGTCCCGCTGCTGCTGTCGGCGGGCTTCCACGTGTACGTCGACCTGGCGGAGGCTGCCGCCGAGGCGCCCGACGCCGTGGTGCGCCCCGCACTCGGACCGGACCCGCGGCTCGTGCGCCAGCTGGTGACGCGTCTCGACGAGGCCGGTCTGCGGCCCGACGACACGGTCGTGCTCGCGGCTGCCGGGTCCTCCGACGCCCGTGCCGTCGACGACTGCGAGGTCATGGGCCGCATGCTCGGCCACGCGATCGGTCGCGAGGTGCTCGTCGGCTACATCTCCGCCGTGAAGCCAGCCCTGCCCGACGCCGTCGAGACCGCGCGCTCGCGGAGCGGCGGCCGCCGGGTCGTCGTCGCGACCTATCTGCTGGCCCCGGGCTATTTCGCCGACCTCGCGGGCGGCGCGGGCGCCGACGTGGTCACCGAGCCGCTGCTGAGCGCCGCCGACCCGGCCCCGCACGAGATGGTCGAGCTCGTGGTGGAGCGGTTCGGGTTCTGACGCCCTGCTCATCCCGCCGCCAGGGCAGCAGCCATGAGTGCCTCCATCGCCCTGCCAGCCCTCAGCGTCCGTTCGCGCCCGACGGCCGAATGGCTATATCCGGCAAGAGTCTTCAGCCTGAGCAGCGTGTCGAGGTGCCGGGCTGCGACCTTGTCCACCGATGCGACGAGGCTGGTCGCCTCGTGGTGGCTCTCGCCGCGAGAGTACCGACCGAGTCGTGCACAGCAGATGACATCAGCCGCAGCGATCCCCGCATGGACGCAGAGCGTCACGTACGCGTCTGCGACGTCGCTCGCCTCGGTCGCGAGGGTGAGCACGGTGTCTGCTGCTTGCTCGAACTGCTTGGCCTTCGCCAGGCGGCCTGCTCGGACCGTGGGCGGGCAGTCGGTCGATCGGCTGTCCATCGAGGTGTCCTCCTGTCATCCGACCGCCGTGCCCAGCCAGCGGGGCGGTCCTGCGAAACGAGCGTGCCGTGCCGCGACGATGTCTGCTACTACCGGTTCGTCGCGACCGAAATGTCTGACCTCAGACTCTGTCATGTCGAGCACACGGGCGTCGTTCCCCGTCCACAAGCTCACCTGGCGTGCGAGCTCGAGCGTCTGCTGGTCCCAGACGTCAGGATCGGCTGCGTCAGGGGAGACGAGGAAGATGTCGATGTCGCTGTCTGGGCGCATCGCTCCTCCGGCGGCCGAACCGAAGAGTGACGCGTAGACCGGAGCTACGTGCCACGCGGACACGTGTGCCGAGAGGCGGCGGAGGAGCTCGTGGTCGAGATCGACCAGTGCGACGAGCGGGGCGGCTGCGAGGTGCTGCCGGTTGAGGCGGTAGTGGGAGGTCCTGCCGACGGTCTCGGCCTCGACGATCCCCTGCTCGACGAGGCGGCGGAGCACCTTGCGGATCCCCTCGTCGGAGAAGGAGGAGAGCGAGGCGCGGATCTGCGGGGTCGTGAGCCAGGCGTCGACCCTCGTCAGGACGGTCAGGACGTGACCGTCGAGCGCGGCTGTGACGAGGGTGAGTGGGGACTGGAGCTGCATGCTGACTCCCGAGGCAACTATGGTGAGGTTGAGCCAACAATAGTTGAAAGCGGCCCACGCGTGACCACCGCCGCCGTGGCACCGGCGATAGGTTGGACGCATGACTGATCCACGTGGAACCTCCCCCCTGACCGCCCTCGTCAACGGCTATGTCGTCCCCGTCGCCTCTGCCCCCGTCGAGCGCGGGACCGTCCTGCTGCGCGGCGGCACGATCGTCGCCGTGGGTGCTGATGTCGAGATCCCGGCCGACGCGACCGTCGTCGACGTCGAGGGCAAGTGGGTGCTGCCCGGTTTTGTCGAGTCGCACGGGCACGTGGGCATCGACGAAGAGGGCAACGGCCCGATCGGCAACGACGTCAACGAGATGACCCGCCCGACCACCCCGGGTGTTCGCGCGATCGACGCCGTCAACATCGACGACGAGGGCTTCCGGGACGCGCTGTCCGGCGGTATCACCTCGGTCGTCGTCAAGCCGGGCTCCGGCAACGTCATCGGCGGGCAGACCGTCGCGATCAAGACGTGGGGCGGGCGCACGATCGACGAGCAGGTCATCAGCGAGTCGGTGAGCGTGAAGTCCGCGCTCGGCGAGAACCCCAAGCGCGTCTACGGCGAGAAGAAGCAGATGCCGTCGACCCGTCTCGGCGTCGCGTTCATCCTCCGCGAGGCCTTCGCCAAGGCGCAGCACTACGCGGCATCGCGGGTCGCCGCAGAGAAGAAGGGTGAGCCCTTCGCCCGGGACCTCGACCTCGAGGTCCTCGCCCGCGTCCTCGACGGCGAGCTCGCCTGGGACCAGCACGTGCACCGTCACGACGACATCGCGACGGCGATCCGCCTCGCCGACGAGTTCGGCTACCGCCTGGTCATCAACCACGGGACCGAGGGGCACAAGCTCGCCGACGTCCTGGCCGAGCGCGACATCCCGGTGATCTACGGGCCGATGCTCACCAACCGCAGCAAGGTCGAGCTCCGCGACCGCGCGATCACCAACCTCGTCGCCCTCGCCAAGGCCGGTGTCCGCGTCGCGATCACGACCGACCACCCGGTGATCCCCATCAACCTGCTCGTCACCCAGGCGACGCTCGCGGTGCGCGACGGGCTCCCGCGCGAGACCGCCCTCGAGGCGCTCACCACCAACCCCGCGTCCTTCCTCGGGCTGGGAGGCCGCATCGGCGCCCTCGCCGAAGGGCTCGATGCCGACGTCGTCGTGTGGTCAGGCGACCCGCTCGACTCCATGTCACGGGCTGAGCGCGTGTTCATCGACGGCCGAGAGGTCTACACCTGGGACGCCGAGGCAGGCGTCGGTCGTGCTGTCGAGCGCCTCGGCCGCCGCGCAGGCTGAGACTGTCGGAGGGTCGTCGGAGACTGGCTGGCATGGAAGCACACCTGCCGTCCGCTCAGACGGCGCGGCTGCGGCTCGAGCCGCTCGCGCCGTCTGACGCCGACGACCTCTTCAGCGTCTACAGCGACCCGCGCACCTGGGTGCACCTGCCCTCGGGCCGGCTCACGCGGGTCGAGCAGGCTCGCGAGCGGGTCGAACGGTCTGCCCGCGACGTGGAGCGGCACGGGCTGGGCATGTGGGCGGTCCGGGTCAGAGCCGAGGGCGCGGACGCCACGCTCCAGGCCGGGACCTTCATCGGTTCTGGAGGCGTGGGGTACGCGGCGGAGGCTGAGGTCTGGAATCTCGGCTACAGGCTGGACCCGGCGGCGTGGGGCCGAGGCTTCGCCTCCGAGATCGCCCGGGCTGCCGTGGCTGCTGCTGCCGACGTGACACCGCAGGTCCCCGTGACCGCCCGCGTGCTCTCGAACAACCCGGCCTCGGTCGCGGTGCTCGAGAAGATCGGTCTCACCCTCGTCTGGGAGGGGCAGCGAGCCGGTGCGGTGCCGGAGCGTGACGGCGCTGATCCACCCACCCGGAGGATCTACGCGGACCGTGACCTCACGCCCGCGGCGATGCGCTGGCTCGTCGACCACGCCTAGGCGCCGTCTCGCGCCCCTCGCTCAGGTCCTGCCGTCTGGGGGTGGCTCGCGGTCCGGGACGTGCCCACCGGCGACCGAGCGGGCGCGCTCCACGTGACGACGTGCGCGTCGGGCAGGATGGAGCGATGACTGCCGACGCCCCGCCGACTCCTGGACCGCTGCGCCTCCCCGAGCTCGTCGGGGCGCGTGTGCGGCTCCGTGGCTGGCGGTTGACGGATGCCCACGCGGTCCGCGAGGCGTCCTACGACCCGCTCATCCCGGTCATCACCTCGGTGCCCTCGGTCGACAGCGAGGAAGAGGCGCTCGCCTACGTCGAGCGGCAGCAGGACCGCCTCCGCGACCGGGTGGGCTATCCCTTCGCTGTCGCCGACGCGGACGACCGCGCCGTCGGCTTCGTCATCCTGCAGCTCCGGACCGCAGAGGGTGCCCGCGGCAGCATCGGCTACTGGACCTGCCCGTCGCAGCGGCGGCGCGGGTACGCGGCCGAGGCCCTCCAGGTCCTCACAGCCTGGGCCCGGGGCCTCCCCGACCTCGACAGGCTCGAGCTGTACGTCGAGCCGTGGAACGAGGGGTCGTGGCGTGCCGCCGAGTCCGCGGGCTACGAGCGCGAAGGGCTGCTCCGCGCCTGGGAGCGGGTCGGCGGCGAGCCTCGAGACATGTACATGTACGCGCAGCTGACCGCCGGTTCCTCGGCCCGCGGCGAACACCGGCCTTCCTGACGCCCGCGCGCTGGCCGCGCGCAGCCCGGCGCTGCGAGACTGATGCTGGCCGTCGCGGTGACCGACGCGCGGCCAGGACGAGAGCGAGGACGGTTCGATGACGCACAGCACGCAGCCCGACGACAGCACGCAGGACGCCCCGGCGGAGGGCCCGACGTCTGGCGGCGCGCGCTGGACGAGCCTGCGGGTGCGGCTGGTCGCCGACGACTCCCTCATCCGGGCCGAGGTCGGCCCTGCGGACCTGACCTACGACGAGGCGCACGCGCTCGTCCAGGCCGAGCTGGACGTCCTCCCCGGAGCCGAGGTGCTCGCTGAGCAGTGGCGTGACGTCGCGGTCGGCGAGGCCGTCTACACGCCGACGTCGGAGGGGATGGCGCTCTGGGCGCTCGTCGAGCACGACGGCGACCCTGTGCCCGCCGCGGACGTCTGGCTCGAGGAGTACGCCGAGCGGATCCGCGCGACAGGGATGCCCGTGCAGGTCGCGCGCGTCGTCGAGGCGCCGGAAGGGCTCTGACTCACGTCTGCGCTGTGAAGCCTCAGGCGTCGGTGCTGACCGTCGCGACCTGGTCGCTAGAGCGGCAGGCCGTGAGGTAGCTCAAGAACGACGCCTGCAACCCGGTCACGTGCGTCTCGTGCAGCACCTCGCTCGAGATGGTGTCCGCCAGACCCTTGCCGTGCAGCTGGTCGAGGACCGAGAGCACCGTGCGCGCGAGGCGTCGGTAGATCGGCAGGTGACCGAAGATCTCGACCTCGTTGAGCGTGACGTGCAGCCGGGGGACCGTGGAGCCCGGACTGCGGTCCGGGAGGGCGTCCAGCATCGTGAACACCTCGCTCTCCGTGCTCGCGACACCGGGGGTCCCCGCCCCGAAGGTCGCGAAGGGGGTCCCGCCCCGCAGCCAGGCGTACAGCGCGAAGAGGCCGCCGTAGGAGTAGCCGAAGAGCCCGTGCCCCGACTCGCTCACCCGGAGCTCCGACTGCAGCCGAGGGTGGAGCTCCTCGGTCAGGAAGTCGAGGAAGACGTCCGCGCGGGTGTCGGCCAGCATCGCCAGATAGGCGTCCGCGTGCTCGGCAGTCATCGCCCCCGTCTCCCGAGCCGAGGCGACGGCGGCGACCATCTCCTCGCTCACAGGCTCTCCGGGCGGTACCAGGTCGCGGTTGCGGAGCTGCGCCCAGTCCGCCGCCTCGTCGCCGGCAAAACCGACGGACACCTGGACGTACGGCTCGACCGTCAAGAACGGGTCCGCCTGCGTGACGATCAGAGGCGCTGTGAGCCCGACGCTCCAGTTGCCGTCGACCACGTAGACCAGCGGCAGCGGCTCTGTGGACTCGGCGTAGCCGGGCGGGGTGGTCACCCAGACGCCGTACTGGTTCCCGGACCGTGCCGTGGTCTCGAAGTAGGTGGTGTCGGGCAAGCAGCCGTGCAGGATCTCGCTCATCAGGCGTCCTCGTCTCGCGGGTTGTCGAACAACAACAGGTGTCGTGGTTAATGTACGACAGGTGCCGTGGTTCGTCTACCATCGTCTGCATGGCACGCAACGACGGACGACGCTCTGCCCTCGCCGACGCGGGGATCCGCGTCCTGGCAGACGAGGGGGGCCGTGGGCTCACCCACCGCGCTGTCGACGCGGCGGCCGGGGTCCCGCGGGGGACGGCCTCCAACTTCTTCCCGACGCGCGACGACCTCGTCGCCGCGCTGGTCGACCGCATCGAAGAACGGCTCGCCCCTGACCCCGACGCCGTCACTCGCCTCAGCCAGGGCGCGCTCGACCGCGCGGCCTTCGCCGAGCACCTGCGTGACCTCGTCCGGCGGCTCAGCGCGACGCCGCACCTCGCCCTCGCCCTGTTCGAGCTCCGGCTCGAGGCGGCGAGGCGGCCGAGCGTGGCCGCGTCGCTCGGCGCGTGGAGGCGGCGCGACTTCGAGGCCGACGTCGCCTTCAGCGCGAGCGCGGGGCTGCCGGCAGGACGGGTCGAGCTGGCGCTGTTCCACTACGCCATCGACGGGCTCATGCTCGACCGTCTGACGGCGCCCATGGACGAGAGCCTGTCGATCGAGACTGTCGTCGACGAGTACGTCGAGCGGATCCTGCGCTGACCCGGGTCCTGGTCCAGCGCTGAGCCGGGTCGCCGCGGAGCGTACGATCGTACCTATGAGCATCATCGAACCCGGCGACGACCGCACCATGTACCAGCGCATGCTCGACGGCGACCTCTACATCGCCGACGACCCCCAGATCGGGGAGACCATCGCGAAGACGCAGGACCTCCAGCAGGCCTACAACGCGACGACGGCCCGCCAGGGGCCGCTGCGCCGGCTGATCCTCGACGACCTCCTCGGCTCTGTCGGCGAGGAGACGGAGTTCCGCCCGCCGATCTACGTCGACCTCGGCACCAACATCACCGTGGGCGCGCGGTGCTTCACCAACTTCAACCTCACGGCCCTCGACGTCGCCCCGATCACCATCGGCGACGACGTGCTCATCGGCCCGAACGTCCAGCTCCTCACGCCGACGCACCCCGTCGAGCCCGGCCCGCGCCGTGACAAGTGGGAGGCTGCGAAGCCCATCACGATCCACGACAACGTGTGGCTCGGCGGCGGGGTCATCGTGTGCCCGGGTGTGACGATCGGGGAGAACTCGGTCGTCGGCGCCGGGTCTGTGGTGACCAAGGACGTCCCGGCGAACGTGGTCGTCGTCGGCAACCCGGCCCGGGTGGTCCGCGAGATCTGAGCGGTCCCGCGCCTTCGCCTCCTACGCGGCCGTGCTGCGCCGGACGAAGGTCAGGTGCACCACGCCGCTCGGGGACGGCGTCGCCTCGATGTCGAAGCGCTCCTCGAGGCCTTCGAGCCCGTCCCAGAGCCGCTCGCCCCGGCCGAGGACGACGGGTGCGACGACCACGTGCATCTCGTCGACCAAATCGGCTGCGAGGAACTGGCGGATCGTCGTCGCACCGCCGCCGAGCCTGACGTCGAGGTCTCCCGCGAGGCCCCGGGCCTGCGCGAGGGCCTCGGCGGGCTCGGCGTCGACGAAGTAGAAGGTGGTCCCACCCTCCATCTCGAGCGGCGGGCGCGGTCGGTGGGTGAGGACGACCACGGGCGTGTGGAAGGGCGGGTTCTCGCCCCACCAGCCCCGCCACTCCTCGTCGCTCGGCGCGCCCTCGACGGGCTCGAACTTGTTGCGGCCCATGATCTCGACGCCGATGCCGTCAGCCCACCGGCTCGCGAAGGCCTCGTCGACCCCGACCGACCCCGCGCCGTCGCCGTGGAGCCCCATCCGCCGGAAGGTCCGGGTGGGGAAGGCCCACCCCATCAACCTGGAGCCGGCGTGCCCGAACGGCGTGTCGAGCGACTGCCTCTCGCCCGTGCCGAAGCCGTCGAGGGACACCGTGAAGTTGTGGACTCGGACGAGGGACATGCTGCCTCCAGGTCGACGGTCAGACGTCCGCAGGCGGGCGCAGGTGCGCAGGTGCCCTGCGTGCCCGCGCGGGCTGGGCGTCCGTCTGCCGACTGTATCGCCGGGCGGCTGCACCGTCGAGAGCAGCTCCGCGCTCAGGTCGTCCGGTCTGGACGGACGATCCACCACAGCACGGCGAGGGCAGCCGCGGCGATCGAGGCGCCGAGCCCGGCGCCGATCGCTGCGTCGGAGAGCAGGTGCTCGGCGCCGTCTCCGGCGTCGCGGAGCAGGAGGACGGCGGCGACCATGGCGGCCATGGCCGAGGAGGCGAGGACGGCTGCCACGCGGAGGAACCGTGCACGGCGTGCGGTGTCTGTCGAGACGAGCCAGGCCTCGCGGCGGCGCCAGGCGACGACGGCGATCACCGTCAGGCCGAAAGCTGTGCTCAGGTGCTGGAGCAGGCGAGCCCAGGTGAGCGACCCGAACGCCTCCGTGCGCATCCAGGCCACGTTCTCCACGAACCACCCGTCGCTGTGGGTGAAGGAGTCCCAGGCCACGTGGCTCAGGATCCCGATCGCCAGAGAGGCCGCGACCCAGAGGCACCACGCCGCCCTGGACGTCCTCGCTGCGCTCTGCGGGGCCGGGGTCGTCGGCAGGGCCCACAGCCCCGGCCGGACACAGACGGCGAGCCCGAGGAAGAGGACGAGCGCCAGGGGCATCGCGACCGAGAGGATCCCTGGCCAGCTGTGCGTCGTGGTGGCGTTGAGGAAGGGTTCCCACCAGGACTGTGCGCTGACCGGGATGGGTAGCGACCGCAGGAAGTACGGTACGTCCGGTGCGAGGGCTCCAGCCACGAGGGCCGTGGGCACGAGAGGGCCGCGCATGAGCGGGACGACGGCCGCCGGGTGGGCGAAGGTCAACGGCATGGTGCACCTCGTGGCATGAGCAGGGAGATGACGCCGCAGACGTGCGGGCTGCAGTGCCCGCGCGGCGTCGCGGCAACGATAGAGCCTTGCTCGGGGCGACGGCGTCCACCCCCGGGGGGAGAGCAGCCTGCTGCTCAGGTGCTGGTCGGGGCTCCGGACGGGGCCGGGGCATCTGTGCCCGGACGCCTGTCTCGTGACCTGGCTCACGCACCTCCCGCGAGGTAGGACGCGCGCCTGAAAGTCCAGCGGTCGCGAGCATGATCATCCCCACGCCCTCGTGGGGGTGCTCCGGGGCGCGGGAGCGGATAAGTTCTCAGGGCTGCCCTGTGCCGGTCCTTCGGACTGTGCCACCGCTCGCACCGCGAGCCGGACTACGGCGCACCCTCTGCTCATCCGTCGCTCTGACGTCGACGGCCCTTCGTCTCCACCCTCCGCGACGTCGCGACCGCAGCCGAGCGCTGCGTGCCGTGCGCCCACCCGAACGGAACACATGTCTTCGCACACCCCTCGCAGAGACTGGATCGTGCTCGCCATCGTGGCGCTCGTCCAGCTCGTCGTCGTCCTCGACGGCACCATCGTCACCATCGCCCTGCCCCAGGCCCAGGCGGACCTCGGCCTCTCGGACGGCGAGCGCTCGTGGGTCGTGACGGCCTACGCCCTCGCCTTCGGCGGTCTGCTGCTGCTCGGCGGGCGCCTGGTCAACTACCTCGGCCTCAAGAAGGCCTTCATGATCGGGATCGTCGGCTTCGCGATCGCCTCCGGCTTCGGCGGCGTCGTGCAGAACGGCACCGAGCTGATCATCGCCCGCGGTCTCCAGGGCGTCTTCGCGGCGCTCCTCGCGCCAGCTGCCCTCGCGATCCTCACGATCACCTTCACCTCGGGACGCGAGCGCAACATCGCCTTCGCGGTCTTCGGGACCGTCGCGGGTGTCGGCGCCGCAGTCGGCCTGCTGCTCGGCGGACTGCTCACCGAGTACGCGACGTGGCGCTGGTGCCTGCTCATCAACGTGCCGATCGCCGTGGTGATCGTCGTGGCCGGCTCGACCTCGCTGCGCCACTCCCCGCCGGACCGTGAGAACCCCATCGACGGCTGGGGCGCGCTGCTCGTCGTCCTGGGTCTCGGCGCTGTCGTCTTCGGTCTGACCGAGGCCGAGAAGAGCTGGACCTCGCCCCAGGTGATCGTCTCGCTGGTCCTCGGTGTCCTCCTCGTCGCGGCCTTCGTCGTCACGCAGGCCCGTCGTGCCCACCCGCTGCTGCCGCTGCGCGTCGTCACGCACCGCGTACGCGGCACGGCCTTCGCGATCCAGGCGATCGCCGGCGCCGTGATGATCGGCTCGATGCTCTACCTGACGCTGCACCTGCAGATCGTCCTGGGCATGAAGCCCTTCGAGGCGGGTCTCGCGACCCTGCCGCAGACCGTGCTCATCATGATCGTGGCCGGAGTCGGCTCGCGGTACCTCGAGGCCATCGGCCCCAAGCCCTTCCTCGTGCTCGGCCCGGTCCTCACCGCGGCTGGTCTGCTCTGGTTGTCCTTCATCACCGCGGGCGGAAGCTACGCCACGCACGTCCTGCCCGGCCTGGCCCTCACGGGTATCGGCATGGGCATGGTCTTCCTGCCGCTGCAGAACGTCGCGCTGCGCGGCGTCAGCCCGCAGGACGCCGGTGTCGCCGGTGCGCTCTCGACCGCGTCGATGCAGATCGGCGGTTCTGTCGGCCTGGCCGTCTGGACGACCGTCGCCGCAGGTGCGACCGGCAGCGCCATGACCATCGACGCGATGGTCGACGGCTACGGCGCGGTGTTCCTCGGCAGCGCGCTGCTCATGCTCGTGGGCGGGATCGTCGGGCTGGTCGCGCTGCCCCAGCACGACCGCGCGGCTGTCGCCGCCGAGGAGAAGGTCATGGTCCCGACGGGGCACTGACGTCTCTGGCCGGGCTGACGGCTCTGGCGTCACCTGGAGCGCTGAGCGCACCAGGAGTGCTGATGCTCTGAGGTGGCGGACGCAGGATCGCGAGAGGGCAGGTGCCGTGCGCACCTGCCCTCTCGTCGTGCGTCCTGACGAGCGGACGGCGTCCTCAGGTCGTCTGCCGTGCCAGGCTCGCCAGCCCGCGGTCGACGAGGGAGACCATCCAGGCGAAGCTCTCGTCGACGTCGGTGTCCAGCTGGAAGCCGCCCGAGCCCTCGATGTCCGCGAAGCCGTGCAGGACGCTGCGCAGCAGCCGCAGCGCGTGGATCTCCTGCGCGGGGTCGATCTCGTAGCCGTGGAGCACGGCGGCGAGGGAGGCGAGCAACCGGGTGCTGGCCGCGACGAAGGGGTCCTCGGGGTCGGTCGACCGGGCGCCGTTGGCTGCGTCGTAGCGTCCGGGGTGCTCCCGGGCGAAGGTCCTCATGGCGTTCGCTGCCGCGGCGAGGGCCTCGGTGCCCGAGCGGCCCTGGGTCGCGTCGCGGACGGCGTCGGCCACCTCGTCTGCGCCGAGGACGGCGATCCTGTGGAGCAGGTCGGCCTGGCCGCTCACGTGCTTGTAGAGCGAGGGTGTCTTGACGCCGAGCCGCTCGGCGAGCAGACCCATGCTGAGCCCGGCGAGTCCCACCTCGTCGGCGAGCACGGCGCCGGCCTCGGTCACCGAGGCCGGGGTCAGGGTCGCCCTAGCCACGGGTCAGCGTCCTGGCGAGGAACGGCAGGGTGAGCGCGAGGACCTCGTCGGGGGTCTCGGTGTGGGGGTAGTGGCCGGCGCCCTCGATCACGGCGAGCTCGCCGAGGCCCTCGGGCAGGTCGGCGAGGATGCGCTCGCCCTCGGCGCGCGGGTCGCTCCAGTCGGGGTCGGCGCTGCCCTCGACCACGAGCACCGGGCAGCGGACGTTCGCGAGCTGCGCGCCGGCGTCGACAGGGGAGGTCTGGCACATCTTCTGGAGCACCTTCATGCGACCAGCCTCGCTCATCGTCGCGACGGTCCGCGCCAGCTCGGCGTCCCAGTCGGCGGGCTTGGTCGGGACGGCGAGGTCGAGGTACCGCGTCCAGGCGGGCAGGCTCCCTGTCGCGAGCACCTGGCCGAGCCGCGCGAAGCCCTTGCGGTACCTGGGGGACCGCAGGAGGCCGGAGAGGTCGACCATCGGCTGCTTGCGGGTGAAGGGCGCGAGCTCGACCACCCCGACGACGACGTCGGGCGCCGTCGCGGCGGCGATGGTCGCCGCCCCGCCGCTGATCGACTGGCCGACGACCACGGCGGGCCCGCCGAGGTGACGGATCAGCGCGACGAGGTCCCCGGCGATGTCGGTGCGGCTGTAGCCGTCCCACTCGACGCTCGACTCGCCGCAGCCGCGGATGTCGACGTTCGCGACCCTGTACCCGGCGGCGACGAGCCCGGGGACGAGGAACCTGTAGGACCGCCGGGTGTCACCCATGCCGTGGGCGAGGACGACGAGCGGTCCCTCGCCCACGAGGTCGTAGGCGAGGGTGCTGGTGCCGATGCTCAGGTGCTGGGTCATGACGTCCTCCGGACAGTGGCTAATGCTCTTAGCCTGAGGCTAATGGCGTTAGCCGACGACGTCAACCCCTCGCTCGGCGAGATCCCGGCCCCGCCCCGCCCCGCCCCGGCCTCGTGCGGGGCGGGGCGCCGGACGACGGCCCAGGGCTCCCGCGACGCCCGGGAGCCCCGAGACGGGTCAGGCGGCGTCGGTGCTCTCGACGTCCACGACCCAGGTCACGCCGAACCTGTCGGTGAGCATGCCGAAGCCCGCGCTCCAGGCCGACGCCGCGAAGGGCTCGACGACCGTGGCGCCGTCGGAGAGGGCCTCCCATCGGCGGGCGGTCTCGTCGAAGGATGTGCCGCACACCGACAGGAAGAAGGGGCTGTCGGTCACTGTCGTGCCGTTCTCACGCCGGGTCGTGCTCGCGACGGCCTCGGTCTGGCCCGGGACGTCGTAGGCCATCACGCTGAAGCCGTCGTCCGAGCGGAGCTGGCCGAAGACGACCTTGCCGGTGTCGGGAAGGCCGGCGGGCATCCCGAGGTCGCCGTAGGTGGTCGTCTGCACCTGGCCCCCGAACACCGACTGGTAGAAGTCCAGCGCAGCGCGGGCCGTGCCGGGGAAGTTGAGGTGGGTCGTGGTCGTCAAGGTCATCGGGTGTCCTCTGGTTCGAGCCTGGAGAGCGGGCGGAGCGCCGCACGGGAGAGATCCTGCTCGGGGTAGAGGACAGATCGTGTCCGCTCCCTGCGAGAGGATGAGACCTATGACCGGACCGTCCTCCCGCATGCTCACGCTGCTGTCCCTGCTCCAGGCCCGCCGGGACTGGCCTGGGGGCGCACTGGCCGGGCGGCTCGGGGTGACCACCCGCACGGTCCGGCGCGACGTCGACAGGCTCCGCGAGCTCGGCTACCAGATCAGCGCCGTGAAGGGTCCGGACGGGGGCTACAGGCTCGCGGCGGGCTCCGAGCTGCCCCCGCTGCTCTTCGACGACGAGCAGGCGGTCGCCCTGGCTGTCGCGCTCCAGCACGCGCCGTCGAGCGGGGTCGACATCGACGAGGCCGCGGCACGGGCGCTCGCGACGGTCCGGCAGGTCATGCCCTCACGGCTGCGGCACCGGGTGGACGGGGTCCAGTTCTCCGGGGCCGGGAACCGCGTGCTGGTCGACCCGGGTGTGCTCGAGACCGTGAGCGAGGCGGTCCGGCTGCGCAGGGTGCTGCGCTTCGACTACCAGTCCGGCGGGAGCGAGACCGGCGGGAGCGAGCCCGGTACCGGGAGGGAGACCGGTGCCCAGAGCAGGACCGGCGCTGGGAGGGGAACAGGCGGGAGCCAGACACTCCCAGACCCGGCGCGACGGGCCGAGCCCCACGGCCTCGTCGCCCGCACCGGCCTGTGGTACCTCGTGGCCTACGACCTCGACCGCGACGACTGGCGGATCTTCCGCCTCGACAGGCTGGCACCCCGCACCCCGGCCGGGGCGGTCTTCGCCCCGCGCCCCGTCCCGACCGGCGACCCTGTCACCTTCCTCGCTGCCCGCGCGAAGGGTGCGACGGAGGCCGACCTGTGGCCGTGCGTCGGCCAGGTCGAGATCGATCTCCCGGCAGCCGAGGTGCTGCCGTGGGCGCGGGACTGGCAGGTCGAGCCCGTCTCCGCGCAGGGATGCCGGGTCACCGCCGGGTCGTGGTCGTGGCACGGGCTGCTCGCCGACCTCCTCCGCCTCGACGCACCCTTCCGTGTCGTCGGACCGGCTGCCCTCGCCGACGAGGCGGAGGCCGTCGCGAGGCGGCTCAGTCGCGCGGCGACGCCGTGAGCTCTTCGGCGTAGCCCGTGACCGACCGCCCGTACTCGGGGAGCGTCGGCGCGAGGGCGAGCAGCGCCACCCGGAGAGCCTCGTCGGGTCGCCCGGCGTCGCGCAGCGCGAGCGCGAGGAAGGCCTGCGGTGCTGCGCCCAGACCCGGCTCGTCGACCGTCCGCAAGAGGTCGACGGCGGCCTCAGGCTCGCCGACGTTGCGCAACGAGCTCGCCAGCTGTACCACCGCGCGCGGGGCACGGTCGCCGCTCAGCCCGCGGTCGAGCGCCGCCCTGTAGAGCGGGACGGCCTCGGTCTCGAGACCGAGGAAGTCGTGCACAGACGCCCACTCGTAGAGGGCGTCGGGGTCTTCTGCGCCGCGCTCGGCGACCAGCTCGCGCATCTCGTCTAGCGCCTGCTCGGGGTGCTCGTCGTCCGCTGCTGCCCAGTACTCGTCGACCCGCTGGTCCCAGGAGATGTCCATCAGACCATCCTCGCAGCGCAGCCGGCTGCGGCGCACGCTGCTGACGTGGCCTCGTGCGTACGGTGCGCGAGCGGACCGTCCGAGCGCGGCTCCCTCAGACGAGCGGGTTGAGCCGCTGGAACAGCACGTGGTCCTCCCAGCGCCCCGCGATCTTCAGGTAGCCCGGCGCGAGGCCGTACTGCTCGAAGCCAGCCCGGCCGAGCACCCCCTGCGACGCGGAGTTCGAGCGCAGCGTGCCTGCCTCCACCCTGTGCAGGCCCATCTCGTCGAAGGCGACGTGGACGGCGGCCTCGACAGCCTCGGTCGCGAGCCCCTGGCCCGTCCGGTCTTCGGAGAGCCAGTACCCCATGCTGCACGACAAGAACGGCCCGCGGACGATCCCGCTGAGGGTCAGGCGACCGGCGACCTCACCGTCGCGGTCGAGCACGACCAGCGGCAGGGACTCGCCGCGCTCGTGCCGCTCGAGGGCTGTCGTGATGTCGGCGCGCTGGCCGGCGACCGTGAAGTACGTGTCCTCGCGGACAGGTTCCCAGGGCGCCAGGAAGGCGCGGTTGCGCGTCTGGAGCTCGGCGATCACGGTGGCATCTTCGGGGGTCACGAGGCGGGTGCGAGAGGACATGCCTGCGAGGGTGCCACCTGCGGACGGAGAACTCCGTCGTCTCCGGCGCGACGCGCCCAGGACGATCTCAGCGGGGCTCGAGCAGCCACCTGTCCACGGTCACGCGGACCAGCACCCTGGCACCGTCCGTCGCAGGGTCAGCGGCGTCCCACCCGTACTTCGTGGCGAGCGCACCGACGACGTCAGGCCGGGCGCCGACGTCGACGAGCTCGGTCGTCCCCTGCCCGACCAGCCCGCCGTCGGGCTCGGTCCCGGCGATCGCGACGCTGACCCGCGGGTCCCTGCGCAGCAGGCTCGCCTTGCGGGATCCCGTCGTGATGGACAGCCAGAGGTCGCCCTCTTCGCGGACGAACCACACCGGGGTCGTGTGGGGAGGACCGTCAGGCCGGTTGGCCGACAACCACAGGTGGAGGGACTGGTCGAGGAGGTCGTCTCTGTGCACAGACCTAGTCTCCCCGACCTGCACCGCCCGGAGGGGTGTGATGGACTCGGAGGATGAACACGACACCACGCACTGTCCTGTCCATCGCCGTCCTGGGCACAGGCCTCGTCCTCGCCGGGTGCTCGTCCGACTCGGACGGCGGCACCGCGACGACAGCCTCGCCAGCCTCCGAGCCGGCCACCACCTCGGCCGAGACCTCCGAGCCGGCCGCCCCGGAGACGGCGACCACCGACCCCGCCGAGAGCACCGACGACGGTGCGCTCATGGACGGCAACCAGCCGGTGGACATCCAGTCCTACGCCGGCACCTACCTCGCGCCCACGGTCGAGGGCGGCGTCGCCCTCGTGCCGGACCCTGCGGCCAACGAGGTGCCCGCACAGTGGGTCGTCACGCCGCTCCCGTCGGGCGGCACGGGCTACCAGATCGTCACTGTCGCCGAGACCGACGGTGAGCCCAGCTGCCTCGCTGTCGCGATGGACGCCGACCCGTCGCTCGCGAGCTGTGACGAGCAGGACCCCGACCAGGTCTTCGTCGTCTCGCCGCTCGACAGCCCCGAGCAGGTGGCGCTGATCACCGCGGCCGGGTACCTCGGCGTCGACACCGAGAGCGGCAACCTCGCGGTCTACGACACCGGCGACCAGCTGAGCAGCACCTTCAACCTCGACCCGCGGGGGTGACGTGCCTGAGCCACGAACTATGTGGGAGCGAGATGTCGTTCGCTGATACCCCACTTTCGGGTTGCGTGCGGCTGTCAGGTTGGTGACATCCGAGGCGATAGCCCAGCGGCCCTCAAGGCTAGAGCGGCACGGCATGCCGATGCTCCGTGGAAACAAAGCGGATATCAGAATCAAGGCTGGCTTGCAAGTTCTGATCCCGATTATTGATCTTACCGACGGCCGCGGGTGCGATGTCTTGATGGTGGTTGCGATTCAGTCGCATCCATGAAACTCTGGAGGCAGAGGGTCAGTGGTCGGCAGTTCCCACGAATGACTGACAGGGGTGATGGCGGTAACGTCGTGGGATGGAGTCGAGACTGGCGGCGTTGCCAGTCGACCATTGTTTTCATGGGCTCCAGCACTTGCCGCTCAGAAATCTTGAAGAGGCTCCCTGGCCTCAGCCTGTGCGTTCCTCTGTCCACTCGCTGACGGGACGGGACTGCGGGATCTCGTCCAACATCAATCACGAAGGGGGAAGTTGATGATAGTTGACAAATTCTCTGTGTCCTCGAGCCGGGGTGGGCTAGCTGCCATCGTTCTTGGTCTGCTAGGGGTTGCAGCGCTGGTTGCTGCACCGATCGCCGAGGCGGCGACCTATACGTACTCCAATAACCTCTCTACGCCTGAACTTCAGCGTCGCGAGTCTGGACAGCGTCCGTCGATTTCTGGCGGAGATGGCAGGACCGAGCCTTTCAGTGCAGACGGTGCGGGAGCCACAGTATTCGTGAAGACGTACTACCCGCCACCTGGGGCGAAGACCATCGCGACCTTCAGCGGCGGTGGAGAGGTTCGTGGCACTCACCCCAGTGCGACAAATGCTCGCCAGCACTGCTGGTGGGACTTTGAGTACTCTTCGACCCCGGTCGGCAGTCTGAAGATGACGTGCAAGACACTTTGAGAATCAATCGGCAGGAGATCATCATGAAGAATAGGACAATGGCGGCAACGGTTGGTGTCGTGGCATTCGTTGGGCTTGCCGCCGTGGCGCCCGCAACCGCAGGGAGTTCGTCGGCGGTCAGTCTCGAGGAGATGCTGCCGATCCTCGCGAAATCACAGAGCTCGTCAGACCACGTACCGGACAGCATCGACCTCGATGCTCTGGGCAACATCTCTGAAGACACGATTCGATTCCTCGGGAGCGATCACGCCGGGTCCTACTGGGTGGGTACCACGGCGTCCGATGACGTGTGCCTCGTGATGCAGACCGCCGCGGACCCTGACATGGCGGCCTCGTCGTGTGTCCCCATCGGATCCTTCTACCGGGATGGACTGCGTCTCATGGCGGGCCAAGGCATGGATCAGCCTGAGACCAATGCTGAGGCATATCTCTTCCCGTCTGACATCAACCTGCCGAGCTCCGACAGCCCGGTGTCCTCGGCCCGCTCTGCGGGCGGTTCCGGTGAATCGGCTTCGTTCGTCAGCGGTGCCGCGGGCGAGCTCGACGACCTCGACGCATTTGAGGTGAGCCGGGACGACGGCACGACGTTCCACTTCGCTCCGATCTCCCGTGAAGGGCTGTGATCGCACATGACGACACTTCCGAGGAAGTTCTCACGCGCCAGCATCGTTACGGTGCTGGCCGCAGCAGGCGTCTTTGCCTTCGCTCTTGCGAACGTCGTTGTCCCGTCTGCTCAGGCCGCCACCATCACCTATGCAAATAATGTGTCGACGCCGATGGGCGTAGAGGTATCGTCAGGTCTCCGCCCTAAGATCACGGGTAGTGACGCGTCGGTCGTCCTCGGTTTTGGCACGGTGACAGTAAAGGAATATAACCCGGCTCCAGGCTATAAGGTGCACTATCAGGCGACTGCCAGTGCGGCTGGTGTGGCAAGGACGAGCCATGCAGGCGCCCCGCTGACGAATGCCTACAGCAAATGTTCGTGGAAGTGGGAGAATGTTGGCGGAAACGCAAAGCTCAACTGCAGTGTCCGTGGATGAGGATGCTCTCGGGTTGCCAACCGGAAAAAATCATGTCGTGAAGCGTCTCCTGTCGTTAATCAGTGGGTCTCTTGCGGGCATTGTTTTCGTGGTGGTGACGGGTGCGCTATCGATCCAGGTGATCGGTAATAAGGCCGGGGTTGCCTTTGATCTCAGAAATGAGGTCGCGGGTATTGTCGCTCCGCGTCTCCCAATATTGCCCTCTCTGGCTGTGGCGGCACTTTCCGGAATGATCATCGCGCTCTACTCTTTTACTTTGAGAAGGGGAGACGAGCGTGTTCGGCGGGCAGTCGTCATCTCGTTCGCGGCGGTGGTGGCTCTCCTGGTCATCTACTCGTACTTCCTTACGGCCGGGCGCATCGACGGTGGAGACGCGCCTCAGGGGGTCCTGAGGGGTTGGAGGGGTTGGCTCGAAGAAGGTGGTGGCAATCCGGCGGTCCATGTGGTCGCGCTGCTGTCTGTCATGTCTTTGTGGTTGAAGAGCGACTATCGGACTCAGGCAGTCCGGTCTCAAGAGGATCGCCGCCATGAAACAGGTTTGACAAAGAGCTGACCACAAGAAGGGGGTGGCTAATGCCACCCCCTTCTTGTCTCTCGAGTCGGCGATCATCGGCATCCCGTCGCCCTCGTCCAGCAGGTGGATCGGCTTTCGACACAGTCGTCGTGAGGTCGTGGCTGATGGGACCTCTATTCTAGTTCCATGCTCTTCCGGCCCCTGTCTCGGTCTGCCGTCGTGCTATCCCGCGCCGCTGCAGCCATCCCAGTCATCACGATGAGTGTTGGGCTTTTCGTTGCCCCGCAGGCGCACGGTGACGGCGGCTGCGCTGATCCGGTGCAGCATGGGGTTGCTGTCGAAGGAGTACGCGGGTCGGGCCTGTGCATGGCGAGCACGGGCGTGCTCATCGGGAGTCGGAGCACGGGGCTGCCCATGAGGTCTGTGGTGAGCCTGCCGGACCAGGCGGCATCTGCCATTGGACTCACAACTAGGCCCGACGGCGGCGCCGAGCTGTCCGGCGGGTACGCCTGGTTGGCCGCGGCGGCATTCGTCCTGCTGATCGTCGGGTCGGTCGGGCGCATCATCGGCATGCGGATGCTCTACAAGAACCGGAAGGCGCGGAAGGACCGCGAGACCGACGGCCTCTGAGCCCTCCGCGGATCGCGTCTCGCCGCACACCGCTGGCTCGCAGGCGCGGACGAGCCTCACCGCGTGGGCTATCCCGCCCGGCTTCGCGTCACGCCGACCGGACGAGCAGCTTCCTGATGCGCTTCTCGCCCCCGCCTCGCCTCACGCCGACCCGGCGAGCAGCTTCCTGATGCGCTTCTCGCTGACGGGTCCGTCCGTGCCGAGCTGCTGGGCGAAGAGCGAGACGCGCAGCTCTTCGATCATCCAGCGGGCCTGGCTCAGCTCGGCGGCACGGGCCGGGTCTGGCCGGCCTGCTGCGTAGGCGGCTCGGGCCGCGTCGTAGGCCTCTTCGACGTCGTGCACCTTCCACGCGAGCTCCGCGTCGCGGTTCGGGTTGCTCGCCGCCTTCTCGAGCCTGTACGACGCCGCCCGCAGATACCTGGCGAGGTGCGGCAGACGGTCCGGCGGTGTCGCAGCCACAAAACCGTCGTAGACGAGCCCGGCCACGTGGTCCCGGACGTCGGCGAGGGTGTTGAGCAGCGCGAGCGAGCTCGGCGACCGGATCTCGCCGTCGACGGTCCGCGCCGCTGTGAGCGCCGCGACGACGTGCCCGACGACCGTGTAGATCTCCTCTTCGAGCGCCTTCTTCACAGCTGCGCGGGTCGCCGTGTACGTCGCGAGGTCGCGGACCCTCCCAGCCTCCGGGGTGAGGCGCTGGACAGCGGCGAGCTGGAGGTCGGCGACGAGCGCGCCCGTGTTCTTGTACGGGCTCGCGGCGAGGGTCAGCGACTGGGTCCCCGACCACCGTGACGTCACCCGCGACTGCTGGAGGGCTGTCTCGCCGAGGATCAACCTGCGGACGCCGCGGGTGTGCTCGGCCTGCTGGCGCGACGCGTCGGCGAGCACCCGCAGGGCGACGGTGGTCGTCCCGCCCGAGCGCTCTTCGACGAGGGCGGGGTACCCGCGCACGACCATGCCACCCGGGCCCGGTGTGTCGACCTGGGACGGGAGCACCCCGTCGGGTAGGGCTGACGGCCAGGTGGCCAGCGAGGCGACCTCGGCGACGGTGACACCTGTCGGGGCGTCGGGCGTCGCGGACCGCGGCGCTGCCGCAGGTGCAGGAGCCCCTGCCCCGCCGGGGACGCCCCCGGCAGCGCTCGAACCCTTCGCCGCCGCGGCCGCCTCTTGCTGCGCCTCGCGCAGCGCGGTGCCGACCGCGCTCTTGACCGCCGAGCGCACAGCCGCCTGCGACTGCGCGGCGAGCCGGCGCTGGAGCGCGACGAGGTCCTTGGACTCGTCGAGCACCACCTGCCCGCGCGGTCCGGAGCCGCTGCCGCGCTCTTCGAAGACCCGGAAGGTCATCCGCAGGTGGCCGGGGAGCTTCTCGCGGTCCCAGGCGTCGTCCGGCACGTCGACGTCGCGCAGCGCCTTGACCGCCCGGGTGAAGGCCTGCTGGTAGGACTCGGCCATGTCACCGGCACGCGTGATGTCACCCCACGAGGGGGTGTTGGCCCGGATCCACGCGACGACACCGCGGGCGACGTCGGGGGCGGGCACCAGCTGGACCCGGATCGGCTTGGGCAGGGCGCGGATGGTCGCGGTCGTGAGCTCGTCGAGCAGACCGGGGACCATCCAGTCGAAACCGTCGGGCACCACGCGGTTGAGCACCGAGATCGGGATGTGCACGGTGACACCGTCGGCCTCCGTCCCAGGCTGGAACTGGTACGTCAGCGGAAGGGTCAAATCGCCCTGGACCCACTCCTGCGGGAAGTCCTCGGCCGAGACCTCGACTCCCTCGGGGACGAGCAGGTCGAGGGTGAAGGTCAGCAGCTCGCGGTCGTCGCGGCGCGCGGACTTCCACCACTGGTCGAAGTGCCGTGCCGAGACGACCGAGGCGGGCACGCGCTCGTCGTAGAAGGCGAAGAGCGCGTCGTCGTCGACCACGAGACCACGCTGGCGCGAGCGGGCCTCGAGCTCGGCGGCCTCGTCGAGCAGGCGGCGGTTGTCAGCGTAGAAGGTGTGGTGGGTGGTCCACTCGCCTTGCACGAGGGCGTGCCGGATGAACAGCTCGCGGGCCTGCTCCGGGTCGACCTTCGAGAACAGCACCTTGCGGTCGGCGACGATCGGCACGCCGTAGAGCAGCACCTTCTCGATCGCCTGGGCGGCACCCTGCTTGCTCGACCAGTGCGGCTCGGAGTACGTGCGCTTGACCAGGTGCGCGGCGAGCTCTTCGGCCCACTCGGGCTGGATCTTCGCGACGTCGCGGCCCCACAGACGCGAGGTCTCGACGAGCTCGCCCGCCATCACCCAGACCGGCGGCTTCTTGGCGAGGCCCGAGCCGGGGAAGATCGCGAAGCGGGCACCGCGCGCACCGAGGTACTCGTTCCGCGCGAACTTCTTGGCCCGGCGGTCGGCAGCGGTCTCCCGGCCCTTGACGGCCGAGGCCTTGACCTCGGTGGCCTCCTGCATGCCGATCTGCGAGAGCAGCCCGGCGAGCAGCGACTGGTGGATCGTGTCGCCGTCCCAGGTCTGGCGCAGGTCGAGCTCGGAGACGCCGGGGTCGAGCCTGGACGCGACGGTGCTGCCCTGCGCGCTGCCCTGCGCGTCGGGTCCGACAGTCCCGCCGGCTCCGCCCGAGCGGCGACCCGGTGCGTTCATGACGATGCCGAGCGGCTTGGACATCTCGCGCAGCTGCCCCACGACGTCCTGCCACTCCCGGATCCGCAGGAAGTTGAGGAACTCCGCCCGGCACAGCCTGCGGAAGGCCGACGACGACAGGTCGCGCTGCTGACCTCGCACGTACTCCCAGAGGTTGAGGTACGTGAGGAAGTCAGAGGTCGGGTCCGTGAAGCGGGCGTGCTGCTGGTCGGCCTGCGCGCGCTGCTCGGTCGGACGCTCGCGCGGGTCCTGGATCGACAGCGCCGCCGCGATGATCATCACCTCGCGGGCTGCGCCGCGGCGCCCGCCCTCGACGATCATCCGGGCCAGGCGCGGGTCCATCGGCAGCTGGGCGATGGCCCGGCCGGTCTCGGTGAGACGTGTGCCGCCACCGGCGCCGAGGGCGTCGCGGTCCGACCGGGCCGGCTGCTCGGTCGAGGGAGTGCTCGATGAGCCGTCAGCCGTGGTGAGGGTGCCGGAGCCCTCGGAGGAGGGGCCGGCGGTGCGCGTCTGGCTCGCCTCGGACCGGGCTCCACGACTCTCGGGCTTGCGGGTCTCGAGCGCACCGAGCTCGGTGAGCAGCTGGACGCCGTCGCGGATGGCCCGGGTGTCCGGAGGCTCGACGAAGGGGAACTTCGCGACGTCGTCGGGGGTGCGGACCACACCGACCGAGATCATCTGCAGCAGCACGGAGGCGAGGGACGTGCGCAGGATCTCGGGTTCGGTGAACTCCGGGCGCGAGAGGAAGTCGTCCTCGGAGTACAGCCGTATCGCGATGCCGTCGGCGACACGGCCGCAGCGACCCGAGCGCTGGTTGGCCGAGGCCTGCGCGATCGGCTCGATCGGCAGGCGCTGCACCTTGGTCGCCTTGGAGTAGCGCGAGATGCGGGCTGTGCCGGGGTCGACGACGTACCGGATGCCCGGGACCGTCAGCGAGGTCTCGGCGACGTTGGTCGAGAGCACGACACGACGGCCGGGGTGCGCCTGGAACACGCGGTGCTGCTCGGCGGCCGAGAGGCGGGCGTAGAGCGGCATGATCTCGACGTGGTCGGGGCGTCGGGCGTCGTTGACCCGCGGACCCAGGTGGCTCGCGAGGGCGTCCTGGGCGTCGAGGATCTCGCGCTCGCCCGAGAGGAACACGAGGATGTCGCCTGGACCGGCCGCGCACAGCTCGTCGACGGCCTCGCAGATGCCCGTCATGAGGTCGCGCTCGGCACCCTTCTTGGCGGAGGAGTCCTCGGGGGTCAGCGGGCGGTACCGGATCTCGACGGGGAAGGTGCGGCCGGTGACCGAGACGACGGGGGCCATGGGGACGTCGTCGGCGGTCTCGCTGGCTGACTGCTGCGAGGCCTGACCTGCTCCAGCGCGCTGCGACGCGGACGGGCGGTAGCCGTCGACCGTCGCGTCCTCGTCCGCGGTGCTCGCGGTCTGCGGAGCCGTCGAGCCGGTGGCCTCCGAGGCGCTGACGACAGCTGGCGCACCCGCGGCGTCGCGCGGCGCGAAGTGCCGGGCGAACCTGTCGGAGTCGATCGTCGCCGACGTGATGATGACCTTGAGGTCCGGGCGCTGCGGCAGCAGCTGCGTGAGGTACCCGAGGATGAAGTCGATGTTGAGGGAGCGCTCGTGCGCCTCGTCGATGATGAGCGTGTCGTAGGCGAGCAGCTGCGGGTCGCGCTGGATCTGCGCGAGCAGGATGCCGTCGGTCATGACCTTGACGAGGGTGTTCTCCGACGACGTGTCGGTGAACCGCACCTGGTAGCCGACGATCTCCCCGAGAGGCGTCCCGATCTCCTCGGCGATGCGCTCGGCGACCGTGCGGGCCGCGATGCGGCGGGGCTGGGTGTGGCCGATCTGCCCGGCGCGGCCGCGGCCGAGCTCGAGGGCGATCTTCGGCAGCTGGGTGGTCTTGCCCGACCCGGTCTCACCCGCGACGATGACCACCTGGTTGTCGCGGATCGCTGCGGCGATGTCTTCCCGGCGGGCCGAGACGGGCAGCTGCTCGGGGAAGGTGATCGGCGGCAGCTCGACGGCCGTGCGGGCAGCTGCGGCGCGCGCGAGCTTGCCGTGGTCGACGCGCGGTGTGCTGCCGCGGCGACCAGGGCCCTTGCCGCGACCCTCCTTCGCGCTCTGTGCCCGCGCGCCCTGTGCCTTCGTGCCCTGTGCGATCGCGCCCTGTGCCGGTTCGCCGCGACCGGTCGGGCTGGCGGACGTCTCGTCGCGAGGCGTCGTCGGGGCTCCGCGCCCGCGACCGCCGCGGCGGCGTCGGCCGCCGTCTCGGCGTGCAGGCGCGTCAGAGGAGGCGTCCTGCGGGTCTGGGGAGTTCGGTGCCGTGCTCACAACCCACCATCCTCCCAGGCACCACCAACTCTTTTCGCCTGGGAGCCGTGGACAGACCCCAGAAGGTCCCGCCCACCCGGCACGACCCACCCCCGCCGGACCGCGAGGTCGTACAGACACGCCAGAACCCGACCCGGAGGGCGGTGTTCTGGCGTGTCTGTACGACCTGGGTGCAGCGGATGCAACCTGGTGCGGGTCGGGGTCAGTCCCGGCTGAGCTGGAGCGGCGCGAAGAACGCCAGGCTCACCGCGAGGAGGCCGCCGCCGAAGAGCAGGAACTCGAGGTCGGGCGTCGTGAAGGCGAGGGCCATCAGGTACATGCCGAGCAGGAACAGGGCGAGGGTGACGACGAAGGTGATGCCACGCATGGGGGGTCCTCCAAGACTGAGATTCTGCTGGCAACGGTAGCAGGATGTGACGTCCTGTCAGGGGTCATGGTCTGCGGCAGCAGTCATGGTCCGGCCAGGCCGGCTGGCGAGCCAGGGTCTGGTCAGAGGCCCAGCGTCTTCTTGTACGAGAGCGCGAAGGAGGTGACGCCGCCGCCGAGGCTGTCGATGCACACGCGACGCCTGTCGAGCCCACCGACGGCAGGGCACGTGCCATCCATCGCGCGCAGCTCGTCGAGGACGGCCTCAGGCTGGTCGGAGGCGTCGAGGTGGACCTCGAGCCAGCAGCCGCCCGACGCGCACCAGACGCTGCTCTCGTCCACGACCACCCCGTCGGGAAGGTCGACCTGGTCGGCCGACGGGACCGCAGACTCGTCGATCTCCACGAGCACGAGGGGCACCACCACGACGAGGCCGAGGATCACGACGACCGTGCCGACGGCACCCAGGACCGCTCTGCTGACCGCTCTACGTCCTCGCACGCTGCCCCCGAACGCCTCGTCACCGCGCTGACCTGCAGGTCTCATAGTCTCTCACCTCGGGCTGCGTCGTCGACGGCCACCCCGGGTTCCGCGACGGTCTTGACCTCTCCGACGATCGCCCCTACTCTCCATGTAATCGGTTCCATGGAAACGATTACACGGCTGGCGCACCGCAGCGTCAGACGACCGAGCTCACCGAGGAGTCCGCATGTCGACGCCGACGATCCGCGATGTCGCCGCCCGAGCAGGGGTCTCGGTGGCCACAGTCTCGCGCGTCCTCTCCGAGGATCCCCGCACCTCCGCCTCGTCCCGCGAGAAGGTCTTCGCCGCCGCGGCCGAGATGGGCTTCCGCCCCAACGCCCAGGCGCGCTCCCTGCGCCGCACCCGCACCGACACCATCGGTGTCCTGCTCTCCGACGTCCGCAACCCCTTCTTCGCCGAGATCGCGCACACCGTCGCCCAGACCGCCCTGGCCTCGGACATCGCGACCCTGCTGTGCAACGCCGACGAGTCGACCGAGCAGCAGGACCACGCCCTCGACCTCCTCGTCTCCCAGCGCGTCGACGGCATCATCGTCACCCCGCAGGGCGACGGCTCCGGCTCGCTGCGCGACGTGCTCAAGCTCGGCCTCCCGGTGGTCTTCGTCGACCGGGTGATCGACGGGGTCGACGTCCCCAGCGTCACCTCCGACAACCGGTCGGGCGTGACAGCCGCCGTCGAGCACCTCGCGGCCCTCGGTCACCGCAGGATCGGCTTTGTCGCCGGACCGCAGGAGACCTCGACAGGGCGCGAGCGACTCGTCGCCTACCGCGAGGCGATCGCCGCGGCGGGCCTCGACACCGACCCGGCCCTCGTCTACCAGGGCGACTTCCGCGTCGCCTCGGGCGTCGCCGGGGCGCGTGCCCTGCTCGACCTCGACGACGCCCCGACAGCCCTCGTGGCGGCCGACTCGCTCATGACCTTCGGCGTGCTCCAGGAGTGCCAGGACCGCGGCGTGCGCATCGGCGACGAGGTCTCGGTGATCGGCTATGACGACATCGACTCCTTCAGACTCGTCAACCCCCCGGTCACAGTGATCGCGCACGACCCCGCACGCATGGGGGCCCTCGCCGTCGCCATGATCCGCGACCTGCTCGCGGGTGAGCCCGTCACCTCGGCCGTGCTGGCCTCGAACCTCGTCGAGCGCGCCTCGACCGGACCCGCCAGGAGGAGCGCATGACCGCCGCAGCCCCCGTCCCCGCGAGCGAGCCGTCGCGCAGCCGCACCTCCGTCCCGGCTCCCGCACCTGTGCTCACCCTCGACTCCGTCTCCAAGTCCTTCGGGCCTGTCGACGTCCTCAAGGACATCACCGTCCACGTCCGCCCCGGCCGCGTGCAGGTGCTGCTCGGCGAGAACGGCGCGGGCAAGTCCACGCTCATCAAGATGATGTCCGGCATCTACCAGCCTGACGGTGGCCGGGTGGTCGTCGACGGCAAGGCCGTGCACCTGGGCAGCGTCCGCGACGCCGAACGTCTGGGCATCGCGACCATCCACCAAGAGCTCAACCTCGTCCCCAGCATGACTGTGGCCGAGAACGTGCTCATGGGCCGTCTGCCCTCGCGCGGTGGTTTTGTGTCGCGGCGGACCACCCGGCGGCTCGCCCGCGAGGCCCTCGACAGGGTGCGTCTCGACGTCGACCTCGACACCCCCGTCGGCCAGCTCGGCATCGCCCGTCAGCAGCTCGTCGAGATCGCCAAGGCGCTGAGCCTCAACGCGCGTGTGCTCATCCTCGACGAGCCGACGGCCGCGCTCACCGGGAGCGAGACCGAGGTGCTGTTCGGCGTCGTCGAAGAGCTCCGGCGCGACGACGTCGCGATGGTGTTCATCAGCCACCACCTCGAGGAGATCGCCGCGATCGGCGACGAGGTGAGCGTGCTGCGCGACGGCGCCCTCGTCGCCGAGGTCCCCGCCTCGACGCCCGAGGACGAGCTCGTCCGCCTCATGGTCGGGCGGGGCATCACCGAGCAGTACCCGCGCCGCACCCACACCCCGGGCGACGAGGTGCTCCTCGACGTCCGCGGCCTCACCCGGACCGGGGTGCTGCACGGCATCGACGTCCAGGTCCGGGCCGGCGAGGTCGTCGGTGTCGCCGGGCTGGTGGGCGCAGGCCGGACCGAGCTGCTCCGCGCGATCGCCGGCGCCGACCCCTACGACTCCGGGACCGTGCACGTGGACGGCCAGCGTCTCGCGCCGCGCTCTGTCGGCAGCGCCGTCGCGGCGGGCATCGGCCACGTCCCCGAGGACCGCAAGGGCCAGGGCCTCGTGCTCGACGCCTCGGTCGCCGAGAACCTCGGCTACGCGACGCTCGCCGCGACCTCCCGCGCAGGCTTCGCCGACCGCAGCGGCCAGCGCAGCCGCGCGCAGGAGGTCGCCACCCGACTGCGGATCCGCATGCGGGACGTCGACCAGGCCGCCCGCGACCTGTCCGGCGGCAACCAGCAGAAGATCGTCTTCGGCCGCTGGGTGCTCGCCGGCTCGCGCGTGCTGCTGCTCGACGAGCCCACCCGCGGCGTCGACGTCGGTGCCCGCGTCGAGATCTACGAGCTCATCAACGCCGTCGCCGCTGCGGGCGGCGCCGTCCTGCTGGTGTCGAGCGACCTCCCCGAGGTGCTCGGCGTCAGCGACAGGGTCCTGGTGATGAGCGGCGGCCGGCTCACCGGCGAGCTGCCCGCCTCGACCGCCACCCAGGACCAGGTGATGGCCCTGGCCGTCAAGCACGCGGACGACGACGACCACGTCGCCCCCTCCAACGGACCCGAAGGGAGCCCCTCATGAGCGGCTCGAGCACCATCGCCCCCACCAAGCCCTCGACCCAGGAGCGGCGGCTGCGGCTGCCCGGCCTCTCCGGCCAGCTGGCCACGACGCTGCTGCCCTTCATCGGGCTGCTCGTCCTGTGCCTCGTCCTGTTCATCCTCACGCCGAACTTCCTCACCTACGGCAACCTGCTCAACGTCGGCGTGCAGGCCTCGACCATCGCGGTGATGGCCTTCGGCATGACTTTCGTCATCGTGGCCGGGGGCATCGACCTGTCGGTCGGCTCGGTCGCGGCGCTCTCCGGGATGCTGTCGGCGTGGATGTTCGCCACGGCCGACCTCCCCGGCTGGCTCGCCCTCGTCGGCGGGCTGCTCACGGGTCTGGTGGCCGGTGCGGTCTCCGGCTTCGCGGTCGCCTACGGCAGGCTCCCGGCCTTCATCGCGACCCTCGCCATGCTGTCGGTGGCCCGTGGTCTCACCCTCGTGATCTCGGACGGGCGGCCCATCCGCACCTCGCCCGCGGTCTCGTGGCTCGGCAGCGACGTCCTGGGCGTCCCGGTGCCGATCATCGTGCTGGCCCTCGCGGGCATCGTCACGGCCGTGATCCTCAACAGGACCGTCATCGGTCGCTCGATGTACGCGGTCGGCGGCAACGAAGAGGCCGCCCGGTTGTCCGGCATCCCGGTCAAGCGTGTCCTGGTCACCGTCTTCGCCCTGTCCGGGCTCTTCGCGGCCCTGGCCGGCATGCTCATCGCCGGCCGTCTCGACTCCGCGCAGCCGCAGGCCGCCTCGGGCTACGAGCTCGACGCGATCGCCGCTGTCGTCATCGGCGGGGCGTCGCTCTCCGGCGGTGTCGGACGGGCCTCGGGGACCCTCGTCGGGGCCCTGATCCTCGCCGTCATCCGCAACGGCCTCAACGTCCTGGGCGTCTCGTCCTTCTGGCAGCAGGTCGTCATCGGTCTGGTCATCGCGCTGGCCGTCTTCGTCGACGTGCTGCGCCGCCGCGGCACCCGTACCTGACCGTCCGGGCCTAGGGCCGGGCACCTCCGCACCCTCTGTCACCACCCATCTCTCCAGTTCCCACACCCCTCCGCAGTTCCCCACCCCCACCTCAAGGAGCGAACGATGACGTTCACCACCCGCGGCCGCCTCGCCGCCGTAGTCCTGACCACCTCCCTCGTCCTCGCCGGCACCGCAGCCTGCGGCCGCGGCGACACCGACGGCGGCGGCTCTGGCGAAGGATCCGGGAAGTCCGTGACCCTGTCGCTGTCGACCCTCAACAACCCGTTCTTCGTCGACGTCCGCGACGGCGCCCAGGAGGCGGCCGACGAGCTCGGCATCGACCTCACCGTCGTCGACGCCCAGAACGACTCGACAGCCCAGACCGACCAGATCGCCTCGGCGGTGTCCTCGGGCACCGAGGGGTTGCTCATCAACGCCGTCGACTCCGACGCCGCGGCAGCAGCCGTCGCCCCGGCACTGTCGGGCGACCTGCCCGTCATCGGCGTCGACAGGACGGTCAACGGCGCCGAGATCACCTCGCTCGTCTCGAGCGACAACGTCGCCGGCGGCAGCCAGGCCGCCGACGCCCTGGCCAAGGCCATCGGCGAGCAGGGCAAGGTGATCGTGCTCCAGGGCCAGCCGGGCACCTCCGCCAGCCGCGACCGCGGCGCGGGCTTCACCGAGGGCATCGCTGCCTACCCGGGCATCGAGGTCGTCGCGATGCAGACCGCGAACTTCGACAGGGCGCAGGCCCTCGACGTCGCGACCAACCTGCTCCAGGCCAACCCCGACGTGGTCGGCATCTTCGCCGAGAACGACGAGATGGCCCTCGGTGCCATCCAGGCGCTCGGCGCACGCGCCGGTGACGACGTCCACGTGGTCGGCTTCGACGGCACCGACGACGGCCTCGCAGCCGTCGAGTCCGGGACCCTCGAGGCGACGATCGCGCAGCAGCCCCGCGAGCTCGGTCGCCAGTCCGTCGAGCTCATGGCCGACGTCCTCGCAGGGGAGACTGTCGACAGCGAGGTCCCCGTGGCCGTCGAGACCGTGACGAAGGACAACGTGGGGGACTACCAGTCGTGAACCAGCACACCCGCACCGTCCCCCGGCCCGAGGTGGCCGGGGGACCACCCGCAGCGCACGGCCGGACCGGTGTGGTGGTCGTCGGGTCGGTCAACGCCGACCTGCTGACCACGGTCGACCAGCACCCGCGCCCCGGCGAGACCGTCCTCGGGCGCACCCTCGACGTGCTGCCCGGCGGCAAGGGCGCCAACCAGGCTGTCGCAGCCGCTCAGCTGGGCGCGCAGACCGCCCTCGTCGGGGCCGTCGGCTCCGACCAGTTCGCCGAGCCGGCGCTGGCCGGCCTGCGGGCCGCCGGGGTCGACCTCGGGGCCGTGACGGCTGTCGAGGGGTCCACGGGCGTCGCGCAGGTGACGGTCTCGGCAGACGGAGAGAACGCCATCGTCGTGATACCGGGGGCGAACGCATCCGTGGACGACGTGGTCGTCGACGCCTACGCCGAGCTCGTCGGCGAGGCCGCCGTCGTGGTCGTCCAGGGGGAGATCCCGCGGACGGGCATCGAGGCCGCAGCCCGGCACACCCAGGGGCGTCTCGTCGTGAACCTCGCCCCCGTCGTCGACGTGGACCGCGAGGTGCTCCTGGCAGCCGACCCGCTCGTCGTCAACGAGCACGAGGCAGCTCTGGTGCTCGCGATGCTCGACGCGTCGTCCGGTCCGGTCGAGGCGGCTTCCTCGGGTACGCCCTCGTCTGGGGCAGAGGTCCCGGACGGCGTGGCCACAGGCAGCTCAACCACGGGCAAGGCGACCACGGGCAGCGCGCCCGAGGAGACCGAGCCTGAGGACACCGCGGTCGAGACCGACCGTGGCACGGCGGACGACGAGCAGCGTGTCGTCGACGCGCTGCTCGCCCATGGCGTGCCGTCGGTCGTCCTGACTGTCGGGGCTCGTGGCGCGCTCGTCGTGGACGGGTCGGGGACCACCCTCGTCCCGTCTCCGCGAGTCGAGGCCGTCGACACGACCGGCGCAGGAGACGCCTTCGTCGGTGCGCTCGCCTACAGGCTCTCCGAGGGTGACGGCCTCGTCGAGGCCGCCCGGCTCGCTGCCCGTGTCGGCGCGTACGCCGTCCGGGGGAGCGGTGCGCAGCCGTCCTATCCCTGGGCCGGCGACCCGTTGCCCGAGACCATTGCGCAGTGCGCAGCCCGTGCAGCGTCCGCCGCGACCTCCGCGGCGCAGGCAGCCGTGGGTGCGACCCGCGCGGGAGCCGACCACCACGAGCCGAAGGACGACCGACGGTGAAGCGCACCGGGCTGCTGAACCCCGACCTCGCCGCTGGTGTCGCGCGTCTCGGCCACGGGCACCTCGTGCTCGTCGTCGACTGCGGGACGCCGATCCCACCGGGTGCGCGGGTCGTCGACGTCACTGTCGTCGCCGGGGTGCCGAGCTTCGTTCAGGTGCTCGACGCCGTGCTCGACGAGATCGTCGTCGAGGGGTCCGTCGCGGCGAGCGAGTCGGCCGGGACTGTCGTGACCGACTGGTTGGAGGAGCGCGGCCTGAACCCGCAGCTCGTCCCGCACGAGGACCTCAAGGCTCTCTTGCCCGGCGCCGCGCTCGTCGTCCGCACGGGTGAGGCGACGGCCTGGGCCAACGTGGCGCTGCGATGCGGCGTGCCGTTCTGAGGGATCAGAGCGACCCCGACAAGGTCAGGTGCTGAGCGCTGCGAGGTAGCGACGGGTCATGAGGTCTTGGGCGGCGCGGGTGAGCGGCCTGCCCATCCTCGCCAGACGGGTCGCGGGCTGCGAGACGGCCGAGACCGTGAACCGGACCCGACCGTCGTCGGCGGTCGACAGCGCGAACTTCTCCAGGCCGCGCTCCGGGTGCCCGGGCAGCGTCGCGTAGGTGAAGCTCTTCAGGCCTGGCTCGTCGACGACCTCGACCACCCGGCACGGGATCCGGACCGCGGCCCTGCCGACGCCCAGGTGCAGGAGGACGACCGTCCCGACGACGAGGACGGCGTCAGACGACTGGACTCGCAGCCCGGCACGGCGCTGCACCTGCCAGGAGAACAGCTCGGCTGCGGCGGCGTCGAGGTCGCGGCGGCCGAGGGTGACCACGTGCGAGAACCGGCGGAACCCGGCCGGAGGGATGGCGTCGACGGCCAGCCCGGGTGGCGTGGTGACCTGCGCAGCGCGGAGCCCGGCCTCGGTGCGGGCTGGCAGGGGAGGCACGGGGGCGTCATGACGGTTCACGGCGTTGCCGGCTGTGGGGAGGAGAGGGCGATCACGGCGGTCCGGGGGTCGGGTCACCAGCCGCGGTACGGGCTGGTCTTCTGATGCTAGGACGACGCACCGTGTCGTGCCCGAGGTCCGGCAAGACTGAACGCTGGGCCCTGCGCGGAGTCGGGCAGTGCGGAAGGCTGGGTCCTGTCCCGGGTCGTAGGGTGGAGAGATGACTGCTGAGCGCGCTGTCGCGGCCCTCGAGGCTGCTGGGCTGGAGCACACCGTCCGCACGATCGGGAAGGTGTCCTCGCTCGTCGAGGCCGCCGCGGCGCTGGGCGTCGAGCCGGCCGGGATCGTCAAGACCCTCGTGGTCCGACGGGCCGAGGACGACTACCTCTTCGTGCTGGTCCCCGGTGACCGCACCATCTCGTGGCCCAAGCTCCGCGCGCTGCTCGGCGTCCAGCGGATGTCCATGCCCGACGCCTCGGTCGCCAAGGCCGTCACCGGCTACGAGCGCGGGACCATCACACCCTTCGGGTCGACGCACCCCTGGCCCGTCGTCACCGACGAGCGGGTCGTCGGCCCGGTGTCGCTCGGGTCCGGGACGCACGGCGTCGGCATCACCGTCGACGGCCGCGCCGCCGCCGAGGCCCTCGGCGCCCAGGTAGCCGACGTCACCGACCCCGCCTGACCCGCTGGCCCTGCGCGCACCGCTCCCCCTCGCCCTGGCGCGAGAGCCCGACCACGGGGCCGCACGGCGGGCTGTGAGGTCGAACCTCTGACAGCGAGGTCGCACCTCTGACCGCGAGGTCGTACTGCTGACCGCGAGGTCGTACAGACACGCCACGCTCGGGCGTCCTGCCCGCCCATCTGGCGTGTCTGTACGACCTCGGCGCAGGACGTGCGACCTGGGTGAGGTTCGTGCGACCTCGGTGAACGCGGTGCCTCGCGAGGTCGTACCAGCCCTGGTCAGGCTGTCGCGTCAGCGACCTTCTCCTTGAGGCTGTCGACCTCGGTCTGCAGGCCGTCGATCGCTGACTGGACCTCGGGGGTGATGTTCTCGCCCGCGGCGTCCTTGAGCTCGGTGAGCTTGGTGGTCGCGTCGTCGAGGGCTGTCTTCGCCTCGTCGAGCTTCTGGCGCGCGTCGCTGCCCTCGGCCTGGGCGTCTTCGAGGGCGCCCGTGGCCTTCCCGGCGGCGGACTGCGCGGAGGTGATGGCGTCCTGGGCGGTCGAGCGCGCAGACTCGGGGAGGCTGCTGATGCTCGCACCGATGGTCTTCGCGTCGGCGGCGATGGTCTGCACCTGCGCCTTGGCGTCGTCGACGAACTGCGTGAGCTGCTCCGTCGTGATGTTGACGTCGGGAAGGTCGGAGCACGCAGACAGGGTCAGCGCTGTGGTCAGCCCGAGGGCTGCGACGGCTGCACGGGTGGGGCGCTTGAATCGGAGCATGGCTCAAGTGTGACCGACACGTGACCCCGGTCGGGGGACGACCGGTCGCGAGCGCGTGAGGGTTCAGCGAACGTCGCGGGCCCGGCGTCAGAGCGCGTGCGCCGCCTGCCGCGGGAGAACGGCACCCTGAGACCCAGCACCCTGCAGTCCAGCGCCCAGAGACCCAGCCCCCTGCGGCCCCGCGCCGACCATCCCCGCGATGAGCCGGAGCACCACCCTGTCGAGCAGCACGAGGTTGACCTTCGGCTCGGTCACGACGGCGAGCAGGTGGTGGTCGTCGACCGCGTACACGACCATCGACCCCGCCGGCCCGCGCACCGTGGTCATCTCGAGGCCCTCGAGCCCGAAGGCCATGCCGGACTGCTGGGCGATCCCCAGGACCGTCGCGACCACGGCGGCCGAGCTGTCGTGCAGCGCAGGATCACCGTCGTCGTAGAAGGGCAGGCCGTCGGTCCGCGCCACGAGGACACGGCGGATACCGGGGATCTCGCTGCGGAGCGTGGCGGCGACGCCGAGCGCGTGCTGTCTGACGATCATGGGGTCTGCTGCTTCTTTCGTCCGGAGAGGGTCTGCACCCCGTCGAGGAGCACGTGGAGCGCGGCTGTCGCGTCGGCGACGTCGCGCGGGTCGCAGGGCATGAGGGACTGGACCGGCGTGCCGAGCGCTGCGGCCAGCTCGGCGCGTGTCCCCGCAGGGTCCGACCAGCGGCTCACCAGCACGAGGCGCGGGACGTAGGGGGCGAGGTCTGCGAAGGCCGCGACGATGTCCCGCGCCTGGGCGACGCTCTCGCTGCGGCTCGCGTCGACGAGGACGACGTACCCGTCCATGTCGCGGGCCAGCATCGTCCACATGAAGGAGAAGCGCTGCTGACCGGGGGTGCCGAAGAGCCCGACGCGGTGTGCCTCCCACCGGGCGCCGGGCGGCGGCGTCACGTGCAGACCACCGTGGTCCATCGCGACAGTCGTCGACGTCTTGACCACGACGGTCGAGTCGCTCACGGCCCGCTCGGTCGAGACCACCGGGTCCTGGGACAGGGTCGACACGAAGGTCGTCTTGCCGGCACCGAAGGGTCCGGTGACGACGATCTTGGTCGGGGCGCTCGCGGTCACGTCAGGTCCTCGGTCCGTCGGGGGAGCGGGAGGTGGCCAGCCGTGGGCCGGCCCGTCCCAGGGTGGGGCGTGGGTCGACGACGCGTCAGATGTCGAGGTCGCGCTCGAGGTTGAGCAGCTGGCGGCGGGCCATCGCGAGGTTGGAGCGCGACTTGTCGAGCACCAGGTAGAGGAACAGGCCGCTGCCGGACTGGCTCTGCAGCAGGCGGATGAGGTGGATCTGGGTGTCGAGGGTGATGAGGATGTCCTCGATCTTCCCGCTGAGCCCGAGGTGCTGCATGGTGCGGATCTTGGCGCGCACGACGTCGGTGTTGCCGGCCGCGGCGATGTCGAGGTCGATGCCCGAGCCCGCCTGGCCGAGGGACATGCCGCTCTCGTAGTCGACGAGCGCTGTGGCGAGCGCGCCGTCGATCCCGAGGGCGGCCTGGAGGGTCTGGTCGACTGTGGTCACGATGAACGTCCTTGCGAGGTGGTGGGGGAGAGCAGGGGCCGCGGTCCGGGCGCCCGTCCACGAGGTACATCGGGACGCGCGAGGCCGAGCGTTAGTTGAATCCGATTGAATCTCGGGTGATCTGTGTCTCTGCGACCGACCTCACCTGGTCCCGTCCCGCTCTGCTCCGTCCCCGCTCCGCCTTCGGTCCTGCTCTGCTGACGACCCGTGCGCGCGCTCGCGGGACCGGTCGGGGACCGCGCCCCGGCGATCAATCACGTCGCGGACCGCCCACCCGGCAGGGCAGACTGGTCGCATGTGGATGTGAGCCGCCCCGGACCAGTCCGACCGACGCACCCGACCGCAGTGCCGACACGTGCCGAGCCCCGCTGAGCCTCCCGACCTTGGTCGACGAGCGCCCGGCAAGGAAAGACGAGCACGGACGAGCACCGCGCAGCGGGTAGGAGCTCCATGACCCACCAGCACAGCACCCCGAGTCCTCAGCACGACCTCACCGCCGCAGCCGACGCGGCAGCCCTCGCCGAGGGGGAGCCCGGCGCCGTCGCGCTGCGCGCCCTCGACGTGACCTTCGCCTACGGCGACCGCACGGTCCTCGACGGTGTCGACCTCGACGTCCCACCCGGCCACAGGGTCGGGCTCGTCGGCGAGAACGGCGTCGGCAAGTCGACGCTGCTCCGCCTCCTCGCCGGGCAGCAAGAGCCCGACCGAGGCTCGGTCGTCCGCCCCGACGATCTCGGCTTCCTCCACCAGGAGACCCCGTACCCGCTGACCGCGACGGTCGAGCAGGTCGTCGCCGACGCCCTCGCCGAGGTGCGGGCCGTCGAGGCTGACCTCGCGTCGGCCGCCGCCGCGCTCGCGGCGCTGCCCCCGGTCGACGACGACGGCACCGACGGGGAAGCGCGCACCGACGGTGTAGGGGTCGACGGCAGCGACGGCGACACCGCGGACTCCCGCACCCTCGCCCGGGAGGCACGCGAGCAGGCCGAGGCCGCGTACGCGACGGCCCTCGCTCGCAGCGACGTCGCCGAGGTCTGGGACGCCGACCGCCGCGCCGAGATCACCCTCGTCGGCCTGGGCATCGAGCACGTGCGCGGGCGGACCGTCGCGCAGATGTCCGGTGGCGAGCGGACACGGCTCGGCCTCGCGGCCCTGCTCATCCGTCAGCCCGCCGCGCTCCTGCTCGACGAGCCGACCAACCACCTTGACGACGACGCGGCCAAGTTCCTCGCCTCTGCCGTCGCCGCGATCCCCGGAGCCGTGGTGCTCGCGAGCCACGACCGGGACTTCCTCGACGAGGTCTGCACCGAGATCTTCGACCTCGACCCGACCGCAGAGGGCACGAGCGGGACGCTCTACGGCGGTGCGTACAGCGAGTACCGCAAGGCCAAGCGTGACGAGCGTGCCGCGTGGGAGCGCCAGTACGCGCAGGAGCAGGAGGAGCTCGCCGACCTGCGCGAGTCGATCGGGACGACGGCCCGGAAGGTCTCGCACTCTCGTGATGCGACCGACAACAACAAGATGGCCTACGGCCGGCGCGGTGACCGTGTGCAGTCGCAGGTGTCACGGCGCGTGCGGAACGTCCAGCAGCGCATCGACACGCTGAGCGCCGCCCAGGTCCGCCGCCCGCCCCGCCCGCTTGTCTTCAGCCCCAGCAGCTACGGCATGGCGGCCGAGGGAGGCCGCGGGGTTGTGATGTCGCTGCGCGACGTGGTCGTCCCCGGCCGCCTCGAGATCGCGTCTCTCGACCTCACGGCGGGGACCAAGCTGCTGGTCACCGGGCCGAACGGCTCCGGCAAGTCGACGCTGCTCTCCGTGCTCGCGGGGGACGTCGTGCCCGCGAGCGGCACCGTCACCCAGGCGCCCGGGGTCGGCGTCGGGTTGCTCGAGCAGGACATCTACCTGCAGGACGACGTGCGCTCCCCGCGGGAGCTCTTCACGCTGCTCGGCGCGTCTGAGGCGCTCCTGACCTTCGGGCTCGTCGGGCGCCACGACCTCGACAGGCCGCTGCGCGAGCTCAGCACAGGTCAGCGCCGTCGGGTGGTCCTCGGGATGCTCGTCGCCCAGGCGCCCGAGGTGCTGCTGCTCGACGAGCCGACCAACCACATCTCGCTGAGCCTCGCTGAAGAGCTCGGGGAGGCTGTGAAGACGGCGTTGGGGACGATCGTCGTGGCGTCGCACGACCGGTGGTTCCGCAGGACGTGGAAGGGGTCGACGCTGGCGCTGGGGTGAGGTGCTTGCTGGTCTGTGCGGCAGGGTTGGGCTGATCGGGCTGAGTCGTCCTGTGGGCGTGGACTGGGCAGGGCACGCGGGGAGAGGGAGCGCTGGCTCCTACCGCTGGGGTCGTGAGGGCCGTGCGTGTGATGGTGTCCTCGGACACCCCCGCGGAGCTAGGCTCCTCGGATGATCTCGACCAGCACTGTCGTCCGATGGGCTCCAGTCCTTGCCGTCGCCTTCATCCTCGGCGCGTGCTCGTCTTCCGACGGGGCGACCTCCGAGGAGACGCCCGTAGGGGGACCTTCGGAGGAGATCCAGGAATGGATGAACCGGCCCTTCGCCGGGGTGGTCACAGAGGACAGCCTCGGGTCGGCGTCCGGGGTCGTCGTCCCCACCGAGGAGCTCGACGACGAGCAGGCGGCGCAGCAGTCGGTCGCCGTGGAGCTCGGTCAAGGACAGGTTGCTGTCCGGGGTGTTCTCGCATCCTGTTTCGGCGAGAGCACTGTGGACCTGACGGTCCACCTGTCGACCACCTCCGACGGGGCAGGCACTGAGACGACGGCGACGACGTTCCGGGCTCTGCCGTGCGGGGAGGACACCGAGCTCGCCCTCGAGGCCGATGGTGTGACGGGAGTCGGCTTCAGCGTCTCGGGTGCCGACCGAGACGGCGCGTGGTCGGCGATGGTGCTCGGACCGTCCCAGGGCTGACCGCGGCAGGGTCGGCAGTCACGCCCCGGGGCGGGGCACCGCCGTCCAGCAGGTGGCGAGGGTCAGCGCGTCGCCTTGATGACCAGCACGGCAACAGCACTTGATCGTCCACATGGTCGGCGGCCGGCTGCGTGCTGCGGGCCCTAGAGCGCACGAACTTGCGAACGGATCTGTACCCGCCAGCGAGCGGTTGGCACTGATGTTCCGAAGCCGGAACATCAGTGCAAATCAGGCCGGGTCGAGCTCGCGCGGGCGGCGTTGTGCTGGGGGCTTTGCGGGTCTTGGTTGTGAGATGAGTTCAGGTGTTGGAGGCCGTGCACAGGACGCACTCCCTCCGACGCGAGAGACACGCGGATGGTGAGGGTGCGTCCCGTGTGCGGGCGGGCCTGGTGGGTCCCGCTGTCCACGTTTGGTCGGGATGAACCCGAAGGATCTACCTCAAGCCGTCCACACGTGGGCAGGGGCGGGTGCTGACACAGCAGAGAGTCGTTGGTGCCTCCTCTGGCGTACGCGAGGGCGCCCAGCGGTGCGAGGTCGCTGGAGCATTGGAAGGGTGGGACCAGAGGCCACCCGTGGGCTGGGTATGCCTCTCGCGCACCTGTGGACGGTCTGAGCCCAATCGCTTCGCCGCTCCACCCGACCTCAGGGGCACGACGGGACCCCCATTCACCTCTCCCCTCGGGCCCGTCCGAACGAGGAGGACGATCCTGGCCCGCGGCGAGGTTCGACCAGGACTTCCAGCGTGAGGCGATCGTGGAAGCAGGTGTCAGCTGTGTGCGTCAGGTGCTGAACGCTTGAAGCTCAAGTTTCCAGCGATCAATGCCGATGTGTCCGGATAAGGATGTGGTACCGGTGTCCAGGGGGAGACTTCATGTCGTTTCACGCGGGTCGGCGTTTTCGGACAGCGAGATTGCGCGTAGCTGCGTGTGCGGCTGCGTTGTCGGTTCTGGGTTCTTCTCTGGTCGCACCCGCTCAAGCGCAAACAGCCCCAGCATCACCTGCGCCGCATGCCGCGCCTGCGCAGCCCCAGCCGCCAGACCCGACGACTCCTCAGGTGCCCGAGGCGCTCTCCATGGAGTCGTGGACGCCGAGCACACACACCACCAGTGATGGTGAGTCCACGACGATGGAGGTGTTCGCCCAGCCCGCCTTCAAACGGTCTGCCGATGGGTGGGAGTCCGTCGACCCGACAATCACCGCTGGCACGGGCGAGTGGGCCTTCGAGGCCCTCGGGCTGGTCAATCCTGTCCACTTCGGCACGACGGCCGAGCGCCTCGTGACGGTCGATGGCTTGGGTGGCGAGATCGTCTTCTCGCTGCCTGGCGCCCAGGTCTCCGCGCCGACCCTCGGAGCTGACGGGGCCGTGGTCTACACCGGCCTATACCCGGGGGTTGATCTGGAGCTGAGGACTGAGGGAGGGCGTCTTGGGAAGCGTTTCATCCTTGCGGACTCTTCCGTGCAACAGTCATTCGAGTTCGTCATCACCGACACCGCCGGCGTGCTGGGCGCGCCGGTCGCTGGCGAGGACGAGTCCTGGTCGTTCGCCTCGAACGTGGCGTTCGAGTCGTCGCTGAGCCTGCCGGCTCCCGCAGCGTGGTCGGTCGGCGCGGACGGCGGTACTGGCATCGCCGGAAGCGCCCATCAGATCGTGGAGACGATCGACGGCGGGTACACGATTGACCTGTCACTCGACCCAACCTGGGCCGCGACCGCACAGTTCCCGGTGGTACTTGACCCCGCAATCGTATGGGTGGACGAGACCTGGACAGACGAGTTCGAACTCGAGGTGGCGTTCGCGCCGATCGGCGCCACGACCTGTGGCGGTGGACCGTGCCTGCTGGCGGGCCCGGTCGACGGCTCGACGATCATCGGGGATCCACAGGAGTGGGAGGATTCACCAACTGACCTGGGCTACTACCTGACGTACGTCGGCGCGGATATGAGCAGTCTTGTCGGTCGCCAGGTCTCCGACGTGACGGTAATTGGGAACGACTACTGGCGCGCGCCGGAGACACACGATCTGTGCGCGCGCATCGATTCATCGAGCACCGGGGCAGATCTGGCGGCAGCGCGCTGCGGTGCCCCGAAGTACACCGAAGCTCCCTACCTCATAGGCTCGCGCGGGGCAGTGAACCACTACGACCCCTGGTGGTCGGACGTCACCGACTCTGTCCAGGCGGCTGTCGCGGGAGAGGGTCCGACGGGCACCTTCGTCGGTTTCGCTATCGGGCACGAGAAGCGCTCCTACACCGAATATGAGGTCGATCCCGATGGCCCTGACTATGGAGCATACATTTCTCCTCCAGGCCTTCGGCTGGTCTACGAGAGGTATCCAGTTCCCCGCCCGCTCCGGCTTGAGCAGACCTTTGGATGCGACTGTTGGGGAGGGACCTCGACGGGCAATCAGGCTCTGGCAGCGGACCCCATCAACACGGCGACAGGTTCAATGGTCGAGCAGTACGACGACCTCCTCATCAGAAGCGTCGGCCAGCAAATCGACATCCAGCGGACCTACAACAGCCTGGACCCGGCGTCCGGTCCGTTCGGGCCCGGTTGGTCATTCGCCTACGGTATGACTCTGACGCCCGACGACGAGAACAACCTCGTCTTCCGGGACGGCTCTGGCACCCAGATGCGGTTCGCACCCCTGGTGGGAGGCGAGTATGCGCCGCTCGACCCCGCGATCTCGGCGGACCTCACGGATGGCGATGGCGGGAGCCGGGTCCTGCGGAACCTCAACGGCGAGACCCTCACTTTCGATGCTGCCGGTCAGCTGGTCACCTCCGCGGATCGTTACGGTAAGGGGCTCTCTTTCGCCTACACCGCCGGCACCCTTACTCAGATCACCGATTCCCTCGGCCAGACCGCGACCTTGGGATGGGACGCGACTGGCGGCGACGCTCGGTTGGTTTCGGTCGACTCGAGCGACGGTCGCCGCGTCGAGTACGGATACACCGATACCGCTGGCTCGCGCCGACTCACGACCGTAAAGGACATCGCCGGTGCGACGACAACCTTCGCGTACGACTCGGCCACCGGCGGAATCTCCCAGATCCTTGACCCGCTCGGCAACGTTCGCGCCCAGAACACGTATGACGCGGCGACAGGTCGGATCACGAGCCAGACGGACCAGACCGGCGGCGTGACCACCTTCACCTGGGACGAGACAGCTCAGACAGCCACTGTCACCGACCCTACGGGCGTCACGCGCCAGGACGTCTACAGCGGCCTCAACCTGGTTGAGCAGATCGACGGCGCCGGGGTGTCGACAGAGATCCTCTACGACGGTGACAACAACGCCTCGGCTTTCGTTCAACCGTCGGATGACTACGTCCGCGAGGACTACGACGATCGCGACCGTCTCGTACAGCGCGTGGGGCCAGCACCGGCCTTCCTGACTGAGCGATGGGAGTACGACGACAACGACCTTTTGACGTCGTATTGCGACGCCGACTCCTTCTGCGAGCACTACGAGTACGACTCTGCCGCGCAGATGGTGCGCCTGACTACAGACACGACCGAGAGCACATTCACCTACACCACCGCGGCCGATGGTGGCGTAGGTGGGCTGCTCGCAACATCCACCGACGGGCTGGGCCGCACGACCACGTATGCCTACAGCACTGTGGGTGACCTCGTGAGCGTCACCAACCCGTCCGGTGCTGTAACTGCATATACCTACGACGGTGCGCACCGAAGGACGTCGGTAACGAGCCCCATGGGCGCAGTTACGTCGTACACCTACGACACTGCTGGTCGCCAGCTGACCCAGACGGACGCGGTCGGCGGGGTCTGGGAGTCCGAGTACGACGCTGCGGGTCGCTTGAACCGTCAAGAAGACAGCGCGGGCCGGTGGACGGAGTACACCTATGACGCGGCGGGCCGCGTCATCAGCACGCAAACGTCCTCCGGTGCTACGACCACCAGCGAGTACGACGAGGCCGGTCGGGTTATCGCCCAGACGAATCCACTGGGGGTGTGACCGAGTACGAGTACGACTCCGCGGGGCGACCTATCAGCACCCTTGACGCGACGGGCGGCAAGACAACCATGACCTACGACGCGCAAGGGCGCGTCGCCACCCAGACTGATCCGGGCGGCGGAGTGTCGTCCTTCTCGTACGACACCTCAGGACGCGTCACCGAGATGGTGGATCCCGACGGTGTGGTCGAGCAGTACGAGTATGACGGCCGCGGCAACGTGGTCACGCAGACCGGGACCGCCGGAAGAACGCCGAGCTGGTTCTCGGGGACGGGGCAGCTTCTGTGGCGGGGAGACGGTGACGGTGTCTTCACGAGCTACGTGTACGACGCGGCTGACCAGCTGGTTGCGGTGGAGACCCAGAGCGCGTCCTACGACCGTGCGAGCGAGCGCCAGACGATGACTTACGACCTCGACGGCCGCAGGATCTCTGTCGTGGACCCGCGCGGAAACATCGACGGCGCCGATCCTGGCGACTTCACCACGACGTTCGCCTATAACGCCGACGGCCAGCTGACCACCACCACTGATGCCCTGGGAAACATCTCATCCACCGCATACGACGCACTGGGGCGGCCGACCACCGTCACCGACCCAGCAGGCGGCACCGTCACGAAGGTCTACGACCCGGCCGGCAACGTGGTCACAGCGATCGACCAGATGAACGCTGAGACCCACTTCACCTATGACCTTGCGAGCAACCTCACCGCAGTGACCAACGCATTGGGCAACACCACCCAGTACACCTACGACCTGTCAGGGAATCTCCTCACCCAGACCGACCCTCTCGCGCGTACGACCGCAGCTGCCTACGACTCTGCTGGGCGATTGGTCTCCTCAACCGCTCCCTCTGGCGTGACTACGTCTTTCGGCTATGACACCGCCGGCCGCAAGAGCTCCATCACCTACAGCGACACCTCCCCGGCGGTGGCCTACACCTACTCCCCCGCCGGGCGCCTCCTCACCGCAACCCGGGCCGATGACGGCATCGCCGCCACATCAACGACCTACGGCTACGACGGCCTCGGACGCACCGTGACCGTCGACTCCCAGGCGACCACGCCCATGTCGACGACGTATACCTACACCGGCGGTGGTCGCCTCGAAAGTGCAGCCCAGTCGACGGGAAGTAGTGCCTTCTACTACTACAATCCGGCGGGTCGCGTCTCAAAGGCCACAGCGGAGGGCACCGGACCGGATTCTGACGTGTCATTCGAGTACGACGCCTCCGGTAGACCGACCGCAGTGTCGAGGAATTCGCTCGTCCCGGCTACGACAACCTACGCCTACGACCGGGCAGGTCGCCTGACGGCCCAATCAGACTCGGTCGGCTCGACAGTGCTCACGTCGTACCAGGTCGACCGTGACGGCCGCGGCTTCCCAGTGAGCGTCACCGACGACCGCAACGGACTCGATCCCCTCGCGCCCACCGCAACGACGTACACCTATGACCTTGCCGGACGAGTGACGAACGAGTGCGACACGGACTCAGGTCCGTGCGATGGCACCTCGCATCAAAACACCTACGCGTATGACGCCCTCGGGAACCGCTCCTCGCGCACCATCGTCACCGACTCGGGCGCACAGCCGTCACTCGATGCCTACGCCTACGACGCCGCGAACCAGCTGCTCACAGTCACCACGGATGACGTCCCGTCTCTGTCGAACACTTGGAGCATTGACGGCAGCCTCGAGACCAGTGCCACGCCCGACGGTGCACGGTCGTACTCGTTCAGCCCCGACGGCCGGCTCGCCCAGGTGGAGCTCGAAGACGACCGTGAACTGCAGTATGGCTACGACCCGAACGGAAACCGAACCGCCCGCACAATCGACGGTGTCCTGGATACCTCGTGGACCTGGGCCACCACCGGAGAAGTGCCCGTTCGCAACGGCGAGTACGACGCGAACGGCAACCTCACCACCGCATGGTTGTCCGATCCCACCTCTGCAACCGGAGGGCTCCTCGCGTCAGCGGATTCCAACGGACTCACGTCCTGGCTGCTTGCCGACCCGTTCGGCAACGTCGTCGCCGAAGCCAAAGCCGATGGAACGACTCTGCTAGAGGCTTGGGACCCCGACCTGTTCGGCCGTGTCCTCGATCCCATGACCTCTTCCCCGACGATCGCCTTCGATGGCCAGTACCAAGACGGCCTCACCGGCCTGTACGACATGCGAGCCCGTGACTACGACCCACGTACCGGCCAGTTCCTCAGCGCCGACCCGATGCGAGCCGCCAACGGCGACCCCGCCGACAATGGCCACGCCTACTCCTTCAACAACCCCCTCGTTTTCACAGATGTCACCGGCCAGTGGGGATGGCCTGACCTCCCTAGCTGGGACGAGTACAAGACACTCTGGGTAGACAGCACCAAGGGGATTTGCCAGGGAATCGCGGACACGGCCACCGGTGCGTGGCAGACGGTCCGGCACCCCAGGCAGACAGTCCAAGGCATCAAGGATCAGTGGAATGCGGACATGGCCGAAGGTGGGCTTTACCAGGCCGGCATGTTCTACAACCCGATGTACCACGTCCTCATGGACGGTGCCGCAGCTTCCGACGCGGCGAACGCAGGCTGCTTCACCGAAGCTGGGAGGAGTGCCACCCACGCGACTCTAGGCCTCGCCGGAGCAGCCAGTTTGGGGACCGGGACCGCCCGGGCCGGCACGACACTGGCTAAAATACCCAAGACCGGCAATAAGGTCCCTGCTCCCGCCCCGGCGCCAGCCGGAGGCTCGAGGCCCATCGCCGGACCGCCGACGGTGCACTGGGGTCAACAGGAAAAACACATCCCTGGTCATCGAAGCTACATGCCGGGGCGCAGCACCCTCACGGCCAATCCAGAGCTTCTCCTTCAGCGCGCTGGCACTGGAACGCCCGTGGGAAATGTTCCGAGAGGATACGCAGGATTCAGGGAGCGTATAGACTTCGGCTATGACATCGGAACCTACGCCCCGGAGGTCGGAGCGAGCAGCCCGACCACGGTCGGGATCCTCCACTACCGCGCGAATGGAAGCATTCACATAGTTCCAGGGAGGTCCCAGTGACAACCGATCCAAATTCTTTTCTGATAGAGGTATTGCTGTCCTTTCAGCGAGCTCTCTGGGACATGGTTACACCGACGCTGCGTGCGATTGCGGTCAAGCCGTCGTATCCGCTCATCGAAGCTAGGTTTATTTACGAAGTTGTGAGCGATGAAGAGCAGGAGATTGTTGACGAGGTGGGGGCGTACGTCATTGCTGATTTTCTTCCACCTGTTGACATTCGATTCACCGCCGTCGCGCTGCCAGGAGAAGTAGAGCGTGAGCTCGAATCGGGCGAGCGATGGGTGTACCGTCGAAGAGAAGGTGAAACGCACTAGAGGCCACGCGCTCCTTCTCCCGCTGCGTCTGACTGAGGAGAAGGTCGCGGGGTTGGTGCGGCCTGCGGAGGACCTGGTCCAATCGCGGGTGGAGCGCGTCTGAAGTCCTATCCCTCGCAGATGTTGCTGAAAAAGCCTGCGGGATGGGCGGTGTAGGGCAGCGGCTCGCCGCGGTCGCTCTTGCCAGAGGCTCCGCGGAACGGTCCGCCAGGGCCGGGCAGGGTGACTATGTGGTGTTCGGCGTGGTCACGCCACCACAGGCTCATCCCGGTCGAAGGGTCCAGTCGTAGGAAATCCCAGGCTCGCCTAGAGATCTTCTGATCGGTCGATCGCTTCTTGGTAGCGCCACCATTCCGGTGCCCACACCGCTGATGTGCCGCGGTCGGAGAGGGGCGCTTGTAATGGTGAATGAGATACTCACGGACGAACTCATCGACATACTCGAAGTAGAGCGTCGACGGCGCCTCCTCGCCCCCTCGGGTCCAAATGCAGGGCCGGCCGAGGACTCGGGCACCGCGGTAGTCGTTTGAGCAGCGGTCTCCACCGCCGTGGTCCGCAGCTGCTCGAGCAGCTGCAGGGTCAGGGCTTCTTCGACGGTGGTCTTGGCGATCTGGGCGGCCTGCTGACGTACAGCGGCCTGGACCGCCTGGCCGATGAGCTCATCGGCAATGCCGTCCAGACTCTTACCGAGCGACGTTGCTGCTTCGGGGGCCGGTGGTGGTGGGGCGGCGGGCAGGTCGTCGTAGTCCGCGCCCCACTCACTCACGACCCCTCCACTGCACTGTCGGTGGCGCCCACGACAGCGGCTTTCTTCTCCGCCTCGCGAATGGTAGTGGCGGCCTGCGGGCCGTGCACTGCTATGGACGCCTTGACCGCGTCGGCGTATTTACCGGTCATCCACGGCTGGGTCTTGATGAGCGTGGAGTGCGACCCGAAGGGCAGTGCGACGGCTCGGTCTTGGGCATGGCCGTGAAGTCACCGGCTGCCCCGCCGACGGCCACGTCGGCGATCTGACGACTGTTACCGCCCTGCGGCGACCCTCAGGCGTCCAGAACAATCACCCCGCGCTCCCGCAGCCGCGCTGTCGCCGTGCTGTCAGTCGTGTCGGCGACGACAGTCGTCACCTCGTCGAGAGGCAGCACGCGGAATCTCGACACGGCCCCGATCTTCTCCTCGCTCGCGAGGGCGACTGTCTCGGCACTGCGCCGTGACAGCGCACGCTTCATCGCGGCCTCGTCGGCGTCGCCGGTGGTGAGCCCCTCGTCGGGGTGCACCCCGGTGACGCCCAGCAGGAAGAGGTCGGCCGAGACTCCCGCAGCAGCCTCGACGGCGGCCGCGCCGCTCGTCACGGCCGAGTGCCTGAACAGCCGCCCACCGAGGATCAGCACCTCCGCGCCCTCGTAGGGCAGCAGCGCGACGGCGACGGTCGGGCTGTGCGTGATCACCGTGCAGCGCAGGTCCGCAGGCAGAGCGCGGACGACGGCGAGCGACGTGGTCCCGCCGTCGAGCATCACGGTCATTCCGGGTTCGACCAGCCGTGCGGCGCGGGCGCCGACGCGGTCCTTGCTCTCGGGGGAGACCGTCGTCCGGGCCGTGTAGTCAGCGACGGCCGGCGACGAGGCGACAGCGCCGCCGTACACGCGCTGGCACAGCCCCGCTGCCGCGAGCTCTCGCAGATCCCGGCGGACCGTGTCCTCGGAGAGCCCCAGCTCGGAGGCGAGCGAGCGTGCGACGACCCGCCCGTCGCGGGCGAGGCGGTCGAGCAGCAGAGCATGTCGTTCAGCGACCAGCATGTGCACGTTCCTTCCGAGTTTTGCACGTTTCTGTCGTAGTCTAGCGCGATGACGACACTCGAAGAGCAGACCGCCCCCCGCCCCGGCGTCGACGTTCCTGACTCGCGCGGACGCATAGGCCTCGACCAGGTCGGCCGCGACCTCGACCGCAACCCTGACGTCGTGGTCCGCGACGTCGAGGTCACCTCGGACGGGTGGCACGTGCTGCGCCGCACCACCTTCGACTACCGCCGGGCCGACGGCACGTGGACCACGCAGCAGCGCGAGACCTACGACCGCGGGAACGGCGCGACCATCCTGCTCTACGACCTCGCGGCCCAGACCGTCCTGCTCACCCGTCAGCTGCGCTACCCCGCCTACGTCAACGACCACCCCGACGGCATGCTCGTCGAGGCCGCCGCGGGGCTGCTCGACGACGACGCCCCCGACGTCGCGATCCGCCGCGAGGCAGCCGAAGAGCTCGGCGTCGAGGTCGGCGAGCTCACCCACGTCTTCGACCTCTACATGAGCCCCGGGTCGGTCACCGAGCGGCTGCACTTCTACGTGGCGCCCTTCACGGCGGACACCAGGACCGGGGAGGGCGGCGGAGTTGTCGAAGAAGGCGAAGACATCGAGGTGCTCGCGCTGCCCTTCGCGCGGGCGCTCGAGATGATCGAGTCCGGCGAGATCGTCGACGGCAAGACGGTGATCCTGCTCCAGTGGGCGCAGCTCAACCTCTTCGGCGGCTGAGGGTCGGCGCTCCCGGCGCCGGCGACGAAGAGCCGCCGACCCGCACGACGCAGACGGCACCTCGGCTGCGTACCTCGCGAGGTCTGCGCCGGGCCGCGACGGGAGACTGGTCGCTGCGGTGCTGGCCACTCGCGCCCTCAGTGGCAGCATGGAGATCGCCCCTCCGACCCCGTCCAGCAGGAGAACCCGTGCCCACGACCTCCCCCGCCACGACCGCTCTCGACCTGACCGCAGACTCTGCCCTCGTCGTCCCGCTGAGCGAGGAGGTCCGTCGCGGACCCGACGACTTCGACGCGTTCTGGCAGGTCGCCCGGGACGAGGCGCTCGCCGTGGACCCTGCGCCCGAGCGCCTTGAGGTGGTCTCGCGCGAGGGCGGCCGGGTCGTCACGCGGGTCTCGTTGCGCACGACCGACGGGATCGAGCTCGGAGGCTGGCTCAGTGAGCCCGCCGAGGGCCCTGTGCGCAGGGTGCTCGTCCGGCTGCACGGCTACGGCGGCGCCGAAGGCCCGCACGACCCCCTCGGTCTCGAGGCCACGGCCGAGCTCACGCCGGTCCTGCGCGGGCTGCCGACGCTCGGCCTCGTCGAGGGAATCCCGTCGACAGGCGACCTGCACGTGCTGCACGGCATCGAGCACCGCGACACCTACGTGCACCGCGGCTGCGTCCAAGACGCCTGGGTGGCGGTCACCGCAGCGCTCCTGCTCGTGCCCGGGGCCGAGCGCGTCGACCTCACGGGCGTGAGCTTCGGCGGGGGGATCGGCGCGCTCGCGCTGCCCCTCGAGACCAGGGTCACGGCGGCCTGCCTCGACGTCCCGAGCTTTGGCAACCACCCCGTGCGCCTCGAGACGCCGTGCGCCGGCAGCGGGGAGTCCGTGCGGCTCGCGGCGCTCGACGACCCGGGCGTCCGCGAGGTCGTCGCCTACTTCGACGCGGCGACCGCGGCCGGGCGCATCCGCCAGCCCGTGCTGGTCTCTGCGGCGCGCGAAGACCCTGTCGTCCCGCCCGTCGGGCAGGTGTCGGTGTTCTCGGGTCTCGGGGGTCCCAGGTCGCTGCTGCTGCTCACCGCCGGGCACATGGAGTACCCCGAGCAGGAGCGCGAGGCGCGGCTGATGCGCGCCGCCTACGTGGAGTGGCTGCGCGACTGACGGCAGGAGGACCGTTCTCGGGAGCGAGGGCCGACCAGGTGGGCCGCCGGATGTGCTGGCGGTCGTGCTGCCTAGGCGACGGCGACAGGGTTCCCGACGTCGACCGAGCCGACGTCGACCGAGCCGACGCCGCGGAGCACGTCGATGTCGGTCTGGAGCGCGTCGAGCGCAGCGGTGACGTCCGGGTCGACACCCTGGACCGCGGAGGTCACGTGCCGCAGCTCGGCCGACGCGGCGTCGAGGGCGGTGCGGGCGTCGTGGAGCGAGGTCTGGGCCGTCCACAGCGAGAAGGCGTCGGCGGTGTCGACCGCGGTGATGGCCGACTGCGCCGCAGTGGTCGCGGCCTGCGCGGACATGATCGCGCTGTCGACCTGGGCGCGGACGGTGGCGGGCAGCGACAGGCTCACGACGGCGGCGAGGGTGATGTCACGGGTGACGACCTCGGTCTGAGAGCGGACCGGGACGATGGTGGACGTGCGCACCTCGGCGTGGGCGGCTGTGCCCTGCACCAGTGGCAGGGTGAGCGCAAGGAGGCTGGCGGCTGCGATCCGCGTCGTCTTCGACGTCATGTCACGATTCTGCATCATCTCGCTGAGAAGAGCCTGGGACCGCACCGAACCTTCACCCACCGCCCGGTCGATCTGCGACTTCTGAGCCCGTCGCGAGAGAACGCGCAGGTCACGTGAGGGTTCTCTGTCTGCGCGCCGATCCGCGTGCGACCGTCGGTGGTGGTCGTTATCGTCGTGTGACACCCTTGCTCGGGGATTCCGACGGCGCTGACCCTCAGTGCTGCGGTGCGCCCAGCACAGCAGGACGAGGCAGGAAGACCATGAACGACACCCACCCCAGCACCCCCTTCGACCGGACAGAGTCGAGCATCACCTGCGGTCCCGACGGCGGGAAGACCGTCGTCACCCTCCGCGGCGAGATCGACGCGGCGCTCCGCGACCAGGCCGGCGAGGCCATGGTGACTGTCGTCGTGCAGAACGCTCCCGTCGTCATCGACGTCGGTGCCGTGTCCTTCATCGACTCCTCAGGGCTGGCCTTCCTCGTGCAGCTGCACAGGCTGTGCTCCGAGAGCGCGCTCGACCTCGAGCTCCTCGACCCCTCGGACAACCTGCTCGAGCTCATCGAGGTGCTGGGCATGGGCGACCAGTTCCGCGTCCGCCGTTCCGAGTCGTCCGACTCGCTGGCCGCCGGAGCCTGACACTGCGTCGAGGCTCCCGTCTGACCGTGACAGAGGCCACCGCCGTGGCGCCTCCTCGGTGTCGGTGGCGGCCGTTACCGTCGAGGCATGCGGATCCTGCACACCTCTGACTGGCACCTCGGCAGGACTCTGCACGGGGTAGACCTCCTGGAGCACCAGGCCGCGTACCTCGACCACCTCGTCGAGCTGACCCGCAGCGAGGGCGTCGACGCCGTCGTGGTCGCCGGAGACGTCTACGACCGCGCGATCCCGCCCGTCGAGGCCGTGACCCTGCTGTCCAGCACGCTCGCCCGCCTCGCCGAGATCACCCAGGTGGTCGTCACCCCGGGCAACCACGACTCCGCGACGCGCCTCGGTTTTGGTGCCGAGCTGTGGCGCGACGGCGTGCACGTGCGCGCCAAGGTCGCCGACGTCGGCCGGCCCGTCGAGCTCGTCACGACCGACGGTGCCCCGGCCCTGGTCTACGCGTTGCCCTACCTCGACCCTGACGCCGCACGGACTGTCCTGCGCGAGGAAGACGAGGCCCCGCTCGCCCGCTCGCACGAGGCCGTCACCGGCGCGGCCATGCGCCGCGTCCGGGCAGACCTCGCCGCTCGGTCGGCGGCAGCGACCGCCCGTCCGCGCTCCCTCCTCGTCGCGCACGCCTTCGTCGTGGGTGGTGAGGCGTCAGAGTCCGAGCGCGACATCCGGGTCGGCGGTGTCGACACAGTCCCGGCAGCCGTCCTCGACGGAGTGGACTACGTCGCGCTCGGGCACCTGCACGGAGCCCAGCGCGTCTCGACGGGCGAGGGGACCGTCGCCCGGTACTCCGGGTCGCCGCTCGCCTACTCCTTCTCCGAGATGCGTCAGCACAAGTCGACAGTCCTGATCGACCTCGGGCCCGACGGCGTCGTCGGGACGCCCGAGCTCGTGCCCGCGCCGGTCCCGCGTCGGCTGAGCGAGGTCAGCGGCACCCTCGACGAGCTCCTCGGCGCAGCCGGCGAGCCGCACGCCGACGACTGGGTGCGCGTGACGGTGACCGACCCTGCACGCCCGCGCGAGATGAACGCCCGCATCAAGGAGCGCTTCCCTCACGCCCTCGTGATGACGCACCGCCCACCCGACCGCGGCCTGCGAGAATCCCTCACCCTCGCCGTCACCACGGCGAGCGACCCCCTGGTGGTGGCTGCCGACTTCGTCCAGCACGTCACCGGCGACCAGCCCGACGTCCGTGAGACGGCCGCGCTGCGCCTCGCCTTCGAGACCGCGAACGCCGCAGAGCGGAGCGCCTGACATGCAGCTGCACTCGATGACCCTCCAGGCTGTCGGCCCCTTCGCAGGGCGCCACACCGTCGACTTCTCGGCGCTCGCCGCGTCGGGGATCTTCCTGCTCGAGGGCCCCACAGGCGCGGGAAAGTCGACGCTCATCGACGCCGTCGTCTTCGCCCTCTACGGCAAGGTCGCCTCGGCCTCGACGAGCGACGACAGGCTCCGGTCTGCCTACGCCGACGACGCGACAGACTCCTTCGTCGACCTCACCTTTGAGACGGCTGCCGGGGTGTTCAGGGTGCTGCGGACCCCCGAGCGCCAGCGCGCCAAGAAGCGCGGCGAGGGCACCACCAAGCAGCAGGCCACCGTCAAGCTGTGGCGCCTGCCGAGCGACGCCGTCACCTCAGGGCCCGGACTGGGCGAGCCGGGCGACGTCGGCGAGCTCACCTCGACCCGCCTCGACGAGGTCGGCCTGGAGATCCAGCGGGCCGTCGGCCTCGACCGCGCCCAGTTCGTCCAGACGATCGTGCTCCCGCAGGGCGAGTTCGCGAGCTTCCTCCGCTCCAAGCCCGAAGACCGCAAGGGTCTGCTGCAGAAGGTCTTCGGGACCGAGGTCTACGACCGTGCCGAGGCGGCGCTCGTCACCATGCGCAAGTCGGCCGACCAGCAGCTCAAGGCCGCCCAGGGAGGCGTCCAGGTGTCGCTCGAGACCTTCCTCGCGACGTCGGCCCTCGACCCTGAGGACGTCGAGACCCTCCGGGCCGCCCGCCCCGAGCACCTCGGCAAGCTCGCCGCAGAGCACGCGCACGAGCTCGCCGAGACGGCCAAGCACCTCGAGGTCGACGCCGCGGCAGCACGCGAGGTGCTCGGCGGCCGACGGCAGGCGCTCGAGGTGGGCAGGGGGACCCTCGATGCCGTCGCCCGTCGTGACGCGCTGCGGGTCGAGTCCGCGCGGCTCGCCGAGGCGGCTGACGAGGTCCGTGGCCTGGCCGACAGGCTCGACGCCGCCCGCCGGGCGAGCGTCGTGCTGCCCACCGTCGACGCCGAGGTCGCCGCGCGCGACGGGCTCGCCCGAGCGGCTGCTGGCCTCGCGGCCGCAGTCGAGGCGCAGGGACCTGTCGTCGGTGACCTCTCGAGCATCGACGCGCTCGCGCGTCTCGACTGGAGCGACAGGTCCGCCGCCCACCCGGACGATGACGTGCTGGCCGCACGTGCCGCCGTCGAGACCGCTGTCGCCAGCCTCGTCGAGCGCCGCACCGCCGACACCGCGCAGGTCGTGCTGCTCGACCGCGTCGCCCGCCTCGAAGCTGGTCTGCCAGCCCGGCGTGCCTGCCTCGAGGAGGCCACGGTCGCGCTCGACGCCACGCGAGTCGAGCTGGCGGCTGCCGCCGACGTCCTCGCCGAGCGTCCGGCCCGCCGCTCCGCTCTCGAGACCGAGCGGGACGCTGCCCGTGCTCTCGCCGCCCAGGTCGACGCCCTGCGCGAGCAGGAGCGGCGTGCGGCCACGACGACCGAGACGATCGCACGGCTCAGCGCCCTGCGGACCGAGCTGGGGCAGGCTGATTCGGCGCTGACGGTCGTGGCCGGCCAGGCCCAGCAGGCCGCCGACCAGGAGCGCGAGCTGCGCCGACGCTGGATCGAGGGCATCGCCGGTGAGATCGCCGGTGACCTCCGCCCCGGTGAACCCTGCCCGGTCTGCGGTGGCCACGAGCACCCAGCCCCCGCGACGGTCGGAGACGACCACGTCGGCAAGGCTCGCGTCGAGCAGGCCGAGGCCGCGCGCCAGGAGGCCGAGCGCGAGCTCACGGCGCGGCACGCGAGCGTCACCGGGCTGGCCGAGAGGGTCGCGGCGCACGAGGCTCTCCTCCACGGGGTCGACACGGCAGCCGCCGCCACAGAGATGGAGGCCGTCAGGACCCGTCTGCGCGAGGCCGAGGCTGCGGGTACCGCCGTCCAGGCCGCCGAGCGCGCTGTCGTCGACTTCGACGCCGAGACCCTCGCGGCCGAGTCGCGCCGGTCCCGTCTCGCCGAGCAGGTGGCAGCCGACGAGGCCCGTCTCGAGCACGACGGTGCCGCGATCACCGCAGATGAGACCGAGGTCGAGACGGCACGAGCGGCGCACCGAGACGTCGTCACCGAGGCTCCTGAGGTCGTCGACGCTCTCGCCGGGGACGCCGGACAGCCCAGCGAGGTCGCGACGATCTCGGAGATCGTCGCCGTCCTCGAGCGTCGGGTCTCCGCGATCACGTCGGTCCTCGAGGTCTGCGCCTCGCACGCCTCAGCCGTGCAGTCGCTCGCCGAGCGCGAGACAGAGCGGGTGCGTGCTCTCGACGAGCACGACTTCCCCACGGTCCAGGCCGTCCGAGAGGCCTGGCTCGACAGGCGCGAGCTGGCCGCCGTCGAGGCCCGCGTGTCGGAGCACAGGTCCGCCCAGGACCGCGTCGCGGCGGGGCTGGCTGAGCCCTCGCTCGTCGCGCTGCCCGAGACCGTCGAGGTCGACCTCGACGCGCTCCGCGCAGCGGTCACCGAGGCCGAGGCGCTCGCGCACGAGGCCACCACCCGTGCGGCTGTCGTCGTGCAGCGGGCCGCCGACATGGAGCGCGGGGCACAGCATGTCGCCGACGCCGTCGTCGCCCTGGACACCGTGCGCGACTCGACCGAGCCGGTGATCCGCATGGCCAACCTCGCGACGGGTGCGTCCTCGGACAACACCCGGTCGCTCACCCTGACGACCTTCGTGCTCATGCGCCGTTTCGAGGACGTGGTGGCCGCGGCGAACGACAGGCTCGCGACCATGTCGGACGGCCGCTACGAGCTGGTCCGCAGCGACGACCGCGAAGACGTGAGCACCCGCAAGACCGGTCTGGCGATGCGGGTCCTCGACCACAGCACGGAGACGGCCCGCGACCCGCGGACGCTCTCCGGCGGGGAGACCTTCTACGTGTCGCTGTGCCTGGCGCTCGGCATGGCCGACGTGGTGACCGCAGAGGCCGGGGGCATCGACCTCGGCACGCTCTTCGTCGACGAAGGCTTCGGCTCGCTCGACCCTGAGACCCTCGACTCGGTGCTGGGGGTCCTCGGCGGGCTGCGAGCCGGAGGTCGCGTGGTCGGTGTGGTCTCGCACGTCGAGGCCCTCAAGCAGACCATCGCCGACGGCATCAGCGTGCGCAGGCTCCCCGACGGGTCCAGCACCCTGACCGTCCGCGCCGGGTAGGGCGAGCACCGCTACATTGAGCGGCATGGCGATCATCCACCAGGCGACACTGACCCCGTCCAAGGCCGAGACCCTCGCGACCTGGCTGTCGGCGCAGCCGTGGTTCGGCGGGACCGCCGAGGTCACCGTGCCCGTCGCGGCCTACCGCTTCGACGACCCGGCCGGCGAGGTCGGCATGGAGGCGTTCTTCGTCGAGGTCGGTGGCCGCACCGTGCACGTCCCCGTGACCTACCGGGGCGCGCCGCTGCCGGGCGGGGACGAGTGGCTCGTCGGGACGATGGAGCACTCGGTCCTCGGGACCCGGTGGGTCTACGACGCCGTGGGCGACCCGGTCTACAGGGCCGAGCTGACCCGCGTCGTCCGCGAGGGCGGGACGCACGTGCGCCTCATGGTCGAGACCCCCGACGGTCCCGTCGAGCGCGAGCCGACAGCCTTCGTCCGCGGCAGCGGGAGCGCCGCCGGCCAGGAGGGGGAACCCGAGATCGTCGTGGTCCGCTTCCCGTCGGCTGACGCGGTCGTCCCGAGCGAGCACACGCTCACCGGCACGTGGACAGGCCAGGACGAGCCGGCCGTGCTGGCATACCTGGTACCCCCGACCGTCTGACGCCCGGAGGGCCGACCAGCCTGAGCAGCACGAACGGTCTGGACGCCCCAGCCGCATCGGGCAGGGCTGACGGTGTCGACGGCCGGGACCGCAGCCACCGCGCCGCCCGGACGCGTCCGACAAGTCCGACAACGACACATGCTGGACCGGCGTGCGGACTCGGCCCGGCCCTCCTAGGGTGGTCCGGGTCCCAGCACCTTCTCCGGATCGGATCTCCCGCATGGCACGCGCGTCGACCTCACCCGAACGGGAGCAGTGGTCTGGGCAGACCGGCTTCATCCTGGCCGCAGTCGGCTCGGCCGTCGGCCTCGGCAACATCTGGCGCTTCCCCGGCGTCGCCTACGAGAACGGTGGGGGAGCGTTCCTCGTCCCCTACGTGATCGCGCTGCTGGTCATCGGCATCCCGGTGCTGTTCTTCGACTACGCGCTCGGGCACAGGTTCCGCGGGTCCGCACCGACGGTGTTCAGGCGTCTGACCCGGCGCGCCGAGTCTCTCGGCTGGTTCCAGGTCGGCATCTCGATCGTCATCATCTTGTACTACACGGTGATCATCGCGTGGGCGCTGAGCTTTGTCTGGTTCTCCGTCGGTCAGACCTGGGGCGACGACGCCGCCAGCTTCTTCACCAACGACTACCTGCGCACGACGCCCGAGGCCGGTGTCAGCCTCGACATCGTCCCCGGGGTCTTCTGGCCGCTCGTCGGCACCTGGGTCGTCACGCTCGTGATCCTGGCCCTCGGCGTGCAGAAGGGCCTCGAGCGCTCGAACATCATCTTCCTGCCGATGCTCGTCGTGCTCTTCGCAGCCCTCGTCGTGCGCGCGCTGTTCCTCGACGGCGCTGCCGACGGGCTCAACGCCTTCTTCACCCCCGACTGGTCTGCGCTGCTGCACCCCGGCGTGTGGATCGCGGCCGTCGCGCACATCTTCTTCTCCCTGTCGATCGCCTTCGGCATCATGGTGACGTACTCGTCCTACCTCAAGCGGCGTTCCAACCTCACGTCGTCGGGGCTCGTGGTCGCGTTCTCCAACTCGTCCTTCGAGATCCTCGCGGGTGTCGGTGTCTTCGCGACCCTGGGCTTCATGGCCAACCAGCAGGGCGTCGAGGTCTCCGAGCTGGAGGGCCTCACGGGCCCGACCCTGTCGTTCAGCACCTTCCCGCAGATCATCTCGGCGATGCCCGGTGGGTCCGTCTTCGGTGTGCTGTTCTTCGTCTCGCTCGCGGTGGCCGGTCTCACCTCGTTGCTCTCGCTGCTGCAGGTGGTGTCTGCGGCCTTCCAGGAGAAGTTCGGCTGGGACCCGCGTCAGGCGGCGCTGCGCGTCGGCGGCGTCGCGGCTGTCGTGTCGATCCTGCTGTTCTCGACCACGACCGCGCTGCACGTGCTCGACACCCTCGACAAGTGGGCCAACGAGGTCGGTGTCATCACCTCGGCCGTCGTCATGACGATCTTGGTCGCCTGGCGTCTGCGGCTGCTGCCCCAGCTCCGGTGGCACCTCAACCAGGTGTCGTCGACGCGCATCGGACCCTGGTGGCAGTACGTCGTAGGGATCGTCGTGCCGCTCGTCATCGGCTACATGCTCGTCTCGGGGGTGTGGATGCTCGTCACCGAGGGCTATGGCGGCTATCCGCTGTGGTTCAGGCTCGTCTTCGGTTGGGGTGCCATCGCCTTCATGGTCGTCTTCGCCGTGATCATGACCAAGGTCCGGTGGGTCAAGGACCCTGACGACTTCGTCCCCTGGCCCCCGCTGCCGACCGGCGGCTTGACCAAGAGTGGAGACCGCTCATGACCCCCACGGCGATCGTCGTGCTCGTCCTCGCGCTCACCGTCGTCTGGGGAGGGCTCGCGCTGGCGATCCTCAACCTCCGCAGGGCCCCTGTCGACCCTGACGACGACGAGCCGGAGACCGACCAGCCGCTCGCGGGCGACGGGTCCGGTCCGGCCGGGAGCCGCTGACGCCGAAGGGCGCGACGGGAGCCGTCGCGCCCTCCGGCGTCAGGCGGCGCTGAGGATCGCGACGAGGAAGTCTGACCCGTCGGCGTACGGGCGCAGGTCCCAGGTGGAGAAGCGCACGTCGGTGCGCAGACCGGCCGCCTCGACGTCGGCGAAGAAGGCCTCGGGCTCGTAGCCGCGGGACGTCCCGAAGCCCACGGCGATCCGGCCCTCGGGCGCCAGGTGCGCGCGCATGCGCTCGAGCGCGGAGGTGTGCGTCCCGTGCCCGAGGAAGGTCATGACGTTGCCCGCGCAGACGATCACGTCGAAGGGGTCGGTGATCTCGTGGGCGGCGAGGTCGAGCTCGGCGAGGTCGCCGACCACCCAGGTGCCGTCGGGGTGGTCCTCACGGGCGGCCTCGATCAGCACGGGGTCGACGTCCACGCCGACGGCCGTGTGCCCGACGGCTGTCAGAGCTGCTGCGACGCGTCCCGGGCCGCAGCCCGCGTCGAGGATCCGTGCGCCGCGCGGCACCATGGCGTCGACGAAGCGCGCCTCGCCCGCGAGGTCTGCGCCCTCCGCGGCCATCGTGCGCATCCGGGTCGCGTACCAGACGGAGTGCTCGGGACGCTGGGCGACCATGTCCTCCCAGAGGGACGGAGTGCGCATCGGTGACGACCTTTCGACGAGGGTGCAGGACGAGTCGACCCTATCGTCGCGGGGAGGGCCGGCGTCGGGACCTCCGTCTGACCCGGGTCCGGGCACCCGCGCACGAGGCTTCGGGCCTGCGAAGTCCAGATCCGCGCGGTCGCGGCACACTGTCACCATGACGACCGACCCCACCCCCGCCAGCGACCGCGCACGGACGCCGCGCGACGTCCGTCGCTGGCGCCGCTACCTGGCCGACGAGCGCGCGGAGGCGGCCGTGTACCGCGAGCTCGCGGCGCGACGCTCCGGCGAGGAGCGCGAGATCCTCGTGGCGCTCGCCGAGGCCGAGCAGCGGCACGAGACGCACTGGCTCGAGCTGCTCGGCGACGACGTGGGTCGTCCGCTCCGCGGCCAGTGGCGCACCCGGTTCCTCGCGGTGCTCGCGCGCCGCTTCGGCGGAGTCTTCGTGCTCGCCCTCGCCCAGCAGGCCGAGTCGCGCTCGGCCTACGACGCCGACGTCGACGCGACCGCCGCGATGGCCGCCGACGAGCGGATCCACGGCGAGGTCGTGCGCGGTCTCGCGACGCGTGGGCGCACGCGGATCTCCGGCACGTTCCGTGCGGCGGTCTTCGGCGCGAACGACGGGCTGGTCTCGAACCTCGCGCTCATCCTCGGCGTCGGGGCCTCGGGCGTCGCCCCGCAGACGATCCTCGTCACCGGGCTCGCCGGCCTGCTCGCCGGTGCCCTCTCGATGGCGGCCGGTGAGTACGTGTCGGTCAGCTCTCAGCGGGAGCTCCTGGCCGCCTCCGACCCGAGCCCCGCGGCCTCGGCCGCACTCGGGCACCTCGACGTCGACGCCAACGAGCTGGCCCTCGTCTACAGGGCGCGCGGGCTGGACGCGGGCGAGGCCCAGGCGCGGGCCGATGCCGTGCTCGCCTCAGCCGCAGGCTCCCGAGAGATCGCGCCGGCAAGCGAGTCGGACGCCCACGAGGAGATCGGCACGGCCCTCGGGGCTGCGGCCTCGAGCTTCTGCTTCTTCGCCTCGGGTGCGCTCATCCCGGTGCTGCCCTACCTCGTCGGCATGGAAGGGCTCGCGGCCATCGCCGTGGGCTCTGTCCTCGTCGGGGTGGCGCTGTGCTTCACGGGGGCGACGGTCGGGGTGCTCTCCGGTGCGTCACCGGTCCGCCGTGCGCTGCGTCAGCTCGCGATCGGCTTCGGCGCCGCCGCGGCGACGTACGCGCTCGGTCTGCTCTTCGGGGCCACCGTCGGCTGACCGTCCGTCCGGGGCGGTGGTCTCGGCCGCCTCGGTGAGCCCTGACCAGGTGGAGATCTTGACCCGGTCCCGGCCAGCCGCCTCCCCGGCCGCCCGCTCGGCCGCGTCGATCCGGAGCCAGCCGGCCCAGTCGACCGGTGTGACTCCGCGTGCCCTGAGCAGCCCCTCGACGGCGGCAGGGTCCCGGTGCGCGCAGGCTCCGCCGGTCGCGTGGTCGGCGAGCAGCGAGGCGACGGTCTGCGCGGCGTCGGAGCGGGTCGAGCCGATGAGCCCGACAGGGCCTCGGCGGACCCACCCGGTGACGTACCTGCCGGGGACAGGGCGGCCCTGCTCGTCGATCACCCGGCCTGCGAGGCTCGGCACGACGTTCTTCTCCGGGTCGAAGGGCAGCCCGTCGACCGGGGTGCTCCGGTACCCGACGGCGCGGTAGACCGCCTGGACGGGATAGGTCCGGTACGTGCCCGAGCCCGTCACGTGCCCCAGGCCGTCCGGGACCGTGCGCTCGGTGCGGAAGGCCTCGACCTGGTCCGACCCGAGGATCTCGCTCGGGGCCTCGAAGAGGTGGATGTGGATGCGGCGGGCGGCGTCCGGGTCGGGTGTCTGGCGCGACCAGCCGACGAGAGTCTCCGCCGTGAGGCGACGCTGCGCGCTCTGGGTCATGACCCTCTCGGCGTGCGCGTCGAGGACGACGTCTGCCGGGTCGACGACGACCTCGACGCCGGTCTGCTGGCCCAGCTCGCGGAGCTCTTTGGCCGAGAACCGGGTGTCTGCGGGCCCGCGCCGCGCGAAGAGGTGCACGGTGCGGGCCTGGTTGGTCCGCAGCGCGTCGAGGGCCTCGTCGTGGATGTCGGTGCTCAGCAGGTCGTCGGGATGCTTGACCAGCATGCGCACGAGGTCGAGCGCGACGTTGCCGGCCCCGACCACGGCGATCTCCCGCGCGGTCAGCGGCCAGGTCGGTGGGGCGTCGGGGTGACCGTCGTACCAGGAGACGAAGTCCGCAGCCCCGAAGGAGCCGGGCAGGTCGACCCCGGGGACGTCGAGGACGGCGTCGGTGTCCGCACCCGTCGCGACGACGACGGCGTCGTAGTGGGCGGCCAGCCTGTCGAGCGTGATGTCCACGCCGACGTGCACCCCGCCGAAGACCCTGACGTCCGACCCGTCGAGCATGACGTGGAGCGAGTCGACGATCCTCTTGATCGCCGGGTGGTCAGGTGCGACCCCGTAGCGGACCAGCCCGTAGGGGGCGGGCAGCCTCTCGAAGAGGTCGACGCGGGTCCCGGGGGCCTGCGTCCGGAGCGTGTCGGCTGCGTAGATCCCGGCCGGGCCGGCACCGACCACGGCGACGTGCAGGGTGCGGGGCTGCGGGACGGGCAGGCGTGGTGCGGTGTCGGGCACGGAGAGCTCCCAGGGTCGAGGACGAGGTCGACGTGACGCTAGGACCTCGACCGAGGTTGAGGTCAAGGTGCGCGGCCCGGACCATCCCGGACCGGATCGAACGGCCCGGGCCGGGCTCACCGGCTCACGGATCTCGTGCTTGACCTCAAGCGCAGTTGAGGTCATAGCGTGGCTGCTCCGCCTACGAGAGGACCCCTCCATGCCCCTGTACACGCTGCCCGACCTCGCCTACGACTACTCCGCGCTCGAGCCCGCCATCAGCGGCCGGATCATGGAGCTTCACCACAGCAAGCACCACCAGGCCTACGTCACTGGCGCGAACACCGCCCTCGAGCAGCTCGCCGAGGCGCGCGCGACGGGGAACCTCGGGAACGTCAACAAGCTCGAGAAGGACCTGGCCTTCAACCTCGGCGGCCACGTCAACCACTCGATCTTCTGGACCAATCTCGCACCCGGTGCCGACGGTGGTCCCGAGGGTGACCTCGCGACGACGATCGACGAGGAGTTCGGCTCCTTCGAGGCCTTCAAGGCGCACTTCACGGCCGTCGCCCTCGGTGTCCAGGGCTCGGGCTGGTCTGTCCTCGCGTGGGACGCCCTCGGCTCGAGGCCGATCATCGTCCAGCTCTACGACCAGCAGGGCAACCTGCCCGCGGGCGTCGTCCCGCTGCTGATGCTCGACGTGTGGGAGCACGCGTACTACCTCGACTACCAGAACGTGCGCGCCGACTACGTGGCAGCCTTCTGGACGATCGTCGACTGGTCAGACGTCGCTGCGCGCCTGGCACGGGCCCGTGCTGCGGGGACGCTCCTGCTGCCGGCCTGACTCTGGCGCGACGAGCGGTGCGCGGGGGCTGCGCGGAGCCGAGAGCGTCGCGGCGCGCAGGTCCGGCCTGCGCGCGGCCGGCGCGAGGACCTGTCGCCGGCGCGAGGACCTGTCAGCGCGCGACCGTCTCCCAGCGGACGAGCGCGCTGTCGACCTGGTCCAGCAGGTCGTCGACCTCTTCCATGGCGTAGCCCTCGCGCCAGCGGGTGGTCGGGAACGTCACCGTGCGCACCTCTGCGGCGGTCAGCAGACCGCCGGTCTCCGACGTCTTGGTCAGGCTGACCGCCGCAGCGGTGCCGCCCGTCTCGTAGTGGTCGAGCGTGGCACGGCACCTGTCGAGGAAGTCGTCGACCTCGTCGACCGAGTAGCCCGGGCGCAACCTGGTCGGGTGGAACCGCGACTCGAGCACATCGTGTGACGTCGTCATGGCCATACGGTAGTCATCCCCGTGGTGAGACGCTCGCCGGACCTGCCCCGTCGGCGAGATATCCTCCCTCCATGGATCCCATGAGCAGCTACGGGTGCGCGCCTCGCAGAGGACCGTCCGTCGAGCGTCGTCGCACGTCTGCCTGACCCGGCACCACGCCTGGTCGGACAGCGTCTCCGCTGACCACCGCTCCTCGCCGGCCGCGCCGGCACGCTCACCTCTGGACCACTCATGACACTCGCTCGTCCTCTTCGTGCTGCCCACCCGCACCTCGCGCCGCTCCTCGGCGGTCTCTTCGTGCTGGTCGGGTCGCTCAGCATCCAGCTCTCGGCGGCCGTCGCCTCCGACCTGTTCGACACCGTCGGGACCCTCGGGGTCAGCGGGCTGCGGATGGCTGTCGCCGCCGTCGTGCTGCTCGTCCTCGTCCGCCCCTCGGTCCGCGGCCGGTCGCGGCGCGCCTGGACCGGGATCGTCCTCTACGGCGTCGCGATGGCCGCGATGAACGTGCTCTTCTACAACGCTGTCGCGCACCTGCCGCTCGGCATCGCGGTGACGCTCGAGTTCCTCGGGCCGCTGACCGTCGCGGCCGTCGCGACCACCCGGCGGCGTGAGCTGCTGCTCCCGGCTCTCACCCTCGTCGGCGTGCTGCTGGTGAGCAGCCCCGGCGGCGGGCTCACGCTGCTCGGTCTCGTCTTCGGCCTCGGGGCGGCGGTCGCCTTCGGCGGGTACACGGTGCTGGCCGGGCGGGTCGGCGGCGACACCGACGGGCTGGACGGGCTCGCCCTCTCGGTCCTGGTCGGCGCGGTCCTGCTCTCACCGTTCTCGGTGCACGCCGCCCCGCGGGTCGACGGCGGGGCCTGGGGTGTCCTCGCGGTCTCGGCGGTCCTCGGGGTGGTCGTGGCCTTCAGCCTCGACTTCCTCGCAGTCCGGATCACCTCGGTGCGGGTGGTCGGCACGCTCTTCGCGGTCGACCCGGTGATGGGCGCGCTCGTCGGCGCCGTCGCGCTCGGTCAGACGCTGACCGCAGGGGTCGTCCTCGGGATCGTGCTCGTCGTGGGGTCGGGTGCCGCGGTCATCTGGCTCGCCGGTCGCCGGGCTGCTGAGCTGGGTGCCGACCAGACGCCTCCCGCAGCAGGGGTGGTCCCCGGAGTCGTCCCCGCGGTTCCCCCCACGAGCCTGCCTGCTCCTGCGCAGACGGTCAGCCCTGAGCCAGCTCCGCCGAGCGGCGCGTCACGAAGCTGACCATCTCGTCGAGGGCACGCCGCGCGGCCGCGAGCCGGAGGTCGAACTGGTACTCGTGGCCGAGCGGCTCGCCCCGCTCGGTGTAGTCCTCGTCGAAGAACAGCGTCTCCACGTGCGTGCCGGCGGCGGCGAGCCGCTCGGCGTAGACCCGGGCCCCGCGGGTCAGGGGGTCGCCGTTGCCGCCGGTGACGTAGGTGGGCGGGAAGCCTGGGTGGACGTGGTCGACGAGGCTGAGGGTCGCGCTGCGCGGGTCTGCGGCGAAGGTCCTCGTGCCCAGGTACGCCCAGCCGATGGTCGTCGACGCCCAGCCGAGCAGCCCGCGCGCGCCGGAGATCAGACTGAGGTCGTAGGGCCCGCAGCACAGCAGGAGCCCAGCGACGGCGTCGGGCGGGAGGTCGCACGACACACCGACCGTCTCCCCGTAGGCCGGGTGGGTCACGACCGTCGCGACCTGGGCGACCAGGCTCGCGCCCGCGGAGTCCCCGGCGAGGAACAGCCGCGCGGGGTCGACACCGGGCGGTGGCGAGGTGCGCAGGTGGGTGAGTGCGTCGAGCACCTGCTGGAGCTGCTGCGGATAGGGCGCCGCAGGGGCGAGGGTGTACCCCGGCACGACGACCGTGAAACCCCGGTCGGCGAGGATCTGCGCCCAGGTCGCCAGCCCGGAGCGGGCTCCGGAGAGCCAGCCGCCGCCGTGCGCCCAGACGATCGTCGGCAGCGGCTCGTCGCCGCGTCCTGCTGGCGCATACACGTCGAAGAGCGCGTCGGGGTCGTCTGGCCTGTAGCGCAGACCCGTCTGGACGGTGACCGCGCCCGGTGCAGGAGCGAAGGGCAGCAGCGCGGTCGTGGTCGCCCGTGCCCCGCGGTCGAAGGCCGCGCGGACCACGAGTGCTCGAGCCCGCACGCGCTGCGTCAGGGCGAGCACGGTGACCGCTGCGGCGGCGCCGAGGATCCCGGCGGACCAGCCGAGGGCCCGGACACCGGGCCCGCTGAGCCGACCGGGACGACCGGCCCGGCTGAGCTGGCTGGACCGACCAGCCCGGCTGGACTGACCAGCCCGGCTGAATCGACCCAGGCGACCGGGGCGACGGGCGTTGCTGAGCGCCGTGGCGGGGCTGGTGTCGGAGGGCACAGGACCAGTGTGCCGCAGCGCTGCCTCGCGGAGGTGGTGCGCCGATGGTCCTGTGGACGGCGACGAGCCGACCACCCAGTTTCGGGCGGTCGGCTCGTCGGGGACGGCTCGTGTCGGGGTCGGGCCTGCGTCACCGAGCCCTGGTCACGCAGCCCGGGGTGTCACGGCGCGGTCGGTGCCGACGCAGCAGACGGCGTCGTTGCTGCCGGTGCCGGGCTGCTGGTCCCCGTGAGGTTGGCGAGGATCTCCGTGAGGTCCAGGCCTGTGAGCTGCTTGATGACGCCCTGGCCCTCACCGAGGACCGAGGCGACGTTCTTGGTGATCGCGGAGGCGCCGTCGGTCGAGATGACGGTCATGCCCTGGATGTTGCCGATGGGCTCCGCTGCGGCACGGACGATCTCGGGCAGACGCTCGATGAGCTCCTGGACGAGAGCGGCCTCGCCGTACTTCTTGAGGGCCTCAGCCTTGGCGTCGAGGGATGCTGCCTCGGCGCGACCTTCGGCCTCGGTCGCGGCCGCGCGGGCCTCACCCTCGGCGCGGATACCGGCTGCGAGGGCGACCTGGCGGTCACGCTCGGCCTCACCTGTGCGGCGGACGGCCTCGGCGTTGGCCTCGGCGTCCTGGATCGCCGCGGTCTTGTTGGCCTGGGCGATCGTGGTGCGCTTGTACGCGTCTGCCTCGGTGGCCGCGTTCGCGGCGTCACGCTCGGCGTTGGCGCGCTGGACCGACGCGTAGGCGTCGGCCTCGGCGGGCTTGCGGACGGAGATGTCGAGCTCTTCCTCGGTCACCTTCGCCTGCTCGGCGAGCGCGTCGCGCTGCTGCGTCGCGACGAGGCGGTCCTGCTCGGCGCGGGCCAGCTGACCGGCGGCGTTCGCCTCGGCGTTGGCCTTGTCGGTCTGCGCCTTGATGGCGGCCTGCTTGAGCTCGAAGGCCTTGCGACGCTCGGCGACCTGCTCCTGCGCCTCGATCGCTGCGAAGTCGGAGGCGCGCTGCGCCTCGGCCTCGGAGATCTCCGCGACCTGACGGGCACGGGCGTTCTCGGCACGGCCGAGGTTCGCGAGGTAGTCGGATCCCGGCGTGGAGATGTCGGAGATGTTGAGCAGGTCGACCTGGAGGCCCTGCTCGGCGAGGTCCAGCTTGGTCGAGTCGACGACGCGGTCGGACAGGCCCTTGCGGTCGGAGATGATCTGCTCGATCGTCATGTCGCCGACGATGGACCTGAGCGAGCCCTCGAGGGACTCCTTGATGATCTCGGTCAGAGTGCCCTGCTGGGACAGGAAGCGCTGCCCCGCCCGGCGGACGCCTTCTTCGTCGCCGCGGACCTTGAAGTTGATCGACGCCTTGATGGCGATCTTGATGCGGTTCTTGTCGACGCCCTCGACGGTGATGCCGATCTGGCGCTGCTCGAGGGAGATCGAGAAGCCCTGCTGGAGGATCGGCCAGACGAACACGCGTCCGCCGACGATGACGCGCTGCCCGCCCTCCTCGGCGGAGGCCTTCTTGCCTGCGCCACGACCCACGATGATGAGGGCCTCGTTCGGCGGGACGCGGCGGATCCGGTTGGCGATGAAGATGAGCACCGCGAAGAACGCGATGACCAGTGCCACGACGGCGATGACGGTGATCGTCTGGTCTGTCATGAGGGGTGCACCCCGGGCAGGGGTGGCTCCTTCCGTGAGGTGGGCTGGTGCGGGCGGTGGGTCGCGGTGCCGGGTGACCCGCGAGGGGCGTCCGGTGCGCGAGAGGTCAGGTGGACTGCGGCCAGCGGCGCGGCTCGGTCGAGCCGTGCGTGGGCCAGTACGGGGTGACGCGGACACGGCCGGCGGCCTCGTCGAGGACGACGATCCGGGTGCCCTCGGTGATCACCTGGTCGGCCCACGCGAGACGGCGCTCGAGCTCGGCGTCGAGCGAGACCTCTCCGTGGCCGCCGGTGATGGTCGAGGTCACGGCGCCCTGCATGCCGACGAGGTCGCGGGCGGCGCCGTCCTCGGAGCTCGCCAGCCCGCGGATCACGCGCCTGACGAAGAGCATCACGGCGATCGCGACGACGGCCGAGCCTGCGTAGGTGGTCCACGGGGGCAGGTCGTTGGTGGTGGCGATCGCCCCGAGGGCGCCGAACACGACGCCGCCGACGCCGAGGGAGGTGCCGGAGACCAGCCCATCCCCGAGGTCGAAGAGCTCACCGAGGAGCATCGAGAGGACGAGCAGCGCGAGGCCGACCGCCCCGATGATGATGAATGCCAGCATGCGTCACCTCTCGTCGTCAGTGCCGAGACTGTTTCTTTGCCATCACGATACCTTATTCGCAGGTGTTTCAGAGGATATTCACAGGGAGAGAAATCCCACTCCGGCTTGCGGTGACATCCGCGCGGACGAGACTTGGGGGATGGATCACGACCTCGCCTCACGGCTCGCCGACAGCCCCACCTCGACCCCGCGGACGGTCGGGCGGCTGGCTCTCGGCGCGTTCCTGCTCTTCGCCGGGATCACGCACCTGACCGTCGCGCGCGAAGAGTTCCGGGCGCAGGTCCCCGCGTGGGTGCCGTTGTCCGAGGACACCGTCGTCCTCGTCTCCGGGGTCGTCGAGATCTCCCTCGGCGGCGCGCTGCTCGTCCTCCCGCACAAGAAGGTCCCTGTCGGGTGGATCGTCGCGGCGTTCTTCGTCGCGATCTTCCCCGGCAACATCTCTCAGCTCGTCACGCACACCGACGCCTTCGGTCTCGACTCCGACCAGAAGCGCGCCGGGCGTCTGCTGTTCCAGCCCGTCCTCGTGCTCTGGGCGCTGTGGTCGACAGGTGCGTGGAGGGCGTGGCGCCGCGGCTGATCGCCGGTCCCGGGAGCGCGCCGTCCACGGCCCGCCCGTGCCTTCCACGAGGCCCGCTCCCTCGAGTGCCCGGCCTGCGGGAGGTGCCGAGTGCCCGGCCTGCGGGTGGGGCCGAGGCCCAGCTCCGGAGAGAGGGTCCGGCCTAGGGTTCGTGGTGGCGTCGCCACTCGGGTGTCGCGATGCCGTTGAGGACGCTCTGCACGGTCCTCTCGGCGAGCCCGGCGTCGATCGGCTGGTGGCCGAAGAAGGCCCTGTAGTAGAGCGGCGCGGCCAGGAGGTCGAGGGCGAGCTCCATGTCGAGCCCGTCCTGGATCTCGCCGCGCTCGACGGCGTGCTCGAGGACCGTGCGAGAGGTCGCGCGACGCGCCTCGAAGTAGTCCCGCAGGAAGTCCGCCCGCAGCCCCGGGTCTGCCTCGAGGTCTGACAGCAGACCGGGCAGGGCTCGGGTGATGGGGGAGTCCTCGAACACCTCGGCCAGGTTCGTGATGCCGTGCACCAGGTCGCAGTGGACGCACCCGGTGTCGGGGGTCGGCGTCGTGCCCAGGACCGAGATGAAGGTGTGGACGACCACACCGGGCAGGCTCTTCCAGCGCCGACGCAGCGCGGGCTTGCTCGTCCCCGCGGCCGTCGCGACGCCCTCGAGCGTCAGTGCGCTGTAGGGGAGCGTGCTGAGCAGCTGGACGACGGCCTCGGTCGCCCGCACGTCGATGGTCGTGTCACGGGGGCGGCCTTGTGCTGCCCTGGTCGGCCCCGCTGCCCCGCCCTGCTCTGCTTGCGCCATCGTGCAACCCTATCGTAGATTCATTCCGTTCCGCCGTGGAACATAAATCGAGGAGCGGGTATGTCAGAGGAGCGGGTATGACGCAGGACGCGACAGAGCAGCTGGCCACGGGCGCGGCAGGAGCTGATCCGGACCCCGGGGGAGTCTTCTCCCCGCGGCTGCGCGGGTTCACCGTCGGCATCCTTGCGAGCGTCGGGGCTGTGGCCTTCGAGTCGCTCGGTGTCGCGACGATCCTGCCCGCCGTGGCCGCAGAGCTCGGTGGCCTGTCGGGTTACGGCTGGGGACTCTCCGCGCTCATGCTGGCCAACATCGTCGGCACCGTCATCGCGGGGACCGACATCGACCGGCGAGGACCGGCGCGGTCTGTCCTGGTCGGCAGCCTCGTCTTCGCCGCCGGCTGCCTGCTCGCCGGGCTCGCCCCGGGGTGGGGCGTCTTCGTCGCCGCCCGCGCGCTCCAGGGGCTCGGCGTGGGGGCGATCATGGCCTACGCGTACAGCCTCGTCGGCATCGCCTACCCGGCGCGCCTGCAGGCCGTGATGTTCGCCTTCCTGTCCTCGGCCTGGACGATCCCGTCGCTCCTGGGCCCCGTCTTCGCAGGTGTGGTCACGGACGTCCTGGACTGGCGCGTCGTCTTCTGGGCCATCGCACCGGTCCCCCTGCTCCTGCTGCCCCTCGTGCTCCCCGGCGCTCGCCGGACGTCGACCCCGACGCCGCGTGCCGGTCGGCGGGTCCCCGCGCCCGTCTGGTTCTCGATCCTGCTCGCCGTGGCGACAGGTGCCCTCCTGCTCGGCCTCGAGGTCGACGCTCTCCCCGTGCTGGTCGCCCTCGTCGCGGCAGGACTGGTCGGCAGCGTCCTCGCGCTGCGGCGCATCGTGCCGGTGGGGACGCTCTCGGCTCGTCGTGGGGCACCAGCCGGCATCGTCATCAGGTTCGTGCTGTGCGGCGTGTACTTCGGCTCGGAGGCATTCCTCCCGCTCGGCCTCACGAGCGTCCACGGCCTCGACGTCACGCTCGCGGGGCTCGGACTCGCGGCCGGCGCGCTCGCCTGGACGGCCGGGTCCTTCGTCCAGGCTCGTGTCGACGCCGCACGCCCGGGTACCCGGGCCCGGTCGGCGCGGGTCGGGCTGCTCGCGCTTCTGGCAGGCGAGGTCCTCATGGGGCTCGCCGTCGCGCTGCCGGGCGCCTGGCCGGGCTGGGCCGTCGTCGGCTGGACGATGGCCGGTGTCGGCATGGGGGTGGCGTTCAACGCCGCGACAGCCGCGACCATGGCGGTGACACCGGCGAGCGCCGCAGGCAGCATCAGCGCCAGCCTGCAGCTTGCCCAGACGCTCGCGACGGCTGTCGTCGCCGGGGTCGGCGGCGCGCTCGTCGCCGGGCTCGGGACCACGACTCCGGCATTCCTCGCGGTCTTCGGTCTGACCGCGGCGCTCGGCCTCGTGGGTGCCGTGCTCGCGGGGCGTCTGGATGAGAGGCGGGGGCGCCGGTCTGGTGCGTCGTGAGCCAGGTGAGGGCCGAACGGGCGGGTCCGAGGTCACGACCGACCCGCGGAGGGTTCGACGAGGTTGGTGAGCCCGCTCGCCGTTGGGCTCCGGACAGCCCGGAGCGTCAGCCGAGCAGCAGGTCGAGCGTCGTGCCCAGCTTGGCCAGCAGCGTGATGTGGTTGGTCTCGACCCACTCGCCCTCGTAGCCGCGCGGCGCGGGCTCGACGAGCAGGATCGAGTACATGTAGCAGCGGTACAGCAGGATGCGGACGTCGTCCGAGGTGAGGTTGCCGGAGGCGAGCGACTCCGAGGTGTCCAGGTGCCCGCCCGCCGCCACGTACCCCGCGGCGATCGGTGCGGGGGCGCCGCCGTCGCCGAACTGGCTCGCGCCGACGAGCTCGTAGAGCGGGTCGGCGAAGATCGCGCGCTCGGTGTCGATGACCCCGACGATCTCCAGGGTGTCGGGGTCGAGGAAGATGTTCCCCTCCCACAGGTCGGTGTGCACGAGTGTCGGCGTCCGCACCACGTCGAGCTCGTGCCCGTGCCGCTCGAGGGCCTCGGTCATGCGGCCCGCGGGGAGGTCGACACCCCAGGTCGCGGCGTCGTCGAGGACACCCGAGACCATGCGCCCGAAGGCCTCGCGCCAGGTCGGCGCCTGGAGGGACGGTGACGCCGGATACCCGAAGGCGTGTCCCGTGACGGCGTGGAGACGGGTCATGTACGCACCGAGCCGGCCCTCGACCTCGAGGCGCTGCTCGGACGTGAGGTCGGTGAGCGTGTGCCACGCGACCCCGTCGAGGTACGAGGCGACGAGGACGTCGGAGGCGACGTGCTCGTGCGAGGTGTCGAAGAGCAGCACCTGTGGCATGAGCAGGTCGGGGTGCTCGGCGGCGAGCCTGTACACGGCCGCCTCGGTCGAGAGGATGTCCTTCTCGTAGGTCATGAGCTTCTCGACGGCGGTCGGGGCCATCTTCGCGACGACCCTCTCGCCCTCGGCGAAGGTGATCCTGTAGGTCGTGGCGAACATCCCGCCGTCGAGCTTGTCCGTCGCCACGACCTTGCCGAGCTCGGCCACGAGCGGCGCGACGACTGCGGCGAGCGCCCCGACGACCCCGTCCGCGTCGGTCGGCAGGACTGCCGGCGGACGCGCGGCCTCCGGGATGACGGCGTGGGGCAGTGCGACGGCAGGCGTGGTCTC